>Ga0256834_1000003_pt1 | contig 213007 bp, 241 predicted proteins | sample 4281140metaG_FD_190536 | JGI IMG/M metagenome (GOLD analysis project Ga0256834, IMG submission 190536) | Hydrothermal vent microbial communities from East Pacific Rise, Pacific Ocean - 4281-140 | ecosystem: Environmental > Aquatic > Marine > Hydrothermal vents | place: Pacific Ocean: East...
GACTCACCCACCCACTTGCTCAAGACCTCCGGGCCCTTGACGGCGATGAAGTTGGCGTCGGACTCGTTGGCTACGGCTTTGGCGAGGAGGGTCTTACCCGTGCCCGGCGGACCGTACAAAAGCACGCCCTTGGGTGGCCTGACCCCGAGTCGCTCGTACAACTCCGGGTACTTGAGCGGGTATTCGACGGCTTCCCTCAGCTCCCGCTTCACGTCCTCGAGGCCTCCCACGTCGTCCCACGACACGTCCGGGACCTCGACGACCACCTCCCTGAGCGCGGAGGGTTCTATCTCCTTCAGCGCCTCCATGAAGTCGTCCATGGTGACTTTGAGTTCCTCCTCGATGCCGGGCAGTTCTTCGGCTTCGAGGACCCTCTCCAGGGCCTCCCTGTAGTCCACTTCTCCCTCTTCCTCCTCCGCGCCGACGGACGTGAACGCCTTCTTGAGGGCCTCCTTCTTCTCCTCCGGGATGTCCGCCTCGTGGATACCCTTCTCCAGGACCTCGCGTAGTTCCTCGTCCGTGAGTTCGGAGAGCTTGGCCGAGACCTCTTCCGCTTCTCCGCCCTCCTCCGCCAGCTTGGCTCCTATCCTTCGGATGGCCCTCCTCAGCGCCTTCAGACCGGCGCTCTTACACAGGGCCTCCAGGTCCGCGCCCGTGAAACCGTGCGTCAACTCGGCTATCTTGTCCAGGTCCACGTCGTCGGCCAGGGGCATGTCTCTCGTGTGGATCTGGAGGATCTCCTTCCTACCCTCCTTGTCCGGCACCCCTATCTCGATCTCCTTGTCGAACCTACCGGGTCTCCTGAGGGCGGGGTCGATGTCGTCCGGTCGGTTGGTGGAGGCCAGTACCACGACCCTCTCGTCCTCGGAGAGACCGTCCATGAGCGTGAGGAGTTGAGCCACGACCCTCTTCTCGACCTCGGAGGTCTCGCCACGCTTGGGGGCTATCGCGTCTATCTCGTCGATGTAGATGATGGCCGGGGCGTTCTTCCTGGCTTCCTCGAAGATCTCACGGATGCGCTGCTCCGACTCGCCCACGTACTTGCTCATGATCTCGGGGCCGTTGATGGTGTAGAACTTGGCCCCGCACTCGTTGGCTACGGCTTTGGCGAGGAGGGTCTTACCCGTGCCCGGCGGACCGTACAGAAGCACACCCTTCGGGGGCTTGATACCGAGTTCCTTCAGGAGCTCGGGTCTCTTCAGGGGGAGCTCGACGTATTCCCTTATCAGTTCTATCTCCCTGTCGAGGCCGCCGATGTCGTCGTACGTGACGTCGGGTATCTCGGCGGCCTTGGCCAGGTCCTCGGAGTAGGGTTTGATCTCGATCTCGGTCTCGGGACCGATCACGTTCGCGTCCTCGGGCTCGACGGAGACGACGAGGAGGGATTCGGGGAACTTGACCAGGACCTGGCCGGCTATGGTCTTACCTTGAACCTCGAGCGGGATCACGTCGCGGGGGGTCGCGGGGATGGGCTCCCTCCTGGCTCTAGAAGCCACGTACGCCTTTATCTGGCGGAGGATGTCTTGCTCGTGCTCCTTGGTGAGTTCCTCCTCGACCTCCTCCCTGAGGCCGGCCTGAACGGGCACCACGACCTTCTCCGTGGGCATGAGCTCGACGCGCTCGGCGACCTTCTCCTCGGTCGCCTCGACCTCGACGGGTTCCCCAACGGACGCGCCCGCGTTCTGCCTCTCGTACTTGTCCATGCGGATGATGCCCTTGCCCACGTCCTCCCTCCTGGCCGGGAGGACGCGGGCCACGGTGGTCTTGGAGCCGCGGATCTCGACCAGGTCCCCGGGCTCAACCCCTATCGCGTCCCGGGATTTCTTGTCGATACGGACCACACGCTTACCCACGTCCTCGGGGTAAGCCTTTTCCACACGCAGCTTCACGGCCACGTCGCCGTTCCCCCTAGCCGCTCCCACTTCACGCGGTTTCCATCCTTAAAATAGGTTAGATCCGTGGGGTAGCCGCCTTGCGCCGGTGCTTCCCCGACGTCCAGAGCGCCTCCCCTCACATCCCGGCCCACATCACCCGGGTCGGGATAACCGGCGTTAAGAAGCTCGTGAAGATCCCCAGGCCCAGCAAACGCCCGATAATCCTCGTCTCAACGTTCAACCTCTTCGTGGACCTCCCCGCGCACCAGAAGGGCATCCACATGTCGAGGAGCCACGAGGTCCTATCCGACGTGTTGGAGGAGCTCGAGGAGTCCGTCGAGAAGAAAAGGGTCGTCATCGAGGATCTCTGCGCCTGCATATCCCGCCGCCTGCTCGAGAGACACGAGTACGCCACGCGCTCCGAGGTTCAGATGACGGGCGAGCTCATCCTACAGCGGGAGACCCCCGTCACGGGGTTGAAAACGCAGGAACCGTACAAGATCATAGGTAGGGCAGTCTCCCGCAGGTCCGAGGACGGCATCTCCACCAGGAAGATGGTCGGAGCGGAAGTCGTCGGTATGACCGCATGTCCCTGCGCCCTCGAGATGATGAGGGAGGACTGCAGGGAGAGGATAGCGAGGCGCCTGGTCGAGGAACTCGACATGGACCCCGAGGAAGCGGACGAGCTGGCCGAGATCATAGTACGTGAGGACGTCCACCCCATGACCCACAACCAGCGCGGCGTCGGTACCCTGATGATCGAGGTGCCCGAGTCCGAGATGGTGAGTATCAACGACATTATCGAGATAATAGAGGAATCCATGAGCGCCGGTACCTACGAGCTCCTGAAGAGGCCGGACGAGCTCGCGGTTACGAAGAAGGCGTGCGAGAACCCGAAGTTCGTGGAGGACTGCGTCAGGGAGATGATGAAGAGGGTCGTCGAGAGGTTCGATCACCTACCGGACGACACCGTGGTCGTGGTCCGTCAGGTCAACAAGGAATCCATCCACAAGCACGACGCCTTCGCGGAGCGCGTCACGACGATGGGGGAGCTCCGGGAGGAGTTGGGAGGTGGTTGAAGGTTGCAGGGCACGCCGACGCACCTGCACAGGATAGCCCGCGAGATAATGACGAGACTGGGCGCGTTCGAAGGCTCCAGACCCCTCCTGGACGACATCGACGCGCTGATCGTGCGGGGCATGTCCAGGGGCGAGGACTGGGACATGGAGAACCTCCAATCCTTCCTCGAGGACGTGCTGGAGGACGTCGGCGTGAAGACCGTCCCGATAGACTCGGAAGAGGGACTGAAGCTGCTCGAGGAGATGGGTGAGTTCGTGGCGGAGAGGATCCAGGCCAGCTACGCGGAATCCGAACCCTTGGCCCCCGTCGTGGGACCGGACGAGGTCGAGAGGGCCGTGGCCGAGGGGGCCATAGTGATCGACCCGCTGGGCGTCAAAGGGATGATGAAGACCCTACGGGACATGGGGTGCGAGGTCGGCGTCGCCATAGGCGAGACCAAGGACGACATAGGGGTGTTCCTGGCCGCCTGGGGGGACAGGAGCGGCGTCGGACCGAAGTCCGTGGAACTCGTCGTCGCCAACCTCGCCATGGTAAGGGGAGAATCCTCGGATGAAGCCTGAGGAAGCCGTCGATGTCGTGGAAGACGTGGGTACGGGGACGCCCTGTTACGTGTACGACGGGGACGCCATTGCCGAGAGGGCCGAGGAGTACGTCGAAGCGGCATCGAAAGCGTTCCCGGGGCGCTCCGTGGTCTGCTACGCCGTTAAGGCCAACTTCAACCCCGGGGTGCTCGAGACCGTCCTGGAGGTCACCCGGGCGGCGGACGCCGTCTCCCTGTGGGAAGCCAAGCTGGCCGGGTCACTCGGCGCCGAGACCATCGTCCTGAACGGTAACGCCAAATCACGGGAGGAACTCAGTGCGGCGGTGCGCGAAGGATGGATCATCAACGTCGACTCGGCCGAGGAACTGGACACGCTCGAAAGGATCGCACGGAGAGAGGACACCGAGGCCAAAGCCGCTCTGAGGGTCAACCCCGAGGTGGACCCGGAGACACACCCTCACATAGCCACGGCCGTCAAAGGATCGAAGTTCGGGGTACCCCTGGACGAGGCGGAGGACGTGTGCCGGCGCATGATCGAATCCGAGCATATCGAGTTCCTAGGTCTCCACTACCACATCGGGTCCCAGATAACCGACCTCGATCCCTTCGTCCAAGCCCTCGAGTCGGTGGCCGACTTCCTCAGGGATACCGGTCTCCTCGAGGAGATATCGTACTTGAACGTCGGCGGAGGGTTGGGTGTCAGGTACACCGACGAGGACCCACCTTCGCCGGGCGAGTTACTCGAGACGCTTTCTCCCGTCTTGAGGGAACTCTACGACGAGTCGTCCGGCTTCGACCTGTACCTGGAACCCGGGCGGAGCGTGGTCGCGGAGGCCGGGATGCTCGTCACCGAGGTCAGGCTGGTGAAGAGATCAGGGGGCAGGACGTGGGTCTTCGTGGACGCGGGGATGAACGCCCTGATAAGACCCGTGCTCTACGACGCGGAACACAGGGTGGTATTCCCGGGGGCGGAAGGGGACACCGTGGAGGCCTCGGTGGCCGGCCCCCTGTGCGAGAGCGGCGACGTCCTCGCCGAAGACGTACCCGCACCCGAGGGGCTGGAACCCGGGGACAAGGCCGTGTTCATGACCGCGGGGGCTTACTGCGAGTCGATGGCTTCCAACTACAACTGTCAGCCCTTACCGGCCTCGATAACGGTCAAGTCGGGCCGTCCGGTCCACGTCAGAAGGGTACAGGCTTATGACGTCTTCCTCGGATGCTGGTCGGGTGAGGAAGGAGGTCCTTAGGGCCCTCACCAAGGGCCCCTTACCCAGGAAACGACTGATGGAGAGGGTACGGGGGAACAGGGGTCTCGTCAGCAAGACGGTCAACGAGCTCAGGGACGAGGGGCTGATAGAACCGACGGACCGGGGCTTCGCACTCACCCCCGAGGGTCTCAAGGCTCTGGTCGAACCGGAGCGACGATTCGAGTACCGGGACGAGAGGATCGAGTTGTCCCGGGAAGGGGAGAACCTCGAGGAATTCCTGCGCGTCATCAAGGGTGAATCGAAGAGCAGGACGGGTAGCATCGTCGTGACCACGAGGTGTGACATGAGGTGTAAGTTCTGTTACTACAACCTCGTGAAGGAACACGTGGATCTGGAGCCCGAGGAGACGCTGGAGGAAGCGGAGAGAAGGGTGAGGGCGGGTAACAGGGAGATCGTACTACAGGGTGCGTCGCCTCACTTACTGGACGGGGACCTGGTCGAGGCCGTCTCCATGATCAAGGAGGAACTCTCCGTCGACGTGGCCGTCGGAACAGGGCCAACGATCCCCGTCGACCTCCTCGAGGACCTCAAACTCGCCGGGCTGGACTACGTGAAGTTCAGCCTCTCCGGTAGAACCCCGGAGGAATGGAAGGCCGTGACCGGGAGACGGAAGGGCTTCGAGGAGCTTTGGGAGGCCGTGGCGTGGTGTTTGGCGAACGACCTCGAGGTTTCCTTCGTGGGTGGCGTCGTCGGTCTTCCGGGGATCCCACCGGAAGCCGACGCCGAGAGGGTCGCCGCGATAAAGGACCTCAACCCGGGGAAGAGCGTGATCCAGTTCAATCCCGCTCAGGATCCCGTGAAGGGTCCTTTTTCCGGCCCGGGTGTACTCAGGACCGTGTACGAAGGTGTGAGAAGGCGCGTGAAGGGTGAGGTGTTCCTGAAGTCCTGTTGCGTGACCCCCGCGTCGATGACGGTCTTTGAAGCGTTGGGAGGGTTGGTCGACAAGGTCGTTTGCATGCTCGGAAGGGAGTGTCGCGAGTACCACGGGTGTCCGTTCACGGGGAGGGTGCTGGAGCAGAAGATACTCAACGTGCTTCACTCGAGCGGTTCCCCGCTGAGCGTCAGGGAGTTGGCAAGGAGGACGGGTATAGGTCGGGCGAAGTTGAGCAAGAGGCTCAGGTCCTTGGAGAGGAGGGGTGTAGTTGAGAGGACGGAGGAGGGTTGGAGACTCCGTTAGTCGTCGGCTTCCGTGAGTGCCCTTCTTGGGTTGTCCACGGTGGGTTCTCCGTCGAACCCGTGGGCCTTCATTATGGTCCGGACGGTCTCTTCGTCGGGTTCGATCTCCACGACCTCGTACCCCGCCGCTTCCATGAGCCTCCGCATCAGCGGGTAGTACGACTTGTCCGAGGCCAGCATCGCGATCACGGGCGTCCGGAGGAGCACGTTGACGAGCGTGAGTCCTAGAGCGGCGATTAGGACGGTGAACTCATCGACGATCGGGATCCTGCGAAGTTCGGAGAGCATGAGGGCGTCCCCTATAAGTAGGGCATCCGCTCTTAGCACCGATCGGAGACCTCCCGACCGTTTCAGCGTCCTGATCACGGTCTTGATGCTGGAAACTGGTAAGTTTTTATCGAAGGTTAACACGATGACGTACGGGACGTCGACCGCCGCCAGGGCGGTCGTCGATTTGCCCGCCCCGGGTTCACCGACGAGGAGGACGTTCTCGCCCCCCTTCACGAGTTCCCTGACCCTCCTCACGTACTCCGTCTCGACCACGGGATGATCGGGGGGTTCCCAGGGCTCGGTTCGGTACTCCTCCTCGTGATCCTCGTCGGAATTCACCTCGTCCACGATCATATCGACGAGTCTGGGGAGTACCCGTACCATGTACACGGGTAGGAGCATAGAGTCCCTCCTGACGCTGTTATCACGGGAGTTCGGGGGCATGTTCGAACCCGTCCCCGTGGTTGAGGAGAAGGAAACTGTTAGAGTTTCTATCCCCGAGGAAAAGGTGGAGTTCTGTCTCAAAAAGGGCATCTTCATGAAACCGTTTTTGAAGTCGTTGGCCAGGCTCGCCCGCGTGGCCGATGAACAGCTCTCCGGACTCGAGAGCTTCGAGCTCGTTAGGGAGGAGGACAACCTCCTCTCCCTCAGGTTCAAGGGCACGATGGGATCGATGTCCGTGACCGCGCTCTCCGAGACCACCCTACCCGTGAGGCTCATCTCGCTCTTGGCGAGCAGGAAAGGGATCAAAAAGTTCAAGGTAACGCACAAGGCGTTCATGACTAGAAAGATATCAAATGGTGTAGCTACCGTCAGCTTCGTGGATGATAAACACTATGAAATGTATGAAGAATACGTTAGTAGACTGGATGAGTTAGGTTTGAGTTGTGCCGTCGGATGGCTGAACAAACTGGGGTTGGAGGCGTTCTTCCCGAAGAGTATCGATGCGTTGCTAAGGGGATGGCACAGCGTTAAGGCTGCTTCGGCGCTCATGGAAGCGGGTCTCACCGATGTACTGTTACTGGAGCATAATTATTCCAAGTACGTGTTTAGGGAGTTCCATAACGAATTTAGAAAGCGGTGGGAGAGGGATAAGATAGCTTACAAATCCCCGCTAGGTGAATTGTCGGACGAGCACGTGGACGACATACTGATGGCGCACGAGTTCCTGAAGAGCATCGGGATGGACGTTAGGGGCCTCCTGACGGTGATACTCCGGAGCGATAGGATGGTCGTCAAGACGACAAGGAAGGAGAGCACCGTGTGGTACGACGATATCAGGGAGGATATGTTTTCGGCGATGGAAAAGGTGGAGAGGGAACTCGTGGACAGGAGGAGGCGTTAGCCGGCGGACTCCGAGATCATCTCCACGAGTTTCTTGAGCTTCTCCCTCACTTCCTTCTTCCTGTACGGGTTGACCGTTACGACGCCTCCCCCGACGTCCTCGGTCAGTCTCTTGAATATCACCGGTCCCGTGTGTTCGAACTCGTCCTCGATGAGCAGCGCGTAGAGCTCCACGTCGTCCCTGTCCTTCAGCAGGCTCCTTATCTTGATGAAGTCGTCGTGCATGAAGATAGCGTCCGTGATGTAGATGACCTTGCACGTGCTGTAATCGAGGCCCTCCAGCGAGTCCAAGGCTTTGACCAGTGGTTTCACTGGATCGGTACCTCCGCCGGCCGGGATGTTGATTATCTTCTCGATGAGTTCTCTCTTGTTCTTCACCTCCTCGAAGTCCTTGAGCTCGTGGACGTCCGACCTGAACGCCCAGACGCCCACGTTTTCCATGCCAACGGTCTCGAACAACGCCGCCGCCAGGGTCGCCGCCACCTCCATCTTCTCACCGCTCATGGATCCGCTGGCGTCCAGTAGGATGGCCACCTTCGGCTCGTCCTTGTTCCTGTACTCCCTCCTGTACAGGGTGAGGGGGACGTTCTTGAACACACCCTCCTCCAGGCTCCTCTCCCAGTCGACGTCCATGAGGAAGTCGGCCTTGTCGAAGCCCTCCAGCCATCCGAAGTGGGCCTTCGCCTCTCCCCTCTCGATCTCCTCGAACTCCCTCGAGATGTCGTGACCCTCGTCCAGTATCTTCATCGACTCGCTCTGCAGTATCCGCAGGAACTTCTTCCTACTCGGGAACGACCTGTCGATGATGAACTTCGGGTCTTCCCCCTTACCGACACCGGAGGCCGTCACTTCGGAACCCGTCGGGGGCATCTCGCCCTCGTCCGGGGCACCCTGCGGTTCCTCACCGGCGCCTACGCTCAACGTCCCAGCCTCGTCCGCCACGCCGGAGGTCTGGCCTTCGGCCGAGGTGCCTTCCGCCCCGCCGGCCTCGCTTTCCTCGCCCTCGGACTCGGCCGGCAGTTCCCTCGCTATCCTCCGGAGTTCCTCCTTCAGGTCCTTCGGGACGTGGTAGTTCTGCTCTTCCGCCCTCTCGAGCTCCTCTATCACGCGCTCGACGACGTTACGACCCACCTTCTCCGCCCAGTCACGGAGGGACTGCTTGACGGTCTTCAAGAGCCTGTTAACGTGCTGCTTCTTCAGTTGCTCGACGGCCTGATCGTTCTTGGGGAGGCCCTTGGTCACCGTCGAGGCCATCACGTTGGCCTGAACGGTGGCCAACAGCGGGTTCCTGAAGTTGGACCTCCTCTCTATGCCTTCGACCACGAACTGGGCCTGTTCGAGGCTGGCCGTGTAATCGGAAACATCCTCTCCCGTCTTCTCCTCGACGTGATGGGGATCCATCGGGGCGCCTCGCTTGTAGGCTTCCACCGGGTCCGAGGCGGGGCCCTCCTGCGTCAGCTGCTTCTCGAGGGCTTTCTCGAAGGTCTGGGCCGCCGTCTCCCACCTCTCGTCCGCCTCTTGGAGCGCCTTGGAGACCTGGTGAGCCCTGTCGAGGGCTTGGTCGATACCCTGTTCCTCGGCCAGCCTGTTGAGTCCCTCGGCTAGTTCGGACAGGAACTCCCTCACCTTGTTCTGGAACTGAGGATCGGAGAAGGTCTTCTGCAGTTCTTCCGAGTCCGCGGCGTAGGAGTCCGGGGCCTGAGGAGATGTCATGGCCTCGATCCTGTTCTTCATGGGCGAGCCGATCTTGTTCATGACGTCGAGCCTACCGTGTTGGGTGAGCTTGTCCACGACGGATCTGGGTACGTGCTGGCTGAGGAGGGAGCCTATCATGGATTCGTCCGTGATGTTCTCGAGCATGCGTTTCTTCTCGGGACCGAACACGGCGGTCTTGATTATGTCCATGAGGGCTTCCTCGGATAGGACGCCGCCGAACTCCTCCAGGACGCGCTCCATGTCCTCCCTCGTCGGTGGCTCGTCCGGTACCTCCTCGCCCTCGATGTACTGCTCCAGTTCCTCCTTGACGTCGTCCCCTACGTGTGGGTAGAACTTGGCGAGGGAGCGGAGGGCTTCCTCGTCGACGTCCGTCTTGGATAGTATCCTTTGGAGTTCCTCGGCGACTATGGCGCGCGCTATCATCACGCGTTCGTACTCGTCGAGGGGTTTGTTCACGCCGTGCCTCGCGAAGTGTCTGATGGCCATGTCCACGAAGGTTTCGAGGTCTATCCTGTCCTCGTCGGCCAGGACCACCATCTTGCGGAAGAAACCCTCGGCTAGGTCGGGAGGAGCGTACACGTCCCCCCTACGCTTGAGGCGTTCCATGAGTTCGCCTACCACGTGTCGGGCTTCGTCCAGGGAGATGTCGGGTTTGTCGGTCAAGGCCCGTCACCCGAGGACGGGCTTGAGTTTCTCGGCGATCTTTCTCTCGAGGGCGTTACGACGGGTTTCGAACTCGTCCATGTTCTCGGAATCCAGGAGCAGGTCGGACAGGATCTTGTTCGCTATGTTGCGGGCGACGGTCTCGACGTCGTACCCCATCTTGACCCCGAGGGCGACGGTTTGGGCCACATCCTTGGCCACGTCGACGCCCTTGCCCATGTCCTTGACCAGGACGGCCAGGTCCTTCAGCACGTCCTCCAGGACCCTGTTCAGGTCGACTATCCGGGAGGCGGACTCGAGGGCGATGCGCTTGTAGATGGAAACGTCGTATTCGCCCCAGGGTACTAGCTCGACCCTCCTGAGGAGGGCCTCGTCGAAGTTGGTGGTTCCCTTGCCCTCGGGGTTAAGGGCGCCTATCCTCAGGATGGCCCCCGTCTCCCCGAAGTCTATCGGGGAGTGGGGGATGTAAATCGTGTCGATGTCCTTTTCGAAGATATGGATGAGTGTTGGTATCATGTAGCCCGGGAACCTGTTCACCTCGTCGATGAAGAACAGACACGCTCCCCTGCGTCGAGCCTCGTTCACCACGTCCTTCAGGTAGCCACCGACGTAAATAATCTCCTTCAGGGCCTCCACGGCTTCCTCGTACTCCATGCCCTCGAACTCCGTGAACTCCTCCGCGATCTTGTCCGCGACCGGGAGTGCCGCCACGTCGACGCCTCCTATGAACTCCTGCTCCCTCGCCTCCTGGTGACCCCTCATCACGATGACGGGGACGTCGTAGATGTCGCCCAGGAGCCTGACGAGCTTCGTTTTACCCGTGCCCGGGGGACCCACCAGGAGGACGGGGGTGCGTTCCACGACCAGCGTCATGTACATGGCCGCGAAGTCGCGCCTGTGTTGGTCGTCGAAGAAGTACCCGCGCTCCTCGAAGTCCCGGATGACGCGGTTGGGGTCCTTGGGGAGCTTGACGTAGTCCTCCTCGCCCTCGAAGACTATCCAATCGTCCTCGATGCTGACCTTAGGTTTCATAACGATCTTGCTCACGGATCGTCGCCCCCTTCGGGAAAAGCCGAATGGTCTTCGGGGGAATCCTTAAATTGAAAGCGTGGTGGACGTTGGCCGCGGCCGGCGTGGCCGCGGTGGTGGCCTTCGGTACGGGGTTGGCCGTGGGCCTACCGCCGGTCCAGACGGAGAAACCGAGGAGGAACTCCTGGGAGGTCTCGGCCCTGTTCCCCACGCCCGTGATCGGGGCGGGGGTCGCCGTGGTGTTGGACAGGCTGATAGGAGCGTACTGGCCCGTGCTCGGCGTGGTGTCGGGGGTGTTCGCGGCGGTGTTCGTCAAGAACATCGAGAAGGTGTTCCCCCGACCGGATCAGGGGTGAGGAACGCTGCCGACGGCAGCTTTCACGGCGCTGGAAATCGGCGTCGCCGCCGTCATGGCGTGGCTCAATTTCGTTCTTATAGATATACTTATGGGACTCCCGGAGGGCCCGGGCGTCGAGGGAGCCCGTGCGATCGCCGAATCCGTCGAGGAGCGCGGAGGCGACATCTCCGGCGGCTACTTCATGGGCAACATAGTCTGTTCACCCGACGCCTCCGCCGGCACCCTCCTCGCCTCCGTCGGCTACGTCTGCATGGGCATCCCCGGAGGGATCCTAGCGGCGCTCGGCGTGTACATCGGAAACAGACTGTGCGCGGACCCCGGGTACGCCGGTACGACGGGATCCCTCACGGCCACGGCCCTCGTAACCCTGTACGACAAGGTCCTAGGTATGGACCCCACCTGCTTCGTGGCGGGCATGGTGATAGCCATCACCACCCTCCACGGGCTGGACCACCCCAGGGCCTCCAGACTGCTGGGCGATATGGCACGTAGGCTCAACCGGGGGCCGAAAACGTGAGCGTGGCCGCCGAAGCGGTGATAGCGGCCATCGTTATCTTCGCGGCGCTCCGGCTTTTAGTGGCGAGGGACGTCTACGCACAGATGCTCTACCTGAACGTCGTCGGCTTCGGGATCTCCGGCCTCATAGGTCTCACCTGGAGGACGGACATGGGCCTCGTGGCGGCCCTCTGCACCTTCGTGTTCTCTACCCTCGAATCCAACGCTATTGCCTACACGCTGGACAAGGTCAGGAAGATACGGCGGGAGTCCGGAACATGAACTGGCTCCTGACGGCCTCCCTCACGATATGCGGGATAGGGGCTGTGGCCACGGTCCTACGAAGGGACCCTCTGGACAAGTTACCACCGATAGGGCTCATGAAATCCGGCCTGATAGGCGCGGTGGCGGCCGAGGGATACCTCGACGTGGCTGCCGCGGCGGTCGTGCTGGAGGCCGTCGGCACGATCATGTTCTGCGTCTACCTGATCAGGATCGAGGAGGTGAGACGAGGTGAGCGTCCCAGACCCTGAGGTCATAGCGTGCGTCGGAGGGGCCCTATGCGTCCTAGGAACCCTCGGGGCCGCCGTCGGACCCAAGCGGCACGATCCCGTGGTGAAATCCCTGAACCTCGAGGTCGCCGGGGTGGGGATCTGCCTCCTGTTCCTGGCGTTCAACCACATGCTCGCACTACTCACCTACGTGGCCGTAGGAGCCTTCGCGACGCCCATCCTACTAAGGGCAGTACTGAGGGTGGAGGCAAGTGGGCGTGATAGAGAGAATATCGAGGGCGTACAACGCGATCAGACGCCCCGATAGCATGGTGTCCGCGTTTTGCCTCATGATGGTGATCATATCCGCGATAGGGCTCTTCCACCACTACAACTACGACAGGAAGCAACTCTACCCGAGGCCCGCCCCGCAGGAGCAGATGAAGGCCGGGGACCCCCTCGCCCCCTACGACAGAGGAGGCGTCCCGCTCAAACACCCCGGCATAGTCGTGTCCCAGTACCCGCGGTTCGAGCCCGTCAGGGGATGGATCACGTCCTACCTCACGCCGTTCACGAGGTGGCTGGCTAAACACTCGAAGCACTGCGGCACCACGATCGTCTCCCACCCGGGAGGCATACTCGATGAGATCCTGTACTACACGAGAGGGTTGGATACCATCCTCGAGTCATCCATCATGTTCGCCGCGTTCGTCGTGTTCTCCTGGATCGTCCGCATGAAGACGATCGGCGAGGACAACATGGAACGGGAGAGGGAGTAACGCCCTATGACCGAGATCCTCGTCCCGAAACTCGTCCCCCTGATAACGGTACACCTCTACAAGATAGCCGTGGCCGCGGGCGTAGCCACGGGCCTGATAGCGCTGGCCGACATACTGGCGGACAGGCGTCCCCTGAACAGGCTGACGATGACCGATGCCGTCGAGATAGGGGCCCTCGCCCTGCTCGCCTCGGTCGGAACCGACCTAGCCGAGTGCCTCATCCTACCCGGACTCGTGGTCGGACTCGCGGAGCTGATGGCCACTTCCGAGGCCATCATAGCGAGGTACGCGGGGCCGAAGAGACCCACCTTCGAACCCCTAGACATGGAGGTCCTGAGGACGGCCCCCAAGGCCGTGATGATAGGCCTGGTGGTCTACGGCGCCATCCTCACAGGGTTCACGGGAGGAGCCGTCGCGGGAACGGGGGCCGCGTTCTACCTCATGTGCAGGTACGTCAGGCCCAGGTACGAGGACTGGAAGGGCATGGAATCGATCTCGGGCATAGGTTGGGCCCTATGGGTCGTCGGGTTCTCCACGTTCTTCCTGTCCCCCAGGGACTGGCTGCTGGCCTTGATCCTGTCGGGCACCGGGGGCATACTGGTCAAGGTGGGACCGAAGCTGACCCTCCTGGGTTACGCGATAGGTTACGACGTGCAGGTCAAGGGGGAACGCTGAGGTGTACCCCAGCGGTCAGATCCTCTACTACATCCCCCTGGGCGACATCGTCCCGTACATCAGCACCATCAACGCGGTCATCCTGGCCCTCCTCCTCGCCGTCCTAGCCCTCCCCATATTCAGCAACACCGACATCTACGTCGAGGTCGACCACAAGATCCCCAGGATCAAGGCCAAGATAGTCATGCCCAGGGAGGACAAGATCAAGGCCGCTCTGGCCCTCGGCTCCACCATGGCCGCCGCCGGCGTGGTCACAACGGGAGACGTGTTCAACTTCACCCTGTTCCTATCCCTCCTCGGCATCTGCAACATGGGCCTTATCGGCACCACCGTGGGAGACGAGTTCGCCCTCGAGTGCGCGTTCAACTACGGTCTCATGTGCCTGATAGCCGGATTACCCCTCTTCGGTGGCGCCGCCCTCATCCTGGCGGGGACGGGCACCCTCAGCCTCCACCAACTCATGCACATGCCACCCGGGGCCGGCGGTTGGGCGATGGAGTACGGTAAGATCCTACTCACCGCCGGGGTCGTGGGCGAAGCCGGCGTCGGACCCTTCTACGCGGTCAAGGTGGACTCGTTCAGACGGATATGGGGCAGGTACGCCTTCGTGATCCACCTCACCACGCTACTCACCTTCTCCAGGTACCTCGAGATACTCGCCTCCTTACCCTAGGGGGTAACTTCCGTGGGCAAGGCGCTGAAGGTGACCGCCGTCGCCCTGGCCGTCGCCTGGGACGCCGCCCTCACATGGGTGGATGAGACGTACCCGGCGGTCGTTGACGCTCACTACGGCCTCTTCTCGACCCTAACGATCCTCGCGATAGCCTACACGATCTTCGCGATAGGATGGGCCGCGTCCCCACGCTCCGAGCGCAGGAACAGGGCCCCCTTCCTGGGGTACTGAGCCTTGATCGTGATCGACACGTTCGTAGGAGTGACCGAGGCCTTCCTCGTGGGCTCGATCTACCTCGGTCTGCACAGGAAGATAATGGCCAGGATACAGAGGAGGCCCGGTCCCCCCATCATCCAAGAACTCCTCCACACCCTCAAGTTCCTGTTCAAGGAGGGCTACGCCCCGATCACGTCGGCGGAGTTCCTCTACTGGATGGTACCCGTGTTCAACGTGATAGTGTGGTCCTCCGCCGTGACCATAGCCGCCGTGTACAGGGGTAATCTCCTCCCGTTCTTCGCGTTCTACGCCGCGTACAAGGTACTCTCCCACGGTGCCGGTGTGTCCTCGGGATCCACGTACACCAAGATAGGCGGTGTCAGGCACGCCATCATGCCGGCCGGAGAACTAGCCCTCGCGTGCTCCCTCATCTCCGCGTACTTCGTCACCGGTCACATGGACGTGTCCGGGATCCTCGCCTGGGAGAAAACACACGGGGCCCTGTGGAGGTACATCCCGTTCTCCACCCTGGCGTTCTTCACCCTCCTATGGATAGACTCACCCCACTCGCCCCTCGACCCATCCAAAGGCTACGACATAGTGGAGGGATACCTCACGGAGTACCCCGGCTTCCTCAGATCCCTCATGTACACCTCAGAAGCAATCAAGTACTTCTGCGAACTGTGGGTATTCCAAGCCGTGTTCCTCGGGATATCCGATCCAGTAGTGCACATGTTCGTAATGGGAGGACTAACCGCTATACTGGCTACATTATGCGCCTTAACGCCGATATTAACCCCATATCAGGCGGTAGGAGTACACGTAACTGTAGCGGGATTGATGTTCTTGGACACGCTCGTCCCCAAACCCTGGATCTAGGGGGAAGGAGACCCTGAGGCCCCACACCCTCGTGATCGGCGCCTCGGTGTGCGCCCTGGGCGTCATGTTCCTCCTGGAACACGCCACCCCCGCGGAGATCGGGGGAGCCATCGTCGTGATAGTGGCCGGACTGGTGACGGCGTGCTGGAAGTGCGAGAAAGCCCTCCACGTGACCGAGGAGACCCTGGTACCCGCCGCGATCCTCCTCCTATTCGCCACCTGGCTCCTACTCGCCAGGGCGGGTCACCCATGATAGCGGAGGCCGGATGGAGGTTCTTCCTGGACTGCACGATAACAGGAGTGTTCACGACGTTCATCCTCGGCTCCATCTTGGGCCTGGAGTACAGTTACAAGGCGTACCCCGCCCCGTACAGGGAGAGGATCATCGACCCGATAGCCCTCCCCGTGTCCGTCCTGGGATGGGCCCTGATCGGATACGCGGCCGCCAAGGCGGAGGCGGGGCCCGCACTCGTCGGCGCCTTCATGGCCGGCTTCGCCCTCAACATGAGGCCCGGTTACGGGAGGATCGAAACGGCCCTCGGGATAACCGCCGCAGTACTCGCTTACCTCGTCACCACGGGGGTCCTCCGTTGATACTCCGCCCCCTGACCCGCAGGAAGGACATCACCGAGGAAGACCTGCAAGAGATGTACGCCGAGGACCCCGAGGTCGTCCTCAAGGTCAAGAGATGGATCCTCAAGAGCTACGCTTACGACCGCGACATCGTCCGCTACCTGGCCGATCTCCTAGACGTGGACGAGGACAGGGTCCTCACGGCGCTGTCCAAAGCCAGATCGTGCACGGCCCTCTACGGTCTTCACTGCGAGGTGGAGCAGGCGAGACGCATCGTGGACGCGTTCGACGACGACGTCCTGAAGGCCCTGGTCCTCCTCGACGTGATATCGGAGGGTGAGCTATCCAGGATCCTCGGCGTGGAACTCCTCGACCTCAGGGACCGCGGTCCCATCGAGATCGATAGGGAGTTCCTGATCAGATTCCTCAACCGCCTCCAAAGGAAGGGTGTGATCTGAGCTTTGGTTTGCTGTCTCCTCAAGAAGTTAAAAGGACTGATAAGATCTAGGTCCATTCACGTATCCGTAGTGAACACTGGAGGATGCAATGGATGTGATATAGAGATATTAGCGTGTTTCACATACAGATACGACCTAGAGCAATATGGGATATACTACCACAACAATCCCAGGAAAACGGATGTGCTCATAGTTACGGGTCCCGTGACGGAGCAGTGGAAGGACAAGCTACCGAAACTCTACGACAAAGTACCCGAACCGAAGGCCGTGGTGGCCGTCGGATCGTGCGCGTGTTCGGGCGGGATATTCAACCAGGACGGGGGCCGCGTGGGGGGAGGCGCCGCCGAGTTCATCCCCGTGGACGCTGAGGTCCCCGGGTGTCCCCCGAGACCCGACGAGATAGTGAAGGCCGTGGTGGAGGTCCTCCCGACCTTCTTCAGGCGCTGGGAGTTCGAGAGGGGTGGGGGCGATGGCCGATAAAGCCCCGCGCGGCGTCACCGTGATAGACCTGGACACGGGCGAGGAGAAGCCCATCTCCCACCACGTTCCCGTCGGCCCCCACCACCCGATCCTGAAGGAGCCACTCAGGATCAAGCTGGCCATCCGAGGCGAGGAAGTCGTCGACTGCAAGGTCGAGATGGGCTACTGCCACCGTGGTATCGAGAAGATAATGGAGGGCATGCCGTGGCAGAAGGCCGCGTTCCTCGCCGAACGCGTCTGCGGTATATGCTCCCACGCCCACAACATGTGCTTCATCGGAGCCGTCGAATCCGTGTCCGAGGGCGAACCGGCCAGGAGAGGCCTCTTCCTCCGTTACATCGTCCAGGAGCTCGATAGGATTCAATCCCACCTCATAGCCAACGCCGCCTACTTCTACTCGATCGAGCACGAGACCATGTTCGTGTGGAACATGAACACCAGGGAACGCGTCCTGGACTGCATCGAGAAGATAACGGGCAACAGGATCCTCACGGGCTGGAACGTCGTCGGCGGGGTCAGACTCGACGTCGACGAGGACACGCTCAACGAGGTGATCGAGGTCCTCGAGGAGAAGGTCGTGCCCGACGTCGAGACCTACAGGAAGATCGCGTCCAACGATCCCTTCATCAAGATGAGGTCCAGAGGCGTCGGCGTGATCACGGAAGACATGATCCGCAGGTACAGGGTCGTGGGGCCCCAGGCTAGAGCCTCGGGCGTGGCCCAGGACATCAGAACGATCGAGCCCGTGTACCCGGAGGTGGGCTTCAGGCCGATAACGCGCGACCACGGCGACAACCTAGACAGGATCCTCGTGAGGTACGACGAGGTCCTCCAGTCCGTGGAACTCATCGAAAGGATGGTGGAGGAGCTACCCAGGGGCGATCACAGGGTCGAGATGAAGGTCGAGGGAGGCCACGTCGTGAACAGGACGGAAGCCCCCAGGGGCGAGCTGGTCTACGATATGGAGATCTCGAGGGGAGGGGTCGTCAAGAAGGCGACCATCCGAACGCCCTCCGTCCCCAACATCAGGGTCCTGGAGGCCATAGCGCCGGGCGCCCCCAGCGTGGCGGACGCCGTGGCCGCGTACGCCAGCCTCGATCCGTGCGTGGCCTGCAACGAGAGGTTCATCGTCATCGATCGGGACAAGGACGAGATCGTGTTCTCAGGCAAGGCCCGGGAGGTGCTCCGGGCATGTCGTTCCAAGACTTCCTGAACCACATCCTTTCGAGGGAAGGCGTTCGAAGACTCTTGGACGCTCATTCTTCGAAGAAATACACGGTCAAACCGAGACGGTTCAGGAACTTCCCCACCATAGACCCGGAGAAGTGCGTCGTGTGCGGAGCCTGCGCCGACGCCTGCCCCGTCGGCCCCTCCGACGGGAAACCACCCGCGCTCGAAATGACCGACAAAGGCCCCGTTCTCCACGAGGACAGGTGCATCAGGTGCGGGCTATGCGCCGAGGTATGCCCCGTCTCCGCGATACAGGTGGGGACGCTCCACGAGGAGAGAGAGGAGGTCGTCAAACCCCCGAAGCCCGCCGAGATCGCCGTCGACCCGGACCTTTGCATAGGATGCGGCAGGTGCGAGCGGGTCTGTCCATCCGACGCCATCCACGTCGTCGACGGGACCGCGGAGGTCGACCGCGAATCGTGCGTACTGTGCGAGGCCTGCATCGACGCGTGCCCGGTGGCCGGGGCCATCAAACTGCTCCCGATGGACGTGGAGGAACTGCGTAGGTGCTGGACCAAGATAGTCGACACCAAGAGGAGGGAGGTAGGATCCCGATGAACGAAAGCCTCCACTTCAGGTTCGACGACAGGCTCAGGAACCTACGCTTCAACGTGAGCGTCGTCGAGAACCCGGACGAGTGTGTCGGTTGCGGGCTCTGCGAGGAATCCTGTCCGGTAGGCGCCATCGAGGTCACGGACGAAGGCGTCGAGGTCGACGAGATCGTCTGCGTCGGGTGCTCCACCTGCGTACAGGTCTGCCCCAGAGACGTCCTGAGGTTCTACGAGGTCAGGTTCGAGGAGGGAGAGCCCGTCCTCTCCCCTGTGTACGTTCCGAAGGCGGAGCTGGACGTCAGGTACATCGGGGTCGACATCAAAACGTGCGAAACGTGCGACGAGAAGCCCTGCGTGGAGGCCTGCCCCTCCGGCGTCATGAAGGGTATCGTCGAGGAGAGGAGGATCAGGATCGAGGACTGCACGGGATGCCTCGAGTGCCTACGGGTCTGCCCGTACGGTGCCGTCGACATAGAGCTCGAGCCCGTGGGGGTGACCAGACGGGAGCCCCCGAGGTTCAGGGAGGAACTCTGCGTCGGGTGCGACGAGTGCAGGAGGAGGTGCCCGACCGGGGCCGTGGAGGGTCTACTCAGACGGGGCGAGGCGGGCACCGGGTGCCTCGGGTGCTACACCTGCGTGGCCTACTGTCCAACGGAGGCCCTCAAGCGACCCGACGTGGGTCCCCAACCCAGGGAGACCGAGCTCGTCTACCAGATAGACCCGGACAGGTGCATCGGGTGCAGGGTCTGCGCCGAGGCGTGTCCCGTCGACGCGATCGTGATAGAGGAGATCAGCAAGATGCCCGTCATCTCACCGTCCGCCTGCGTTAGGTGCGGGATATGCGCCGAGGCGTGTCCCGTGGAGGCGATAGAGGAGGTACCGACCGAGGAGGCCGAGGCCCTCGGTAGGAGGATAGAGGTCGTGGACGCGCTCCTAGGGGTCGTGTGGGACAGGGCCTACGAGGCCGCCCTGAAGGTCCCGCTGACCGAGAGGAAGGCGCGCGCCAGGATCGAGGCCATGGAAGAGGCGCTGGAGGAGGCCCTCGAGGCCGAGAGGATCCGACGCCTCGTCGAGGTTGAGACGCGGGACGCGCTCACGGAGCTCCTCAAGGAGGTGAGGGAAGTTGCCGAAGACCTCGTGCTGGGAGGAGGTAAGGGTCGTCAGGGTCGTGGGTAGGCTCTGCACCGGATGCGGCGTCTGCGCGCGTGAATGTCCCGTGGACGCCATCACGATCGACGACGTCGCCGAGATATCGGAGGAACGCTGCGTGTTCTGCGGTAGATGCGCCGAGGTCTGTCCGTTCGACGCCGTGCTGTTCGGGATCTCGAGGTGGAAGGACGGTCCAACGGTCCACACGGGTAGGTTGGATCTGATACCGCGAATAGACGAGTCCAAGTGCGTGGGATGCCTAGCCTGCGCCTCGGAATGCCCGGTGGACGCCCTCTCCGGGAACAAAGGTTCACCGCCAGTACTCGAGGAGGATTCCTGCATAGGGTGCGGCGCGTGTTCCCGTGTCTGTCCCGCTCGAGCCATCCGCATGGTCGAAAGGGGGTGATCTCGGTTGAAGCTCGAGTTGGACGTCGAGGAGATCGTGGATGAAGTCCTCCGGAGGGTCCCCGACGCGGAGGAGAAGGATGTCCTCGAAGCGGTCCGTGAATTACCCGAACTCGAGAGGGAGTTCGTGGTCATCGACCCGGACAGATGCGTCGGATGCAAAACGTGCTACGAAGAGTGCCCCGTGAACGCGCTCTCCGAACCTTCCCACCTGCAGGCCCCCGATGTCGACGATGACGCGTGTGTCTGGTGTAGGATCTGCGCCAAGTCCTGTCCCGTGGACGCGATCCACATCGTGAAGGCGGTGGCCAAACCCTCCCCCGACGGTATCGAGGTGGAGCTGGAAGAGGTGGACGTGGTGCGTAGGAAGTTCGTCCTCAGGAGCGCTTACATGGACGGGGAAAAGTGCGTCGCCTGCAGGTTGTGCGAACAGGTGTGTCCCGTCGACGCTCCAAACGTTGACGAGCTGAAGATCGACGAAGATAGGTGCATAGGGTGCAAGGCCTGCGAGCACGCGTGTCCGGTGGACGCGATCACCATCGAGAGAAGCCTCTCACCCCCGGAGTTCGAGAGAGAGGTCGAGGTGGATCCGGAGAAGTGCATTGGATGCGGTGTCTGTAAGGAGGTGTGTCCCGTGAACGCCATCGAGATGAAGGAAGACGTTGCGGTGATAGATTACGGTGTTTGCATAAGATGTGGTGAGTGCGGCAGGAACTGCCCGACGGCGGCTATAGAGGTTAGGGAGGGTGAGGATTGAGGGTTGAAATGTGGTGTACCAGGGAGTACCCTTCGGTTCACCCTGATGATTCCTTGGAGGAAGCCGTGAGAGAAATGGGGAGGTACTCCGAATACACCGTTGTTGTGGAGGATGATGGCACGCTGGTAGGCCTCGCCACGGCGCTGGACGTGGCCAACGGTCTCATCCGTGGGATAGGGTCCGTGGTGGAGGTATCCCGCGACCCGGAGTACGTGCGACGGGACGATCCCATCACCGAGGCCGTCAGGCTCCTCATGAACAGCGAGCTGACGCTCCTCCCTGTCGTGGAGGAGGGAAAGGTGATCGGCGCGGTGACGCTTAGGACGATAGTGAAGTTGATGTCCGACCTGTACGACACGCCCGTGGAGGATCTCCTCAGGACGATCCAGGAGAGCGTCCCGGGGATAACCTGGGAGGAGTTCATCGAAGCCGCCGCGGACGTGTTCAACAGACAAACCGGGCGTAACGAGACCCCGGAGGAGTTCGAGAGCAAGCTGAAGGACAGGACGTTCGGTTACGTGTTGTGGCTCCTGGGTGGGATAGAGAACCTGTTCGTTTACCTGTTCAAGCTGGGGGAAACCGTGGTCGCGAGGAGGGTCGCGAAGAGGAGGAGGGAGTTCAGGGGTTCCTCCGGCTGACGCCCCCTATCAAAAGTTAAAAATCTCGTAACGTTACGGTTCCTGTAACGGGGGATGGAGTTGGAGGAGGACATCGCCGTCCTCACGCAGTCGAGGCTCGATAGGGTGGCCAGAAGCAGACCCAGGGGGGATCTGTGGGAGTTCCTCAAAAGAGCGTACGAGAAGGGCGTCAAGGTCGACGCGGGTCACCTGATAATCCTATCGGTACTCGAGGAGGCCAACAGGCTCCTGGAGCAGCTGTCGAAGACCGTGGGTGAGAAAAGGGCCAAGCAGATCCTCAAGGAAGCCGGCATCTACACCAAAACGGGCAACTACGTGAGCGGTGAGCTCCTGAAGGAGTACATAAACCGTGAGAGCCGCGTCGCCGTGCACAACAGGATAAACGATCTCAGGAAGCTCGGGTTCAAGATAGACGGGAAACCCGGGCCCGATGGAGGATACGCCCTGGTCCAGGTTCCAGATTGGTACCGCAAGAGCGAGGGCATCTAGCCCAGTACCTCGATGTCCCCTATCCTCTCCACCCTACCGCGCAACGGACCCACGACCCTCTCGCTGACCTCGACGTACATCTCGACGCCATCCTCCCTCCAGGTCTCATCCAACACCTTACCCACCTCGTGGAGGAAAGACCTGAGGCGCATGGACTCGGGCTCCGTGACGGGCAGGTACACCCTGACGTTCCTCCAGTACCTGGACAGCTCCGACCTCAACACGTCCTTGAGATCCTCCAAGCCCTCCCCCGTCTTGGCCGAGACCACCACGGGGTTGGACACGTACCCCTCCAACTCCTCGGCCAGCTCCCTCGCCCTCTCGAACCCCACCAGATCCGCCTTGTTCAACGCCGTCACCGTGGGCCCGTCCGCGCCTATCTCCTCGAGCACCCTGTGGCACACCGTGATCTTCCTCTCTATCTCGTCCAGCGGATCGCTCACGTCCACGACCAGGAGCACGAGATCCGCCTCGGAGGTCTCCTCCAGGGTCGACTTGAACGACTCTATGAGCCAGGGCGGCAGGTCATCGACGAACCCGACCGTGTCAGTGAGGAGGACCTTGTGCCCGTCCAGGTCCACGGCCTTCGTTTTAGTGTCCAACGTGGAGAACATCATCTCATCCACGGGAACCTCGGCGTCGGAGAGGGCGTTCATCAGCGTGCTCTTACCGGCGCAGGTGTACCCCGCCAGGGTGATCAGCTCGAACCCCAGCCTGTGACGGTGCTTACGCTTGAGCTCCCTATCCTTGGAGATCTTCTCGAGCTTCCTCTCTATCCTCGCGATCTTCCTCCTGATCATCTCCTCGTACTTGTGGGCCTCGTACTTACCCAATCCCCTGAAACCGGGCCTCTCCTCCTTCTTCGCCAGGTTCACCATCTCCCTCGCCTTGGGGAGCAGATACCTCAGCTCCGCCAACTTGACCTGAAGCTTGGCCTCCCTGGTCCTGGCCCGCCTCGCGAATATCTCGAGTATCAACTTGAACCTGTCGATCACGGGGACCCCTAACTCACCCGCGAGGTTGAACGCCTGGACGGGCGTGAGTTCGTTCCCGAAGACGACGACCTCGGCCTTCCCATCCTTTACCCTCCTCGCTACCTCCTCGACCTTACCCCTACCTATGTGGTACCTGGGATCCTCCCTCCTGGCCTGAACAACGGTATCCACTACCTCGTACCCGGCCGACACCGCCAACTCCTCGAGCTCGTCCGTTCTAACCGGTTCACCGGGGTCGACCCTCTCAACCAGGACCGCACGTCGGCGTCGCCGAGCCAAGCCCCTGCATTACCCCTCTGTACACGTTGTACGCCAACTTGTGCGCCATGTCCACGAGTTCCCGCTCCGCCACGGTCTCCGCGTAGCGGAACGGCGCGCCCAACAGGGCCTCCACCTTCCACTCGGGCTCCCCGAAGAACTCTCCCTTCTCCGCCACCACCACGAACTCGTCCCGCGTTTTGACCCCGTTGAGGGCCCGGGACACCTCTTCCACCACGGTATGGAACCTCGGCGGTTCCTCCGTCCTAACCACGGACACGTTCACATCGAGGATGGAGAAAACGTTGAAACCATCGACTTCAGCCGAGACGCAGGCCGTCACGCGGTTGTAGTAACCGTCCTCCTCCGCGTGACGGCCGGACATATCCACACCGACCACGTTTATGCGGGACTCCAGATTAGTCCCCCCATCCGACGGTGGGGAGGGACCGTTGCTCTACCTCGTGGTGAGATCCGATTCGTACGATAAAATCCTCACGGCTCTCGCCGACGTCGAGAGATACGCCGGTATTAAAATCCTGGGTAAACCCCGTGTACTCGACCCTGAGGTCGCGGATAGGATAGTGGAGGAAGTGATGGAGGAACCACCGAAGAAAAGATACAGAGCGGCCGCCGTAGCGCAGGTGGATGGGGAACCACCGGAGGTTATATCCAGGATCTCCGAGATACACCCTCCGGCCCACGTGATAGTGGTCACACCTAGACACGGTGACGTTTACCACGGGTTGAAGAGGAGGTTCCCCAAGCTGGGGGAGCTCCGAGGGTACCACTCCCCCAAAACGGCGGAGGAATCCGAATGACCGGGGTTCCGCGGGCCCTCGCCAGGGCGTTCCCCGACGAGGTCGAGTACCACAGGGACGATCCCACGGTGATCACGACACCCACGGAGAGGATTCTCGTTCCCACACCCATCCGAGCGGTGGTCAGGATCCTGAAGGAGATCGACCCGGAGCCGACGTTCAACGTCGTTGACCTCGGGTGCGGGGACGGGAGGTTCGTCATCGCCGCCGCGTACCTGTACGGGTGTACCGGGGTGGGGGTGGATATCAGGCCCGACGTGCTGAAGGTAGCCAGGAACAAGGCCGAGGAGCTGGGGGTCGGCGACAGGGTGGAATTCATCGAAGAGGACGTGAGGAACGTGAACCCTGAAGACCTCAACCCGGACGTCGTGTACATGTACCTCATGCCTTCCCTGTTGGCGGAGATCAGGGACGATCTACTGAAGGCCGACGCCCTGGTGATATCGAACCTGTTCCCGGTACCCGGGCTCCGCGCCGATCGCGAGATAAGGCTCGACGAGTTCAGGAAAGCTTACGTATACGATCTGCGGGGATGACCGGATGAGGCTGCTGTTGGAGGCGGTGGAACGGTTCAAGAGAAGCGATGAGATCACACCCAAGCTCATCCCGTTACCCCCGCTCGAACCCAGACACGACAGAGCAGTCGAGGTGGCCTCGGGCGCCAAACTCGTCGAGGAGGCCCTGGAGGTGAGGGACGCCGTGCGCGAGGGCGATCGCGATCATCTACTCGAGGAACTCGGCGACCTGCTGATCGAGATTGAGGCGTTCATGACGGCCCACGGTATCGATCCCGAGGATGTTATCGAGATACAGAAAAGGAAACAGAAGGAACTAGGTCAGGTGAGGTAACATGAACGTGATGGCAATAGATTTGGGGACCGAGGTCATATCGGTAGTTGTTGGTAAACTTAAAGGTAACGATATGGTAGTTAAGGGTCACGCTGAATCTTACATAATGGATCCGACGATAATGGATAGAGGTAACGTGAAGTACGTAAAAGGAGTGAGTAATGTCTTAAAAAGTACCGTCAAAAGAGCGCTATCTGAGGCTAAGTTAACGATGGACCAAGTGAAAGGCGTAGGTTTATCAATGACTGGAGATAAGTTTAACATGGTGGAAACAGAAGTTCAAATAGGCTCATCCGATGAACTCAGCGTCGACGACATAGGGTACGCGCTGGCCGACTTCATAAACCCCGAACCAGACAACTGGCCCGTCAGCGTAGACGTCCTCGATGTCGAGGTGGACGGCACCAGCGTGGATCCCAGGGAACTGGGCCTCCCCTACCCGGAAGGTCTCCTCGGGGCCAGGGTATCCTCCCTGAACATAAGGGCCGTCATTTCCTACACGAAACTCGGCATCCACAACAACCTGGAGAGGATAGCCCGACTACTAAACTCCAGACTCATCACGATATCCGTGGAGCCCCTGGCCGTGGCCAAAGCCCTGAGAGAATACAAGATAGAGGACTGCCTGCTCATAGACTCCGGAGGAGGAACCACCGATATCTCGGTGGTTCAGAACTCGTTCGTCGAAACCTGCGAGTCGATAAAGGTTGGAGGTCGCGACTTCACGCTTAGCATAGCTAACGACTTGGGATTAACGTACGACGAGGCAGAAGAAGTTAAGAAAAAGATAAACTCTCCGATCGCTGATAAAGTCTTAAACAGATTTGGATTAACTAGAGAACAAGTTTTAGAATGCATAGAAGAGGTTGCCGATTACGTGAAAGACATAGTTAGATCCGCGATAAAAGGGATAATAAGAGAGATGAACATCGAGGCCCCTGAGCGCGTTGAACTCTACGGTGGCAACACGCTCCTAGATCAAGCCGAGACCGCCATCAGGGAGGCCGTCATGGACGCTTACAGGGATTACCTCGGTATGATCCCCCACGTCGAGATGCTGGAAGCCAACAGGATACCCCACATCGGGAAGCAGCTCACCGGCCCGATGCGCGTGGTATCGATATCGGTGCTCAAGGACACCCTGCTATCCGTGCACTGCGGCGGGAAGAAGGTGAGGGTGGAAATAGACGAACTGAGAGCCCCCGAGGGCCGGTACGTCCTCGAGGCGAGCGGCGTCGTGGAGGACGTGGCCAGGATACCGCAGCGGGGTAACCTGAAGGAGACCCTCATCAACTTCCTCAAGGAGATACTCCTGATGGAATCCGCGGGCAGCGTCGTGGAACTCACCGCGGAGGCCTACGCGGGCACCGTTAAGCTGGACTTCGAAGGCATGGACACGGCCAACGTGGACGGCGTGAGGATAACGGTGGAAGGATCGAGGACGTTCGACGACGTGGACAGGTTCCCGAAGGAGTACAAGATACTTCAAGTCAAGGAGATGGGGCCGATACTGCTCCCCGTCGACGAGTTCCAGGCCGTCGAGGGTGGAGTAAGTGAAACGGCAGGCGACGTTGGTGGCGTTGAGGGAGGGCTGGACGATACCGGAAGTGATCAGGCTGGTCAAGAGGGCACGTAACGACGTCATAATCATAATAGGAGACATAGATGAAACCAACAAGAAGGTGATAGACGAACTGTGTAGACGGCTAGGAAAGTACGTCCTGTTCGGGGAAGAATATGTATCCAAATTTGAGATAACCGAAAAATTCGAAACAGAAGAGTTTCAAAAACCATCGGGCAAGTGCGACGTGGCCATCATGTACGAGGACACCCCTCCCCCCAACGTCGACATGCTCGTGGACGTGCCCGTGGACTCCGAAACGGCCGAAGAAGTCATGAAGAGGCTCGACGACTACTTCAAGAGCGTCCGCGAGTTCGAAAGAGGCATCAAGGCAAAGCTCTACGTGGTGGTGGACGAAGACAGGCTCAAGGTATACGCGTCCAGGGCCCATAGGAACGATGAGGACGTGATCAAGTTCTGCGTGGAAGTCCTGGAGGAGACCGTTAGGAAGAGGAAGGAACTGAAGAAGAACCGCGTCAAGATCTTCCTAGCCGTGGTGGCTGTGGCGACGCTGGCCGCAGTCTTGGTGGTACTCCACGTCCCGTTCAGCCTTTCCTCACCTCGATAACGTCACCGAGGGTGAGACCTCCCGAGGACGATCCACCACCGAAATCCTCCGCTTCCACCCTCTCGAGTAGCTTCACGTCCAAGATCCTTTCGAGCTTCCTGGCCAACCTAAGATCGGGCTCCATCCTCCCGGTCTCTATCCTCCTGACCACGGACACCTTCTCACCCAACTCCCTGGCTAGATCCTCCCTGGACATCCCCAACCGCTCACGGGCTTCCCTAACCCTATCCGGGTAGTCGGGGACGAGCTCCCACTCCTCCTTGAACGGATCGAAACCCGAGGGCGCTCCCCTCCTGGCGGGTCTCGCTGAACCACGCCTCGGAGCACGCCCCGGTCTCCGCCGGACGCCCGAGGGCCTCTCACGACTCGGGGTCGTGACCTCCTTACCGAACTTGGCGCACTCCTCACACACGCGGAGCTTGGAACCCTCTACCACCACGGTCTTTCCTCCACCCTCGATGGGCCTACCGCAGATTTCGCAGCGCTCGCTCATTCGATCGGAACACCCCTCGGAAAGGGATGCCCTGGATCCACCCGATCGAGTCGGAAATAAACCCCACGATCCCCGACACCCGAGGGAACGGCCCCGTGGCGGTACCCGTACTGAAGGGAAGGACCGTACGAGGCGAGGGAGAGGTAGAAGGAGAGGTAATCCACGTAACGCATCCCGATCGTATCACCGAAATACAGGAAGGACACGTCGTCTTCACTCAAGACCTCGGAGGAGGATACGACACGTACCCGGACGTGATGGGAGCCGTCGCTATAGTATGCACGGGTGAAGTGAGAACCCTCAATGAAGACGCTGAAATCCCGGTGATCGCCGAAGCCAAACCCATCGACGAGAAGGCTAAGGAATACCTCGTGGAACCCGAGATACCACCTGGCGCTCCACATCATGGAGAAGAATCCGAACACCTGATGCCTCCCGAAGGATCCAAGGTCAGGGTCAACCTCGACGAAGGTGTGGTCTATCTACTGGAGGAATGAAACCATGAGGGCCGATGAGGCCCTCCTCCGCCTTCACGACGTGATCGAAGACGACGACAAGATCGTCGTAGATCTAGGCGACAACACGATCGCCGTGGCCAGGGCCGGCCTCGACACCCACGGCGGGACCGGAGCCCTCGGAGGCGCGATGGCGATAGCGCTGGGCCACTGCGTCAAGTCCGATGGAACCGTTTACTGCGTGATCGGGGACGGCGGGTTCTTCATGCATCTTCACACCCTGGCGACCGTGGCTCAAAACGTGGAGAAGTTCGACAACCTCGTGATACTCGTGATCACCGACTCCTCGTGGGGGATGACCGGAGGGCAACCCAACCCGGCCTCCAAGGTTTCCCCGGCCGACGTCGCCGCCTCCATGGGATTGGACTCGGAGGTCGTGGAGGACCCGGACGATCTCCCGAACGCCGTATCAGATGTCGACCCGCCCGCCGTGATCGAACTCAGGTGCGAAAAGATCGGTTTCCTATGACGTAAAAGCCGGTCACCCCCGAAACGCCGGGGGTGACCCGTTGAAGAGGTGGATGGCACTCCTCACGGCGCTCGCCGTGCTCCTGGAGCCCATAGCCGCGATCAAAGTGGCCGTCTTCGCACCGAGGGACGCCGAACCCACGTGCGTCAAAGTCATCGAGGACCTTCTCAAGCGTAACGGCGTACAGGTGGTGGAGGTGAAAGGCAAGGACGTCAGCAACGGCGCCCTGATGAAGGGTGGTAAGCCGGCGTTCGATGCCTTCATCATGCCGGGCGGATCGTACGCCGACAGGATGCTGGCCAGGATCCACTTCATCGACGCCCTCAAGAGGTACCTCGAAGCGGGAGGTCGGGTGGTGGGTATCTGCGCCGGCGCCGTGGTCCTCGTGAAGTCGGGGATCGTGAAGGGGGAGGTAGTGGAGCTGGGCAAAGGGATAGGGAAGGTGACCGTCAAAGTGGTCGATGAGAACTCACCGATCACCAAGGGATTACCGCGCACGTTCACCATGTGGTACCTCAACGGTCCCGTTATGAAATCCAAGGGCGCGGAAACCGTAGCCGTGTACGCCGGAGGCAAGATCGGTCAGGGCGACGCCGTGCTCGTGCAGAAGGTCGGCAACGGGACCGCCGTCGCCATAGGACCCCACTGTCACGACCCACAGGGTAACGTCGATCCGACGGCCGCCAAGCTCGTCCTCAACGCCGTCGGGATCCAGGGGGCGAAGACGACGGTGGGGAGTGCGAAGCCGGCACCACAGGGGGGACACGGTGGGTACGGCGTCCCGGTGAGCCTCGGGGTCGTGCTGGCGGGGATGGCCCTGCTAGGGGCGGCCGCGATGGCGAGGCGTCAACCGTAGCGCTCCCGAAGCTCTTCCACGATCCCAGAGATCTTCTCCACCACGCTCTCGACGATCTTCTTCCCTTTCTCCGGGCTGGCCACGGTAGCGTCGCCCTTGACCCCTGTCTCGGATATCTCGTGGAAATCGGGGTACTCCCACACCTCGGTCGGCCTCCCGTCCCTCACGACTTCTCCCTCCTTGACGAGTTCCGGGAACAGGTACATCGCGACGGACGTTTCCAGCTCGTCCGCGTGGCCTCCCCAGTCCGTTTCCAACACGTCGGTAGGAGCCAACTTCCACCAGCTGACCCAGTGGAACCTCTCCTCTTCCTCGGTCACAGCACCGAGGGCGGGTTCGTTCCCGCCGTGACCGTTCACCACGAACGTGCAGAGGGCTCCGTGATACAGCAACGATCTGTGGATATCCCTCAGCAGTTCGATCATGGTCTCCGTCCTCAGGCTCACGGTGGCGGGGAATCCCATGTGGTGTTTGGAGACCCCGTACGGAACCGCCGGGTACAGCGGGGCACCCGTCTCCTCCGAGACCCGCAGGGCTATCTCGGTCGCTATCATGTGGTCGGTACCCAGAGGGAGGTGGGGCCCGTGCTGCTCCGTGCTTCCCACCGGAACGAGCACGACGTCACCCTCGACGTCGACCTCGGGGTACGGTAGTTCCCAAGCCTTCACACTGAGACCCCCGTGTACGCCGGGTTGAGCGGTACACGTCGGGTGAAGGGGACGAATAAGGGCGCCCCGTAGCCCGCGCGGGGCGCCCGAGGTTGAGGTTCAAGACGGGAACCCTCGTGGTCTTCTTCGTGCTCACGGCCCTCATGGCGTACGGGGCTTTTCACCTCAAGGTCGAAGTCGACCAGACGAAATACCTCCCGTCCGACTTCGAGTCGGTCAAGTGGAAGAAGGTCGTGGAGAAGGAGCTCGGAGGATCCACCAAGACGTTGATAGTCGTGGTCGAAGCGAACGACGTGACGAAGAAGGACGTCCTCAACTACATGAACAAGGTCGAGAAGGACCTCAAGAAGAAGCCCTACGTCAAATCCGTCAGAGGAGCGCCCGACGTACTGAAACAAGGTCCCCAGGTGCCGCCCCAACTCCTGCTACTCCAGCCCGGGATAAGGGAGATCCTCGAGGCGAAGAAGTCGATGGAGTCGATGTTCGTCAGCCCCGACCACAAGGTGGCCCTGATAACCGTCCAGCTGAAGGGCAACGCCGATTACAAGAAGGTGGTCCCCGAGGTCAGGAAGGTCCTGCACCGGAACGAGCCGCACGACGTCAAGTTCGCCGACGTCACCGGACCCCCCGCCGTGAACTACGACTTTTACAGGGCGTTCCTAGGAGACCTCCCGCTGATAACGGCCGTCGTGGCCGCGGCGGTCGCCGTGATACTGGCCATCGACTTCAGGAGATGGTGGGCGCCGGTACTGGGGCTCACCGTCATCCTGTCCGCCGTCGCGTGGGTTCTCGGCGGCATGTACTGGCTCGGCGTCACCCCGTTCTACGGAGCCGTACTGCTGACGGTGGTCCTGGTACTGGGAGTGGGTATCGACTACGTCATCTTCTGCCTCACGAGGTTCAAGGAGGAATACGACGTCGAGGGTCGCTCCAAGGGGGAAGCCATCAAGCGGGCGTTCTCGAGGGCCGGCAAGGCCGTCGCCATAACCGGGTTCACGGCCACCGCGGGCTTCGCCGCCCTGTGCACGTCGAAGTTCGGCATGATAGCCCAGATAGGCGCGACGATAGTGGCCGGTATCCTCGCCGCGATGACCCTCACCATCTTCGTACTACCGAGCCTGCTGGCCGTCACCCCGACTAGAAGACACCCGACCGCCGCCAAGAGTCACGAGAAGTGGTCGTTCCTGGCGATCCCGGCCAAGAAGCCCCTACCCTTCATCCTGGCCCTGGTCGTTCTCACGGGCTTCCTAGGATACGCGGCCGCCGGAGTCAAGCCCGAGGTCAACATCGAGAAGTTCCTGGGCCACTCGCTACCCTCGCTCAAGGCCAAGGACATCCTCAAGAAGCACATGAAGACGGGCGATCAATTCGTCACGGTGGTCGTGGAGTCCAAGGACGTGACCAGCACCGAAACGCTCAGGTACGAGGAGAACCTAGAGAAAGCCCTGAAGAACTCCGGCGTGGCGGCCCACGTGTTCGGGGCCCCGGACGTCATCAGGATGGAGAAAACGGTGTCCGAGCTGCCCTACCCCATCAGGGAGAGACTCGAGCCCATCGTTAAGTCGATGGAGAAAGGGTTCGTGTCGAAAGACCACCACGTCGCCGCCATCCGGGTTCAACTCAAACCCGGGGATCCGAGGATCGAGGGCGATAAGATCCTGAAAGTGCTCAGGCACCACAAGCCGCCCGCGGGCGTCAAGGTGGGCGCGACGGGCACACCCATAGCGTACTCCGAGATGCACCGGACCATGATGAAGGACATGAGGAGATCGACCGCGGTGTCGGCCGCCGGCGTGCTGACAGTACCTACGGTGGCGTTCAAGAACCCGGTGCCCGCGGTCTTCGGGCTCACGGCCATCGGCGCCGGTATAACGTGGGCACTGGGACTGATCGGTGGCGTCTTCAAGGTGGTACCCTCGTTCATCACCATGCAGACGATGACGTGCGTTCTCTTGGGTATCGGGATGGACTACTGCGTGTTCCTGGCCTCGAGGTACGTGGAGGAACGCAGGCGGAAGGAGAAGGGCATCGTCGAATCGTGGATCACGACCATGGAGAGAACGGGCCCGGGCGTCCTGTTCAGCGGGCTCACGTCCGCGGCGGGTTTCCTGGGACTTCTACTCGCTCACGTCGGCATCATCAAGAACATGGGGCTCTACCAGGGGATAGGAGTCCTGTCGGTGCTATCCGTGGTCCTCACGGGCTTCCCGGCCCTGTACGTGGGCATCCTCAAGGGGATCGTCAAGCGGGTCAAGGGAGGCGGGTGAGGGAATCGAACGCCAGGTACCCCGCCGCCCCCAACAACAGCAACCCGCAGTAACGCCTCGCCGCCGCTATTTTCTCCGCCGGCGCCATGGACGCCGCCCTGTGAACCGCCCACGCTATCCCCGCCTGCGTGCCCACTATACCCGCGAAGAAACCGATCGGGAACGTCACCTTTCCCAGGAAGGATCTCGCTTCCGCCATGACCGCCGGACCGACAGTCAGCCAGAACAGATAGGGATGCGGGTTGACCAGGTTGACCAACACGGCCTTCCCGAGGGTCGTCTTGGCGGCGCCCTCCTCCCTATCGATCTCCTCGACGCTATCGCCCTTGAGGATACCGATCCCCATGTACGCCAGCACCGCGGAACCGACGAGTCCCACTACCCTCAACACGTAGCCGGGCAACTCGAGGGCTACCAGGGCCGCGGCCACCACCAACGGCCCGTCGGTGATCGGGGGAACCACTGCCACCGCCAGACCGTGACGCAACCCCTTCCTCAAGGTCTCCGCCACTATCATCGCCTGTAAAGGACCCGGGGCCAAACCGCCCGCCACACCCAGGGCGAGCCCCAGGAGGAAACTCATCCGTGCAACCCCATCGACCTCAACATCTCGACGGCTTCTTCGACGTCCAACGGGGGACTGTCGATACCGAGTTCGTGGAGCAACTCGACGTGCTTCGGGGGCTTTATCCCGTGCTCCCTGAGTAAACCGGGGTCGGTGAGGATCTCGTCCGGAGGACCCTCCACCGACACGGTTCCATCCCTTATCAACACGACCCTATCCGCTAGGGTGGCCGCTACATCCACGTCGAACGTCGTCAAGATCACCGTGAGGTTGGGCCTATCCTCCTTCAACCCCGAGAGCACCTCGACGAACCTCTCCGCGGCCAGGTGGTCCAACCCCGTCGTCGGCTCGTCCAGGATCAACAACTCCGGATCGATGACCACGGCGCCCGCCAACGCCACCATCCTCTTCTGACCACCGCTGAGGAACTGCGGCGGCCTATCCTCGAGATCCTCCAACCCCAGTTCCCGCAAAACCTCCCTGGCCCTCCGCTCCGCCTCCTTCCTCGGGACCCCCCTAGCCACGAGACCGAACGCCACGTCTTCGAGGACCGTCGGCATGATCAGTTGATCGTCGACGTCCTGCAGCACGACCCCCATGGCCTCCCTGGCCTTCTCCGCCTCCTCCGGCATCTCGTACCCGAGTACCCTGATCACGCCCTCCTTCGGCTTCAGCAACCCCAAGATGTGGTGCAACAGGGTCGTCTTACCGCTGCCGTTGGGACCCAAGATGACCACGGTCTCGCCCCTTTCGATCCTCAACGACAACCCACAGACCGCGCAGACACCGCCCGGGTACTCGTGCGTGACGCAGTTTATCTCCACGGCCGGTTCCAGCCCGCTCACCCCCTTCCCAACGTCAGGGCGACGACGCAGGAGGACGCCACCACGATCGTCCAGACGACGTCCGAGACGCCGAACCTGAGCGACACCCTCGGTCTAGGTCTAGCCCCTCCCCTCACCTCTATGGCCGCCTCCATCCTCTCCGCCGACGACACGGACCTGGCCAGCACCGTGGCCAACGCCGCACCGAAGGCCTCCAGCGAGGGTTTCGGCCTCCCCCTCACGGTCAGCGCCACGAGTACCCCCCTGAAGGCCCTCAGGACACCGTACAACGAGCCGTGAAACACCAGGAAAGCCTGAGCCAAACCCGGGGGAGCGAGCGTGGCCGCGGTCTCCCAGGTCGCGTTTATCGGCGTGGTGACCGCCGTCACCACCAGGGCCGTTAGATCCGTGAACCCACGCACCGAGTAAAGGGCCACGTGCCTGAGACCCTCGGTACCGTGTTTGAGGTACTCCCAAGGGGACATCGCCGCCAGGGTCACCGCCAGGAACACGGAGGGCGGAACGGCCATCACGAGGAGGGCCTCCCTCGGGGGCCTGGACAACACGGCCAACACGACGTAAGGGAGGGCCAAAACTGGTAGAACCTCAATCCTACGCACCGCGAACGCCACGAGCACCGTGACGAGGGTGGACCCCCACTTCACCACCGGGTTGAGCGAGTGCGCGGGCGTATCCGCTTCCAAGGACCATTCCACGAGGGAATCGATCCTCTCCAACCTCATGATCCCGGTGACACCCACTCGACGTTCATCCTCACGAGCGCACCCACGGTCTTCGACGTCACCAGGGCCTCCAACCACGCGGTCAAGATCCAGAACGGCGTGAGCGTGAACAGGAAAGGGTACGGCGACGTGTTCAGGGCCACGGCCATCACGAACGGGGGCACGAAGGCCGTGCACGAGAGCACCGTCCCGGTGGCCACGAGGGCCGCTCTACCGGGCTTCAATCCCGCACCCGTGAGGAGTCTGTAGAGTAACCATCCTCCCGCGGCCTCCGACCAGTTCAGGATCGAGTTTATCCCGACCACCGTCACGCCACCGTGACCCATCAACGCGCACGCCGTATCGACGACGAACACCGAGACCGCGGACAGTCTGGGACCCAGGACGATCCCGGTCAACGGGGTCAACATCAGGTGGGCGCACACCACGGGCACCTGCATCGCCGCGAAGGAGACCGCCGCCAGGGTCCCGACCAGCGGGATCGTGGAGGGCCTTTCGACTAACCTTTTCAACCCGAGCGCCAGCGGCACCGAGTACGTCGCGAACCCGAGGAGGCACCACTTTAGCGGTATAACCCCGTCCGGAAGGTGTACATGCGCCATGGCGGGCAGCCTCTACACGTCGATAGCCATCATCCTTTCGGTCAATCCCCGGGCGGTATTAATCGTCAACGTTGTGCCCGACACAAGGGGGATACGGTCCGGATGACCGAGAAGGCAACGTTGGCCACGGCCCAATTGTCGTCCTGCGTGGGCTGTCACGTGTCCCTCCTCGACCTCCACGAGAAACTCGTGGACCTCCTCGAGGAGGCCATCGACATAGAGTACTGCTACGTTCTGCTCGACGCCAAAGAGATCCCGGAGCACGTGGATGTAGCCTACATCGAGGGTAGCATCAGGAACGAGGAAGACGAGGAGGTGGCGAAGGAACTCAGGGAGGCCGCGGACGTGGTCATCGCGGTCGGCACCTGCGCCTGCTTCGGTGGCGTCCACGGGCTGGCCAACCTGTACCCGAGGGACGAGCTCCTCGAGTACGTGTACAAGGAAGCGCCCACGAACGACGACGAGTCCGACATCCCGTCCGAACACGTGCCAGAGCTGTTCCCGTACGTGAGACCGTTGCCAGACGTGATCGAGGTCGACTACATGATCCCGGGCTGCCCACCCAAGTCCGAGGTGATAGCCGAGGTCATCGCCGCGATCCTCGAGGACAGGGAGCCCGAACTACCCACGACGAACCTGTGCGAGGAGTGCCCGCGCGAGAAGGAGGACAAACCCATCGAGGAGATCAAGTTCAGGACGGGACAGGGCAAGCCCGACCCCGAGAAGTGCCTCCTCGAGCAGGGCTACCCGTGTCTCGGACCCGCCACGTCCTCCGGGTGCGGCGCGGCCTGTCCCTCCAGGGGCCTACCGTGCAGGGGATGCAACGGGCCGACCAGGAACGCGCTCGACCAGGGCGCCGAGTACCTAGACGCGCTGGCGTCCCTATCGTACGAGGCCGACGTCGACCTGGACGAACTCCTGAGCGGGATCCCGGACCTCGTCGGGAAGATCTACATGTTCACGCTGGCCAGCTCCCTGCTGAAGGGACATAGGAGGGCTATCAAGGGAGACTGAGGGGGAGTAACCGATGGCCGAGATAAAGATCCACCCGCTTACCAGGGTCGAGGGACACGGTGAGGTAGTGGTCGAGGTCGAAGGCGGTGAAGTGAAAGACGTCAAGTTCGTGGTCCTGGCCGTCAGAGGTTTCGAGAAGTTCGTCCAAGGAAGACCCGTCGAGGAAGTTCCCTACATCGTCTCCAGGATCTGCGGTATATGCCAAACCGCGCACCACCTGGCGGCGTGCAAGGCGACCGACGGTTGCTTCGACGTCGAGCCCCCGGAGGGAGGCCACAAGATCAGGTGGCTCATGCACATCGGTAACATGATCCACAGCCACGCGCTGCACTTCTACTTCCTGGCGGCCCCGGACTACGTGGTCGGTCCCGACGCGGACCCGCTCCAGAGGAACGTCATCAAGATCATCCAGGACGAGCCCGAGGTCGGCAAGATAGCGATAGAACTGAGGAAGTACGGTCAGGACATAGTCGAGGCTACCGGAGGCAAGGCCATACACCCGGTTACCGGCATCCCGGGCGGCGTGTCAGCGCCCGTCGACCCGGAGAAGCGTGACGAACTCCTCTCCAGGGCGGAAGAGATGGTCGAAATGGCTTACGAGGGCGCCAAGGTCGGCATCGAGGCCATCAAGCGGACGCTGGAAGAGTACGAGAGCAAGGGCTTGGACCTGCTGGAGACCCTCGGTAACATCCCGACTTACCACATGGGTCTGGTCACGGACGGGGACAAGCACGAGTTCTACGACGGTGAGGTCAAGGTGGTCGACCCCGAGGGTAACGAGTTCGTGAGGTTCGAGCCCGACGAGTACGATCAGGTGATCGCGGAGAGGGCCGTACCGCACTGCTACGTCAAGCACCCGTACCTCAAGGAGGTCGGCTACCCGGACGGTGTGTACAGGGTCGGTCCGGGCGCCAGGCTGAACGTGGTGGAGTCCATGAAGACGGACAGGGCTCAGGAACTCTACGAGGAGTACGTGGACGAGTTCGGCGAGTGCGTCAACTACTCGCTGACCATCAACTGGGCCAGGCTGATCGAGCTGGTGGCCGCGTGCGAGGAGGCCAAGGAACTCCTCGAGGACGACGTGATAACGGAGGAGGACGAGTGCAAGGAAGACTACGAACCCAAGGAGGGCAGAGGAGTCGGCATAGTCGAGGCCCCGAGGGGCACGCTGATACACCACTACGAGACGGACGAAGAAGGCCTCGTGAAGAAGGCCAACCTGATAGTGGCCACGACCCACAACGTGCCCGCGATAGAACTCGCCCTGAAGGACACGGCCAAGAAGCTCGAAAAGTACCTCGTGGACTTGGCCGAATAGACCCTCCCGGATAACCCCTGCACGGGGGGTTGGTCGAGTTGGCGGAGGAGAAGAGAGACGTGCTGAACTACCTGGAGATGGTGATCAGGAGCTACGACATATGACTGTCGTGCGCGGCGCACGCCCTGGAGAACGTGCGTGTCCGCGTCGTCCGTAGGGACGAGGACGAGTGAATCAACGCCCCCCGCCGGATGAAGGCCCGGGGGAACCCGAACCGGGACCCCGGGTCCGACGGCGGGACCCCAACACCCACCCCGTTCCCACGCTCGCGCCCGCGATCACGGTCTCGATGGGGAACCTGTAGAACCCCGAGCCTATCATGGCCACGTCCACCATGATCGACCCCGCCAGCGCCGTCAAGGCGGCCATGATCCCGACGTGCCTCCAGGGCCCCATGACGTCCGAGTACCTCCTGGACACGGCCACTATGGCCCCGAACGCGACCACCGCCACCGAGTTGAACACGCACACCGCCGTCCTCGGGTCCAAGGTCGGCTTGTCCCCAATCGTTATGATCCTCGTAACGATTACCGGTTTGGTAGGGCCGCCCGGATTTGAACCGGGGTCGCGGGGTCCAAAGCCCCGCAGGATAGACCGCTACCCCACGGCCCTGCCTCCCTCCGTCATCACCCCACCCACCGGGACTATATAATCGTTTCGCCCAAAACCACCGCGGTGGTTAACGGTTTGTAACGAATCACATAACAAATATGTACCTCCACGCTTCCTATTAGCGTTATGATACCCGCACCCCACCGCACACCCGCCGGGGGTGAGACCCCGATGCTAGACATGAAGGACAAGAAGCGCCACGAAGGGGAGATCCCCCGCGACTATAGGATCTGTAGCAGGGACCCGTTCGGCGCCTACTTCCCACCCCGACACAAGAAACCCATCAAACTGAGGAAGTCCAAGCGCGAGCACTAGACGCCCTCCTCCACGCCCCACGGTGTTTTCACGACGGCACCCAACCCCCTCAACGCCACGGCCGTCGCGTAGGACAACAACGTGAACCTCCCGAACCTGGCCTCCACGCCCGACAGATCCTCCACGTCCAACAACCCCGCCTCCTCCGCCTCAGGCAGGAACCTGGCCAACGTCGAAACCACACGACCCACGTGCCTGACCTCGACACCCTCCGGCGGCTCGCCCACGTAAAACACCCCCGGCTCCGGATCGTCCGTCATAACCTCCAACACCACACCCTCCACGTCGGATACATCGGGCGACAGGTAGACCAACTCCGGCGGCTCGAACTCGTGTTTCACGCCCTCTATCACGTCGAAACACGCCATCACCAGACGGGCAACCTCCCCGACGTCCCGAACATCCGGCATGTCCACCACATACTCCTCGTAGAAATCCCAAGCATCCTCCACGGTCTCGATCCTCTCACCGAAATACCTCTCAACCAACGGCAAGGGCGAAACATCCACCTCCTCGGTTCCGTGATCCTCGGCCAACTCTATCTTTATCCTCGTCAACGAACGCAACTTCTTCAGCGCCCTCCTCAAGGCGTCCGCCGAGGCGATCACCCCCTCCTGATCTCGTCGATGATCTCATCGACACAGCCACCAGACCCGTACCTCTCCTTCAACATCCTGAACAGCCTACGTATCTTATCGTACGATTCCTCGTCCATAGCGTGCTCCATCCGACACGCGTCCAACTCCGCCTTCTCGGGCTCCACCCCCAAGAACTTGAGGAACGAGGCTATCTCCCTGTGCCTCTCCCAAACCTTCCGCCCGATCCTCTCACCCTCCTCGGTAGGCTCCACCCTACCCCCTCCGTACACGACGTACCCCATCGCGCTCAACTTCCTCACCATCTCCAGGACCGTGGGTTTCGAAACCCCTAGGAACTCGCTCAACTCCGATATCGTCGTGAACCCACGCTCCCGCGACAGCACGTAGATAGCCTCCAGGTAATCCTCCATCCTGGACGAGAGCTCCGACATCTTCAACCGTATCCCCTTCAGGGGTGGCCGCTTTCTCTCATCGGCACCGCCTCGAGGCCGGTCCCGTACTCATCATCCGGGAACCACCGACCTGACGAACCTCGGGGAGGAGACCGAAGGGGGTATCCAAACCTCCAGCGATTCCCTGACCGCCACCTCTCTGACCACGTCGAAGAACGCGCCGACCCTGTCGATGACACCGGAGTCCGCGGTAACCGGCACCCCTTCCGCGTTCACCAACATTCCATCGACGCCCTTAACCGCCTCGCATTTTACCTTAACCCCGTCGAGCCCACCGGACAACCTCCTCCGGACGAAAGAAGCCAGCTCGCCACTCCCGCTCACCGGCGCGTCGAACCAAACGACCACCTCCGACGGACGAACCTCGTCCAGGACGGGTATCAACACGTCGAGAACGTCCTCGACGTCCTCGGGGTCCACGGCCTTCCTCCCCATCTTCAGGTCCCTTACCACATCGTCATCACACAGCACCGCCTCACCGTCGAGGAGGGACCTTAGACCCGTGAGCACGTTGTAACCGTCCAGCAGGAGTCGACTACCCTCGAGGAAACCCGAGGGAACCCTCTTCCCCGCCCTCTCCAACGCCTCCCACCTGGACCACACCACCCTGTACAGCGCCGCCTTCTCCTCCGAGGTAAGACCCCAGGTGGACTGGGCCACGTCCAGCGCCTTGTCCTTCGGTAACCCCGACTCCACCATCGTTCTCACGGGCACAACGTATTTCTCGACCGAGGCGATCAGCCTCCGGAACCCCGACAACGGGTGTGTCCCCCACAACGAGGGGGAGGCGAGCCGGGATTTGAACGTCGAATTGTTGGCGTCGGCCATCGCCAGGGTCGTCGTCGGAACGGGACTCTGCTGGATAGGATCCGACTGGCTCGTTGACGGTCTGGAGACCATCGCCAGGGCGAAAGGCGTTCCAGAGAGCGTCCTCGGCGTCCTTATATCGGCCCCGGGAACCTCCCTCCCCGAGTTCGGCTCCGCCATCGTATCGAGCCTGGAAGGCTACTCCGAGGTCGGAGTCGGCTGCGTCGTCGGATCCAACGTCTACAACATCTGCGGCATAATCGGAATCACCGCGCTCTTGGTACCCTTCACGGTGGGTAAGTACCCGTTCAGGGACACCCTGATCGCCGTGGGTGTAGGAATACTCTTGCTACTCTTGGTGATGCACGGACTCGGGTTGGAATGGTACGAAGCGATATTCCTACTGATCCTGTACGCCATATACGCTTACTCGCTGACGAAAAGGGAGGAGGAAGCGCCGCAGGAGGCCGAGGAAGAGGGGGAAGCCAAGAAGGTCTACGAGACCACGTGGAAGACGTACGCCAAGGTCGTCTGCGGTATAGGTCTCTTCGTCGTGGCTATCAAGTGGTGCCTGGTGGACGGAACGATAGACTTGGCCAAAGCCATAGGGTACCCGGCGGCGCTCCTGGGATACACGCTGTTGGCCATCGCCACGTCGCTTCCGGAGACCTTCACCACGCTGAACGCCGCCAGGAGGGGCATGGGAGACCTGGCTGTCACGAACATAACCGGCAGCAACAACTTCAACATCCTGATGGGTCTGGGCGTGCCGGCCATACTGACGGGTAAAGTACAGGCCAAACCCTGGGACCCGACCCTCATCCTGTACATGATAGTGATAACCGCGATCCTGGCGATACCGACTAGAATGGGCAAACTGGGGAGGCCGTACGGCGCCCTCAACCTGGCACTGTACGGCGGCTTCATAGCCCTGCTGTGGGAGACCATAATGTACCACCACTACCTACACCTCTGGTTCTAACGCCCCCTCCTCCCTCAACTCCGGTCGATGACGACGCTACCCCACGCGGAGCCCCGAGGCCGTGACGAGGAACCGGGGTGAGGGCGGAGACCTTGCCCCTAGCCAAGCGCATCATCCCGTGCCTCGACGTCAAGGACGGACGCGTGGTCAAGGGCGTGAAGTTCCGAGGCCTCAGGGACGCGGGCGACCCCGCGGAGCTGGCCGACCACTATTACAGGCGCGGGGCCGACGAGATAGTGTTCCTCGACATATCGGCCTCCCCGGAGGGCAGGAAACTGATGGTGGACGTGGTGAGAAGGGCCGCAGAGACCGTGTTCATCCCGATGACCGTGGGAGGCGGTATCTCCAGCGTCAAGGACTTCAGGGAGGCCCTCACGGCCGGCGCCGACAAGGTCTCCGTGAACACGGCGGCCGTCGAGAACCCGGAGCTCGTCTCCGAGGCCGCCGACGTGTTCGGATCGCAGTGCGTGGTCGTGGCCATCGACGCCAAAAGGGAACCCCTGACACCCGAGAACGAGCACCTGGCCGATCACGTGTTCGAGGAGGACGGTCGGGAGTTCTGGTTCCGTGTGTACGTGAGGGGAGGTAGAGACCCGGTCGATTTGGACGCTATCACGTGGGCGAAGCGGGTGGAGGAACTCGGGGCGGGCGAGATCCTACTGACGAGCATCGACGCGGACGGGACCTGCGAGGGTTACGATCTAACCCTGACGGGGGCCGTGTGCGACGCTGTCAACATACCGGTGATAGCCTCGGGGGGTTGCGGTCATCCGAGGCACATGCTGGAGGTGTTCGAGGTGGGGGCCGACGCCGCCCTCGCCGCCTCCATATTCCACTACGATGAATACGATATAATCGAGGTAAAGAAGTACCTGGCCGACCGAGGCGTAAGGGTAAGGCTATGAAAGTCCTTCTCCTGTACCCCAGGTACCACGCCCACGTCGTGATGGAAGCCTACGGCGAGATCCCACCGGGCCTCAAACCCGACGACGTCACGTTCCTCGCCGTGAGAGGCGCACCGGGTCCTCCGAAGCTCGTTCTGGAAGGGGACACGGCCTCGGTAACGCTATCCCCCACCGGGAGCATAACGGACGTGAAGGCCACGCTCGCGCACGAGTTGGCACACGTGAAGCACTTCGAGGTCGTTCCTCCCCCCAGGGAGGCCCTCCGACTCCGGGCTTTGTCGCTACCGTTGGAGATCTACGCGGAAGAACTAGTCCTCAGGGAAGCCCCGGACATAGCCGTCAAGAGATTGAGGATCGGTGAGAAGGTCCTCGTAGACCCCCATCCCGTGAGGAACCTGATACAAGACCTAGAAAGGTCCCTCGTGCTGGAACCGCTACGCATAGCCGCCGAGAGGATAGGATCTAGACTGGACGTCCCCACGATCGGAGCCCTCTACCCCGAGGTTGAATCGGCGAAGAAGGAGTTGGTAAGGGAAGCCCGAAAAACCGACCCGCTGGATCCCATGGCCCTACGGGAGTACCTGCTCAAGGCTAAATCCGTCGTCAGGCGCCTCCTAACTCCCTAGCCAGCCTCATCAGCCGTTCGATCCTCTTCTCGGTCGGAGGGTGAGTGCTGAACAATCTCACCAGGAACCCCTTGAACGGGTTCACTATCCACAGGTGCGCGGTGGAGAGCTCGGACGTGCCCGAGGGCTTCAACCCCTTGGAGGCGATCTCCTCGATCTTCTCCAACGCGGACGCCAACGCGAGGGGATCCCCGCACAGTTTGGCCCCGGTCTCGTCCGCCAGGTATTCCCTCGCCCTGCTTATCGCCGCCGTCACCGCCATGGCGACCAAGGAGGCCACCAACGAGGCCAGCATCAGTATCAGCAGATCCTCCTCGTCCGTGTCCCCGAACATCGAGTTCAGGAACGGGTCCAAAGCGTAACCCAAGGCCGCCCCCATACCTGCCGCTACGGTGGCCACGATCACGTCCCTGTTCTTCACGTGCGCGATCTCGTGGCTCAGAACCCCCATCAACTCCCGGTCGTCGAGGGTCTTCAACAGCGCCTCCGTGACCCCGACCACGGGCTTAGACCTCCTCCCGGTCGCGAACGCGTTGGGGACGGACCCGAACGGAGACCCATCCTCGGGAACCACCACGAGCCTGGGTTCGCCGACTCCTGCCCTCCCGGCCAACTCGTGGGCTATGTACCAGGCCGTTTCGACCTTCTCGGCCAGGTCCGGTCTGAAAGACACGAACTCCTCGGCCGGTACCGCCCCCACGGACCACAACACCAGTTTGTCCGCGAAGACCAACTGGATGGCCGCGGACCCGAGTCCTAACAGGAGACCGACGATCGCGCTCCCCGTAACCAGCGTCACCACGAAAGCGGTCAGTCCCGTCATGAACCCGAGGAGGGCCAAAGTCCTGAGTGTGAGGGCCGTCTTACCGCTGAAAGGCTTGGTGATGACCGCCAGACCCAAGGATCCCAGGGCTAGGACCAGGGCACCCGTCCCGGCCGCGGCGTTGGAGGCCAAGTGAGATGCTAAAGCGGCGGATATCACGCCCAAGGGCGTTCACCCCCTTCCTCCCACCAACCTGCCCGGTACGACCCCCGAAGGGGTCACGTAAACGACGTCGTACACGCCGTACCTCCTCCTCAGTGTCCGGATCTGATCCCTCCCGATTTTAACACCAACGGATATCACGGAAGGGGGGCCTTCACCTTTTTCCCACGCCTTAACCACCCTGACCAAGGCCGGATGATCCTTCGGGACTTCTTCCCCCGAGGGCGCCCACATCACAGTCTCTACCCCATCGGACACCGTGGGTCGAACGCCCAACTCGCGGGCCAACAGCCATGATAACTTGGACTTCCTGACGGCGGGATCCTGCTCCAGTATCCAACCCACCTCTCTGACGTCCCTCACACCACCACGTGGACATCGGGGAGGTCCTTCGATCTCGAATCCGGTGTCGACGACCGTGGCCACAACGCCATCGGTAACGTTCGTGACGCACACGGCCTTGACGCCGCCGGAATGAGAGAACACCGCCATCCCCTCACGGACGTCCACGGCGTGGGGGACCTCTACCAGGTAGGGGACGTCCCCTATCGCGTTCAAGATCTCCGGCACAGGTGGCTCGGTGCGTTCCGGATCCTTGGCACGACCTCGAGACGGATCGGCGTGCACGACGTCGTACGCGGAGACGTCGACACCGAGAGCGTTCCCCTCGACCACGTCGACGCGTCCCTCGGAGTGCATTTCGGCGTTGATGGATACGGCACGGGATCTGGCGGGATCCTTCTCGACGGCCGTAACCTCTCCGTAGAAACGCGATAGCGCTAGGGTGTCCGCTCCGATCCCCGCGCACATGTCGAGGGCGGACTTTCCCCCCGCCCTGTCGCTTAAGAACTCGGCCTTGGCCAGGGCGACCGGTTCCCTGGTGAATTCGGAAGCGGCCTTCACGTCGGGGCACGCCAACGGTTTCCACTCGAATACCTTCCCGGCGACCTTACGGTGTATTTCGACCAGTGCCACGCAGAGGGGGTCCACCGAGTGTCGAGGTGACATCTTCAGTTCGTCGATGGGGTTTTCTACACCGACGTACGAGAGGGCCACGGCCGCCTCTTTGGAGTCTAGTTCCGATAGGATGTCCTCCGGTCTCGGGTTTTCCGATAGGACTTCCTTGATATCGTTCCAGTTCAACACGAGGGTCCTCAAATCAGACCCAACGCCCTCGGATCGACGTCCTCCGGCGTGAGCCCGACACGTCGCAACACCTTGCTGACGGGTTTGAACTCGCCCACTTCCCAGGGTGAGTGAGCGTCACTTCCCACTGTGATGGGGGCTCCCACCTGGACCGCGATTTGGTACAGGGTGAAGTCACGGGGGAGGTGGCGTACGTTCAACTCGAGCGCGGTCCCGGTGTCGGCCGCGGTTTCGGCGATCTCCCGGGCCTCTTCGACGGTGACGTGACACCTCAACTCCTCCAGTATCCACACGGGATGGGCTATCACGTCGGCCTCTCCGGATTCCATGCACTCGATGGTGGCCCTCACCACGGCGGCTTTCAACTCCTCCACGGAGGCCGCTCCGGGCGCGATCAGATGGGGGTGGTGAACACCTGCCAGTACGACGTCCGCTTCCTCGAGCATGGCTGGGGTGACGTCGAGGCCGCCGTCCGGCGATACTATGTTGGCTTCGACACCCGCCAGCGCCCTTACCGAGCACATCCTCTCGGCTTCCTTCACCTCCGCGAGAAGCCTCCTGAACGACCCTTCGGTGAGACCCTCGGGTGAAGCGGGCCCGTGGTCCGTGATGGCCACGAGTTCCAGTCCTTTCTCCTCGGCCGCCATGACGTTCTCCATGGGGGTCCCCGTACCGTCGGAGTACACGGAGTGGGTGTGCAGGTCGTAAGAGAACCTCCTCATCACCTCAGGGCCCTCAGCCTGACCTCGGGTTCCAGCGTCCTCGGCTCGGCCGCCACTATCGCGGCTCCCTTAGCGACCACGGTCAACGGGTCGTCGGCGAGCCTCGCCGGGATGTCGGTCTCCTCCTCTATTCTCGCCCTGAAGCCCCTCATCATGGATGTTCCTCCGACGAGGACCGTGTTCTCGTAGATACCGGAGACGAGTTCCGACGGTATCCTGTCCAGTATCCTGTTGATGGCCCTCACGATGTCCTGGACGACGGGCTCGGCCGCCCTCGCGACGAGCTCCGAATCTATCGTTATCTGCTTGGGCTTGTTCGTGGTCATGTCCTTGCCTATCACCTCGATCTCCTTCACCTCGATATCCTCGGTCTCCGTGAACACCATACCGACCTCTATCTTGGCCTTTTCCGCCTCGTGGATGCCTATCCTCACGTTGTACTCCTCTTCGACTAGCTCGACGATGTTCCTGTCGATGTCGTCACCGCCTATCCTCATGGTCTCCTGGTCCGTTATACCTCCCAACGATATCACGGCCACGTCGGTGGAACCCGCGCCCGCGTCGACTATCATGGTACCGTCCGGCTCGGCTATCGGGAGACCGGATCCTATGGCCGCGGCGAGGGCCTCGTTGATGACTATCACGTTGTCCTTGGATATCCCGACCTCAGCGGTGGCCTCCTTGATGGCCTCCCGTTCTACTTCCGTCGCGTCGCCCGGAACGCCCACGGCGACCCTCTCTATCGAAGAGGGATCGTTATCCGAACCGACCTCGATCGCGTGCTGCACGATGAACTTGGCGTATTCGACGGACTCTATCACCCCGTGTCTTAGGGGTCTGACGGCGATGATGTCCTCGGGGGTTCTACCCAACATCTTCCTGGCTTCTTCTCCTATGGCCAGGACCTTGTTGGTGCCCTTCTTGACGGCTACGACGGAGGGGAACTGCTTTATCTTGAACTCCTCCTCCATGGGTCTGGCCACGACGGTGTTCATGGTACCCAAGTCGATACCCAGGGAGTTCTCGGTGAACTCGATCGATATCTCCTCGGGCTCGATCTCGTGTTCTTCCTCCCTTTCTTCCTCCCTTTCCTCCTCTTCCGCCATGTTTTTATCCTCCTCCTTCTCTTTCTTTTTCCTACCGAATATTTTCAACGGCATTCAAAAACACCCCTATTTGTTCCCACTAGTCGGCTTCGAGTTCCCTTTTCTCAACTCGGTTAATTCCTTCCAATACACCGAGTATTCGGAGTTTTCGAGATATTTTTTAAAGTCTTCAGAATTACTGGTATCAACAACCATAAGACTAAATAGATCTTCCTCTATTCCAACCAGTATATTCAATAAGTGCCTCAATTGTCTCGGTAGTATCTTGAACAAAACAGTGTAGGATTCCACGAATACTATATCCTTTACCATCTTAACTATATTAACATCGCACACGTTAACTTTAGCCTCACTAAGGATTCGTTTAATGACACTTTCAGGCCCAGCTAAAACGAAATCCCCATCGTCATCCTTGAATATTAACGTCAGCCCATCCCTGTCAGACGCTATTTTCTTGATTATAGTAGCGGTATCGGAAGTTGCTTTTATGAGTATTACTGCATACCTCCAAACCACTAGACTATACCTTGTTTCGAATATTTTGTCATCTATGATATCGAACTTATGTAGCCTCATTATTTCGTATAGGATATCATGTCTGTTATCGGGATTACATACTATAAGGCAGTAAGTGTTAGGCTCCTCCTCGTCGTACCTGACCGCCGCGGCCCGTAGTAGTTTTACTTTGAGTTCCGGGTCCACTGTTTTACTCCCCGTCAGGTCGTTGTTCTTCGTTTAACAAGAGTATATGATAAACACCATCTTTGTAAACAACGATAACATTGTCATCATCGGTTATACTCTCTAAATCAATACTGTAAACACCATCTCTTTCGACCTTTATATCGACAAATTCGAAATCTTCCGAACGAGACCTCCGTCGTTCGGGCTCGTAAATAAACAGCCTACTTCCGCACCTGGGACATCCTTCCTTTATTAAACTGTCATCCTTTGACTCTATCAGCGTTCCGCACCTTAGACATCTATGGGGCACGACCTCTACCCCAACTTTAATGATATATAATCCTCGCCCTTTTTAAGATCCTTCAACGCCCCTGCTGGTGATATCACTGTTATGCCTGTATCGAACTTCCTACCGAATATTTTCTTTATGATGCCCCCACCCGCTGTTTTCGGTGGAACAACGTGTATATCCACTCCTTTGAATTCCTCAAGGTCCACGTTTTTCATGGCTTCTTCTATTATCTTCGTGAGTACTTGAGGCGATAATTGCCCCTCGAACACGACGACGGATCCCTCCTTGGCCCGCCGGATCACGTACTCGACGACCTCGTCCTCCGACATCCTCTCCAGGGCGGAGCGGGCCATCACCTCGAATTTTATCCCGCTCAACGGGCGAACTCCCTGACCATCGCTTCATATAGCTTGTTCATGTTCCGACCTGTCTTGGCGGACACGGGCACGACCGTGTAATCGGAGAAAGCGTCGCGGACGGCTTCGGGATCCGCCTCGGGTAGGTCGATCTTGTTCGCAACGACTATGAAAGGCACGTCGTTGGCTTCCAGATTGCCTATAAGCGTTATGTTAACTTGATCGTAGGGGTCCTTGGTCGAGTCCACTACCACCAGTGCTCCCTGTATTTTCTTCAGCATCTTGATGGCTTCTACCACCCCTCTCGTCGCTTCTTTAGCCCTTCTTTTCGCTTCCTCAACACTTAACCCATATTCCAGAAACTTCCTATAATCCACTTTAGTGGTTATACCCGGGGTATCGACTATGTTGAATCTTACGCTCTTGGAGCCGATCGATATCTCAACTTCTCTCCTCACCGGCTTCCTGGTCTCGTGAGGAACCCTCGAGACCCTGCCGAACTCCTTGGCTTCCCAGTCCCTCGCCATCCTGTTCGCTAACGTCGTCTTACCCACGTTGGGGGCACCGTAAACACCGATATCCACCTCCTTCGGCCCGGACCTGAACAGCCCCATCAGCTTCTCCAGTATCGACAACGTAGCACCCCTGGGGTGGGCGGATGAGCGTCGTCGGCTTCATCAAGAAGGCCATCAAGGAACCGCTGAGAGTCGGAGCACCGGCCCCGACCTCCCCCAGGACGGCAAGGTTCATGGTGCAGGTGTCGGGTGCGGGCAGGGGAGACAGGGTCCTGGACGCGGGGACGGGGAACGGGGTCGTGGCCATCGAGGCGGCCAAGATGGGCTGCGAGGTGGTGGCCATCGACGTCGACCCCGAGATGCTGAGGTTGGCGAGGAAGAGAGCCGAGGAGGAGGGCGTCGAGGATTCGATAGAGTTCCTACGGGCGGACGCCACCAGGCTCCACGAGGTCTTCGACGCCGACGAGTTCGACGCGGTGTTATCCACGGTACCCGTGACCACCGTGGAGGACCCCGTCGGCCTCCTCCGGTCGTACTGGCGGGTTCTTAAGCCTTCAGGAACCCTGGTCCAACTCACCCACTGGCCCAGGTTCTTCCGAAGGATAGTGGATAAGAGCCCCTTCACGATCGCCGAACGGTACTTCCGCTGGGTGCACGTGGTGCCCGGGTACGTGTTCGTCTGCGAACCCGAGGGGTGAAACCCGTGCTGGCCCCGGGTTGGTACAAACCCACGCTACCTACCGCCGCCATCGGGTTAGCGGTGGGATACCTGGAACCCCTCGCCTCGATCCCTTTCGCCCTCGCCGTGGGGTTCCTCCTCTTCTTCCACAGGAACCCCGATCGGAGACCCCCGGAAGACCCCAGCCTCGCCGTCTCCCCCGCGGACGGCCGGCTGGCCGGCGGGAGAGTCATGCACGTGGGACCCATGACGGACGAGGAGATGATGTCGTACATCGACGACCCCGTCGGAGTTTCCGTGTTCATGTCTCCCCTGGACGTTCACGTCAACAGGGCCCCGTACGACGGCAAGCTCAGGGAAGTCGAGAGGATCCGAGGAGGGTTCAAACCCGCGTACTCGAGCGAGGCCCTCGGCAACAACAGGGTGGTGTTGCTGTTCGAGGGACCGGGTTTCGACTTCGTGGTCAGGTTGATCTCCGGCGCGATAGCCAGGAGGATAGCCGTGTTCGTCGAAGAGGGGGAGGAGGTTTCGCGAGGGGATGTCATAAGCATGATAAGGCTGGGGTCGAGGGTCGACGTGGCCTTCCCAGCCGAAGTCATCGAGGAACTGAAGGTAGAAAGAGGGGACAGGGTGAAAGCCGGTGAAACGCCGGTCGCGAGGATACGACAGAGAAGCCTGGAAGATGAGTGAACTCCTCACGCCGGCGTGCGCGTGTTCTCTCCTCAACATCGTGTCAGGCGCGCTGTCGATACTGGCCACGATAACGGGACACACGAGACTCGCCGTTTCCTTCATCACCCTATCGTTCGTGGCCGACTCGCTGGACGGCTTCCTGGCCCGAAGGTACGGGTGGGAGTCGGACTTCGGACTGCAACTCGACTCGCTGTCGGACATGGTCTCCTTCACCGTGGCCCCGGCCCTCTTGATCGTCGAGGGAGGGATGCTACCCTCCCCGATATCCTACGCGGTGGCCGTCGCCTTGATAGCGTGCGGTGGGCTGAGACTCGCCAGGTTCAACGTGATGTGTGCGGAAGGGTACCCCGTGGAGGGGTACTACCTTGGGCTTCCCGTACCGTGGGTCGGGATGCTGGTCGTGGCGCTGTACACGTTGGGGACGTCGCTATCGATACCCAAACCCGTGTGGTGGGCGGTGAACGGCGTCCTGGTGCCTTCCGCTACCTACTTAATGATCTCATCGATCGAGTTCCCCAGCGTGAAGAGGCCCCCCAACCCCGTGGTCGCCTTCGGAGGCCTATCCGTGCTCGGTCTCATGTTCGATCCCGCCATACCCGTGGCTCCGCTGAGGAACGTCTTCGACACGGCGGCGTCTATCGCCATGCTGTTCCTGATCCTAATCTGGTACCCCAGAGCCGACGGGGGACGGTGACCCTGCCGACGATCACGGGGTCCCCACCTGGACCGGTGTCTAGACTGGAAATACCAAGGGAGAAACTGCACGGTATAGCCGGGGCGGCGTTCATAGCGGTCCTGATAATAGCGGCCGCCGTGGGAGGATACTACTTCCTCGTTTACAAACCGTACATGGAACACCTTGAGAAGCTAAAGGCTGAGAAGTTGGCCGAGGTCAACAAGTACTTCACCGGACCGCTCGCCAACGATCCCGTTAAGTTCAAGCTAATTCAAATGATCATGTCAGCTCAAACCCCGGAACAAGTGCAATCAATAGATGTCAAAGGTATAGCGACGATAGAGTGGAAGAAATACTGGATAGGTCAAATCAAGTTCAACCAAAAACGTGGAATAGTTGAGTTAATTACCCCGCAAGGACCCCAGTTATTAAGTGTTAAGGATGCCATAAATAAGGTAAAGTCGATGAATTTGAAAGAACTGATGAAAATAACCGTGAAGAAACCTGAGACCGTCTTGGTAGCTATTAAGGTCAGAGCCGATAAGGCCCCGATGCCATTGTTCCGAGGAGAGAAGGTCACTTTGGTTATATATGGTGTTAAGAAAATATACGCTACACCCAAACCTGGAGCGGGAGCAACGTCAGCTTCTCATAAGGTGGTTGGGATTAAGTATAAGTGGATAAAGGTTGTTAAAGGGTGTGTTATAAGATACATATTCTTAACTAACGTAAATAATTGGCTGAACTTAACTACAACGGTTAAGATGATGTCGGCATCTGCTCTAGTTAACATATACAAATCCGGTTCGGTTAACGCCGGAGCAAGCTGGGTACTTTTGGTAAATTCTGCACTTGGAGGGGCTAGGGGAGCGGGAGGAGGAGCCGCGGGACAGTTGCCAGGTACTACGCAAATAACTGGTACCACCGACACCGGTGCCAAGTACAGGGAGGTGGCGTACGTTACCGACTTAAGGGACTTCATTAAACTGCTAGCTCTGGAACAGGCTAAGAAGAAAGGTGGATTTATAAAAGCTTTAAATCAGTTAGAGGCTAGCGAAGGGATAAGAGGATGGAAATTCGTAGTGCTGGTTATAGAGATTCCTTCTGACTTATTAAAGGACAAGAAGATAGTCAAATCACTTATATACGGATGGGTTCTAGTCACACCCGAGATGAAATGAACGGGGGTGAAACCGATGAAAGCCAAGCTCGGGCTGGCGGTCCTAGCGGTCACGGCGGCTGCCCTGGTGTCCTCCGCCGGGATATACCAGGCCAGCTCCAACAACGCCCTCAAGGGAATCGAGGTCACCAAACTGAACGTTCAAACCTGGATAAAGGGTAGCGGGGTCAAACCGGGTTCGGTCACATGGCCGGGTGTCAAGGTCGAGTGGAGGTACACGAAGACCTCCGGCTACGCCAGGATATTCAACGTGAAACCCATACCTTTCGCGTCCTTAGCGCCCCCGAACATCGTGGAGCCCGGATGGCCCTTCCAAGTTAACAGGTGTACCTACGAGAGGCTCGAAGTATCGATAGAACTCAGGGGTTCCGGCGTTAAAACCGTGCCCGCACCGGTGGTCTTGGACGGGGGCAAGTTGATCAAATCGGACCCGCACCCGTCCGGTTGGGAAGGTAACGTCCCCGTTTATACCGTGGACCTGAGAGGGGGTAAGACACCCAAGATCACTTACGTGATGGTGTACTCGGGATCCGCCGGAGGAGCGGCCACGTCCGCTCCATCGTCCTCAGCGCCGGGAGCCGGCGTCAGCAGCGCCCCACCCGCCGGGGTATCCAGCGCCGCGGGAGGTTCGGTAGCGTCGGCCAAAGGGGGATCGGTGGCATCGGCCGCCCCGGGCTCGGTGGCCGCGGCGGGAGCAGGCGCCGGGGCGGCGACGGCCCCCACGGCCAAGGGATCGCCCTCATCGTCGGCCCCGAAGACCGCAAAGACCGGGGTCCTAGGGGCTGGAACGTATAAGACCGGTGTTTCCATATTCGCCCTCGGCGCCGCCGTGATGGCGGCGCTCCTGGGGGGCTACCTCCTATACCGAGGAGTAGGCTGATGACGGTGGCGGGACTCGCCCTCCTCCTCCCCTCACTGGCTTACCTGACCGATCTCTTGATCGATGAGATAGACTACTACACCCACAAGGACCTATACCAACTACCCGGTTGTTACATCGAAATACCTAAGATAGACTTAATAGCGCCTATAAACACGGTTTCACCCAACTACGGGGTGTACTACGATATAGACACCCCTCCCCCAGGCAGGCCGGGCGTAACCGTGTTCTTCGGCCACAGGACCATGTTCGGATCCCCGTTCTACAGGTTAAACGAGTTGAAACCGGGTGACAAGGTCATAGTCCACTGGTTCGGTAACACGTACGTTTACGTGGTGTACGCGAAGGAGGTCGTGAGCCCATCCTACAAAATACCGACGAGGTCGAAAAGGGACGAGTTGTGGTTAGTCACGTGCACTCCACCGACGACTTCCGAGTACAGGTTGATAGTAAAATGCTACAGGGTAGCGGCGGAAGTCGTCTGATCAACCCGCCCGCTCCAGGATCTTCTCCACCAAGCGCTTAAGGACCTCGTTCCTGTACGCCTCCGTGAACGCCACCGAACCCGCGGTCTCGTGACCGCCACCGTCCACGGCCGCCTCCGGGAGTTCCTCGGCTATCTCCTCGACTATCTCGTTGAGGTTTATACCCATGTTCTCCGTGGCCCTGACCACCGCGAAGTCCGGTCCGTACGCTACCGTCACGACCTTCGCATCGTCCCCTAACTTCTCGACGTAGTGATCGTGCACCATACCGCAGGTCTTGCCGGGTCCCGGGTACGTGAACTTCCTCGTGTATCGCTCGACGTCGAGCGTTATCACCTTCACACCATCCGCGTCGTATTCCTTGACGCCCGCCAGCGCCGCCTTCAGCTGCCTCTCACAGGCCTCCAAATGCTGCCTGTACAGGTTGTCCACGAGCCTCTTGTGCCTAGCCTCGTCACCGGTCGTTCCCAGGATGTCGTTGAGCAAGTGCCTACCCGGGGTGTGCCTGAGCTGGAAGTACTGGAAGTCGACGCTGTCCGCGATCTTCCTCAGATCTTCCCTGTCGAATCCCGCTTCCTCCGCCACCTCGATGGCTCTCTCCGCTTCGGGTGACTCGGCGTGGTCACCGACCGCGGACACGCCCGCGAGGTGCTTGATCCTATCCTCGACGTCCGGGTTCACCAGCCTGGCTATCTCGACCCCTAGCATCCCCGCCGGTATGTTCTTGCCGTCGCCGTCGGCCGAGTAAGGGTTGACGTGAACGTCCACGTGATCGTCTATCGGGAACTTCCTGAGACCATCAGGGGCCTCCCCGATCGGATCGCCCGGGTAGTGGTGATCCACGACCAGCACGTCCACGCCGTAGGCCCGCATCTCCTCGATGGCCGGAACGTCCTCTTCCGTGCACCCGATGTCCAGGAGCACCAGCAACGGTACCTGATGCCCGTACCTGTGAACGTCCTCCAGGCAGTGGTTAAGATCCCTGGCGGCGTCCTCCATCGTGTAGATGGGGGCCCTCGTCGGGAACCTCTTGTAGAAGTGGTACTCGGCCTCCGGGTCCGGGTTGTTCTCCTTCAGTATCGGTAGTATGGCCTCCTCCAGAGCGATGGCCCCGGAGACCCCGTCGGCGTCCGCGTGGTGTCTGATAAGGACGGGTCTCCCCTCCAGCACGGCCTTCCTGATCTCCTTCGCGACCTCCCTCATCCTGGGCCACAGTTTCCTTATCACGGGGCTGTCGATGAGGGGTTCTATCTCCGGGGGCTCCGCTTCTTCCTCTATGGCCTTCTCCACCAGTCGTCTGATCTCGACTTTCTCCGTACCCTTCAGCTTCTCCATGTCCAGGATCTCGATCTGCAGTTGACCGTCGTGCGTGGTCACCTCGCCGATTACCTTGACGTAGTCACCCGCCTCGATCTCCGGGTACGCTCGGATGCCCGGCCCCTCGAACGCCGCCATCCAGATGCTCCCGGTCTCGTCCCTCAGCGTGAACACGGTGGGACCCGGCGTCTGCTGAACGTGGACTATCTTACCCTTGAGCAGCACTGTGTCCCCGACCATGGACTCGTCGATACTGTCGACGGTGACTCGCTCGAGTTCCTTCTCGACCACTTCTTCCCGGTACTTGTCGGGCCTGTGGTCGATGCCTTTGATCGTGAAGTCTATCTCGCCGTCCTCCGGTCTGACGTCCGTGACCTTAACCACGACCTCGTCGCCTATCGAGAAGTCCTTGGGCTCCATCCCGGGCATGTCACGCCTGTGTAACAGGCCTAGGGTCCTGTCGTTCAACTCGATGAACACGCCGTACTTCTCTATCCTGGACACGCGGCCCTTGTAGAGCTCCCCTTTCTCGACGTCTTCGTAACCGCAAGCCGGGGATAGAACCTTGACCTTCGGCACCTTCTCCTTCCTGATCTTCTTGATCTTCTCCCGGCATTCCTCGCAGAGGTCCTCCTCCGCGTGCGGGTCCAACTCCTTCCCGCATTCCCTGCAGACGACGAGGCGGCCCGTCCCATCGCAGCGCTCGCACTTTTCGTAAACCGTCACCGTGCCCTTACCTCCGCACTTGGGACAGGGTACGTCGTGGGCGCCGGCTAGATCGTAGCCTTCGACGGCGTGTTGGGCGGCCCCCTTGAAGTGGTCACTTATGTCCTCGGAGCCGACGTAACCCGTGCCGCCGCACTCGGGGCACTCCTTCTCTCCCTTCGGGACCTTGCCTTCCCCGTCGCACTCGGGGCATTTCTTGTACGGCAAGCGATTCCCCCGGCGGGTAACACGGGCTGGGATCGATTTAGGATCTCTCGGCCAGCCCGGTCACGACTTTCTCGACGGCCCGCACCACGTCCTCCAGGTCTTCCTCGGTCAACCCTGGGTGAACGGGGATGGAGAGTACCTCTCTGGCCGCCCGTTCCGACTCAGGGAGGCTCACGTTGGCGGAGCCCTTCCGGGCCAGCGCGGGTTGTTTATGCAGTGGGATCGGGTAGTGGACGGCGCACTCGACCCCCTCGGCTCGGAGGGCCTCGGCGAATTCGTCCCTACCGACCCCGAGTTCCTCCGTGTTGATCCTTATCGTGAACTGGTGGTACACGTGTTCGGCCCACGGTTTCTCCACGGGGAGCGAGATGTACGGTTCGAGATCCGCCATCTCCTTCAGGTAGAATCGGGCGTTCCTTCTCCTCGCCTCGTTGAGTTCGTCCAAACGCTCGAGCTGGACCAGCCCTATGGCGGCCGCGATGTCCGTCATCCTGAAGTTGTACCCTATCTCCGCGTGGTGGTACCTCTCGATCTCGCCGTGGGATCTGAGGGATGCGATCCGGTCCGCCAGCTCCCGGTCGTCGGTCGTGACGGCGCCTCCCTCTCCGGTCGTGATGTTCTTGGTGGGGTAGAAGCTGAAACACGCCGCGTGACCCAAGGATCCCACGGGATTCCCCTTGTACGTGGCCCCGTGGGCCTGCGCCGCGTCCTCGACCACGAGGGCGTCGTGGTCCTCGGCCACTTCGTTGATCGCGTCCATGTCGGCGGGATGACCGTAGAGATGGACCGGGGCTACCACGACGGTCGTGTCCTTGAGGTGGGGTTTCAGCGCTTTGAGAGTGTCTTCCAGGTGCTCGGGATCCATGCAGTAGGTTTCTGGATCGATGTCGACGAACGCCACGTCCGCGCCCGCGTGTAGGGCCGCGCTGGCGGTCGCGATAAACGTAAAAGCCGGACACAGGACGACGTCGGCGCCCAGGGCCTCGTAAGCGAGGTGTAGGGCCGTGGTGCCCGAGCTGGTGGCCACGCAGTGCTCGGTCCCGGCCACCTCGGCGAAGGCCCTCTCGAACTCCTCGACCCTGGGTCCCTGGGCCAGTTGACCCGATCGAAGTACCTCGGCGACCGCCTTTATCTCCTCGTCGGTCATGGAGGGCCTCGCTATCGGTATAGGGTCGTCCCTGACGGGTTCGCCCCCTTCGATGGCCAACCTGACCAAGTCCTCACCACCCGCGGTCCGACGGGGGAAGCGTCGTTGTCGGAGGATGTCGTTAGAGGGGTTATCGTCAACTACAGGGGAGGTAGACACACGCAGGATCCCAGGCAGTGCGTAATAGAGTTTGAGGGAATAAACGACAAGGGCGAGGCAGCCAAGCTGATCGGGAGGGAAGTCGTTTGGAAGCACCCCGAGACGGGTAAAACCATCAGAGGCAAGATCGTGGCCACCCACGGCAACAACGGGGCCGTGAGGGCCAGGTTCGAGAAGGGGTTACCGGGTCAGGCCCTCGGGACCGAGGTGGAGGTGCGGTGAAGACCAAGATCGTGCGTGAAGGCGAGACCGAGCTCGAGGTTCCGGACGTCCGTGGGCAGCCCTCCTCGCGGGACCCCGCCTTTTACAACCCAGCCATGGATGTAAGCAGAGACCTCACGGTATCCTACGTCGCCGCCAAGGACGCCACCGTCGTGTGCGATCCGCTGGCGGGGGTCGGGGCCCGGGGTATCAGGATAGCCGTTGAGTGCGAACCGGACATCGTGGTACTCAACGACGCCAACCCCAACGCGGTGGAGCTGATACGGAGGAACGCCAAGCGTAACGACGTTCTCGACGTCTGTAGGATCGAGAACAGGGACGCCAACGCCCTCATGTACGAAGACGAGCTGGCCGGTAGGTTCCACTACGTCGACGTGGACCCTTTCGGTCCCCCCGTACCGTTCGCCGACGCGGCGGTTAGAACCGTCACCAACCGCGGCTCCGTCGGGGTTACCGCCACCGACACCTCGGCCCTCGCCGGAAGGTATCCCAAGGCGGCCAGGAGGAAGTACTGGATTCGAGTCGAGAGGGTCGAGTTCTACCACGAGATAGCCATGCGCGCACTCGTCGGTTTCTTGGTGAGAACGTGCGCCCGGTACGATCGCGCCTTCATCCCGGAGCTGACCGTCTTCCACCGTCACCACGTGCGGGTGTTCGGATCGGTACGCAGAGGGGCCGGCAGGGCCGATCGCGCGTTGAACAGCCTTGGGTACCTGTTCTCCTGCCCCGATTGCGGGAGTCCACACGCGGCCCGGGACCCGATCGTTCGATGCCCTAGGTGCGGTAGGGAGATCCGAGGCATCGGTCCGGTCTGGCTGGCGGACACCACGGATCCGAACGTGGCGTCGGAGGTGGCCTCCGAGTGCGAGAAACGTGGGTTCGAGGAGGCTTCAGGGGTCGTGATGGGATGTCTGGAGGAGGTCGGGACCAACCCGTGGGCGTACGACGTTCACGCGTGGGCTTCCAAGCTGGGTCTCAGCGAGGTGCCTCCCGTGAGATCCGTGCTGGAGTCCCTTAGGAACCTCGGGTTCAAGGCCGTGATCCCGCACTACTCCCGGGCGGGTCGCGTGTTCGTCAAGACGAACGCCGACCCCTCCGAATTCGAGAACGCGATGCTGGAAGCGAGTCGGGAGGTGGACTGATCATGACCCTAGTTCAGGTAGCCCTGGACCTAACATCCCTGGAGGAAGCCCTCGACGTGGCCCGTTCGTGCGTTGAAGCCGGCGTTCAGGTGCTGGAGGCGGGCACCCCGCTGATCAAGGCGGAGGGAGAGAGGGCCATCAGAGCCCTATCGGAGGAGTTCCCCGAGAGACTCATCGTGGCGGACACCAAGACCATGGACGTCGGAGAGCTCGAGGCCAAGATGGTGCTCGAAGCGGGCGGGGACGTCGGTTGCGTCCTCGGGGCGGCCCCGGAGGAGACTATATCCTCCTTCGTCGGGGAGATGCATCGGAACGCGGCGGGCGCCCTCGTCGACACCATAGGGTGCGACCCTGAGGATGTCATGGAGAAGCTCTCCAGGATCGAAGAGCCACCCGATTATCTCCTTCTCCACGCCGCTATCGACGAACCTATCCACGGGGGAGAACTCCTGGAGAACGCGAACGTCGACGACATCGACGTGGGCCTCGCCGTCGCCGGCGGTCTCACCCCCGAGAGGATCGACGAGATAGACGGTGTCGATTTGATAATCGTCGGCGGCTACATAACCGGGGCCGAGGACCCGGAGGAGGCCGCCCGAGAGGTCCTCGAAGCCGCCGGATCGGAACCCTACCGCTACCGGCCTGACCCCTCCGACGCTGAGTTTCTAAGGTCCATACGCAGGTACGACGTGGTCGCGGCGATCGACCCCGGAAGCGAGGTTTTGAAGGCGGCCCTGAACGTTTTGGAGTGGAGGAGACCGGGTCTCGAAGTGGCGGAGGCCGGCGACCCGGACGAGGTCCCCGACGGTGGGGACGTGCTCATCGTCAAGGGCGCTGACGGTTGGTCGGGGGAGGACCTGAAAAAAGCCGTCGGCGGGTTCCGGAAGGTCATCCTCGTGGCGGAGGATAACGTGCTGAAACTCCACGGGATCGCCGACGCCGTCGTCGAGTTCTGAAAAGGGGTGACCCTCATTGACCGAAGACGTTTACGAGGCGATCATGGAGGTGGCCCGAAGGCGCGGGATACTGTTCCCCGCGTTCAGGATCTACGGGGGCGCGAGGGGTTTCTACGATTACGGACCCCTGGGCGCCGTACTCAGGAGGAAAATAGTCGACAGGTGGCGATGGTACTACGTACATCGTGAGGGTTTCATGGAGGTGGACTCGCCCACCCTCGGCATATCCGCTGTGTACGAGGCCTCGGGACACGTTGACCACTTCATGGATCCTATGACCCAGTGCAAGGAGTGCGGTGAGTTCTACCGCGCGGATCACTTGATAGAGGAGGAACTCGGGATAGACTGCGAGGGCAAGTCGCTCGAGGAGTTGAACGAACTGATAGAAAAGCACGACATCAGGTGTCCCGAATGCGGCGGGGAGCTCACCGAGGTCACGGAGTTCAACCTCATGTTCTCCACCAACATAGGGCCGAAAGAGGGTCGAACGGGCTACCTACGACCCGAGACCGCCCAAGGGATATTCATCCAGTTCAAGGACCTTTACAGGCTGGCCCGACAGAGGCTCCCCTTCGGCGTCGTTCAGATCGGTAGGGCCTACAGGAACGAGATCAGCCCGAGACAGGGCGTGATCAGGCTCCGAGAGTTCACGCAGATGGAAGCCGAGGTGTTCTTCGACCCCGAGGAGAAGGAAGTCCCCCACTTCGACCGGTACGCCGACGAGGAACTGTACTTCTACCCGATCGAGGAGCAACTCAAGGAAGACGGTGAGATGTACAGGATGACGGTGAGAGAGGCCGTCGAGGAGGGACTCGTGGAGCAACCCATAGCGTACTTCCTCGGGCTGACCAAGAGGTTCCTGACGGATCTCGGCATACCGGATGAAGCGATCAGGTCACGTCAACACCTGCCCGAGGAGAGGGCTCACTACGCGCGCGACTGCTGGGACGTGGAGGTGAAGTTGGAGAGGTTCGGATGGGTGGAGGTAGTCGGCATAGCGGACCGTACCGACTACGACCTCCGAAAGCACTCGAAACACAGCGGTGAGGATCTGCGCGCGTTCAAGGAATTGGACGAGCCGAAGGTCGTCTACAGACCGAAACCTAAGATGAACGAGCTGGGGCCCCGGTTCAAGTCCGACGCCCCGAAGGTGGCCGAGGCGCTGAGGGAGATAGAGGCGGAGGATCCGTCGGAGTTGGAGGGCGGCCTGGAAGTTGAGGTGAACGGTGAGAGGATCGAGGTACCCCCCGAGTGCTACGAGGTAGTGGAGGAAAAGGTGTCGGGGATCAGGTTCTTCCCGCACGTGATAGAACCCTCCTACGGGCTGGACAGGATCTTGTACTGCGTCCTGGAACACAACTTCGACCCGGAGAAGGGTGCGTTCAAGTTCCCCGCGTGGTTGGCCCCGATCGAGGTGTGCGTGTTCCCGCTCCTTAAGCGGGACGACATGATCGACGTGGCTCGGAAGATCGCGGACGAACTCTCGGAGGCCGGGTTCATCGTCGAGTACGACGACTCGGGATCGATCGGACGGAGGTACGCCAGGGCGGACGAGATAGGCGTCCCTTACTGCGTTACCGTGGATCATGACACGCTCGATGACGATACCGTGACGATCAGGGATAGGGACACCACCGAGCAGGTGAGGGTCCACCTGGACGACTTGGAGGACGCGTTGAGAAGGCTGTTGCTCGGGGAGGCTAATCTCGAGGACGTCGGCGAGCCCTTCTCGCCCAGCCAGGGGTCCTGACGTCCCCCTCCGGCTCGTCGTACCCCGGAATGAACGGTTTCACATCCAGGACCGGGGATCCCTCCAGGGCGTCCAGTTCCCTCACCTTCAACACCCCCGACCTCGGGTACACCGTGAGAAGCTCGCACAGGCACATCAGGATCGGGTTCGGTCTGTCCGGACTCCTGGTGGCGAAGACACCGTACCTCCTGGGCACCCTCCCCCTGAGTGGGTGGACCGTCAGCACGTCCCTACTGGACCTATGACCCCACCACATCACCCACACGTGGGAGAACTCCTCCAGACCCCGCAATCCATCCCGGTACTCGTCGTCGATCCTGAGCGTCGCCGTACCGTCGTCTTGAACCCTGATCACACGACCCACGGGCTTCAGTTCCATACGTTTCGATTCCAACTCGACCTCGCCTCCCCAAGGGGTCGGATCTGTTGACGAAGTACTCCCACGTGATGGAATGTCACGGTAGGGTACCGGTGAAGGTGACGTGGAAGGACGGGGAAGTTACCGTGGAGGCTACCGGGGAGCCGTCGGTAGAGGAGTGCCCACTAATGTCACACAAGGAAGGGTACGGGAAGCTTTCTCGAAAGTCCGCCGAGAACCACGTATTAAAGTTGATCGAAGAGATAGGGGCATTCACTCCCCGGAGGAAAGTGATCGACTGCGAACCATACGTGTCCTTCGGCGTATCAGAATCGCTTTCAACGGCGTTACAATACGGGCTACTGGATGCGGTAGTTCTCGTCTCCGACTGCTTAGGAACCGTGGTAACGGACAAACCAGCCCTGGTGCAGGGCCTGGGGGGCAGGATCTCCGGGATAGTCGAGACCGACCCCGTACCCGAGGTAGTGGAAAAAGTCGAGTCGAAGGGAGCCGTGGTCCTGGAGAGGATAGACCAGGAGGAAGGGCTGGAAACGGCCCTAGAAGAGGGGTTCGAAAGGGTGGCCGTCACGGTCACCGACCCGGAGACCGCCGTGGCGCTGAAGGAGGCCCACGACACGGTGTTCCTCGCCGCGGTCCACGTATCCGACGTCGAGGATCACGAGGCGGAAACCCTGGTCGACAGCTGCGATCTGGTGACGGGATGTCCCGGACCCGCCGCCGAACTGGCCGGGAAGAGATCGCTGCTCCAAGCCGGCGAAGGGATACCGGTGCACGCGATGACCGGGTGGGGTGTCGACGTTATGCTGGCCCGGATCAGGGAGCTGACCGGGTTCAGGAAGGTGATGGTGCGATGATACCCCCCTCGAGGGCGGAAACGCAGGCCTGGACGTGGGCCGCCGTGACCTTCGGCGTAGTGCCCGCCCTCATGAAACCACTCCCGGTACCCGAAGGCCTCAAGATCGCCATCGAGCTGGCCTTGCTGGCCTCGTGGTTCTTCCATCAGAGGATAACCGACATCGAAGTGATGAGAACAGGTCGTATGCACCCCAAGTACGCCGTCAAACCGCTCAAAGTCACCTTGACATTGATAGGACTCCACTCGACCCTCATCATGAGCGTCGTGACCGCCGTCACCCTCATGGGGTCGTTCAAGGTCCCGAAAGCCGTCGGTGAGGTCCTCTTCCCCGTATTCACGTTCCTCGTGGCCACCCCCGCTCCCCTCATGTTGTTCAGGAGGAAGTATTACCTCCACGTCCTGGCCAACCTACCCCCGGAAGCTAGGGAGGAGATAGTGAAAACCTTCCGACGCGCCTGCAGCCTCGACGCGGCTTGTCCCCCCGTGCTCGCCGTCCTGGATCTAACGTTGCTGAAACGGGGTAGGTTTTCTCCCGTCGACGTGCTGTCCATCGTGGTCATAGCCGGGGTCGCCTTCGTCTACGCCAGGTTCAGGCAAGGCTACCTACTGGGGGAGTGATCGTGACGGACGCGGTACCCGTTCACGTGGGCCTCTTCGGCCACATAGACCACGGTAAAACCGCGATAGCGGCGAGACTCACCGAGAAAGCATCGACCGCGGCCCTCGACAAGCACCCGGAGGAGAGGAAGAGAGGGATCACGATAGACCTCGGCTTCTCGGCTTTCGACCTCGACGGCTACAGGGTCACGCTGGTCGACGCCCCCGGACACGCCGACCTCATCCGCACCGTCGTCGCCGGTGCCGAGATAATCGACGCCGCCATCCTGGTCGTGGCCGCCGACGAGGGCCCTAACGTCCAGACCGGGGAACACCTGGTGGTCCTGAACCACTTGGGCGTCGACAAAGGGATCGTGGCCCTCAACAAGATCGACCTCGTCGACGAAGACACCTTGGAGAGGAGGATCGAGGAGGTCAAATCGATCCTCAAAGGAACCACCCTGGAGGGCGCCCCGATAGTACCGGTTTCCGCCAAGACCGGGGAGGGCATCGAGGAACTCAAGGACGCGCTGGCGAAGGTGCTGGAACCCCCGGAGAGGGACACGGACTCCCCCTTCAGGATGCCCATCGATCACGCCTTCAACATCAAAGGCGTCGGCACCGTCGTCACGGGGACGGTCCTCACGGGCGAGGTCAGCGTCGGAGACGTCGTGACGCTGTACCCATCGGGCGTGGAAGTTGAGGTTAAATCCATACAAAGCTTTGGTGAAGACATGAACTCAGCTTGCGCCGGAGATAGGGTTGGTATGGCTATTAAGGGAATTAAAGCTGAGGATATAGAGAGGGGATTTCAACTCGCCGAAGAGGGGTCCTTAAAGGTAACTAAACATTTAAATATAGAATTCAATATGGATCCTCTATTCAAGCATATTATTAAACCAAAAATGATGATACACGTTAACATTGGGATGAGATCCGTAACGGGAAGGGCGGTCCCACACGACAACCTGATGCTCAGGAGGGTTATCAAACCCGGGGAATCGTGCGAACTTTACCTTAGACTGAACGATCCGGTGGCCGTGAGGGACGGCGACAAGGTCATCGTGATGAGGATGGACCTACCCCCCACGACCCTGAGGATAGCCGGGTCCGGCGAGGTTACAGGGATGGAACCCATCGAGGAGTTCAGGAAAAGGACCAGGCGCGAGGGAACGGTGACGAGACCCGATCACATGGGCAAGGGGCTCGCCGTGGTGGACGGGTTGGCTTTCGACAAGGAGTCCGCATCTAGGTTGATCGGGGAGGAGGTCAGAACCGAAAGAGGCGTCACCGGGAAAATCGTCGATACCCACGGTACCAGAGGTGCCGTTCTCGTCGACTTCGAGGACGACGTCAAGCCCGGGGAGAGGGTCATCATGGAACGAGAGCGATGGGTGAAGGTGTAGTCACTTCCCCTGTTACATCGGATCACCCGGTAGGGTTTTAAATTCGCCGTTAGTATCAAGAAAGGCGCCGGAAGGTAACTTCCGGGGATTTCTGAAAACAGATTAGGGATTAACTAAATTGAATCCCAAGAAACCATAAACGAACGTGTAGTATGCGCCGACCACGGGGCCGTTAAGCCTTGGGCTCACTGCCTGATCTCACCGTGGTCGGGGAAGAAGTCGGGTCTACCTTCGAACCCGAGGAACTGATCGTGACCAACCACATGGTCACCATGGCCATCGAGGAGGTCGTCGGAGAACGTAGCTCCGCGGTTTTAATGGAGGCGGGCAGGTTGATCGCCGAACACCTTGCGGAAGTGCACGCGTGCAAGACCGCCGAGGACGTCCTGGACGCCGCCGCGGACGCGTTCGGGTTCGACTACGCTATCGAGGACGATGTCATTAGGATCGGCAAATGTAAGGAATGCTTAGGGGTGTTTCACGGAGGTAGGAAATGTAAAATAACAGCGGGTATCATCCAAGGAGCTTACTACGTGGAGACCGGAGAAGTCCCTCCGGTTTGCGAGATCGAGTGTGGCGACGAGTGTGTTTTCAAAGTAGGGGAGAAGGGCGAGTGGGAATCCGTACCCGTCGATGAGTACCTCCGCCACGCTACCGAGTGGCTGAAAGGGGTTAACGTGGACCCCGAGGAAGCCGCGAGGTTCAAGGTAGCCACCGAGGCGGCGATAAGAAGGGTGTTGGGAGGCTCGGAGAGACCCATGTTCTTCAGGGCGGGTAAGGTGTACGTGACAGCCCTCTACGAGGTACTCGACGCCCCGGAGGACCCCGAGGAGCTCGTGGAGAGGTACTCGGAGATATCCGGGGCCGACTACAGGCTCGAGGGAGACCAGTTGATAATAGAGCCGTGCCTGGAGTGTGCCGGTCACGAGGGTACCGAACCGATGTGTCACGCCGCCAGGGGCGCCGTGGCGGGTCTCCTGGAACTGTACGGGGTACCGTTCAAGGACGTCGTGGAGACGAGATGCTCGGCCCCTGAAGGCGAAATCGTCGGCACGTGCACCGTGAAGATAAAGGGGACGTTGTGGACCGCCAAGAGGGCCGTCGCGGTCGTGAAATCCATGTTCGGATGATGCGTCGGTGCTGGAACGTGTCTTCATCCCCCGTCCGGGTCCGCTCCCGAGGGGCTCCCCATGAACTTCATGGCCAACGTTAAGGTCTCATCGGCCTCGCCCCTGGATGTGACGCCCAACGCCATCGCGTCCGCCAGGCGCGCCGCGTAGGGGATTCCCTCGGAAGGTGGGAGACGCCCCGCCGCCAGGACCTTCTTGGCAACGACGACGGTTTCCGTGTTCTTCAACACCGTTTCCACGGTCTCCTTATCACCCATGAACGCACCCAGGGGGTTCAACGGGACCATATAAACATCCACACGCTCACCCGAAGATTCCCACCTCGGCAGCGTCACGTGGGGCTCGTGGGTGGCGATCCCCACGGTACCCCAGTTCTCACGAACCTCGTCCAGGTCCTCGCACACGTCCTCCACGGGCCTGCCGTCGACCCGGTTGGCGTGTAGGAGGACGGCCTCCGAGTCCAGAGCCGCCGCCAGTTCCAGCTCCGACGTCAGGTCGTGGAGCCCCACCACGGTCACGCACCTGAGGTCGGCGTCGACGGCTAGGATAGCGTCCACGATGACCGGATCCGCTATCGGCTGGACCCCCTCCACCCCGAGCTCCAGGGCACAGTACTCGAGCAGAGCGGTGATGTTCTCGGGCTTCTCGTAGAAGGTCCGCCTGTACAGGAGCGCACGGTGACCGAACTGACCGGCGCCGAGGAACGGTGAAGTTCCGACCATGACCGGAGGCAAGGGGTCGGGAGCGCGGCTTCTCCTCACGTCGGGATCGGCCCCCGGGTCGTCGTCATCCCCGACGCGCTCACCGGAGGGAGTCAATTTAAGGGGCCCGCCCCCGCGGGGGCGGGGGTAGTCCCGTGAGCGAGGAGGCCGGGAGGGCCGAGGACGTTGTGGAAGTTTACTTCGACGAGACCGTCCTCGAACTCGAACCCGCGGCCGACGTGGACGAGATCGTGTTGGACGTCGGGGAGGAGGCCCTGGCCGAGGCCTTAGCCGAGAGACACAGGCGGATGATCGTGTTCGAGGGGGACGAGAACAAGGCCGAGGCCGCCGGCGTCCTGATGGCGTGCGCCGCCGACGTGTTGGCCGACGTGCGTGATCGTCCCATCACGATCCTTTACGTGACGGACAGCCTGAAGGAGGGTACCTACGCGAGGGAGAGGTACGAGGCCTTCATGGACGTCGTCGAGGCGTTCTCGGAGGAGGCCGGGTTCGAGGTCGAGGTGGAGGCTCTCACGTTCGCGGGCTCCAGGCGGGCCCTGGGCACCACCTGGGACCTCATGGTCATGGACCTCTCCTACGACCTCGATCCCGACGCCATAGGTAGGCTCGTGGAGACCGTAAGGGGAGGCGGGCTGGTCGCCCTTCTCACGCCCCCGTTCGAGAGATGGAGGAACATGTGGACCGCCTTCCATAAGGCGCTCGTCACACCCCCCTACACCCTCGACCACGTGGGCAAGAGGTTCAACCGCAGGTTCATCAGGAAACTCCGCGAACACGACGGCATATGGATAGTGAACACGGACGAATGGACGTCCGAGCCCGAGCCCTCCGATGAACCCGAGCTAGAGGTCGAGGTGAAGAGGAGGGAGAAGCCCGATCTCGAGCCCCCGGAGGACGCCACGCTCCCGGAGGAAGTTTACGACATGTGCGCGACCGAGGACCAGTTCAAGGCGCTGGAGGTGTTCGACGAGTTCCTGGATTCCGAAGGTAAGACCGCCTACATACTCACCGCCGACAGAGGAAGGGGCAAGTCGGCGCTCCTCGGTCTCGCGATCGCGGGGGCCTGTGCCTCCAGGGACGACGTGGAGGACGTCGTGGTCACGGCCGCGGAACCCGAGAACGTCGCGGTCCTCTTCGAGTTCCTACTTAAGGCGCTGGACGAGCTGGGCGTGGACTACGACGTGGAGAAGGACGACGACGGGAACGTGGTGTACGTGGAAGGGGACGGCTTCATAGTCGAGTACGAGAGACCCTCGGAGGCCGCCGATATCGAGTGCGACCTTATGGTGGTGGACGAGGCGGCTGCCATTCACGTTCCCATCCTCCACAGGTTCCTGGACGTGAACGACAGGGTCGTGTACTCGTCGACGATCCACGGCTACGAGGGTGCGGGAAGGGGCTTTTCGGTCAGGTTCCTTCAGAGCGTGAGACGCAGACCCGACGTGCGGCTCGTCGAGTTCAAGATGCACGAGCCCATAAGGTACGACCCCGGAGACCCCGTGGAACGCTGGTTGTTCGACACCCTCCTCCTCGACGCCGAACCCGCCGAGCTGGAGGACGAGGACCTCGAGGCCGTCAGGAGGCTGGAGGTCGAACTCGAGAAACCCGACCTCAGGTACTGGTTCGAGGACCCCGACGGGGAGGACGAGCTCAGGCAGTTCATCGGTATCTACGTGATGGCCCACTACAGGAACAGACCCAGCGACGTGATGGTCCTAGCAGACGCCCCCCACCATGAGGCGTACGCCCTGAAGACGTCGACAGGTAAGATAGTGACGGCCCTCCAGGTCGCCCGGGAGGGGACCATCCCGAGGGACGTCATAGTGAAGATGAGACGCGGGTACCGCCCGCCCGGGAACGTGATCCCCGACCTCATGGTCCAACACCACGACGCCCTGGAGTTCCCACGGATGAAAGGCTACAGGATCGTCAGGATCGCCACCCACCCGGACGTGATGAGGATGGGCCTCGGATCCCGAGCGCTGGAAGAACTCGTCGAGGTCGCCGAGGAGAAGGGCTTCGACTGGGTCGGCACGGGGTTCGGGGCCAACGAGGAACTCACCAAGTTCTGGATCAAGAACGACTTCGTCCCCGTCCACATCAGCCCGAAGAGGAACCCGGTGAGCGGGGAGTACTCCGTCGCCGTCATCAGACCGATAAGCGAGGAGGCCGAGGAGATCGTGGACGATGCCAACTACGAGTTCAAGGTGAAACTCGCGGACTGGTTAGGGGAAACCCACAGGGACCTGGAACCCGAGGTGGCCAGGTTGCTGTTCCATCCCGCCTCCACGCGGAGGTACCTCCCGAACATGACCGAGGGACAGCTGAAAAGGCTCGAGAAGTACGTCGACATGGTTCACACGTACGAGATCGCGGCCGACGCCATAAGGGAGCTCGTCAAAACCTACTTCCTCGACACAGAGGACAGACCCGAGCTCGAAAAGGACGAAGAACTACTCCTTTTGATGAAGTCCCTACAACGGAGGCCGTGGGACGACGTCGCCGAGTTCCTAGGGGAAGACGTTCCGGACCTCATGAGGGAGATGAGGGACCTCGTCGGGGCCCTGTACGAGCGGTACAAGGAGGATCTCGAGGGATCACCGTCGAGGGACAGGCTCCACGGCGCCCTCGAGAAACTCACCGCCAAGGGCCTAACGGGGTCCCTGGAGATAAGGGTGGAGGAAGGTGAACCCAAGGAGGTCATAGTGAGGAGAGAGGAACGTTTCGAACTCTGACCTCGAAAGGTCTCAAGGGCAGCACACCTTCGGGACGTCTCCCGAACGTGACGGACAGCCCGAGCAGATGGGCGATACCGGCGGCGCAACACAGACAGGCGTCGCGTGCGTGATCGTCCCCGGGCTCCCCCTTCACCTTCACGAATCTCTCCACCGCCCTGGGGAACGTCTCGAGAACTTCCACGTCATCGAGCTTCTCGACCAGCCTAAGGCACCTCGACGCCAGCGCCTTCATCCCGGGTGTCGTGAGGGGAAGGACCGGGGCGAACCGTCTGAATTCAACGTCCCTACGTCTGAAAGGACGCCCATCCGCCGGGGTCAGGGGCCCGTCCATGACCACGATCCTCGCACCTCGACATACCCGCAGTATGTCCCGATCCGATAACCGTCCCGACCCGCAAGCGATGGGACCGAAAGGTACCCACCTCGCTATCCCCGTGGGGTTCTCCTCCCTTGCGGCGGGATCGACACCGACGACGAGCGGCAGAGACCGTGAGGAGGAAGGTGAGGGAGTGCCTGGAAAGGACGGGACACCCCCGTCCGGGCTCCAAGATCGTGGTCGCGATGTCGGGTGGTAAGGACAGTTTCGCGACGGCGTACGGTTTGGTGGAACTTTCCGAAGAGGAGGACTGGAAAGTCATCGGAGCCCACGTGATCGTCGAGACCGAAGCCGGTGAGATCGAAGCCCGAGACGTGGTCGAGGAGCAGGCGGAGCTGCTGGGCATCGACGTTCACGTGTTGAAGCCATCGAAAACCGTCGAAGAGGCCGCCGAGGAGATGAAAGCGAGGAAACCGTGTTACGCCTGCAGGACCCTCAGGCGTATCGAGCTCGGGAGGTTCTCGGAGGACATCTGCGCCGATTACATCGCGCTGGGCCACACCTTGGACGACGCGGCCGCGACCGTGATCCTATCCCTGCTCACCGGAGCCCCCCGTATCAAGGTCCTCGGGTACGTCGGCAGCGGAAGGAGACCTCTCCTTTTGAGGCCCCTCGTGAGATGCCCCGAAGAGATCACCGAAGAGCTCGTGAACGAGGTCGGCGTCGACACCGTGGCCACGGAGGAAGTTTGCCCGTACAGGTCCGGAGAAGATCTCAGGGATGTGGTCAGCGACTTCCTCGACGAGGTTGAGCGTAGGATCCCTACCGTCAAGGGGAACGTCGTGGGAACGGCTCTGAGGACGATCTCCGGGAGGTGATCACCCAAACGGTTATGTATAGATGCTTAAGGGCGCGGCCGACGGCGGGGGGTGACACCGACACCATGGAGCCGATGACGGCGCTGGCCGTTGGTTCCCTCGTCGGCTTCGTGTCGGGCTTCTTCGGGGTAGGCGGAGGCTTCCTCATGGTTCCGGTGCTGGTATCGCTGGGTGTTCCCGTTCACGAGGCTTTAGGGACCACGCTTCTAGCCATCGGCCTGGGCAGTCTTCCAGGAGCCTTCAAGCACTTCAAGGAGGGCAACGTCCACGGTCGCGTCGCGGCCTCCCTCGGCCTAAGTGCCGTGTTGGGGGCCCAGATCGGAGGTTTCCTGGCGTGCGATGCCCCCGGGTACCTGTTGAAGACGATACTGGGTGTGGCCTGCGCGGGCATGGCCGTCAGGATGTTCTACGGGGATGAGGGGGAGAAAGACCGCAAAGGAAGCAGTCTCGTACCCGCCGCGGCGGGCCTAGGTGTCGGCACGTTAAGCGGTATGACCGGGTCCGGAGGAGGCGTCCTCTTCGTCCCGGTCATGTCCACGTTCATGGGAATGAGAACCGCGGTGGCCGTGGGAACCTCCTCCGTAGTGGTTCCGGTCAGCTCGCTGACGGGGGCGTCCGAGTACTGGATCCACGGGTTCGTAAACCTGTGGTCGGTCCCGGAACTCGTGACCGGAATGCTGGTGACGTCGTACCTGGGCGCCAAGGTGTCACAGGGGGTCGACGACGGCACTCTCAGAAGGGTATTCGCGCTGATACTGGGGGGCGTCGGCGCCAAGATGATACTCTCGGGGATGGCGGGGGCTTAAGCCCGCCTCCCGGCGATCGCCCCCAGCGCTAACAGGGCGGACAACACCAACGGGAACCACGTCGGGCTGAACCTATGCTGTTCCTGTCCCGTTGACACACCCTTGACGGAGGAAGCGCCCCCCTGGGTCTGTCCCTTCACCTCCACGCAGTTATCGCATATCCCGTCGCCGTTCTTGTCGGTGAAGTCCGGACACCTGTGGTGCTGTGTAGTGCAGGGCGTCGGGTAGACCTCATGGTGTACCTTGCAACTCCACTCGGCCGCCGCCGCAGGTACCACGGGTACCAGGGCGGCTATCACCACGATAGGCAGAAGTCTCGATACCACGAAAGTCGACCCCCGGCCCGTTCGTGTTGTTACGAACGTTCGAACCACGAGCGGTAGCAACACTTTTAGATCCTTCGCCACACTGTTAAACCGGTCCTTAAGAGTTAAGAACCAGCTTAAGGGGACGATCGACTTTGGTCACGGCCGTCGACGCCGCCGGTCTATTCGCCACGGGTCTCGCGGCCGGTTTTCTCGGCGGTATCGTCGGTACCGGTGGATGCGTGATAATGTTACCGGTTTTGGCCCTGGTGTTCAACTACCCCATAGCCGAGGCGATAGGCACCACGGTGTTCGCCGTGATCTGGACGGCCACGTTCGGCGCCATAAACCACGGCAAGCTCGGCAACGTCGATAAGGACACGGGATCCGTCGTGATGGGTGCGGGTGCCATCGGGGCCCTGGTCGGTTCCGTCATTTTCGCCTACCTCATGAGCTACAAGGCCGCCCTCGAGGTCATCCTGGGACTGGCGTTCCTATACGCCGCGGTCAGGATGTTTTACGAAGGCGTCAGGAAGATACCCGGCGCCGAGGGTGACCACATCCCGGGCCCGCCCTCCAAGAAGGCGGCCATCGGCTTCGGCATCGGGATATTGACCGGCATACTCGGACTCGGCGGGGGTTACGCCCTGGTCCCGTGCTTCATCTACCTCCTCGACGCGCCCGTCCACATAGCGGTCGGTACGTCGATGATAAGCATGGTACCGATGGCCACGGTGTCCGCCTCCTACAAGATGGCCCAGCACGTGGTCGACTTGATAGCCGGAACGCTGCTGGGCATCGGTACCATAATCGGAGTCAGGTACGGGGCCAGGGTGGCCGCCAAGATACCGGCCCACTACATCAAGCTCCTGTTCGGCATATACTTCGGGGCCGTGGCGATCAAGTTCATCCTGAGCGGTCTTGGGATCAAGGTACCCATTTAAAGTCGGGGCGACGATAATAGAAGTCGAGCTCACCGGCGTCGAGGGGTGAACGTTGGGCCGAAGACTCAGCGCCATCGCGTCGGTCGACATGGAGGCCGTCACCAAGTCCCCCCAGGAGTGGCGGGTGGACAGATCACTGCTGGAAACCCTGGCGCCGTGGAAAGGTGGAAACGACGTGGGCACGGCGCCCGTTGGCTTCGTCGCCCTCCTACACTCGTTGGCGACCGAAGGCGGGGTTGAACCGGGAACCGTTATGATAGTGACCGACGAGGAGGTCCTCGAGTCCCCGGAGTACGAGAGGAGGGTAGAGGACCCGCTGCTCGACGCCGGTTACGATACGAACTACGTCACCATCGACGACGGGGACGAGGGGATTCTCGTCAAGAAGACCTTCCGCCGGGTGGCAGACGTGGAGGATGGGGAGGTGGTTCTAGTCGACGTGTCCAGGAACACCCTCACCACCATGGCGATCGCCATGGGGGCGGCTTCCGCGGTCCACTGGAAATCCGCCAAGGGTTACCTCGTGGAAGGTGATCTACTCGAGGGCGTGAAAACGTGGACCCGAAGCCTGGTCGTAGGGGAAGAGGACAGGAGTCGAGGTGTATACCGTGATAGGACCCACATAGTATCTGAGTTCGAGACCGTCAGCGCCGTCACCATGTTCCTCATGAGCCTGATACCACCCTTCACGGACGTGGGCCTCAGGGAACGGGCCGTTACGAGGCTCAGAAGGGTGGCCCTCTCGGAAAAAGTCCCGATCCCGGGACCGTTCAGGAGAGACGTCAGGGAAGGGATCCCATCCCCCGTCGACGACGACGTCCACGAGATGGTAAACGAGTACGTTTTCGAACCTCTCAGGGAAGCCGTCCTTGGAAAATCGAAGAAATCGGTCGTCCCTGTGCCCAGCGACGTCACGGGCGCCGTAAGGACCGTTCGGAGCCTTCGGAACGCCCTGAGGAACGTCGTCCTGTTCAAGCTGAGAAGGGGAAGGATGGCGGACGCGGCGGCCCTTATGAACGAGGTGCATGGGTTCATCAAAATGAGCGCCGCCGTTGTGCACGCCGCTATTAAATCAAACAATGATAACGAAGTTCATAAACTCTCGGAGTTATTCAGGTTGTTATCGTTGGAGCAATATGGTAGATTTGAGGATCCGTATGATAGGATAAAAGAGGCTAGGATTGAAATAAGAAGGGTTCTTAGTGACTTAGGAATAAATGCTGAAAAGAACAGGAACGAAGGAGATCCTATAAATTATGACTTGTTGACTAACAAAATAAAGGATAAATTTAATATATCTGGTGTCCCATTGAAGTCATCTTTTAAGCTAGCCATAAGAGAAGCTTACGATAAATTAATTGCATCATTTGATGATGATATGGTGAACATAGCTAAGGAATGGTTTAAGTCAGACAGATTTTCTTACTTAATAAATGACCCTCCCATTAGGAAAATAAGGAATAGGTTGATGCATGCTGATCCTGTGGATCCTAGGATGAGGAAAGATGATGTACTGGTGACTTTCAAGAAAATAAAGTTACATTTAGATGTGATAACGGTGCCCGCGCTGGAAGCGCTGGCGGGGGAAGCGGAAAGGGTGTTCATCGGAGGGTCGGATCGGAGGTAATCAGTACTCAAAACGTTTAGCCGACGTGTACCGAAACCAATTTCCGGATATTCGCCCCCCCCCCACTCGGGGGTTCCTCCGTGAAGGGAAAGGAGCTCCTCGTGGCCGCCCTAGCGGCGCTGGAGGATGCTTCGTGGGAGGTACTGGGTGAGGGAAGGATAGCGTTCATCCGCGTGTTCTCCAGGAGACTCGCGGAGGAGCTGAGGGAATTAGGGTATGAAAAACCGGAAGAGCAGCTGGAGCTAGCGTTCGATGAAGGTTTTACAGTTGAGGAGACTAACGGTAAGATAGTGGTTAAACTGGATCACTGTCCGTTCTGTACGGTGGAGGAAATAGCGCATGTGGATAACTTTGTTTGCGTGGTCGTCGGATGGCTCGAGGAACTGTTTGACGGGATAGTGTATAAGGTTAAGAAAGAAAACGACAGTTGCACGCTGTTCGTGGAGAAAGACGGACGCTAGAGGCGATACCACCGGAACCCCAGCTCCTCGGCCTTCCTCCATGCCGCTCTTATCTCATCCTCGGTCGGTCTTCTGGATATCTCCTCGAACTCCCTGGCCCTGTATTCCGGCCTGTACTGAGGCATCACGTTGAGAGGGACATCCGTGCCCAGGTTGTTCGCTATCCACTCGAGGATGGGAAACGTACAGCACTCCACGTGGTTCGGCAGGACCAACTGCCTGACTATGAGGTCACATTGCTCGTAGGCCAGCTCGTGATTCCTGGTCACGACCTCCCAGTATCCCTCCACGTCCGAGTACCTCGAAGCGCATCGATCGTTCCCGTACCTGAAGTCCGCCAGGTAGAGGTCGATGACCCCCTCGAGTATCTCCACGGCCTCTAGAGACATGTACATGTTCGAGTTCCACACCTGCGGCACGTTAACGTCTAGAACCTGCAGTACCCGGAGCACGTAATGGAGAGCCGGGGTAGGGTCTCCTCCGACCCAGTTGACGTTTCTGGAACCCTCGGTCCTACGCCGGTACTTTATCACGTTGGCCAGCTTCTCGGGCGGGACCTCGACACCACCGTCGGGATCGAACGCTATGTCCCAGTTCTGACAGTAAACACACCTGAACGTGCACCCGCAGAAGAACACGGTGTGAGAAGGCACCAGGACCCGCTCCTCGCCCAGATGCAGGAACTCGGACGATATCGTCGGCTTCCATCCGACCCCGCAGTACCCGCGTTCTCCCTCCTCCCTGTTCACTCCGCATCTTCTCTCGCATTGTTCACACGGGGACGCCAACCTCCTAGCTATCTCAACCTTGACGTCCAACAGGGAGGGTGAAGTGGGGGCCACGTCCCGTGGGGAGGGCTCCTCTTCCCACACCGCTTTGAATTCCTCCATCCCTTCCTCGTGAACCGATCGTAGGGAGGCGTCGTCCAGTTCCCGTGGGTCGCAGTCGACGCGTACCGATTTCGCCACCAGGAACCTAGCCGCCAGCTCGTTTCTGTCTATCCTGTGGTACGTCTCCAACTCCGGTATCTCAGTCGAGGGCATACGTGTACGATCCCTCCCTTCCCATAGGGACTATCTTCTTGAGATCCGGTGTAACCGCGTGGGTGTTCAGGAAACCGTCGTTGTATAGTTTCTGAAGGGTTTTGTAATGGAGTAGCTCTTCCTCGGTGAATTTCCAACCGTAGAACAGGAACGGGGAGAAATCACCCACGATCATCATCGTGTAGGCGAGGACCCGACCCCCGTACTTGAACAACAGCCAATAATAGGGCTCGCCACCGCAGCCAGGGTCCAGGAGCGGGTTCCCGTACCTCACGGATCCGTGCCACACGAACATCGTTCTACCGGGGGTCGACCTCAGCAGGGAGAGAACGTGCTTGACGGCGGCCCTTTCGGATGGCCATGTCCTATCGTCCGCCACCCAAACACCCTGGGCCGGCCTGTGCCCGTAGAGGATGTCCTCCCACACCATGTTCTCGTTGGGCGGTGCGTAGTTGCCCCGCTTATCCATCCAGCCGAGTTGAACTATTAACACCCCTCTATACTTAAAATGGACGTATCCTATAACCCCTGCATTGTGAATTACTAGTACTTTATCGTACCCATGTTCCTTAGCGAATTTAACCAGTTTGACTATGTGAGGGGTGCCCGGTGCCACATCCGGATTATGAAGTTTAACATACGCTATTCTACCCATAGGATCACCAAAAATTTTAGAAACTTTTTCATATTCCCAAACTAGAGTAGTCACGTACGATACCAGTCCAACCGCGACCATAGCCGTTATTATCCTTCGCGCAACCCTGAGGACGGCAAGTGGTTTCACCCGATCAACCTCCGCCCCTGAGCTCCCTTTTGAGCGCATCCCACATGTCATGTTCCGGGCCGCATCCGGACGCGAACACCGGCCCCTGTTCCCGTCGACACACCTCTGCCATCTCCCGGACCTTCTCGGACATCCTCTCGTGGGGGATCGGGTGGAACTCGACGTCGAAGTCCTCGGATAGGTCTTCCGCGTACCTCTCCGCCGCTTCCACCGATTCCCTTCCGGGAAACACGTGAACCTTCTCCGGCTTCAGGGCTTCTAGGATCCTCCTGTGCATCCGGAAGATGGGGTCTTCTCCCTCGTCGGGGGTAGCGTAGACGGCCGTGACCACGCCCCCGGCTTCCTCCAGCATCAGGTTGGCGTTCGCCTTGAACGCGTCCCCGTTGTCCCCCTGTCCCACGCCGACGGGCTTGCCGTTCACGTCCAGTATCTCGAACCTACCTGGTGGGATGAACGCCGTCGGATCGATATCCTCCATGACGTCGCGCACGACCCTCTCGTGTCCCTCCGTCTCCGGCGTCACGGTCAGGAAGGTCGCCACCGCCGCCACGGAGTTGTACACGTTGTGCAGCCCGGGGAGGGGCAAGTGGAACTTCACCTCGCCCTCCAAGTTCTCACCCGTCACCACGTTCTTGACGTTGTACTCGATGAGGAGGTTCCACTCGTCCGGGCCGCCGGATAGACGGACGACTTTCACGTCGGGGTCAGGACGCGAGAAACCGCACGACGGGCAGCCGTACACGCCTTTGTGGTTGAAGTAGCGTCTCTCGTATCCCAACGGTGAACCACAAACCGGACAGTCGGGGTCGTCGGTGGGTGGAGTGGGGTCCTCGATGTTCTCAACTTCCAACCCGTACCAAGTGTAATCCACGGGATCTCCCTTTTTCTCCTCTCGGATGTAAGCGACGCGCGGATCGTCGGCGTTGAGGACCAAGGCACCCCCCTTGAGGGGTCTGGCCAGCGACCTCTTGGCGTCGAAGTACGCCTCGAACGGGTCTTCCGCGTCGAGGTTCTCCTTGTAGTGCTCTTTCGAGATCGTGGTGTACGTGATGGCGGTTGGGTTCACCAGGCGGCACACGGTGTCCGGTATACCGAACCTTTTGTTCCTGATCCCGTACTCGGCGACCACGATGTCGGCGTCCTTGGCCCTCAGGAGTGCGGTGGTGAGCGCGTTCACGGTGTTGCTGTCGTAGTTGCACGACGTTTTCGCGACGCGGGAGAGGAGGGAACACGTGAGCCTCGTGGTGGTGGTCTTGCCGTTGGTCCCCGTGATCAGCACCACGCCGTACCTGGGCTTGGAGGCCAGGTACCTCACGACGTCGAGTCCTCCCACCTTTATCGCGGTCCATCCCGGGAGGCTTCTGCCCATCCCTGGTCCTAGTCTGGCGATTAGGTCCGCCAACCGTCCCGCTATCACTCCCAGTCGGACACGCATGCGGTGCACCTCCTTCGGATCATCATAAATACCGGTCGAGGCCCGCCCGTCCATCAAGGGGGAAACGCGTCCGATGCGCGGCCCCATCGCGATCATAACCTTAGCGTGCATGGTGGCCATGGTGGCCGTTCCGGCCCAGGCCGCCATCGAGATCAACGTGGCCATGTGGACGGGGCCCGGGGCCGACCCAGGCTGCGTTCAGGCTTCCTACCAGGCGGTCGAGGAGTGGAACTCCAGCCAATACGCCAACGCCTACATCATCAACCTAATCGGGGTAGACTCATCCTCCGAGTGGGAAAGCATCCTGGAAACGGGCAAGGACCCGGTAACGGGTCAGAAGATAAACGTCGTCTACGTCCCCGGGGGTTACCACCCCGAGTGGCACTGGGACTTCGATTGGGAGGACGCCCTGTACCACGCCCAGCTGGACCTGGGCATGGGGTACGTGGGTATCTGTGCGGGGGCGTACGTGCACGAGGGTATCACGATGCCGGGGGACCTATCCGAGGATAACATCATCGACGGCGTCAGGGTCGTCGACGGGGACAAGGGGTCGGGAGACGTTCAAGTGTACCTGTTCCCTAACCCGATAACACCGTCCTGGACGTGGAACAGGATCTGGACGTACCACTACGCCAACGGTCCGGGTTTCGGTCCCGAGCCCCAGGACGTGATAGTGGCACCGACACACTGGTACAGGTACGCCACCATCGAGGGCAAGGAGGTGAAGATAGAGGTATGGCCGTTCGGCAAGTACGTGGACAGGGTCAGCGGCTGGGCCATGGTGCTCGGACAGTACTACGTGAAAGAGGGGGACAAGTGGGTCCCGAAGGGTAGATTCGCGTTGTTCGGGGTGCATCCCGAGCTGACGGATAGAGAAGGCGCTCACATCATGTTCTGCCGGGCGTTGATCTGGGCGGCGGGGTACAACCCGTTCTCGGCGGGCGCGTCCGAGGAACAGAACAACCAAGTGAACCTGGGGAACCCCACCACCAACGAGGTAGTCGTGATCGAACCACAAACCCCAGTCACATCCGGTGGAGGCAGTGGTTCAGGATCGGCCCTGCCATTGCCAGCGCTACCGCTACCGCCGTTCCCGATTCGGCGGCGATCCTAACGAACACGGCGATCAACCCTCGCCTACCCAGAAACGTCACAGAAGGCGGCATCACGAACTGCAGGTGTATCCTGGGCAGCGAAACGGCCCTGCCCAGCGTCAACGCCACCGCCACTTCCCAAACGTTCAACTTCCCAGATGCCATCAGGTCCGCTCCGAGGGCCGCCCCCACCGCCACGTTGGCCAGGCACCCGACGACCACGAGGCCAGCCGCCGGTGGTAACCCGACCCAGGTCACCACGGGGGCGACCAGGTTCTCCACGTACCCCAAGACACCCTCTTTCCTCGCTATCCATACGCCGATCATGGCTACAGTCACGGCGGGTGCTACCTTGACGAATATCCCGGTGGCGGTTTTCACGGGGCTCCCCTCGACCTCGGGCCTCAGCGTCGGGTCGGAACCCGTGTCGTTGTCGTCGAGCACTCTTCCCATCAAGGACACCACGGCCGCCGACGTTAAGGCGGCACCTACGGTAACCGGCCCGGCCAGACCGACGAGGGGAGTCACCACGGGTAGGTAGAACTGGATGGAGGCGGCGAGGGCGGAGGGAAACGCGGCGAGTAAGAGAAGGGCCACGGCGTCTTTCGTCGATCTGACGGTGTTCCTCGCGGCGTAAACGGCGACCGATGTACTGAAGGACGCCAACACGGCGGCGCCCGACAGACGCCCGTTCCCTACCACGGGTTTCAGTGCCCTCTCGAGCACACCTACGAACTTGGGTCTCGTCGCCACCCAGGATGCTAAGGTTATCCCGACGTACATCAGCGCCAACGTTTTGAGCAACTCCCTGACGATCTCCACGGGAGTATCATCCCCTGGGGGTGAACGGATTTGGCGAAGAAGGTCAAGAAGGAAGCCGCGGAACTCCCACCCGCCAGGGCCGGTCTTCTAAGGTTCTGGGACGAGGAGGCGCCCGGCATCAAGGTGAAACCCGACCACATCCTGTACGCGTGCGGGATCGTGGCGGCCATCCTGGCGATACTCCACGCGATGGCGTCTCTCTGACCTTTCCGTAACGGATTTTTCTACACGGATGACCCCCGCCCGAGGGGTTCCGATCTGGATCCAGTCGAGTTAGCGTTGACGGTTAAGGATGCCGCTGATGAGCATTTGGAAGGAGCCAGAGTGTACGTGCACCGGGACGAGGAGACACACGTTCTTGTGGTGAGCCCCAAGGTTCCGTTGGACCCCGTGAAGAGGACGGAACTCAAGGATAGGATCCTCGATGGGTTAGGGGGCCTGCCCGAGGGAGTCAAGCTCCTGCTGTTGACGCCGGAGGAGTTCGAACGCCTCTGGTCCATGGAGGGCGTGGAGGTATCCGTGGATGAGGAGGGCCGGGTCAGGCCCGAGAGAAGGATCAGGCTGGCCTTGAACCTGTTGCGGTTGGCCATGAGGGCGGCGGAGCTGGCGGGAGACGAGCGGAAGCCCGAGATGAAAGCCGTGCTCGCGGGCATCACGGCGGAGTGTACCCTGAGGGCGCTGGCGCTCGTCCAAGGTCTGTCACCTGCCGACCACGAGGCCGCCGTGAGGGAACGGCCCTCCCTCCATCGGCTCATGGCGCTGGCCATGGGGCCGGGCGAGATCGCCCTGAAGGGGGAGGACGTGGGGTACGAGGAGGCGAAAAAGGCACTCTCGGCCGCGGTGCATCTGCTCCATGAGGTGGCTCGAGAGGTTACGAGGAGGGGCTGAGCGGCATCGTACGTATCGTTATGAAATTCATAACAATAGCCGGACGGGGGAAAGAAGCCCGATCACACCTTCGTGAACACCTCCCCCGGCCTCGGCAGGTTCAGCTCTTCCCTCTCCTCTATCTCCTTGGCGTTCTTGTTCTTCTTCACCTGAGCCAGCTTCTCCACCAGACCGAGTCCCGGCTTCACCTCCTCTATGCTTTTAACTTCCAGCAGACCCTTGTCGACCATATCCTGCAGTATCTCCAGCCCCTTCGGCGTCCTGACTATCACCGTGCTCCACCCATCGGGTGACCCCACAGAACCCGCCGTGATGTCGGATAACTCGGCGCAGTAGTCGGTGCACACGTGGCAGGGCTCTCCCTCGAACGGGTGCGTCTCATCTATAGGGATAGAGACGACGTCACCATCCTTGGTGAACACCCAGAACTTACCCTTACCGATGTCGAACTTGGCCACCTCTCTCATCCAGACGCCACAAAGCTCCTCGACGATGCTGCGTAGACCCTCGTAAGGGAAGTTCTCCATGCATATGATACCCATGACCAGCTTCACCTTCTCCGGGAAGTGTCTCATGCCCAAGGGCACGATCTGAAGCTTCCTGACCGCCCTCACCTGACACGGGGTGCCCACGAACATTATCGATTCGCAAGCCTTGGTCGTGATGGCTTCCTTGAGGGCTGACACGTTGGGGCAGTACGTGTACTTCGTACCAGCCGCCTCGAGGACCTCGTCGGGATCCGTGATGACGACGGGCCTGGGCTTCCAGGGTTCCTCCGGGTCATCGGGGTCGGCCACCGAGGCCACGAAACCGTCGAAGATGCCCTCCTCGAGACCGTAAATGGCCACCGCGGATACTATACCACCGTCCTGAGACACCTTCAGGATCCTACCGTCGGTCGATCTCGCCGTGAACACACCGATGTGAGGTCCGAGAGCCTCCTCGTCGCCCTTCACCATCACATCGCGGAGATCCTCCGCCAACGTTACTCACCCCCCTCCTCTACCTTCCCTACGTCAAACGCTTTGATAATAGGTTCATCACCGATCCACAAGAACCTCGGGCATGAAACTATACAGGCACCACACTTTATGCACCTATCCTTGTTCAAGACCGGTCTCCCATCGATCATCTCTATGGCCCTAGCCGGACAATTGGCCGCACACGTCCCGCATCCCATACACATGCTCTTATTGATAATCTCCTCCATCAGATCGCAACCGCAGTAACTGGTCTTCTTGGCCAACTCGGCGAACGGCTTCAGCAGTTCCTCCTTCCCTTCCAGGAGCAGCACCAGGAACGTTTCGATGGTCTCCGGGGACGGTGGGCACCCCGGGACGGCGTAATCCACGTCGAGCACCTCGGTAACGGGTACGAAGGCCTCGTGAGTCGGTCTACCCCGCTGGTTACCCCTGGAGTGCCTCATGAAGTTGCCCGTGGCCGCGCACGCGCCCAAGGCGACGATGGTGTCCGCTTTCCTCTCTATCTCCTTGACCTCCTCCACCATGTGCTCGTGGTTCAGACACACCGCTCCCTCCACGATGCACACGTCGCAGGAGGGTACCTCCCTCTCGTCCATCAGCGTCTGGCAGTACACGAGGTCGACGGCGTCCAGTATCTCGAGCAACCTCTCGTACGTATCCGCCAGCGACACCAGGCACCCGCAGCATCCCGCGAGCTGCACGTACGCCAGCTTAACCAAACGGTCACCCCCCGAAGATCGGGGGAAGAAGGGTACGAAGGACGACAAGGGTGGAAAGGATGGGAAAGGAGGCGACGGGAACGCCCCGAGCCCCCGCGTCCGGGGGCCGGTCCCCCCGCGGGTCCCTCTTCGGGTTCCCCGCGGGGGTCATCCCGGAGGGGCGCTCACGGTCATCGGAGGGACACCGACTCCCTGGCGATGAGCTCCAGGGAGTCGGCGTCCCTGACCTCCTTAACCACGTGGGCGGCACATGATGCTCATATGTCGTAACATCGCATTATAACTTCAGCGTAATCGGCCTTTTCTCCTTCGATAGCCTTCTCAACCGTCGGGAAATTCCACGTTGAAGCCGCTATAATCCTGTAATTCTTCACTATACCCTTCTCGTCAACCTCAGCCATGTGAACGTTAGTGCCTCTAGGCGCCTCGTGAACACCTATGCCGAAACCGGCCTTCGGCTCCCACTCCGCCAGCGTCGGAGCGCTGGTGTTGAGCTCGTCCAGGATGTTCATCGCCCTGTCTATGGCGGCCAAGGTCTCCATCGACCTGTACACGTGGATGTACAGGACACCCCTGGCGTCCACGGCGTCGAACACCGCGTACCTGGCCCTCGGACCCACCTCCACGGGCACACCGTCGTAGAGCGGGATCTGACCGTTGTGCTCCAGCGCTATCTCCAGGTTCTCCTTCCCGTAGTACTCGATGGGCCTCAGCTCGACGACCCTGTCGAAGTCGATCTTCTCCGGGTCCCCGTAAGTCGGGTGCGTGGCCAGGAACGGCTGATCGTGCTTACCGAACGTCTCCATGTCGATGCCTTCCTCCTCGCAGTAGGACTCGATAGCATCCATCATGAACTCGTGCTGCTCCTCCATCAGGTCCCTAGCCTCGCGGAGGCGACGGTAGAGCTTCCTCCTCGCGGTCTCCGTGATGTTTGAAGCCATGCCGCCGATCCTGATGTTCGGCGGGTGGATGCCCTCGCCACCGACCACGTCGACGACGTACTGACCGATCTTCCTGATCTGCTGTATCCTCTTGATGGCCTCCACCTTCTCCTTCTCGTCCTCCACGAAGTCGTCCAAGACCAGGAGCTGGTGCAGCACGTGAGACTGTATCCTGTTACCGAGGGCGCATAGCTCCCTCAGCTGCCTGCCCGCCTTCGGTGGCTCGATCCCCATGGCGCGCTCGAAGGCTTCCGCGGACGCGGTACCGTGGGTCGCCTGACAGATACCGCAGATCCTCATAACGGCCACCTGAACGAACTCGGCCGGCCTACCCTTGGCCATCGCCTCGAAGCCTCTTATCGCCGAGGTATTGAGGTAGAAGGCACGCTCGACGTAACCCTCGTCGTCGACCAAGAGCACCAGTTTACCGTGACCCTCGTGTCGGGTCGTGGGGGATAACTCCACGGTCTCCGCCAACTCTTCACCCCCATCCGAACGACTACCGGCCGGGCGAGGGTACGGACCCCGTCTATAATTGAGGATGGGCTTCGCTTCCATGATGGGCGGTAACGAGCTCGATAGGGGGAGTCCGTTGGAACGGGTTCTCGTCGTCGATGCCTTCGGTACCGGAGGGAAGGTAAGACGGTTATCGAGGGACGTGATAGGAGCGGGAGCCAGGACGGTCGCGTCCGTTCTCGAGGACGAGGGATATGAAGTAGAACTAGTTATGTATGAGATGATAACACGATCAAAATCGGATTTCGAACCGGATGTCGTCTGCGTCGGCGTGATGACGGGCGACGAGAGGGCCGCGAAGAGGGTGTTCCGTCTCTATCCCGAGGCGATGAAGGTACTCGGCGGACCGGGCGCGGCCGACCCGAGTGCGCTCGTGAAGACGGGGGCGGACGCCGCGATCTTCGGGGAGGCCGAGGAAACGCTCCCCGAACTCCTCGAAACGGGAGAACCCGTACCCGGCGCGTTCGTCAGGGCGGAAGACGGTATCGAGTTCCCCGGCCCGCGCCCCCCGGTACCTAAACCCCCGGAGGTCGATCCATCCTTCATCCGGGCGTACCCGCACAGATGGGCGGCCAGGGTGTACCTCGAAGTGGTCAGGGGGTGCAGCAACTCCTACAGGACGACCCTGGAACTCCCCGACGGTCGCAGGTGCAGCGGGTGCGGGCTGTGCCGGGAAGGGGAAGGCGTCGAGAGATGGAACTGTCCCGAGGGGATACCCCCGGGGTGCGGCTTCTGCTCGGTACCGTCCCTCTTCGGCCCCGCCAGATCCAAGGACCTCGGGGCGATCATCGAGGAGGCACGCGGCCTCGTCGAACACGGTGTGCGCAGGATCGTCCTGAGCGCCTCCGACTTCCTCGATTACCGTCGCGGTGAGGAACCCCTGACGGACCCCCGAAACCCACCACCCAACCTCGAGGCGCTCGAAGCGCTGTTACGTCGCGTGTCGAGGATCGTGGACGTCACGTTCGTCGAGAACGTTAAGGCGTGTCTAGTCGACGAGGACGTGGCTCGACTCCTGGGCGAGTTCTGCGAGGGCACGTCCGTATCGGTGGGCGTGGAGACGGGTGATGAAGGCCTCCTCAAGGCGATAGGAAAACCCTCCACCCTCGGGGAATCCCTCAAGGCCGTCGAGCTACTCTCAAGGGCCGGCTTAAGGCCACACGTGTACTTCGTGTACGGCCTCCCCGGGCAGACGGAAAGGACCGCCAGGGCTACGATAGCCGCGATGAGAAAGGCCGTGGAACTCGGCGCAGAGAAGGTAACGGTCTACAGGTTCCGACCGCTACCCGCCTCCGCCTTTGGGGACTTCCCACCCGGACCCGGGCCCAGGGAGGATCCGGCGAGTAGGATGATAGCGAACGAGGCGAAGAGGCTGAACAGGGCGCTGAAACGTAGGTGGGTGGGACGTAGGGTCGAGGCGTTCGTGGCCGAACCGTCGTTGGACGGTAGAAACGACGCGTTCGCCTGGCCGGTCAAGGGCGGCCCCAAGATCAGGATCAAGGGAGGGTCCGAGTACCTGGGAACCAGGGCCGAGGTCGAAGTGACCGGTGTCGTCGGGGACAAGGTAGTGACCGGTAAGGTACGGCGCGTCATCGAGGAGGTGATCCGGCGGGATTTGATTAATACCTCACCGTGTCAACCGAACCCCCGGGTGTTTCGGTCTTGAGGACGACCGTAGTAATACCGGTGACGGTGACGCTCATCGCGTTGGCGACCATCGGAGGCGCGGCGGCTCAAACAGTGACGGTGATGGTGGTACCCTACGTCGACTCCGATGCCTGGCAACCGTCACACGTGGACGCGTTCGAGAAGTTTCTCGAGTGGTGCAAGCAGAACGGCGTGCACATAGCTGTATTTCACTACAATACCAACACCGCTAAAGATTCGAATGGAGTTCCAATAACCGAAGTTATAAAACAATATGCTAATGAAGGAGTAATTACCATGGTAGGACTTCATTCTACTTCACACTCAATTGATGGGTTACCACTATCGATTCAATATTGGGAGTTGAAATTTAACCTACAGTTCCTTCAAAAGAATATCGGTAAGAACGTAATGCCGGTGTTTTCAGTTCCTTACTGGGTGTTTGATCCCAATACGGTGAAGGCTTGTGCCATGATAGGGATAAAAGCTATCATATCGGGACAGTCAGTGGCTACGTTAAATCCCAATTACAGTACTCCTATATCGCAGCTTAATCCAATAGCTCAAAGAATGATACCGGGATATTTCCAGATTACGGTAAACGGCAGGACATGTAGGGTCTATTATATTCCAGCGGTGAGCTTTTGGGATGACTTAGTTCCTCAGGCCAAATCAGCCAATGAGACAGTTGATGATTTATTGAAATCCGCTGTAGATCAGCTGATTCAATCGGATATATTTTCTACTCTTACAGGTGGGAAAGACGCAACTCTAGAATTGTGGGTGTTGATTCATCCATGGGAAATGGCGGATACATCCAGGGGAGCATCAGCTTATGAAAACTTCCTTGAAGATGTTAAGTCAGGTAAACTTAACCACACAGTAAATGTCAATGGAGTCAATGTTAATATAGTGTTTAAGTTGGCCGACCCGGTAGAAGCCCTGAACGAAATAATCAATGGAAAGACGCCACTGGTTCCAATGCCGGAGCCGTCTCTATACTATCTATTGGAAATGCAAGGGTTTGAACCATGGTGGCAATTGAAGGAAACTTACCAGAGTAACCCAGATAAGATTTCAATATTAATAGCTTGGCGTGATATAATGGAGAAATTATGGTCACTGGACGGAGAACTCATGGCTCTAACGAAATCAGGAATGATAACTGGAAACTTAGAAAACGAGTTACTTAGTGTTATAGAAAATGTTTGGAGTGTTGCGGATATAAACTGTGTTTTGAAGTACTGGGATGTGACAGCGGCTAAGGTGGACGTGGAGAAAGAGGATTCCCTGGTGGACGTGCTGGCGGCCGACGTCAGCGAGGCCTTCGCCAACCTCATCGCCAAGAACGGCGGCCAAAGTGAGGAAACCCAGTCGAAACCGTCGACCCAGACCCACCAGACCCAACAGCAACCCCCGGAGGAACCCACCAAGAAACCGTCGCAGCCCCCACAGCCCGAGAAGGGGTCTAAAACCGAGACCTCGAAAAACACCGGCGGGACGAAGGGGAGCTCGACGGGGTCTCACGGGGCACCCCTGCTGCCGATCGTACCTCCGATCCGGCGGCGCCGATGCTGAGAATTCCTTTAGCCGACGCTCGGGATGACGAGTACTCCCCAGGCTTAGGGCTCCAGTTTTTCCAGTACCTTCTCACCCACCTCCTCCGTTGAAGCGTTCCCACCCAGGTCCGGTGTGATCACGCCCTCCTCGATGGTTCTTTCGACGGCTTCCTCCACCTTCTCGGCTTCTTCCCTCATCCCTAGCCATTCGAGCATCATGGCGGCGGAGAGGATGGCCGCCATGGGGTTTGCTATGCCCTTGCCCGCGATGTCGGGCGCGGAACCGTGAACCGGCTCGAACAACCCGTGATCATCACCAACGTTCCCACTGGGGGCCAACCCGAGGCTCCCCATCAGACCGGCGGCCTCGTCCGAGAGGATATCACCGAACATGTTCGGGGTCAGCACCACGTCGAAGGAGCCCGGATCGATCACCATCCTGTACGCCGCCGCGTCCACGTAACACTCGTCGAACTCCAAGCCCCTCGATTCGATAACTTCCCGTGCGACCCGCTTGAAGGTCCCACACGTGAGCTTCATCACGTTGGCCTTGTGCACGACGGTGACGCGATCGGAACCCCGCTCCTCCGCCAGGTCACACGCCACCTCCGCCACCCGACGCGTACCCTCCTCCGATATCTTCCTCATGGCCACGGTCACGCCGGGGTGGACCTCGGACTCGCAGCCGATGTAGAGGTCCTCCGTGTTCTCCCTCACTATGACGAAATCGAAGTCTTCTTCGATCGGTCTTCGTGGGATCGGCCAGGATCTGGCGGGTCTGACGTTCGCGTACAGGTCCAGTTCCCTTCTGAGTCTTATTATGGGGCTCTCGGCGGAGGGGTCCTCGGGTGTCGTGCAGGCGCCGAAGAGGATCGCGTCCGCCTCCCTGCACAGCTCCAAGGTCTCCTCGGGCAGCGTCTCGCCCGTTCTCTTCCACGTCTCCAGGCCGGCTTCGGCCTCCACGAGTTCGATGTTCGGGGCTACGGCCTTCAGGACCTTCACGGCCACCGGTATCACCTCGCGTCCTATCCCGTCCCCCGGTATCACGACCACGGTCTTCGTCAAGGGTGGACCCCCGGGAAACGTTACGATATTCGTAACAATACCGGGAGGGGGAGGGGGTGTCGCTTCACTCCCCTCCTTTGATGTTGCCCCAAGCCTTGGCCATCTTGGAGATACCCTCGACCCAGGCGACCAGGGCGAGGGTGGCCGCGATCTCCTCGTCGGTGACTCCCGCCACGTTCTTGGCGGTCCTTGATATCAGCTTGACCCGGGTCTCGTCCCCGTCCGCGGCGGCCAAGGCTAGGGCTATCAGGTGTGTCGTCTTGGAATCGAGCGGTGATTCGGTCCACGCCTTTTTGTGGAACTCCTTCACGAGCTCTCCGAACTCGTCACCGAGCATCTCCTCGGCGAATTTAACAGCCACCAGGCCCTTCTCCTTCTCGTCCTCGGCCGGTTCTCCAGGCTCTCTGTCGGACGCCATGGTTCGAAACACCCCGATCGTCGGCCGTGTTCCGTACGGTAACGTGTTTCGGTCGTGCGGGGTTCGAAGAACTTAACGAGGTGGGGGTCGCCTCGGGTTGGAAGCCGTCCGAGAGCCCACCGACGGTGAGCTGATAGAGTACGCGGCGGCCTTGGAGAGGCTTTGCGGCACGCATCTGGGCGTGGTACTACCCGAGAACGAGGTGCTCGTGGAGAGAATGAGGGGACCCGTCCGGGCCGAGCGGGTTCTGCTCAACGGTAAACCCGTGCTCACGATAACTTGGGACCCGTGGACGGCTTCCACCGTGTACACGCTCACGCCTCACGGGGCCAGGCTGGCGGAGAGGGAAACGGGCGAGCGACCGGAGCGTAGGCACCTCGTGGAAGGTGATCCGTTCGACATCATGGATTTCGAGCCCACCGGCACGAAGAGGGACCTGGACGAGGCCCTGAGGTGCTTTTCCGAGCGTTACGACGTCGAGATCCTGGAATCCGACAGAGCGACCAGACGCGTCAGAGGGGTAGAGGTGACGGCGATAGCGTTCGTGACGGCCAGGGGTTTCCTGTACCTGGACGTGGTCCCTCCGGATCCCGCGGGTAGATCCAACCCCGTTAACCTCCTCGCTAGGTTGATCCACGCCTTCGCTAGGGAGGAGACAAAGCCGTGGTTGCACCCCTCGTACAGGTTCCTTCGAGTAACGGGGGACGACGAGGAAAAAGTGGTCATGTGTGAGGTATGTGGAGAGAGGGTATCGTTCAAAGCTAGCGTTGACGACGAATTGGTCGTGGTTCCTATCGGGCGTGGGGAGTGATGGCTGTATATGTACAAGCAGAGGTTTGTACTGGACACGACGGCGTTCACGGAGCAGAGGGTCGTGAAGGCGCTAGGGGACGGTGATCTTTGTGAGGCCGTTTCCAAGTTGCTCGACATGATAGGGGAAGCGAGGATGAAGCTGGCCATCAGCTGTTACATCCCGTACCCCACCGTGTACAGGGAACTCAAGGGGTTCTTGGAGAGAAACGACTGTCCGGAGCTCGTCGAAAGGATAGACACGTGGGTGGTCAAGAAGACGCCTAACAGGTACGAGATCAAGGTTCCAGCGAGGCTCTTCACGGCCTACGTCAAGGACATGCGAGATAGGTTGGATAGGGGTAGGAAGAAGGCGGAGGAGGCCATCTGGGAGGCCGCCTTGGAGGCCTACGAGATCATGTGTAGGGAGGAGGGTGACGTTCCTCGCGAGAAGATCATCAGGGAGGTTATCGGTGAGACCGTGAGGAAGTTCCGGCGCAAGTACAGGCAGATAGTGAGGCACGGGACGTTGGACAGTGCCCCCGACCTCGACGTCCTTCTCCTGGCCAAGGAGTTGGACGCCGCGGTCGTCGCGGGGGACGAGGGGATAGAAAGGTGGGCCCGTGAACTGGGGCTCAGGTTCATGCCGGCTCATTCGTTCCCTCACATGCTGCAGGAGTACCTCGAGTTGGCGGAGGAGGTGGAGCGATGAAGGCGAGTGGTTACCGGATGCGGCCCGTGTTCTCGGTGCCGGGAGGGGACGTGATCGGTCCCTACACCGACTTCCATAGGGAGGGGAACCTCGTCAGGACCGTTAGGGACGACACCGCGGCGTTGGCCGCCCAAGGGGCCGCGGAAGCCACGGTAGAACCGGCGTCCGTCCTCGTCACGGGAGGACCTGGTCTAGGGGCGGCGCTTCACGGGATCGCTTCGGCGGCGGCGGACAGGGTTCCGGTGCTCGTCATGACCGGGAGCGTGGACGAAACGGGGTTCCAGGCCCTGAAACCGTCGATAACCTCGGACGGCGTGAAACCGAGGGTAACCGAGGATCCCGAGGAGGCCGCCGTCGACCTCGTGAGGTGCCGACCGGTGGTATTCGAGACCTCGGGTAGCGACGATCTCGACACCGTGGTCGAGGCCGTGGAGGAAAGCCCCGGGGAGGGACCGGATCCGAAGTCTATGAGCGACGTCCTGGACCTCGTCGAAGGCTCCCGCACGGTGTTCCTCATCGGGGGTGGGTGCAGGTGGGCGGGCGTCTCGGAGATTCTAGAGGAACTTTCTAAGAACCTGGGAGTACCCATGGTGGAATCATTGAGAGGCCGTGGAGTTGTTCCAGAGCACTCACCGTTCAACCACGGTATGATCGGCGTGAGGGGTTGGGCGGACGGTCTGCTGGAAGAGGCCGACGTCGTGGTGGCCCTGGGGGCGAGGCTCACCGAGAGGACCGTGGCCAACATGCCCGACGATGTTTCGTTGGTACACGTGGGATACGAGCGGCCCCTAACCGACGTCGACGTGTCCATCACGTGTGACCTGGTCGAGTTCCTGAAGGCCTTCGAGGACGCGGATCCCGACCCTTGGGAACCTGAGAAGCCCGAAGGGCCTCCGGAGCTCGATACCGTGACGTTCGATATCGTCAAGGCGGCGAGGGAAGCCTGGATAGGCCCGACCGTGGTGGATTCGGGTCAGGTCACGGCGACAGCGATCCTGGCCGGGGAAGTGTCGACGCCTTGGGAACTCGTCGTCCCCTCAAGGTACTGCCCGGTGGGCTTCTCGTTACCGGCGGCTCTCGGTGTGGCTTCCAGGGTGCCGGAACCCGTCCTGGCGATCATGGGTGATCACGCGTTCCTGTACTCGTTGTCGGAGTGGGTCACCGTGGCGGAGGAAGAACTGCCGGTCGTGGGCTTGGTCGTGAGGAACGGAGAGATGGGGTTCGTCCGACAATTCCAGGAGGCGGAGGTAGGGGAGGTTCGGGGCGTCGATGTGGACTGTGATGTGGAAGGATTTCTCGAACGGGATCTGGGGATCGAGGTCGTGGAGTTGGAGGCCGACGGTGACGAGGTGTACAGGACTTTGAGGGAGCTCGAGATGAAGAAGGAACCCAAGGTCGTGTTCGTCGACGTTCCCAGGGAGGATCTCCCCTTACCCTGACCGTTATGTAGGGGAGGGTCTCGGCGAAGCGACCCATCGTCATGGATCGGCCTGTAGTGCTCTCATCATCGACCCTAGGTGTGGGGTGTCGACGTTGGCGGAGGGATTCGAACTCGTGGACGTCTTCAGAGGTCATCCAAGGAGGAGGAATCCGACGCCCGGCGAGCACGTGTTCAGGCCGACGTTCACCCCGGACCCCGTTTACCTGCATTACCGCGGCAAGGTGAAAGACCCCGTGGACACCGCTTGTGAGATCCTGGAGGAAAGGTACGAGGACCCGTTCTCGCTGTTCGACGGGTTCAGGGACTCGGCTCTCGACGCCGTGGTACCCGCGATGCCTTTCAGGTTCAAAGGTGGAAGGCCCTTCGTCGAGCCCGAGCACTGCGACGTGGGGTTCGGGACCCACGGTAAGGTCTCCGTGGCCGTCGCTAAGGCCCTGGCCGAGGCGGACGCGATCGATCCCGACCTGGTTCACGCCACCGCGGCCCGCGCGTGTGCCCCCTTACTCCACTGCCTGGGGTACCGTGGGGACTGGTTGGAGGTCCTCGACGAAGTGGCGGACGTTCTCGACGCCCCGACGTCTCGCGAGCTCAGGTTGGAGGACAGAAGGGCGATAGGGTTCTGCTTCAGGGAGCCGTTGGGTCTGGCGCCCGAGAAGAGGTTCGGTGCGGAGCTGTTCGTCGTGGAGGCCTTCGGCGAGGCGGAAGTCGTCGCCGCCGAGTTCGAGGAATGGGGGGTTTTGTTCCACACCGACACCGCGTTCGTGGGTCTCGGGGTGGTGACCGAGGAAGGTCCCGTACCCGCGGATCCCGAGGACATCCTCGATCTCTCGGAGGAAGCCGGCGTGAAGGTGGGTGTCATGGGTCCTTTCGACCCCTCGGAAGGTCCGTACTTAAGGGATAGGTCCCGCTTGTACAGGTCCGGCGAGTGGGCCGGTGAAGTGGGCGAACCGGCCGAGGTCACGGGGTGGGCCGGTCTGTACAGGTGGAACGGTTGGTGGAAGGGCAGGAGATTCACCGCTGTGAGGGATGTTCCGTTCTCGCTCTCGAGGTTCGTCTGGTTGCTCAGGAGGATAGATCTAAGCATGGTGCCCGAGACCGTGACGGAGGAGTTCGACGTCGAAGTTTGGCCGACGAACCCGGGGACGGTGTGGTTCGACGGCGATCTAGAGGAGGTTTTCGAAGCCGCGTGCGCCACGGCCCTGTCCCTGGCCTTCGCGATGTGTCTCAACCCACCCGTCGAGTCTTCCGACCCTTCCCTGGTCATGTTCTGGGTGGAGGACGTCGTCACCACGTCCGGCACCTCGGCCCCCGTCGAGTGGACGCTGGAACGCACCGATGCCGGCGCCTCCGTGTCATCGTCGGGCGACCCCAATCCGGTCAGGGGCATCTCGATAGAAGCCGACGGTGTCGCTATCAACGTGGATTGGCTGGAGGCCGCCTTGCTACCGTGGTGGATGACGTCGCTATCCAAGATCGGGGACGATTTGGTCGGAAAGCTCGTGAAGGAGCCGGGTTTCGCCGAGACCGAGGAGTTCGAGCGCGAGTACGTGAGGACGGCGTTGGCGTCGGAAAGGAAGGCCCTGAAGTTGTTCAGGAAACTGGTTAGGAAGAAGGGTGAGGAGTTCTCCTCATCGATACTGAAGTTGGCCAACCTGGATTTAGGACTAAGGTTTGAAGTACTCGAATGGCTAGCCGACATGCTAAGGTGAGCCACCTCCCCGGAGCACCACCCAAACGGTACGAAGTTCACTTCGTCTTCCCCACTGAAAACTCCTTTTTAACAAATACAAAATCGGTTTCAACCCGATCGAGAGGAAACGTGGACGTTCGTACCGAGACCCGAGCGGAAAGACTCGAGGAACGGTCAAATCGGGTCCCGCCCCGTGTCACCGGGGGACCCGAGGGTTGGTGTCAGCGGATCTCCTCAAGGATCCGGTGGCGGCCGCCAGGAACGCTAACATGCTTCCCACCCCTGAGGTCGTGTCCAAGCTCATCCAGGACGATTACCAGAAGCGGAAGTTCCTGGAACACGTTCTGGACGAAGAAACCGCGAAGGCTCACATCGAGGGCCGCATACACATCCACGACCTCGACTACGCCCTCACCAGATCCAACTGCTGCCAGCACGACTGCAGGCTCGTGCTCAAACACGGGCTCTACGCCAGGAACCCGATAGGCAGGCTGACCTGCGTCAGCAAGCCGGCGAAGCACGCTGAGGTGGCCGTCCTACACATCCTGAAATGGCTCATGACGTCCCAGAACTTCTTCGCCGGAGGCCAAGGACAGGATTTCATCAACTTCCTGGTGGCACCGTACATCGCGGAGGAGAGACTATCGTACGAGGAGGTCAGACAGCTGGCCCAGATAATGATGTTCGAAGCCACACAGGACCTGGTGGCCCGGGGAGGACAACCGGCCTTCACCAACGTCAACATAGAACTCACGTGCCCGGACTTCCTAGCCGAAACCCCGGCCGTGGGACCGGGCGGCAAGGTCGTCGGGACATACGGCGACTACGTCGAGGAGGCGATGATGTTCGCCAGGGCCCTACTGGATGTTCAACTGGAGGGAGACGCCTCGGGGGCCCCGCTGAAGTTCCCCCAGCTTATAATAAAAGTAAGACCAAAGTACGACAGAGACGTATTGGAGCTGGCGTTTGAGGTTGCATCAAAAAATGGAGCGGTTTACTTTGCTAATATGATAAACGACAAATGGAGGAAGATAGTCGGTGACAACGTCAATTACATGGGATGTAGAACTTGCCTCCCAACCAATTGGACAGGAGACTGGGAACTTGACACCATAAGGACAGGCAACTTTGAGTATGTTACCATAAATCTCCCTATGCTAGCTCACGATGCAGGTTGTGACGAAGACAAATTTATTGACCTAATTATTGAACATTGTGAACTAGTTAAAAGAGCTTTAGAAGCCAGATGGAAATGCGTCAAGAAGTGCATGGAAAATGGACTCTATGACGGATGTCAGACATGGGATCCTGAGGGTAATGGGCCGTACTTCAGGTACGAACACACCACGTGGAGCATAGGATTCGTGGGATTGGCCGAGGCTGTGGAGCTGATAACGGGATACGGGTTCTGGGAGGACGAGTCGGCGATGAGGCTCGCCGAAACCGTCCTGAAAACGCTCAACGATGTTAAAGACGAGTTCAGGGAGGAAGATGGTAGGAGATGGTCCGTAGTTCAGTCACCCGCGGAATCGGCGGCGGAAAGGCTCGCACGATCGTACATCCGCAGGTACGGGAAGGAAGCCCTCGTAAGGGGCACCAAGGAGAGGCCGTATCTCACCAACTCGTGTCACATCCCCTACGATGAGGACGTGGACGTGGTCGAAAGGGTTGAGATAGAGTCCAAATTCCATCCCCTCACCACCGGCGGGCACATCACCCATCTATGGCTGGGTGAGAACACGGACCCCGAGAGCCTCGGTAAGCTGACGATCAGGTTGCTCAAGAGGAATCCCGTGGGCTTCATGGCGATCACCCGGGACTACTCCGTCTGCGATAGGTGCCAGAGGACGTACCAGGGCGTCGTCGTGGAATGCCCAGCCTGCGGTTCGAGGTGCACGGTCTGGTCGAGGGTGACCGGGTATTTGGCACCCGTCGACTCGTTCGTGGAAGGCAAGAAGCAAGAACACGCGGACAGGCGCAGGATCGCGCTCTGACCCTCCACTCCCCTACGTATCGTTACGAATCTCTTAACGAACGACCGACCGACGTTTAACCACGGTGTCGGTGGCGGCCGCGGGGGTAAGGAACGGTGCCCGAGGTCAGGACCAAGGCCGTTGCGACTTTCCCCCTGTCGAAACCCGTGGACCCGAAGGAGATCGAAGGTACAGTGGCCGAATTCGTGGAGGAGGCCAACGAAGACATCCTCAAACGCGGCGTTCCCGAAGGCGGAGAAGGGGCCGAGATCACGTCCTTCGAAGTCGAAGAGGATCGAGTGACGATGGAGATCGAAGGGGGCTCCCACGTAAGGGCCCACGAGGCCGTGTTGCGACTCAGGAGGGCTCTAGCGGAAAGGTTGGGAAGGGAACACCACGTCGGCGTCAGAGGGGTCATCATCGAGCGTTACACCGTTGAAATAGAGTTCGACGAAAGTGTGACGGAAGACGATGTAGGGTACGTACCGATGGTGGACCACCTAAGCGTCGAGGGGAACGTGGTTAGGTTTGAGATGGAAAACGTGACGGATGACGTGTTGAAGAGACACGTGATAGACAGGATCATCCGGCTTATCGTTTGGAGCGTTGAGGAGGGCGAAGAACTCGCCACCCGGGTGACCAAGGTACCACCGGGCACGGTGATCGACGAGAGTGGGCCCAAAGAGCACGCTCACGACGAGGACGTGACCGAGAAGGCGAAAGAACTTGGGTACGTGAAGGAGTTCCCGGGGAGGGGCCAGTGGATATACACCGGTCCCATAGCGGCTCTCCTGGAAGCCCTCAAAGAGATCTTCCTAGAGAACGTGACCCTACCCCTGGGGTTCGAGCCAGCCCTCTTCCCGAAACTCATCCCACTGGAGATCATGTTCAGGATGAGGTACCTTCACGGACTTCCCGATGGTATGTACTACGTCAGTCCACCCAAAAGGGACCCGGAGCTGTTCGACGACTTCAAGAGGGAACTGTACGTCAGGGGCGATCTAGACGATGATGTCATCTCCTCACTGCGCGAGAAGCTGAGGGATCCCGCCTACGTGCTCGCACCGGCTCAGTGCGAACCGTTCTACCAACTGTTCGCCGGTGAAGTCGTCGACGAGGATTCCCTCCCGATCAAGTTGTTCGACTGCAGTGGATGGACCTACAGGTGGGAGGGAGGAGCCGCCAAGGGGTTGGAGCGCGTCAACGAGTTTCAGCGTATAGAACACGTATGGTTGGCGGAGCCGGAGGACGCGGAGAGAATCAGGGAGGAGTTACTGGAGGCCGTCAAGAGGGTCGCGGACGATGTGCTGGATCTGGAATGGAAGATAGTCGTTTCCGACGATCCTTTCTACCTGGAAGGCAGGCTCCTGGAGGATAGAGACATAGAACTCCCCGATGTTCCAACGTACGAGTTCGAGGTGTACTTACCGTTCAAGGGCGACAGAGAAGACGAGGACTCGTGGGTTTCCGTCGGATCGTTCAACGTTCACGGGGAACACTTCGTCGACGGTTTCGGTATAAAACACCAATCGGGAGGAACCCTGTTCACGGGATGCGCTGGGATAGGGCTTACCAGGTGGGTGGTGGGGATCCTGGCCCAGAAGGGGATGGAACCGGAGGGATGGCCCGAACCCGTGCTGAAGAAGATAGAGGAGAGGTACGGTGAGGTCCCCGAACCGCCGAGGACGTTGACCTGGCCCTAGGTCGTGGGGAGTAAACATGGCCGCGGTGGAGATGGGGGAACCCGCCGAGGCCAAGGACGGTCGAAGGTTCAGGGTAGGCGCGGTGATCGAGGTCGAGGGAGCGACCATGGCCGTGGTACCCTGGGACCCGGAAGGCGGTGCCCCGGAGGAACTGACCGTCAACGGGGTGGAGATAACGTTCGCGTTCAAGGATCCCACCACGGGGATCGCGTACTATTGGGCCGATCCCGACGAGTCCGAGATCACACCGGTTGAGAAACCGCGGGAGGGTGGGGCGTTCGTTTACACCAGGGATAGGTGGCACCCCGTACAGGTAACGGGGGTAGGGCCCAAGGACGTGTACCTGGCGATGCCGGAATCGGCCATCCCGATGCCCGGTGACGCCGGAGCCCCCGTGTACCAGGGGAACGGGGTGATAGGCGTCCTAACGTTCCTTTTCACCGAGGACGACGTGATAGGGAGGGCGGTCAGGTTGGACCACATCATCGAAAGGGCGGAGAAGTTGATCGACATGATCAAAGAGGAGACGCGAAGGAGGGGTCTCCGAATGTGCCGACGGTAACCGCCCGGCTGGCCCTGGTGGGTGAGAAACTCACACCCGTGGAACACGCGCTGGTGGAAGTGAAGGAAGGTGTCGTCAGGCGGATCGAGGAGGCCCCGGACGCCGTACGGGACCCGGATCACGACGTGCTCCTTCCGGCCCCGTTCGACCCACACGTCCACTCCGCCGACTGGGCGTTCAGGCACGCCGGTCTCGGGAAAACCCTTCGCGACGTGGTGGCACCGCCCGACGGGCTCAAGCACCGCCTTATGAGGGAGACCCCCGAGAGGGAACTCGAAGCATCGATAGTGTCGTTTCTGAGGGTGGCGAAACGCTTCGGTTGCATCGGTGTCGCGGATTTCAGGGAGGGCGGTGTGAAAGGGGTAAGGATCGGCCTTTCGGCCGCCGACGCCGTTGAAAACATCACTTACATACCTATGGGGAGGCCTACACGTCCGGACCCAGAGGTTGTCGAGGAGGAGTTGAAACTCCTTGCGGACGTGACCGAGTACGTGGGGTTGCCGGACGTTCACCTCCCCGACGACGTCTTGGAAGCCATCCGGGACTCGGGGCTCAGGATCTACGTTCACGCGAACGAGGATCCATCCTCGGTGAAGAGGTGTTTGAACGGGTACGGGACCACCGAGGTCGAGAGAGCCATCGAGTTGCTCGATCCCGAGGGTTTGATCCACCTGACCGTGTTGACGGAGAGGGACGTCGATGCCTTACTCTCGTCCGACGTCGATGTGATCGTGGCTTGCCCCAGGTCCAACTCGTACTTCGGTGTCGGCGAGCCCGATTTCAACACGCTGAAGCGCCTACCCCAGAGGTTGCTCTTGGGTACCGACAACGGGATGACCATGGAACCAGATCCTTTCGAGGAGGCGAGATACGCCTGGCTCAGGGGATTACCCCCGTCCCGAGCCTTACGAGCAATAACGGTGGATCCGGCCTCGGTGTTCGGGTTACCGACGCTCGAGGGTGGAGAACTCTTCGGCGCTCTGGCCTTGGACGGCATCGACCTACCTTGGGAAACCGAGAGACGTGAAGTCCTGTGTGCCCACGTGTTGCAAGCCGTTAAATGGGCCGACGTACGGGTCTACGTGGGGGACTCGACTTGGCGTGCTACGGGCTCCTAGCGGTCCTTGTGGACGGTTCCGAATCCTCCATGAAAGCCCTGCGGTGGGCGCTGGAGAACGCCGATAAGGTGATCGCCGTGTTTCTGATAGACGAACGCGCGTTCAAGGGTCTCAACGAGGAGATGGGAAGGGCGCTGGAGAGGTTCATGGAGTGGGAGGCGGAGCTCCTCAGGGAGGAGGTCGAGGAGATGGGAGCGGAATTGAAGGTGATCCGAGGCGAGGGACCGAAGGACGTCATGGAGTGGGCGGGGGAGAAGGGTGTTGACGCTGTCGTGGTCGGTGTAACGAGCGTACCGGGATTCGAGGACGTCATGTATCAGCGGCGCATAGAGAGTCATGTTAGGGGAGTACCCGTACTTATGATACCGTCCCATTAGTTCAGTTCCTTGCCCATGTACGGACCGACCCTTTCGTACCCTAGCCTTCTATAGTATTCCCTTGTTCCTATCGCACTTATAACTATTATTTTATCAGCTCCAAGTTCTGAAGACGCTATTTCCTCAGCTTTTTCCATAAGCCTTTCACCGAATCCTCTGTGCTGAACGGCATCGGATCTCCTATCCCCTATAGGAACTTGGGGTCCAACAACCTTCAATTCTCTCACTATGGCAGTATCCGAATCTATCTCAGGTCTATGGGCTTCTTCCGTCGGTTTTCTAAGCCTTAAGTAACCCAAGATGGCATCCGCTTCAGGATCTTCATACGAAAGGAAGTAATCCAATCCACCCCGCCATGTCCGTTCTACCCTAATCTTTAACTCAGCCCTTTCTGGATCAACGTCAACCCCTTTTCGCATTTTGTGACCCGCCTCCCTACATCTAATACATCTGCATTCCCATCCTCTCTCCTTCATATACTCATGCACTAATTGCCTAAGATTGGTCTTCCTAATTCCAGCTGCGGCAAGGTGACCGGGGATATCTCTCTGAACTCTCATTATCCTACAATACTCAGGAATGTACTTTCTTTTAGCCTCAGCTATCACCTTAATAGCAGTTTCTTCGTCGTAAGGTTCATACTCCCCTCGTTTCCATATATCATAAAGTTTGGTGCCTTCAAATACCATGCATGGGTATATTTTCAGCATGTCTGGCTTGAATCTTTTGTCTTGGAATAGTCTTTTGAACATCCTAAGGTCCCGCTTCGGGTTCGAGCCTGGGAGTCCAGGCATTATGTGGTAACAAACCTTCAAACCCGCATCTTTAAGGATTCTTGTCGCCTCGATGGTATCCATAACCGTATGACCTCTATCAACTCTCTTAAGCACGAAATCATATATCGATTGAACACCAATTTCGACCCTAGTAGCACCTAACTTCAACATTCTATCGACGTGTTCCTCCTTGCAGTAGTCCGGCCTAGTCTCGAATGTGATACCGACGGGGCGCCTTTCCGCTCTCTCTGCCTTACGCTGTGCCTCCTCGATGGTTAGGGATTCGGATCCCGTCATCGCGTCCAGGCACTCCTTGACGAACCACTCCTGGTAGCAGAGCGGCATCGCCGGGAACGTTCCTCCCATGATGATGAGCTCTATTTTGTCGGTCGGGTGACCGGAGACCTCCAACTGCCTTATCCGCGCCTCGACTTGCTTCCTCGGGTGGAAATCGTGCTGCTTGGCTCGCCTGCCCGCCGGTTCCTTTCCGGTGTAGCTCTGAGGCACACCCTCCTCCGGACCCCCCGGACAGTAAGCGCATCTACCGTGCGGGCACGGGTACGGTTTCGCCATTACAGCGACAACGGAGACGCCCGAAATCGATCTTACCGGCTTCTTCACGACCACCTCCCTGAGCTTCTCCCTTTCTTCCGGCGTCGCGTGTTCGAGAACGTCGGCGTCGGTGGGGAACTTCGGGAGACCGTACTTCCTGCAGACCTCGCGCTTGGCCTCCTGTAGCTCACCCTTGGTCCTGATCTCGCCCCTGAGCATCCTCTCAACGAGCTCCCTGCACGCCTTGGCGAACGCCTCCTCGGTCTCGGCCACGTCGTCTCACCCCCCTCGATGGGGTTCGATGGAAGTTGAGTCCAGGGGTTAAAACCGTAGGAACCGCGCTTAAGTTGGGCCCTAAGTGGTTGGTTACTATCAAGAGTTTGACGTTTACGTCGGCCTTCAACGCGGTTTTGTTCGGTTGGATAGGGGTAGCCGTGGTGATAGGAACGGTGGCCCACGAGATGGGCCACTATCTGGCGTGTCGGGTGTTAGGAGTTCCGGCTAGGACCCCCGTGTTCATGCCCTTTACGTCGTACGTCGAACACGTGCCGGTACCTCCGGACGTCGAGGCGCTTATAGCGGCTGCAGGCCCGTTCTCCGGTTCTCTGGCCGGGTTGTTGCTGTTGCCTTTCTCAACCAAAGCGGCGGCCGTCGTGGGGGCCGTCCAACTGTTCAACCTTATCCCGTTCCTCCCTTTCCTCGACGGCGCCAAGATCCTGAGGGGTATCACCGAGGTTACCATTTACTCCGTGATCGCGATCGTGGTGGCCGGGGTAGCCTTGATTGTGTCCTCCTTCGAGACCGCGCTATGGTTCCTGGGTTGACGGAACCTTTTTATCCTCGGGCGTTCGGGGGCATGACGGCGAGGAGCCGCGGCAGCTCAGCCTGGTTAGAGCGCGGCCTTGGTAAGGCCGTGGCCCCGGGTTCAAATCCCGGCCGCGGCTCCAAAGTGGGTAAATCGTTAGCAAAACCATAACAATACTTCCCGCCGAAGTCGGACAGGGGGGAGTTCTCCGGCGTGGATAAGAAGGCAAAGATAGGGGTGGCGGTCGCCGTAGCGATAGCCGCCTGCGTGGGTGGAACTCTGGCGTACGTCTACCCTTACCACGCCAAGCCGAAGAAGCCCTCCCCCGAACAGATGATTAAGCACGCCCGGATCGTCGTGTGCATAACGGAAGACCTCTGCGGCGGTTCCAACTACATAATCCCCCTGGCGGCTAGGTTGCACAAGATGGGTGTTCCCATGACTTTCTTCGTGCCCGCGTGGGAAGCGTACGAGTTCCCGAACAGACTGAAAACGGTTCACTACAAGTACGGTGCGGACCTAGGAAATCACGCTAACGATGGAGGAGCATCCTTTGCGTTTTTAGGTAAACCTGGTAAAATAGCTGGGTTACCGCTTGAAGAGCAGTGGAAGATAATACATAAAACAGATGAACTACTGGAAAAGAAGGTCGGAGTAAAGCCGGACGCTTTCAGGGCGCCCGGGCTGGCGGTGGATAAGAACACGTATAAGGCTCTACTTAAAGAGGGTATATGGGTGGATTCATCCATAATATACACTTACCCTGGAACCAGAGGATCTCCGAGGTGGATATTCCATCATAAGATAGTGGAAGTACCGATAGCTTGTTACACTAAGTGGATTTACGAGCATGGACAACCGGTGAGGCCCAAGTTCCTGTGTTCGTTCGCAGACGACCTGTTCGTTAGGCCGAAGATAAAGGAGGGGAAGCCGTGGGAAGCCCTGGAGAACCTGGAGAAGGGTTTCATGCAGTACTACCGGCACGGTAAACCGGGTAGGCCCACGGTGTTCGTGGTCCTGTTCCACGAGCCTTACACGGCGAATCCGAAGTACTGGTGGATAATCTTCGACTTCGTGAAGTTCGCCAAGAAGCACAAGGGCGTGGTCTTCGCCACGATCGACGACGTGGCCAGGGCTTTCGTGCACGGGCAGAAGTTCACGGCGTTCTAATCGACGGGCTTGTGGGCTATCTCCCGGATCGACGAGTAGATGCCGTACGTGAGGTCGACGATGCCTATCGCGGCCACGGTTTCCTCGCCGTCCTTTATCGGCACCACGACCACGGGAACGCCCTTGTACGGTCCTTCTTCCGGGACTTTCTTCACCGGCTCTCCCTTCTCGAGGACCTCTTCGAGGACGGGTCCGGTGTAGTTCTTGTCGAGGACTTCGCCGTCCTCTATCCTCACGCCGGGTTTTTCCCTGGTTCTCATCGTGGTGGGGAGCCTGCTGACGAGTTCGTGCACGGCCATGGCTATGGGGAGTATCTCCTCGGGGCCCGAGTTCGGTTTGATACACGTCAAGCCGGTTCCCCGTGGTCCGCACCCTGTTCACGGTCGATTAACGGTGGCGTTGTCGGTCGGGTGTGGACGCTCAGGAATCGTTATGAATTTCGTAACGATTCTGGGGTGGGAAGAAGGAGCGTGAGGGGCGTTAGAACTCGACGTCGCTACCGCTCTCTTCCTCCTCTTCCTCCTCCTTCTCCAGCTTCCTGGCGGCGATGACGTCGTCGATCCTCAGGATCAGCTCGGCGGCCTCGGTGGCGCTGCTGATGGCCTGTGTCTTGACCCTCAGCGGCTCGACGACGCCCTCCTCGAGCATGTTCTTGACGTCGCCCTCGAACACGTCGATACCCGTCTCGACCTCGCCCTCCTCGTGCTTGGCCCTCAGCTGCACCAGCACGTCGATCGGGTCGAGTCCGCTGTTCTCGGCCAGCGTCCTCGGGATCACCTCCATGGCGTCGGCGAACGCCTCCACCGCCAGCTGCTCGCGGCCCTCGACGGCGTCGGCGTACTTCCTAAGCTGCCTGGCCACCTCGACCTCCGGGGCGCCGCCTCCCGGCACCACCTTGCCGTCCTCGAGCGCGGCGGCCACCACTCCGATGGCGTCCTCGATGGCCCTCTCAGCCTCGTCCACCACGTGCTCTGTACCGCCGCGCACCAGGATCGTGACGGCCTTCGGGTTCTTGCAGCCCTCCACGAAGATCATCTTGTCGCCGGCGACCTTCCTCTCCTCGACCACCTCGGCCTCACCGAGGTCGTCCTCGGTCAGGTCGTCGATGTTGGTCACGATCCTACCGCCGGTGGCCTTAGCGAGCTTCTCCATGTCGGACTTCTTGACCCTCCTGACGGCCAGGATGCCCTTCTTGGCCAGGTAGTGCTGGGCCAGGTCGTCGATACCCTTCTGGCAGAACACCACGTTGGCGCCCGTCTCGGCGATCTTATCGACCATCTCCCTGATCATCCTCTCCTCTTCCTCGATGAAGGCCTGCAGCTGCTCCGGGTCGGTGATCCTGATCTCGGCGTCGGTCTCGGTCTCCTTCACCTCGATCGGGCAGTTCAGCAGGGCGATCTTGGCGTCCTCGACCTTCCTCGGCATGGCCGGGTGGACCTTCTCCTTGTCGATCACGATACCGTAGATCAGCTCGGTGTCCTCCAGGCTGCCGCCTTCCTTCTTCTCGATCTTGATGTTGTCCGTGTCGATGACGATCTCACCGTCCTCCTCCTCGGCCACCTGCTTGACGGCCTTCACGACGAGCTCGGCCAGGTAGTCCCTGGCAGTCTCCACGCCCTTACCGGTCATCGCGGTCATCGCGATCTTCTTCAGCATCTCCTCGTCGTCCGGGTCGATGTCGATGGCCATCTCCTCGAGCACTTCCTCGGCCTTCTCCTGGGCCAGCCTGTAACCGCGCGTGATCACGGTCGGGTGGATGTCCTGGTCTAGCAGGTCCTCGGCCTTACCCAGGAGCTCGCCAGCCAGTACCACGGCCGTGGTCGTACCGTCGCCCACCTCGTCCTCCTGCGTCTTGGCCACTTCTACGACCATCTTGGCGGCCGGGTGCTCGATGTCCATCTCCTCGAGGATCGTGACGCCGTCGTTGGTCACGACCACGTCGCCCATCTCGTCGACGAGCATCTTGTCCATGCCCATCGGGCCGAGGGTCGTTCTGACCGTCTCGGCCACGACTCTGGCGGCCATAATGTTCATACGCTGGGCGTCTCTACCCACGAACCTCTGGTAGCCCTCGGGCAGGATCAGGACCTGCCTTCCGTCGCCAGCCAGCATCGCCATGGCGGGGTTCCCCCTTCGAGGGTTTTGTGGAGGGGTTTCCCCCTCTCTCATGCTCGGCCACTCGATCGGTTATATTTAAAGGTTTCCCCATGCCATCACGTACTTGAGCACTTTCTTCACGTCCTCCTCGCTCAGGCCGGTCTTCCTGGCTATCTCTTCCGGGGACGTTACGCTCTCCTCCCGCACCACTCTACGGACCAGGGTCGCCGGATCGTGTTCCTCGAGGTACTCCTTCAGATCCTCGAGATCCTTGAGCTTGCGTAGGGTGTCGATGTCGACGCTCGGAACCAGCGGGTCCCCCCTTCCCTTACCCTCGGTGACGACGAACCCGAGACATCCGGCCAGGGTCGCCACCCCCCTGAGGGCGTCGGACTCGCCCGGCGAAGTCCTGGCGATGACCCTGTCGCCGTCCCTTGCCATCAGGTCGAACGGGGCCCTCTCCACCTTCCCGGTCTCCTCCGCGCCCAGCCTCTCCAGGAGTTCCGCCACCCGGCGTTCGAAGGCCCCCATCCTGTCCTTGCCGGGGTCCACGTCCCGGGGTGGTCCTATCTCCACCGGCTCGAACTCGGGTTCGCTCCCGGTGGCTTCGAGTCTCTTCAGAGACACCCTTCCTCCGCGCTCTCTGAGTTCCCTCCGTCTCGGGGCGGACAGGTGTTCGAGGTCCGTTCCCTCGCCCACCTTGACGTAGTAACCTCCCCTGTCCGCCACGGCCTTCGGTAGTTCACCTTCCACCATCATCACGAAGGTGATGGGTTCGACCACGGGGATACCGTACCTATGGTAGACTACGTTCCGTCTCAGGGGTCCTCCGTACTTCCTCAGCGACACCACCACCGGTATCGCCTCGAGGAAGTGGGCGACCCTGTGGAGGTCCTCGGCGGGCTCTCTCTGGAGGCTGTCCGCGTTGGTGAGGACCTTGACGACGTACGTTTTACCGTCCCTGCGGGATCTCACCAGAAGGTCGAAGCAGCTCCTGCCCCGGACCCTTACGACCCTATGACCGCACTCGGCGAGGGTTTCCTCTATGTCCTTGAGGAGCTCCTCCCTGACGTTCACGCGACTCACCCCCTAGATCAACCGTAGACCGCCATCGTCACGTACACGGAGAGCGGGCCTCCGATCAGTATGATCAGGAAGCCGGCCTTGCGCTTCTTCACATCGCCCGTGAACGCGGAGTCGAGCATCAGGTAGAGGCCGATCGCACCGACGACGAAGGGGAAGAGGTGGGCTATGGCGGCGCCCACGAGCTTCGCCTGCGCTCCCGAGGTTCTCACCCCCGAGGACTCCGTTTGGGTGTGCCTCGACGATACGGACTCGCCGAGGGGAGGCTGTACGACGTACGTGGCCCACGTGTTGATCGAGAGGTTGGAGAGCGAAGGCATCGAAGCGTCCGGGTTACCGTTCCTGGTGAGACTGAACCCCAACGTGCCCAGGAAGACCAGAGGCAACGCCGCTGTGGTCGTACCGTTGGACCCGGACGCCGATCTCGACCGCGTGATCGAGATCACCGAGGCCGTGATCGCCGACTTGGCCGATCCGGAGCACCCCTCCACGGATCCTGGGGTGTTGGTGTGTCACGGGATCCCCGAGGGTGTTGAGGGCTTCTACTTCGACGCCCTCAGGAGGGTATTGGCGCCTTCTTCCGTTGAGATCCCGGACGGTGTTCGCGTGGTCAGGAGGGGCCACGGTGTGGTCGGGGCTCTGGCGGCGCTCGGTTTCGCCTCGCTCGCCGTGAAGGGTCTCGTCGAGGTGACCTACGAGGGGATAGCCTACAGGAGGCCTTCGGCCTGGGGGAAGGAGAGACGCGTGGACGAGGAGTCCGTCGAAGAGATGGATTCGCTCACGTTCCCGGTGACTTTCGATAACATCGACGGTAGGGGCATGATCCTGATCACCCCTAACACGCCGTGTCCCGTTCTGTACGGTGTCAGGGCGGTGGAACCTTGGATCTTACGGGTGGTACCCCGTTTACTACGTTCTGAACCTGCGGTGGGTTACAGGGTGTTCGCGACGAACCAGGCCACCGATGCCCACTTGGAGAGGGTAAAAACGCTGAGCGAGGCGGTGGACTTCTCCAACATCGTGATCGATCTGGTCGTCGTCGAGGAACCCGTTAGGATCAGGGGCGGACACGTGGTCGTCAGATGCGAGGACGAGGAAGGGGAGACCGTCGATGTGGCCGCCTTCAGGCCGGCGTCGCCCATGACGGAGGTGGTGGCATCGTTGGTTCCGGGGGACGTCATCAGGGTGGCGGGGGCGCTCAAACCTGAGACTCCTAAACATCCACGGACTGTGAACGTGGAGAAGTTGATGGTGCTCGAGTTGGAACGCGTGGAGGAGGTCAGGAACCCCGTGTGCGGGCGCTGCGGTGTCACGATGAAGTCCGTGGGTAGGGGGAAGGGGTTCAGGTGTAGGAGGTGCGGTGATAGCGTGGGCGAGGGGGAGGCGGTGCGTTTAGAGGTGCCGAGGGAGGTCGCTGAGAGGGTTATTTACGAGGTTCCTCCCGTGGCCAGAAGGCACCTGTCCAAGCCGGAGTACCTCGTGGATCTGGGTCTGTTGTCCCCCTCCCCGATCCGTGATGGGGAGACCGGCCTCTGCCGAGGCTTCCCCGGCCGATGATGACTGACAGGATTACCGACGCGTTCCCAACCTCTCCACCCTTAAAACGCACCTGCAGGGTTCCTCGTTCTCGTGCTCTATCTTGACCTCGGAATAATCGCCGATGGCGGTGAGGAACTCCTCGAGGAGCGCGGGTAGGATACACTCGCGCGGAACCCCTCTTTCCGCCAGTATGGTGCCCGGGCATATGGGACAATCCTCGACCCTGATCACCCATCCGGTATCCGTTTCTTCCAGCTCGTAGGACGGGCCTAACAGGGCATCCAGTAACTCCCTAAGGTCTTCGATGCCCGCCTCCATAAGGACGTTAGCGAGGCGCCTGCCGATCGTCGCCATCACGACGACCCTTTCGTCGCCCAGGGTGGTGTAAAGGGCCTCGTTGACGGCCGCCAAGATGTACCTGACTATTTCCTCCCTCTCCATCGGCGTACCCCGGTGCCCGCCTTGCGGGTGGGATAAATAACCGTTCGAATCGTTTCTTACCTGCCGGTTTCCGATTCCACGTGATGTATCAAACGGCCGACGCCTTCGATCTCGAGCTCCACCCTGTCTCCCGGTCCCATCGGTCCGACACCGGGTGGTGTCCCCGTCGCTATCACATCCCCGGGCTCCAGCGTCATAACGTGGGAAGTGAACGAGACCAGCTCGTACGGGTCCTTGACCATGTCCGCGGTGTTGCCCCTCTGTCTGACGCTCCCGTTGATCTTCAGGATCATGTCCAGCCCCTCGGTGGGGTCAACCTCCGTCTCCACCCAGGGGCCGAGGGGGGCGAACGTGTCGTAGCTCTTCGCCCGGACCCACTGACCTTCCTTCTTCTCGACGTCCCTCGCGGTTACGTCGTTGATGACGGTGCATCCTGCCACCCGTTCCCTCGCCTCGTCCGGCGTCACCTTGCGGCACCTTCGCCCTATCACCACAGCCAACTCCAACTCGTGATCGACGCGTCCGACGTCCCTGGGCAGCAGGACCGTGTCGTAGTTACCTATGACGGTCGTCGGCGCTTTCATCGTCATAACGGGTTCGTCAGGGAGCGTCATACCCATCTCCTTGAGTTCCTCCACGTGTTCCCTGTAGTTGAGTCCGAAACATATCAGCTTAGGTGGTCTCGGAACCGGTGGCCCCACCCGGGTTTCGTCGAGTTCCATCTCCTCGCCCTCGGTCCCCGGTGTCTCACCCGCCGTCGCCGCCTCGAGCAGTTCCTCCACGGTCGAGCCCTGGTACACCGTCACGGTGCCCGACTCGGGGTGAAACACCGCGGGGACGTACCTCCCGTCGACCTCGTACGTGCCTACCTTCAAGTTGGGCCCCTCGGGGCCCCTTCGTTACGTTTCTCATAACGATATCGGTGGAGGGGAAGGGGGAGAGATCACTTCATCTCACCCGTCCTCTCGTAGGATACGTTGATGGAGATCGCGTCGACGGGACAAGCGCGCTCGCACAGCTTGCACGCGGGGCACTTCTCGGGCACCTTGGCCACTCCGCCCTCTATCTTGATCAGATCGCCCGGGCACACGTCCACGCAAAGCCCGCAACCTACGCACGTCTCCTCGTCGACCTCGTTCTTCACCTCCCTCTCCTGGGACGGGATCTCCTTCGAGGATGTGATGGCTCCCCACGGGCAGACCTGGGCGCACAGCGTGCAAGCGGTGCACTTCTCGTCGTCTATCACCGCGACCCTCCTACCCCTCTTCAGCTCCAGCGAGTCCGGGTCCACGTACACGGGGGTCCAGTTGTTGTCCTCGGTCTTGTAGAACTCCACGTCGGTCGGTTCCATCTTGATGGCACCGACCGGACATACCTGGAGGCAGTAGGCGCATCCGACGCACCTGTCCGGGTGCACGTACATCTCCTTGTCTTCCGGGTGTTCCGGCGCCTCCGACTTCGGTGGTATCTGTCCCTTCACACCGATGGCGTCTATCGGGCAGATGTCCATGCAGCGCAGGCACATGACGCAGAACCCGTGGATGTACGGGTACTCGTCGTCCAGGTAGATCATGTCCATCGGGCAAGCCTGGCCGCACTGGGGCGGGTCGTCCCTGACGCACTCGTCGGGTCTCCTGGCGATCCTCTTGACCTCTATCTTCTCGCCGTCCACTTCCCTCTCGAGGTCCTCCAGAACCAGGGCGTCGAACGGGCAGGCCTTGGCGCAGGCACCGCATGTGACGCAGTGGACCATTTCGTCGTCCCTTTTCCGCACGGCGTCCGTCGGGCAGACGGCGTTGCAAGCCTCGCACAACAGGCAGGCGTCTTGGTCGATCTCGATGGGCATGCCCTGCGTCACCCCCGGTGGGTCACGAGGATCGTTTTTAAGTCCGTTTCCTGAAATCACCCGTGTTGAATTCGAGTTGACCGTAAACCCCTCGGCAACGCGGCGCCCTCCTCACCGATCGGACCCCGTAAGCATCCTCATCGGGGTAGAAGCCTCCTCAGGAGCCCCCTTTCGTCGACTTTCAGCCCGTACCTGCGCCTGAAGTAATCGCACACCACGCGCACGTCCCTCTTGATCAGATCCTCCGCCGAGGGGTGGTCCACCTCGACCCAATGCGTCCAATCTATGAGAAGAACGTCCCCCTCGTCGGTGACCACCACGTTGAACTGACTGAGGTCCCCGTGCACCACCCCTACCTCCAGCGCCATCTCGTAGGCATCCCAAATATCCTCGAACACCGCCTCCGGATCGTCCACGTCCCTCTCCGCGAGTTCCTTCCCGTGGAACCTCTTCATGACCAGAACGTGCCTGTCCTGTGCCACCGGTCTCGGCACCGGGACGCCTTCCGGGTACAGGTGGAGGAGGCCCTCGAACTCCCGTTCCGCCGTGAGCTTGTTCACGTAGAGCCACGAGATGTGACGCTTGTCCTTGACGTACTCCCTGTACCTCTTGATCTTGGTGAGGCTCGTTCGACCTATCCTGTTGAATTTGACCGCCAATTCCACGCCGGTGGGTGATATGCCGAGTCTGACGTCGGATTCTTTCCCGACGCCGAACTCCGGCCCCATCCCCTCGAGCACGCCGAGGTCCGTCAGGGTTTTGAGGGCCAAAGCGTCGTAACCCTCGGGCCTGAGCTGGTACCCGAGGTACCCCACCTCCTGCCTCCTCGTTCTGATGATCATGTCCCATCTGTCCAACCTCGTCAGCCTGTATCCCAGCTCCTTCTCGTCCATCCCTGTCCTGTCCAGGAGCCAGTCGAAGGGGACCCACTCGTGCGTCCTCATACCGTCCTCTATCGCCCTCAACACCTTGAAGTCCTCCGTCTCCATCGTAGGTAAGACCTTGATCACGTTCTCCACCATCACCATAAGCCCGTACTCCCGCGGACGGGGTGTGGGTGCGATGGCTCCCGTACCGAAGTGCAGGACGCTGGACTTCTTCGTATCTTCGACCCCATCCAGGTCCAGGGGTAAGGGCAGGGAGGACGTGTCTGAGGAGACGCCACGGGAGACCGAGGAGGAGCGTGAGAAGGACGTGGAGAGGAAGGGAGAGGTCTTCGAGGTGGAGGTCACGGAGGACGGGAAGGACGTTTACTACAGGTCCCTGGCCGAGGCCTTCGAGAGGTTGGAGAAGGTGTCTTCCAGGCGCACCAAGATCAACCTCATAGCCCAGTTCCTCAGGCAGTGCCCGCCCGAGGTCGTCGACAAGGTGGCCGTGTACTTCTCGAACCAGGTTTTCCCGGGTTGGGACCCGAGGGAACTCGGCATAGGTACCAAGCTCATGCGGAAGATCATCGCCAAGACCGCCGGGGTCCCCGAGTCGGAGGTCGAGAGGCTGTTCAAGGAACTGGGCGATCTCGGGTTGGCCGCCGAGAGGTTACTGTCGAAGCGGAGGACGGCCACCCTCACCGGGTATCAACCGCTCAAGGTGGGGGCGGATGTTCACGCCACCTTCGAGAGGATCGCGGAGACCGAAGGAGAGGGAGCGATGAAGAGGAAGATGCGTCTCATGATGGGTCTGCTGGCCAGGGCCGAGCCCAAGGAGGCGCGGTACCTCGTTAGGCAGGTGCTCGAGGAACTCAGGACAGGTGTCAGGGAGAACACCGTTGAGGAGGCGATAGCCCAGGCGTTCGGCGTGAGCAAGGAACTCGTCGAACGCGCGCACATGCTGTCCAACGACATCGGTCTCGTCGCCAAGGTTGCCATGACCGAGGGTGAGGAAGGCCTGAGGAAGATCGATCTGAAGCCGATGAGGCCCGTGAAGCCGATGTTGGCGCAGGCGGCGAGGAACGTGAAGGAGGCGCTCGCCGAGGTCGGCGGCGTCGGGGCCGTGGAACCGAAGCTCGACGGGGCCAGGGTTCAGATCCACTGCGACGGCGAGGAGATCCGCGTGTTCACGAGGAGGATCGAGGACATAACGCACGCGCTGCCCGACGTCGTGGAGGCCGTGAGGGACTGCGTCAAGGCGGAGGACTACATACTGGAGGGTGAAGCAGTCGCGATAAACCCAGAAACCGGTAAACCTAGACCGTTTCAGGAGCTCCTACACAGGATCAAGAGGAAGTACGACATCGACAAGGTCAGGAAGGAGATCCCGGTGGAGTTGCACCTGTTCGACTGCCTGTACGTGAACGGTGAGTCGCTGGTGGACGAGCCGTTCAAGAGGAGGAGAAAGGCCCTGGAGGAGATAGTCGAGGAAAGGAAGGGTGAGGTCGAGGTCGTCGAGCAGATAGTGACGGGTGATCCGGAGGAGGCCGCGGAGATGTTCCACAAGGCCTTGGAGGAGGGCCACGAGGGTGTAATGGTGAAGGATCTGGACGCGAACTACACGCCGGGTATTCGAGGGAAGAAGATGCTGAAGGTGAAGCCCGTCCTGGAGACCCTGGACTGTGTCGTCGTCGGTGGTGTTTGGGGTAAGGGCAAGCGCCGAGGTTTGATCAGCTCCTACCTGTTGGCGGTTTGGGACGAGAACAAGGAGAAGTTGCTGACCGTTGGTAAGGTGGGGACGGGGATGGACGATGAAACCTTGGAGCGCCTCACCAGGATGTTCGAGGATCTCATAATCGAGGAGGAGGGTAGGAAGGTCAAGTTCAAGCCCGAGGTCGTGTTCGAGGTCGAGTTCGAAGACATCCAAAAGAGCCCGAAGTACTCGTCCGGGTTCGCCCTCAGGTTCCCGAGGCTGGTCAGGGTGAGAGAGGACCTGGGGCCGGAGGATGCGGACACCATAGAGAAGGTCAGGAGGATCTACGAGGAGATACTCAAAAAGCACTCCTGACGGCCAGGAAAAGCGCGAGAGCGTGCGCCAACGGTTCCGTAAGTTCCCAGAACGGGAACCACTGCGTCTCGACCGTCCACGTCGTCGGAGGTGGGACCGTTATCACGTACCCGTGCTGGTAAGCCCACCCTTCGACCGGTGCGGCCGAATCCCCCACCTTCCCCAGCGTGGGGTCGACGGTTACCCACCTCCCATCGATCCAGACCTGGACCTGAGCGTGAAGTATCAGGAGCTCGGCGCCGCCGGAGGTACGTTCGGGTTTCTCCCCGGACGGTAGTATGAGCAAGAACCTAGTGGGTATACCGTATTTCCTGCAGAAGTACGAGAACATGTACGCCGCGGTCCCGCAGGCTCCGAACCACTCCCCCTCCCTTTCCGCCTGTTTCACCTTCCTTTCGAGAACGCTCGGCGTGTACTCCATGGGTTCGGCCCCGATGTCGTACACCATCGTCCTCGATACGAACCTAGCGAGATCCCTGACGGCTCTCTCCTCGCTGATCCCTCTCGGGAGCCTCGGCGGGGACGGTCCGTTGAGTAGAGGGAACTCGAACACTTTCACGAACACGAAGGGAGGGTAGTAGAAGGTGGTGACGTCCGCCATGTCCACGTAAGGGGCCATGGATTGGGGCAGCGGCTTCCATCCCATGGCCGCCCTGACGCTGTTGGCGTACCTGAGGGCGGAGGAGGCCTCGGTCTGTTCTACGAGGATCAACCCTACCACGGAGACGGAGATCATCACCAGAGGTATCACGGCCTCAGTAGGCCTCCGGTTCGACGTGCTCAAGCTCCACCTCTACCTCCATCCTCCTGCCTACGCCCTTGTTCTCGTACCTCACCACGCGTCCCACGCCCAGGGTTTTCAACCTGACCCTGGCGGCCGTGGTCTCACGCTCGTACCTCTCCCCACCCGACGAGGCCACGAGCACCTCTCTAACCACTTCCACCTCGGTTACCTCGGCGATCACTCCTAAGGTACCCTCCCTTACCTCCCTCTTCCCCGTTGAGGTAACGAATAGAACATCACCGGGCCTCGTTCTCAGGATCCCGTCCAGGTTGTTGGCGCTCCGCACGATCATCTCCGTGCCGCCCAGCCCCAAGAGCTCCTCAACTACCCTCGGAGAAACCCCCGTCACGGCCGGGATCACGGTGACATCCCCTCCGTTCAGACGAACATCCTCTCCTCCGTGGATTCCTCGATCTCCTGCTCACGCTTCATCCTCTCCATCGCCTCCTGGACGCTTTTAGCGATCTTGTCCGCCTCCTCCTCCAGAGCCGAGACGTCGACATCCACGCCGATGGCCTCCTTGAGGACCTCCAGGACCCTCGCGGCCGCCCTCGGATCGGGGTACATCCCGGGTGTCTCGACGAGTAGACAGGCCGCTTCCAACCCCCTGACGTCGCTTTCCAGGAGCAGCGGACCGCTGACCCCGGTTATCGTCCCCTTTTCCAGCGGTTCCGCGAGGTCTTCGAAAGGCTCGGCCGCCTCCTTCGATGTGGCGACGTAGTACACCTCGGGTTCCCCTTCTAGATCCGGTTTCCTTATCCCGGCGATGCAAATGACCTCCTCCACTCCCATCTCGACGGCCAGATCCGCTATCTTCTCCGGGATCGATCTGACCACCTTGGGTCTCATCTCGGGGAACTCGGCGTAGAAGAGGGCGAGGTCATCGGCCACGTAAACGCCGGCGGAAGGGTAGGGTTTGCCCTCGTGCACCACGGCGGCCAGCGGCACGTCCTCGACCTTCAGCATGAAGGCCGGCTCGGCGTCCTTCTCCCTGATGAGGTGCCTCACCGCTATCACGCCTACCATGCCTATCCCCGGGTACCCCTCGATCAAGTAGGTACACTCGGGAACATCCTCCACCATCTGAACCAGTTCCACGGGAGCCAAGCGCGACACCCCCGATCACCCTGAGATCGATGCTTAATCAGGGCTCGGGTCGCTCAGAACACGACCTCTTTCGCCGCCTCCTCCAACCGCTTCTGAATCCACGTGATCACGTCCTGACCGTTCCCCAACACCCCGATCGAATTCACCCCGCCCTTCAACTCCTCCATGACCAGGTTCGGGACCTCCTCGGGATCCGCGACGCCCTCGACCGTGAGACCAGCCCGCTCCATCTCCCGAACAACGTCATCGATGGTCTCCCTCGATAAGCCGGGGAACACGTACACTCGCTCCACGCCGTGTCTCGCCAGGATACGACCCACTCCCTCCACCCGGAACCATTCACCGGGTCGGGGGGTGCCCCAAAACACCACCTCGAGCGGGCCGAAGTCCCGGAGGACGGACTCCAAGGCTGAGGGGTTGTCGGTCTTCCCCACGACCACCCTCCCGTCGTCGAGGATCAGTTCCACCACCCTACCGTCCGCCGGACGGAAACCCTCGAGGACATCGACCAGTTCATCGGGGTCCCTTCCGGTCACCTCGCAGGAAACCGCGACGGCCGCCTTGGCGTTCCATCTGTAAACGCGCGACTTGAACGGAGGGTCTATCTCCAGGCGGTCGTAGCACACCTTCCTCACGTCGACCATGTTCGCGACCTTCGCGTCGGGGTCGGCGTCGCAGCGGAGCACGGCTACGTCCGCGACGTTGAGAAACTCGGCGGCCGATTCGATCAGATTCTCCAGGGAACCGTGGTGATCCATGTGGTCGAGACCGACGTTGGTCAGCGCCGCTACGGTCGGCTTGGGGCCTCTCTCCACGAAGTATCCGAGGGTCATGTCGCAGACTTCACACACAACCACCTCGGGTGAGGTGGCCTCGGCCAGGACGTAGAGGGTTGCGTACCCGTCGAACCCTCCCCCGGCGTTTCCTCCCACCTCGTGTTCCACGTTCAACTCCTCGAGGATGTACGACGTCATGAGGACCGTGGTGGTCTTACCGTTGGTACCCGTGATGGCGATGAAGTCGGAATCGTCGGGCCATGTGATCACGTCCTCGAGTAGAGGGACCCCGGCTTTTTCGACGGCCTTGAACGCGGGGGAGTCACGGGGAGCGGAGGGTGAGACGTACGCCACGTCGGTCTCGGCTATGGCGTCCGGGTCGTGACGCCCCAGGTCTATCTTCACGTTATCGAGGTTCTCGAGGTCCGAGACGTCGAGATCTTTCCTGAGATCGGAGGCGTACACCTTGAACCCCATCTCGGCGAGCCTGAGGGCGCATGTTTTCCCCTCGACACCGAGTCCCAGGATGGAGATGGAGTCGAAGGGAACGGCATCGACCACGTTCAAGTCATCGTCCCCGGTCGTCTATCGTTATGGTTTTCATAACGATTCTCGGTTTGGCGGACCCGCCGGGATTTGAACCCGGGACCACGGGGTCCGAAGCCCCGCGCTCTGTCCAGGCTGAGCTGCGGGCCCCTCTTCCGGTCGCCGTCGGTCTTCCACCGGACTTATAAAGGTTGTCTGAGCCTACCCCCCCGTCCGGTCCTCCGGCTCTCCGCCGTTCGTCGCCGTCCCCGTTATCGAAGACATGCGAGCCACTTCTATACTGACTTCATCCATACCCATCTCCTTCATGAAGTCGTACACCGTCTCCTTTATCTCTTCTTCATCTGCATCATCTTCTAGAATCATTCTGACATTACCCTCAAGCTTGAATACGGTGATTCCATAACCTTTTAGAACCCTAGATATACGCTCTCTTATATCACTCTCTATCCCCATAAACTCCTCCAGTATAGCCTCTACAAAGGACTCATCCGGCTCCTCTATTCCATACTTTTTCAGTAACTCTTCTCTGTCACTAGCTTCCATCGATTCAAGTTCTTCTTTTATTTCTTCAACGCGCTCTTTAGTGAAGTCCCTAGAGCCTATCATTTCAAATTTTTCATCGGCTACATCCTCAACACGTATTTCTTCTTCGACAGTTTCTACTTCAACTTCCTCCTTAACCTCAGGAATTTCTATCTCTTCCACCTCTTCCATCTCCTCAATTTCCTCAGGAATTTCAACTCCAAACACTTCGGTTAACGGTAAGGGCTCATCGATTACACTGACATCGTTGTACTCTACTAGCATGTCTATATCTTCCTCGTCTCCCTCCAGAGCGTCAACGACGACGGATATCTCACCGTTCTCCAGCGATTCCAGCAGTGACTCCACCTTGGGCAGCGCGTCCTCGTTCTGTAGTCTCTCCCCCGTCTGAACGTTCTCTATCTCCAAGCAGATAACCGAGCCTCCCTTGACGACCACGAAAACGTCGTGGAGGGTCCCTTCTATCTTACCCGTGATCCTGATAACCCCATGCCACTGCGGAGGTAGCTCGCGGAGTATCGAGTGTAGGTCCTCGAGGGACTCCACGTACTCGTTCTCCACCACGGGTTCCAACGTCTTGGGAAGTATCAAGAGTCAGCACGACCCCGGGGATGCGTGTATGGAGGTGAGGGTACCTCTCAAGGTGATACTCTCGGGTGAGCACGCCGTGGTGTACGGCCACCCCGCGGTGGCCGCGGCCGTGGACATGTGGACCGAGGTCAGCGCGGAGCCTCACGACACCACCGTGATTTCAACCCGTTATTTCGGTTTCGAAGCCGGTATACGCGTGAAAAGGACCGAAGACGGTCGGTGGACGGTGGCTTCCGAGGATCTCCTCGACGAGTTCTCCTACCTCGTCGAAGCCGTGAAAGAGGCCGAGCGGATGGGGGCCGATCCCGACGCCAAGATCGAGATAAGATGCGAGGGTCCACCGGGCAGCGGTCTAGGCACGTCCGCCTCGGTGATCTGCGGTATCTTGGTGGCCTTGCTGAGGCTATCCGGCGTGGAACCGGATCGGGACGAGATCAGGCGGGCCGTGAGGAACGTGGAGAAGAGGGTCCAAGGGAGGGCGAGCTGGACCGACGCGACGGTCGTAACCCTTGGAGGCGTGGTGAAGGTGAAGGGGGACGACGTCGAAAGGCTGGGAGAGGGGATCCCGGGTCACGTCCTGGTGTGTTACTCCGGGACACCCGGACCCACCGCTCGGGCTCTCAGGTTGGTCGAGAGGCTGAGGGAAGAGATCCCGGCGATCGTGGACGGTGTGATGGAGGAGATAGGGAACGTCGCGGAGGGTGTGTCGGAGGCCGTGATCGAAGGGGACGCGTCCAAGATGGGCTCGCTGATGAACGTGAATCACGGGCTGCTCTCGGCGCTGGGGGTGAGCACGAGGGAACTCGACGAGATAGTCAACGTCGCCAGGAACTGCGGCGCCCTAGGGGCCAAGGTCACAGGGGCGGGGACGGGGGGTTGTGCTATCGCCCTGTTCGAGGATCGAGAGACCGCCGAGAGGTGTGCAGCGACCCTCGAAGCCATAGGTTACGAGGCCTGGGTTGTCAGGACTGTTTCCGACGGATATCGTACCTAGGGCTGGGGAGTTTGAGGGCCAGCGCCTTGAGCCTCTTCGCGACCACCTCCGCCAGCATGGTCCCGACGACCTTCACGGCGTCCAGCCCGTTCCTCCTCAACATCCTTATCAAGTACCTAGGACGCACGTAAAACTCTATCATAGCTCTTTTTTGGTATTTTTTCACTTCCTCAGGAGTAAGTTCAGTCGTTCTTATCACAGGATCCATCAGCGTAAATTTATCCCATGATTTCTCCTCTATGAGCCCCTCTTTCTCAGCCCTTTCGTAAAATCTAGTGCCAGGATACGGGGTAGCTACCGACACTATCGCATAGTCAGGATCAAGCTCTTTGAGGAACTTAATCGTCCTCTTAGCACTCTCATGCGTTTCCCCCGGTAGCCCCACCACGGCCGACGCTACGGTAATTATCCCTATATCTTTGCACATCTCGAAAACCCTCTTAGTTTGCTCCACTGTAAAACCTTTGTTTACGTTATCAAGTATCTCCTGACTGCCGGATTCAACACCAAAAAACAGAGTTGAACACCCGGCTTCTTTCATCAATTCTAAAAGTTCCCTATCAACGGTATCCACTCTAGCGGAGCATCCCCAAGTTATGTCGACACCGGATTCTATCAGTAAACGACATATTTTCTCGACCCTTCTTCTATCGTAGGTGAACGTGTCGTCCACGAACGCGATGATATCCGAGCCGTATCGCTCGTGTACGTGAAGCATCTCGGCGACGACACGCTCGGCGGAGTGTGCCCTTAACCTGTGGCCGTGGAGCGCCGCGGAGGCGCAGAACTCACACCTCATGGGACACCCTCGGCTCGATACTATGGTCGTGGCGGAGGTGCGGGATCCGAAGAACGTGTACCTGTCCATGGGCAGGAGGTGCCTGGCGGGGAACGGGAGCGTGTCCAGGTCCTGGATCAGGGGTCTATCGGGGTTCCGCACGGGTCTGCCGTCCTCGTCACGGTACGTGATCCCGAGGATCTCCCCTAGTTCCTCATCCCCATCCACCACGGATCTCGCCAAGTCCAGGACCGTGTACTCGCCCTCGCGCCTGACGACGACGTCCACGGCGTCGCACTCCATCAGACACTCCTTGTCCATGAACGTTGGATGGTACCCTCCTAGACACACGAGCGCGTCCTCGACCTCCTGCTTGACGGCCCTGGCCGCCCTGTAGGCCTGTTTTATAATCGGGGTGGTGGCCGAGATCGAAACGATCGCGGGTTTCAACCTCCTCACTGTACGCCTGAACTCCTCGAGGCTCATCCCCAAGGCGGGGCAATCCAGTATCCTGACCGTGTAGCCCGCCTCCTCGAGCACGGCCGCTATGTAGGCCAGACCCAACGGGGGGGCCGTTATCCCCAGGAAACGCTGGTACTTCGTGGTAACGTCCGGTGGATTCACGAGGAGAACGTCCACCAATTCCCAAACCCCTCGATGGGGTGTCCGGGTTGCGGGACGTGTGGGATCTGGTGTTGGGGGGAGTCGGGGGTCTCGGACCGGAAAAAGCTTCCCAACTCGTGGAGACGGTTGAGTCGACGGTGAAGAGGGTCCCGTTGGATGCGGGCGAGGCCAGGTGCGACGTTTACGTGTGGACCAGGAGCGAGTTCGACGTGCCCGCGAACGAGGTACTGGGTCGACCCGAGAGGGACACCAGGTACAGGTTCTCGTGCACCCTCAAGGCTACACCCGTGGGTAGGCGGATAACCAAGATCCGTGTAGACAGGAGCGAGGAGGGGGAGTCCAAAACCGTCGATAGGGTGACGGTTTCATCGGAGGCGCTGGTGGACGTGAGCGTGCCGGGGAGGCCCACGTCCGTCGAGGACGCTCTCGAGCGAGGGCTGAGCGGTCTGGCGGTCGATTTCGATCCGGAACCCGGCGACGCGAAACCCGTGGTAGAAAGGCTCATGAGACTCCTCGAGAAGGGTCCTTCGATGGAGGTCGAAGGGGTGGGCGCGAGAACGGATTGGGACGGTGAATTCGAGTACTGGGTCAGGTGGGAGGGGGAGTCGGTGGGTCTGTACGTCATCAGGCGCGTGCAGACCCTCTCCGGCAGGATATCCCTGTACGGGATAGCCGTGGAGGTGCCGATGGATTCACTTCAGAGGCACGAACAGTGAGCTCCTGGTGGCACCGATACCCGGGTCTCCGTGCTCCACTTTCTTCCTGGTCTTCGAGAACTCGCCCAGGTAATGGCCTATCATCTCGGGTTCTATCCTGACCTCCTTGAACTCCTTACCGTTGTAAACGGCTATCGTGAGCCCTACCATTTCCGGCAGGATTATCATGTCCCTGCAGTGCGTCCTGATGACCGGCGGCTTCTTACCCCTCCTGAGGAGCCTCCTGGCGCGTCTGACCTTCTGGAGCAATTTCTTGTGTCGCGCCGGTAGACCGCGCTTCAGGGACCTCCTCTGCCTGGCTGGGAGCAGCTCTATGAACTCCTCTATCGGCATCTTCATGAGCTCGTCCAGCGTGTAGCCCCTATACCTGAACTCGGCCCACTCCTTGTCCCACCACTCCGGTATCTCCTTCTCCTCCGCCAAACGATCACCCCCGACTCGAAGGCACGGCCACGAACACGTTGTGCTTGTCCCTCACGACCCTAACCTCGGCCCTATCCCCCGGCTTTAACACGTTCGCTGAGTCGGCCACCGCGACGGCCCTCCCCGAAGCCACCCCTATCATCTCACCTCTCAGCCTCCCCTCGCAGACGATGTCGACTTCGACCACGTCGCCCTTACGGAACGGTTTGGGAAGGGGCCTCCTGGGCTCCGTGCCGAAGTGCTCGGGCCGGAGGACGAGCGGTTCGACGCCGGTTTCCCTCTCCAACTTCCTCAACCAAGCGTAGAACTCCTTCATGTCCACGACCTTTCGCAGGAACTTGGGCCTCCTCCCGAACTTATACTCCAAGAAGTTCTGGATACCCAAAGCGGGCCACCGTTGCCCGCACCCCACGCGTACCGCCCAATCGATGAGTTCAACGATGTCCTCGTCGTTGAACCCGGGCAACCACAGTGGCGCCACCAACACGTCGGCTTCCGTGGAACCGGCGGCGTACTCGACGATCCCTTTGACGTGCTCGAGGTCGTAATCCCTACTCCCCGCCATCGCCCTGGCTTTCCTCTCGTCCAACGAGTTGACGCTCACGTTCAACCTGTCCAAGCCGGCCTCCGCGAGCTCCTCGACGGTCCTCTCGTCTAACGGTAACGCGTTCGTCTGCATGGAAACGACCTTCACGTTGGGGTGCTCCGACAACCCCTGCACGAGGTCCACGAGGAACGGGTAGAGGGCGGGTTCGCCCTGACCGTCGATGTGAGCCTCGAGACCTCCACCCTTGAACCCTGCCACCTCGTCGAAGACCTTGAGCAGGTACTCCGGGTCCACCACGAAGTCCCGCCACCTGGTCCTCGAGAACCTCCCCTCGTCGACGCTGCAGTAGATACAGTTGATGTTGCACCCGGAGATCGGTCTCACCTGGATGACGTTGGTCCCTCTATCTATGAGGCCGAACGCCGTGTGGCCCACCAACGGTATCCCCAGAGGCTCCGAGATGTAGATCATCCTCCTACCCGTGTGGATGTTCCTACCTCTCTCCCCGGCCAACCTGGATACCACGGAGGACGTCACCTCGAGAAGGAGGTCCCGAGGGACGGGGGCCAGGACGCGGGTTCCCTCGACGCTCACGTCAACGTGTCTCCTCACGGCCTTCGACAACACGGAGGACAGCATGGACTCGAACTCGCGCGTGTCGACGTCGACCTCGATGAGATCGTGTATCAGGAACCGGATCGAATCCGAGCGCACCTTCACCCGTATCCCTTCACCGAGTTCCTCCAAGGCGACGGCGCTGGCCTGCGAGGGACCCTTCACCCCTCATCCGCCCGGTGATGGAGAGACGTAGTACTTGGCCGCGAGCTCCTCCACGGCGTCCTTGAACGCGTTCACGGCGGCTTCGGTCTTCCTGAGTTGGTGAAAGGCGGCATTCAGTTTCGACTCGGCGGCCCCGGGATCCTTGAGGTCGTACACGGCGAACTTGGCGTCCTCTATAGCCGTCTTAAGCAACCTTAACTGTAACACGGCATTAGCTCTTATCCTGGCTATCCTGCGCAGTTCTTTAACAGGTATACTAGATGTTTCTCTTATAGCTTTTAACTTTTGATTCTCAGTCGCAAACGTGTACTGCAAGTCTTTATACTTCTTTTCTAAATAAGAAACCTTCTCCCCGTAGTCACCAAACAAGAGTACTTGAAAGTATTTAGAGTACAGTCCTAAACCACTCACTACCAACGTTAGAACCACCACTATAAACAGAAGCGACCCCACGTAAGAAACGACCGACCATGCCTTCTTGACGCGCTTGAGGACGTCTACCTCGGACACCCGGCTCACCCCAGGTCGATCTTTTCCACCACGGTGCCCCTCCACGTCGGGAACCTGCGCTCCAGGTAGGCCCTGAACCGGCAACCCGAGGCCTCCATGATGTCCTCGATCAGACCCTCGTCCGCCACGTCCGTCAGCACCAGCGGGTGCACGTGGATCCGGTTTCCGTCCACCTCTATATACTCCTCCGGTACTTCCAGCAGCTCCGTGAAGACACGGACGACTTCCTCGGGTCGCCCGTCGACGACCTCTATCACGCCTCGGACCAGCAGACCGTCGTCCTCGTCGACGACCTCGTAAGGTTCGGCCACGTTGAGGGCCGTTCTCTTAAGTCTATTCCTGAACTGAACGCTATCTTTAACACTTGAAGGACAGAAATTAAGCGATATATCTACACTATCGGAAATACTATCAAATACCTTCATAGCACACTCTCTACTTCCTTTAACAGCATCCGATAAGTCATCATCAACTCTTTGGAATCCTCTCTTAAGTAACTCATCCCTGTTGGATTCAGTGAACTCAAGCTCATTAACGTTGACGAAATCCAAACCTGCCTCGTCCGCTATCAAGATCACACGCTCCAGGGCCTTCTCTTCCCCGGGTATCGCCGGTGCCTCGAAACCGACGTCCACGTCCAAGGATGCAAGCGCCCGTGCGGCACCCCTGTCGGTGGAGGGATCGAAAGAGGGGTGAACCCTCACCTCATCCACGCCCGCCTTCACGAACTCCCTCAAGACTCCCTTTTCGACCGACTCGGCGGGCACGTAAACGTGGACGTGAAAATCGGGGCCGAACTCCTCCTTCAAGGCCTTCACGACGCGCCTAACCCTGTCAGGCACCTTGGTAGGATCACCCCCGGTGACGCTGGCGCCCTCCGCACTCATCCTCCTCGCCTCCTCCAGGACGTCACCCAAGGTTCTCACCGGTCTCTCGTTGGCGTAAACGACGTCCCTACCCTTCCTGTCCTTGGATATCGGACAGTACCAGCAATCCCTATCGCAGAGCCCCGTCGCGAAGAAAACCAGCTTGGCGCCCTTGACGCACAGTTTGCACCCTTTTGGGAACTCACCCCGGACGACGTTCCCCGACTTCAACTCCCTGAAGCCTTCAGGCAGCCTTCTATCAGCCTCGAAACCCGCTTCACCCCCACCGCCGATATCAGCGTCCCGGCCCTCGGACCTCGGTCCTTCCCTATCACCACACGGTAGAACGTGGCGAAGGCATCCTGAGGGCGCATCCCGACGGCTCGAGCGGCCTCGAACACGGCCTTTTGAAGACGGCCTGGATCCGTCTCATCCACGCCTTTCAACCTCTCCAGGAGCGCACGCAGGAATTCGATTTCATCCTCCGACAGCTCGATCTCGGGTGGTTCCTCCCTCACCTCGAATTTGACGTCTTCGGGCGCGTACCTCCTCACCCACGCCGCCGCCTTCTCGAGCCTCGTCCACAGCCAATCCCTGGCGAACCCGGAGGGTTCCTCCTCGAGGTGACCCGCCCTTCGCATGACGTCGACGGCTGCCTCGAACCTCTCCTCGTCGAGGCCGTCGACGGCCCCCACGACCTGGACGACCACGGCGCAGAACCTGAACGGCACGTGAGGGGGACATTCCGGAGGCACACCGTCGACCCTGGATAACTCGTACACGACCTTCTCCCGATGGGACGCGTCCCCGGAGAAGTACCTCCTCTCGAGGGCGTCGTACTCGTCCACGGCGTTCAGGAGGCCGAAGACCATGTCGAGGTCCAGGTGCTTGAGGGGCTTACCCTTGAGGACCAGAAACCTCAGCACTTCCTCATGACAGACCTCCGCCCAGTCGGACAACGTCACGTAGTAACCCTTGGACGACGACATGGCTTTACCGTTCAGCGTGATCCACTCGTACGGGACCGGGACCGGCGCCGGGAACCCGTGCAACTCCTCCACGAGCACCGATCCGACGTCGTAGGAACCACCCTCCACGTAATGGTCCTTGCCGAAAGGCTCGCAAGCGACCCCGAGATAGGCCCACCTCGTGGGCCACTCGACCTTCCAACCCAGCTTCCCCGGGGGCACCTCCAGCCCGTTCACCTCCACGGGCTCCCGCAGGTCGATCTCACCCTCGTGCCCGCACCCGCGGAGGACGGCATCTCCTATCTCGTGTTCACCCTCGCACCTGTACACCACCTTCCACCCGTCGACGTCGACCACCCGCGTGGTGGCGATGCGACCGCACTCCTCGCACACGGGCATGTAGATCCTCGAGGTCTCGAGACCGAACCTCGAGAACACCTCCTCCACGACGCCTCCCCGTTTCCAATCCTCCAAGACCTTCCTCACCATCTCGGCGAACCCTCGATCCATGTACAGCTCCGCCGAGGATACCCACTCCACGTCGACACCGAATCCCTCCAACTCCTCGACGAACCTCGAGGCCCACACGTCGGAGAACGGCTCCCCGTCGAGAGGGATCCCCTTGTACGGGACGCCGAGCATATCCTCGTCCAGGACGTCTTCGAGATCCCTGGGTATCCTCCTCAGAGGATCCACGTCGTCGGACACCCACACCAGCCTCACGTCGTGTCCCCTGTCCTCCAACACCCTGGCCACGGCGTCCGCGGTGAACACGTCCCTAGCGTTACCGACGTGCAGCCTGCCCGAGGTGGAGGCGCCCGACGCCACCACGATCTCGTCCGGTAGCTCGTCCCGGTGTTCCTCGACGTGCCGTTCCACCTCGTCCGCCTTCACCTCGCTCCAGTGGGGCTTCGACAACGGCCGCACCACCCATCGTTAAAGGGATCGTAACGTTACGACGGCGAGGGCGTTCAGAGGAGACCCATCCTCGCCCTCTCCAGGTTCCACTCCGCCTTCGCGGCCTTCGGATGGTCCTTGTCGACCTCTATCTCGCCACCGCACACCGCGCACTTCAGCCTGAGATGCTTGTAACGCCTGCCGCAGTCGGAACACACGTACGGACCCTCGTCCTTCGGCAACTCCATCTCCGTAGCGACCTCCTCCGCGAGCTCCTCGCCCTTCTCCGTCAGCCTCCTGCCCTCCATGTGTTCGAACTCGACGAGACCCTTCTCCTCCAACGCGTTGAGCGCCCGGGATACCTTCGTCTTATCCATGTGGACCACCGGGGCCAGCTTCTTGACGCCGGCCGGACCCCCGTCGAACACCTCGTAGAGCGCCAGGAGCACGAGCTTCTCCCTGTACGTCAGGTCTTCCACGCTCACCACCTTACCCTCACCCCCAGCGGGCGCGCCCCGACGACGCTAACGAATTTTCCCCGACAACCACTCCATGACCACGGACCTAACCTCGCCCCTCTCCGGCGGCTCTACCCTCGATCCCGGTTCCACGTCCCCCGGGTCGCCACAGAACATACCCTCGCTAACGACACCCGAGAACTCCCTCGGTGGGAGCAGAGCCAACGCCATCACGTCACCTTCCGACACGTCCTCGAGGTTGGTGACCACCGTCCTCTTACCGAACTCCCCCGCGTCGACCACGGTCACCTTCAACCCGTCCGCGCTTGGATGATCCCGAACGTCCACCACCCTTACGGCCACGCACGGGACGGCATCCGCCTCGTCCTCCACGTCCTCGGACAGGAAAGACCCCAACAACCCCTCGAGGTACTCCGCCAGCCACCTCAACTCCGGTTCCTCGACGCCTTCGAGAAGCTCCAACAACCTCTCCGCCTCCGGTCTAAGACCCTCGACAGCGTCATCCGGCGGCATGTAGGAGTACCTCACGGACTGAACCTTGGACTCCAACGCCTCGAGGGCCTCCACCAACGCCTTCCTGTTCACGTCGCTGTAAGCACCGGACGCCGCCCTCTCCTTCACGTGATCCAGGTACGCCAACAACAACCCTATCCTAGGATCCTCCGGGTCCAGGTAACCGGCCAAGGCATCAAACCCCCAAACCGGATAACTTCTCGGCCGCCTTTGGGTTCCGACGCGACAGCTCGCGCAACAGTTCGGCGGTAGGGGTCCCCGGCCTACCCTCGACTTTAACGTGCACCCCCTTCACACCCACCTTCTCCCTCCTCGTCAACGCCCTGACCCTCTCGTGAACGAGATCCACGCTGATCCCCAACCTGTGCGCGACCTCACCCTCCCTACCCAGGATCGAGAACTCCACGTGCCCCCACGGTCTCGGGTCTATGAAACGGAGACGCTTGTCCACCCCGGGAACCCGCTCGTCCCTCTCCAAACCGGACGCGTCCAACTTGCCCGAGAAATCGAAGAACTCCAGCTCCCTATCCGAAGGCCCGGTCACGGGGAACGTGACCTCCACGTCCCCCTCCAGGGCCACCTTGACCCTCACACAATCCTTGGGCGTGGGGAGGACCGCGGTAACCTTTAACGGTTCGAAGGGGACCGTGTCCACGAACGCGTCTATCACGTACGTCGAGACGACGCTCGGGACGAACACGTCCACGTCGCTATCCTCCTTCACGTCACCCCGGGCCACGCTCCCGTGAACCCAGGCCTCAACGACACCCACGTCCCGCAACGCGTCCAGGACCGTCAAGGCCCTCTCACGGAGCTCACCCAACAACCTCCACCTATCCTCGTCGTAACGAACCTCCCGCACAGGGGTTCCCCCGATCCATGAAGTGGTACGTGATCGTATGCCTGGTCGTGGCCGCGTACCTGGCGTCCGTCCCGTTACTCAAGAGGATCGGGTTCAGGTTCAAGTACGGGATCCTGTACGCCTACACCCGAAGGACCGAATTCGTGGACGAACTCACCCGTGGATGGGTAGGGAAACTCCTGAAGCCCGTCGTGAAGGCCTCCCCCGTCGTAGCCCTCGCCGGCATAGGGTTGGCCGCCTACTCCCTCATCCACGGAGCGACCTCGAACCACCCCGGGGCCACACCGCTGCTCCCCGGTGTCACCCTACCCCTGATCTCCGGGGCTATCGCCGTCGGTCTCACCGTCGCCGTCCACGAGCTGGGCCACGCGATCGCCGCACGGTTCCACGGCATAGGCGTCAAGAGAATCGGCGTCTTCCTGGCCGTCGTGATACCCGGGGCCTTCGTGGAACCCGAGGAGGAATCCTTCAACCGAGCCCCCCTAAGGGCGAAACTCGAGGTCCTGAGCTCGGGCCCCGCCTTCAACGTGGTCACCGCCCTCCTAACCGCCGCCCTGGTCGACGCCATCATGTTCTCTCAACCCTACCTAAGCCCGGGAGTCGTGGTCATAAAGCCCATAATCAAAGGCGTTCCGTTACACCACGGTGACATCATCACAGCCGTTAACGGACACCCAATAAGAGACATACATGACTTGAAATCAACCGTCAACAAGCTTAAACCAGGTTCCGTAGTGCCCGTGAAAACGGAGAGGGGAACGGTTTGGGTTAGGATACATGAAAGAGGCGGATCAAAATTAATAGGTATATTGGTAACTAACAGGTATTACAACCTCTCAGTTACTTATGTCGTCCAGCAAGTGTTATCGTTCTTGCAACTATTAGGCGTAATTTCGCTAGGAATAGGAATAGCTAATTTACTACCAATAATTCCACTCGATGGAGGAAGAATATTGAAAGAAATGCTGGAAAGGGTGATAGAACCTAGGATAGCTAAGAACGTAACTCACGCCGTATCCATAGTATTTATAGTGCTTCTTATATCCAATCTTGGGGTTTGGGCTCATGGTTAAAGCGTATTTTCACCCGTTAGGGAAGTTACTATCTAAGGATAAAAATGGTTACGTAGTGGAGAAAGTTCTGGAATCAATTCTAATGAAATGTTTTGATGATAATTACTCGATAGAGCATATGGAGGCGTTGCTTAATATGGGAGAAGATGAGTATAACGAGTTTAAAGAGAACTTGTATAAAGTGTTTAAAGTTGTGCAAGAAGCCATGAAAGTGCAATCCGAAATTGAAAAGATAAGGGAGGAATTAAGCAAACCAAATTTGGAGGTCAGTGGTAAAGAAAGTGAGCTTGAAGAGTTAGAATATGAGTATGAACAATTGAAACATAAGTCGGTCAACGAACTTATTAATGCCGTAGAAAAGGTCACGGGGATGGAGTGGCCGGAACCTGACGAATCTTTGTTTGACGATCTCGTTGAGGTGGTTAGACGTACAGATAAAGGTTAGTTAACGAATAGAACATAGCCTTTCCATATAATCTTTTTACCATGTCATCAACAAGGTTTTTGAACGATTTGACTTTTGTAACATCGAATATTAGCATCTTGTAATTATTATTCTCTTTTACGTACACTTTTACGTATTTCCAGCACTTTCCATAGTTGTAGTATGTGCACAAAGCTCCCAACGTCATTTTAAGGAACGGTATGGTTAAAGCTAACCAGATTAGAGGTACTATTTGCCCTTTCCTCCCGGATATTGTACATATCAAAGAACATATTATTACTCCGTTTATGTCGGGAAGTGAGAATACACCTCCATCCACCACCGAAAATGACATCAATGATAATCCTATTAAAAACCTGGGATCTGATGTCGTAGGAACCAAAATTATCGCCGTTAGTACCACTAGTAGCTCCACTATTATTAGTGATTTTGGATACAGGTGTACGAATAGAATCCCTGAGTGGAGCCTGTAAACTTCTTGGGTTATATGAGATAGTACCATCGATAACGCCGTTTTGCCAACATGTGTGTGGAATGTTGAATCTCCATTCAGTATTCCATGATCATACAGGAAAACTTCTGACCATATTGGAAGTCCTATACAGTGTATACAAATGACATGGATGATGTTTGACAACGAGGATAAAATGAATATTATTATGCATAGTTTAACTGGATCTATTGATTTACTGGCGGATTGTTGGTTTATTATCCAATAAGTGAATAGCTGAAAACCCAACAAGAACAGGAAGAACGAGACCTTCGGGACGCTGTTACCCTCCAGGAGGTACTGGAAGGCGTACACGTGGCTCGCTCCAGATTCGAACAGCGCCACCGCGGCGATCATGAGTAAGGGGCCCAATACCGGCGGTATCTTGTCACAGGATACCATACCACCATCCCGAGGCCAGGGCGACGGCTATCGGGATGGTCAGGTTGTCGTTCGGTGTCGGGAGGCTCTCGACGGTCATCCCGACGGCGGAGCAGAACGTTGACGCCGCGAGATCGCCGGTGATCAGCGCCGACGCCAGGCTCGCCGCCACGAACCCCGAGAGGCTACCCTCGACGGTCTTCCTGGGTGAGTACGGTATCCGCGTCGTCCCGAACCTCGTTCCGACTATCGTCGACACACTGTCCCCTACAGATAGCACCGTTATGACTATATCCATGCATTTAACATTCAATGTTATAGCTCCAGCTATCATTACTCCTATAATAAAGTAAATCGTACCTTGACCCGGTAGTTTCTCCATTTCCTCAGGCCGTTCAAACTTTTCTACCAACTCTGAAGCTATAGGGACGTTCCTACCACACTTCAATGCATACGCCGCTACTAAGCCAAGTACTGATAGTATCCCCATCAATATTTCGAATCCTATTATGCCGAACAAGTGCAACGGTATTAGGAACGATAATCCCACCGTCATATGTATTATCTGCCTTCCTATCTCCCTTTCTTCACAACATCTTCTCAATAATTTTTGCAGCTCTGTATGCCCCCTTCCCGTCGGCGAGCTTGTAGTGTGGTACATTTATATTCATCGCTTTTTCTATCGCGTTTTTCATGCTAACATAATTAATATTCTCCGGGTCTAATCGCACACCTATGCCCCTATTTTCAACTCTTTCGGCGTTAACTTGCTGCTCTGGATGGTCAGGAATAGGAATAACAACCATGGGTTTTCTCAAACACATACATTCGGATATAGTCGTATGTCCAGCATGTGATATGACCAGCTTTGATACTTTTATTAATTCTATTAAGTCATGAACATAATCAAATTTTATTCCATATTCCACGGGAATATTGTGCTTAGTAACCACTACTGGGAACAGATCTTTCCCAAAGCTGTTACTTACTATGTCAACTACCAAAGATACTATATCCCTAACCATCAATTTTGAGCCTCCGGTGGTTACCAAAACTATATCCTTATCATCGGGTAGTCCATATTTTTCAATTATATAGTCATCGCTTGGAATTTCATTAATTCTCTTCTTAAGAATAGGTCCTACCCATATTATATTGTAATTATCATGATCCGGTAAAACGTATGTATCATCTTTAACGTCAGGGATGATAACACAGTCCGTAAGGGATAGTACGTACTTATACATGGAATTGAAAATTCGTAGTGCATAATTAATTTTAGGAAACAACAACATATTAGTGACGAAAACGTTAGGGATATTCAGCTTGTTGGATGATATAATCGACTGTATTTGACAATCGGAAACGGTAACGTTATACCCAGATTCTCTGAATATTCTTTTATCCACTTCTATTCCCGCATAAAACTTAATTAACATGTCAAAGGAGTTCTTAATGACCTTCCTTATGTTAATAGTTCCGGATTCTTCGAAAATTTTAAATTTTGGAGATTCGTACACTTTTTTGTCCGGGAATTCGTTCATAATTATATATTTCGGTAGGCCGAAGCTACTGAATACTAAATCAACTCCTATATCCATTAATTCCCTGGCAATTCCAATACTTCTATACACGTGTCCAAGACCGACTCCAAATATTGACATATATACTTTTCCACTCAACTTTACATCCCCGAAGCTACCCCTATTGCCGCTGATATAAATATAACACACGCGAAGGTTAATGGTAGAGTCTTCCTTGTTATTTCCCATATAGCGTCTGTTACATAAGATAATACCTGATAGCTGCCAGGCCCTGTTACCTTTATATTTATGAAGTCTTCAACGAATATGGCCTTGCATTTTTCGACGCTTTCCATGGCCTTCTTAACGACATCTTTAGTGGTTTCTCCCAACTTTTTCAATTCGTTTTTTGATATCTTCCATCCAAGTGGATTGTAGCCTCTAATGTTAACTTCGTGGGAGTCAGTGGTACATACTATTACGTCACATCCGAATTCCTTTGATATTTCCTTTTCTATGTATTCTCTAACGCGTTTTTCTATGTTGTTCGCATCATATACTACGTAGCAAAAGTCCCCTACTCCGACCTTAAAGTACGCCACTGAGACGCCTCCTTTGCCTACTCCGGAAACGTCGATTTCATCGTTACTGAATCCTACGTTTATGTAATATTTTTCAGAGCAGCTGACTGACTCTATGCATTTTATCGCGTCTTTATACAGTTTCCAGTGGTCTTTTGTCAGGGGGTATACCCTTCCTTTGTCGGGATCTCCAAAAGAATTATGCGCGTCTATAACCCATCCGTTTATCTCTCTTTCTATCTGCATGCCGACCCCGACGTCTATGTCGTCGCTGGGTTCCGGGTACTTGGAGAGGACTACTATGGGTACGTCCCCTATCACCTGTACGCGTGTGTCGGTGGATCTTCCCTTTTCGACGGTCGACGATCGTCCGTAGCCTTCGTCGGTTTCTTCGGCTTTCTTCACGAGTTCCAGCACCTTGTCGACCACCTTCAGGGCGTCTTCCCTGGTGGCGGGGTTGTAGTCGTGGGTCGTGGTGGAGTGGAAGACGAGCGCGGTCACGCCTTTTTCCTTGAGTTTCTTCACGATCATGCCGGGTAGGTCGCCTCCTCCCACGTGTCCCAGGGGTCCGGGGTGCACCCAGGGGATGACGAAGGCCCCTACGATCCGGCCGTCTCTTTCCCGTTTGAAGGCGACTACTCTGACGGGTACCTTCACGGTTCTGACGGTTTTCAGGTTGGAGAAGATCTCGTCGAGTGCGGATTCCCTCCCGGATTTGAAGCAGAGGAAGTCTTCGATGGCTTGGGTGGCTGGTACCCCTAGGCCGGGTGTGGAGATGGAGTCCAGGGTTACTATGGTGAGGATCCCTATGAGGAGGGATGTGCCTGCTATCAGGGCTGGGACGTACCAGGATGGGGGTCCTATCCACGGTACGGTCCAGGCCATGCCGTTGAGGGGGAGGAAGGTGGCGAGGACGGCGATCTTGAGTTTGGACATTCGGGTGGTGCCTAGGACGCCTAGCGTCGTGAGTAGGGAGGCGGTGCCGTAGGTTACGCACCAGGCGGTGGGGCCGGCCAGGGCGCCGAGGGCGGGGAGGAGGGTGTGAAGGAGGGTGAGGAACATCCACCTGTTGGGTGGCGTGTCGGCTCCTAAGATTTTATCTAACGCGATCAGGACGCCGGAGAACGTCAAGGACGTTAGGATCGGTATGATGGTCCAGGGTTGTATCGCGTAGGCGGTCGGTACGAGGGCGCTCCAGAACGCGGCGCAGGTTTTCGTCCCCGGGATCCTGATCCATATGCGCTTGAAGCTCGCCAACGGTGTTCCCCCGTGGTGAAAGGGGAGCGGGCGTTTGCCGTACGTGTACTTGGGTAAGGGTGGGCGTTGGATGTTCCTGCCGGACAGGGACGAAGAGGAGGAGAGGGAGGCGGTGATCGGGTACAGGGTGGAGGAGAGGGATGATCACGTGCTCGTGTGTGGGTTGGACGATGAGCCGGGCGAGGGTTTGCCCGGGGAGAGGGTGTTCGTGTACGGGACTTTGACGGATCCGGTGACCGTGGCGAGCGTCCTCGGTAGGGTTCCTAAAATCCTGTACCCCGCGGTGTTGAGGGGTTATCGTCTCGCGTTGGAGAGCGTGGCCGGGAGGTACAACACGGTGGTGCCGGAGGAGGACGGGGTGGTGAAGGGCGCGCTTTTGTTGGGGTTGAGCGGGGAGGAGTTGTCCGTCATAGATAGGTACGAGGGGTATCCGGCCCTGTACGATAGGAGGGTGGAGGTGGTGGAGACCCCGTTGGGGGACGCGGAGGCTTACGTGTACGTGGCGCGGGCCGTCGCGGAGAGGTCAAAAGGTTAAGTACGTGGTGGGCGTCGTCGTCGATGGCGGCGGGCTAGGCCGGCGGGCTGGCGGTCCGCTGTAACCCGAAACCCGCCTTACGCGGGGGCCGAAGCCGAGGGGGCGGCCCGGTACCCCTCGGGTGTCCCGCCCGCCGGGCCGACCGAGGAACCACCGGTCCTCCGGGGGCCCGAGGTGGCGGGGCCGCCGCCGGAAGGCGGCGTGCCACCGCCTTTGCCGGGGCACCGGGTCAGGCCCGAGAGGGAGCAGCCCACCCCGGACTCGGGCCGCTCGGAGGGTAACCGGGGGGAGGTCGGCCCGGTGGGTCCGGGCCCCGAGGGGCCGGGTCCACCCCTCGGCGTGCCCGCCGCCGTTATGCGAATCGTTAGTCCTCGCGTAACGAACGGTCCCGCCACATGTCGAATTCCTCGAGTTTTTCCTTGATCCTTCCCGGGATACCGGGTGGGGATGCATCGCTCAGGAAGCCCGAGTCGGCCCTCACGCGTACGCCGTCGATCAGGGTCACTTTCTGCACGAACTCGCACAGTCCCGCGTTCCTCACGATGGAGTCCCTGGGCCTCAGGGTGACTCCCCACGTGTAGAACACCTTGAAGACGGTGTCCGGGAACGCCCCTCCACCCATGTCGATCGCTAGGACGTCACACCCGCCTTCCGTGACCGATAGGACGTTCTCGAGGGTCTCGTAATCCCTAGCGTCCCCCTCGACGTGTACCAGGTTGTCGTGTTCCCTTTCCAGCTCTCTCATCGCTTCGGCGGCGTCTTCGCCGTAGTCGACCGTGACGACGAGTTCGGGCTCCTTCCTCAACACCATCCGCGTCGCGGCGCCCCTGTGGGGCCCTATCTCCACGACCACGTCTCCCTCCCTGACCAAGCCCGTTAACTCCCGCCTGTACGCTTTCACGTCGTTCACGAGGACGATCAAGGTCGGACTCCCTCCCTCGTCTTTTTAACCGCGATCACCCGCGGGAGGGCGTCGGGGTGTCGATTTGGGAGAGAAAGGGGAGAGGAGGCTCCCCTTCGAGAGGGAACGGGAGATGGTGACCAAGGTGGAGGACGTGGAGACGGATCCCAGGTACGGTTGCCCCCCGGAGGAGCGTCCGATAGAGGAGTACATCAGGAAGGGAGTCATCAACCTGGACAAGCCGGCCGGTCCCACGTCGCACGAGGTCGTGGCGTGGGTTAAGGAGATCCTAGGGCTCAGGAAGGCCGGTCACGGCGGTACCCTCGACCCGAAGGTCACGGGTGTGCTGCCGGTCGCCCTGGAGGACGCGACCAAGATCATCCAGACGCTGCTGCCGGCGGGTAAGGAGTACGTGACCATCATGCACCTCCACGGGGATGTGGACGACGAGGAGTTGGAGCGCGTGGTCAAGGAGTTCGAGGGTACGATCCTGCAGAGGCCCCCGTTGAGGTCGGCGGTCAAGAGGAGGGTCAGGCCGAAGAAGATCTACTACATCGACATCATCGAGAGGGACGGTAGAGACGTCCTGATGCGTGTGGGTTGCCAGGCCGGTACCTACATCCGTAAGCTGTGCCACGACATAGGCGAGGCGTTGGGAGTTGGGGCTCACATGGCGGAGCTGAGGAGGACGAAGACGGGACCGTTCTCCGAGGAGAACGCGGTGACGCTGCACGACGTGAAGGACGCGTACGAGTTCTGGAAGGAGGAAGGGTGGGAGGAGCCGCTCAGGCACGTGATCAGGCCGATGGAGGAGGGGTTGTCTCACCTACCCAGGATAGAGATCCGTGACACCGCCGTGGACGCGATATGTCACGGCGCGGATCTGGCGGCGCCCGGTATAGTGCGCGTCGAGAAGGGGATCCAGCCCGGGGACCTCGTGGCCATGTTCACGTTGAAGGGTGAAGCGGTGGCACTGGGCGTGGCGAAGGCGTCCTGGAGGGACATGTTGCGGGCGGATAGGGGCATAATGGTGGACACGAAGAGGGTGCTCATGGAGCCGGGCACCTACCCGCGGGCGTGGGGTTGAAGGGCCCGGGCCACTATCTCGGTCAGGTTCGGAACCTCGACGTCCAGATCCCTACGGTCCACGGCCTCCCTCAGGTTGTACTCGCAGAACGGGCATACCGTCGTCAGCACGTCTACGCCCAGTTCCTCCACCATGCCGGCCTTCACGTCGGCCATGAGCCTGGCCAGGTCGCGCATGCCGGACCTGACGCCGCCGCCCGCGCCACAGCATCGGTCTGGTTCTTTCATTTCGACGAACTCGACGCCCCTCACGGCCTTCAGGATCCTCCTGGGCTCCTTCCAGACCCCTTGGGCCCTCTTGAGGTGGCACGGGTCGTGATAGGTGACTTTGATCTCGCCAGGGTACTCCAGGGGCTCTTCGGTCACCTTCAGCTCGTGGACGAGGAGCTCCGTCACGTCCATGACCTCCCACTCGAACCTCTCGCCTAGGACCTCCGGGTAGTCGTTCTTCAGCGTGGCCCCGCAGCCCGCGCACAGGGTCACCACCACGTCGGGATCCGCCTCGTTGAACGCTTCGAGGTTCCTGAAGGCGAGTTTTTCGGCCCTGTCCCGCTGTCCCGTCCTGAACAGGGGGGAACCGCAACAGACCTGGGATTCCGGTACGACGAGCTCGAACCCCAGCTCCTCGGCTATCCTTACCAGCGCCTCCCCCACGTGTGGTAGCCTGTAGTCGACGAGGCATCCGGTGAAGAACATCACCCTGAGGTCTCCCTCCCCGTGCGTCCCCGAGTACCTCTCCAGGAACGATTCTCCCTCGTAGGTAACGGACCTGCCCGTCTCGACGGCGAGTTTCCCGACCTCATCGTGCGGATCGAGGGGACCTCTACCCTCCTCCCTGAGCCTGGCCCTGACGGTCTCGACGGCTTTGCCCGGGATCTCGATGTCCTTGGGGCAAACCTCCTCGCAGGTGTGGCAGCACGTACACCCGTAGACGGTTCCCCTGTCGGGGGTGAAGGTATCCCCGGCCTTGATGGATTCCTCGGCCAGCTTCCTGAGCACGGTCGGTCCCGGGTTCACACCTTCTCGGGCGGATATCACGGGACACGCCGCGACGCAGCAAAGGCATTCGATGCACGACCTTAGCTCGTGGAGTACCTCGGCTTCTTCGGGGTCCCTCCTTCTGAACCAGTCGAGGTGCGCCACGGGCGCGAGCCTGCGGAGGTGTTCGGTGACGTACGTCCAGTCCACCATCAGGTCCTCGACGACGGGGACGTGTTTAAGCGGCTCCACGGTGATCTCGTCGCCGGGCTTCAGGGGCGTGTCGCAGGCCAGCGCGGGTTTGCCGTCGACCATGACGGCGCAGGTTCCGCACTGGGCGTTCCTACACGAGTACATGAACGTGAGATCAGGCTCGATCTCCTCGCGCACGTACCTGAGGGCGTCCAGGAGTACCATTCCATCCTGGTACGGAACCTCAGCCTCGATCTCCCTGTCCGGGGTCACGATCCGGACCTTCACCACGTCGTCCGACAAGGTGGATCACCACCTCATCTTGGTGGCGTCGAGAACCAGCGCCTCCATCTCGGAGGCGAAGGATCGGGCCACGCGGTAGCCCAGGTTGAGGGGGTCTCCCCTGTAGCCCAAGTCGCGGAGTGAGGAGGCCTCCACGGGGACGCCTTCGGTGGTCACGTTGATCCCTAGGTGTATCAGGGACCCGGGGCCCGCGGGTTTGAACACGGACACCGTGAGCTTACGGTCGTCGAAGAACAGGTCGTCGCCCTCCCTCCTGAGGGTCTTCCCCGTGGCGCTTTCGAGGATCTCCTTGGTCACGGATACGAGCAGCCTCTGTTGAAGACCGACCGCGATGGGGTCCACCACGGTGGGATCGTCCACGAGGATGTGGAGCACGTCGTCTCCTTTGATCCGGGAGCCTATGTCCTCGGTGTCGACGGTATTTTCAGGGCTAACGTTCATGGGACCCCGGACCACGAGGATCGCCTTCCCCTGCACCCCGTACCGCTCGTGTATGAACGCCCTACGTAGCTGTGAGCCGTCGTACTCCATACCTCTCCTGTCCAGGATCACCGTCCAAGGGTGGAACGTTCTAACTTCAACAGCCTCCTCTTCCACTCCTTCCCCCAACGGAATCCCCCGAGCCCTTCCTTGGAGACCACCCTGTGACAGGGTATGAGTACCGGGGTTTCGTTCCGTGAGAGGGCGAGCCCGACGATCCTTGGGTGCGTGCCGAGGGCCTCGGCCACTTCCCCGTAAGTCGTCGTGTCACCGTACGGTATTTGTTTCACGTAACGTAAGACCCGTTCGACGATCCCGGACGCGGGTATCCGGACGCTGTACTCCGAGAAGTCCACGGGTTCTCCCTTCATGTACCTCTCAAGGTCCTCAGCCGCAGGGTGATACCTCACCGGGAGTTCGGGTCTGTCGTCGGTCCCGGGGAGTATCACCTTAAGGACGCGTCTTCGATCGTGGACGACGTAACCCGTGCCGAACCTGGTCTCGAACGGGGCCACGGCGGGGGTCAAGATCGTGGAACCCCTCACCGAGGAGGACTTCGACCCGGAGGAGTTGGGTCTCAAGGTCGGTCTCGAGGTTCACAGGCAGTTAGACACGAGCAGGAAGTTGTTCTGTAGGTGCGAAGCTGAGCTGTCGGACGAGATCCCGGAGGAACCGAGGATAAGGAGGAAGCTCCGGCCCGTCCAGAGCGAGCTGGGTGAGTTCGACCCGGCGGCTCTGGAGGAGTTCAAGCGGGACAGGACGTTCTACTACCTGGCCGACGGCTCGTTCTGCTGCCTGGTCGAGGCGGACGAGGAACCCCCTCACGCCCCGTCCAGGGAGGCGATAGAGGCCGCGATCGCCGTGACCCTGATGCTAGGGGGATCCGTCGTCGACGAGATCCACGTGATGAGGAAGATGGTGATCGACGGTTCTAACACCACCGGTTTCCAAAGGACGATGCTGGTGGGGCTCGGAGGCGAGGTCCCGACGAGCGAGGGCCCGGTGAGGATCTCCACGGTGTGTCTGGAGGAGGACGCCGCCAGAAAGGTCTCGGGTCGGGACCACGAGCTGGAAGTCGACTACTCCCTCGACAGGCTCGGGATACCGTTGATCGAGGTCTCGACGGAGCCCGATATCAGGACGCCGGAGCAGGCGAGGGAGGCGGCGGAGGCCATAGGCGAGGTCATCAAGGCCCTCGGCGTCGCGAAGTCCGGTATCGGAACCGTGAGGCAGGACGTCAACGTCTCGATAGAGGGTGGGGCCGTCCAGGAGATCAAGGGCGTGCAGGACCTTAACCTCATCCCGAAGGTCGTGAAGTACGAGGCCCTCAGGCAGGCTAACTTGCTGCGTCTGAAGGAGGAATTGGAGCGTAGGGGCGTGGATCCCGAGGAGGTCGCGGAGAGGGAGCCCGTGGACGTCACCCATCTGTTCGAGGAAACGGAGAGCGAGGTTGTGCGGCGGGAGCTGGAGAGGGACGGTGTGGTGTACGGTTTGAGGCTACCGGGGTTCGAAGGTCTGCTAGGCTGGGAGCTGTGCCCGGGTAGGAGGTTCGGCACGGAACTCGCCGACTACGCCAGGAGACGCGGTGTGTCGGGGCTCTTCCACTCGGACGAGCTCCCGGGGTACGGTATCGACGAGGGGACCGTGAAGCGCGTGAGGGAGGAGCTGGGATGCCGCGAGGGTGACGGGTTCGTCCTGATAGCCGGGCCCAGGGACAGGGTTCTATCGGCCATGGAGGCCGTGAAAGAGAGGGTCTTGATGGCGTTCGAGGGCGTCCCGGCCGAGACGAGGAGGGCGAGGGAGGACGGCACCACCGAGTACATGAGGCCGAGGCCGGGTGCCGCCAGGATGTACCCCGAGACCGATATCCCACCGGTCGTCGTCGACGAGGGTTTCGTGAAGGAGATCGAGGAGAGGCTTCCCGAGGCTCCATGGGAGCTCAGGGAGAAGCTCCTCGAGGAGTACGGTCTGCCGGAGGATCTGGTGGAGCAGGTGTTCGAACACGATGTCGTCGATGAATTGATGGAGGTGCTGAGCGAGGTCGAGGTGGAGCCTAAGGTGGCCGCCACGACGTTCGTCAACGTGATACCGAGGTTGAGGAAGGACGGTTACCCGGTGGAGAACATCACGGTGGACCACGTGAAGGCGGTCCTGAGGATGTATTCGAGGGGTAGGATCGCGAAGTCGGGGATAGAGGAGCTCCTCGGGGCTCTCGCCGCGGACCCTGAGGCGGATCCGGAGGAGTTGGCGGAGGAACTGGGCATCACGTTGGCGTCCGAGGACGAGGTGAGGGAAGTCGTGGACGAGGTGATATCTAGGTACGAGGATGAGGTCAAGGAGAAGGGTGAAGCTGTTATGGGTAAGTTAATGGGTGAGATAATGGAGGTGCTCAGAGGGAGAGCCGATGGTAGGATGGTAAGTGAGATTGTGAGGGAGAGGATTCGTGAACTCAAAGGTTAAACGTGTTGTAGAGCGGCTGATGAAGTACGTGTCTATACCAAGTGTCAGTGGTGAAGAGGAGGAGATGGCGGAAACCCTGGCCCGTGATTTGGAGAGTGTGGGAATGGAGGTTCACGTCGACGACTTGGGGAACGTGATCGCAAGGCGTGGCGAGGATCCTGTCGTCTGCTTGACCTCTCATATGGACACGGTCCCCGCCGGAGACATGAAGGAGGCTTTCGAGCCCAGGCTGGAGGATGGAAAGCTGTTCGGTAGGGGTTCCTGCGACGCCAAGGCGAACCTGGCCGTGTACGTGGAGGTCGCGGCCCTCACGGACGAGTCCCTGGAGGTCATAGGGGTGGTCAGGGAGGAGACTGACTCCGCTGGGATTCGGAGGGTACTGGAGGAGGGGGAGATGAAGGCCGATCAGGTCATCAACGGTGAACCCACGTCGCTCAGACCGGTGATAGGGCATAAGTCCAGGGTGGAGGTCGAGGTGAGGTTGGAAGGCGAAGAAGCCCACGCTTCGACGGTCGTGGACGATGTTGTCAGGGAGTTTTGCCGGTTGCTTCACCGGTTGGAGGGACTGTTCGAGGGTAGGGAGGACGACCTCGGTCATCCCACGTTCGCGCCCACGAGGGTCGTGGCGGAGGGTCCCGCGTCCAACGTGACCCCTGGTGAGTTGGAGGCGCTGTTGGACATGAGGTTGAACACTAGGGTGGACCCGGATGAGGTCGAGCGGTTTTTGTCCCGATGGTGCGATCGTGTCGAGGTGAGGGCGGGCGCGCCTCCCTTCGTGCTGGAGGGGAACGAGCCGGTGGTCAAGGCCCTACGGGAAGCGCTCGAGCGGAGGGGACTGAACGCCGATCCGGTGACTTGGCCCGCCAGTACGGACGCCGGCTACATCCGTCACCTGGGCGGGAAGGATGTCGTCGTGTTCGGTCCGGGATCCATCGACGTGGCCCACACGGATGAGGAGTTCGTTCCCGTTGATGAGCTCGCGATCGCTGTGGATGTCCTAGTGGACGTCGTTCGTATCCTTTCGAACAGTTAAAAATCCATCCTCTCCGGGAGGGATCCGGATGTGTGGGATAGTAGGCTACGTGGGGGATAGGGACGCGGCCCCCATAATCGTGGACGCCCTGGTTAGGCTGGAGTACCGAGGCTACGACTCGGCCGGTGTGGCCACGATCCACGAGGGTAAGCTGTACGTGGCCAAAGACGCTGGAAAGCTCACGGAAGGAGGCGAGCCGACGGAGCTGCAGAGGAAGCTCAGAAGCCTACCCGGCAAGATCGGGATCGGTCACACGAGGTGGGCCACGCACGGGGACCCGAACGAGGTGAACGCTCACCCTCACGTGGACTGCGAGGAGAGGATAGCGGTCGTCCACAACGGGATAATAGAGAATTTCATGGAACTCAGGGAAGAGCTGGAGTCGAAGGGGCACAGGTTCGTTTCCGATACGGACACCGAGGTCGTCCCGCACCTGATCGAGGAGGGGATGAAGGAGGGTAAGTCCTTCTTCGAGGCCTTCGTGGAGGCCGTAAGGAAGCTTGAAGGTTCCTACGCCGTGGCCGCCATTTGCGTGGACGAGCCCGACGTTATCCTAGCCGCGAGGAAGGAGAGCCCCTTGGTGGTCGGTCTGGGCGATGGCGAGAACTTCCTCGCTTCGGACATTCCAGCGATACTACCCGAGACGAACAGGGTGATCCCGATAGACGACGGGGAGATAGTCGTAGTGAGGAAGGAGGAGGTGAAGATCCTCGACGCGAACACCCTCGAGGACGTGACCGGATCCAAGGAGGTCCAGGTGGTCGAGGAAGACCCGCACAAGCTCGAGAGGGGAGGTTACCCCCACTTCATGCTCAAGGAGATCCACGAGCAGCCCGAGGCCGTCGCTAAAACCTTGACCTTGGAGCGGGAGAGACTGTTCGAGATGGCGGAGGAACTCGTCAAGGGCGATTACTCCAGGCTGTGCATAGTGGCGTGCGGCACATCCTATCACGCGGGACTCGGAGGGAAGTACGCGACGGAGATGATAGCGAGGTTTCCCGTCGACGTGCAGATAGCATCCGAGTTCAGGTACGTGACGAAGAACCTAGTGGATGAGGACACGTTGGTGCTGGCGATATCCCAGTCGGGCGAGACCGCCGACACCTTGGCCGCGGTCAGGGAGGCCAAGGAGAGAGGGGCCACGACCATAGCCTTGACCAACGTCGTGGGGAGCACGATAACGAGGGAGGTAGATCACGTGATCTACACGCACGCCGGGTTCGAGAAGGCCGTGGCGGCGACGAAGACCTACACGGCCCAACTGGCCGCACTGTACCTGTTAGCCGTGGAGCTGGGTCGACACATGGGAGAGATAACGGACTCGGAGGCGGAGGAGTACCTGAGGGAGTTGGAGAGCGTCCCTGAGAAGCTGGAGAGGATATTGTCTTGGGAGATGGAGCGGGAGCTGGCCGTCATGGGCGGCAGGTACAAGGAAAGGCCTAACTGGTTCTTCATCGGCAGGGGGCCGGGGTACCCCACGGCGATGGAGGGTGCCTTGAAGCTGAAGGAGATCACGTATCAGCACGCGGAGGCGTACCCGGCGGGTGAGTTGAAACACGGACCGCTCGCCCTGATAGAGGAAGGGGTCCCGGTGGTGGCGGTGGTTCAGCCCGGTGGTGTGTACGAGAAGATGCTAGCCAACGTCGAGGAGGTGAAGGCGAGAGGTGCCACGGTGATCTCGGTGGCGGACGAAAGCGATGATATCGTTGAAGAGCACTCGGACCACGTGATCAGGGTGCCCTCGATAACGGAGGAGTTCTCCCCGATAGTGTACACGGTACCGCTGCAGGTGCTGGCGTACTACATGAGCGTGGCCAGGGGGATAGACCCGGATTACCCGAGGAACCTGGCGAAGAGCGTGACCGTGGAGTGATCAGTCCTTTTCTTCTATGCCCAGCACCTTGAACAGCCTCTTCTTGACAGCGTCCTCCACGAGGTCCAGGACGATCTCGTCCTCCACGTCCCTGAATATGCCGAGCGGGATCTCGGCCGCCGCGGCCTTCGAGTGGCCACCGGCGGAGCCGACGTCCCCGAAGGCCTCCTTCATTATCTCGCCCACGTTGACGCGGATGTCCTCGGTCCTGGCCGAGATCTTGATCTTCCCGTCCACTATCCCGAAGACTATGGCCGTGTTGACGCCCTCCAGGTTCAGCAGGTAATCCGCGGCCTGGGGAAGGGCGTCCGCGTTCTTGACGTATCCCGCGTTGGAGAACAGGTAGCTCCTGATGACGGTCCTATTTCTGATGGCCTCCCCTAGGACGTCCAGGGTCTCGGGCGAGATGTCGGGCGATTCTATCTTCGCGAGCACCTCGTGATCGGCCCTGGGGTAAAGGTAAGCGGCGGCTTTGAGGTCGTCGGGCGATGCGTTCCTGGTGAAGTTCATGGTATCGGTACGGATCCCGTAGAGTAACGCGGTGGCGGTCTTCCTGGACAGTTCGAAATCGTCCACGAGCTTGGCGTACTGCGTCATTATGGTGGAGGTTGATCCGACGTCGGGTCTGTGATCCGTGAAGTCGGCGACCTCGAGGGCGCTGATCTTGCCGTTGTTGTCCATGACGTCCGACGACTCGTGGTGGTCGAACACCGCCACCACGTCTTCCTCCCTGCCCTCCAGGTGTTTCGGGAGGACGGGCGTGTCCACGACGGCGAACCCGTCGTACGAGTCGAGATCCACCGAGGAGACCTTCTCCATCTCGATGTCCAGCAGGTTCACCATGGCCTTGTTCTCCTGGTGACCTATCTCACCCCCGTACACGATCTCGGCGTTGACGCCTAGGTGAGAGGCGAGCTCCGCCAGGGCGAGGGCGCTGGCTATGGCGTCCGGATCGGGGTTGTCGTGAGGGACGATCGCGAGGGTCTCGAGGTCCCTCAGGACGTTGAACAGTTCGTGGATCTTCCTTCTCACCTCGACGGTCTCGATGTTGTAGAGCAGTTTCTCGACCAGGAGTTGGTTCGGGGATAGGACCTCGTCCGCCCCGAGCTCGTGCATTTCATCCACGCGTTCCTCGTCCGACACGCGGGCTATCACGTACGCGGTGGGGTTCAGGGAGCGTATGGCGCGGACGGCCGCGGCGTTCACGTCATCGTCGAGGGTCAGGACGTACGCCATTATGGCCTTCTCGACGCCGGCTTCGGAGAGAACCTCCTCGCTCGTCACATCCCCTACCACGACGTTGAATCCCTGCTCGCGTAGCACTTCGGCTCGCTCTTCCTTGCTCTCGACTATTATCACGTCCTCGTTCCGCTCCCTGAGGGCATCCGCCACCACGTGACTCACGGAACCACCGCCGAGTATCAGGTGAAGACCTATCGTTCAATCCCCCAGATCCGCATCTGGTGAACGTGAAGCGTGTCGGCTCGTCGCCTCCTCGGTTAAGGGGTTTATGAAGAGAAGACCGAAATCACGTTAGGGGATAGCCTCACGGGGCTTCGTTATGATAACCGTTACAATTAGCGGGTTTGACGGCGGGAGGGGCGTCAGCCCCTCCGCTTCGGCTTTCGGATACCCAGGAACCTGGCGCACTTCGGGCAGTAGTACACCTTCCTGGAGAACGTGTGTACGTACTTGTCGTCCACCGCTTGCCTCACTATAGGATCGGTTATCCGGAACCCTTGGGTCCAAGGTATGGCCTTGTGCCTCGGGATCTTGGCACCGCAGCACTCGCACGTCACGAAGGACTGCTTGCCTCGAGCTTTCGTCTGCTTCCAACCGTCTCTACCACGGCGCCGCGGGTTGCGCGCCATGGTCGGTTATCCCCCGACCGAGAGGTTATGACTCCCTGTCGAAGTATATATTCTTACCCGTGGCGGAGAGCGGCACCCCTATCACCACGTCCGCATCGACGACGCCCAGCGCCCTGGCCGCCACACCGATCGTGTACATCAACCTGTTGTCCACCACGTGATCGCTCGCCACCTTCGCCGCGGACCCCAACGCTATCCCTAAGTCGATCAACTTGAACCCGCACAGCGGACCGGCGAACTCGACGTCGGACGTTCTCTCCTCGATGGTCTCGCAGTCGGCCCCGCACATCCCGCAGTTCAGACCGCAGGGTCCGCTGGATTTCACACCGATCAACACCAGCGCTTCCGACCTCCTCAGGCAATCCGCGTCCCTTGAGAAGAACGGGGCACCTTTCTCCTCCGCTATCTCGTCCATCTTGTCCGCTATCTCCTTCAACGTCTCCTCGTCTTCGATCACCTCGACGACGATATCGTCTATACCACGGGTCTTGGGCGCGGTCCTGGCGGCGACGGCCATCAACCTCGCCACCGTGAGTACGCCCTCCCTCTCGACGTCGCTCAACGCGTCTCACCCCTCAACGTGGGCGGTTCTTCGGCCAACAGCATGTCGAACAGGGCATCGCACAGGGCCATGGCCAAACGAGCATCCTTCTCGGCGGCTTCGGGAGGGGCCATACCCGTCGCGTCGTCGGTGATCGCGCATATCATACCGTCCACTGTCCTACACATCATGCCCGGACGGGCGGGGATCCACCTCTTTTCCCTGGGATCGTACACCTCGTGAAAGGGTTCTCCCCGGAAGGCTTCCTCCGAAGTCAGAGGCACCCTAAGTAGGGCCTTGTTAACGGCCTCGGTTCCCCGCCCCGGAAAGAACGCGTCCATGGCCGCTTTACCGACGGCCGTGAACGTTCCCGTTGCCACGAACTTGTCGGGCGCTAGCTCCGGGTCATACCTGGCGTTCTCGATCTTAACCTCGACGTGGAACCTGCCGGACAGTGGGTACAGCAACCGGCGAACTATATCTCGGATCTTCTCCGAGCCCGGGGTGGAGACATCCACCGAAAGGCCCGACCCCTCATCCACCTCGACCCTCACGTGCGTCAGGACACCTTTCGTGACGGCTTCGGCCAGAGCCTTCCCTTTCAAACACCCTCCCACCCCTTGGGGTGTGTCGTCGGGATGGACCCCGAGAAGGCCCTCCGAGACGTCAAAAAGGCCGTCGAAGAGCATCACAGGTGGATGTCCAGGTGTCTCCCGATGATAGCGAGTGAGAACGTGACCAGCCCCGCCGTCAGGGACATGCTACCCACGGACCTCGCCCACAGGTACGCCGAAGGCGCCCCCCACGAGAGACTCTACGAGGGTTGCGAGTACATAGACGAGATAGAGATCACCTGCGTCGAACTCGCCAAGGAGTTGTTCGACGCGGAACACGCCAACGTCCAGCCCACCTCGGGCGTCGTCGCCAACCTCGCCGCGCTGACGGCGTTGACGGAGCCGGGCGACAAGGTGGCGGCCCTCAGGATATCGGACGGGGGTCACATAAGCCACAGGGAGATAAGCGCCCCCGGCGTCAGAGGCCTCGAAGTCCTGACCCTTCCCTTCGACGCCGAGGAGATGGAGATAGACGTCGACGAGGCCCTGAAACTCATCGAGACTGAGGAGCCCGAGGTGGTGATCCTAGGGGCCAGCCTGTTCCTGTTCCCGCATCCCGTGGCCGAGATATCGGACGCCGTGAAAACCTACGACGGTAAGGTCATCTACGACGGAGCCCACGTCCTCGGTCTGATCGCCGGGGGTACGTTCCAGGATCCGCTGAGGGAAGGGGCCGACGTCCTCACAGGCAGCACGCACAAGACGCTCCCCGGTCCTCAGGGCGGCATAATCCTGTGCGGGAAGGAGCTGGCGGATGCCGTGGACGAGGCGGTGTTCCCGGGCCTCGTGAGCAACCATCACCTGCACCACGTGGCGGGCCTCGCCGTCGCGTTGGCCGAGTTCATGATCCACGGGGAAGAGTACGCGAAGGCCACCGTCGAGAACGCCCGGAAGTTGGGTGAGGCCCTGTACGAGGAGGGACTCGAGGTCCTATGCCCGCACAAGGGCTTCACGAGGTCCCATCAGGTGGCCGTCGACGTCAGGAAACACGGTGGAGGGGCGAGGGTATCGGAGCGGCTCGAGAAGGCCAACATAATCTGCAACAAGAACCTCCTCCCGTGGGACGATGAATCCGAGTCCGACGATCCCAGCGGGATCAGGCTAGGTACCCAGGAACTCACGAGGTTGGGTATGGGTCCGTCCGAGATGGAGTTCGTGGCCGAGCTCATAGCCGACGTGGTGCTGGAGAGGAGGAGCCTCGAGGCCGTCAGGGAGGACGTGGCGGAGCTCAGGGAGGAGTTTCAAGAGGTCGAGTACGGGCTCGGCTCGGGCGTGGGTGCCCACGAATGGCCGAGGATAGCAGACTGGTGATAATGGACTTCGACGGTACGTTGGTGGACGGTGAGACCATAGACGTCCTCGCCGAGCTCGCCGGCGTCGAGGACGAGGTCGCCAGGATAACGGAGATGGCCATGAAAGGGGAGTTGGAGTTCGGGGAGGCGCTGAGGAGAAGGGTCCGTCTGCTGGCCGGCTCCCCCGCCTCGCTCCTGTACGAGGCGGCGAAGAGGTTGAGACCGAGCCCCGGCGTGAGGGAGTTCCTGGCGACCGCTAAGGAGCTCGGGGCCAAGGTGGTGGTCGTGAGCGGTGGGTTCACCGACGTGGTCGAGGAATTCCGCAGGAAACTGGGCCTGGACGAGGGGTACGCGAACGAGATCGTCGTGAAGGACGGTCTCCTCACGGGCAAGGTGTACGGGCCCGTGATGAGCTCGGAGGCCAAAGGGAGGATCATGGACATCCTTTGCACGCGGTACGGGGTCCGACCGTCCGACGTCGTTGCGGTCGGAGACGGTGCCAACGACGCACCAATGTTAAAGCGCGCCGGGTTGTCGATAGGTTTCAGACCGAAGGAGATCCTGTTGGACGTGGTAGACCACGTCGTCGACCACCTCGGGGAGGCCGCCGACTTCCTCACCGAGCACTGGGGCCAGTAGTCCATGTTCGTGGACAGGGAGAAGGTCGAGAAGCTTAGGGAGCTGGAGGAGGAGCTGACACGCGTCCGGGAGGAGTTGGACGAGCTCACGGAGGAGAGGTCGCGGCTTCTGCGTGAGATAAAGTCGCTCAAGCGCGAGATCAAGGAGGCCAGGGAACGCGCGGCCCGTTACCGGAGCCTGAGGGACGAGAAGAATGAGCAGGTCAGGAAGCTGGTCGAGGAGGGACGACGGTTCAAGGAGAAAAGGGACGAGTTCAATAAGGTTGTTAAACACCATAAGAAGAAGCGCGATTCGTTGAACGAGAGGGCCAGGGAACTCGTCAACGAAGCTCTCGAGTACGTTGAGAAGGCGAAAAAACTCAGGTCCAAGGTGAAGGCGAGACCGGGGGAACTCAGAAGGGAAATAGAGAGGTTAGAGAGAGAACTCCAAACGAAACCAATTAGCCCTAGGAGAGAGGAGGAGATAGCCGAAAAGATAGAAAAGTTGAGAAAACAACTCGAGATATGGGAGAAGGCCAGCGAGTACTCAAGGAAAGCGGATGAGTTGTTCTCGAAGGCAGATGAGTTGAAAGAAAAGGCATCGTTCCACCATGAGCGTGTCGTAGAAAATGCGAAGAAAGCCGATAAGTATCACGAGAAGATGGTCAAAGCTTTCGAGATGGCTGATGCGATAAGAGAGGAGGCGGATGGTTACCATAGGAAGTACGAGGAGGAGATGCTAAAGGTTAGGGATCTGGAGAGAAAGCTCAGAGAGCTGGAGAGAGAGCTCGAGAATTTAGAGCAGAAAATAATGGAGAAGAGGGCCGAAGAACAGGCTATTCAAGTTAGGATGAAAGATATAGAAAAGAGGATAGTAGATAGGGAGAAGATAGAGGAAATAAAGAAGAAGATGGAGCGTGGCGAGAAGCTTACATTCGAGGAACTACAGTTGCTTCACGAATACGGAGAGATATAATCATGGGAGTGCACGCGTCGTGATGGTACCCCTCCTGGAAGTCCTTCTTCACACCGATGGTTCCGTCACCAGGATACTGAAGAGGTTCTTCGACAACGTCGAGGTGAACCCCATAGAGACGGTTACAGTGACCGTGGAGGACGAGAAAGCTAAACTCCTCGGCGTACCCGACGGGGACGAGGTTTACCTGCGGAGGGTCGTCATAGAGGCGGACGGCGTGCCGGTGATACTGGCTGAGACCCTCGCCAGGCCCGACAACCTCCCCGGTAAGATGAAGCGCGAGGTTCTCCAGTCCTCAAAACCCTTGGGAGTCATGATAGAGGAGCACGAGCTCGAGACTAGACGCGTCATACTCGAGGTGTTCGAGGCGGAGCTACAACCCAGGGAGATGGGGCTTCTGGGTATCATGGGCCGTGAGACAGTCCCGGCCCGTCGTTACCTGGTTATCCACAGGGCCACCCCCATGCTCCTCATCACCGAGAAATACAACCCCGACGTCCTCCGCCCGGAGGATGAAGAGGGTTGAGGACGCTGGACGAGTTCATAGGACGTGACGAGATCCACGCCGATAGCGTGCTTGTGGCCTCGGACGTCCACGCCGGCGATGAGTACCAAGGGTTCGATCCTCACGCGTGGGAGACCGCCTTAGATCTCGCCGAAAAACACGACGTTTTCCTCGTGGTGGGTGATCTACTGGACCCTAGAGCGGACGAGGACGTTGTCACGAGGGTTGCGTCTTCCCTCTCGGATCTCGACGCGAACACCGTGGTGATCCCCGGGAACCACGACACCCTCGATCACGTTCGGGTCCTGGAGAGGCACGGCGTCGACGTCAGGTTCAGGAAGTACAGGCGCAGGGGGAGAGGGTGTCCACCGGGCCACTCGGGCCCGTCGCTCGGCGGACCGATCGACTTGGATTTGGGTGTCTCTTTCCTCGTGGTCCACGGGCACGAACCGTGCGGGGAACTCGGTTTGGAACCGATGGAGGCGGAGAACCCCGTGGCGAAGTCGTCCCCCATGCCGAAGCGGGATCAGATCCTGGACAACTACGCTTGCAGGCTGTACGAGATCCCGGGAAGGATGAGAGAGATAGCTCGCTCCGTGGACGCCGAGGTCGTCGTAACCGGTCACACGCACTGCAGGTTCCTAGGTTCGGAGGAGGGGACCCTCCTCGTTAACGTGGGTACCACGGCGTGCCCGGCCACATGCGCGACGTGCATGGACCCCCTCAACGTCTTCAACGTGTGCAGGATCAGGGTTCGAAGTGAGAAGTTGGAGGCCAAGATCATCAACCTCGTCGAAGGCCGGGTGATCGAGCGTGAGGAGGTCGGGGTTGAGCGCTGAGACGGAACTGGTCGGGTTGATAGGGCACCCCGTAGAACATTCCCTATCCCCGGTCATGCACAACGCCGCCTTCGAGGAGAAGGGACTGGACTACGTGTACCTCGCGTTCGACGTCCCCCCGGACAGTTTGAAGGAGGCCGTGCTCGGTGCCAGGGCGCTCGGTATAGTCGGTTTGAACGTCACTATCCCGCATAAGGTGGCCGTCATGGACCTCTGCGACGAGCTGGACAGGGACGCCGAACTCATCGGGGCCGTTAACACGTTGAGGTTCTCCGAGGGCTCCATCGAGGGGTACAACACGGACGGTGAGGGGTTCCTCAGGGCATTAAGGGAGGAGGCCGGGTTCGAACCGAAAGGCGCGAAATGCGTGGTTCTAGGGGCGGGGGGCGCGGCCAGGGCCGTGGTGTTCAAGCTCGGTGACGAGGGCGCTTCGGAGATCGTCATAGCGAACAGGACCCCTGAAAAGGCCGTGAAACTCGCCGAGGAGGTGTCGGAAAGGCTCGGAGTTGAGGCCAAGGGCACCGGGCTCGATAAGGAGACGCTCGAAGAGGAGTTGAGAGACGCCGATCTCCTCGTCGACGCCACGCCGGTAGGCATGTATCCGAACGTCGACGAGCCTCCTTTGGTCACGGCGGACATGATGCATCCCGACCTCATCGTTAACGATCTCGTTTACAATCCACCCAAGACAAGGTTGCTGGAGGAGGCCGAAAAGGCGGGAGCCACCCCCGTCAGCGGCGTCGGGATGTTGGTCCATCAGGGTGCCCTGGCCTTCGAGATATGGACCGGTGAGGAGGCACCCGTCGACGTGATGAGGCGGGCCGTGTTGGAAGCCCTCGGTCGGGATCGTTGCTGATTTAAGCGGATCCGGAAGCCGGGCGCCGGGGGTGATCCCCCATGGAGATAAACGGTGTCGAGATCGAGGACACGTTCGCCGAGGCTTTCGAGTTCAGGGTCGCCAGGATCCTCATAACGGCCGCCACCAAGAGGTGGGCGCGCGTGGCGGCCCGCGAGACCACGGGTTACGGCACATCCGTCATCATGTGTCCGGCCGAGGCCGGTATCGACAAGGGCTTCGTCGATCCTCAAGACACGCCCGACGGTAGACCAGGCGTCATCGTGATGATAGGTCACAACGACGAGGAGCAGCTGGCCGAGGAGCTTCTCCACAGGATCGGCCAGTGCGTCATGACCGCGCCCACGGCCAACGCGTTCGATGCCATGCCGGAGGACGCCGAGGTCGTGGGAAGCGACAGGGTGGGGTACAAGCTGAGTTTCTTCGGTGATGGGTACCAAGAGGAAGATGAGATCGACGGTAGGAAGGTCTGGAAGGTCCCGATAGTCGAGGGAGAGTTCATCGTAGAGGACGAGTTCAAGATAGCCAAAGGAGTCGCCGGCGGCAACTTCTACATCATGGCGGAGAGCCAGCCGGCGGCCCTTCAGGCGGCCGAGGCGGCCGTGGACGCCATAAGGAAGGTTTCGAAGGTTTACACCCCGTTCCCGGGCGGGATAGTGGCCTCCGCGTCCAAGGTGGGTTCGAAGCAGTACGACTTCCTGCCCGCGTCGACGAACGACGCCTACTGTCCGACCGTTGAGGACAACGAGCTGCCGGAAGGCGTCAAGAGCGTGTACGAGATCGTGATAAACGGCCTGTCGGAGGACGCCGTCAAGGAGGCCATGAGGGTAGGGATCGAAGCCGCGTGCACCCAGCCGGGTGTCGTGAAGATCAGTGCGGGTAACTTCGGCGGCGAGCTGGGACAGTACGAGATCCACCTACACGACCTGTTCTAACGCCCTCCGGGTTCCCCTTCTCCCTCTCACCCCGTCCACCGCCGTCTCGAGGGCGCCTATCACCCTGACCCTCACCACGTGCACCCCTTCGAAGCGATCCGGCAGATCGGCGACGAGCACGGGACCTCCTAGACCCTCGCAGGTCCTGTCCACGAGCCAGTTCAACAGGCCCTCAACGTCGTCGAAGTTCTTCCTCTCCAGGTCATCGATGTGGACGGTCTCGGACGTCTTGAACCAATGCGCGTTCATCCTCCTGAACCTCTCAGGCGTGAGCTTCTCCTCTAAAATGTCCCTCAACTCCGGGGACATGGTCTTCCTGACGGGACTCTCGATGCCGAGTCTGTTCAACTCAAACCCTTGGAGCGATTCGAGAACAGCCCTCACGGCCGCCATCTCGGGGATCGGGGACGCGCCCATCCCCATCACCGTGGTATCCGGGTCGCCCGTGTCCAACACCGCTCCTACGACGTGGACGCCCTCGACCCTACTGGGGAGCAAACGGAGGTTCGGCCTGTAACCGGTCACGGCCTCCACCGAGTCGACGACTTTTTCCACGTCGGTTCCGGTCACGTCGAGTTGCTCCACCGGGGCTCTCCTCTCCTCGTGCACCGACCATGCGTCGCGCTCGATGACCTCGAGGAGTCCTTGAACGATCGCTTCGTTCCGAGTCCTCCCTGCCGCTAACCCGTTAGTGTGGGTGGGGGCGATCGCCTCGGGTACGGGGTGGAACACCTCCTCGATCGGTATCTGAACGTGCTCCCCGTCGGGCAGTGTAAGGGCATCCACCCAGCGGTTCGGTTCCCCTCTGTAGGCCTCCGGATACGGGTTGACGGGATCGTCGGGGTCTCGGATGACCCGAGATTCGTCGTATCGACATCGATCGCGTTCCACGGCCTCCATCACGCCGGATACCCTGGCTTGCGTCTTCGACGTGCCTTTGCCCGCGTGATGTTTTCCTTTCCCGTTCCGGAAGACGACGACGTGCGCGTCGCCCTCGCCCCGTTCCGAAACGGGTTTTAGACCCAGCTCACGGTCGATCCCGGTGCTCTCGATGAATTCGAGGGTTTCTTCCGGTCGCTCCGAGCGGAAGCCCTCCACGGCGTACGTTATCTTCGGCAGGGGAGTTTCCCCCTTTGGCTGTGCTGGTGTACGAACACGCCGTAGCCACGGGCGATCGGAGGCTATTACCTGAGGGTTCCGCTATGGCGGAAGCCTTGGCCATGGCGTTGTCCGAAGCCGGTGAGAGGCCGGTGATCCCTGCGGCCGAGGGGGTGGGACTCCGTTGGGGTGTCGTGGTCAGGAGCCTGGAGGAAGCGTTGGACATGTGCGACGGTGCCGTCGTCGTAGCCCCTGAGGATGACGACGTGCTGGCCGGTGTCATCGAAGAACTCTCGGAAGCGGGGTTGCGCGTGTACGGTCCGGATCCCGACGCCGTCAGGATCGCCGCCGACAAGGTGGAGACGAAGGGTAGGCTGAAAGAGGCCGGTCTCAGGGTGCCGCCCGAGGATGGTGAGTGTCTCGTGGTCAAGCCGAGGAGTTCCTGTGGTAGCGAGGGGGTGATCATGAGCTTGGAGGACGGCGTGAACGGTGACGACGTCCTGATCGAGGGGTTGGTGGCGGGGCCCAAGTGCAGCGTGTTGGCGTGTCGGTGGGGGGGCGATGTCGGCGTTCTGGCGGTCAACGACCAGGTGATGGTCGAGGCCGCGGGTCACATGATCTACGTCGGAGGGGTCACGCCCTCCGCGTTTCTCGACGTGGAGGATGCTAGGTCTTTAGCGGTGACCGTGGGAGATGCCTTAGGTCTTGACGGGGTATTCGGTGTGGACTTAGTGGTGACTAAAAGTGGCCCGGTGGTGCTCGAGGTCAACCCGAGGCCCACGACCCCTATCGTGGCCGCGGCTTCGGAGGATCCCGAATCCGTGGCATCTTCCCTGTTGGGGGACCCGAGGGACGTGTCCTACGAGTCCTCTTACCTGTACGTTCACGGGGGGCTCTCCGCGCTGACGGAGATGATTATGGATAGGATGGACGTGGAAGCCTCGGAGACCTTGAAGATAGGCGGTCTTCGAGTCGTCGAAATACGGTGACACGTCCGGGGTTGGTGTTACGGATGGCTGACAAGATCATGGGGCTGGACGTGGGAGGGGCCCACACGGATGCGGCCCTGGTAAGGTTGAGGGACGAGGGGATGGTCGTGGAAGACACCGAGAGGATCTACCTGCCGCTGTGGAAGAAGCGCAACCATCACAGGCTGGAGAGGCTCATCAGGAAGTTGGCCAGACGCTGGCGTCCGGACGCGGTCGGACTGACGATGTCCGGGGAGCTGGCCGACGCTTTCCCGACGAGGAAGGACGGTGTCGAGTTCATAGTCAAGGCGACGAGGCGAGCGACGAGACGGGACGTGTTCGTGGTAACGTCCGAGGGGGAGCTTGTGGATCCGGAGGAGGCGGTGGCGGAATGGAGGAAGGTGGCGGGGGCGAACTGGAGGGCCTCGTCCGAGTTACTGGCCAGCGTGCACGGTGAGGATGAAGATTTCGTATTTTGTGACTTCGGCTCGACTACTTTAGACATAATACCTATAATGGAGGGAGAAGTAAAAGCTAAGGGTAGAACGGACTACGAAAGGCTTAAGCATGGCGAGCTAGTTTACGTGGGTTTCCTTAGAACTCCTTTGTCCTACTTGTTGGATAGAGTGATTATAGACGGTAACGTAGTGGAGGTATCTTACGAATACTTTTCAATAGTAGCGGATGCGTTAACGGTGCTGGGTATAATAGGTGAGGATGAGTACACCGTCGAGACGCCGGACGGTAGGGGTAAGTCGTACGAGGAGTGCGCCAGGAGACTGGCTAGGGTCGTTTGCTCGGACCCGGAGGAGATAGGGGAGGAGGGGGTCATCGAGATAGCGAAACAGGCGTTCAAGGAGTTGTTCGGTAGGGTGTTCAAGCACGTGCAGAGGAAGGTTAGGGAGACGGGGGTCGAGCACGCCGTCACGGCGGGGTCGGGCGAGGAGGTTCTCACGGAGGTCTTCAAGAGGTTGGACGTGGAAACCACGGGGTTCGACGATGTCTTCGGCGAGGGTGCCGAGGTGGCTCCCGCGGTCGGGGCCGCTTACTTGACCGCGGTGAACCTCAGGGGTTGACCTCCACCCTGGGTAGCGACTTCTTGGCCAGTTTGAGGTACCTGCGCGTCGGTTCTCGGATAAGTTTCTCCACCCTGTCCTCCGTCAGGTACCCTATCCTCTTGGCCGGGACCCCGGCCCACACCTCGTAACTCTTAACTTCGGTGCCCTCCGTGACGACGGCTCCCGCGGCCACCACGGAACACTCTTCGATGACGACCCCGTTCATGACGGTCGCGTTCATCCCGATGAGAACGTCGGTTTCGATGGTGGCGCCGTGGATGACCGCCCCGTGTCCTATGGACACGTCCTTCGCTATCTCCACCTCGTAGCCCGGGGACGTGTGGATTACCACGTTGTCTTGGACGTTGGTTCGCCTCCCTATCCTCACGGGTTCCAAGTCGCCCCTGATCACGGCACCTGGCCACAGGTTCACGTCCCTACCCAACTCGACGCGACCCATGACGGTCACGGTGGGATGGGCGTAGATCCCATCCTCTATCTCGACTTCTCCGGACACGTACAACGTTAGATCACCCCGATCGGAACATCGGAAGCATCGCACAAGTTCAAAGTAATTCGAACGTGTATCCCGTTCTATGACTGACCTCTGATTCCCACTTCATCACGTCAACTACGTTCACTGGAAACAACCACTTTCTGTCCTTATCGAACACATCTTTGATCATCCTTCTCAACGTTTTGGATATCTTAACTTTCTCGCCTCCGACCACCATGGTCCTATCGTCCAGATCGACGTTGTCGACGGTCACCGATAGCACCTGGAGACAGTCCCTCCCCGTCTCCAACATCGTGGAGAGAACGGGGAGGAAGAAACGGTACTTGCCGCCTCGGTCGCTGAGGTCCACCGCCAACACCAGCAACTCGCCCATTCTGATGTCGACGGTCAACGCGTCGGAGTCGTCCAAGGCCCCCCACCTGAAAGGCATCTCCGGCTTGTCATCGTAGTACTTGGAGAGGTCCGAGTAGTGCTCCATCACCAGGGTCCTCAGACCGTCGTCGGTGACGACCGACGATACGGGCTCGTCGCCGAACCCCCGGAACACGCTCACGAACTCGGTGATGATGGGTCGGGGTAGGAACCTTCCCGTCCTGTGCCTCACGTAGGGCTCGGCGGTTTTCTCGAGTGGTTCCTCGGTCACGTCGCTGGCCGGTGTGTCGGGGAAGGCCGCCCTGAGTATCGCCGACATGACCACGTATGCGAACATGTGGAAACCGGTGACCATGGTGGTGTAGCGTTTCTTCACCAGCGACCTGAGGAACCTCCTCATTGAAGTCTCCAGATCACTCACAGTCAAAACTCAGGAACCGCCCAGCTCGAACTCGTCGTGGACGGCCCTGACGGCGTCCTTCTCGTCCTCCTCCGCCACCACGAACGAGATGTTCAGTTCCGACGCGCCCTGGGAGATGGTCTTCACGTTGACTCCGCGACGAGACACGGCGTCGAAGACCCGGGCCGCCACCCCGGGTGTTCCTCTCATGCCTTCACCGACCACGGCCACCACGCTGGCGTCGGTCGTGAACTCGACGGATTCCAGGACCCCTTCACCCACGAACTCGCGCTCCAGGGCCTTGGCGGCCTTCTCCGCGTCGTCCTCGGACACTATTATGGATATGTTGGACTCGGACGCGGATTGTGATATCATGATGACGTTGATGCCCTCGTCCCCGAGCCTCGAGAAAACCCTCCCGGCTATCCCGGGTCTGCCGATCATCGTTATCCCCCGGAGGTCCACGACACCGACGTCCGAGGACGAGGCCACGGCCTTGACGACGTGTTCCGCCCTGTCCGCCGTGGACGTGATGAGGGTTCCCGGGGCATCCGGGTTGAACGTGTTCTTGACCCGCACGGGTATGCCGGGTTCTCTAACGGGGATCACGGTCTTCGGGTGTAGAACCTCGGCGCCGAAGCTGGCGAGTTCCATCGCTTCCTCGTACGAGAGCCTCTCCACGGTCCTGGCGTCCGGTACCAGCTTCGGGTTGGCCGTCATTATACCGTCGACGTCGGTCCATATCTGGACCTCGTCCACACCCAACGCCGCGCCCAGTATGGCCGCGGAGTAGTCCGAGCCTCCCCTTCCAAGGGTCGTGACGTCACCGTCGAGCGTCCTTCCTATGAAGCCCGTGACGACGGGCACCTTGCCCGCGTTCAGCATCGGTTCGAGGACTCGCCTCGCCCTGCGTTGACACTCCGGCATTATGGGCTCTGCCTCCCCGAACCTGTCGTCCGTGACGACACCGGCCTCGCCGCCCTCCAGCGGTTCCGAGTCGATGCCGACGTCCCTCAAGGCACCGCTCACTATCGGGGCGGACAGTCGTTCCCCGAACGATAAGACGAGATCCCTGGACCTCGGCGTCACCTCACCCACGTAACTGAGCCCGATGAGCACCTTCTCCAGCTCGTCCAGAAGGGACTCTATCGTCCCCATTACCTCCCTGGCCACTATCGACGAGGATATCAGGTTCTCGACGGTTTCAACGTGCAGGTGCCTCAGTTTGCCCACGTAGGATTTGATCTCCTCCTCGCTCCAGGAAGGGGCCTCCTCGGCCGCCCTCTCCAACGTGTCCGTAACGCCGGCCATCGCGGACACCACGACCACGGGCTCGATCCCGTCCTCCAGGGAACCCTTGATTACACTCACGACCCTGCGGATGTTGTCGGCACCGCCGACCGACGTTCCCCCGAACTTCATGACCACCCTCAAGCCGAACACCACCCGGGGAGAACGGGCTTGTCCGAGGACGACACCAAGACCCGCGTCTGGGTACCGGGTCCGGAGGAGAAGAGACTGGGAGCCTCCGTCGCCGCCGAGGCACTGAAGAAGGTGGCGGAGGCCGGGTACCCCGTCTTCGAACCCCGCGTTTGCAGGGCCACGGGGGTCAAGGCGATCGCCAGGGAGGTGGTCAGGGAACTAGGCGAGCTGACCGGGCTGGAATACTCCCTCAAGGGCATCGATAAGGTGTTCGACAAGATCCTAACGAAACTCCCGGTGATAAAGCACGTGGTCGCGCCCGACGATTTCCACGACGAAGAACTACCGATGGAAGGATACGTGGTGTTCGTGGGCGTGGACCCTAGGGAGTACACGGAGGTCAGGGAGAAGGCCCCGGTGATAGCGGTGACGGCCAGGGAGGAACTCGACCTCGACAAAACCCCCCTGGTCCTCGCCAGGAACGACCTGTGCGTCGACAAGGGGGAATGCGCCGTCCTAGCCCTCCACGCCGCGGACGTACCCCCGGAGAGACCCCCGTACGACGTCGAGGTCCTGACCCACCGCGACCTCTACGGTCAAATGGTCAAACTGGCCAGGTTCATCGCCAGCACCGTGGCCACGAGGTGCGGATACCTGAAGTTCCCTTACGTGACCGTGAAGGAGAGCTTACTACTCGACCCGGGGGAGTACAAGGTACGCATCAAGGAGAAGGACCGACCCGGGTGAGGCGGGCGTGCGGGGATGAGAAGAACCCTGGTCAAGTTGGCCTCGAAGCCCTTCGTGAAGGGAGAGGTGATAGCCTGCGGTACCAAGTACGACCCCATAGACGAGGAGGAGAAGGAGATAGTCGACGTCATCAACTCGATCCCACTACTCCTCGTAAGGTTCGAGAGCTACCCGAAACCCCCCGAGGAAGTCATCGCAGCCGAGCTAGGCCCGGAGCTGTCGGAGGAACTCAGGAAGAGAGGCTACGGATTGACCCCCATCGAGGCCTTCTCACCCAAGACCCTTGATGTCACCCTGGTCACCAAGATAGTCCTGGACGAGACCAGGTACGTGTACTGCACGTTCCCCTCGGACTCGAACGTCCGAAAACTGGCCCGCAAGTACGGATGCACGGTGTTGGAGGAGGACGTGGGTGAAGCCCTCGTCGAAGCCCCTACCAAGTACCACGCCCTCCGCTTCGCGGTAGGCGTCCTGCTCGAGTTAAACGGGTCCGCCGCCGTGGGATTCACCCAAGCCGCGGCCACCGAGAGGTACGCCAAGGTGGAGACCCTGATCAGACCACCCTTCGCGGCGTTCACCAAGATGGGAGCGGAGTGGGCCATCCACGAGGGCGGCGAGCGGAAGATACCGAAACCCTCCGGGGACGTCGAGGCCCCGGATAGGATCCTCTACCTCGACGTCATAGGATCCACGAGGTTGATCGACAAGTTGGGCCGATCGTACCTGCACGGGTTCATGGAGAGGGTCATCGAGACCCTCCAGGAGGAGCACGCCTCCATACTCCACCACAGGCCGGGAGGCGACGACGTCCTCGCGAGGTTTCCCTCCAAAAGCCACGCTTTAAGGGCAGCCATCAAGGTGTTAGGCCTCGCCGACAAGGCTAGGGTAAAGGTCAGGGAGGGCGTCGGGAACTCCAGGAGCTCCGCCGCGGAGGAAGCCCTAGCCACCGAGGAGAGGCTCAGGTACGAGGCGTCCTTCGTGGCCTTCAGGTTCGGTCCTGACGTCGTAGCCCTCGTGGAACCACCTCCACCCGCCTACGAGGCCGCCAGGCTCCCCATGGAGCTCGGCAGGATGGTGGCGGCCTCCCTGATAACCGGCTCCCTGGCCATCGTTCACCCCGTCCTAGCGCTCCCGGCCCTGTTCGTGTTCCCACTGGCCGCCTTCAAAAGGGCCTCCAAGCCCCACTACGGCCTGATATGGAGCGTGATATGGCTCGGAGTGACCGCGGGGGTGATCTCCGCGGCCGCGGGGCTCAGACCGATAATCCTCCCTCCGGGCCTAAGGGAACTCATCGACGTGACCTTCGGGGTTATCCTCAAGACGATCCTATCGAAAGGGACCCTCCCAGGGGTAGGATGGCCGTGACCTTGATGGAAGAATGCAGGAGCGGCGACGTACCCGAGATCGTGAGAAAGGCGGCGGAATCCGAGGGTATAGAACCCGAGAAACTAGCCCGCCTGGTGGCCGAGGGAAAGGCCGTCATCCCGGCCCACGTCGACCGTAGAGACGCGATAAACCCCGCCCCGATAGGCGAGGGTCTCCGCGTCAAGGTGAACGCCAACGTGGGATCCTCCCCGGCCCTGGCCGATCCCGACCTCGAGGTGAAGAAGGCTGAAGCCGCCGTCGAGTACGGAGCGGACACCGTCATGGACCTCAGCACCGGGGGAGACCTCAGGGAAATAAGGAAGGCCATACTCGAAGCCGTCGACGTCCCCGTAGGCACCGTACCGATCTACGAGGCGGCCGTCGAAGCCAGACGGTCCGGAAAAGCCGTCGTCGACATGGACGAGGACGACATGTTGAAAGCCATCGAGCGGCACGCGGAGGACGGAGTCGACTTCATGACCATCCACGCCGCCCTGACCAGGGAAGCCCTCGAAGACCTCCTCCGGTACCCCAGACGCCTGGGCGTCGTCTCCAGAGGAGGCGCCATCATCGCCGCCTGGATGATACACCACGACGCGGAAAACCCCCTCTACGAGAACTACGACTACATCCTCGAGGTACTGAAGGAGCACGACGTCACGGTATCAATAGGGGACGGGATGAGACCCGGGTCGGTGTTGGACGCCAACGATCCGGCCCAACACAGGGAGATGATAATCCAGTCCGAACTCGTCCACAGGTCCCGAGAGGCCGGGGTCCAATCCATGGTCGAAGGGCCCGGTCACGTCCCGCTCCACGAGATCCCCGCCGTCGTCAAACTCCAGAAGAAAATCTGCGACGGGGCACCGTTCTACGTCCTGGGGCCCATCCCCACCGACGTGGCGCCCGGGTACGACCACATAACGGCGGCCATCGGAGGCGCCATAGCCGCGTACCACGGCGCCGATTTCCTATGTTACGTGACCCCCGCCGAACACCTGGCCCTACCCGACGTCGAGGACGTCGTGGAGGGCGTCATAGCGGCCAGGATAGCCGCCCACGCCGCCGAAACGGCGAGGGGGCACCCCGAGGCGCTGAGGGAGAACGAGCGGATGGCGGAAGCCAGGTGGAACCTCGACTGGGAGACGCAGTTCGAGACCGCCCTCGACGGCGAGAAAGCGAGGAAGTACAGGGAAGAGAGACCCCCCGAGGACGAGGAAGAATGTTCCATGTGTGACGAGTTCTGCGCCATAGCCATCCTCCGCAGGTACCTGGAGGAGGGCAAATGAAACCGGAGCCAACCTTCGTGCCGGAAGCCCTCCGGATGACGTTCACCAGGACTATGGCGGCACCCAGGCCCGAAGAACCCGAAAGGGCCCTCCGCCTACTCACGGCCTTCTACGACGGCGACACCGTGTACGTCGAAGAGAAACTCGACGGTACCAACGTCAGACTCCACGTGTCGCCGGAAGGCACCCTGGCCCACACGAGGGGATGGGTCGACGTCGACGCCTACCTGAAGGACCTAGGCGTGGAGCCACCCTGGGCGGACGCCCCCGACGAGTACGACGGTCTTACGGTCTTCGAGGGCGAACTGCTGCCCTACGACGTGTTCTCGCAGGACTCCCCGAGGCTCCACGAGCTGGCCGGTGCCCTCGAGGCCGAGGTCCTCTTCGACGGGCGACCCTCCGACACCACGGCTGAGGCCGTGTACCTGGAGGGCAAACGGTACGAGTGCAGACCGGAACCCCTGTTCTCCAAGGCCTGCGAACTGGACCCGGACCACGAACTGATCCAAAAGTTCATCGAGGAAAACGAGCGGAAACCCGAATTCCCTCACGCCCTGAGGGAGGGACGCGTCCGGGTTAGGTACCACGCGTACGAGGTGGATCTACTGGAGGGAGAACCCTTCGTCCGCAGGCCCAGGCCCGAACATCACCGCGAATGCAGGAGACTCTTCGATCCCGTACCGTACCGTGCCATCGACGCCTACGACGCCGAGACGCTCGAAAGGGAACTGAACAGGTGCGAGAGGGAGTTGAAAGAGGGGTTATGCCTCAAGCCCGAAGTCGAGGATACGGAACACCCGCACTCGGTGAAGGTCAGGTGCGAGTGGTTCCTGAGGAGGGAGTTCGAGGGGAGGTTACCCCGGACGGGCGCCCCCAAGGTGGTGGGTAGACTGACCGTCCAGATGCATCAAACGGTGCTCCTCCACGAGAACATCCGCGATCTCGCCGGAAAGGACCCCTTGAGGGTGGGTAGGGTTCCTAGGAGGGTCAGAGAGAGGGTGGAGAGAGCTCTCAACCTTCAGCGCGCCTTCTTGGAACGGGGATTGGACACGGAATCACTGTGAAGGTCGACGTCTCACCCGTCGTGCCCGTCGTCGTGGACGTCGTGGTCGGTGTCGTGGTTGGCGGTTGTATCGACGTGGCCGACGTTCCGGTCGACGTTGGCGACGGTGAGGGTACCGGGTAGGAGTAAGAGGATGGAGAGACCCCCGTTCCCGTGGTCGTGGACGTCACCTCCGAGGTCGCTTCGACCACCAGGTTGGATAATTCCGCCGTGAACGACACCGGGAACACCTGCAGTACGGGTGTCTGCCATATCGCCGGTAACACCGTGTTGAGCGCGAGCGCCGGATCGAAGTCGACGTAGGGTGGGCTCGCGTTCCAATCACCCAACACCGTCTGGATGAGGGTAGACGGGTATCCGAAGCCCGACGGTCCGACGAATATGTCGAAGGTCCACTGAGAGTTGAGGACCCCGACGAGGGTCTTCAAGGCGTTGAGGTCCTTCGCCGATAGCGGTTTGAGTAACGACGCCAGGGTATCCAGGAACGTGAACTGGAACCCGGTTCCGCTCGCCACGATGGGTGACGACGGCGTCCCGTTCTCCGACACGAAAGTGCTCAACCACTCGGATACCCTCGTGAACACGTCCCCGGACGTCGGAAGGGCCGGGAACTTGACGGTGAGTTCGGTCGCGGTCTCGAACGCCGTCTTGCCCGTCGCCATGGCCGCCGCGTAGTTCGTGGGAGCCGTCGCCGACATGTAAACCAGGTAATCCGTGCCCGGCGTCCAATCCATCACCCTGACTCCCGGCACGGTGGATATGGTGACGTCGACCTCGGACGAGAGGGAACCAAGGTCCACGCTGGAGGGATGCGACGTTTCCTCCACCACGCACACCGGTTTCAGGGGAACGACGCATTCGTCGGAGGAGAGTTGGGAGGCGAAAGATAGGGTACCGGGAGCCGATGACCCGTACATGTACTGCAACTGGCCTACCAGAGGCATCACGGTCATCTCGCACAGGTCCCATCCGTTGCTAGTACTGTTCGCGAAGTTAATCATCAACAGCTGTACTTCTTTACCACCTATATCCACATACGTTGTTATTCCTATCTGACTTACTTGATCTTTATTATTGCCCTTGTTATCCTCGTAATATTGAGTTATATCGAATTCAAATATTGGATCAAAGGTATTTTCAATCACTACGTCGCTAAATACATACTCATCAGCATTGCTATCGTATGTCTCCTTGGAATTAAAGTTTATAAACGTCCTGATGCTGAAGTAATCGTTATTGTAAAACGTGTAAATAGCGGCCAGCCCTCCAATTGGCACATATCTATTATTCTCATACCATTCGACTCCAGGGAACGGGATAGCCAGTATATCATATCCGAAGTTGGTAGTAGTGTTCATCTCCAAGAACTTATCGAGTGAGTAATATGGCTTAACATCTGATGATAGCAGTATTAAGAATTTCATGGTGCTAGCATTGGCGTTGTATACTACATTGACTGATGATATATCGTCAAATCCTTCAACAGTCGCTGTTACCTGTGACGTGGATGAGGATGACCACTTTCCATATGCTCTAAAGTACACCAATATGGGAACGTCGTAAGTCTGGTTATTCGAGTAAAACGGGAGTACTGTTATTGATCCGTCCTGTAAAGATACTATAACATACCTTGCAAATACCACGTACATCGGAGGAGGAGAAGTTGTATTAGAGGTGCTGGATGTGAAGAAATTATCTTGAAACGTATTGTAACCGGGCGAGTTCAGTAAATGAACTTCTAGCCATGCTACTAAACAGTATGCTTCGGTACCGTCGGATGATAAATACGATGCGAACGATATGGAGGAAGCATCCGATGGACAGTGTGGGGATGCCCATAATAGTGCGGTATACAGTATTTCTAAGCCACCACTGGTAACTTTTAATGTCTTGAACCAAACGCCATATGTTCCCTTATGGTAACCTATAAACGATATCGCTACCAAGGGAGACTTGAGGATTCTCAAGTCGAAGTCTTGTATACCACTATCTTCTTCTATCCAGCCTGACACGGAATTTGATACGACAGGGACGCCCGAATACGGGTACTCAACATTCACTACTGTCCATCCGATTTTCCCGTTGACATTGTACATAACGAGGTAGGTATTGTCAATACCGGAGGAAGACTCTGATGAACTTATTAGAACAACTTTTATCTTGCTGGCCGATCCGCCTACCGGGATCTGTAGTGATCCCGTACTTTGAACAGCGGACTGATAGTAAACGGGGTATGGGTATCCCGTTCCAACTAAGATCCTCTCGGTTATGGGAGTTATGTAGATATAATTATCGGATGAGTAAGACACTAGTATAGGGATTTCCTCCGCCTGCGTTCCGCTTAATGATGATTGCATGATCACCGGGTTTGAAGCTGCAACACCTATTGCTGAAACGCTTTCTTCCACGGATATAAAGCCAGCTGGAATCTTAACTTCATCGTATCTAACAAGATACACTGATATTCCCTTAGCTGTTTCACTAGAAGTATACGTCGCTACCACTTCGCCTAGGTTATTCACAGGATAGGCCGAGTACACGGCAACATACTTGGTGTGATCTTGACATGTAGTCGAATTCACTGTGATGTTCTCGGCTATGGTGACCTCGGAATGAATCCAGGGGGCTAGGTTGGGCCACATCTGATTATATCTACTCTCCAGCACCTGCTGGAGCGGAGACGAGCACGAGGAGGCCACCGGGATGACGCAGAGCGAGAGCATCACCAGGAGAAGGAGGGGAGCGCCCTTCAACGGCCACTTCCCCCTACCGCTTCGTCGTTAGCCTGCTTAAAAACGTGATCGGGGAGGCCGTCCCTTGTGCGGGATAGCGTTCTCCGCCGCGGGTAGATCGGAGGTCGAGGCGATGTTGGACGTCATGCGTCACCGGGGGCCGGACGGTCGAGGTGTGACCGTGTTGTCGGACGGCGGGTTCACGGGGGATGGGGAGGGCCCCTCCCTGGGTCACGTCAGGTTGTGGGTGAGGGGCGACCCGGATGCGGAGCAGCCGATAGTCGGGGATGGCAGGGCGGTCGCCGTCAACGGTGAGGTGTACAACTACAGGGAGATAGTCGGGGAGGACGTCCCCTCCGACTCGTGGGCGGTTTTCGAGTCCGTGAGGGACGTGTCGACGGCGAAGGGAGCACTCAGGGTGCTGATGGGTGAGTACTCCTTCGTGACCGTGTTCGAGGACGGGACCGTGGTGGCGGGTAGGGATCCCGTGGGTGTCAGGCCCCTTTATTACTCGATGGAAGGCGGCGTCCTCCGGATAGCTTCGGAGAAGAAGGCCCTGTGGCGTGTCGGGGCGAGGGAGGTCAGGAGGTTACCTCCCGGTTCCGTCCTCGTGGCCGGGGACGAGGGCGTGGATGTGACCGGTGTGGTCAGGATTCCCAGGCCCGAGCCCGGGTCCCACGGCGTGGAGGAGCTGGAGGACGCGTTGAGGGATGCGGTCGCCAGGCGTGTCGAGGAGACGGAAAGGGTGGGCGTGGTCCTGTCGGGGGGCGTCGATTCCACCACAGTCACCGTTCTGGCGTCGGAGTACGTGGACGTGCAGGCTTACTCCGCCGGGTTCCCGGGGTCCGAGGACGTGGATTTCGCGGAGAGGGTCGCGCGTGAGATCGGTGTGGAGTTCGAGGCCGTGGACCTGTCGGAGGATTTTCCGAGGTTCGTGGTGGCCACGGTGTACGCCGTCGAGTCGTGCAATCCGATGAAGGTGGAGGTGGGTATCCCCGTGCTCGCGTGCGCCGAGGCGATGGGGAGGGACGGTTTGAAAGTCATGTTGTCTGGTCAGGGCGCCGATGAGCTGTTGGGTGGGTACCATCGGTACACGAGGCTCTACGACGATCCGGTGGCCCTGATGTTCGAGCTCTGGAGGGACGTGGCGTCTATCCACGAGGTGAACCTTGAGAGGGACGATAAGGCCGGGATGTTCGGTGGATCGGTGGAGCTTAGGGTACCGTTCCTGGACATGGACGTCGTGAGGGTGGGGATGGGGATACATCCGTACGATAACCTCGCTTCGGCCGATGACAGGTTGAGGAAGAGGGCCCTCAGGAAGGTGGCCGAGAGGGTGGGTGTCCCGAGGTTCGTGGTGGAACGGCGCAAGGTCGCCACCCAGTACGGGTCCATGACGTCGAAGGAGTTGGACAGGTTGGCCAGGTCCGTGGGCGTGAAGAAGGGCGTCGCGAGGGAGCTCGGGTACCGGAGTCACAAGGAGCTCTTCCTCAGGTTGGTGGGCAAGCGTTTGGGGTTCCCTTGGGAGGCCCCGGATCCCGAGGAAGTTGAACGGGTGGCATCTAAAATGGGGATGGAGGCGTCCCTGGTCGAGTTCCTGGAGGAGTACGTGGATCCGTTCGCTAGAGAGGTAGCCGGTCGGTGAGTAGAGCTTCCAGGCTCAGTCCCTTTCTGACGGCGGATTCCAGGGTTATTTTGCGTGAGGACGTCGTCTCTTCGGTGTCTTCGGGCCGGACGAGTACGACGTTGAGGGGGTGTCGGGGTAGTCTCCTGTGTGCGGGTCGCCAGGCGATGAAGGGTGTTGCGTCGAAAGTCTTGGCGAATTCCTCGAGTTTCGTCACGTCTTCCTTGGGCACGTAGAGCACGTCGGATCGTCGGACCTTGCATTCCATCACCACGTGTCCTTCCGAGGGTGTGTAGGCGACGACGTCGACGGGACCGGATCCCGCGGCTCTTAGGGCGCCGTACCCTCTGTCCCTCAGGTAGTTCACTATGTCCCTCTCCAGCCTGGCTCCCTTCTCGTACCTGGTCACGGGACCTCTACCCCTTTGAGCGGGTCGTCGATCCTTTTTCGAATGTAGGAGACGATGACGTTGGCGATGTCCTCCACGTCCTTTCCCTCGGCTTTCAGCCACTTCACTTCCACGGAGTACCTGGTCTCGACGGCGTCTGCCGCCTTCCTGTACATCCTTCTGACCTTCTTCAGGAACTCCCTGTCGAATTCCTCGTCCTCCACCATCGGTTCCCTGTCGATGATGAAGATGACGTCGGGTTTGGGGACGGGGCGTTGGAGTTCGACGAGCCAGTCGAAGTCGGCGCCGAGCGTTGATTGGTAGGCTATGGTGCTTAGTAGGGTTCTGTCCGATATCACGAGGTCGTGTTCTTTCAGGTTCAGCTCGGTGTGGAGTAGCATTCTGTCGAGGGTGAAGGCCAGGGCTTGGGCGTACGGGTCCTCGAGTTCGAGGGCGCGTTTTCCTATCTCGGTGTACGGTTCCGCGACGGTTGCGACGTCGTACCCCATCATCTCGAGTATCTCCGCCGCGGTGTGTACGACGGACGTTTTCCCTACCCCGTCGACCCCGTCGATGCCTACGTACAAGTTCGTGCCCTCGGGAAATGTTAATATATCTCGATATTGAACCTGCGGTCGTGGAGGGCAGCGGGGCGGGGTAGCCAGGTCCATCCCGCCGGGCTCATAACCCGGAGGTCCCGGGTTCAAATCCCGGCCCCGCTACCAAGTCCCGGAATCGTTATGAACTTCATAACGATACGGGGTGGGGAGGGAGGCTAGATCGCGTTCAGGACGTCCCACAGGGCCTCGACGACAGTCAGGAACACCGTCATAGCGGTTCCGAACGCCAGGTCGGTGCCCGTCACCGGGATCCCGATCTTCTGCAGGAACCCGGCTATCGCGTCGAACACGGGGTTCAACGGGTCCCCGGCCACGAGACCGGCTTTGACGTTCTCCGGTAGTACCAACGTCAGCAACGTTGCGATCACCGCCGGTGTCACGACGTCCACGTGGATGGATGGTGTCCTGACCTGCACGTGGGGTTTCGGCACCACCGGTGGGGCCGGCGGTACCGTCGGTACCTCACCGGCGTGGCTCGCCGACGTGTTCCTCTTCGATTCTTCCTCGTTCTCCTCCGCGGACAGCAGGGGTTGGATGTTGACGCCGGCCGCCCAGAGTATGGCCTTCGCCAGGAGGGCGTGGGCACCCTCCCTATCCGTTAGCTCCGGGTGGGGTCCGAACAACACGAACCTGCCCCGTGGAACCCACTTGTCCCCTTCCCTCACGAAGTACTGACCCGCTACTATCGCCCAGCCGCTGCACACGTCCTCGTATTGACCTACGGGCCAGATCTTGATCATGACCTCCTTGCCTTCGATGTTGGTTATCTTGTACCAGTACCCGTCCTTAGCGTCGTACACGTCACCGTTCTCGGGGCCGAAGCCGGGGCCGTTCCAGTACTTGTACCAGTACACTCTGTTCCAGGTGTACGGTGGTGTCAGCGGGTTGTGGGGTAGTATCAGGACGTGACATATCCTGTCGGGGCCCTCCATGCCGTCTATCACGGTGACGCCGTCCACGAAGACGTCCTGAGAGCCCGGGTTTCCGGGGGCGTATTCCAGGTCGCCGGCGTGGAGGTAGGCACCGGCACAGATACCGACGTACCCGATGCCTAGATCGATCTGAGCGTGGTACAGGTCCTTTATCCAGTCGAAGTGCCAGTAGCGCTCGGGGTGCCAGCCGCCCGGCACGTAGAGCACGTTTATGTGCTCGCCCGTCAGCGGGTCCGTCCCCGTTTCCATGACCGCTCTCCACCTGTCCGGCAGCTCGGTGTAGTGCCATACTATGGTGTATTCCGGGGATTTGGCCCTGTAAGCGTCCCACCACTCGACTATCTTCTCGGTGTCGGCCACGCACGTGTCGTCGGCACCTCCCCCGGCCCACGTGAGCATCTGTACCTCGGCGACCGACGCGACCGGGGCCGTCGCCACCGCGATCATCACCAACGCGGTAAACCGAAGGGTTTCCATAACTCCGCCCTCCCCGGTTCGGCGCGGGAGGGGACCCATTATATCGCTTGACCGCACCGGTTCGAAGCCTGGGATGAAGAAGGGACCTCCGGAGGGGTGACCTTGTGACCGGACCGGTGGGAGCTGACCCCCTCACTTGATCACTTTCAGTCTCTCGACGGCCTGCGGGTACAGTGAGACTTCGAAACCGTCCTCGTCACGTTTTATCACCAGGTTGCCCCTGTTGTCTATCCTCACCACTTCACCCTTGATCTTCCTCTTCCTGTACCCCGTGGGAGCCCTGTACTTGACGACCACGGCGACCTCCTTCCCGATGATATCCTCGTCCCACTCCGGCACCGTCATCTCGAAGAAGTTGGGTCGCTTCAGACCGAACTCCTTGTACGTCGGTACACGCTTCAGCTCCTTGCCGCACTTGGGACATCTGAAGACTTCCGTCCCATCTTCCCTCAGTTCCACTTCCATCTCGACACCGCACTCGGGGCACATCATCTCCCTACATCACCCCCGGGATCTGGCGCTCTCGTGTTCCTCGGCCAGGGAACCCGCGTCTCCCCCGACCTTGAACCTCAGTATCACGTCCCTCCCCAACTTCTCCACCGACGTCAACTCCAGCGCGACCCCGTTCACCACCTCGGAAAAACCCTCCCCCTCCAACGCGGTGGGGGCCTCGGAACCCCCGACCATGACGGGGGCTATCGCCATCCTGACCTCGTCCACGAGACCCTCCTTGAAGAACGACCAGGCCAGGGTGGGACCGCCCTCGAGGAGTAACCTCTCCACCCCGTACTCGCGGGCAAGGTGACGCAGCGCTGCGGCCACGTCGACCCTCTCCTCCCCGACCCTATGAACGTCCACCCCCGCCTCCTCTAGTTCCCTCACCCTGTCCTCCGGGGCGACGTCCGAGCAGTAGATCACGGTGGGGATGGATCCGGCCGTTTTCACCAGCCTGGAGTCCGCGGGGGTCCTACATCTGGAGTCGAACACGACCCTGATCGGATCCTCACCGTCCACGAGGCGGACGTTGAGCATCGGATCGTCCGCCAGCACGGTGTTGACTCCCACCGCCACCGCGTCGAACTCCGCCCTGAGCCTGTGGACCTCGACCAGATCCTCCCTACCGGAGACCCTGGAATCGCCGTCGACGGTGGCTACCTTGCCGTCGGCCGTGACGGCTACGTTGTAGAGGACGAAGGGCCTCTCACGATGAACCCTTCCACCCATAGTACGTCGGCGACCCCCTTACGGAACGATCTCAACGCGTCCTCCGGGGACATCACTATCGGCTCACCGTGCACGTTGAAGCTCGTGTTGAGAACGGCCCCGAGTCCCGTTTCGTCGCGGAAACGTTCGACGATCCGACGGTAGAACGGGTCCTCGTCCACGAGGGTCTGGGGTCTCGTCGTACCGTCCACGTGGACCACCGCGGGCGCCTCCTCCTCGAAGTGCTCCGTGGCGCGAAACGCCATGGTCATGAACCTGGACTCGCAGGCGTTCTCCGCGTACCTCGGGAAGTCTTCCATCAGCACGGTGGGGGCGAAGGGCTGGAAGGGGTCTCTTCCGAGCATTTCGTTGAGCCTATCGACGATCCCTTCGTCCCTAGGGTCGGCCAGTATGCTCCTGTGACCCAGGGCCCTAGGCCCGTACTCCATGGCGCCCTTGAACACGGCCACCACGTTGCCTTCAAGCAGCTCCTCGACCACGGTCTCGGGGTCGTCCCCGACGTGCTCGTACTCGACGCCCTCGTCGTCCAGGATCCTCTCGACCTCGTCTTCGTCGTACGAGGGACCCAGGTACACGTGTTCCATCCTGGGAGGCGATGGTGTTCTTCCCTCGGCGAGTTCGTGGAGGGCCCATACGCGTAGGGCCGCTCCCAACGCGAGTCCGCCGTCGCCCATGTTTGGGTGGACGAAGAGGTCGATGTTCAGCCTCTCCCTGAGCTTCATGTTGGCCACCACGTTCGCCGCCACCCCGCCGGCGTAGGCCACGTTCTTCTCGTTCCAGGCCTCGATGTGGTGGGCGAAGAGGTCGAGGAGGCACCTTTCGAGGTGTCTTTGGGCCGTGGCGGCTAGGTCTTCCCTGGGGAGCTCGGCCAGCGGGGAGGATCTCAGGAACCTGACGGCCTCGCCGGAGATGAGGCCGCTCTCGTTCACCACCGTGCCCTTTTCGACCCTGATGTACTCGTTCTCGAGCCACTCCATCGCGTCGTCGTCCGGGCGGCCGTACGCGGCCAGGCACATGGTCTTTCCCTCGTCCTTCATGGGTTGGTAACCCAGCATCTGCGTGACGTTGGCGTAGAAGTCGCCCAGGGAGTCCCTGTATGATACCGTCGCGACGCGTCGCATGTCGCCTTTTTCACACACCCATACCGTCGCCGATAGACCGTCGCCGGCGGCGTCGACGGTTATCGTGAGGCATCGATCGAACCCGGAGGTGTAATAGGCGGAAGCGGCGTGGGCCTCGTGGTGTTCGACGTGGATCAGGGGGGCCTCGAGCCTATCGGCGAGCTCCCTGAGCGCGTCGGCGAGTTTCTTCCTCCTGTAGAGGCCCGCGACGGCTATCGCGTCGATGTCCTCCCCGTGTTCCCGGAGCACCCACCGGAGGGAGCGTTCCGGCACGCCCCGGTGAAGCTTTTTCCTCGAAAACCTTTCCTCGTTGGCGGCGGCGACGACGTCGCCGTCGTCCACCAGGGCGACCCCGGCGTCGTGCCCGTGGTGGACGCCGAGGATCCTCATCTGGGGGACCCCCGCTCCATGGCGGACAAACAGAAGTTCATCCCGTTCAGGAAGCTCCTGGGTATGGACGTTTACACGGAGGAAGGAGAGTGGATAGGCAACGTTGAAGACGTCACGTTCAACCAATCCGACGGCTCTCTGAGCAAGTACATCATCGTGAGGACGGAGAAGAAGTCCGGGGGCTTCATCCCCGTCCTGTCCGGGGCCGAGGGCGAGGAGATGCTCACCGTGAACGCCGAGGATGTGAAGGCGATAGGGGACATAGTGATAGTGCGTAGCAGACCGAGAGCCGAGAGGGAGGAAAGGGAGGAGAGCGAGGAGGAAGAGGTCATCCCGGGAGCCTGAGCCCCTTGCTCTTCCTCATCGAACACATGGACGAGTGGTCCCCTTGGATCGATATCGAATACGCGGAGTCCTACCGCGTCTGCCGCCGGGAAGGCATCGACGTCGTCGTCACCAACGCGAGCCCGGAGGTTATGATCAAGGGTAGGTACCCGCGGATACCGACGTCCGTCGAGGACGTGCCTCTGGATCCGGAGAGGGTCGCCGTCCTGGTTCCCGAGGCGGAGGATCCGCTGACCCCCGAGGATTCCGAGAGGCTGGACGCGGTCGTCGTAGGCGGGATCCTCGGGGATCACCCGCGGAGGAAGAGGACACTCCGTCTGCTGGTGCCGAAGCTGAAAGGGTTCGAGACGAGGACACTAGGTCCCTACCACTTCAGTATCGACGGTGCGGTCAAGGTGGCCCTCAGGGTCCTCGTGGAGGGTATCGACCTCGAGGAGGTGGAGGTCGTCGAGAAACCGGAGTTGGAGGTGGAGCCTGGACACACCGTCACGTTGAACTGTGACTACCCGGCGGTGGACGGGGATCCGTGGATCCCCGAAGAACTCGTCGATTACCTCAGGGAGGGTATAGTGGAGTATGAGGAGGCTGAGTTTAGCGCTCGTAGGGCTGGGAGGGATAGGAGGGACGGTCCTGAGGGAACTGCGTGAGGGGAGGCTCAGGGAGTTCTACAGGTTGGAGGTGGCTTGTGACAGACACGAGGAGAAGCTCGCCGAAGCGGAGAGGGACTTCGGGTGTAAGACCACGGACGACGTGAAGGACGTGATCGACCACGGCGCCGACGTCATCCTGGAGGCGGCCTCCATAGAGGCGGCGGCGGAACTGTTACCGGAGGCCTTGGAGACGTCTTCGGTCGTCGTGATGAGCACCGGCGTGTTCGCGATCACTCCGGGTTTGCTGGAGGAGTGCGTGGACGTGGCGGGGGACAACGGGACCATGCTGGTGCTCCCGTCGGGGGCTATAGGGGGCATCGACATAATCGTCGCGCTCAGGGATGATGTCGAGGAGGCCGTGCTCACGACGAGGAAACCGCCCGAATCGCTCGGTGTAGAGGTCGACGGGGAGGAGGTGTTGTTCGAGGGATCCGTGGACAGGGCCGTCGAGAGGTTCCCGAGGAACGTCAACGTGGCCGCGACCTTGGCAACGGCGCTGGGGGATCCCGATCTACTGACGGTCAGGGTGGTTGCCGACCCGAAGGCGGAGTGTATAACGCACGAGATAGAGTTGAAAACAGACGTCGGAGAGTACAGGATCGAGGTGAAGAACGAACCCTTACCCGATGTCCCTAGGACCAGCGCCTTGGCCGCCATGTCGGCGGTGGCGACGCTTGAAAAACTCGCGTCGCCGCTCAGGGTCGGAACGTGACTTCAGGGACCGCGAGATCTTCTCGGAGTTGAGGGTCCCGCCCAACCTACACCTCGTCCTGAGGGTGGACGGTAGGGCTTTCACGTCCCTGACGGACAGGTTGGGGTTCGAGAAGCCGTACGATCGCAGGTTCGCCGACGCTATGGCCAGCACGGCCGCCAGACTCGTGAAGGACGCCGGGCTCGGGGCCGTGATGGCTTACACGTTCTCCGACGAGATAAACCTGCTGATACCGAGGGACAGGGTGCCTTTCGCGGGTAGGGTGGAGAAACTCGTCTCGGTGTCCGCTTCCTGCGCCTCGGCCTATCTGGTGAAGGAGCTGAGGGAACGGGGGGTCGATACCGGGGAGGAGACGATCTCGTTCGACTCCCGGTGCATACCCCTGAGAACGGACGAGGTGCCCGGTTACATGGCGTGGAGACAGGCCGAGGCCTGGAGGAATCACGTCAACTCGTACGGGTACTGGGCTCTCAGGAAGAAGGGGCTCGGTCCAAGGGAGGCGGCGGAGAGGCTCAAGGGGATGAAAGCGCACGACGTGCACGAGCTCCTGTACTCCGAGTTCGGTATAAACCTCGGGAGAACACCGGTGTGGCAGCGACGGGGGATGGTCGCGTACAAGGTGGTCGTTCCCGTCCGAGGCGTTCTCAGGAGGAGGGTTACCGTCGACAGACATCCCCCGTTTTTCGACGATCCCGAGGGTGAGCGGCTGGTCCTGTCCTTGGTCGAGAAAGGATACGTCGACATCGACGGTTGGGAAGGGGTGATGAAACGTGATCAACGTGCTGGTGCTGGGTGACTCGCACATCCCCGAAAGGGCTCAGAGCGTACCGGCACCGCTGCAGGAGAAGATAGAGGAGTTGACACCCGTCGACGTGGTGATATCACCGGGGGATTATACCGCGGATGACGTCGTCGAGTGGATATCCTCGCTGGGTGAAAAGGCCCTGATGGTCGTTGGGAACTGCGACTGGGGGTTACCCCTTCCCCCAAGGGTGACCGACTATCTCGAGAACCTCAAAGTCGTCGTCGACCACGGAACCGACGTGCACCCCAGAGGAGACCCCGACGGTCTCGCTAGGATAGCGGAGGAGGAAGGTGCCGACGTGATATTCACCGGGCACACCCACAGGCCCGAGTTCAGGGTCCATCGGGGAGTCCTGATAGTGAACCCGGGCAGCCTCACGGGGGTCAGGTCCGGAGGGGGGCCGTCACCCGGTCCCTCGTTCATGTACGGCACCATCGACGACAGGGAGGTATGGATGAAGCTTTACATGCTGAGGGACGGGGAGATGATCACCGAGACGTACGAGGTGGAGCTCTGAAATTGCTGTTCCGAGTCGGCGATGACGAGGAGTGCGATGGGGAGAATCTTCGGGCCGCTCTCTCACGTTACGGCCCTTACGTCGAAGCTTCTCGTCCCGTCCACGTCGAAGTCCAGGGTAGGGAACCGCCCGCGTTCCTAGACGTTCTCACGGACGTCATGGGGTGGGAGATAGAGGAGGGGGCTGAGGTCGAACTCGAACTATCGTCAGACCCTAGAGATAACCGACCTCACGTCCTTCACATCAGGCCGTCGGAGGATCCGCTGATCGCGGCGATGAAAGCCCACGGCAAGGTGTTCGGGGAACCGGTGGCCCCGGTCGTCGCGTACGAAGGGATCAAGGCGGTTGCGCACGTGGCCGTTCACGGTAGGTTCCTGGCCTACACCGTGACCTCGGTCTGGGAGACCTTGGGTCACGTTCTGACGGGCGTGAGCGAAGCGGGGGTCGGGACGGCAGACGTTCTGAAGGAGGTGAGGGAGACCTTCGGAGAACTCACGGTGATGAGGGCGGCTCCCGGTCCGGTGTCTTGGGTTCCGGGGGCGCCAGAAGCGTCTCCCGGAGGATGCGCCGTGCTCGCGGCCAGGCGGTCAAAGAACGCTTTCGGGGACACGTTGTGGTCCCTCTAGGGCTTCCTCGACCCTCATCGGCACCTCGGACAGGCGTGATGCCGTGGTCACCTCGCAGTCGCACACCACGGCCAGCTCCAAGGGCGAGACTCCATCGATGAACGTGCCAGTCTCAACCGATATCTCGGGTAGAACTAGGACGTCCAACCTCCTGCCCCTCACCTCGTTCAGGACGTCCCTTCCCGTCAGGAGACCCGCGCAGGATATGTTGCCGCCGAAGTACCTGTTCTCGACGACGATAGCCTCGACACGACCCCTCTCGCACGACGCGTTCACGGCGTCGGCCAACGCCTCGATCACGGGTCCGAAGGCTTCACCCGTCACCAATCCTACCTCGACGTCGTGTTCCTCGATCACGAGGGCCAACTCGGAGGTTATTTCGTCCAGATTCTCCTCATCCGCGACCTCCATCGGATCGCGGAGGCTGTCGCACGGGACGACGCTCATGTCCAGCTCCTCGTCGGCCCTACGGACGGTCGCTCGTAGGGTCTCCAGTTCCCTCCCCGTCGGTGGTCTGATGCCGAAGGGGTTGTAATCCGTGACCCCGACCGGGATGACCACGCACTTCCTGAACCCCATGTCATCGAGGTCCGATAAGGTGTTCATCACGTGACCGTCGTTGTAACCGGGCACCACGACGAGGTTCGCCACGGGGTCGGCCACGTCCGGAACCCTGGACACGGCCTCCAAGGCCTTCTCGGCCGCTCGGATGTCTTCGTTGGTGAGGGAGGCCCTGACCTTCGGATCGGTGGACATCACGTGCACGTCTATCTGATCCACGTACCGGGCCATGGTTTCGACGGTTTTTTCGTCGGAGAACTTGAGAGAGGTGATGACCTTCAGGGGCAAGGGTTCACGCGTCGAGACTATCTCCCTCGCCCTCCGAAGGACCTCCTCCAACCTCGGATGGTTGACGAGATCGTTGGGATACAGGGACAACGGGTGGATGGCCTTGAGGGTGTCCTCGGCGTCCGGCGGTAGTTGAGCGGCGTAGCAGTGTTTACACACCGGCCTGCAGGGAGGGGTCGGGTCGTCGGGCGGACCGTGGGCTTCCACGAGCCATGTTTCCTCCCCATCGTAATCGAGGTGTCTTCCCACCCAGTCCACCTATCTCTCACCCGCCGGTTCGAAGTCCACGTGATGGTTCACGTACGACGATGGGTTCCTGTACGTTCTCTTGATGAGGTCTAGGACCTCCCTACCCTCCACGTCGATGTCGTCCCCGCGCTTCACCGCCTTGCGGAGCTCCTCGTAGTTCACGTCGAGCGAGGGTATCCTGAACGTTACCGGATCCAGCACGTCGACGATGTCCTGGATGAGCGCCCAGTTGATCACCGGGGAGACCACGTCACCACCTAGGCAGTCGAACATGACCGTTGAGAGTCGGCAACTGTATCCCTCTCGGGTTATCCCCTTCGGTGAGTGGTACGTGGCTATCAGGGACATAGGTTTGATGAGGTCGTCCGCGGTCACCTCGAGGGCCGCCGTGGGAACCGTGCCGAAACCCAGGGAGGAGGATACCGTCAATTCCATGTCCCGTAGGGATTCCCTGCACTTCATCCCGGAGAGTTTGATGCACTCGTTGTCCCCTTCCATCACGTTGGGAAACAGCGGGACGATGACGCGGGATCTGACGTCGTACTCGTCCGGCACGTAGGTACCCGTGACCTTGAACTCGACCGGGTAATCCTCCACGAGGACCATCTCGGTAACTTCCTCGTTTATCTCCGATACGACGTTCAAGATCTCCTCGATCTTGAGGGCTGCCGACGCGACGTCCCTTATCTGGAGCACGCGCACGAGGTCTTTGACGACGCGCGCCTCGTCCGGGCCGTTCGGACCCAGTAAGGTCGCGTCGGGTACCGCCGGAAGGGCCCCGAACGATACTTTGATGCGAACGTCGTCGTCGATGGTGTCCACCTCGAAGCGTTTGGTCCCAGCGTTCCCTCCCCTCAGCGAGATCTCGGTCTTCGCGTCCTCGCCCTCGAACCTCCCCTTGATGACCCCGTCGTTCACGTCGAACTCGGCCGTGAGATCGCCCAGGGGGACGGGTTCTCCGTCTAAGACCTTCAGGATGTTGTCGAGGACCCATTCCGTCACCTCGTCCGATTCCGCCAGTATCGAGTTGACCCATTTGACGATCGGGTTGGTGTCGTCGATAACGTGTTCGGAGAGGAACAGGGTCACGGCCACGGTGACGGCGTCGTCGGGGTCGCTTATCCCCAGTTTCTTCATTATGTCCCGAACCACGGATTTGCGCGCGTCCATCTCGTACTCTTTAACGTCCTCACCTTTGAGGGCGCGCTCTATCCTCTCCATGGTGGCCGTGCCTACGCAGCTGAAACCGTGTTGAGAGATGACCCTGAGGAGCCCCGTGAGCCCTATCCCTCGGATGGATTCCTCGAACCTATCGACGAGTTCCTCCGGGACGCGGACCTTCACCCTCAGGGTTCATCACTCCCGGGGGTCACCGTTTGCTTCACCTCCACGTGGTGGTCCGCGCCAGGAAGGACGCCTCGGCGGTTGAGGCGACCCTCCAGCGATATTATCCTGACTGGCGTTGGAAGGTCGACACCGTGAAGGGCGAGCGGAGGCCCGATTGGATACTGGGGATGGCGAGGGAGCTGTTCAGGGATTCGGAAGCCCTGTGGAAGGTTTTACTGTTGGGAAAAAGAAGTTACCCGTTCGGCCGACGTGTCAAGGCCGTGGAGGACTGGACCGTCGTCAACGTGGGGAAGGCGGAGGTGAGGAACGCTAGGCTCGTCGAGATTTTGGACGCCATCGAGGCGGGAAGGGCCGCCGACAGGCTGAGGGTTGCCTTCAGGGGAGGGGTTTTCGAACTCCGAGCCGGAGACCCCATGACCGAGGACAAGGACGCGGACGTTCTGATCCGATGGGGCCGATTCGCCGAGAGCTTACGTGAGGTGACGGGAACCGGGGTACCGGCGGGATCCTACGTCTCGGTCAGGGTTCCGGGGTCTCCACCCGAGGAGACACTGTACGACTCTCAAGGGTCTCCGGTGGGGGTCCTAAGGACGCCTGAGCGCGGAGAGCCTTCCTTCGAGGTGCTCAAGGAGGAACCTGACCCGTTCGACCTGGAGGCGGCCTTGAAGGTTAACTCCGAGGTCCTGGATAAGGTCGTGGAGAGATCATTGGAGTTCCTCCGTAGTACCGTAAGGGACGTGGACGTCCTGGTAGTCCCCGTGTCCGGCGGTAAGGATAGCGCCGTGTCCCTATCGCTGGCGGTGAAGGCGGCCGATGAGTTGGACCTCGACGTTCTAGCCGTTCACGTGGACACTGGCTTCGATCTCGGGACCGAGACCGCCTTGGAGGTTTGCGAGGCCCTTGGCGTCGATATGGAAAAAGTAGATGTTTCCGGAGATATCAAACGGGGGTTATCGACGAAGGGTCTTCCGACCCATGATGACAGGTGGTGTACCGGTGTCAAGCTGGGGGGCGTTAAGCGGGTTCTGAAGGACGTGGAGGGGGAACCTGTACTGGTGGTCGGGGACAGGGACGCCGAGAGCAGGAGGAGGCGGTTGAGACCGCCGGAGCACGAAAACAGGATCCTGAGCGTCCGTGAAGTCAACCCTATAAAGGGATGGAGCGCCGCCGAGGTTTTGATGACGTGCTTTCGAGAGGGTCTTCCGCTGAGTCCACTCTACGAGCTCGGGTTCTACAGGTTGGGATGCTCCATCTGCCCGTCTCTCACAGCGTGGGAGAGGGCGTTGTTGGAGAGGTACGGGGACGAGTTAGGGTTCGAGTTCTTCCTCGACGATGAACTCGAAGACCTCGTCGGCTAAATCCGGGTTCTTGGGTTCTTTGGCCCTGATCGCGTAGAGTTTTCTCTTCGGCCTCTCTTTCAGCCTGACCACGACGACGTCCCCCTTCTCCGCGTAGTCCTGGGCGGCTATCTCGGACACTATGCTGACCCCGGCGCCCTGTGCCACGGCTTTGATGACGGCATCGGTGCTTCCGAGCTCCTGGACCACGTTGAAGTCGTCGAACGACATCCCGTGTTCCCTCAAGAACCTCTCTACCTCCCGTCTGGTCCCTGAACCGGGTTCCCTGTTGACGTAGTCGATTCCTTTCAGCTCCTCGACGCTGACCTCCTCCTTCTCCGCCAGCTCGTGATCGGGCGGCACCACGAGCACGAGTTCTTCCTCACCTATGATCCCTATCCTGAAGCCCTCCTTGATCAGGAACGGTAGCTCGTCCTCCCCGACGCTCAGGAACCGTAGGGTTCCGACGGCGGCCAGGTCCACCATGTTGGTTTCTACTAGCCTGGTGGCCTCGAGCGAGTCGCACACGAGGACCCTAGGGTACACGTCGGGGTGTTCTCGTCTGAAATCCGCCATGAGCTTGGGCATTATGTAGGTGCCAGGTATCGTGCCTGTGGCTATCTCCACGGTCTTCAAAGACGTTCACCCCCTTCGATCCCGCCGCTTTTCCGTCAAATACGGTTGGGTAACGCGGGTGTTAATGGCTATCGAACTTTCAAAACTACTCGTGTAAAACGGAGGGGCGGGCGCGGGGTGGGCCGGATGTCCCCCCGGCCGAAACCCGGGACCTCATCCTCGGCGGGGGCGAGCCCGCCGGATCGGTCCGGTCCTTGCCACCGGGGGGAGATGATCGTAGGACGGCCCTAGCCGACTCGATGACGACGCTCGGGCAATGGTGATCCCGCCTCCTCCCTGTACTTCCTCGCCCTCTCCTCGTAGTACTCCGCCAGCTCCAACCTGAACGACCGTAGGTCCAGGGGTTCGGCCCTGTGCTCCACCATGACCACCGCTCTGTCGGCGGCCGCCGTTAGGTCGTCCAGCACGCCGGTCGCCGCGACTATCGTGACCCCCCTGGATAGGATCTCGTCCTTCACCTCCACCAACGTTCGTATGCCCTCGAGCTCCTTCGTCAGAACCCCGGGCACCAGCAGGTTGACGGCCGCCCTGTCCTCGTCGATGAATATCATCTTCTTTCCTTCTTCCACAGCCTTTTGGATCTCGTAAGCCATCTTTATGGACCCACTGGCCAGCCCTATTACGTTATCAGGACTACCTTTATATCCTGGAGGTAACCTTTTGAAGAACATCGACACGTCTTCTCCGTTCATCCGCCTTATCCCAGCTTCCGCCCTAGCCGTGCTTCTTACGGTGATACAATACTCCCTACCATCACCTGGAGCGTGGTCATCTTGACCTGCTTCTATAGCATTAACTAGCGTTGTTTTACCTTGAGCGTTAGCTCCAGCCACGGCGAATAACTCACCTTCGTATATCGGCATGAATCTCATCTTCTCCTTCGAATGAGGGAGCTTGATCTCCAGGGGCTCGAAACCGTTCCCCTCCGGGACCTCGAACGGTATGTGTGGTTCCGGCTTGGGACCGGCGATCCGGTGATGTCGCCTCACGTCGGTGTACCGACGGGCGGGTCGGGTCCCCTCCCCCACCAGGGCCACCACGCTCCTACCCTCGTGAGTCAGCCGACCGTCCTCCATGCGCTCCCTCAGCTCACGCTGATCGAGGACCACGTCACACGTTTCACGTATCGACTCGAACGGGACCGACTTCACCTCTTCGACGACGGCCGTGAGGGTCTCATGGAGTCTATCGGTGAGTGATTCCTCGTCGAGATCGGGTGGGAACAGCATCTTCAGCGTCAGAAGGAGTTCTCTCGCCTTCCTGATGACCCTGTTGTCCTTCCCGGGCATCCAAACGGGCGGGGTCCTGAACCCGTGTAGCCTGACCACCGTGCAGGGTTCCGTCAGTTGTTTGGTCTTCTTGTAGTCTATCTCCTTCCCCGACAGGGGGTAAAGTTCCTCCCTCTCCCTGGAAGCCTCCTTGAGGTGTTCTATGATCGGATGGGCTCCGGCGTCCTCGGCACCTTCGGGTACCTTCTTCAGATCGCGCCTATGGATCCTGACGGGAAGGACCACCTTGATGTGATCGGAGGCCCTTACGACGTACCATCTCCTGCCGAAGGTCGATTTCTTGACCGAGGGGTCCTTTACGACTCCCGCCGGCGGTCTGAAGGCCAGGATCGCGTCCCGAAACTCGGACGTCGACGTTATGGACTATCCCCTGGCGAGGAACGGATGGTCAGAGGAAGAAAAGCGTCTTGTCCTCGAGACCCTTGACGCCCTCTTGGAACAGGCGGGCGCTCTTCCGGCCCAACAACTCGGCACGCTGGAGGTGTTCCATGGCCGCGTTGACGTCCCCCTGTTGAGCCGCGACGACACCCGCGTGGAACTCCTTGAGGAACTCCTTACCGACGTGAACACCTTCCTCCAGGCGCTTCAACGCCTTCCTTATATCCGGGTCGGCGGTCGCGCCTATCAGGGTGAACGCCTTCTTGAGGTTCTCGACGCCGTCGGCGGCCGCGTTCACGGCCTTCGAGTAGTGGGAGTACGCCTCCTGGAGTTTCTCCACCAGCGTCGGGGCGGCGCTCAACGCGGCGAGGGGGTTGGCGCGGACGGCGTTGTACGTGGCCATGGCCTCCCTTAGGGCCGCATCGCCCTCCTTCTGCTGTTGTTGGGCTGTGAGAACGTCCTTGGTCGCCAGCTCCAGGTCGTGGATCGCGGTCGGCACCGACGCCAGCCTCACCCATTGGACGCTCGCGGCTAGAACCAGGAGGGCCAGGAGGGAGGCGGCGAGGTAGGGAGAGGGGGGCGTGGCGTGACCCCCCTTATCCGGGTTGCACGCCTAGGAGTTGCTGGATGCTCGGTGGCTGAGGCGGCTGGGGTAGTAGTCCCAGGAACGGTGCCGGCACGTTGAGTACGGCACCGACCAGCCCGCCGACGATCAGGTTCTCCGGGAACGGGATGCCCACCAGGGTGGCGACGGCGGTCGCTATGGCGCCGGTTACCAGGCCGCTGACGGTCCTGGCGTACACGGGTCCGACTACGCTGTTGACCAACATGTCGAGGGCGGATGGCACCGGTAGAGACATCACGTAGTTTCTCATCTCCATCATGTAATTGTAAACCTTAGTAGCCACAGTTTTCATCCTTTGTTGTATCTGTTGTTCGATCATTTGCTTTATCTTCTCTATCTCTTGTTGAACGTTAATCTGCTGTTGATTGGACGAGGATGATGTGCCTTGTCCGGTGGCGAACTTTACCTTCCAAACCACGTCGTCCAGTATGTCAGATCTCTTGAGTTGGCTGATGTTGGCAACGTGCTTGGTGACTTGGGCCGTCATGAAGTAGTACGGTCCTAGCGCGTATGGGTTGGGTTCCGTTCCGACCTTGAACTTGAACTGGACGGTGTATTTCTGCCCGGCCGTCACGTCCATGGTCTTCCTGTAGCTGTCCTCCGGGATTATGGAGTACTCCGGAGGTATCCCTAGATACGCTGGAGCCACCATCACGTCGATCTTACCGCTCTCCTTCGCCTGTAACGTCAGAGTCACGGTGACCTCGGATCCGGGTTTGAGGATAGCCACTTTCTCGAAGTTGGGATGGGCGTTGGGACCGAGCTCGTCGGCGTGGTAAAACGTCACGGGCTGCCCGTTCACCTCGACGTTCACTATCTCAACGGTCTTGGGTAACTTGTACTGGGAGGAACTGCTCGAGGATTGGTCCTGGGCGGCGACGGGTCCTACGGCCATCAGGGCGGCCAGTAGGGCCACGGTGTAGATCGCTCTCAATTCGAACACCCCTCGAGGGGGATTGCACGATGCCGCGGAGGAGCCCTCTTAAAGAGGTTTTCAGCAGGATGTTCCACGCACCGGGGGAGGACCCCTCCAGGTACAGGTTTTGGGTGGTGGACAGGGGAGGCCCTTCGGGGCTTAGGGAGGTGTCCGGCGAGGAGGTGGAACGACTTGAAAAGGGTTTTCTCGTGCTGTGGGAGGGGACCAGGATACCCCTTCACAGGGTGGTGAGGGTCGAGAGGGACGGTGAGGTCATTTGGGAACGGCGTGGTCGTGCCGGTCGATGAACGCCAGGGCCGCCACGGCGCCTATCCTGCCGCATTCGTCCTTCCCCAGGCTCACAACCTCGACGTCGGTCCTCTCTATCACCTCGTCCACCTCCGCGGGATCTAACACCTCCCGCTGCGCCCTCTCACCTAGCCTCAAGATATCGCTAGGGATGTCCACCGATTCCCAGAAGGCCACGCATGTGGACCCGGAGTACGCGACCTCGCTGAGGAACTCGAGGAAGGCTTCCTTGACCTCTTCGATTCGACCCGGCTCGACCCCCAACTCCACCACCGTGGCCGCGCAGTTCGTGGTGCGGTTGGGAACCCTCGGGTAGAGTTGAACGGTGACGTGTCTGGCGTAGAAGATCCCGTGCTCCGATTCCAATCGCTTGCAAACGGCGTCCACCGCGGACCAAGTGGCCCCTTCCTCCTCGGTGTCGGTATCGTCGACACCGATCACGAGCCTGGACAACCTTGGGGTCACGACGGTGGCCCTACCCAGTTTCGCGCCTCCGCCTTCCTCGTGCACTTCGATACGTAGGACACCTCGGGCGGGTCCCCTGGCGAGGGCCGCCCCGACGCCGGCCCCTGCGAGTCCCGCGTGGGTTACCCTGACCTCGTCCCCGTCCACCTCGACGGCTTCGACGCCCGCGGGTCTGATCCCGGGTTCCAGTTCCAACTCCGCCCGGCCGGTTCTTAGCAGGAAAACGTGGCGTTTTCCTTCCCGGGTCGCCCTCAGGACCAGGGGACTCGTCCTGGAGTACTGGTCGATGACCCATTGGGATCCCGTCGGAGTGGGATGGTCCTCGAAGAGCAGTACCTTTTCCTCCTCCCCGTCGGTGAGCGTGGCTATCCTCTCGTACGGGGTTACCCAGGGTATCCGTTCGCAACGCTTCGCCGCGTCCTGCCTGGTCAACGTTTTCAACTCGGACTACCCCGGGGTGGGTTGGTTTGGCGGAGGTCACGACGGAATTCGATCCCGGTAAGTGGGTGTTGGTGCCCACCTTGCACACGTTGGAGAGGATGAGAACCAGGGAGTTATCGCCGTCGGCCGACGTGCCGGAGGTCGTGGACAGGCTCAGGAGGTTGGCGAGGGAAGCCGTGATCGTCGAGAGGGGGGAGGACACTGTTCTCGCGATAGGACCGGACAGAACCCTGGTCCTTGCACCCATGCGGGTCTACGACCTGGAAACGTACAGACCCGAACTCGAGAGGGCGCTCTCCAGGTTCGATCCCAGTTACTCGGTGTACGTGGTGACCAGCGGGGGTTGCTTCGTGACGTCCGCGGGCAACGTGGACGTGGAAACGTTGTGCGAGAGGTACGATAGGGGGAGGTTCTCCGGGGACGCGAGGACGCTCGTGTTGTGCCGGGAAGGGGAGGAGGCGTTCGCCGTGGTCACCGTGAGACCCCCGAAGAGGAGGGAGAGACGCCTAGCTCGCGAAGCAGCCCGTCGATGATACGGGCCACGGTCTTCCCGCCCTCCTCGTCCGAGGCCGTGGTCACCACGAACACCTCCTGGGTGGCCGCCCCCTCCGACAGTAGGACCTTCACGTTCCCCCTCTCGTCCACCCGACTCACCTTGGCCCTGACCCCTCCGCCTCCCCTGGACCCCTTGGCCCCTATCCTGCCCGGCACCACCTTCTTCACGTACGGAATCGAGCATATCGCCGTGACGATCTCCCTGCCCCTCCTGCCGCCGATGATCGTCGAGTGACCGCCTCCGATCTTGTCTTCCGGCGACACGTCGACGGTCTCCAGTTCTCGCGCCGCTTTCAGTTCCGCCTCGATCGAGTCGGCGAGCCTCCGTAGATCGTTCGTCCTGGAGGGCTTGATCCTGACGCCTGAAACCCTCTCCGCGATGTCGACGACGGTCCTGTCCGAGTCCGAGGTGTGGACGGCCACCTCCGGGGATACGGCGTTCAGGAGCTCCCCGAGGAGTTCCCCCACGTTCCTCGCTATCACGCCGTCGGGATCCGGGTGATTGAACCTCCTGGAGATCTCGTCCCTTCTGGAACCGTCGGTGAGCACCAACTCGTACCCGTCGTCCGTCGCTCTCAGCGCCACACCGGGCCTCGTGGGGGTGCCGCACCTCGGACACCTGAAGGGGGGTTCCGTGGGGAAGCCGCAGGCCGGGCAGGGCTCGGGCATCCTTCACCTGCCCAGCAGCCTGTGCGCCTTGCCCAGGTGACCGGCCGCTAGGGCGGCGACCAGGGAAAGTTCGCCCGCCAGGACGGCCGCCCCTACGACCTCCGCGAACTCCCTGGCGTTGGTGCCGGGCGGGTCGCCCCCGCCGGCCACGCCCAGGATCTCGAGGCATTCCCTTTGGGTTTCCACCCTGGTGCCTCCGCCCACGGTGCCCACGTTCAGCGATGGGATCGTGACGCTCGCGTATAGGTCCCCGTCCTCCGTCACCTCCATGGTCGTGTACCCCGTCGAACCGTCCACCACGTGGGCCTCGTCCTGACCCGTGGCGATGAATATCGCCGCCACGATGTTGGCGTGGTGCGCGTTGAAGCCGATGTTGCCCGCGGTGGCCGATCCCACCAGGTTCTTCCTGTAGTTGACCTCGGCCATGGCCTCCGGGGTGGTCTTGAGTTTCTCCTCCACCACGTCCCTAGGCACCTCGACCTCGGCTACGACCGACCTACCCCTTCCCATTATGTTGTTCAGCCAGGAGGGCTTCTTGTCCACGCACACGTTACCGCTCACGGACACGCACTTGGCCTTGGGGTAGTTCTCTTCTATCCACTTGACGGCCTCCTCGACCGCTATCGTGACCATGTTCATGCCCATGGCGTCCTTCGTGTCGAACCTGAACCTGAGGAAGGCGTGTCTACCCGTGAGGAACTCGTCTATCTCTATCAGCTCGCCGTGTCTGGTCGTGCTCTCGGCGACCTCTTTGATCTCCTCGAAGTGCTCTTGAACCCATCCCAGGAACTTGAGGGCCTCCCTCGCGTTTGGGAGCTTGAAGACGGGTGCCCTGGTCATCCCGTCCCACACGACCCTGACGTGCGCGCCGCCGGACTCCGTTATCGTGGAACATCCCCTGTTCACGGAGGCCACCAGGGCTCCCTCGGTGGTCGCGAGAGGAACGTAATATTCGCCCTCGGCGTACTCACCGTGAACCAACAGAGGCCCGGCGATTCCCACGGGGACCTGAACGGCACCGATCATGTTCTCGATGTTCTTAGCCATGGCCTCGTTGGCGTCGATGGTGTAGCTACCGATGTGCTTCAACTCGGCCCCCGTGAGGCGCTCCAGGGCTTTCCTCCTGATCTCGGTGGCCAGTTCGCTGTCACCGTCCGTGTACTCCTCCACCTCGTGGAACTTGATCTCGCCCTTGACGACCTTCTCCACGAGCTCCTCCAGTTCCTTTTCGTCCAAGGGAACGTAGCCCCTCGAACACGTGGGCGGGTGGATCTAAAAGCGGCTCGAAGGGAGCTCGGGAACGACGCCTGCGTTCCCCAGTCTCCACACGATCAACCTAGCGGCCTCGGCCGCATCCCCTTCCAGCCTCACTAGCGGCGATCCGGCGGGGTGATCGAGGGCGTACACGGCGTCGGATCCCAGCGGGAAACCCAGGGTGAACGCGAAGGGCACGTCGTCGTGCTTCAGCACGGAGAGGACCACCCTGTCGTCGATCAGCCTCACCTTGGTCAGGAGGGAACCGTCACCCGCGGTGTGACCTCGGACGCGCGGGTCGCGTAGTTCGTCGAAAACCTCGAGCACATGGTCCTCGAGGAGCCGCAGGTAGACGGTCAGGACGCCCTCCTCCGAGATCCTCCTGTGGATTTCGCGTTCGATCCCTCTACGGAGCCCCGGGCAGTAGCGTTTCGGGACGACTACCGAGCCCCTATCGTCGGGCGTGACGTGCACGTAGGCGAGGAGTCGCCCGTTGACCACGCGCACGGTGCCGTTGAACGTCGCCCAATCGGCCCCTTCCACCAGATCCCGGGCCAAGCGTTCGTAGTATCGCTTCAAGGAGGCCCCTCTGTGACGGTTAGATCGTCCGGAAAATAGGGTGGTGGTTCAGGCGAGGGCGTAGATCCCGAGGGCCACGAGGAGGACGTACGCGGGCGCGTTCCTGACCGAGAATCCGGCCGCCCCGAACTGGCCCGACTTCAGCTCCCCCATGCGCACGGCTACGGCTAGGAGGCCGGTTATCACGGCGACGGCCGCACCGATGGTCCTCAACGAGGGCCACACGGGTGATAGCGCGCAGAGCACCGTCGAGATCGCGCCGGCGACGACCGTGGTCCTGAGCGTGATGGATCTCCTTATCATGGCGGGCATCGCCATCTCCAGGACTATCCCGGCGGCCAGCCCGGCCATCGCGGCGTCTATCAGAGCCATACCACTTCCACTCCCGGGTCCGTCACTAGGCGCAGGAACTTGGATGCTCCCGCTATCTCCACGCCTTCCAAGAGGTCCTCCGACGTGATGCCTCTGGCCTGAACGCTCAGTTCGCAGGCGTAGGCTTCCACGTTGTCGTTCGACAGTACCTCCTCTGCCTTCTCTATCAGCGGCGGGAACTGCGGGTGCTTGACCTTCCTGACCTCCTTCTCCACGAGGACCGTTACCCCGTCCATGAACCCGAAGATTACCACGTCGAAGTCCATCGCCAGCGCGGCTTCGGATATCAGGAACGTGGCGTACGCGCGCTCCGGATTGGCTACGCCGTTGCTCTGCGCTATCATCACTTTCTCAGGCGTGATGGGGACGGCCTCGGGCGACGGCTCCTCGCCTTCCGATCCGCCCCCTACCTTGATCAGGATCCGGACGCCTTCGTCGGTCTCCTCGACTTCGAGAACCTCGTGTCCTTCACCCTCGGCCAGGTCCTTGATGTCGTTCGCGATACCCTCGGAGTCGACGAGAACCTCGAGGATCTGTCCGGGTTCCATCTCCTTGAGTTCCTCCGCCACCATGACGGTCGGTCCGGGGCACGCGGCGCCGCGGGCGTCCAGGCGCTTGTCGGGCTCCACGATTGTTCCCCCTAACCGGTCGTTCGGAATTGTCGATCAACCGATTGGTAAACATGGGTTTAACGTTTTCGCACGTGATGAAAGGAAGGAGGAAGGGTGTCCCCGGACCGTGGGGCCCCGGCTCATCGCGCCGCGTTCACCGGGGTCCCGCCGGGCTGTACCGGGGGTCCGTATCGGCCCGTCATCGCCGGGTTCCCACCGCCTCGGGGCCGACCCCTGGAGGTGAGCGTGAGCGCGTGAGGACCTCGGTCGGCGCCGCACTCCTCACCCATCGGTATCGGGCAAGAGTCGTCATCGGTCCTCGAAACGTAGCGATGCGTCCAGGGCCGGGGCCGAGTGCGTCAACCATCCCATCGATATCACGTCGACCCCAGTCGAAGCGTACTCCTCGACGTTGGACGGTGTTATACCGCCCGAGGCCTCGAGGATCACGTCCGGGTCGACGTCCCTCACCATCTTCACGGCTTTCCTCACTCGATCGGGGGTCATGTTATCCAACAACACGTGGTCAGCGCCGGCTTCCGCGGCCTCGACGGCGTCCTCCGGGGTCTCCACCTCAACGCCTATCGATTTGGTGAAACCCACGATCTCTCTCGCCCTCTTCACCGCCTCCCGGACGGATCCCACCACGGCTAAGTGGTTGTCCTTTATCAGCACGGCGTCGTCGAGACCGAACCTGTGGGGGTCACCGCCACCGTCCGCCACGGCTTTCTTCTCCAGGAACCCGGTGATCGGATGGACCTTCCTGGTCGCGGCCACGCGCACCTCGGGGTTCACCTTCCTCACCCTGCGCACGACCTCCCGGGTGGCGGTGGCTATCCCGGACATCCTCATGAAGAAGTTCAGGGCAGTTCTCTCGGCGGCCAACACGTCCCTAGCGCGTCCTTCGACGGTCAGTACCACGTCGCCGGGTTCCACCTCGTCCCCGTCCTCCACCGCGACCTCGACCCGGCAGCCGAGGATTTCGAAAGCGCGGGCGGCCACCCGGGAGCCGGACGTCACCCCTCCATCCTTGACGGTTAGCTCGGCCCTCACCTCGACGTCGGGCGGTACCACCCAGGAGCTGACGTCGGCCCGCCCCACGTCCTCCTCGAGGCTCCACCTCAGCACCCTGTCCAACTTCAGGGGGTTCACCTCGAAGGTGGGCAAGAGGGTCCCCCCGTAGGCGGGGGCTGAGGGTACGCTGGGCGTGGCTCCGCACCTTTTTTCAATCGGCGTCCCGCGTGGCCCGAGGGGGTGCGGTTATGGTCAGGGACAAGTGGAAGGCTAAAACCTGGTACACCATAGTGGCTCCTGAGATGTTCGACAGGGTGGAACTAGGGGAGACTCCGGCCGATTCCCCTGAGAAGGTCCTGAACAGGGTCCTGGAGACTACGCTGGGGGATATACTGAACGATATCACTAAGCACCACATAAAGGTGTTTTTGAGGATATACGACGTGAAGGGAACTACGGCTTACACTAAGTTCGATGGACATAGACTGATGAGAGACTACGTTAGAAGCCTGGTTAGGAGGGGAACCAGTAGGATCGATGGTGTCATAGATGTAGTGACCAAGGATGGCTATAAGGTTAGGGTTGCAGGGTTGGCATTCACGACGAGAAGAGCGAAGACTTCCCAGCAGTCGGCCATTAGGAAGAGGATGTTCGAGGTGATAGAGAGGAACGCTAAGGAGTGCGAGTTCGACGAGTTCATACGGAGGTGTCTGGGGATAGCCGAGGATCCGGAGGACAACCTCGGCCATCAGATAGCCGAGGCGGGTAGGAAGATCTACCCGATCAGGCAGGCGGAGATAAGGAAGACCGAGATCCTAGAGGAACCCAGCGGTCTGCCCCCGCACGAGGCGGTCGGGGAGAAGGCCGTACCGGAGCTCCCCAGTTACTGAGCGGGCTGCCGCCCCTTGCCCAAGTTCCTGGTTAAGACGCAACGAGGTCTCGAGGATGTGGCGGCCTCCATCCTCGAGGAGGAGTTCGACGTGGAGACTCGCGTGAGGCCCGGGGGCTACCTCGGGCTCGTCATTGTGGAGGGAGACGTCGGTAAGGAGGATCTGGAGGGCGTTCCCGAGGTCGAAAGAGCGGTGCCCGTGGAAGCCGAGTGCGATGCCGATCCCGAGGAGATAGCGGAGACGGCGGCCGACCTCGTGGTGGGGAGGATCCCGGAGGACGCTACCTTCGCCGTGAGGACGATACGTCGTGGCGATCACGATTTCACGAGCATCGACGTCAACGTGGTGGTCGGGGACGCGGTGAGGGAAGCGACCGGTGCCTCCGTTGACCTCGATGAGCCCGATTACCTCGTGTGGGTGGAGATCCTAGACGACGTGGCGTACGTTTCCGTGTTGCCGGGCGAGGAGGAGTGGCGCAAGCTCCCGGCCGGCAAGCCCGAGGCGGATCCTCTGCTCGCCAAGACTGCGTTGGCGCAGATACCCTACCTCGGACCGCCGAAGGCGGCCTTCTCGATGGGGGAGAGGATAGGCAGGGCCGTTCAGGGTTACGAGCTGAAGGCTTACTACGTGAGCCCGTACGAGCCCGTCAACGCCGTGGAGTTGTTCCACTTCCTCCGGGGCCTGAGGGAGGGCGCGGTTTCGAGGTTGAAGGTGCAGAGGGAGTCGTACGGGAGGGAGGTCCGTAGGACCGAGCTCGTGGTCTACGATCTGTACCAGTTGATCAGGATGAAACGTAGGAAGGCACTCCTGATAGGTACGGATCCCAAGGGGGACCCGTTCCCGGAGGTGCGTGAGGAGCTGGGTCAGGCCCTGGCCGACGCCGACGAGGTGGTCGTGCTCGCCGGCTCCAGGGTGGGTCTTCCACGTGGCGTCCTTAGGAGTTGCGACATCGTCCTGGACCTGTGCCCTGGGGTCACGTTCGCCACGGAACACGTGGTCCCATCCGTGGTGACCGCGTTGGTCGACGCGTACTTATCGGCGGGTGGTGACGGGTGCCGTGGCCGTTCCGGAGGGAGCCGGTAGTGATAGGCGTGATTCATCTGCCCCCGCTGCCCGGATCGCCCAGGGGAGGGAACGTTGAGAGGGCCGTGGACAGCGCCCTCAGGGACGCGGCGGCCCTTGAGGAGGGCGGCGTGGACGGGGTGATCGTGGAGAACCTGGGTGATGCACCCTACGCCGGTACCGACGTGCCTAAGGCAACCGTGGCCGCGATGACGCGGGTGGTCTCGGAGGTCGTCTCCTCGGTCGAAGTGCCCGTGGGCGTCAACGTTTTGAGGAGCGATGGTGTAGCCGCCATCGACATCTGCGCGGCGACCGGCGCGGAGTTCGTGAGGGTCAACGCTTACGTGGAGGCGTTGGCCACCGATCAGGGCCTGTTGAACCCCGTGGCCAGGGATGTGATCTCGGAGAGGAGGATGTTGGGGCTGGAGGGTGACGTCGCGATCCTGGCGGACGTGAGGGTGAAGCACGCCTCGCCCCTCGACGATAGGCCCCTGGAGGAGGTGGTGGCCGACGCCGTGGAGAGGGGTCTCGCGGACGCCGTGATAGTGACGGGGTCTAGGACGGGGTCCCCGGCGGATCCCGAGGACGTAAGGCGGGCCTCTTCGGTGGTGGAGAGGATCCTGGTGGGTAGCGGTGTGACCCCGGAAAACGTGGGAGGTTTTTTGAAGTCCGGTGCCGTCGGGTTCATCGTGGGTACCTGGTTCAAGAGGGGAGGTGACGTCTCCTCCCCGGTGGATCCCTCGAGGGTCAGGGAGTTGGTTGAAACCGTGAGAGGGTTCGGGCGGGCAAAGTCCGACCATGGTGGATAGAAGGCTGGATAAAGACGGTTTGGATTGGGTCAGGAAGCAGGTGGCTAGGGAGGCGGCTCGGCTGCTCTACGAGGGCGTAGTGGACGAGTACATCGACGCGAAGCGGTTGGCCGCGAAGAGACTCGGTGTCGGCAACATAATGCCGTCCAACAGGGAGGTTGCCGTTGAACTCGATAGAATCGGGGACGAGGTGGAGGGAGAGAAGAAGCTGGAACGCCTCAAGAGGTTGAGGGAGGAGGCCCTCAAGGTCATGGAGGCGATAGAGGACTTGGATCCCAGGTTGATAGGGAGCGTCTGGAGGGGTAACATCAAGCGGGATAGCGACATCGACATCGCCGTGCTGGGGACGACGGATCCGGAGGAGGTCATCGAGAGGTTGAAGGAAGCCGGGATAGAGGTCGTCGACGTCGAGGAGGTTGTCCTTACGGAGAGAGGAGGTAAACCGTTGGATATCCCGGAGCACTACGTGAACATCAAGGTGAAGACGCCCGGGGGCGAGGACGCGGAGATAAGCGTCACCGTGAGCAGTCCCGAATTGGAGAAGTACGGTAGGGTGACCCTGGGTAGGTGTGATTTCTTCGGTGATAAGATCCGTGGGTTGACCGTGGACGAGTTGAGGAGGTTGTTGAAGGAGGATCCGTACAGGAAGTTCATCCCCGGTACCTGACCAGGTCGACGTCCACGCCTATCGCGTCCAGGATCTTCTGGACCACGTAGTCCACGACGTCTTCGACGGTCTCGGGGCGGTGATAGAAGGCGGGTGAAGCAGGGAGGACCACGGCGCCCGAGTCGATCAATCTCAGGGCGGCTTCGAAGGCCTGTCTGGGCCACGGTGTTTCCCTGGGGACCACGATCAGGGTCCTCCCCTCCTTCAGGGCCACGAGGGCCGCGCGCTTGACGAGATCGTTCCCGATGCCGTGTGCGATGCAGGCCATGGTGTTGAGGGTGCAGGGGCAAACCACGTAAGCGTCGATACGGTGGGTTCCGCTGGCCGGGGGCGCGGTGATGTCCTCGGGGTCGTAGACGCGGACGTCGTCGGGGGGTTCGACCCCCTCGCGCTTCATCACCTTAGTGGCGTTGTCCGTGGCCGTGAACTCGACCTCGACGCCTTTCGAGGTTAGGATCTCGAGGAGTCTGGCCGTGTAAACCTGTCCGCTGGCCCCCGTCGAACCCACGAAGACACGCACGGTCCTCCACCCGGCCGGGGATGATGAGTGATGGGCGGGCGGAGGCGTCCGGCGCCCGTGAAGACTCCTTTAAGTGTTGACCCGGCCCTCACCCCGAGAAGGGTACCAGGGCCTTGGCCAGGTAACCTCCCACCCTAACTATCACCCGCACGACTTCTTCCCCTCCCTGCTGCTGGGTTCCGGCCGGGGCTGGAGGCGGTGCCGGCGCCGTGGGGGCCGGGTGCGGCGTCGGTGTCGGTGCGGTCGGGTGTGGTTGTGGCGCCGGGGTGGGTCTCACGACCACGGGTCTGGTGGTGGGTTTCTGGGCGTGGTAAGACACGGACAGTACTGTGTAGTTGAACGCGCCGTGTATCAGGGCGGCCACGGTGTACCCGAGTGGGATCCCCCACCAGCGTGCCCTCGCCACGTAGGTGTACATCAGGGCGAACGATACCGTCGATACGATGTGCATCGGGGTGGAGATGACGGTTCTGAAGGCTCCGACGAGGAGGGAGGCGAGTGGTCCACCCATTTTGAAGGCGGCCAGCGTGTACAGGGCGTTCTCGATCATGGAGAAACCCAGGGCCGTGGCTCCGGCCGTGCATACGGCCCCTAGCACGTCCTTTCGGCATAGGTCGATGTACTCGGCCGCCGTGGCGAGCGGCTTCCCGACGATCGATACCCCGGAGAACCACCTCAGGATCGCGGCCAGTACCGTGGGGATCACGAGGAAACCCGCGGCCTTGAAGCCTTCTTCCACGACGGGTGCCACGATCGACGCCGTGATCACCTTCATGGTCAGCGGGTTGTAGCTGATCCATGGGTAGACGGTGGGTATCAGGGCTTTGGTGATCAGTATCTCGGTTACCAGCGATAGAGCGGCCGCCATCGGCGAGTACAACAGTCCCAGGGCGACTCCGATCAGGGGTACCGTCACCGCTCCTTTGATATCGGTCGGTATGCCCGAAACACCCCCGGTTACACGGAGGGGGATGACGAGAGGGCCTGGATCCCGAGCCTGACGTGGGCTCGGGTGAGGAGAACGGCCGTCTCCGACCCGTTCATCCGGGGGTGAACGCTCTTGACGAAGTTCGTCGTGAAGTACGTGTTCGCGGGTCGGTACACGGATCTGGACGACGATCTGAAGGACTTCGCCAGGTTGAAGGCGCATCTGTCCGACGTGGACCTCTCCGAGGATCCGGAGCTGATATTGTTTAACGTTGATGGGACCCGGTCGTACTACGTGGTGTTCCTCGAGGAGGTCGACGGGGTGGAGGACGTAGAGCGCATGATAGAGAGGGACCTCGGTGCGGTCCTTTCCTCGGATTCCAAGAGGGCCGTCAAGAGGGTCCTGGACGCCTCCAAGTGACGGGGGAAGTTTCGGGTGGAGGAACAGGGACCCTTAGGCCCTACCCCGGGAGCCGAGGCGTTGAAGGCTCAGTGGGTGGCGCTTAACGAGGTGGTGTCCGAGCTCAGGAACCGTGAGGGTGAAGTTCCGAGGGACGTGATCGAGAACCTCAGGGTGGCGCGCGTCGTGCTCCTTCATTACGAGTACGATCCACACACCACGGAGCGGACCCTCGCCAAGGCTCACAAGTACCTCGATCGTGCCCAGAGGGCCTTGGCCGAGGCTTGTTCCCGGCATCCCGACCTGCTGGATCGTCTCACGGATTGGGTGAACAGGGTGGAGGAGCTGGCCCCGAGGTTCAGGGAGCACACCGTTAAGTCGAGGTTCGAACCCAAGCCCTTCCGTCCCAAGCCCAGGGCCGGTGACGGTTTCGCCAGGGTCACCCTGCCCGAGGTCATCGAGATCGAGAGGTTGCAGGACGTCTGCGAGAGCGCCGGGGTGATCGTGGAGCAGGTCGAGGATGACGTCGTGGAGGTGTTCGGGGACAAGGAGCGCGTGAAGGAGGCCCTGATGGAGATAAGGGAGCTGCCGGAGGACTGGCGCAAGCTCCTGGAGAAGCGGGGGACGAGGAGTACTTAGATGAGTTCACCGTCCGGTCCCGGAAGTGACCGGAAATCATCGTCCCGGGGTGATGCCCGCGTGAAGGTCGTGGTGACGGCGGACTTCCACGGTGATGTGGAGGCCGCCAAGGAGGTCTCCGAGAGGGCGGCCGAGGAGGACGCCGAGGTGATATTCGTCGCCGGGGATCTGTCGGATTTCAACCTGGACGATCCCGCCTCCGTGGCCGAGGAGATACTCGACGTCCTGACCGAACACGGGCACGAGGTCCTCGCGGTACCGGGTAACTGCGACACGCCCGAGGTGGTAAGGGTCCTGGACACGTCCGGGTACTCGGTTCACCTCCGGGTCAAACACGTCGGGGACTACGACGTCGTGGGCATGGGTGGATCGAACCCGACACCGTTCGATACCCCGTTGGAGTTCGAGGAGAGGGTGTTCGAGACCAGGCTGAGCGACTTGATGAGCAGCGCGTCCGAGCCCGTGATACTGATGACGCACGCGCCGCCCAAGGATACGAAGGTCGACAGGATCGAGTCCGGCGATCACGTGGGCAGCGAGGCCATTAGGAAGATCGTAGAGGAGTACCAACCCGACTTCCACTTCTGCGCCCACATCCACGAGGCCGCGGGCGAGGACGAGATAGGGAAGACCAGGATCATCAACCCGGGGCAGGCGGGCTTCGTCCTCCTCGATATCTAGGGTGGAAGTCCCTGGATGATCGAGCCCTCTTTCCCCTGGGAGAGACCCTTGGTGAGGTTCGTTGAGGGGAAGATGAGGGGATCTCCACCGTCTCACGACTTCTCACACGTGAAGCGCGTGGTGAGGTTGTGCGAGGTTATTCGGAGGGAAGAGGGAGGAGACGCGGAGGTGTTGAGGGCGGCCGCCTGGCTGCACGATGTGGGTAGGCCCGTGGAGGAGAGGACGGGGGAGGATCACGCGAAGGTGGGTGCGGAGATCGCCGAGGAGATCCTCCCCGAGGTCGGCTTCCCCGAGGGGAAGGTGGGGGAGGTCGTACACGCGATCGAAGCGCACAGGTACTCCACGGGCCCGGATCCGGAGACCCTCGAGGCTATGATACTCCAGGACGCCGACAACCTGGACGCCATGGGCGCTATCGGTGTCGCGAGGTGTTTCTGCGTCGTCGGGGAGAGGAGGACCACGCTCGAGGACGGCGTACGACACTTCCACGAGAAGCTCCTGCGGTTGTCGGATCTCATGCACACGGGCACCGGGCGTCGGATCGCGGAGCGTAGGAGGAAGAAAATGATACGTTTCCTGGAGTGGCTCGAGGCCGAAACGGATGGGGAGTTAGGGGTCGGCCGACCTCGGGGATGAGGATGACGGGGTTTACCCGACACCGCTCTCCGCGAGCTTTTTAAGCGGATCGACTCCGGCCCGCGGGGGTTCGTTCATGGCCGAGGAGGAGATCAAGCCCATCGTGAGGATCGCGGACGTCGACCTGGACGGGCACAAGAAGGTCCCGTACGCACTCACGGGGATCAAGGGAATCGGCATCAGGATGGCGTACGCGATCTGCAGGAGGCTCGGCATCGACGAGAACAAGCTCCTGGGTGAGCTCTCCGACGAGGAGATCGAGAGGATCCAGGAGGAGATCGATAAGCTCGCGGAGGGCGAGTCCGAGATCCCGAGCTGGATGTACAACAGGCGGAAGGACTACGAGACGGGTAAGGACATGCACCTGGTCGGAGTCCAGCTCGACATGACCGTCAAGCAGGATATCGACCGTTTGAAGAAGATCCGCGCCTACAGGGGTATAAGACACGAGTTGGGTCTACCCGTGAGAGGACAGAGGACGAAGTCCTCGTTCAGGCGCGGTCAGACCCTCGGTGTGAAGAAGAAGCGCTAAGGGGGCAGGCCCGTGGGAGACCCCAAGAAGCCCAGGAAGAAGTACGAAACGCCTCGTCACCCGTGGGAGGCGGAGAGGCTCGAGTACGAGCGTAAGCTCATGAGGAAGTACGGGCTCAGGCGCAAGAGGGAGCTCTGGAAGCACCAGACCCAGCTGAAGAGGTGGAGGGACAGGGCCAAGGAGCTGATGGCCCGGACGGACCCCGAGGCGGACAGGGAGAGACGGGCCCTGTTCAGGAAGCTCTACGAGCTGGGTATCCTGGACAAGAAACCCGAGGAGGCCACGCTGGACGACGTCCTGAAGCTGACCGTGGAGGACGTCCTGGAGAGACGACTACAGACCCAGGTCTACAGGAAGGGCCTGGCTCGAACCCCGCTCCAGGCCAGGCAGCTCATAGTTCACAGGCACATCGCGATCGGGGACAGGATCGTCACCGTCCCGAGCTACCTGGTACCGAGGGAGGAGGAAGACAAGATCGATTACGCGCCTCATTCCCCGCTGAGGCAGGAGGATCACCCGCTCAGGAAGCAGATGCTGGGAGAGGAGCCCGCCCCGGCGGAGGCCGAGGGCGAGGAGGAGTGATCGGGGTGTGATCCACCGTGGCCGAGGAGGGTAAGAAGGAGAAGAAGCAGAAGGACAGGTGGGGTATAGCCCACATCTACGCGTCCTTCAACAACACCATAATCACGATCACGGACATCACGGGTGCTGAGGTCGTGGCCAGGTGTTCCGGCGGAATGGTGGTGGACGCGGACAGGGAGGAGAGCTCCCCGTACGCGGCCATGAAGGCGGCGAGGAGGGCCGCCGAGGAAGCCAAGGAAAAGGGTATCACCGCGGTTCACGTGAAGGTGAGGGCACCGGGTGGTCACGGTCCCAAGACGCCGGGTCCGGGAGCCCAGGCCGCGATAAGGGCGCTGGCGAGAGCCGGGCTGAAGATAGGTAGGATCGAGGACGTGACGCCCATCCCGCACGACGGTACCAGGAGACCGGGCGGTAAGAGAGGACGTAGGGTCTGAACCCCCTTGCGCGCCCGCCTCTACAGGTACGAGAGGGCGGACGTCGAGAAGGCCACCCTCATCCTCGAGGACACGTCCCCCGAGTTCGTCAACACCATCAGGCGCGCCCTCTACACCCTGGTTCCCACACTGGCCATAGAGGACGTGATAATCTACGAGAACGACACGCCGATGTACGACGAGATGCTGGCGCACCGGCTCGGCCTCATACCGCTGAAGGTCGAGGACATCGAGCAGTTCGACCCACCGGACCTCTGCGAGTGCGGAGGCCGAGGATGCGAGCGGTGTCAAGTCAGGGCCACGCTCGAGGTCGAAGGGCCAGGTACGGTGTACGCGGGCGACCTGGAGTTCGATCACCCCGAGGTAGAACCCGTGTTCCCGGACATGCCCATCGTCGAGATGGGCGAGGGTCAACGTCTCCGGCTGGAAGCCATCGCCGTCCTAGGCTTCGGGTACGAGCACGCCAAGTGGAAGCCCGTGACCGCGGTCGGGTATAAAGGTATGCCGGAGATAGTGGTGGACGAGGAGAAGCTCAAGGAGAAAGGTATCGATTACGAGTGTCCCCAAGGGATCCTCAGGATCGAGAACGGAGAGGTGGTCGAGATCGACGAGGAACGCCTGCCCGAGTGTCGCATGTACAAGGAGTACGAGAAGGCCACGGACGGGGCGGTTCGTCTCGAGCTGAGGGACGACGCGTTCGTGTTCAACGTGGAAACGGACGGCTCCCTCCCCCTCAAGAAGACATTTGAGCTCGCTTTCGAGGCCCTCGAGCACAAGGTCTCCTCGCTGAAAGAGGCGCTGAAGGAGGAACTGGAAGGGGAGGAGTGAGCGTGACCTGGGCCCCCACGGGTCCCACGAACATCGAGCTTAGGAAACTGATCAGGACGCTGGAGAAGGCCTCCAAGGAACACGGCGCGAGGATATGGGCCGACGTGGCGAGGAGGTTGGCTAGACCCAGAAGAGCCCGCGCTGAAGTGAACGTGGGCAAGATAGACGGGCTCGCGCGGAGAGGGGTCATCCAGGAAAACGAGACCGTACTGGTGCCCGGCAAGGTACTGGGCGGTGGTTTGATCACCGTGCCCGTGCGGGTGGCCGCCTGGAGGTTCAGTGAGTCGGCCCGCAAGAAGATAGAGGCCGCGGGTGGCGAGTGCCTGACCATCGAGGAGTTGCTGGAGGAGAACCCCAAGGGCTCCAACGTCCGCATAATCGAATGAGGGGTGTTGAGGGATGGCCACGGACTACGCGCACTCCAAACCGTTCGATCCCGAGGAATGGACCGTGATAGACGCTACCGACGCGATACTGGGCCGTCTCGCCAGCGTCGTCGCCAAGAGGTTGCTCAAGGGCGAGAGGATCGCCGTCATCAACACCGAGAAGGCCATCATCAGCGGCAAGCGGACCAAGATAATCGAGGAGTGGGTTCAGAAGATACAGCGGGGGGACCCGAAGAAGGGTCCCTTCTACCCGAGACGCCCCGACCTCATATTCAGGAGGGTAGTTAGGGGTATGTTGCCCTGGAAGACGAAAAGGGGCAGGGAGGCCTTCAGGCGCCTGCGCGCGTACGTGGGAACACCGTACTGGGTCGAGGAGCACGATATCGAGCCGGAGCGGGTGCCCGAAGCGGACATGAGAAGGCTCGGTAGGATCTGGTACGTGACCTTAGAGGATCTGTCGAGGGAGCTCGGTTACAGGGCACCGGGGGAGGCCTGACTTGACCAGGATAGTTCAGACGACCGGGAAGAGGAAGACGGCCATAGCCAGGGCCGTGATCAGGGAGGGAGAAGGCAGGGTCAGGATCAACAAGAGGCCTATCAACATCATCGAGCCGGAGATGGCGAGGATGAAGATAATGGAGCCCTTGATGATAGCGGGCGAGGACATAGTCAGCCAGGTGGACATCGACGTGAGCGTTCAAGGAGGTGGATGGATGAGCCAGGCGGAGGCGGCCCGTATAGCGATCGCCAGGGGCCTGGTGGAGTGGACAGGTGACCCGGACCTCAGGGACGCGTTCCTAGCGTACGATAGGCACATGCTGAAGGGTGACCCCAGGAGGAAGGAACCGAAGAAGTTCGGAGGACGCGGTGCCAGGGCCAGGAGGCAGAAGAGCTACCGTTAAGCCCCTCGGGGTCATTCCCTCATGATCATACCTATAAGGTGCTTCACGTGCGGTCGGCCGATAGCCCACCTGTGGGAGAAGTACCGTAAGATGGTGGAGGACGAAGGGATGCACCCGAAGGAGGCCCTGGACGAGCTCGGCGTCGAGAGGTACTGCTGTAGGAGGATGTTACTATCGCACAGGGACCTCCTGAAGGAATCCCTCCCTTACACCCCGTACAGGCTCGGGACGCCCCGTTAACGTTATAATCTCCCATCCTCGCGTCCGACTGGGCTCTTCCGGAGGGGCCGTGGGGTAGCCTGGTCTATCCTTCACGGCTGGGGAACCGCCCCCTTACGGGGGCGGTCCAGAGGCCGTGAGACCCCGGTTCAAATCCGGGCGGCCCCACCAAAAACAACCCACATATCGTTACGAAATTCATAACGATCCACGCCACCCTCGCCCCGAACACCCGGCGGGATCTCCTGAAACCGTAATTTAGACGCCCCTGTCGACCCCCTCGCACGGGGGAGGATACGACCGTTGAGGGCACACGTGATGGTACCCGCGCTGATCCTCCTGACCATGCCGTGTGCGGTCGGCGCTCAAACCGAAATACCCACGGGCACCTACGCTTCCCAGTACTTCGTCGTGGTACCGACGCCCGCCCCCCTGATCATGGACGTCGAGGTCAAGAACCTGGGCAAGGTAGGCTGGCCCATAGGTACCGTGATAGTGTACCCGACGGCCAGGTGCCAACAGGCTTACCAGGACCTACTCCAGAGGATAACGCTACCCAACGGGAAGCACCTCACCAAGCCCGAGATAGTCCCCATAGGGTACTACTACCCCCCCGAGACGGAGGAAACATCCGAGACCGCAACACCCACCCCCGAGACGCAGACAACGACTACACCATCCGAGCAGAACCAAACCCAACAATCACAGATCACCACCGTGAAGGAACAGGCCGCGCAGCAGGCCGCGGCCTCCACGTCGGGACAAACTCAGACGCCGGGTGAACAGCAAACGTCCCAGCAACAGTCTCCCTCGCAACAGACGACACAGACGGTCCCTCAGGTAACTCAGACACCGCCGAAACCGAAACCCAAACCGATCAACGTGAAGTTCCTGGCGGCGGCCGAGGGTTACTACCTACCCGACGCGGGGCTCTTCGTGGGTAACTTGAAGCTCGAGGGCGCGGAGTTTCCCTACCTCGTCGTGTTCTCCGAGAACGCCAGACCTATCCCCGAACAGGCACCGGGTTACGGCGATTTCATAGCGTTACCCGTGTACCTGCTCCCGAACCCGACCAAGGGTACGGGAATAGCGTTCCTCGGCCCGGCGCTCAACCCGGCGGAACACGAGGATGCCGTTCTCCTCGGGATGGACGTCGAGACCACGGTCAAAGCCGTCCCCGCGGTGCTACAGTTGGAGTGGCTGGAGAAGCCCGGTATAACCAAGGTTAGTGAACTGGAGGCCGTGATGTACGCCTCGTACGTGAGGGTGTTCCAGGCGTCGGGTTACCAGGAGATACCCGTCAAGTACGTGCCGACGACGAGCGACGTCGCCACGCTGTTGCTACAGGGTGAGGGGGACGTCCAGCCCGTCATACCGGACACGGACACGCTCACGGACGCGATCCTCCAGCCGTACGAGGAGTGGGCCACGGGCGCCGTGAGCACCGTGGTCGACTACGTGATCAACAACTACGTCAGCAACTCTCCTTTGGCACCGCTGGCGCCCTACCTGGGTGAGTTCCTCAAGGTGTTCGGCGAGAAGTACCTGGTGGAGTACATCCTGGGCACGGAGGCCAGGAACATGTTGGCTGGGCTGGTGGAGCAGCTGAGGCAGTGGCTGGCTTACATCTACCTGGCGCAGTACCCGAGTGTTCTCGACACGAGGTACCTGATGTACGGTGGGGCCTCGGCGTCCAAGGTGGTATCGATGCTCGACGCTAGAAGGGCCGCCTACAACACGCCCGTGTACTGGGCCGTTTACTCGGCCATAGACGCCGCCATGAAGGGGCTGATGGGTAGCATACTCGAATACGTTAAGAGCGCCGTCGACGTGGCCGTGACACCGTTGGAGGGTCCGTTGCAGCAGTACCTGGGCATACCACCGGACGTCACGAAGGCGGCCGCCGAGAACCTGACGGTGGGCGTGATCACGTCGCTGATGTCGGCGCTGGAGGACTACGGTAAGTACTTCGAGGAGCTGGTGACCTTGAACATACTGACCTCGACGCCGTTCTAACGGTCATCGACGGCCTGTGACCGGTGAGGCCCGGGTGTCCGATGATCCGGGGCTCCGGGCCCCCGGTACAACCCGACGGCGGCGTCGAGGGGGAGGGGGTGAATATCACCACCGATGACCCCTCGCCCTCCAGCCGGGGGCACACCTCACACCTTCTTCACGATGGAGGCCACCCTCTCCTCGATCGTGGACTCCGACTTCACCCTGTTGACGACGATCTCGCGGATGGTATCGTCGACGTCCGGGACGCCTATCCCCACGACGTACGGTTCGCCCTCTAGTTCTTCCACCACCAGCTTCGACGCCGCCTCCACTAGGGATGAAACCGAGTAATCGAACAGACCGTACTCGAGGAGTTGAGCCGCGTACTCCGCGGCGTCGTCGCCTTTCTCCTCGAGGTACTCCATCATCTCCTCCTTCATTCCCTCGAGGAGCTTTTCCACCGCCTCGTCGTCCAGCTCGTCCATGATGTACGCGAACAGGAACCCGTACACCATCCGCCACACGGCCACCTTGTACGGGAGGGTTCCCATGAGATCGATGCCGGCCTCGTCGGCCCATTCCTTCGTGATTATGATCGTCCTCAGCAACTCGTCCAACGAGTCATCGACCATGGCCTTGTACGCGAGGTAAAGCTCCGTTTCTTCGTCCTCCTCGGGCTCCTCCTCCCACGGCACGTAACCCGTCTCTATGCATCCCTCCGCGAAGGTTCGCACGTAGTACGCGAATGTGGAGGGGGACGGGTTTGCCAGTTCCCCGTGTACGTTGCCCAGTCCCATCTCGCTCAGGATCATCCCCACGTTGTAGGCCGCGTGGCTGAGGAGTTCCTCGGTCGTGGTGGTTCCCCCCGTTCCCGCGGGTTCCGTGACTTTTAAAGGGTGCATGGGACGGTCCTGGGAGGGTAAAACACGGTGTTCCACGTGATATCGATCCGCGACTTCTCGAGGGATGATATAGAGCGGGTCCTCGAAAGGGCCCGCGAGATGGAGGAGGTGTACGAGACCGGGGACGACAGGCTGGAGGGTAAGATCCTGTGCACGCTCTTCTTCGCCCCCAGCACGAGGACCAGGCTCTCGTTCGAGAGCGCCATGCTGAGGCTGGGTGGAGACGTGATCTCGATGGTGGGAAAGGAGGCGGCCTCAACGGCGAAAGGTGAGAACCTGGCCGACACCGTGAGGACCGTTCAGCACTACTGCGACGTCATAGTTCTAAGGCACCCGAAGGAGGGCGCGGCCAGGCTGGCGGCCGAGTACTCATCGGTACCGGTGATCAACGCGGGCGACGGGGCCAACCAGCACCCGACGCAGACGCTGCTCGACCTGTACACGATAGTCAAGGAGAAGGGTAGGATCGAGGGACTACGCGTCGGTGTACTGGGTGACCTGAAGTACGCCAGAACCGTCCATTCCCTCGTGCAAGCGCTGGCGGAGTTCGGCGCCCGCATCTACCTCATCTCCCCGCCCGAGCTCAGGATCCCGGAGCACGTTCGGGTGGACATCGAGGGGAAGGCCGAGGTCACGGAGACCGAGGACGTCACCGAGGTACTGCCCGAGTTGGACGTCCTCTACGTGACCAGGATACAGAGGGAGATGTTTCCGGACCCGGAGGAGTTCGAGAAGGTGAAGGGGAGCTACAAGATCACCCGTCGGATGATAGAGGAGTACGCGGACGATGACTTGGTGATCCTGCACCCGTTGCCCAGGGTCGATGAGATAGAGCCGGACGTGGACGAGCTGCCTCAAGCTCGGTATTTCGACCAGGTTAGGAACGGTGTCGTGGTTAGGATGGCCCTCTTGGATTTAATACTTAACGGATGACGTGGGGAAGGTTATCGATGAGTAAAGAACTTAAGGTTAAGAAAATTAGAAACGGGACGGTGATAGATCATATTCCACCAGGTAGGGCTATGGATATAATAAAGATTTTAAACGTTAACATGGAGGAAGACACGGTACTTATAGCGGTTAATGTGGACAGTTCGAAGATGGGAAAGAAAGATATTATCAAAATAGAAGGCAAATTACTGGAAAGAGACGAAGTAGATAAAGTTGCTATAGTGGCTCCTGAGGCTACCGTTAACATAATCAAAGACTACGAAGTCGTTAAGAAGTTTAAGGTAAAACCGCCTGAAACCGTTGAAGGCGTGATCAAATGTCCTAACCCTAATTGCATAACGAACGACGAGAGGGAACCCGTGCGGACGCGGTTCGTGCTCGAGTCGGACGATCCTCCCGTGTACCGGTGCGAGTACTGCGAGAGGCTGGTCGAGGCGGACAGACTCCCCGATCTCATCCGGTGAAACGGCCGAACCACTTTAATTGACGGGGAAAAACGACGGCGACGGACACGGGTAACATCCCATATCGAACGGTTTGATACCTTGAAACCTCGATCGCACGGGGCGATGATCGTGGCGGATCCAAGGATCAGCTACTTCCGGACCTTCAAGGAGGTGGTGCGCCAGAAGAGCTTCTCCAAGGCCGCTGAGGCCCTGGGTATCACGCAGGGGACGGTGAGCAATCAGATAGCGTCCCTCGAGAGGTTCTTCGGCGCGAGACTCTTCGTCAGGACGCCGGAAGGCGTGGAGTTGACCGACGAAGGGGAGATAGCGCTGGAAGCCATCGAAGCGACGCTGGAGGCCGTCTGCAGGGCCAAGGACAAGATAGCGGCCCTCTCCAAGGAACCCTCGGGCAGGGTGAGGTTATCCACGAGCACCGTACCCGGTGAACACATCATCCCGGGGCACCTCAAGGAGTTCAAGGACAAGTACCCGAAGGTCGACGTTGTGGTCAGGGTCTGCGACTCCAAGGAGGCCACGGAGCACGTGATGAAGGGAGAGGCGGATCTGGCGATAGTAGGGACCGACGCCTTCGTAACCCGTAGAGACGTCGAGATAGAACCGATAGAGGTGGAGGAACTCGTCGTCATAGTGCCCCCGGACCACGAGTTGGCCGACAAAGAAGAGGTCAGCGTCGAGGACATAGTCGGGGAGGACTTCGTCAACAGGGAACCGGGGTCGGGAACCCGGGAGGAAGTCCGTAAGTACCTCAGGGAACACGGGCTGGACTTCGGTCACTTCAACGTCGTGGAGGAACTGGGGAGCACGAGCGCCGTCATCAACGCCGTGTCCAGAGGCGCGGGGATCAGCATCATCTCGGAGAAAGCCGCCAAGAGGGCCGAGGAGGCGGGCCTTGTCAAGGCGATAAGGCTCGTCGACAGACCGAAGAGAAGCTTCTACATGATAAAGTCCGAGAAGCCCCTCCACACCAGCGCCACCGAAGCCCTGTGGAACTACCTCCTCGATGTTTTCCGGGCCAAGGAAGACAGGGACTGAGCCCTGATCCTCAGGGCCTCCAAGGCCTCCCCGAAACCGTGGGAGGGTACGCGCCCTCCCTCGTAGTCGGGCTTCACCGTCGGGCACCCCTTCTCGAGCCGCAACCCGAGATCGAGGGCCAAGGACCTGATGAACTTCTTGTCCGACCACAGGCACCCGAACCCGACATCCTCGACGTTCCAAACCCCCAAGACCTCCCGTACGGCACGTAGGATCACCCCGTCTTCGACGCTGAGGAGCTTCCCTACCCTGACGCAGGATGCCACCAGGGAAGAAAACGAGGCCGCCGATACCGGGACCGCGTAATCGGCCCGGTAATCCGAATGGTCACCCGTCCAGAGATCCCTCGGTACCAGGACGAGACCAGCCTCAGCCTTCTCGACATCCCCCGGGTCGATGACCTCGTGCTCGACGCCTAGCAGCTCGACGATCACCTCGTAGAAAGGTGTTACAGCCACGTCCATCGTGATCACCCCAGTCTACGTAGGTCTTCGAGCTTGTCGACGTAGAACCCCTCCGGTTCGTCCTGAACGTACACCCTGAACCCCTTGAGGCACGCCTCTGCCCTGGCCAACTCGTACCCTAGGTACGCCGCATGGTCGAGCCTGGACACGAGACCGAGGCCGATCAAAGCCATCGCGATCTCCAGCCCGTCCTCACCCTCCAGGGTTAACCTCTCACCGTCCGTTCCCACGTGCGTGACCTTGAGAACGCCTCCCTCGTGGTCCACCTCGATCCTCACGTAACCGGCGGGATCGGGTGAACGTGGTGGAGACATGCCCGCAGGCGACGTTCCTTCGCCACTTCCCGATCCGTTCCAGGGCCTGTGTTTGGACTTGAACACCAGGAGATCCAGGCCTAAGTCCTTGGGAAACCCGCCGGTCTTCTCGGCCGCGTACGCCATCCTCGAAGCGATAGCGAGTTCCAGGGTGCTACCCGCCGTCTTCCCCCCCGCCTCCGGGGTGAACACTATGGACGCCCCCAACTCCACGGCCATCACCGCGCAGAGGGCCGCAGCCCCCGTCGAATCCGCGTCGATGAGCTCGAACACGTTGCCGGCGCCGAAGAACGTGGGGACGTCGTCGATGTGCTCCACCACCTCCTTGAACCTCACCACCGATTCGACGACGGACCAAGGAGGGTCCAGGAGGGGATCCACGACGGCCTTTACACCCATCCGATCGCACGACCGAAGGAGATCGGATAACTCCGCGACGGCCTTTTTCGGATCCCTCGACGACGGGCAAATAACGACCGGAACGTCGTAGTCCCGAGCGAGTTCCAGGGGCTCTCGGAAATCCGGGAAAGCGCTCAGTATCATGTGGGCTCCTTCCGACAACACGGCCTCCATCACGTCCGGATCGCCGGTATCGACGCTGATGGCGGCGTCCCCACCCACCCGGTCGATGACCGCCTCGGCGACGGCGGCGGCACGCTCGGGGTCCTCCTCGTGGAACCCGAGGTCCACTATCTCAGCACCGTGATCGACCCTCCTCGATGCCTCGACGGCGACGTCCTCGGGCTCCCTGCCATCACAGAACACCTCGGATAACACCCTGGGTCTGCATCCCGGGGCCACGCGTACGGGACCGACATCAACCCACGCGTCGTCCGGGATCTCTCCCTCGGCCTCCTCGATGACCCTACCCACCCTGTCCAGCAACCTTTCCCTCAACAAAACGCACGCGGGCACGTCCTTGGAGGGTTCGAACCCCTTTTCCATCTCCTCCAGGAGCACCGGAAGGTCCCTCGCCTCCCTGGTGCTGAGCCTGAAATCCGCCTCCAACCTCTCGTCGAGTTCCCTGACGTTCCCCCTGAAAAGGCCTGGAACCAGGACGAGATCGTAGCCGTCGACGTCCTCCTTGGAGAGGTTGTCGAGGATGAAGGAGGTGGTCATGAGGGCCGCGACCTCTATCGGGAGGACCTTGACGTCCGCCCAATCGTAATCGGAGGCGGCGCGTCGGACGATGTCGGCCGCCCTTCGCCCCGTGAGCAGGAGTACCCTACCCGGGTTCAAGGTCCTCTAGCGCCCGTAGGATCTCCTTCGGATGCTCGAACACCTCGATGTCCTCCATGTCCCTGAGTTTCTCCACGTTCTTCGCGTCCACCTTTCTAACCCTCATTCGGTACGTTTCTCCACCGGATATGGCGCCGACGGGACACGCGCCCGCGCAGGCGCCGCACCCCACGCATCTCGTCAAGTCGATCCATGCCTTACCGTCGACGAGTTTCACCGCCGTCTGGGGACAAGCCTCGACGCATCGACCGCATCCTTCGCACTCGCTCCTGCGCACGATGTAGGGGGTGACGGTCTCCAGGTAGCCTTCCCTCGGGTCACACGGTACTATCCAGGTGGGAGTCTCACCCTTGCCGGCCTGGGCGACGGCGTTGGTGACGAGTGTGTCCGCTATCCCGTGGACTATCTTGGCGACCGTGTTGGCGGTGGCCGGTGTGACGATGAGGAGGTCGTATTTGCCCATGGCGAAGCGTCCCACTATGGGGGAGCTGGCGCCCTGCTCGGACTGTCTGAAGATCTCCCTGAAGTGGCCTCCGGGGCATATCTCCTCGAGTTTCCTCTCGAGTCCGAACATCCTGACGACTTCCTCGCCGGCCTCCGACAGGAAGGCGCTGACCCGATGCTCCCGTGCTATTCGTTCCATGATCTTGAACGATTCGACGAGAAGGTGGGCGGCGCCGGTGATGCCCCAGGCTATGCGCAAGGGAGGCACCCGCGTGGGAGGGGTGCGTTCAGAGGAGGTAGAGCATCACCGGCACCACGAATATCACCGCGAACAGCATACCGGCGACAAGACCGGCGAAACGCATCGTGTTCAGACCGAAGTGCAACCTGACGTCCCTACCGAAGAACTGCGACGTGTCCCTTACCTCCTCGACGGCCCTCTTGGCCCTCTCGTCGTCGACGGTCACGGGGACGCCCAAGATAACCTGCTCGTACTGGGAGCCTTCCTCCTCCGCCAAGGGACTCACCCCCGGAACCCGTTTATCCGCCGTCTTTTCAACGTTGCGACGTCGACGGGGCGGTGAGGAGGTGGGTCCGACCGAGACACGATGCGGAGGGCTGGCGTTGCCGAGCCCCTACCCGACGGGTGATACCTTCCCTTCGGGTTCCAACCTAACCCTCTCGGCCCCCTCCAGCGCCTCGTAGGGGTCGCGATCGGGCCTATGGGCCAACGGCACCCGGCCCAACACGCATCCCACCACCAGTATGGGTTCGGCCTCGAGGGTTAGGATGGCGGCGGGGGCGGTGCCCCTTCGGGCCATCTCCATGAGGACGTACGACCCCACCGTGGATCCCCTCCCGCCGGGTATCAGCAAGATCTTCCCCGACACCCTCTCCCCCCTGAGGTCGTGGGTGGGATCTACCACGGTCCCCGTCTCGGGGTCTACGCCTCCGAGGAAGGAGAGCTTCTTCCTCGATACCAGCAGTTCGGCCTCCACGGCGTCCTCGGGTTCGACGACGGGCTCGAACCTGATGGCCAAACCGTCGACCCCCTGAGGGGGGTGAGAGACACGAAAGGTATCGGGATCTTCGAGGTCGATGAGCACGGGTACGTCCACCCGATAGACGAGTTAGACCTCGACCTCATACCCGAACCCGAAGGGTTGGCGGTGATCCCACCCTCCAGGGACGCGGGACCTTGCTGTAACGACTGTATATTCTGCTACATCCGGCAGAACCCGCCCGAGGTGTTGAGGAGGAACGGGGGTAAAGTGGACACCACGAAACACGACACCCTCAACGATCCCAACCTCGAGGAGAGGGTGGAAAAGGCCTCGGAGAGGTATCCGGAGTTGACGTTCAGGATCGTGGACACCGCGGGCAACGTGGGTCTTGACGCCGGGAGGATAGAGGATCTGGCCTCGAGAGGTCTCGACGAGATCCAGATCTCGGTTCACACGGCCGTACCTGAGACGAGATGCGAGTTGATGAGGAACCCGAACGCCGATCGACTGTTGGAACTGTTACCCGCGTTCGAAGACGTCGGTGTGCGGGTTATAGCGGACTTGGTCCTGACGCCCGGTTACAACCTGGAGGAACTCCCGTTCTCGCTGAGGAGGTTGGACGAGCTAGGGGTCTCGGAGATCAGGGTGTTCCCGGTCGGGGGTACCGACCTGGCCGAGGGGTTCAGGTTCCCCACGGAGGAGGAGGTAAGGTGGATCTTGAGGGTCTGCGACGAGGTTGGTGGTGAGGTGGAATCCGAGGTCAGGCCGTCCCCTACGTTGCGTGCCCTCCTAGGGGAACCAGTTGAGGATCCCCCCGATCTCCCGGAGCCGGATGTGTACACTTACTTGGTCACGGGGGAGCTCGCCGCCCCCGTCTTCGAGCCGGCCGTGGAGGGGTTGGATCGCGTGGAACTCGTCGTCGTGAAGAACAGGGTGTTCGGGGGCGTGATAGGGGCGGCCGGTCTCTTGACGGCCGGTGACGTCCTCCGTGAGTTGGAAAGCCTGAACCCGCCCGAGGAACCCTCGATGGTGATCTTGCCGGATGCGATGTTCGGTCCCGACGGGGTTACGCTCGATGGGGTGGGCAAGGATGAGCTGATAGGGAGGCTGGCTGGGATGGGGTTCTTGGTGGAAGTGTGCAGGACCCCCGACGACGTGGCCGCCGTATTGTCATCCCCCGTGCCCACGGTGTGACCTCCGGCAAACGCTCCCTTCATCACGGGGTTCGGCCCGGGTCAGGTTCCTCATCGGTCACCTTTTCCTCCCGTCGACGACGGACCTAGCCTCCTTGAAGGCTTCGAGGTCGCCTTGTGGGAAGAGGACGAACTTGCAGACCCCATCACCCAATCCCCAGCACTTGTACTCGAGGACCCTCATCTTGTCGCCGGTGATTGCTTCGACGGCACCCAATATGATGTGGCCTTCGAACGCGCACAGGGTTTCGCCCACGTTGGGTGCTCCGCTACACGAAACGCAGTCGTACACGGATACCACCATGTCGCCGAGATCCGCCATCCTTTCGTCCAGGTCGTCCTCAACGTCCTGGGCCTCGAACTCCCCTATATCCATGGACTCGAAGAACTCGAACGCGTCGTTCAGATCCTCGAACCCGTACGCCTTGCATATCTCCCTGCTCGCCCTCCGTACGGCTAGGAGGAACTCGCTCTCGGAGGCCATCCAGACGACACCTCTGACTAGGAGAAACAGCCTTCTGTCGACCTTGGACTTGTGCTCGACCATCTTGCTCACGGTGTCCACGAAGCTCCGGATACTCTCGGGGTGATAGTCGAACAAGGGCACCTCTCGGCTTACCCCCAGTTTGAAAATATTCGAACTATAGGGGCGTAGAGGGACACGCCCCTGTGTGCACCGTGCCGGGCGGAAGTCCGATGAAAAATCCTGCGGGTTCACTCCTCCTCGAGCTTGCGCTTGAGTTCCTCGATGGCCTTCTTGAGCTCCTCGATCTCCTTCCTCACGTCCTCGCCCTCGGTCACGCCGCTCCAAGCCTCCTTCCAGGCCTCGGCGAGTTCCTTGGCCTTGTCCTCGTCGAGGTAACCCAGCCAGGCGATGGCTCCCCAACCTCTGCCCCATCCGCGGCCCCAGCCTCCACCGCCCCACGCGGGCGGCACCGGGGCACCTTCGCCGATGATCTCCCAGGCGTGCACTATCTTACCGGTCTCGGTGTCCTCGTAGAAGGCGTGCGGGCCGAAGCCGCACCTGCACGGGCCGATGTACCTGTACCTCGGCATCGGGTTCTCACCCCCTTCTCGTCGTCCGTTAGGTAAGCCTAACCGTGGAGGTATTTAACCGTTAGGTCCGACGCGGTCCGGACCGATGCGGAGGTGGCCCCGGGGGAGGGGGTTCCCGATGACCGGGGGTAACGGGTCCGAGGCTTTTCCAGTCGTTAAGGATAAATCGCCGCCCGTCGTGGCGGAGGGAGGGGACGGCGCTGGACCTCGACGGGATAGCCCGAGCGTTGGCCGTCGCCGTGAGCGAGGGAGACGTGGAAGGGTTGGCGAAGGTCCTGATGGAGGAGTTGGACGTGGAGAGCAAGGAGGCCGAAGCCCTGGCCCATACCCTGATCGCTATGGCCTACGCCATGGCTCCGCCGTCCCCCGACGACGGGACGCTCTGTAGGGTGTGTAAGGTGGTGGTAGGGTTGCTGTTGGGGTGAAGTCGATTGATCGGGTTGGCGCTGCTGACCGCCCTGATGGTCGCGGCTCAGCAACCCTCGGGATGGGTGGATCATGTCGTCGAAGAGGCCCTCGAGGTTTTGGGACACGGTGGGGTGGTCGATCTACCCGAACCTTGTCCCCTGAGCGATGTGGTCGAAGCGATGAGAGAGCACGGGGTTTACGTGATACCCGTAGCGGTAGGATCCCACGGGTTGCCGAAGGGCTCGATAGTGCTGGTATCGGGTCCACCCTTGGGTCCCAGGTACGCCGTGATCGTTGAGAGGTTCGGAGATCGTTTGCTCCTGTACGATCCCGCGAGGGGTGTCGTGGAGATGGGGATTCGGCGGTTCGACGGTGAGTACCTAGGCATCGCGATCGTACCCGGGGTCAAACCGCCGGGGGCCACGGTGCTTCCCGGTGAGTTGGCCAGGTCGATGTCCGCATGGTGACCTTCCTCCGGGCGTCGAATCGTTATGATGATCGTAACGATATCTGGTCGGGCGTGAGGGAGGAGGGGTGTTCAGCGCATGTCGATGAAGTCCTCCGGCTTCGGGGGCTCCGGCTTCAGACCCTTCCTCTCGCGTATCTCCCTGATTATCTCCGGCTCCAACTCCTCCGGCACCCGCTCGTACCCCGCGTGCTCCGTGGTCCAGATCGCCCTACCCTCGGTGGCGGACCTGATGTCGTTCGCGAAGCCGAACATCTCGGCCACCGGAGCCTTAGCCTTGATGATGACCGTGTCTCCCTCCTGGTTTATCTCCAGGATCTGACCCCTCCTGCTCTGGATCTCCTTCGTCACGGCTCCCATGTAATCCTGAGGAACGGTCACGTACACGTACTGCATGGGCTCGAGTAGGTGGGCGTCCGCGAGCAGCATGCCGCCGTAGATGGCCCTCTTGATGGCGGGGATCACCTGAGCGGGACCCCTGTGGACGGGGTCCTCGTGGATCTCCGCGTCCACGAGCTTGACCTTCACGCCCCTGCACGGTTCCTTGGCCAACGGGCCCTCCTTCATGGCCTCCTCGAAGCCCTCCACCAGGAGCTCCATCACCTCGTTCAGGTACTGGACTCCCACGGTCTGGTCGAGGAAGAAGTTGGTACCGTCTATGTGGACCACGGACTTCGCGTCGTCCTTGTCCATTCCGAACTCCATCAGGGCGTTCTCGAGCTCCCTGCCCTTGAGTTCCTCCGGGTTGAGTTCTCCCTCCTCTATCGCCTTGACGATATCCTCTTCCACGGGCTCCACCTTGACGTAGAACTTGTTGTGCTTGTTGGGGGACTTACCCTCTATCTTCTGGTCGCAGACGTCGAACACGCCCTCCCTGTACACCACGATGGGCTCGGACACCTCGATGTCGACGCCTCTCTCCTTTATCCTGTGGGCGATGATCTCCAGGTGCAGCTCGCCCATACCGGACACGAGGTGCTGTCCGGTCTCCTCGTTGATCTCCACCTTGACCGTCGGGTCCTCCTTGGCTATCTGGTGTAGGATCTCGATGAGTTTCGGCAGGTCCTGGGTGTTCTTCGCCTCGACGGCCACCGTGACCACCGGCTCCGCGAAGTGCTGCAGCTCCTCGAAGGGCTCGATCGGGTCCTCCGGGTCCGTGATGGTCTCGCCGGCCCACACGTCCCTCAGCCCGGTGACCGCGGCGATGTTACCCGCGGGCACCTCGTCGGTTCTGATCCTGTCCGGACCCATGTAGATACCTACCTGCTGGATCCTACCTTCCCTCTGGGCGCTGGCCAGGTAGACCTCCTGGCCCTCCCTCACGGTACCGGAGAAGACCCTGCCGGTGGCCACCTCTCCGGCGTGCGGGTCGATCCTAACGTCGGTGACGACCATCGCGAGCTTGCCCTTCGGGTCGCACTTCCGCAGGGCCTTACCGTCCTCGCTCTCCGGGTCGCCGGGCCAGATCTGTTCGATCCTGTACTCCTGGGCCGTGACGGGGTCGGGTAGGTGTCTGACCACCATGTCCAGGACGACCTGGTACACGGGGGCCTCCTTGGCCAGCTCCTTCTGGGCGTCGGGGCCCTGCTGGCACTTCTCGATGATGTCGTTGAACGTGATCCCGGTCTTCTCCATGAACGGGAGGCTGATACCCCAACCGTAGTAAGCGCTACCGAAGGCGACGGAACCGTCCTGAACGCTGACCTTCCACTCGTCCTTGAACTCCTCCGGCGCCATCTGATCGATCATCTTGTTGATCTCCGCGATTATCTCCTGGAACCTCTGCTGCATCTCCTCGGGGCTCAGCTTGAGCTCGTTGATGAGCCTGTCCACCTTGTTGATGTACAGGACGGGTCTAACCCTCTCCCTCAGGGCCTGTCTGAGCACGGTCTCGGTCTGCGGCATGACGCCCTCCACGGCGCACACGACCACGATGGC
>Ga0256834_1000004_pt1 | contig 205758 bp, 188 predicted proteins | sample 4281140metaG_FD_190536 | JGI IMG/M metagenome (GOLD analysis project Ga0256834, IMG submission 190536) | Hydrothermal vent microbial communities from East Pacific Rise, Pacific Ocean - 4281-140 | ecosystem: Environmental > Aquatic > Marine > Hydrothermal vents | place: Pacific Ocean: East...
TTGGTCAAAAATTGGGCTTTTTGTTTAAATTTCGCTTAATTTTAGAACTAATTCCAAAAAAATAACGCCAACAATCTAAGTTTTTCTAAATATTGGCTTCTTTAGAAGTGCCTGTCTATGTTATTGTAATCGTTGGGAACGCGGCTTTGCAACGCCTAAATTTGAGGGAATGATTAAACTTGCAGACATTTTACAAATATCTCTTGATGAACTAGTTGGACGTGTAACGCCAACAGTTGAAATCAAAATACGTAACTTTGAGTTACATCAACTTTGTCAACAAGCTGATAACCTTCCAGATGTTGACCAACAGGCATTAATTCAGGTGATGGATGGCTTAATGAAAAAAGCTAAATTTAATCAAATGATGGTGGGTTCTGCTACAGGATAAGCAACAAAAAAACAAAAGCCGTTAACGATTTAACGGCTTGGAATTGGAGGGTTTTACCTAAAAGGGTACTGACCCCAATAACTCACTAAAAACTTAAATAGGAAACCCACTATATGGCAAAGAACAAAGAGAACTCTCTTGTATTCCCTACTTGGATAATGGCTTTAACAGGAGCAGTAAGTTTAATTATAGGCATTGTTGGAACCAGGACTTTTGACAATAAAAAATTTCAAAATTATGAAAAAACTATTACGTATTTAAAGATACCCGGGCAAAACCCAAAGTTATTAAATAATGTTGTATTTAAGCTTGTTGATTTAACCTTTATAGAAAGATCAATTACCATTGATGTCCTCATAACAAGCCAAGAAACTTCTAAAAAAATAACTATAAAAAACAAAACAAGACTAGTTGATAATTTTGGGAATGTCTACCTTCCTAAAAAAATGAAGTTAGGTTCTAAAAATAGTCAATGGGATGTATATGTCACTTTACCTGCGGACATTGGTATCTCAGCACAATTTGTATTTGAAAATATAAGTAGTAAAGCTACAGGAATTAAATTACTCGAAATTCAAACACAAAACGGTATCGTTTCATTTACTGATGGAGACTTTATTGAGTTGAGCAATGTACTAAAGCCAACCGAATAAAAAACAAAAGCCGCTAAATTTAGCGGCTTAAAAATGACGGGTTTTACCTTAAAGGGTACTGACCCCTATAACTACAAAAGTGATTTCATATAAACAACATGGGTGTCCTTGTATATTTAATGTATATTTAACATGGGTGTCCTTGTATTTAATATTTAATAACGCCAACAATCTAAGTTTTTCTAAATATTGGCTTCTTTAGAAGTGCCTGTCTATGTTATTGCTTGTGCTTAACATTTGGGATTACTCCCGCCTGCCCGATGGTTGCTACTCGGTGGCTGACCAACCTTGCCGAGATGGGATTTGCACCCACTTGAATGAACGACCTGGCTCAGCCGCACACCCCAATAAGTCCTAGTTAATTTCCATTGAAATATAACCAAATTTTTGAACTCCGTCAACACGCCATATAATTTCTATAAATTCATCACTATAAGAGTATATTGCACACATTTCTACACCATCATTCCAATGCTCTTGCGGTTTACCAAATATAGTAACAATGTCTTCAAATGAAGTATCCATATTGAATTGATGCCTTTTTTTATTGAAAACTACAACTCCCTTATATTCATCATAGCACCCATAATCTTTACTGAAGTATATGGATACAGAAGAGACTCGTTTTTTATCAACACAAACATTGTAACCACTCTCATAATTGATAATACCTTCTCCTCCGCTTTTTTTAGGGGGTGAATAGCCTAATTTATATTTATCAAAAGAAAATCTATCTAAATCAAAAACATATTTACTGGTAGTATTATTTTTTTTCATCTAAATCAACCTCTCTGACTGTAACTTTTTTTCCTTTTGTAGCAGCATCAACAGCAGCTGTCTTAGGAGAGTTATTAAGCTTATTACCACCTTTTGTTGGAACAATTACCTTGTCAACATTAGCCTTTTTAAGGTCTGTTGTGCAAGTAGGACATGGATTCTGATCAACTGCAACAGTAGCTCCACGAGTGTCTTTAAGCGCACCTAAAGCCTGTGTTTCGGCATGTATATTTTTTGTTGCGTCCCCACCAGGATCTTTAATATCTTTGAACGTCTCAGTAAGCTCACCATCTTTACCTCTTGCTTGGGCAAACGTATCATCTCCAGTTGCACCTGGTGTATCCTTACGTTTATTAACTAGGTTGTCAACCATATTCTGATCAGTATTGGCTTCTAAACTAGAATTATCCGCAGGCCTTGTCGTTGTTGAAGTTTGCTTGTTATTTTTATTACCATTGGTCAAAGCTTTGAATTTATCCTTAACAGCATCCTTAACAGAATCTGGAATAAATTTATTAGCCAATTTTGCAGCTAATCCACCAGTCGCTGCAATTCCGGCATTAATAGCAACATTTTTGGCACCATCTGTAGCAGCTTCGCCTAATGTTTTTTCTCCTGTCCGTACATCATTAGCCGCACTTCCAATTGCGTGACCTGTTTCATAAGACCCCCATGCTGCAGATGCCCATCCAATTACTTTGCCAATAATTGGAATTATAACTGGCAAATAACCAGTAGGATCGACTCCTGACAATGGGTTATTGTTAATATATGTGTAGGGATTAAGTGCCTGAGTACTTGTTGGTCTAGCGATAAACGGATCAACACTAAGAAACCTGCCATTATTATAATCATACATTCGGCCATTCATATGAATCAACTGCATTTCATCCAAATGCTCGTGATCAGTAAAACCTCTTTTGGTTAGGTCGATCGTACCATTTGCATCATCAAAATCCAATTTTGCTTTAAATAAGCCACCAGCCATATCTGACCAATCCCCATTTCGAGGCTTGCCAAAGGCATCATAGCTCTTAGTATGCAACACTATACCTGTTTCGTCAAGGATTTGTGTGGTTGAGCCCAGTCTGTCCTTTTGCATGAAATTGCGTTTTACTTCTCCACTTGGCTTGCGTGTTACGGTGAGGTAACTGGTGAGGTAATATTTGGTTTCTGTAGGGAAATATGCACCATTTTTGTAGATTGCTTCGTAATCTTTATTGGCATAAAGGGTTATCTCGTTATTGATTAAATCATATTTACGGTAGCGTTGGTTGTCTGCTCCGTAGTTGAACTCTAGGATTTGGTTTGTTCCTGTTATTTCACTTGTAGACTCTACTAGGAGGTTGTTGTAATCGTATTGGTAAGTGGCTGTGTCTGAGCCATTTATGCTGTCACTTATGCGATTGCCTTTTTTGTCGTAGTCGTAATTAATTGTGCTGCCATTGATGAGTGACGCTGAGGTTACTGCGTTGGGGCCTGCATTGCCTGTTTGGGCATAGTTGTATCCGTTGTCGGAAAAATCACTTTTAGAGGTGATGTTACCGATGCCATTGTAGCTGTATGTCTTTTCTGTGTCACCATTGACACTTGCTGATTTTAAGCGGTGCAAACTATCGTAAGTAAAGGTTTCTGTTGCTTGGGTTGTTCCTCTTGCGAGCTCTTGCTGTGCTATATTACCCCATGAATCGTATTGATAATCCAAAATCTCATTATCTGATGCTGAGCCATGGGTAATTTTTGCCACTTGCCCTGTTGATGGGTAGTATTGTGTTGTACTTGAGAATATTTTATTAAATACTCGATTGGCTTCTTGCCCTTTGAAGTTCCAGTCTGTGACTTCCATTATTGTTTGGTCTAATAAAACATCAATTTGTGCTTTTAGCGTGCCGTGTCGGGTGTAGGTGTTGGCAATTGAATAGCGGTAGTCATAAATGACTTGTTTTAGTCTATTGTAGTTGCCATCGTAATAGTATTGTGTTTTGTATTGTTTGATGTCATTGGCTGTTGGATCGACTAAGCCAACTGTTAGTGCTGCAGGTAAAGTTGTTATTTCTGCTTGCATGCGGTTTTGGTTGTCGTACTCTAGTTCTTTGTTAAATACTTGTGAAAAGCGATTAACTTGCCCATTTTGAATGAACTTATTGCTTTGGCGGTTAACGCTTTCTAGTACTCCTCCTCTGTCATCATTGTATACATAATGATCTATATAGGAGCGAACATCGGCTACTGGATCTAAATTTGGATACACATTGCTGTACTGGTCGGTAATTCGACCTAGTTTGTCATAACGGTAATAGGTGCTGTAACTTTCACCTGCGACTTGTTGCTGTATCACTTCTCCAAAACCGTTGTATTGGAATGTTTTGATGCCCATATTGGGGTCGTTTACGCTTTGTTTGCGACCTAGTGCATCAAAGTTGGTGTAGATTGGGTTGTTATCTGCATCGATGAGTTCTTTGGGGTTGCCTGATGCGTCGTATTTATATTTGACGATATTGTCTTGGTCGTCTTTTGTAGATAACAGCTTTCCTGTGGCATCGTATGTGCGTGACATGGATAGGGTGCTGATGTCTGTTGGGGAACAATTATTATTGCTTGATGAAACTTGAGACACGTCAATTTCTGTGTAGCCACCTTGATGACTATAATCGGTGATTAAGGTGCAGTCTCCTGCAGAATTGCTTGATAAGTCTCCTATTTTGGTTTGCTTTTGTTTGACTCGCCCTTGTGGATCGACTTGTGAGACTGTTGGATAGGCACTACTTGTCTGTATAAATGGTTGGGTTGTTATGGTGCTTCCTGCTGGGGTGGTAATGGATGCCACATAGCTGTATTTATCGAAACCTGCATTATCGGAGTGATAGGTTTTGGTAAGCACGGGGTTGTTGGCGTTGTCGTACCATGTGATAACTCGTGGTTGTCCATTTTGGCGTTGTTCTGTGGAGTAGCTTAGTTGTGGTGATCCTGCTATCATTCCAGTTAAAGCATTGCCACTTATTGTATTGACTATGGATTGTTCTGGACAACTTCCATTGCAGTTTCTTAGGCTAGTGTGTGCTATTGGTATTGTGTTGCCTTCTGGGTTCCAAAATTTTGCTTCATCTGTTATTTTGAATCCATAGGCATCGTAATCTGAGTCAACGTAGTTACCATCTGGCGCTATTGCTTTAGTGACTTGTCCTGTGGCTGGGTCATAGGTAAAACTTGTTGTTAGGTTTGCTCCACTTATGTCTTTGGTAATCAGTTCAGGAAAATAGCCATCTGTTGAATATACGGTATCTACGGTTCTATCTATTGCTGTATTACTGCTGTTAGTGGCTGTTGTGGTGACTTTTGTTATATTGCCTTTGGTATCGTAGTTAAATGTATTTTTGCTGATGTTGTTGTTGGTTATTGCCGATGTGCAATTATCTACATTATCAGTACCAATATAGGTAAATTGACAGTCCAATTCGCGCTTGATACCAGTTTTCCAGTAGAATTCACTGTAGCTTGTGTGGTTATTATTACTATTGCCAGTTGCTAATTTGGTGACTGTTGTTTTGGCTAGTTTATCTATCCACCAGTTGTTTGTGTTTGCAGTATTGTATTCATTTGTCGTTTGTACAGTCTCAAACCTTGTTGGCGTGATTGAAGCATAGGTAGCATCATAGGTTTCTATTGTTTTTGTTTGAGCCGTTATGTTTCCATAAACATCATTGGTTAAGGTTGTCTCTGATTTTGTGGCTAAATTACCATTATTGAGTTCGAAATTTTGACTTATGGTATTTATGAGTGGATGGTAGTGAACTCCAGATACTGCCCAATTACTTTGGTTACTATCTCTTGCTACATACTCATAGTCCTGTTGTTGTGTCTTTGTTAGTACACCTGTACTATCGAATTGCCACGTTTCTATTTTTTCGAGTTTTCCAGCATAAGGAAAAACTTGATGGAAGGTGGATTCTGATATGGTCTCATAGGTAATACCTCCACTGTGTTCGTCCGGATTTGTCCTAACTGATATTTTTCTAAAGCCTTGGAACCCTCTGCCTTGATTGTTGTAGACTGCTTCTTGGTAGGCGTATTCGGAAAGCGAGTTGCTGCCGTAGTTGTTGGTTTGGCGCATGTCAGAAACTACGTACATGGAGGAGTTGAAGTAAAAATGTGTACCTATTGCTCCTATTTCATCTATATACCCATCTGGACAGTCATTTTGACAGGCTTTTCTTTCTAACAATGTATATAGAGGAAAATCTTCCCGCTCAGGTAGTTTAGCTGATATCGGGTGGTAGTTCCATGCCACGGTTTGCCCTGTTGTAGGCTTGGTTATACTGGAAATTTGTGCAGTAATAGGGGTTTGATTATGGGCAGTTATAAAAACACTTAATGGTTCATTATCACCTATGCTACTAAAGTCAGGAAACGAAATATCCCAATTTGTTGCCGAAATATTCTGAGTGTAAAATTGACCAAATGTCTTACACACACCTCTAGACCATAGTTGGCAGCCTATACTTATTAGTTGATCAGCTAATCCATTGCCATTCAAGTCATTTATTTCACCATATCCTAATGATTTGTAAATGCCTGTATCTTGATTATTTTGTAAGTCAAGTTTAAGCTTCCCACCTACTTTTTTCAAATTAAATGATAAAGCATTGAATCGATAAGCTCCCTCATCAATCGTAGCTAAAGAATGCCCTCTTGCTTTCCTGTATATGTCCATACGCCCATCGCTATTGCTTCTTGAAATATAGGAACAAAATATAAAACCATCAACTCCTTCTGTGCCAGATAAAGGATTTTGCTCCGTTGGTTGACTGTAAACACCTTGGAATGATAGTGTATCGTATAAAAACACTAAGCTAGATTCTTCTTGAAACTCACTATTTAGTCGACTATTTCCTACAAAGTGGCAGGAATTAAAAATCATGTTATCTGGTATGTCATCAGAGCTTGGTATATTTAACCTTGGGTCTGGATAAACCATTTCAATTATGCCATCTCCATTTAAATCTACAAAGCTTTTCCTCCCCATAAAATATGGATTACACATTCTATAATCATCTTCATTGGCACTACCATTATCTGGCGCAGGGCATACATCGCCTTGAAATAAAGTATCTTGGTTGCTAACACTGTCAATATCAGATGCAATTGTTTCCGTAAAAAACCCATTGCTGTAACTGCCTCCTTTATTTAAACGCAGTTTCCAACTTTTTATTGCCTGTGGGTCACTATCGTAGTATAAAAAGTCCTGTAAGCCATCCCTATTAACATCAACAAATTTATAATTTACCGCTGCATTTGTAGAACCTTGAGCTAAGGCACAACTTTCGTGAACTATATCCCCTAGGTTGTCATAGTAATCACACGAAAAATTTCCTAGACCAATCTCGTCAAAATCTTTTTTAATGTAGCCATTGGTATCCCTAAAGTATATAGTATTTCCTGCAATATAAACAGGGTGAATCGCAGGATTAGCTGCTACGTAGTTTTGCACCAAAGTTCTTATTTCAACATCCAAATAGCCATCGCCATTATAATCATTAAAACCAATTATTTGATCCCATATAAAGGAAAATACATCAGGCTCTCCTTCATTATCAACCTTTCTTAATAGGTTTGTTATTAAATGTGCTTCTGGGTTAAATGAAATAGGGCACGAGCCACTACTGCAGGTGCTTGTGTTGTAATATACGACTAGTTTAGTTGTTTGGTATTCGGAAGTATCATATATAATCTTTGAAGGCTCTCTAGTTAAAATCAAATCAACTGCACCATCATTATTTACATCTTTTAGAAACAGTCTCATTTTATTTGTTTCAAGAATTATATTTGTACCATTATGATTATAATTCTCTAAATCAATATTGCAAATTATTGCTATATTGTCAAAATAATTATCTGCCTGACTAAGTGTTGTATTTGGTACCGCTTTATTATGATTCCAGCTTTTAATTTTTATTCCTTTTTTATCTCCAGGACATACATCTGATGATACAACATAGACAATATCATTAATTCCATCATAGTTGACATCAGCTAATTCAGATGCCGTGGCTATCGCTTCTTGCATTATAGTTTGTAACCCACCTTTGCTGTCAAAGAACAAAAACTCAGAAAACGTGTAATTAAATGGTGTTGGTATTGAGTTTAAATTCATTTCTAAATCCTTAATACCATCACCGTTATAATCATTTGCACCTGCTAGATACTTCAGTCTTTTTAAGTTCATCAATGGAGTTCCGTCTGCAGTTGTTACCTGATTTGTAATGTTTTTATAAAGGTAAGCACTATCTAAAGCATTATCATCTGACCAACTAATATTAACTAAGTCTCTACCAATCGTCTGATCTTGTTGAGTAAATTCAATAATACCATCAAGCAATAAATTGCTATTATGGGTTGATAACTTATAAGTAAAATCATACTGTCTAGCAAGATTAGAATCTATTTTTGTATTTATATTTTTCAATTGCTTACTTATAACTGAATTTTCTCCATACAAATAACTAATTTGGTATCCAGTTATAATATCATCATATTCAAAATTAATTGACCTATTACCATCAACTGTATTGTTGCCTGTATAAAAAATACTTGTTAAAAGAATTTCATTTTCTCCATATTCTGTATAGTTATACTTAATATTATTACTAAAGCTATCTTCTTCTTTTATTAATTGCCACGTGATTTTTTGTGTTCCTTGTTGTACATATGTGTTTTTACGCCCTGACTTAGTTTGTACGATAAATGTACTGGCTGATGTTTTGGTAATTTTCGCAAATGAATCTTGCTCTGTGCGGTATTCGGCATTTGTTGCCCAATAAGTTCCTGCTGACACTTTCATTAACCTTTGTCCATCTAAGCACAATCTATCATTATTGCTAAAATCTACTGCATGATTTTTTGTATCTTGTGCTAAAGTTTGCGGACAGCGGTAGATGCTTGAGCCGACTGATAGCGACCAACCCACCCCTAAGATACCATTTCCGCCTTTAGATGAATAATTAACTGATAAACTTGGAGTCATACCATTACGACCTGGTGGCACAACCAAAGGTAAACTATAGGTAGCAGCTCCTCCTGAGACACCACCTGAGCCTGGAATTGGTCCTGCGCCTGGTTGATTGGTTACTTCTTGATTAACATCTTCAGTTGCTTGATCAACGATTATTTCTATACTTGGCAAACAAGTGGGAGGGGTACAGCTATTATCTATTGTGAGACTTTTAGATTCTGCTAGAACTACAGTGCTTTCTTGTGTTCCTCCTGATGTACCATATTTCTTCTTTCTTAGTTGAAAAGTGTAAGACTTTGGTAAGTTAGTTAAGTCACAAACATATAATGGCATAACATAATGACTAGATGGTATGGCACTTGGACATATTTCACTTAACAAAGAGTAAGTTACTCCATTATTAATGCTGTAATAAGGTTGAATAGATGGAAAATCATCATCGGTATACCAAGTAAAATCTATGACACAATCACCAGGTGCCGTTGGGCTACATGTAGTATCAGTATCTAGCAATCCTTCTATCTTAAAATCTATATTATGCAGTGATGCGACTTTGTCTAAATCAGCAGGGCTATTGCATTGTTGTGCATGGTTGCCATAATTACTGACTGTTCGGGTAAAGGCAGGGTCATCACCTGAGGCCGGATAATTGAGTTGTTCGATTAGGTTCATCCAAAATGAGCCTTTTTTGTTTTTCTCTTGGGCTGTGCCTAGATTGAGACATCGTCCTGCGTTGCCATGATAATTTGTGGTTATATCATCTATTGAGCCAAAATCATGATTAAGTGGTTTTCCTGCTAGTGGATTAAAACCATAGCTGACCATTCCTAAGTTTCCTGTTCCCGATGAAGCTCCATTTTGTCCATATATTGTGCCACTATCAAAGCCAACAAAGTAACCGCCGTGAGAATTACAGCTGCCATTTGGTTCAGTACAAATATTTACCGCTGTTAACCATATGGGCACTCCATCGGTGTCAAAAGTGGCAAATACAGTGTATTCAAAACCATTTTCTATCCATGTATTAACTGATACTTCTAACTCTTGGGTTGTTGGGTTTTTATAATGCCAAACTCCACTGTGGTGATCGTCATTGTTGGGGGCACTATTATTTATTTCTATAAAGTTTTCGGCAATATTATTTATCTCTAGGGTAAATTCATCGCCTTCTTGTGTATATGGACCTAAATCTGCGACATCAGGTTGTGAAAAAAGTCCATTGCCAATATTTGGTTTTATTTTTAGTGTAGCATGTTGTTTATTTGCTTTCAGGACTAGTTGTATTTCTCCTGCCTCCATCTCAGTAAAACTTGGGCTGTCATTGTAATATTTTAGACTGCCATCATAGAATATATCGCCATTAACTTCCGTTTTTTGTATCATCTTTGCTTCTATCCATGTCGGCGTCCAGACTCCATTCATTTCCCTGTAGGTATACCAGTATCCAATTAAATCATAAGAGCTTTCCATTGCGTTTCCTAACTCATTGGCAAAGAAAAAATGCCAGCCGCTTCCTGCTAAGTCTTCATTCCACCACATACCAGGGTTTAGTCCTCCTGGACCTGCTTGTGCTGGGTTTGTTGGAGTTGGTGAATCTATATTTTGTGAACTTCGAATAACTGGGTCTGGTATCTCTGGTGTAGTACCATTCAATTCTATTGCAACAGTTGAGGAGCAACCCACTCCGTTAAAACAAGATTGAACCGTCCATGTAACATGACGCTTCAACCGAAAACAATCTCTTTCTGTTACCCATTTATCTCCTTGATTAGTGATAATTTTATCTGCGTAGTCAACAGTTAAGCTTTTGCTACAATGACCTCCTGAAAAACTTGATGATTTTAGATGAAAATAATCTGGTTTTATACCTTCTGGGATTTCCCACACTATTTGAGAAAAATTAAAGTTACTTGACTGCGGAAAATACCAGTTAACATTAATTGGCTTTGCTGTATCAAGCGATGATATACTGATATCGGCTCTGTTAAGAACAATATCTGACACTCCCAAGTTACAAGTCTTGGTTGTTGTGCAGTTGGGGTCTTGTGAGTCTAGTTGTTGGAAACCACCTGAAAAAGCAGAACATATATCACCATTTTGTCTGTCTCTGTGACATGAACGCAAGTCAAAATCATAACCTGAATATGTCAATCGAGATAGTACTAGGGGTGCATCAACTTTATCAATATAATAAATACGGTGGTATTTATCATAAGTACCACTTACTTGATGGTATAGGCTATCGGCTCTTATTTTCGGTTGCCATTCATTTATTTCGATATAGTCAACACAGTCTAAATCGGCTGTTGTTGCTGAGTTACATTCGTTATCACTTGCTCCTGGCAAACTCCATTCAAGTTTGATTTGTGTTTGTTTTCCTGCGTTCTTACTTACATTAACCCAGTTTGGTGTAGGGAGGTTTGTTGAGCTAACTGGCAATGATATGGTAATATCAGTAGCCGCACCACATCCAAGTGATGCATTGCAGGCATATATTTTGAAGCTATTGCCAATTATATCTAGATAATTGAAGTCTGGTGATTGCCATGTGATTGCAGCACCTGTTGAATTAGGGGGAACAGATATTGTCGCTAATAGTGTTGAGTCATTTGCATTTGATTGTGGAAAATTTGACACTATTTTAAATTCATCTGGTTCACTTATTGCTAAGCTTTCATCTGTTTCAGAAGAAAACTTAGAATAGTTAAATTCAAACTTGAATTGAGGACCTGCTGCATTAGAACTCCAAATAGTTAATAAATTTCTTACTCGTGAAAGTCCTTGTGAGAACTGACTGTCTTCAATTTCATAGCCACAGATGTTTTCATTGCAGGCACTAACGCTGTATTTTACCGGTGCCATAAAGTATGACACATAAACTTGTGCTAAATTTGTTGCTACTCTTCTTTGTAAGGTGACATTGCCATTGCTATCATAACCTTTAATCTCGTATTCGGTTATGCCCATCAGATCATAGTCTAGTGCGGGATCTTTTTCCCAGGTAATATAACGCCTTTGTGTTTCTAAATCTTGATAAACCGCAACTGATGGCAGTGGGTCTGGTTTGCATGTAGATGGAATTTGGTAATAACTTACTATTGCAGGAATTGAACCACATGCACTAGTACCTGATTTATTTATTGGGGCTGAAGTTTGTGTGCTTTGACCATAACTGAACTCTGCCAATTTATATCTATTGCTACAGAGTAGTGAGTCGGTTTCAATTGATGCAAATCTTGCCATTGGGATAACATTGTTGGCAGCATCTAATAATGGTTGGACATATTTTAGGCTATTGTTGTTTAAATGAAAGCTGACCTCTACAGGCACTGTGGAGTTTAGTTGTTCTAAATTTGTATTGGTTATATTGAGTCCACATAATTTATTTGCTCCTATATCGCCTGTAAAAGCACTAATGTCTTGTGTGGTATTTGGGAAGTTTCCTCCATCTACTCCGATGAATTTTAGCCCTGCTATTCCTGCACAATCTGCTAAATTTAAGTTGTTAGCATCAACTACTATGGATTCTACAGGCGTACTATTTACTTGACAATATGAGCTACCCTTTGCTTTTAACAAATCTAACTCACTAGGCAATAAATCAAAGCCACTTGTTATGGCATTGTCGTTTAAATCTAATGCTGTTAATAAATCATTGTTTGATAAATTTGGGACGGTTGTTAGACCCATATTAGCTAACTTTAAGGTGGCTAGTTCTTCGAATTGTGAAAAATCAGGTAAAGTTATATTTGGGTTGTTGGATAAGTCCAGATATTCTAAGTAGTTGAGATTGGATAAGGCGGATATATTTGTAACTGCGGGGTTGTTTGCAATAATTATGGAGCGAATATTGGTCAAGTTTGCCATTAAGTTTATATCGGCATTTTGTAAATTGTAGCCTGTGCAATCAATACTTGGATCAACGGCGGTAAGCAAGTTTGCATCTACAAAACCATTGGCATTTAGGCAGCTATTGATTGCTCCTGTTAGGTCCTGTACTTTTGTGTATTTATTTTCTGTTTCAAATAAATTTTTGGGACTCCAAGGACTAAATGATTCAATTGAACTGGTTTTGTTTGCTGGTTTTTTAGCATTTTTGTTGGTGGTTTTTTGTTGGTAAACAGCTTGTACTTGTACGCTATATGAGCCAGTCGTGCGGTCTTTGAATTTTATTTTTTGTTTGTTTTTTAGCTTACCATTTTTCTTGTATTTAGCTTCTTTTCTAAGAACCTCATAGGATTGACCGTCTTTGGATATATAAATAAGGTAATGAGATACTTGATATTTATCTATAATTGATTGCTTTAATTTTTTTGGCTTTTTCCACTTTATCTTTAATACACTTGGGTATTTGCCATTGCTACGTTTTTTGGCTTTAACTTTAACTTTGCGTGGCTTTTTGAACTGGTTGTCTGTTCCTTGATTATCGGCTAAACAGTTCGAACAGTTACCAGTCTCCAGCAACTGTCCATCTGTTATTGGTAATGGTTGTTGCAGTTGCCATTGTGCAATTGATTCTTGCAATGCGCTCATATCAAGATAGCCTTTGTCTTGAATGACTTGTTGTATAATTTGGTCGTATATGCTTTGTGGCATATTTTCTGGAATTTCAGCTTGTGATGTTGCTGATACAAATAAAAACACTATTATGAATACAATCTTTTCCATGGGTTCCTCTTTTTTAGTGGATTTTAAAGTTAAGAGAATCTTTGATGCATAGGAGTGATGAAAAGTAAGTCCTTTTAGGTCTTCGCTTTCATTGATAAACACGTCGCACACGGTTTTTTGAAAGAAGCTCTCAAGCAAGTATTAGTAACTATTTTTTTAGATATTTAAACAGTCTTATGACAGGTATCTAATAGTAGTCAATACTTTAATTTGACTTAAGTATACAATCAATCAATCAATCAATCAATCAATCACAATTGGATAAAAAATTAAAGTGTTTAGTTCATTTTGTAGTTAAAAAATTGTTAAAAACTGTTATATGCATCTCATATATTAGCAAATGCTAAATTAACGCTTGCAATTTAAAATGAAAAATGCTTCCATAGCGCTCATGAGTAGCATCCCTTGCTACCCATGAGATTCACTCTCTTTTTAGTGAGTGAATCGTAAAAATTGGTTTTCCCCAATCAATTTTTTTATATTTACCCAGTAACTTTTGTTACTGGGTTTTTTTTGTTCAAAATTCTGGCAAAAAAAAGCACCTAATAAGAGTGCTTTAACAAAAATACTCCAAAAGTAATTATCTATGGTATTGGAAAAAATACCCAACAATCGTTAACACAATTGTATAAGGCAGAGCCATAAAAACCATTCTCATGTAACCCAATCGAATAGCTGGTGCTAATGCTGATGTCAATAAGAATAGAAAGGCTGCTTGACCATTTGGTGTTGCCACAGAAGGTAGATTTGTTCCTGTGTTAATAGCTACTGCCAGTGCATCAAAATGTTGTTGGTCAAACTGACCGGCATCGTATGCGGCCTTAACTTCGTTGATATAAACCGTAGCAACAAAGACATTATCACTAATGGCTGACAATATACCATTAGCTAAAAAGAAAGCTTTTGGCTGCACTTCAACAGGTAAAGTAAGAACCCAATGAATAACGGGTTGAAATAAATGTTGATCATGAATCATGCCAACAACAATAAAAAAGATAACAAGTAATGAAACAAATGGCAAGGATTCTTCAAAGGCCTTGCCAATCCGATGTTCGTGAATAATACCAGTAAAAGAGGTAACCACTACCATTAGAGCCAGCCCAATTAGACCAGGCTGCATTATGTGGGCGTAAAGCCCATAAATAAGTAAAACCGCACAAATACCTTGAACAATTAGTGCATACTTTTCTTTTCGAGTTCTCTTTTCATCTTGTTTGGCTAAGTAACCTTTCAATATTTTTCTAACATTAGGATCTAACTGCCCGCCAAATCCAAAGATTTTAAATTTTTCAACGATAACTAAGGTAATTAAGCCAGCAAAAACAGCAGGAACCGTCACATGCGACATATTGGCAGCAAATTCGATAAAGTTCCAACCCATTTTTTCAGCAATGAGTAAATTTTGAGGTTCTCCAACCATTGTAGTTACACCACCCAATGCAGTACCAACTGCCCCATGCATAACTAAAGAGCGAATAAAAGCCCTAAAATCAGCTAAAGTATCACCACCCATCTGTTTAGAGTCATCAATTTCGTTGTCATCAAAATCAGTGTTCTTAGCATTGGAGTGAACCTTTTCATAAACACCATAGAGTGAAATAAATACGGTAATCAACACGGCTGTAACGGTTAAAGCATCTAAAAAGGCGGACAAGAAGGCTGCCGCAATTGAAAACATCAAGGAGAGTACAATCTTATTTTTTACTTTAACCAATATTTTACCAAAAAGAAAAATAAGTAAAGGTTGCATAAAGTAAATAAAACTGACCATAAACACCAATAGCATAATAACTGATAGGTTGTTTTGAATTTCATGCCATGCGGTTTCCGGGCTTGTTAGCCCAAGAGCAAGGATAGCTAAACCTAGTAATCCACCTGATTGCAATGGATAGCATTTTAATGCCATTGCAAGCGTAAAGATGAACATAACAATAAATGCCCAACCCATTACTGTCTTTCCTAGCAACAATGTAGCAGGATAACAAATCACCAAAAATGCCAAGATAACTAACTTAAACCACTTTGGGCTGTTGCCTAGAAATTGTTTTAATACAATATCCACAATTACTCCTAAAATTTATAAAAAAACTATTTTACAACAATTTGTCAACAAAAGTTAAGCACAACCGTACGCTATATAGTTATAATTGCGCAATGTTATCAAAACCTTCATATTTTAAGTTTGCTCCAAGCTGGATTGTCTATTCTTTTGTTTGGTTGTTTTCACAACTGCCTTATAAAGTTCTAATTTTTATTGGCAAAGGATTTGGAAGGTTGTTATATTTTATTTCCCTACGAAAAAAAGTAGTCGCTACAAATTTAAAAATTTGTTTTCCCAAGCTAGACGAGACAAGTCGATTACAACTAATTAAGAGACATTACCAAGAACTAGGCTTAATGGTGACACAAACTCTTAAGGCTTTTTTGAGCAACACCCAAGTCATCGAAAAAAACAGCATTATAAATGGGTCTGAACATATTCAAGCCTGCATTGACAACAATCAAGGAGTGCTCCTAGTAGCTGGACACTTCACTTCTTTAGACATGGGAGGAAAGATTCTTTGTAAAAAATTCCCAATAGCTGGAATGTACCGTGAGCACAAACACCCCTTAACAGAATACATTGTCACAAAATCACGCTTGAAATACGCCACCAAGATGTTTAAGCGCGATGAATTACGCCCCATAATCAAACACTTAAAAACTGGTGGCATTTTGTGGTATGCCCCTGACCAAGATTACCGCCGTGGACAATCCGTATTCGTACCATTCTTTAACCATCCTGCTTCAACCATTACTGCAACTCACCAAATGGCACGCCTTTCAAAATGTGCGGTTTTGTATTTCCATGTTCAACGCAATGAAAAACCACCCTATTACACCTTAACTTTATCGCCAAAAATGGATAATTTCCCAACCAAAGACCCCGTCGATGACACGAAAAGTGTCAACCAGGAAATTGAGAAAATGGTAAAAAAGAATCCTACGGAGTACTTATGGGTGCACAAACGTTTTAAAACGACACAAAACGGTCGAAAAAACCCTTATTAGCTATATGATTTAACCTCTCGCATCATTCATCGACTAAAGAGACTGTGAAAGTCGATGTCTCATTTTAAGCACATTAATTCCTGCAGAGCATGAGGAATTCTGTATCACTGGGGTGTGGACTTTAGTCCACATTATTAAAATATTGACTCAATTCTATGAAGTTATCTGCAACATTCATCGACTAAAGTTGATGCCCCATTTTAAGCACATTAATCCCTGCAGAGCATGAGGAATTCTGTATCACTGGGGTGTGGACTTTAGTCCACATTATTAATATTGACTCAATTCTATGAAGTTATCTGCAACATTCATCGACTAAAGTCGATGCCCCATTTTAAGCACATTAATCCCTGCAGGGAATGAGGAGTTCACTAAGATAAATTTGATTAATCGTCTAACAATTCAAAATCTTCCTTTGTTACACCACAGTCTGGACACATCCATGTATCAGGCACGTCTTCCCATTTGGTGCCTGGCGCTATGCCATCGTCTTCCCAGCCTTCAGCTTCGTCATAAATTAGCCCGCAGACTACGCAGATATATTGTTTAAAATTTTCACTCATTGTAATTGTATTGTTTGTTTAGAATTTGGTTAATTGGGATACTTTAGTGTTTTTCAATGTTTATTTTTGCTTGAGGGGCTGGAATTGGATTTTTTCGGGCAAATAGCTTTTTTGCAATTTCAACAAAGTGAGTTTGGCCGATATGAATGCCTAAATTTTTTGCCATTAAATAATGTGGACCAATATCTGGCAAATCAAATTCATCTCCAATAATTTTAAAACCACTGTTTTTATAAAATTTAACCGCGTTCATTCGTGCATTACACCAAATAACACCACCCTTTTGCTTAATAACGTGGTTTATACAGGTTTCTAATAATTGTGTTCCAATATTTTGACCTTGAAAAGCCTCATACACTGCCATACCACGAATCCGCCAAGATTGCTTTAATGAAAAATCAGGGTGAGACTCTTTATAAATTGATGCACAACCTACAATTTCATCTTTTAGTTTAGCGGCAAAATGTACGGTGTATTTATAGGTGTCTTCTGGATAATAACAATTGCTGCGTGGTTGCCCTTGACGAAGTACTTGATGACGCACATCAACTATTTCCTCTAATCGTGCCACTTCAACAATAATATTAGTCACTACTCGCCTCTGCAGTTGCATCATGTGGGTGTAATGACTCATGGTGGCGCACACGTAACCAAAATCCATCAATATCTTTTTGCTGACACAGAACGTGCTTTATTCGTCGAGCGGCATCTTCACAATACAGGAAATTTTTACCATTGATACGGGCAAATTCCTGCTCATCTTCTCGTTTAACAGCTGCTTGGACTGCTGTTTGTAATGACTCTTCAACTAAATCAATATATTTTTTTAATGGAATTTGTTTTGTATCTAGCTTGAGAAAGGTGCGTATATGAGCCGTCGAACGTTGTGAGTGTGGTGTTGCATTAATCCCTTCTTCGCTACCAAGCCATGACAGCACCTTATCAAAATCTAAATTGTCTTTATCAAAAGTTTGATTAAAATTTTCCTGAATAAGACTTCGAGCCAATGCTGCAGAGCACGGGCAGGTACTTGAATAAGTTACACTGAAATCAAGTTCAATATGCGTTATTTTTTCTTTTTCTCTCACAACTAACATGGACACGGGATAACTACGCCAACCAGAATTATCACTGATAAGTGCTTTTCGACGGATTAAAGCATCAAAATCAACTTCAATTAATGCGTTGTTACTTAAGTCAGCATGAGATTGTAGAAAATCATTAGTGAGTTGTGACAAACTAGCAAAATCAATCTCCTGATGTGAAAAAACCTCATCACAGGCAAGGTAAAGTCGTGACATATGTATGCCTCGTTTACTTTCATGATCAAGAGAAACCTCAGCGCGAACTCGTGCTACTGCTGGTGGTATAGTGGCATCAGCATTGACGTTAATTGGCATCTCAATTTCTGACATCCCAACCCATTCCAATGTTCCTGCCACTTTTGCTTTAACATCAGCGGCTACATCTGGAAGAGTGCAAAAAATTGGCTTTGTTTTATCTAACAATGGATCTATTCCTAATAAATTTATCCCATATATAAGGATTTAAAATGCAATTATAAGTGAAACTTCATTTTTTTTAAGCTTTTCTCATCAGTTTTATCATTTTTAATCTCACAACAAAACAATAATACCAATATGTGACGTTCATCACAAATCAATGCCCAAAAAGTTAAGTATGCATTCAATTATGTTATTATATGATGGATGCTTGAAATTGTATGAGAGACTTTTTGGGGAAATTTATGAAAAAATTTGGACATTATGAAGTAACAGCAGAACTAGGCCGTGGAGGAATGGGTGTTGTTTATAAAGGATGGGAGCCTTCGCTTAATCGTCAAGTTGCCATCAAATGTTTAGGCGAACATTTGTTGAACGACAAAGACTTGGTTGAGCGCTTTACTCGTGAAGCCAAGGCAACTGCTGCCTTAAACAACCCAAACGTGATACAAATTTATTTCATTGGCGAAGAAAAAGGACAACCATTTTTTGCTATGGAGTACATAGAAGGACAGTCACTTGATGATATATTAAAAGGCGGCAATTCTCTATCAGTTAAACATGCAAAAAACTTGTTAAAGCAAGCTTGTCTAGGGTTGTCAGCAGCTCATGAAAAAGACTTAGTTCATCGCGACATAAAACCTGCCAACCTAATGTTAACAAAAGATGGTACGCTCAAAATTGTTGATTTTGGCATTGCTCGCACACGTGAATATGGTGACAAACTCACCAATACCGGAGAATTTGTTGGTACACCTGGGTATTTATCTCCCGAAGTTTGTATCGGCAAAGAAGTGGATTTACGCTCTGATATTTTTTCTCTTGGCATCGTATTTTATGAAATGCTTGCTGGAAAAGTTCCTTTTGAAAATGATAGTCCTTTAGGTTTAATGTTAGAAGTGGTTCAGTCTGATATTCCTGACATTCGCGCTTTAAATAAAAAAGTGGATAAAAAAACGTCTTTTATCCTCAATAAAATGATTGCCAAATCACCTGATGATCGTTACCAAAACTGTAACGAAGTCATTCGTGACTTAGGTAATATTATCGATAATGAAACCATAGTCAATATACAATCCAATGCAACTGTTGTTGCTAAAACGGTTAAACCAAAAATATCTGAGCAAATTACTTTACCTACTATTGATGCTATCACAGAACAGAACTTAACTCCAGTAACTGAAAAAAAATCTGGGAACGGTAAAAAATGGTTAATGGCTGCCACGGTCTTTGCTGTTCTTGGTGCCGGTGCCTTTGGTTATTACAATGGCTACCTCCCTGTTCCACAATCATCATCCAATCAACAAATCGTCACACTGACAGATTCTGTTGACACAAATCCAAAAGAATCAACTAACTCCTCGAACCCATCCACATCTCAAGTACTAGGACCCAACTCAAAATCTAAGATTAAAGGCCAAGGCATTATGGTTGGTTTATCTAGTATGTTTGGAGAATCAAATGAAAAAGATGAAGTCAGTGTTGATGAATCAAGTCAAATTAATTTTCCTGAAGAATCACTTGCATCAACTGAGCTCTCTTCAGAAGTTGAGCAACCTCTAGCAGCTGATTTTAATATCGAAACCGACAGCACATCAAGCCTCTCGATATCCGATCCAAATGAAAACCATGCAATAAATAGTAATAACAGCACTGGTGAAAACTTAATAACACAATCTAGTGATGATTCAAAACCAACACAGCAGTCTGGTTCAACTCAAACACCAACCATTCAGGTCTCTGATGTTAAAGCCATTACTTTACCTAAACAAAGTGAGCTACAAACTCTAGCGGTCAATACGCCAACACAAAAGAATATTATAGCCGAAAGTAAAACATCAATTCCTCCAATAACTGTAGAGTCAAGTTCACTTGTTGCTCAAAGTGTACAACAAAAACCTAAGCGATACATTCCCAAAGCTGTTCCTCTTAATAAAGGAGTTGTAGTTATTGCTTTTGGTGATCCAGCTGTAGCTAACCCCATTGAAAAAATTCTTGAAAACCAATTAAAAGCGCAAGGCATAAAAGTCATGAACGAGCAATTCATCCCTGGTATGAAGAAATTGCTTGATAATGACTTGGATCTAGCTGAATTAAAAAACCTTATCCAAAAACATGGTGGTCAAGCCATGGTTATTGCCAATATTAATTATGTTGGCTCTCAACAACTCAACTATGCAGGCCGCAGCAGTGAACTAATCAATGCGCAGTTAGATGTTGATGCCTACGAAATCAAATCCGGTGATAGTATTGGTTCTGGTTATGGTGCAAAACTAAGTTATACCTCATTAAATGCGACAGATGAAGCAACCGAAGCTGTCATGCAATTTACCGACCGCCTAACCACTAGCATCAAAAATAAAATCTAAAATATCCGATATAGAAACTCACTTTAGAGTGCCATTGCTAGTTATCAACCCTGCGGCATTATACCGCAGGGTTGATAACTAGCGTGTTGGTACAATAAAGCTGTGTTTTGAACAGTTTAAATTTATCGGGCAAACTAGATTCTCATATCAATATAAGCAATTATAAGAAGCTCCGTTGTTAAATTTTTGTTAAGACAAGCAATTAATTGTTGACACGTACGACTAATTTAGTAGTATGTAGTTAGTAATACGACTGCTTTAGTACTAAGCAGCTATTATTTAACCATTTAATAAACTGGAGAAGAAAATGAAAATAAAACTTAATCCAATTGCATATGCAATTAAAAGTATACTCTATACAACATTGGTTGTATCAATAGCCGCAGGTGGCGTTGCATCTGCTCAGACTAAAGAAGAAAAACAAGAAGAGATCAAAAAAGAAAGTTTAGATAGAATTGTTGTTACAGGCTCTCGTATTAAGAGACTTGACTTAGAAACAAGTGTCCCAGTACAAGTATTTGATGCTGACTTTATCGAAGCAACAGGGGCTTCTACTGTACAAGATTTCTTATTTCAATCCAATATTGCAGGCCCTGGACTGTTCAATGAAAACTCTACATTATCACAAACTGCTGGAACGGCAAACTTTGATACCAGAGGTTTTGGAGCCAATTATGTTGTTGTATTGCTTAATGGTCGAAGACTGCCAGGAGACCCGCTAGGTGGAGGCTCAGCTACAAATATTAACTTAATACCTCTTGGGGCTATTGATAGAATTGAGTATCTTTCTGATGGAGCATCTGCAATTTATGGTGCGGATGCAATTTCAGGTGTTATTAATATCATCACAAAAAAGGATTTTGATGGAGCCAATGTAAATATACGTTTAGCTGAAACCTCTAAGAGTGATGGTGAATTTAGTGATATTTCTGTAGCAATTGGCTCTACCTTTGATAAAGGCAGCATGTTCATTGGCTTTAACTGGTCACAGCAGGATGACATTGATGCAGCAACTAGACCACTAATTAGATCAGGGGTTGCTCCTGACGGAACAGACGGTCGTAGTCCAACGGGCTTGCCAGGAACATTTATTGATTTCGGTTCAGGAATTTCATTCCCTGATCCAAGTTGCCCACAATCAAGTATCAGGCCTGCAACTTTTACAAGTTTAGGCTCTGACTGTGCTTTTGATTTTGCTCCTTTATATGATGCAATTCCTGCACAAACAAGACAGTCAATTTTAGCAACTGGGGATTATCAAACCTCTGAAAATGGTATGGCTTATGGTGAGTTTCGCCTTAGTCGTAATGTTACTGAAGTACGTAATGGTGCAGCTCCTGCTTTTTTTAATATAACAGGTGCTCAATCGTTACTTGATATTGACCAACAACTTGGAACTGATTTGTTTAATTCACCTTCGGTTTTTATCTTACGGCGTTCAGTTGATGCAGGACCACGAGCAACAGATAATACCAATACTGCACTTTCTGCAGTTGTTGGTTATGCCCACTCTTTTGGAGTGCATACTTTGGACGTAAGCTATCAAGCAGTTGACTCTGAGCAAAACCGAGTTGGTGTTGGTGGGCAAATTTCAAAATCTGCTTTAGAAGCCGCAGTTCAAAGCGGTGTTTTTGATCCATCTCAAGTTTATGACCCTAATTTTTATGCTGTTAATGGTCTAACTATATCTACCCAGCGCCAAGCAATTGGTAATGAAGATGTTTTTAGGGCAGATTTAGATGGTTATTTTAACGTTGGTTTTGGCAATAGTGACTTAGGTTATGCAGTAGGTTTTGAAAGTAAAGACCAATCATTTTTTGACCGGGCAGATGTTGCCTCATCTACAGGTGATGTAGCAGGTGGTGCAAGTTCTAACGGTTCAGGTGAAGCACAAGTTCAAGCTATGTATGCCGAGCTGTCATTCTCTCCGGTCAAAGGTGTTGAGTTAGGATTGGCAGGAAGATTTGATGATTATGACTGGAACAATAATCTCACATCAGGTGGTGATAGCCAATCTACATACCGCCTTTCAGCATCATGGAAGCCCACAGATAATTTTATGGTTCGTGGTTCTTATGGTACAGGATTTAGAGCACCAACCTTGGGTAATTTATTTCTAGGGCGTTCATTTGGTGTAACAAGAGCTGTTGATACTACAATTTGCAATCAAGTAAGTGCAAACCCAACTTCTACTCAACAAGACATAGATAATGCTTGTCGATTACTTGAGATTAGATCGGTAGGAGGTGGGAACTCAGCTCTTGAAACAGAAGACTCTACATCTTATAGCTTAGGAATGGTATTTGAACCTATTGAAAATTTAAGTTTTTCATTGGATTATTACAATATTGAAGTTGAAAACAAAATTGGCTCATTAGGAGTGCAAGAAATCATTGATAATGAAGCTTTGTTCCCACACTTGATTACTCGTGTTAATGGAACATTGACCTCGCCAGGTGCTGAAGTACGGTCAAATTTGCAGAACCTTAATCAAGAAAATGGTGAGGGTATTGATTTTACGAGTAAGTATGCTATCAATACTGATTTTGGACGCTTTGGGTTTGATTTAAGGGCAGCTTATCTTATCAGTCATGAACGTCAAATTTCGATATTGCAACCGTTATGTGATGGTAAAGGAACAACGAGTGAGCCAGAATGGAGGTGGAATGGTCAAGGCAATTGGAGTAATGATGCGTGGAATGCTACGCTTAATTTCCGTTATATTGGAAGTACAAGAGACTTACCAGCGGGAAGAGATACGGTCAATAACTCTTGTGATGTCAATCCTACCAGACCAGCTCAAGATGTAGATGATTATATTGAGTTTGGTACATCTGTTAGTTATAACTTTACAAAGTCAAAATTAACCTTTGGAGTAAGAAACCTACTCGATCAAGAACCTCCTTTTTCAGAGGTTGCTGCAGGAGGCTGGCCGTGGTTTGATCAAGCTCTATATGATATTCGCGGTAGAAATTATTACTTGAATTTTAAATATGACTTTTAATACCTTAGTATTAACTCTGAATTCCAGTACTACATTTCAAAGTTAATATAGAAACAATCTATATATATTCATAACTAAAAGCTAATTACTTTCGAGCAATTAGCTTTTTTTTGCGATACCTCTTTACACGTACTACTTTTTTCGTATATAATATATTACACAAATTAATACAAAGTAAATTACTTTTTATTATATTTGTTTTTCCAAAAAATCAGGATGACTTTTGCACCAAGGATGGTGCGCTTTTTTAAAAAACAACTGTTTTATTTCCGTGAATAAAAACTCGGTCATTAAGTACCAATGACAAAGCGCGAGATAACACTACTTTTTCCACATCACGCCCTGCTCTTTGCATATCTCTCCAATCAAAACGATGATTAACAGGGATTATATTTTGTGCGATAATCGGACCTTCATCTAAATCACGGGTGACGAAGTGTGCTGTCGCTCCAATGATTTTAACACCGCGTTCAAAAGCCTGTTTGTAAGGGTTTGCACCGATAAATGCTGGTAAAAAGGAGTGGTGAATATTGATAATTTTTTGTTTATAAGTGTTGACGAAATTTTCAGTTAGGATTCTCATGTATTTGGCTAAAACAATATAATCAAAATCGTAGCTATTTATTTTTCCCATGACCTCATATTCGTGTTCCATGCGATTAACTCCCAGTGCAGAAACATAATGAAACGGAATATCAAAACGTGCCACTAACTGTTCTAATGTTTTATGATTACCAATCACAGCCTGTATGTCTGCATCAAGTTCACCTGCGGAATGGCGAATTAAAATATCTCCCAATGCATGAGATTCTTTGGTCACTAGCAGAACAATTTTTTTCTTTTCGGGTGTGACAAGTTGCAAATTGGCATGAGTAGGTAAAACACTGAGCAACTCAGACTCTAAATCTTTTGCATTGAAATGACCACTGACAACACTGCGCATAAAAAATTTGCCCGAACCTTTATCCACAAACTCTTGGTTGCTATCAATATTCAATCCACGCTGAAAAAATACTTTTGATACAAGATAGACTAAGCCTTTAGCATCAGTGCAATCAATTAGGATACGTGCTTTATTTTTTGAATTTTTCATTAATAATCTGTTATGTTTTCACAAAATTTTCAATTGCACCTATAATAACCTTTTTTAATAAAAAACAACTATGAATAACCACGATTTATTTACACAAGCACAAAAATTTATCCCAGGCGGTGTTAATTCACCCGTTAGAGCATTTAAAGGAGTTGGTGGCGATCCATTATTCATAAAAAAAGCCAAAGGTCCATACATCTATGATGTCGATGACAAAGAGTATATCGACTATATTGGCTCTTGGGGTCCGATGATTGCAGGGCATTGCAATAAAAAAGTATTAAAAGCAGTGCACAAAGCCGTCGATAATGGCATGAGCTTTGGTACTCCCACCCAGCAAGAAGTCACAGTTGCTGAAAAAATGTGTAATCTCATTCCTTCAATGGATATGGTTAGGATGGTGAACTCAGGAACTGAAGCCACAATGAGTGCTATACGTTTAGCTCGTGGTTTTACCAATCGTGACAAAATTATTAAATTTGAAGGCTGCTACCACGGACATGCCGACTCCTTTTTAGTCAAAGCAGGCAGTGGCGTATTAACACTTGGCATTCCTGGCTCACCAGGTGTCCCATCAGCTGTAGCAGATTTAACATTAACCGTTCCCTATAATGATTTAGATGCTTTAGAGAGCATGATGAAAACTCATGGCGATGATGTCGCTGCCATTATTGTTGAGCCAATTGCTGGCAATATGAATATGATTTTACCACAAGCGGGTTATTTGCAAGGCATGCGTGATTTGTGTGACAAATACGGAGCGGTCTTAATTTTTGATGAAGTCATGACCGGCTTTCGTGTCGCCCTAGGCGGTGCACAAGCAGTTTATGGCATTACCCCTGGTTTAACTACCTTTGGTAAAGTCATTGGTGGTGGGTTGCCAGTCGGAGCCTTTGGTGGGCGCAAAGACATCATGTCATATATTGCTCCACTTGGTCCCGTTTATCAAGCAGGGACTTTATCAGGTAATCCAGTTGCCATGACCGCTGGTTCGGTTATGCTGGACATCATTTCTGTTGATGGTTTTTATGATGATTTGGCAGTAAAAACACAAAACTTAGTTGATGGTTTGCAAAGTATTGCAGATAAAAACAACATTGCCTTTAGAACGGTCAATGTTGGTGGCATGTTTGGTATGTATTTTAGTGACGATGTTAACATTCATAATTTTGATGATTTAACCAAGTGTGATGAAAATCGTTTCAAAAAGTTTTTCCACAGCATGTTGGAACAAGGTGTTTATCTTGCTCCTTCGGCTTTTGAGGCTGGTTTTGTATCCTCAACCCATGATGAAGTGACTTTAAGCAAAACATTAAAAGCAGCAACCTTTGCCTTTTCAGAGTTAAACACTTAGGAAACTAAAATGGAAGAATCATCTTGGTTACAAGCAGTTTTGGATTGGGTGCAGTTGCACCCACATGCCACTGGTTGGATGATTTTTTTAGTGGCATTGGGCGAATCACTGTTACTTGTTGGGATTTTGTTACCAGGTGCTGCCATATTAATTGGATTAGGTACACTTATAGGTTTAGGTGTTGTTGATTTTAAACTAGCATGGATTACTGCATCAATTGGTGCATTTGTTGGTGATGGTATTAGCTTTTGGATAGGTCACCACTACAAAAAACGCTTACTACTCATATGGCCAATAAACAAGTTTCCAAAACTAACTGATCAAGGGCAAAGCTTTTTCAAAAAATGGGGGTTGCTCAGTGTTTTTATTGGTCGTTTTGTTGGCTTGGTTCGACCTATTATCCCTGCCATTGCTGGGATGATGCAAATGCCTATCAAAAAATACATTGCCATTAGTACCATTGCCGCTATTTTATGGTCACCCTTTTATTTACTACCTGGCATGTTATTTGGTAATGCCATGGGTGTGATGTCGAAAGTGGCTGGTAAACTGGCTATATTAGTTTTGATTTTTGTGGCGACTGTTGCTTTGGTTTATTGGGTTATGCATTTGTTGTACGACTTTTTATTACCAAGAACTCATAGAATTTTAAGCCATGTACTCATATGGACACAAAAGCATCCACTCCTTGGCAGATTAACATCAGGACTAATTGACCCTCGTAAGCCTGAAAAAGGCTCTTTGGCCTTGATGGCAAGTTTTATCATTGCCATAACAGTTGCGGCACTTCTCTTTAGCCTAAATAGCGAAACAGTTGGCTCATGGTCTTTGCAAGTTGATAATTTCATGCGGGCTTTTCATACTGACTGGACAGAACCTGTAATGTTGTTTATTTTATCCGTCACCCATGATTTGGCAATTATAGTTCCTTCAACTTTAGTGTTTTTATGGTTGATACGTCGAAAGCGCGAGGTTGCAGCAGGTCATTGGGGCTTTATTGTTATTACGGGTTATATTCTGTCTTTGTTAATAAATTATTTTTCACATGAAAACAATGAAGGATGGTTTAGCTACAATCACCTAACATGGTTTATTACTGTTATTGCCTTTTGGTCTGCTTTAATCTCTGGTGCATTACCACATAAAATGCGTTCTTGGCCGTATACATTAGCCACATTACTCGTTGCTGTTGTCTCTTTTGCTCAACTCTTCTTTCATCAAATGAGTCTTGGCGTTGTATTGATTTCAATCTTTAGCTCAGTTCTTTGGGCCTCAGTGGTTGCTATTGCATACCGCATGCGTGCTCGCAAACAGATGCTTGGCTGGCCAATTTCTGCCATATTTTTTGGCTTCCAAGCTATTACCATCGTCTTTGTATTGATATTCTTTGCGGGACAATTTAAACAAAGCAACACTTTAGTTGCCAATACACTCACCGAACAACAATGGTTAAGTTGTGAGCTACTCGAACGCAATGATTGGCTAAATCGTCCAAAACAAGCTTTTTCAATTCACTACTTAGGTAACTTAAAAGACTTAAGCGAAGAATTAGCCACACAAAATTGGAAAGCTATCAAACCAAGTGCATGGAAAGATGTATGGAAAGCCTTAACAAGCGATGAAAACAGTGAAGAAATAGCCATTATTCCTAGCACAAACAATGGCAAGATAGAATCAATGATTTTAACCAAATCAGTCAATAACAACCTAATCGCGCTGCATTTATGGCAACAGGCTGTATCTATTGATCATTCAAACCAAGCGGTTTATGCGGGTTATATTTCCTTGCATAAAATCAATCAAAAAATGGGATTAACCTATTGGAAAAACTTTGTCGATCAACAAGCTCTTCAAATTTTTACTGAAGCAATTAAAACGAGTAATGAACTCACAATTGACCACAACAATGACCAATACTTTATCCGTCAAATGGAGCCACAATGAATTTTATACAAGAATACTTTCAACACATATCAAGTTTTGGTAAAGCTGCCATTATTTTGAACATTCTTTTCTTTGTTCTTTCTGGCGTTATATTCAAATACATTGTTAAGCCAACTGATGATGAAGACAAAAACACAAAACGTATATTTTGGCTGCGTTTTTTAAATTTTTTATTGCTGATGATATATGTTGTCGATGCTTTTCTCAATGGTACAACTAACGACAATGAATGGCTATTAAAGGCTTCACAAACAGGTCTGGTTTTTTTAATTTCTTATCTCTTTATACAATTCTCTCATGCCTGGGCATTGCAACATTATGGCAAAGATAAAACAGTAGATGGAGAAGAGGTCAGTAGCAGTACTTATAAATCTGAAATGATGCATATTATTATAATTGCCATCAGCATTATTGCTGCGATTTTACTGTTAGTAAATATTTGGAATGTCACTAACTGGTTGCAAGCCACAGGTGTATTGGGCGGTTTATTGGTTATATTATTTGCCACCAAAGATGCTTGGGCTGTTGATAGCGCTCATGGATTAATCCTCCTTTACAATAATGACTTGGAGCCCGGTGTGGTTTGTCGAATTCCAGAATATAATATTTTAGCAATATTACGTAAAGTTTCTTTAACTCAAACCACCTTTAGAGATTTGGTGCAAAAACACAAAATTGTTATCCCAAATTCCAAACTGCGCAACACTAAAATCGAAGTACTCAACCGTTCTGGAAGCACCAACTGGAATGATTATATCGAATACAAAATAGGCTATGCGACTTCAGCAAAAACGGTCAGTGATTATTTCGAAAAAGTATGGGAAGCTGCCTGTGAAAAAAACAGTGCTTTGAACATCGAGAAAAAACCAAAACTCGCCCTCATAGAAGCAGGAGATCACGCTATTCTTTGGCGTTTACATTACCCACTTGATAATATTTATCATCTCAAGTCAGCAAAGTACGCCATTAATCGCGTTGCCTTTGATTTACAAGAAGAATTTAATCTGTCTCTTTCAACTCCTATCACCCATCAAGCGGTTGGTGAATCGGTTATTGAGGTTATCGACGAAGAAGCACAACCAAACCCAAAAGAAATTGAATGAAATCAAATAAATGCGATACGGTATTATAATCTAATACTCAAGGTTACTTATACGCGTTAAAAATATTAATAGTTGAAACAATCAATCGAATAAATCATCATGGATGCTCCCTAACAAAAGGAAAACACCATGCGACAAATTACTTTATTCCTATTACTTTTTTCACTCAGCGGCTGCCTTATGGGTGAATACCGACAACGACATAGCCGCTCAACTTCCTTAGTTCAGTTTCTTTACCCAGATGGAAAGTTACCCTTAACAGACAAAAGGCACCCTGTTTTAAACCTTCCATTACACGTTGGTTTGGCATTTATACCCGATAAACGAACAACAACCGTAATTTCACCTATCACTAAAAATCAATTGTTAGAAAACGTTAAAACAGCATTTGAGACAAAAGAATATGTCGATAAAATTACAATAATTCCACAACTCTACCTACAGAGCAGTCAAGGCTACTCAACTTTACAACAAATCAAAACACTCTATAACCTGGATGTTATTGCCTTGGTTTCTTACGACCAGTTACTTAACAGTCAAGAAAACATATTAAGTCTCACTTATTTGACAATTGTTGGTGCATATATTTTTCATGGAACCGATTACAACGTCAATACACTGATGGATTTAGCTGTAGTTGATGTAGATTCACAGAGCATATTATTTCGAGCCGCAGGTACAAGCGCATCTAAAAACAAACGAGTCTCGTTTGCCAAACATAAACAAGCCTTTAGAGACAAACAAAACCAAGAATTTGAAATTGCCATGGGTCAGATGCAAAGAAACTTGGTACTAGCTTTAGATAAATTTGAACAAAGACTGCGAAACAAAGAAGCCAACGAAAAAATTAAAGTTAATTACCGCGATGGTTATTCGGGAGGCTCAGTCTCTTTGTTCTTATTGTTAACACTATTATTTCTATCAATATTTAAACTTACGCTCAAAAGAACTTCTTATGTACGAAGCGAATAATTTTCACTATTTACAACTAATCACAGCGCATTTTTATCATTATGATTGGCAGCATCTAAGTTTAAACCTATTAGCATTTATTTTTTTGTTATATTTAATTCCATCAAGCAACAAAGAACGAATCACGGTAAGTCTGTCATCGGTTGTTTTTATCGATATTTATTTAATATTATTCGATGTACGCTTTTATGCAGGTTTTTCTGGCATTAATTATGCAATGATTGGTTTAGGCTGTTATCATTTGATTGAGATAGGAAAAGGTAAGCAAGCTATTTTATTATGTTTTGGATTGCTTATTTATGTGTTTGTTTTTGCTGATGATTCACATAAAATAAACAATACAACATCATGGCAATCGCTAAAACAAGCCCATGTTTTGGGGTTTATTGCAGGGTTTATTTCCAAGGGTGCTTTTCACCGCAAGTGGAGTGTGCTGATATTTCATCACTTTAAATAGCACCCTAATCCCGATAGAGGAAAGCCAAAACAAGTTGTAAGCATACGTTTAGATGACTTGATTTAATTGCGCAGAAGATAAGCTCAAACGGGCAGCTAGCCAAGTCACCAAAATAGCTGCGAACAATACACTTAAAATTTGCGTGACACTTAGCCCATGTAAGGTAATATTAATGCCAAAATTTTGCACTAAGGATGCAACGGTATCTTCCAGCCAATAAAAACTAACACTCAAGAAGATGAGGGACAACAAAGCAGCTATTGCCCCCAAAACCACACCCATATACAGAAAACTACGGCGCGTTTGTGCATCACTAGCTCCGATGAGTTCAAGTAGTCTTAATTCACTCTTGTGATCAGTTATTTCATTGGCAATTGTATTCCCAAGTATAACCATCACAATTAATAGAAACATTAAGGCACTGATTCTAGCCATTTGTAAAAGAGTTTGCGTTATGGCTTCTAGTTGAGTCAACCACTGTTTATCGTAACTAACGTATTCTACTTGTGGGTTTAGGCTTAGGTTGTTGACAAAGTCATCCACTTCCTCAACTACAACATCAGGCTTAATCTTTACCGATATTTGTTTGGGGAAATCCTCTGCTTGAATTAAATCAACGACTTGGGAAAACTGTGCATCTTCAAACAATGTTTTTTTAACTTGATTCGAATCGGTTAATACAACTGTATCAACTATTGGCATTTCTTTAATCTCTTGCAAAAAGATATCGGCTTCTTTTAAATCCATTTTACCATCGAGAAAAACTGCAATACTGCCTTGTTGCTGCCAGGATTCTTTAAGCTCATCGTAATTAAGCCAAATAGTCCATAAGAATAAAGGAATAAAAAAACAAATCGCCAATGTCAAAATCGTCATTCCAGATTTTATTGGCTGTTTCCATGGCATAGAAATACCCTCGCCTATGGCGTGTTTGTGCCCACGCAGGTATTTAATTAATCCATTTGGCTGTGGTGCTTTTTTTATCATGGGGAGTACGGATTGGGTTGTGGATTAAAGTCATCAATCAATTCGCCCTTATCCAAAACTAATACTCTTTTTTGCAGACGTTTGATTAAAAAAAGATCATGTGATGCAATAATAATAGTCATGCCTTGTTTATTCAATTCTTCAAATATTTGCATGAGCTCTAATGACAAATCAGGGTCAAGATTTCCTGTAGGCTCATCAGCCAATATCAATGAAGGCTTCGCCACAAATGCACGGGCAATGCCAACACGTTGTTGTTGTCCACTGGATAATTCTTGAGGATAAAAGTTGGCTTTCTCACCTATACTGACTTGCTGTAATGCTGACCTCGCACTTTTAAAGCTATAGGAATCAGAATAACCTCGTATCTGTAAGGGTAATGCGACATTTTCAAGCACTGTTTTGTTATCTAATAAACGATGGTCTTGAAAAATCATACCTATATCAAGTCTATACTTGTGAATATCTCTTGCTTTGATTGTATTGATCTCTTTTCCATTAACACATAATTGCCCATAACTCGCTGATTGCATCATCATAAGCAACCTAAGAATAGTCGTCTTACCTGCTCCTGAATGACCCGTTAAAAACAGCATTTCACCGGCTTCAACTTCAAAACTCACATCACGTAATGCTTTGTTGTCTTTGCCGTAACTTTTTGAAATGCGTTTAAAACTTATCACAGCTTTTAACTACAGGAGTATCTGAGGCACTGTTATTTCACTCAATGCGTGAATGCTGGAAATATCAGTATAATAGGCACGTACAATCTTATTTTGAACATCTGTCGAAAATACACTAATAACTTCCGAGTCAATCGCCCATGCTTGATGTATAAATAAAAGTATAAAAATAAGCAGTTTTTTCATAGATATAAAGCCAAGTTAATTCTGTACGTTAGTTTACCTTTGTTAAGTCAATCTTAACAGAACTTTTTCATCGAATATTCATTTCTAAGAAGTTGAAAAGAAACAATAATTGAATGCCAATAGAACCCAAGTACAATGGAACAACAACTCAATTTTAGATTTGATATAAAATCTATAAAATTGTCTACTTTCTTAAACAGGAATAAATCCATGAAAAAAACCAACGATAATTGCATCACAATTAAGACAGATGTAAACTATAAATACCTGTAAAGATCTTTGCACAACCTTGGAGCGGCAGATAAAAGTGAAAAAACATAATGGTATGAGCCGTGAAAGGCTCGGTATTTTATACGACACATTAGTTTTTACTAGTTTAGGCTACTTATTTGCAGCAGTAGTATTAATTTTTACTTTAAAAGACCGCATACCTTTTGAAAATAAAACTACATGGTTTTCGATGTTGTTTTTATCAGTCTCTTTTGGGTTATATATAAAAAATCGATACAATTTAAAAAAGAATTCTCCTAGTATTAATATGCAATTTTGGGAACGTAAATTCCTACTTGCTTCATTGTTAGTAGCTCTGTCCTGGGGAACTGCTGGAATAATTTTATACCCAGAAAACTCTTTAACTGAACAAACTTTTTTGTATTTAACCATTACAGGAGTTGTTGCTGCGACAGTAGGAACAATTTCTGCTAGTTTAAAGTCTGTACTGATTTTTACTTCCATCACATTATTTCCATTGATTGTACATATTTTATATAAAAACCAAGAGAACAGTATTGTTTTAGCACTTTATTTTTTATTGATACTGATTTTTTCTTTACTTATTGCCAAGAAGTTCAATAAAAACTTAAAAGAAAAACTCAAACTCAAACTAAATTCAAAGAAAACAGAAATGCAATCGCATGAAAATGATTTGAAATTTAAAAAACTCTATGAACAGTCAGAAATATCAAATAAGGCTAAATCAGATTTTCTTGCCAATATGAGCCATGAAATTCGCACCCCAATGAATGGTGTTTTAGGAAACCTAAGCTTATTATTGATGAATGAACTTTCTGAAGAACAACAAAAAAGAACTCTATCAATACAAAGCAGTGCTAATTCCATGCTTGCTATTATTAATGACATTCTTGACTTTTCAAAGATCGAAGCTGGAATGTTGAGTGTTGATTTGCATGATTTTGATTTTGCTCGTTTTATTAATGAGTTTTCTTCTATTGTCAGCAGCACTATCAGGGCCAAGGGATTGAACTTTCGCTGTCATTACTCACCAGAATTAAATAGATGGTTTAAAGGCGATTCAGAACGAATTAAACAAATTCTCAACAACCTGATTAATAATTCATTAAAATTTACTGAAACTGGTTCAATAACAGTAAATTGCAAACCAAGCTATAGCAATGATCTATTTACCATCTTAGAGTTTGAGGTTATTGATACGGGGATAGGTATTAGTCCAGAGCAAAAAAATACAATTTTTGAACGATTTACCCAAGCCGATAATTCCACAACGAGAAAATACGGTGGCACAGGCTTAGGTTTAAGTATTTGCAAACAACTAACCTCATTGTTAGGTGGAGACATCTCTATAAAGGATACAACTAACAAAGGAACCCATATCTCTTTTACTGTGAAGTTGAAGAAAGTTGAAACCCCAAAACAAACCCATCAAGCAAAAAAACATATTTATCATAATGATGCTAATATTCTTATTGTTGATGATAATGATACCAACATAATGGTTGCTCAAGACATGCTTGAAGTCATAGGAGCAAAAGTAACGAGTGCAAAAAATGGTTTAGAAGCAGTCAAAGCCATTTCAGATAAAAACTTTGATTTAATTTTCATGGATTGTCACATGCCTGAAATGGATGGTTACGAGGCTACTAGACAAATTAGACGATTACGACCCCAAGATAGAAATTATAATATTGCCATTATCGCAATGACAGCCAGTGCCATGGTTGGTGATAGGGAAAAGTGCTTATCATGTGGAATGGATGATTATATGACCAAGCCAATTGAAATAGACCTTATCCAACAAAAATTACAATATTGGTTACACAAAGACAGAAATGAGGAAATAGATGCGTCACTTGAAGAACAAAAACCACCTCAAACAGCACAATCACTCCCTCGAGGAGAGAAAAAAAGAAGTGCCCTTGTTTTCGATTATAATGCTATTTATGATAGAGTTTCTGACAGTCATGAAATGGTCGTTAAGGTATGCAAACATTCTCTTGTTTCAATGGCAGAAACCTTAGTTGACTTACATGCGTCAATTAAAAATAAAGATTTCCCTGCAGCCCAAAAACTAGCTCATTCGCTTAAAGGGGCTTCTGTAACAATTGGCTGCATGCGCTTAAATGCGGCAACTATTATTGTAGAAAACAACCTAAAACAAAAAGCATACACAAATTTGCCTGAAAACTTCAACCAACTCAAAACTATTTTTTTAGTTACTAAAAAACAGATTCAAAAAGACTTGAAACTTTAAAAAATTCATTCTCCATTTTTATCAATTAATTATGGTATTCATCTGGAATATTGGTAACAACATTGCTAAGACAATAAGCAAAATCATCATACCAACAATAAGGATGGCTACTGGTTGCATGATACTAATAATTGAACTCAATCGGTGGTTGACATCACGCTCTTGGGTGTCGGCTGCACGTTCGAGCATTTCCGACAAAATGCCTGATTGTTCGCCTGAGTGAATAAGACGGATTGTCATGGGTGGAAAATAGCCGTTTGTTTTTAACGATTGACTTAAACTAGAGCCCTCACGCACTTGTGCGGCGGTGTTTTCTATAGCATCTTTAATGGCTAAATTTTTGACCACTTTGGATGAAAGTGATAAGGCTTGTACGATTGGCACCGTTGATTTAGTCAAAATCCCCAAAGTTCTGGTAAATTTAGCAGACTGGGAGACTTTAATAAAACTGCCCGCTAAAGGAAGTTTTAGTAAAAACTGGTGCCATTTGTACTTAAATTGTTTATTCTGTAAAGCCACAATAAAGGCAACTATTAGAATCAACAGTACAATTAAGAAGTAAATTCCATAATGACGCAACCAATCACTTAAGGTCACTAATGCACGAGTTATAACGGGGAGCTCTGCATTATTATTTTCAAACACTTGAATGACTTTGGGAACAATATAGACCATTAAACCAGAAACAACGGCTATCGAGGTCACAATCAAAATTAAAGGATACAATAATGCCATCCACGATTGTTTGCTCATGTCTTGGCGTGCCTCGAGGTATTCAGCTAAACGCAATAAGACTTCATCCAAATGTCCTGATTGTTCGCCTGCTTCAACACTGGTAGTGATGAGCTCATCAAAAGCTTTAGGAAATAATCCCATCGCATAAGCCAGTGTATTACCTTCCATGAGCTTGCCTCGGCAAGTCATCAGAATTTTTTTGGAGCTTTTATGATCGCTCTGCTCTATTGTGGTACTTAATGCTTCATCCAGTGGCAGACCAGCTTTCATCAGAGTTGATAGTTGTCGAATAATAATGGGCAATTCGCCTGCACGAAATGTTGTGCTGAATTTTTTATCGGTGTGCCCGCTTATTTCTTGAGCATTAACTTTCTTGATTTCGACAGGAATTAAGCCTTGCTCTCGCAGTATTTGTCTGACATGTTTTTCTGTATCAGCTTGCAATACGCCTGACTTTGTTTTACCTAACTCATCTAGTGATTTGTATTCGTAAGCATCCATACTCTTAGGTTACACGCAGAATTTCATCAGCCGTGGTGATTCCTTGGCACATTTTTAGTACGCCATCGGTACGAATTGAGGTTGATGATTCACGTGCATGGGCTTCAAGTTGTTGTTCAGATGCTCCTTGGTGAATCAAGGTTTTCATTTTTTCATCAATAGTAACCAATTCATAAATACCCGTTCGTCCTGAATAAGCTTCCTGAATCGGCAAGCTATCATCAGCCCGATACAGTGTTTGTGGCTTGATTCCAAATAACTCACATTCTTTTTCATCGGGTTGGTAGGCAATGCGTGTTTTGGGGTTAAGCACTCGAACCAATCGTTGGGCTAAAACTGCCTTTACACTAGAGGCTAGTAAAAATGGGGCAACACCCATGTCAATTAAACGCGTAATGGCTCCCACTGCTGTATTGGTGTGTAAGGTTGACATGACCAAATGACCAGTCAAACTGGCTTGCACAGCAATTTCTGCCGTTTCTAAATCACGGATTTCTCCGACCATAATAACATCAGGATCTTGACGTAATATTGCCCGCAATCCCTTAGCAAAGGTCATATCAATTTTTGAATTTATTTGTGTTTGTGATATTCCCCCTAAATAATACTCAATAGGATCTTCAACCGTCATGATATTACGCGTGCGGTCATTTATTGTTTCAATACCCGCATATAAAGTGGTGGTTTTACCAGAGCCTGTAGGACCAGTGACCAATATTATTCCATGTGGTAGATTGACCATTTTTTCCATCGTAGCTAAGTCGTCATGTTTCATGCCTAGGCGAGTTAAATCTAATTTCCCCGCTTGTTTATCCAATAATCGCATAACGATGCGCTCCCCGAATGCCCCCGGGATTGTGGAGACACGCACATCCACAGAACGCCCTGCAATTTTGATGGAGATACGACCATCTTGCGGTAAGCGTTTTTCAGAAATATCCAGTTTGGACATAATTTTAATACGAGATGAAATCAACGGAGCAATCGCTTTAGGTGGAGCAATAACCTCTTGCAAGGTTCCATCAACACGGTAACGAACCGATACTTTGTCCTCAAAAGGTTCGATATGAATATCAGAGGCATTAACTTTAACCGCATCAGAGAGCATCGCATTAATTAAGCGAATAATCGGCGCATCATCATTGCTTTCGAGTAAGTCCTCAGGCTCTCCCAAGTCATCGGCTATTTCTGCAAGTCCTGGTTGGTTATCAAAATCTATAACATCATCAGATAAAGCATTATGTTGTTGGTACAGTTTTTGTATGACCGCTTTGTACTCTTCATCGCTGTAGAAGTTAGCCTTTGCTATAGTCCCAGCAAATCGTTGCAATTCATCAATAGTTGCATTGTTCGCCGAGGAACTCAGCGCTAATGTGACAGCATCGTCGTCCCATGATTCTATCGTTCCACCACGTTTACGCGCAAAACCATACGATGGAAATTTACCCCTATTCATCATTGCCTATTTGTTGCGGAAGAACAATCCCTCCTTTGATAAACTCGGCTTGGTTGATTTTCTCTAACTGTTGTCCACGTATCTCGTTATACAACTTATTGGTTACCTCTGCTTGGTTACTGCTGTCTAGAATTTTTGGGTGGATGAAAATCATTAAATTACGCTTAACCCGAGTTTTCTTTTTGTGCCTAAATAAATTTCTAATTACAGGAATATCTCCCAGTATAGGGACTTTCTTGATACTTTCTTCAATAGTGTCATCAATCAATCCACCTAACACGATGACTCCATCATTAGGTACCATAACTGAAGTAGTCAATGTTCTTTTGTTGGTGATTACATCTACTGCAGTTGCCGATTGTGCTAAAGAAGACACCTCTTGGGAAATGTCCAATACAATTTGATTGCCTTCATAAATATGTGGTGTCACGGTTAATGAAATCCCGATGTCTTTGCGCTGAATGGTTGAAAACGGATTGGTTGAACCATTATTGGCTCCAGTATTAGTAAACTGCCCTGTTAAAAAAGGCACTTCTTGCCCAACAGATAGACTGGCTTCCTTGTTATTTAAAGTCACTATTGATGGTGTTGATAAAATATTGTTATTGGTATTTTGTGCTAAGGCTGACAATAAAGCACCAATTTGAGGGTTGCCATCCCCATCTAAATGAACGTAACCGACATTAACACCATTGTTGACCAAACCGCCTGCTGTATTAGGAGAGAGAATGTTTCCAATAATACCATAGTTTGTTCCACCAACAAGTCCCTCACCACCATTAAGTTGATTCAACAAACCTTGCCACTGAAATCCCGCTTCTTTGGAATGATCAACAGTAATTTCAGCAATAATGGCCTCAACCAAAACTTGTGGTCTTGGCACATCTAATTGAGTGATGGCACTTTGTAGATTTCTAAACACTGTCGGTGAGGCATTAATCACTAAAGAATTTGTTTCTTTATGTGCTTGAATGGTGGCATTTTGTTCACTAGATTTTTCACCACTGGAATTAACTTGTGATTTATTGGCTAATGTTTCAAGTATTGAAACCAATGATTCAGCTTCAGAATATTTAAGCTTAATCACTTGTGATTGTGTATTGGTTTCAAGAGGGGAATCCAGCTGTGCTATCAAGGTATGGATACGTATTTTTAACGCAGGTGGCGCATTGATAATAACGGAATTGGTTCGTTCATCGGCAACAATCTTAGTCTTGCTTCCCAATGCCGCTGTTCCTGTATCAAGCAATGACTCTATTGTTTGTGCTACCTCTGTTGCATTGGCATGCTGCAGGGAAATCATATCAATGGAAGAATCTGACTTTTTATCAATGCGATGAATAATGGCAAGCATACGCTCAACATTTTTGGCGCGATCAGAAATAATTAAGAGATTGCTTTCTTTATGGGCAATAACATTGGCTTTCTTATTAATGCTCTTCAACATGGTCAACAAATCTTGAGCTGGCACATATTTTAATGGCACAATACGCGTCACAAAATCACTGCCATTGGTCTGGTTTAATTCGCCAATAACACCGCCGATATCACTTTCTGGTATAATCTTAATGCTATTACCATCATTGATTGCAGCCAATCCATGTACATTTAAAACGGTTAAAAAGATATCATAGATTTCATCTTTATGCACTGGTCTTCCAGAAATTACAGTGACTTTGGCTTGAATTTGTGGGTCGATAATAAAGTTTTTCTTGGTAATGTCCGATACTGTTTCAATCAATAATCGAATATCAGCATCTTGAAGATTCAAACTACGTAGCTCGTCATCGGCAGCAAATAGGTTAAAACTACTTAAGAAAAGTACAGAAGCAAGAATAATTTTGGTTAATTTCATTGTTTGGCTTTTTGAGTTGGTTTTTTTAGTAATCTTAATTTTAACCTAAAATGCGCTAGTTTTCTTTAAGGAACCTCTGATAAATAGAAAAATCTCAGGCTTTTAGCGATTTTTAATATCAAAAAAGATTATTGCAGGGTTAGTCATTCTATCTCAAAATAATCTGATGCAGAGATTGGAAATCGCTAAAAGCCCCGTAGGGCTTGCCTTTAAGCGTGCATCTGCTTCGGTAAAATTTAAAAGAATATGAATAACTATTCATTTTAAATTTTATCTCGCAGCTACACGCTTAAAGGCAAGCTGAGTCATCTCTATTTGTCAGAGATTCCTTAAAAAGCTTAATATCTTCGCATTTACAATTTTAGGATGTTCTAAATGCGGTAAATGTCCTGATTTGTCTACCACAAAAGTGGTGGTTTTTAACGCTTCAGCCACTCTGTGGCTATCAGCTAATGGGAGCGTCTTATCTTCTCTGCCCCAAATGAGTAATACCTCTTTATTTAATTCTCCTATCCTTTGATACCACGGCAGTTTATCGGGTTTAGCAAAATGTACCAAGGTTGAGACTATCGCCCGACGAAAACCTTTATATTGCATTTGAGTTTTGTACTTTTCCACCCAATCAGGGAAATTTTCTGGGTAATAAAAATCACTTAGTTGACCTTCGGCTGCATTAGGCATCATGAAAACTGCCGCAAAAAAGTCACCAAACAATGGAATACCCAGCTTTCTTTTATAAAAAGAACGATGCGAAGGGTCAACAAAAATGGTTTTATCGACTTTTTCTGGATGATCTGCTACAAACTTTGCCACAATCGCCCCTCCCATTGATAAGCCAACAAGGTTAATCGGTTGCTTAATCTTCAACCCATCAAGCAAGTCTAAAATTTGTCTATCAAAAATTTCTTGAGTGTAATCAACATCAGGGCGATCAGAATAACCACGTCCATATAAATCAAAACGAATAACTCGAAAACCTTGCTTGGTTAAAAAATCATAAGTCGGGTCCCAAATATAGTAAGGAACAGAAAAGCCATGTACTAATAACACTACTTCTTGCGCGCCTGTGTTGGCTTGTTGGTAATGTGTCACTCCTTGTGATAGTTCAATATATTCACCTTGAGTTCCTGTTCGACTATGTGCATCTAACTCATGCTGTTCATCAGTGTAAAATAACGGCACAGTTATCAGCATTAGTAAAACCAGAACAATCAAAAGGGCGAGTCCTTTTTTTATCATTGATTCAAATTGACTTGTATATTTTTTAATTGACCATTGCGTTTAATAGTAATAGTTGCATTAGGATTTTGTTTCAATGTTTGTTGGATAGTCATCATGTTGGCTGTTGATACTTTTTGACCATTTATTGCTGTGATGATGTCGTTTGATTTTAATCCATTTTTTGAAAGCAAGTCACCACTGGTTAAATTGGATACGCGTAAACCTTGAACTTTACCGACTTGATCAGTGACAATATTAATATTACTAACAATTTTTGAAATTTTATTGGCATCGTATTTTTGTTGATCCATTAACTGTTGCCAATTGCGAGTCTGGTTGCCTTGTAAATGTTTTAAGTAGCCAGAAGGCGTGCTTTTATTTTTAGCTTGGCTTTTATTCGAAACAACATCCATGCCTTGAATTTTTTCAGACAATGACAATCGCTCATTGCGCCCATTGTGATCTAAAACAATATAGTCTTTATAGATTTCTTTTAGGGTTGCTACGTTAAATATCTTGTCTCCAACTTTAAAGACTTTTTGCTTGCCTTGGACATTACTAATATATGCCATTCCTGTTTTGGCATCAAGATTGCTCATTGTTCCATTCAACACCAAGTCTAAACTGGTATTTCCTTGGTTTAAAGGAATATCTATCAATTGACCTTGCGAACCAAAGATATGATACTGCTCAATCAACGTATTTGAGAATTGTGGAGAGTTGTATGAAGTTGTCGTTTTAGAAGTTTGAATGTCGATGTCATCATTAGGTGACAAGAAAAACTGTAACCACAAAAACACAATTAGCCCAATCATGAGCCAATTAAATAAAGAGTAGAACTTTTCTTTTGCGTTAACCATCAATTGCCTTTCTTTGCTTTTGGGCTGCTTTTAGCACTTCTTTTTCCATGTCTTTGGCTCGCTGTATATTGTCTTGATAGCCTTTTAATACATGGTTAGATGACTTTTTCTTAACTGTTGTTGTATCTTGTTGGCTCTCACCAAGCACCCCATTTTGCCTTGGCCACTGGTCTACAGAGTTGTCTTCGGGTTCTTGCGAACACGAAGACAACACAACAATAACTAATAATATAAGCAGTTTTCTCATTAAAATTCGTCTAATTCCATTTGCATCAAATTATCACTGCCACTCAACATGGTTTTCACATGCATTTGTGCGCGAGGTAAGATGCGTTTATAATAAAACTCACAGGTTTTCTTCTTACCATTATAGAAAGATTGTCCAAATCTGCCACCTTTTTCTGCTTCATCGTGCATCTGTGCCCAAAAGTATGCCAACATAACATAGCCAGAATACATAAGGAAGTCAACGGATGCCGCTCCCATTTCATCCATATTCTTCATGGATTTTGTAGAAATTTTAACAATCAACTCCTGCCATTGAACCATCAAGTCTTTTAGTTCTTGGGTGTAAGGATTGTCAGAGTTATTGATGTACTCATTCATTTCATCGGCGATAGGTCCCAACTTACCGTGATTGAATTGCATGATTTTACGACCCAACAAATCCAAAGCCTGAATTCCTGTTGTGCCTTCATATAAAGTGAAGATTTTCGCATCACGGTACAATTGTTCCATTCCGTGTTCACTAATATAACCATGTCCACCAAAAACTTGAATGCCAATATTGGTAACTTCCAAAGCTGTTTCTGTCATAAATGCTTTAACAATTGGAGTCAATATAGCTACCATCTCATCTGCTTTCTTTCTTGCTTCTTCATCCTGAGCGTGCTGTGAAAGCTCGATTAGTTGCGTGGTAAAATAAGTCAACGCACGGTTACCTTCAGTCAATGCCTTTTGAGTTAACAACATCTTGCGCACATCAGGGTGAACAATAATTGGATCAGCGGCTTTGTCAGGATATTTTGCCCCAGTTAATGAACGCATTTGTAAACGATCATTAGCATATTCTAATGCGCCAGCATAGGAAGCCGCAGAAACTGCCATACCTTGAATACCAGTATTTAACCGCGCACCATTCATCATGGAAAACATAATATTCAAACCACGATTTGCTTCGCCCACTAACCAACCTTTGGCATCATCAAAGTTCATCACACAAGTGGCAGAACCATTTAAACCCATTTTATGTTCAATACTAGCAGGCCAAGCATTGTTGCGCTGCCCATCAAGTATTTTTGGAACAACAAATAATGAAATACCCTTAGTGCCTTTGGGAGCATCAGGAAGGCGAGCTAAAACAAGGTGAATGATATTATCTGTCAAACCATGATCACCTGAGGTAATAAATATTTTAGTTCCTGTCACTTGATAGGTATCATCTCCATTTGGTGTAGCACTTGTTGTTAACAACCCTAAGTCTGTGCCACAATGTGGCTCGGTTAAACACATGGTTCCAGTCCATTCACCCGTGGTCAGTTTTGGTAAAAACATATCTTTAAGTTCTTGTCGTGCATGGTGATCCAACAATTCACGCACTCCATGAGTCAAGCCTGGATAGTTTGACCAACCAGGGCAGTAATATGAATTAAGCTCACCTAAAATAACTTGCATCCAATACGGTAAACCTTGACCATCATAATCAGGGTTGCCATCTAAAGAACCCCAACCACTTTCACAATAATTTTTATAAAGTTCAACAAAGCCATCTGGGGTTGTCACATGCCCATCTTTAATAGAACAACCTTGTTCATCGGCATTGCGATTTAAAGGAGCGGCATACTCCAATAAAAATTTGGAAGCTTCATCCACTACCGTTTCAAATGTAGCTGCATCAATATCACTGAATTGCGGCAGTTTTTGGTAATGCTCTTCTAGATTTAATAGCTGTTCAGCTAAAAATTGCATGTCTTTTAATGGCGCTTGAATTATCGGCATTTTATTTCTCTTGTCTGTTTTTGTAATACCATCTATTTTATCAAACAATCGTATGATTTAAAATTGTTTTGAACTTTTATTGAATAAATGCAGTCACAATTAGTACAAGTGAATAATACATAAATAATACATAATTAATGAATCAGGAGAGAGACATGAGATATTCCGCATCAATGATGGTTGCTATTGGCATTTGCTTTATTACATTTTTAGGCATGGCATTTTTAGTTAATACACCCAAATACACCAAATCAACAGATTTAGAAATGATTAATTTTTCTAAAGTAGCTGATATGAAGCCACCTGTTGTCAAACAAGACATAAAAAAGGAACCACCCAAAAGAGAAAAGATTACTCAACCACCTGCGGTTAAACCTCTTGATATTGCTCAAGACCCTAATCGCCCTCATGACTTGTTTATACCTACTCAAATTAAAGGAAAAGTTGTTGGACTACCCAAAATAGGCATACCGAACTTACCTCATAATGGAGCGAGTGATGATCTATACACTGACGGTGATTTGCAACAAAAATTCATGATAAAACCGATGTATCCACAACAAGCTGCTCGAAATAAAATTGAAGGCTGGGTAGAAGTGGAGTTTACTGTAACTGAGTTTGGCACAGTTACCAATGCTAAAGTCATCAACTCCAAACCTCGTCGCGTCTTTGATACAGCAACATTACGCGCGTTAAAAAAATCAAAATTCAAGCCCTTAATGGTTGATGGCAAGGCACGCGCTCAAAAAGCGGTGCAGATTATAGAATTTAAACTGCAAGACTAATGTCACGCTATTTAATCATTGCACCATTAAGCTTGCTTGTGGTAATGGTGCTTTATTTGGGTATGCATGGTTTGTTGAATCAACAGCAAACGATTGAGTTTAGGGGAAATGAAAGTGAGTTTTCTTTTGATGATTATCAAGTCTCTGAAATACAGCATATTTATGGAACCTTTTCCTGTGGAGTGGGAGTACATCAGTCGGCTCTAACAAAAACTGAATTATGGCAAAAAACAAAGAACATTTTATCTAATAACAGTGTCATATCCTGCCCTGAATATGTATCACCTGTTTCCAATTATTCTAGCGTACAGGATGTAAGCCGTACCATTTTAAATGAACTTATCCCAAAAGACCCGTTTAGTGCTTTTGAAAACAACAAACCTAAACTTCCTTATAATCAAAAATTAACCCTCGCTTGGTTACCTCCCATACAATATCCACTTCATACAAGAGTACTAGAAGGCTGGGTAAAACTTGAAATCCAAGTTAATGCACAAGGTACAGTAGGTGACATTCATGTTATAGCAGCTAATCCTCCACGCGTTTTTGATAGAACAGCGATTCGTGCTTATAAAAAAGCCAAATTTTTACCCGAAATAATCAATGGCAAAGCCGTTGCTAAGACCATCATACAGAGAATCAACTTTAAACTGGCAGAGGATTAATCACATGATTAAAAAATTCAGTATCCTAATGATAATGAGTGCGATTGTTTCATTGAGTTTGTTTGTAATGATGCAAGCAATTATAGAAATACCACAACACACTAAAAATAAGGGTATGTTTAGCGATAATACGTTAATGGGTCGCAGTTATTTAACCACAGCAAATGAAGAGGTGATTAACAAAGCTCCAGATTATATATTTGATCCAAATCTAGTGATGAGGTATGGCTACAAGATAATAATTTGCTATCCTCAATCTCTTGATAAACCAGTTACTTATATAAATCCAAATAAAAAATTAATAATTAAACGCTCTGAAATTTTTTTATAAAAAAAGCGAACAAAAGTCCGCTTTTTCACTTAGATTACTGATTTAGACTTACTTCATCAACGAAGCAACACGATCCCAATCAATAAGGTTCCAGTAGTTTTTCAAATATCCACCACGGTCATTGCGTGTATCTACATAATAAGCGTGTTCCCACACATCACAGGTCATAATCGCGTGATAACCATCAGTCATTGGTGTGCCAGCATTAAAAGTATTAACTAATTGTAACTCACCGTCTTTATCTTGCACAAGCCAAACCCAACCAGAACCAAAAGTTGCTAGCCCAAGTGCTGCAAATTTTTCCTGAAATTCAGCAAATGAACCAAATTTTGCATTAATTTTTTCGGCTAAGTCGCCAGATGGTTCACCGCCACCGTTTGGTGATAAACCAGTAAAGTAAAAAGTGTGGTTCCACACTTGTGCGGCATTATTAAAAACACCACCATCTGATGCCATAATGATTTCTTCTAAAGATTTTCCCTCAAAATCAGTGTCTTTAATCATGTTGTTTAAATTAGTCACATAAGCATTGTGGTGCTTGCCGTGATGATAGTCTAAAGTTTCTGCCGAAATATGTGGTTCCAACGCATCTTTTGCGTATGGAAGAGCTGGTAATTCAAAGCTCATAAGTATTCTCCTAAAAATGTAAATATACCGTGAGATTATACCAAGTCATTTTTAATAGTGTTGTAGTTTTTATCGATGACAATGATTTATTTTTTTAAATTGTGGCATCTTTTCATCTTAAATAACGTATATAGTAGTAGCATTAATGATTAATAAGTGGCTAAGACGCTTTCTAATTAATGTTTTTTTGATGCAAGTCTCAAAAAAGCATTTGAAACATTCATGTAGGATAAATTCATTGGCTTCTAAAATGCACATATTAACCATGGCATTTGATTAATTAACGCACAATGTTTATGATTAACTTTTTATACAATTGGAAACATTAATGACAACTGTTCTTACGGGGATTACTACAACTGGCACACCCCACCTTGGAAATTACGTGGGTGCGATAAAGCCAGCCATTCAAAAAAGTCAATCAGAAAATTATGACAGCTATTTTTTCTTAGCTGATTTACATGCCTTAATTAAGTGTTGGGAGCCCGATAGAATTGCACAATCCACCAAAGAAATCGCAGCCACATGGTTAGCATTAGGTTTAGACACGGACAAAGCGATGTTTTATCGCCAATCGGATATTCCTGAAATTCCAGAACTCACATGGTTACTGACATGCATGTGTTCAAAAGGTTTAATGAACCGTTCTCATGCTTACAAAGCCTTAGTGCAAGAAAATTTAGATACGGGCACAAACGACCCTGACAAAGGCATCACTATGGGCTTGTTTTCCTATCCTGTATTAATGACAGCCGATATCTTAATGTTTAATGCCGATGAAGTGCCCGTTGGCAAAGACCAAACCCAACATCTGGAAATGGCACGCGATATTGCCGCTCGCTATAACCACCACTTTGGCGAACATTTTGTAATGCCACAAACCATTGTTGCCAAAGACCAAGCAGTTTTACCCGGGCTTGATGGTCGGAAAATGAGCAAAAGCTATAATAACACCATTCCTTTATGGTTGCCTGAAAAGAAATTACGCAAGCATATCATGAAAATCAAAACCAACATACTCGAACCAGGTCAACCAAAAGACCCCAATGACTCATTTGTGTTTGATATTTATAAAGCCTTTGCTACAAAAGAACAAACTAAAGTATTTGCTCAAAAATTTGCCGAAGGCATCGCATGGGGAGCTGCCAAACAAGAGTTATTTGAACTCATCAACAATGAACTAGCCGAACCAAGAGAGCGTTACAATGAACTCATGGAACAACCAGAACTCATTGAACAAGAATTATTAAAAGGTGCACAAAAAGCACGAGAGTTTTCAGTGCCTTTTTTGAAAAAATTAAAAAATGCGGTGGGGATTCGCCCTATTGCATAATATTTAAAAGGGGTCAGTACCCTTTAACGCCAGCATGCGCAGGTTACGGATAAAAGAGGAGCTAAAGGGTACTGACCCCTTTTAGGAGAATTATGATAGATTTTAACTTAAAAGATGTATTTAGAGCATTATGGAAAACCAAAGAGTTTATGCTCTTTCGATTTTTGATATATTTCGGAATTACCATTGGTTATATATTGGGTACAGGAACAGGTGCTGGCATAGGTTGGTCTATTGGTAGTGTCGCAGGTGGTAATGATGGCTCAGCAACAGGCTTATTTTATGGCATGATAGGTGGGTTTGGTATTGTCTCAGGAATACTTTATTATGTTCGTGAATATTTGTTGTACATGGTCAAAGCAGGTCATATTGCAGTCATTATGAAACACCTTGATGGCGAAGAAATTCCATCAGGAAAAGGTCAAATTGCCTATGCACAAAGCATTGTCAAAGAACGATTTAAAGAAGCATCAGTGTTATTTGCTGTTGATCAAATAATCAAAGGCGTAGTAAAGTTCATTACTCGATTATTTTCAGGAATAATGACCTTTCTACCCTTCATCCCAAAGCCTATTGTTAGTTTTATCAATGGAGTGGTCAGAAATTCAGTGACTTATGTGGATGAAATCATATTAGCCTATAACATCAAAAATGAAATAGACAATCCATGGGAAGGCTCAAAAACAGCCATTGTTTTGTATGCACAAAATTACAAGAAATTCCTCAAAAATGCGGTATTTGTTACCGCGATTAGTTGGATATTAACTCTGTTGGTTGTTGCTTTAACCTTTGGACCCATCGCAGCTATGTTGAAAATGGGCAATTTTGATTTAGGTTACATGCCATTTGTAATTGCTGTTGTGGCATCCATCAGCATTAAAGCTGCTTTGATAGATCCTTTTGCCATGACCGCCTTAATGCAGGTGTTTTTCAAAGTCACAGAAGGCCAAGAAGCCGATCCTGAATGGGAAGCAAAGCTTGAAAAAGGCTCAAAGAAATTCCGCGAAATGAAAGACAAAGCAACCTCATGGGTTTCATCTAAATTTGGTGAAAAAGACAAAGACAGTCCCGATGCAGAAGACGGATTACCGCCTCAGGCTTAAGCCTCTAAAAATAAAAAAACCTCAGTTTAGCAAAGCTGAGGTTTTTTTATTTGTGCCTAATGCTCATATCATTTTGCATGCCGTTACACCTTGTTTGCGAACTAAGCGTGACAAAATTTTCTTACTTTTGTAGTGGCTTCCCCTTGTGGGAGCCTTGTTTGGTTTGACTCCCATGCTATTGCTTGAAAAGGAGCCCACAAGGGACTCCACTACTTTATCAAAATTCCAAATATGCTCATATGGATAGTTGGGCTTTGTATATAATTGAGTGCCAAGCTTACTATTCCCAAGGGTTTATCAAATTAACACCCGTATATTTAAAGTCATTAATATTTCGAGTCACAATCGTCATGTTATGAACTATAGCTGTTGCTGCAATCAAAGCATCTCTGTCTGAGCGCGGGTCAGGTACATGCAATCCAGCACAACAATGGGCTACCACTGTATCAATTGGCAAAATTCTTTGAGAAAATGTCTTAAGCACATGATTATCAAGCCAGTGCCTTAACATTTTGCCTTGTTTTTTATCTTTGCGTTCGATTAACAAAACACCAGTTTGCAATTCCATCACCGTAATAACCGATAAAAACAAGTGTGAAACAGGAACGGTTAATGCCCACTCAACAACATTAGCATCAACTTTTTGAGATTTTGCTTTTCTTAATTCAGAAATAACATTGGTATCAAGAATATACATTAATCAGATAAATCAGCAGGATGAAACAAATCCCCTTTCAACTTAGGCGCTTCAAAATCAACATCGCAATCATCCATCGCCAGTAAATCCATAATATTTTCAGTATCACCTGTTAATTTCTGGTATTCCTCAAAAGTCATCAATACATGCGTCGTCTCTCCACGATTAGTTATATAAACAGGGCTGTCTTCACAGACCTTTTTTATCTTACTAATGTCTTGATTAAACTCTCTACTTGTTACTTTTTTGATAGTCATTATTTGCTTTATTGATTAATGTAGATATGTTACTACATTAATCAATAATATTTAAGAAATATTTATCTTTATCAAAGAAAAATACCACTACTAAAGCATAAACAACAAATACTAAGCACCACAAATTAACTAATTAATTACTCGATTCCTGCGTAAGATGGGCTCTGCCCATCATATTTAGAACTGGTTGATTATTGGAACACCTTATTACATTACCATTAGGTAAAACCTGTCTTGCCAGAACAATTGTAAGTTTAATGTTATTGATGTTATAATGAATGCGTATATACATCATTAAGTATAAAAACTCATGAACCTCCAAGCTAGAAAATTAGATTTAATTGAATATTTGATTCAAATTAATGATGAAAAAGTCATTAATCAGATTGAACGTTTATTAGATCAATCAAAAAGCATACCATTTTCACAAACAGAGCTAATTTCAAGAGCCAAACAATCCAATTTAGATTACCAAATGGGTAAAATCAAAACACAAGAACAACTAGAAAGCGATTCAACTCACTGGTAATGCTATGAAAATTCTATGGACAGAATTTGCAGAATGGATTTTAAACTAATTAACTTAATAAACAGTTAATTTATTCATTAATTCTTTTATAAATTCTTCATTTTCATTTTCTAAGTTTTTTTCATAAGTCTTATTCATAATAAAAAATAACCTTCTTCCTTGTTTGGAAACATTGATAACAATATCAAAAGGTGTATTTTCATCATATGTTTTATCTAACTTATATTCTGTTGCACCGCTTCCAACTAACCTCTTTCTAATATCATTATTTAGTTCTTTATAAGATTCCGATAAAGCTTTCAAATCAGTGATAAAAGATTGATTTACAATATGTGATAATTCACAAAATTCATCAAAAGAAATTTGCATTAATAGAAAATAATCAAAGCAGTTGGCAATAATCTTAGTTTTATCAAAACTATCTACTTTATCCAATATTAGTATCAGTTGATTTGAATTCTTCATCATTGTTAATTTTGTATTGAAAACTTTGGATTTCAGGTTTAGTTATAGACTGTAAATTTTGCATAAAAGACAAAAGTTTTTTAAGAAACAATTTATCGCTAAAAGATTTATGTATTGATAAATATTTACTAATCCAACCAACAATAGGTATATCTTTTAAAGAATCATCAGTTAAGGTGCTATCAAGTATATGTTCACCAATTTCAGATAGTAACTCAACACCGTTTGGATTGGCTATGTACTCAACTATACTATTTTCAAATTTAATGTTTTCCATATGATATTCCATATATAAAGTGATTTATTTTATGAGTAAATAATTTTTTTTATATAGTAGCACTTAACTTCTCTAAACTAAATATATTACAAAAATTTAAGCCTAGGATAATTATAAAATAAAAAATATCTATCTATGATATTTATCACTTTGAAAAAACCACGATACCTACTGAGAAACCTACATTCGCAGGCATGACGATTTTTTTTGTTTTTGAAGTGATAGTATTTTTAAACTTTGCGTAACTTGGCGCCTTCTTTGCGATCTTTCGCGTTACGCTTTTAAGAATCTCCGTGTAACTCCGTGCCTCCTCTGTGAACCTCTGTGTTCCTTAGCAGTTTCAAACAAAACCTCGATACCCAATGAGGTTCCTGCCTTCGCAGGAATGACGGTGTTTTTTCGGTATGATAGTGGTTTGGTTAGACAATCCCCAAATTCATCTCCAAGCCCAACGCCAAATTCATATTTTGTATGGCTTGTGTGGCTGCGCCTTTGAGGAGGTTGTCTATGCAAGCACAAACCACTAGGTGTTTGCCTTTGATGGTGAATCCGCCAATTAATACGTTGTGGGTGTTTTGTACTTGGGTGACTTCAGGGATTTCTTTTGTGACTTTTATGAATTCAAATTGTTTATAAAAATTTTGGTATATTTGTTCTATTTCAGATTCGTTTTTTTCTTGTTTTAGGTTTATGGAAATCGTTAAATGAATGCCTCTGAAGAATTCAGCAACATGTGGCATGAGGTTGACTGGATGGTTTAATACTCTGCTGACTTCATTTTCGTGGATATGATCAACCAATTTATAGGGCATGAGGTTGTCTTTGAGTAATTCTGGATTGTTTTTATCGCTGGATTTACTGCCTGCACCAGAATACCCTGAGACACCAAATATATGTGGTGCACCATCAAGCATGTCAACAATAGGCATTATGCCGAGTTGTGATGCAGTTGCGTAGCAGCCTGGATTAGCAATGAGTTTTTTGCCGATTATTTGTTTTTGGCGCGTTTCAGGTTGCCCATAAGTCCATGTGTTGTCAAATCGAAAGTCCGAACTTAAATCGATTATCGCACACTTTTTACTGATTTTAAGCCATAAATCGTAATTTTTAGCAGCAATATTATTTGGCAAGGCTAGAAATAAGACATCTAAATCTTTATCGGCTAAGCCGCCCAGTTCATCCGCACAATAGCACAAGCTTTCATCAGAAAAACCCGTGACAATCTCAGATACTTTTTTGCCATTGTATTCACGAGAATAAGCTGCTACTAATTCTGTTTGTACGTGTTTATCGATAAGTTTTATTAATTCAAACCCAACATAACCTCTGGCTCCAACTAAAGCGACTTTTATCATGTCTTTAGTTTTCATAAATTATTCTCCTGCCAACTATCGGCATAATTAGCACCGACTTGCATACATTCTATCGCCTTATCTAAAGGCATTCCACAACTGTAAACTATCCAATTATCCTTTTTATAACTGCATTGGGCTTGTTTGTAATACCACATGTTTATTTTATTTGTGTTGCGCGAACGCCAATAGATTTGAGGGTAAACACTTAGCATTTGTTGCCAAATCGCTTTGCCCAAACCTTGCCCTTGGGCTTGTGGAGTAACGGCGAATTTATTTAAATAAGCCTTGCCATCATGTCCTTGGGTAACCAGTGCAACCGCTTGTCCTGATTCGGATATAAAGATGGATTTCAGTTCTATTTCATCAAAGAAGTCTTGCTTTAACTTTTTGCCGAAGGTGTTTTCCAGCAAGCTAATGAGTTTAAGTTTAACCGCCGAACCAATGAGTTGGTGGTGGTTGATGTTTTCGCCCATGCAAATAAACGTGCCTTTGCCTTTGTGGGTAAATAACTCTTTGCCCAATTCACTGGCAGCAGTGATTGAGACACTCAGTTTTCGAGGCATGGGTTTGAGTAATTGGTAAATCTGTTGGATTTTTAACTTCATGCCCGAATGCAACCACGGTTGTTGCATGAGGTTATCGTATTGGTTATGTAATTGAATAGCAGAAATCAATTGGTCATTCTCATCCAACATGCCACCCGTAGGCGTTACAAATATCACTTTGGCTGGTTTAGATTCCCACACCAATTTACGAATAGCAATATCGGCATTGATATTGAGTACATTGCCAGCATCATCGGTACCAAGACAACTCAAAACAGGCACTTGTTTGTCCTTGATGGCCTGATTTATTTCATCCAGTTTCACTTGTTTGATTTTACCCACATGACCGTATTTTTCTTTATCCAAATAATCACAGGAGAATATATTATTGAATATGCTTTTGGTTTTTATATCGTGTTGAGCCAAAGCATCCAATAATTGCTGATGCACATCTTTGATAACAGGTTGAATTAACTCGATGGTTTGATCATCGGTAACGCGCAAGCCATCAAGCTTTTGCACAGGCACGTTTTGTTTACTGGTTTCGGCATCAATTTGTGTGCCTGCACCGTGCAAAACGATGGGAATTAAGCCCAAATGCGTGATTAATGACAAAGATTGTGCCAATTCTTCCAGTTGGGTTGCAATAACATTGCCACCAACTTTGACCACGGCAAATTTGACTTGTTTGTCGTCTTTGTATTGATCCAAATAATACTGTGCTTCGGTGGAATGACCTAGTTGCAACAGCACTTGTTTGATTAAATTTTGTTTAGCTTGCATGAATAATTCCTTGGTAGATGGTGTAGATTTTTTCAAGTTGAGAAACCTCAACCCATTCATCAATGGTGTGTGCTTGTTTGATATCACCGGGACCTAAAACAATGGCAGCAAAGCCCGCTTGTGAAAATAAGGCTGCTTCGGTCCAAAAATCAACAGGATTGGCGACTTCAACTGCATGTTTTGAACAAAATTCAAGACTGGCTTTATCATTTTGCCCATCAGCAGGCAAAGGTGGGGCTATCATGCCTGCTCTAAATTTAGCCTTTTTATCAAAGACTTGCATGTTTTCAAAAATTTCCTTTGATGAAATACCTGATGGAACACGTGCACTAAAATCAAGATTGACCTTTTCGGCAATCATATTGTTTTTCTCACCACCTTTGATAACACCAACATTAAAGCAAATACCTGCTGGGTTGTCTTCGCTGACAAAACCATTTGCATAATTCAATGCTTGGCTCAACCATTTATTGGCTTTGTGGATGGCATTTTCTTTCAAAGCTATCGCCATCGAGGAATGTCCGCATACACCACTAAACTCAATATATGTCGAGAGGTAACCTCGATGAGAAACCACCGCTTTGGCATTGGTGGGTTCCGCAATAATAATTTGTTTGTATTGCGACAAATCATTGTTATCAATAAAACTCTGCACACAACAACCATTTGCGCCCTCTTCATCCGAGGTAAAAACCACAGCCATATCATCGACTGATTCTGCTAATACCATTAATATGGCAGCAGCTCCTTTAATATCACAACTGCCACGTCCATAAGCCTTATCATTATCAATTGTCAACTTAAACGGGTCATGATTCCATTGCTTAATAGTGCTTGCTGTCACTGGCACAGTATCGAGATGTACATTAAATAGTTCGGTGGGTTGACCTTTTTTTGCATAAAAAATCACATGCCCATCACCTAAATCGGTTATTTCCACCTTAAAACCATAATTTTTAAAGTGCTTTTTCAGTTGTACGTACAACTTATCCTCTTTATAAATCTTCCGTGGTGGATTTTGCGTGTCTTGCTGGATAAGGAAATCCAAATTGTTTAGTATTTTTTTTGTTGCTCTTTTCATAATTTATTATCCAACATATGCATTATTAACCTAATAAGGGTTTCTTTTTGTTTTGGGTCAGATTCTGCCACCAATAATGTCAAAGCTGCTAACCCAGTATCATTAACAATGGGTTCATTTTTTGAATTTAATAAACGATTATTGCGACTTAAAAAGTCAACAAACAAAAATGCACCGCTGCGTTTATTACCATCAGAAAAAGGGTGATTTTTAACTACAAAATACAATAAATGAGCCGCCTTACTTTCAATGGTTGGATAGGCAGGTTCGCCAAAAACAGTTTGTTCTAAGTTGCCAAAAATTCCATCTAATCCTTCTGCACGAGGTTGAGCGAACAATGCTGTGGCTTCACCTCGCTTGATTAAGGATTTTTTTAATTCACTTAATAGTCGCATGGCATTAGTACTTGATATTAAATTACCACCAGATTCACCACTTGGTTCATCCAACAAACCTTCGTCATAGCGTTGCAACCATAAAAAAGTTTGGGTATAACGACTGACTATTTCGGTTAAACCTCTTCCTGCTTCTAAGGTTAATTCTGGTGATTTTGCTGTTTTTTCTATCAGTTTCAATGCTTGTTGCAGTGCTTTGGCATTTTTTTCAAACCGTTGTTGGTTAAGCGAATAACCTTGAACAAGTATTTCTTTTAAGCGTTGCGTTGCCCATATGCGGAATTGTGTTCCTTTTCTTGAATTCACACGATAGCCAACAGAAATTATTGCATCGAGGTTATAAAGTTTTATTTGACGCTTTACCTTACGCTTTCCTTCTAGCTGAACTACCGAGGAATCCTCGGTAGTTGCTTTTTTATTCAGTTCTTCTTCTTGATAAATATTTTTCAAGTGTAGCCCGATGGTATCACTATCTTTCTCAAACAATATAGACATCTGTTTTTGTGAAAGCCAAAATGAATCGTGTTTCAAATTCAGCTCAACTCGCGTCTGTCCATCACTACTTTGGTATATTTCTATTTGCTTAGTTCTATTTTTCATGATTGCATTATAATTGATGAAAACATATAAGAATTGATTTTTTTACGATTCATCTTCTAACCTTATTTACCAATGTTGAGGCTTGTCCTGCGAGTTTGATAAAACCTACTGCATCAGCAGGTGACCAAGCACAGGATTGAGCGTATACTGAATCCTTATCTTGAACAATATAATCGGAATCTATCGCTGTTGCCAATAAATTACCACCTTCACTGTACAATGTTACCGTGCCTGTTACGTGTGATTGTGAACTTTTGAGGTAGGCTTCTAAATCAGTTTTATGTGGGTCATGAAAATATCCGTTGTAAACCAACTCGCCCCAACGATTGGCAATAATATGGTTGAATTGGTTTTGAAACTTTGAATTAACCGTGTCTTGCAAGGCCTGATGTGCGGTTAATAATCCATCAATCGCAGGACATTCAAAAACAATTCTGCCCTTTAGTCCAATGCTGACATCACCTGTATAGATATGCCTGCCTATGCCGTATTGTCCGAGTTCTTGATTGAGTTTTTCGATGATGCAAACACCATCGAGTTTTTCTCCATTTAAACTAACTGCTTCGCCTTGTTCAAAACCAATGGTTAAAGACATGGGTTTTTGTGGCCAGTCTTTTCTTTGTTTAACCCATAAGTAGGAGCTGTCATCGGGTTGTTGAAATTCATCAATTTTGCCTCCAGAAATAGTCACACCCAACATATTTTCATTAATTGAATAAGCTTTGTGCTGTCCTGCGACTTCGATACCTGCTTTGGATAATTGTTCGATTTCATAATCACGTACGGAATTAACATGGGCTTGTAAGTCACGAATCGGTGCAATAATTTCATAATCGCCAAGTGATTTAACCGTTTGGTCAAAACGAAATTGATCGTTACCCATTGCCGTGCAGCCGTGTGCAAAGATTGTAGTGTCAAGTTCATCACACAACTGTAAGCATTTTTTTACAATCATGTATCTATCAGAGCAAAGCAGCGGGTATTCATTATTCATGCGGGCATGTGACCAAACCAATGGTGTAACAAATTCCTTCCACACATCTTTTTTAATATCAAAACTGTGGTGTTTTGCTGCACCGAGTTTTAATGCTCTCTCTTGGATCGATGCTATTTCATCAGCAGAAATACCACCGGCATTAACAAAAACCGAGTGTACTTCATAACCTTTTTTGACAAGGTCATGCAAACAGTAAGTGGTGTCTAGCCCGCCTGAAAAGGCGAGGACAAGTTTATTGTTGTTTTTAGTGCTCATATTTTTTCTCCAAATAATGATAGCATCATGGCTTTTTGTACGTGTAATCTGTTTTCGGCTTCTTCGATGGCAACACAATAATCGGCATCCATCACCGCATCGGTGGCTTTTATATTTCTTCGTAGCGGTAAACAATGAGAAAATTTGGCTTGATTCGTCATAGCCATTTTGTGTTCATCAACCATAAAATGCTGAAACTTACGCCGTTGTTTCCATTCTTCTTCTGGATTACCATAAAAAGGCAGTGCTCCCCATGATTTAGCATAAACGAAATCAGCATTTTTGTAAGCTTCTTCAATATCATGGCTAATGGTGAATGTGGAACCATTATCCGCACAATTTTGTTTGGCGAGTTCAACATACTTTTCATCCAAAATATAATCTTCATTCGGACAAAGCAAAGTCACATCCATACCAAATTTTGAAGAAATTGAAATGCCTGAATTGGCAACTGCGGTATTTAATGGCTTGGGATGATAAGTCCACGTCATTAAGAATTTTTTATTTTGCACCACACCTAAATGTTTTTTCACTGTCATCATTAAAGCAAGCTCTTGACATGGGTGGGTAATGGTTTCCATATTGATAATCGGCACGCTTGCGTATTTTTTAAAAGCATTAATAACTTTATCTTGTTTATCATCTTCCCAAGAGATAAATTTTGGAAAAGCACGTATGGCTATGGCATCCACATAAGTCGACAAAACAGCAGCCACTTCTTTGATGTGTTCCTCAGCATCGCCATCCATAACCACATTATTGTTAAACTCAATGCCCCAAGAATCTTTACCAGGTTGTAAAACCACGGCTATTCCACCGAGTTGCTGTATTCCTATTTCAAAAGATGTGCGTGTGCGCATAGAAGGATTAAGAAATAATAAAGCAAAAGATTTGTTTTTCAAGTTTTGATGAAAAGGATTGTTTTTTAAGTCACCAGCAACAGTCAGCAAATCCTCTAGTTCAGACTTACTCCAGTTTTCAGTATTTATAAAATGTTTATGCATTTCTCGCTCCACGTTTTAGTTATTTAAGTGACAAAGCCAGAAACAAAAAAACCTGGCTTTTCACCAGGTTTTTAAAGAATTTGTTTTAATTAAAAATTAAATCACAAGACCTCACAACCTGGCGTATGGATACGTCGGCGTAAGCGTCGAGCAACAACAGACACACTTCCACAAATACTTGTGAAAATTGAAAAATCAGATTGTTGTTGTGTTGTTTTCATTTGTTAATTTTTAAATTGTTGAGTGAAGTCTAACAATCAATTTTTTTCAAAACAAGTCTTTTTTGATGAAAACCCATGAAAATGAGCAATTTATAGATAATGACCTCAAACAATTTCTTAAATTGACTTAAATCAAGGTCATAACAAGGCCTAAAACTATAATGCACACATAGATAACTTAACTACATCTGACTCTTATTTTAACAAGCCAGATGGAAAAACAATAATTATTTTTAAAGAGAATAAATAAAATGAAAAAAAGTATATTAGCCTTAGCCGTTTGTGGCTTATTACAAACCGCAGGTGCATCTGCTGATGAAAGTAATAGTTTTTTTGATGCCATAAGTGATGGTGACTCAAATTTAATGCTCAGATACAGGTATGAATTTGTTGATCAAGACGGGTTTGCCAAAAATGCCAATGCTTCAACATTGTTAACTCGACTTAACTACAAAACTAAAGCTTATAATGGCTTTACATTCTTTTTGGAAGCAGACAATGTAACCGAAGCATTTGGTGACAACTATAATTCTGGTGCAGGAAACTCCCCAGGTAACACACATTATCCCGTTGTTGCAGACCCACAAGGGACAGAAATTAATCAAGCTTGGTTCAACTATGCTTTTAGTGAAGGAAATGATGTGAAAGTTGGTCGCCAAAGAATAAACTTTGATAACCAACGTTTTATTGGTGGTGTTGGCTGGCGTCAAAACGAACAAACCTATGATGCAATTTCTGGCTCTTTTGATGTGTCAGGGTCTAAATTGTTTGTTTCTTATATTGATAAAGTTAACCGTATATTTGGTGATGATGTTGCTGCAGGAAATCATGACAACTCAACTGTTTTAGCACATTGGTCTAATAAGTTTGATGATATTGGCAATTTATCTGTTTATTATTATGATATTAACAATAAAGATGCTGCCGCCTTTTCAACAACAACATTTGGTGCGAAATTTGCAGGTAAAGTTAATCAATTTAATTATGGTGTTGAATATGCAACACAGAGTGATGCACATAATAATTCCGTAGACTACAGTGCTAACTATTACCGTCTTGATGGTGGTTTCAAGCTAGAACCTGCAACAATTTATGCAGGCTATGAAGTTCTTGGAGGTGATAGAAACAATGCAGGGTCTGCTTTTAGAACACCTTTAGCGACATTGCACGCCTTTAATGGCTGGGCAGATAAGTTTTTGGGAACTCCAGCAGATGGTCTTGAGGATTTTTTTATTGGAGCAAAAGGTGATATAAATGGCTTTAAATGGAATGCACTTTATCACACCTTTTCTGCCGAGGATTCATCACGTGATTTAGGAACAGAGTTTGATTTTACTATTGCGCATAAAGTAAATAAACATGTTTCCCTGTTATTAAAAGGTGCGTTTTACAATGCAGAAACTCATGCAACGGATACTTCTAAAGTATGGTTTATGGTAACAAGTAAATTTTAGAAAGATACTGCCAAACTATAAAACAAGTTAAAAAGGCATACTTTGTTATGCCTTTTTTTATGCCATAACACTTTAAACTAACCATTGTTTTATTCTCAATGCTAAAATGTGCCAATGAAATTTGTAGATGAAGCAAGAATAGTGGTTCGCGCAGGACATGGTGGCAGTGGCTCATCAAGTTTCCGTCGCGAAAAATTTGAACCCAAAGGTGGACCGGATGGTGGCGATGGTGGTAAAGGTGGTGATGTTATCTTAGTCGGAAACGAAGGATTAAATACTCTCATCGACTTTCGCCATAAGAAAAATTTTGAAGCCCAGCGTGGTGTCAGTGGTCGTGGTCGTCAAATGTATGGTAAGCAAGGCGATGATTTAATTATCAAAGTCCCTGTAGGAACCGAAGTTTATGATTTAGAAATGGATATCAAAGTGGGTGATATTACCGAACATAACCAAACCTTAATAGCCGCAGCCGGTGGCAAAGGTGGCTTAGGCAATATGCACTTCAAGAGTTCACGTAACCGTGCACCACAGCAATTCACTCCAGGTGAAGAGGGACAAATTAGACAATTACGTTTAGAGCTTAAAGTTTTGGCTGATGTGGGCTTGCTTGGTTTTCCCAATGCGGGAAAGTCCACTTATGTTGATGCCGTATCTCACGCTAAACCAAAAATAGCCGATTATCCATTTACCACACTTTACCCTGCTCTTGGTGTTGTTAGTATCGACTCTGAAACTTCTTTTGTGGTAGCCGATATTCCAGGAATTATTGAGGGAGCGGCAGAAGGTGCCGGTCTTGGAATTCAATTTTTAAAACACTTACAACGCACAGGCTTGTTGTTACATATGGTTGAATTACCCGCTTATGAAGGCATGGCAGATCCGGTGGAACAATTTAAGGCGCTAGAGATTGAGCTTGAAAAATTCTCTAATGAGCTCCAAGGAAAAGAACGGTGGTTGGTCTTTACAAAATCTGATTTAATGACAAAAGACACTGTTAAAGAAAAGGTCAAAGAGTACGTCAAAGAACTGAAATGGAAAAACCCTGTTTTTATTATTTCATCTATTGCACGAACTGGGCTAAATGACCTAAATCAACATATCGCTGACTATTTGAGTACATCTGATGAAGATATTTGGAATTAAAAACTGCGATAAAATTAAAAAAACCATTCTGTGGTGTGCTAGTAATGGGCGTATGTGTGAGTTCCATGATTACCGTGTAGATGGTATTGATACAAAATTAGTTGAATCTTTTTTATCTCAACATTCAATGCAAGAGTTAGTTAATAAACGCAGTACGACATGGCGTAATTTGACAAATGAAGAAAAATCCAATCTAAATAGTGATTTAATTATTGCCAATCCTACCTTGTTGAAACGCCCGATTGTTTCTATTAGTGGTCAGTTTCATATAGGGTATTTTCCGGAAAAATGGGCCTAATTACACAAAACATTTTTATTGGTGGGCAAGCCCGCCTTACGACTGGTTAGTAGCATGTCTAAATATGATGTTATAACATTAAGCCAAGAATTAATTAAAAGACAATCAATCACCCCAAATGATGCAAGTTGCCAACAACTACTGGCACAACTTTTAAGTGATGCAGGTTTCCAAATTGAGCACAAACGCTTTGGCGAGGTCGACAATTTGTTTGCTTGGCACGGACAAGACAGCGAGAACTCCAAGAGCTTCTTATTTGCAGGGCACACCGATGTTGTACCAACAGGCGATAAATTTGCATGGAAACACCCACCCTTTTCTGCTATTGTTGATGACGATTATCTCTATGGGCGAGGTTCTGCGGATATGAAGTCTGCTGTTGCTGCTTTTACTCTTGCAATGATTGATTTTGTTAAAAAAAACCCAAGACACCAAGGCAAGATTGCTTTACTAGTGACTAGTGATGAGGAAGGTCCTGCTACAGAAGGCATTAAAAAGATGATGCCTTATATTGCTAAAAAGCATAAATTTGACTTTTGTTTAGTTGGTGAGCCTTCAAGTTCAGAAAAACTAGGTGATGTGGTTCGAATTGGTAGACGTGGCTCTTTACATGTTGAGATTACTATTCATGGCAAACAAGGACATGTAGCTTATCCGCAAAATGCTAAAAACCCAGTATTCCTAGCTGCACCATTTATTCAGGAACTATCGCAATTTAGCTGGGATGATGGCAATGATGACTTTCCACCCACCAGTTTTCAAATTTCATCAGTTACAACCTCTAGCAACACATCTAATATTATACCTGCTGATATGGTTATTAATGCTAACTATCGCTACTCGCCAGAATCATCAAAGCAATCACTTGAGCAACAAATAAAGCATTTGCTTAATAAACACTCTCTTGATTACTCACTTGCATGGAACTTATCTGGGCTTCCATTTTATAGCCAGTCTACTTATTTACATCAAGCTATTTCTAAAAGCATTGATGAAATATGTCACATAAAACCGCAATTCAATACAGCTGGCGGTACTTCAGATGGTCGATTTATTGCACAGTATGGTGTTGATGTGGTGGAACTGGGCGTCATTAACAAAACCATTCATCAAATTAATGAGTGTGTTTTAACCAAAGACATAATTAATCTTGAGAAAGTGTACCAAAAGATTATAGTCCGTGTTTTATAAATAGTAGTATCTATATCTTAATCATTCAATCCAAGGTTTTCTTTGTTTGTATAAGTTGAGACGCTCATAGTAGCTTGGTTTGGCATCTTCATCAACTTTTTTCATTTCATCAATTAACCACTGTTGTAGTGTGATGGCAGCTCCAAAGTCTGAAACCGATGCTAAAACTGCAGCTTTAGTGTCCCAAATATGCCACGGTATTAAATCGTCATCGTTAAAAATAGCCATTAAATTTGATATGACTTTCAAGGCTTTTTCTGGATTCCTACATCTTTCACTCTTAGATGTAGCTAAAAACCAAGCATGGTTATTATAAGCGACTTCCACCTCTTTTTGCTCTGCTTTTTCAAACCAATCATAAGCAACATGGCAATCTTTCTTAAGCCCCGCTCTCCCAAAATAATGATACAATGCAATTTGATCTAAAACCGAACCCATACCTAAGTTTGCAGCTTTCATGTACCAACTCAAAGCTTCTTCGAACTTTGATTCGTTTTCAAATTCAATAGCCAACTTTTCCATCGCATGAGCATAACCCATCTGAGCTGCTTTTTTTAGCCACTTAAGCCCCTTATCATAGTTGGATGCAAATTTTTCTGAACCTTCAAAAAAAGTCGAGGCAATAAAATAGGCAACCTCTGCATTTCCACTGTCGACCTGATCAACTAAAGTTTGAGGAATAGTAAACTCATCTTTAGCATAGACACTAAAAGACAAGAGTAGAATAAGGAGTTTATTCACTGCGCAATTCCTTTTCAAAATAATGACCTCTTTGTTTATAGTTATCAAACTCATCAAAGCTTGGAGCGCCAGGAGACAATAACAGTGTATGATTTTTTGGCGTATTTTCAACAGCAAATTCAATTGCATCAACTAATTTTTCAAAATAGTTATAGGCTATAGATGAATTAATCCCATTTAAATAATCATAAATGATTTTTCCACTCTGCCCTGTTAACAACAATAAAGCTGGAGGGGAATTATCTAACGCCTGAGTAAACTCACTCCACTCATTGCCTCGATCAAAACCACCAACGAACAAAGTCGTTGTTGAGCAATTCTGTGTTTTTAATGCCGCCAAGGTAGCAATTGGCGTTGTTGCAATACTGTCATTGATAGCGAAGTGACAACCTATTTTACCTAAATTTTGCAAACGGTGTTCTAGTGGCTCAAATGCCTTGATTGCCTTTAAACACGTTGTAACATCAAGTTTTAGCTCATTACAAATGGTGAGAACAGCACCTATATTTTCCAAATTGTGTTGGCCAATTAGCTGTATATCATCTATTTGTAATACTTCGACATTATTTAAATAGAGTGATTTTGCTACAACATGAAAAGCATTTTTAACATTAAATAACACACAATCCATCTTGCTGGTTCTTTTAACTAATTCTTCATTTTTTGCATTGATTATTTTTGTCGTTGCTTTATTTAGTAGTTTAAGCTTATCTGTAAAATAATTATCGGCACCCTCATGCCAATCCACATGCTCAGGGTATAAATTATTAATTAAGGCAATATCTGCTTGAATTTCTCCATCATATATCTGAAAGCTTGAAGCTTCTAAAACGATATAATTACAATCACTTGATGCCGAAATCAAAGGTGTGCCAATGTTGCCAACTAAGTTGACTTTACAACCCAAAGACTCCAAAACATGATTCAATAAACTAACGATGGTACTTTTACCCTTAGTTCCAGTAATGGCAATAACTTTGGTGTTTTTTTCATTGGCAAACCACAATGCGGTAGCTGAAGTAAATTGTGCCTGTGAACTTTTTACTAACTCTGAATAGGGGCTAATTCCAGGTGATTTAACGACAATACCATACAAATCAAGTAATGCAACATCAACTTTCTTAGTTTCACAGTTGTACCTTTCATCTTTTTCTTTTTCCGAACACAAAACTGTAAAATCAATCCCATGTTTGTACAAATAATCTGCAACTGCCCTACCCTCAACTCCAAAGCCCCAAACGGCTATTTTTTTATTGCGTATATTTACCAACTTTACACTTGTTTTTTGCTTAAAAAATTGCACCAACTTATCTGTTTGCCAATTACTCTTATGTTTAATCAAATCAAATGCCAGTCTGCTTTCCTGTATTTCACCCACGCATTCAAATGGTTTAAACCCTTCATAACCTAACAACTCTGCAAATCCTTGCTTTTGACTGTCATCATCTAATAGGTTGTGACCAAAGATTTTTAATAACTCAGGTTTTTCGACATAGGGAGCCAAGCCTAGAAAAACAAATCGACACTTGGGACAATCACAGCACCACAACGAATTGTTATTATACGAACCATCAATATGAAAGTTACGATTACAACTTGAAAACACAGGGAAATACTGAGAATACTTGGCAAATTTTTCTAAAATATCTAATTCAGAAAATTGCCTTTGTTGTGAATAATAATGCACATCTTGAGTGATCTCATTATAAACTACAGCAGAAAAGTCCTTTTCAAACTCAAAACTTTTAGAATATTGGTGGTTAACCTTATCACCATCAGCATTTATGGTGTTTTCTGAATCTGCCGATTTTTCATTGGAAAAAACCACCTCTTGGCAATCAAACAATAAAGCAGTCAAAACAGCAATAGATGAAATGATTGATGTAATCGGTACATGCCCATTAATTGCGCCAGCTTTATTATAAGCAATTAGTTTATCGTCTATTTTGCGTTTAATTTGGATTAAGGGTAAATCAATAAATTTTGCCACATCTTTAATCAATGATGAGTTTCCAACCATAAACAAAGAGATGCTTTTATTCTGTTGTTTTAGCTCTTCAACAGTAACTAAAGAATCTTTGCCACCACCTAGAGCAACAAGCGAGTGTTTTAAAGGGGTCAGTACCCTTTTATGTTCGACTTTGTCTAGTAAAAGGGTGCTGACCCCTTTAAAACATTCTCGCAAGGAAATTTTATTCTCAAACGCTAATTCAGCCAGCCCATGAAACCACGTTTTCTTAATAAAATTTAGCATGAGTTCTGAGGGGTGCTTGAATTGAAAATTTATTTCTTTTGCTAAGCCTGACTTATAGTAGCTTACGCCACACATCCAGTGAACCAAATTACAAGCAGCGTCAATTTTGTCTTTATTTATACGACTAGTTGAAAATGGAGGAAAAGACAGAATTTCCGTCACTTTTCCAATAGTTTCAATCTCATAATTCAACAATAGCTTATGGTTTGATGTGTCCAAATGCCAATCAAGGAATGTAAAAGTTTGGTGAAATAATGCTGTCATTGAAAATAAACATGATAAAGTTGGTGAGGAGATTTTAGCCTATCTGTATTTGATAAACAATTAACAAATTAAAAAACCCCCAGCTAAAGCCAGGGGCTGCCAGTATTTCAACTGGCAAGAGAGAGAAGTCTAAAACTTTTTAAAATTCAGCTACTTGAACATTAACCTGAATTCTAACCCTGTCACCAGGATGATTCTGCATTCTAGTATGGTAAGTTCTACCAATGTATTCATAGGCTACATCGTATCCAGTGATGCGTTGTTCTTCATAATAATCACGCTGTGTATAACATTGTCTACGGCTATTACGATTATTGTGTCTAGAATTTGAATACCTAGAGTTGTAACGTCTATTATTTCTATCTGTACCAGATCCGATAGCAGCTCCAGCAATAATCCCTACAGCTGTTGCAGCATCTCGACCGCGACCATCACCAAATCGGTTACCTAACAAACCACCGATTATTCCACCGAGTACAGCTCCACCTCCGCTACTAGTTCGGCGCTCTCCATAAGATCTTCCACGAGGACCTCTGTTTCTGTCTTCACAGACTCTTCTGTTTTGTGGTACACGAATTGTTTCATAAATTGGTTGCACATCAACTACAGGAGCATAAGTGTATTCATCATAACGACCCGCACTTGCGAAAGTTGCAGCCATCATCAAAGTCATTCCTGCTAATATATTTCTAATGTTTTTCATGTTATCACCATTTGGTTTTTAAAATCTTGCGCCCACTTTATCGCAATAACAATGAATGAAAGCTGAATAATAGAAAGCAAAAATTACAATACCTAGATGAAATCAATCTATATGAGCGTTGTAGCCTATATGTTTATGGTAAGATTTTGTAGGTTTAATAAGTAACAAAAGACGTAAGGAGAGGAATTTCGACTCGTAAGTGTCAATATTTAGTGCATAAAAAAGCCAGTAGCGCCTGTTCTCGCTACTGGCTTAAGCACAACCGTGGAGTTGTGCAATCCCACTAAAATTGCTACAGTCGGAGATTTGACCAAACTCGCATCGTAGCATTTACCCACGAGCTTCCATTATAGGAAAAAACAATTGTTTAAACTGTGTAAGATTACACAATAGAATAAGTAAAATCATGAATATTCAATTCACTAGATGAGTAGTTAGTTTTAGAAACAAAAAAAGGCCCCAATACTAGCATCGTCACTATTGCTATTCGCACAGGTATCAACAGACGTTAGATATAGATTCTGAAGCTGATACAGTTAACTACTCTCAAATGACTGCAACTCAAATTAATCGCACTGTAGAAATAATAATTTTGTTATGGCTTTATCTTTTTGAAGCACTTCAAGTCATCTAAACATATGCCGCCTTCGTGTTACATTAGTAACAATATATTTAAGAAAACCTTTTCCTTAAGGCAAAGGCCTCTTAAATGGAATAAGAGAGATACGGTCATCATATTTCCCGTACTAGACCTGTATCTCTTTTATTTTTTAGCTTTACAACATTAAGAAACTAATTTCTTGATTGCTTCACCAAGCAAAGTTGGCGACCTTACTGTTGTAACACCCGCTGCCTCTAATGCTTCGTACTTTGCTTGTGCTGTGCCTTTGCCACCTGCGACAATTGCACCAGCATGTCCCATGCGCTTGCCTTCAGGAGCGGTAACACCTGCTATATAAGAAACAACTGGCTTGGTTACATGTTGTTTTATGTATTCTGCCGCATCTTCTTCTGCCGAACCACCAATTTCACCCACCATAATAATGCCGTGGGTTTCTGGATCTGCTTGAAACAATTTTAAACAATCAACAAAGTTCATACCTTGAATAGGGTCACCACCGATACCAATACAAGTTGTTTGACCTAGTCCGACTTTGGTTGTTTGATGAACCGCTTCATAAGTTAATGTTCCAGAACGTGAAACAATGCCGATGTTACCCACACGGTGAATTGCCCCTGGCATAATGCCAATTTTACATTCGCCAGGAGTGATAACACCTGGGCAGTTTGGTCCGATTAAATTAATCTCAGGTTTGGTATCTAAAACCGACTTAACTTTCATCATGTCTAATACAGGAATACCTTCGGTGATACAAATAATCACTTTAATACCGGCATCAACAGCTTCCATAATTGCATCAGCTGCAAATGGAGGTGGCACTAAAATCATACTTGCATTGGCACCTGTTTCTTTAACAGCATCAACTACTGTATTGAAAACTGGACGATCCAAATGCGTTGTTCCGCCTTTTCCGGGAGTAACACCACCTACAATCTGTGTGCCATAATCAATAGCTTGCTCTGAATGAAATGTGCCTTGAGATCCAGTAAAACCTTGAACTACAACCTTTGTGTCTTTATTAATTAATACGCTCATTGTTTTCTCCTATGCTACAGCTGCGACAGCTTTATTGGCAGCATCATCTAAATCTTCAGCTGCAATAACAGCTAAACCACTTTGTTGGATTAATTCCTTACCTTTTTCTACATTTGTTCCTTCTAAACGTACAATGATTGGCTGCTTAACACCCACTTCTTTAATCGCATCGATAATGCCTTGTGCAATTAAATCGCAACGCACGATACCACCAAAAATATTAACCAGAATTGATTTAACATTTGGGTCTTTTAAAATAATTTTAAAAGCAATGGCAACACGTTCTGCTGTTGCTCCACCACCCACATCTAAGAAGTTAGCTGGATCGCCACCTTTAAGTTTAATCACATCCATTGTTGCCATAGCAAGACCAGCTCCGTTGACCATACAAGCAATATTGCCATCTAATTTGATATAATTTAATTCGTGCTCGTGAGCTTCTGCCTCTGCTGGGTCTTCTTGGGTTACATCACGCATAGCGGCTAATTTTTTATGCCTGAATAATGCATTGTCATCAATAGCAACCTTGGCATCCAATGCCACAACATCATCATTGCCATCAATAATTAATGGATTAACCTCTACAAGTGACAAATCATTTTCATGGAACATTTTGTGCAATGCCATCATAATACCTGTTAGTTGGCGTGTTTGTTTGGAGCTTAAACCCATATTGAAGCCAACTTTGCGGCACTCATAAGGAAACAAACCTTCAACATTTTCAACAACAATAGTATGAATAAGCTCTGGAGTTGTGCGTGCCACCTCTTCAATGTCAACACCGCCCTCGGCTGACACTACAAAAGAGAGGCTTTTATTGGCTCTATCAACCAATAAACTCATGTAAAGTTCCTTTTTAATATCTGCCGCTTCGGTAATTAAGACTTCATTAACAGGCAAAGCCATACCACCTGTTTGGTAAGTCGTAATTGTCATGCCAAGCATATTGTTTGCGTTTTCTTTAACATCGGCTAATGTTTTGCAAAACTTAACGCCACCTGCTTTACCGCGACCACCTGCATGAACTTGAGCTTTTACTATCCACGCTTCACAATTTAATTTTTCAGCAGCGACCACTGCCTCTTCTACTGTTCTTGCAACGATTCCGCGAGGAACTGGAATGCCATAGGCTTCAAATATCTCTTTGGATTGATATTCATGAAAATTCATTAGATACCCCTAATTTTTCTTGATTGAATGAAGCTTGTCATTATACTCTATTTTTTATGGATTTATTACAAGATAATAGTTAATAAATAAGATTACTCAAGTGTAATTATTTTTTAGATTTTAACAGCCATCACAAAAAGTAAAACCTTCGTCACAAAAAAGGAATGATAAATTGATAAGATAGTTGTTCATTAATTTAAGAAAATCGTGTAAAGTACAGATATATATAAGAAATTTATTTAAATATTCACCCAAACTTTAAAAAAAATGACTCAAACACCACCAAAAATTATGTTAAATGGAACCCTGAAGAAGCTTATTGCTTCTTCAGTACTAACAGAAGAAGCGGCAATAGATGCAGTTCAAACATCTAAAAAACGGCGTATTCCTTTATTTACCTATTTGGTTGAAAACAACATCGCCCCTGCAAGTGAATTGGCTTATATTTCATCCCAAGAATACGGTGTTCCTTTATTCGATATTTCTGTAATGGATCTAAAAACACTGCCATTAAAACTTATCGAAGAAAAACTTATTCATAAGCATAATGTTTTACCTTTGTATCAAAGAGGAACAAAATTATTTATTGCTATTGCAGACCCTGTTAATGTGACAGCCATTGAAGAGGTAAAATTTCACACCAATATGGCTGTTGAACCCATCGTTGTTCCACACGATACTTTAGTTTCCATAATTGATGAAGCTTTAAGAGAAGCTGATTCAATGATGGACGAGGATGAAGATGACGAAGGGTTGGAGGACCTAGACTTTGAAGACACTACAGATGTTCAAGAAGACACAGCCGACAACTCAAGTGATGCAGATGACACCCCGATTGTTAAATTTGTCAACAAGGTCTTATTAGATGCTATAAAACGCGGAGCATCTGATATTCATTTTGAACCTTATGAAAAAAACTATAGAGTCCGATACAGAATTGATGGCATGCTCAAAACAATGGCTCGCCCACCTCAAAGCATGACCATGAAAATCTCTTCACGCATCAAGGTGATGTCCCGACTAGATATTGCTGAGAGGCGCATTCCTCAAGATGGACGAATAAAATTAAACTTATCAAAAAAGAAGTCTATTGACTTTCGTGTCAGTACTTGTCCAACACTGTTTGGTGAAAAGATTGTTATGCGTATTTTGGATGCCTCTGCGGCAAGAATGGGTATTGATATGTTGGGCTATGAGCCTGATCAAAAAGAGTTGTTTATTAATGCCATTCACAAACCTTACGGAATGGTACTTGTAACAGGTCCTACAGGAAGTGGTAAAACTGTATCACTTTATACGGCTTTAAATATACTTAATGTCGATGGCACTAATATTTCAACGGTTGAAGATCCTGTAGAAATACGTGTTAACGGTATCAACCAAGTACAGCAAAATGAACGTCAAGGCATGACCTTTGCTGCCGCACTTCGTTCTTTCTTACGTCAAGATCCAGACATCATCATGGTTGGTGAAATTCGTGATTTAGAAACAGCAGAAATTGCTATCAAAGCAGCACAAACAGGGCATATGGTTTTATCAACATTGCACACCAATAGCGCACCAGAGACAATCAGTAGACTAATGAATATGGGCATAGCTCCTTTCAATATTGTTTCAGCAGTGTCAATCGTTATTGCCCAAAGACTAGGACGGCGTTTGCACGATTGCAAACAAGTTGGAGAATATCCAGCAGAGGCCTTATTAAAAGAAGGCTTTACTGAAGATGATATCAAAGACATTCAGATTTACGATGCCATTGGTTGCCGCAAATGTTCTTCAGGCTTTAAAGGTCGCGTTGGCATCTACCAAGTCATGCCAATGTCTGACAACATAAGGCGCATTGTACTTGCTGGCGGCAATGCACTAGAGATAGCTGACCAAGCATTAAAAGATAAAATACCTGATTTAAGACAATCAGCATTATTAAAAGTAAAAAATGGCATTACCAGCTTAGCTGAAGCCAACAGAATAACGGTGGATTAAAAAAATATGGTAACTAAATCAAATCAAATTGCAGAATACGTCACTTATTCTTGGAGTGGCAAAGACAAAACAGGCAAAAAGCTAAAAGGCGAAATCAAGGCAAAGTCGCAAACGATAGCCAAATCAGAGCTAAGAAGACAAAGCATTACTGTTAGTAGAATTGGCAAAAAAACCAAACCGCTTTTTTCTCAAGGCAAGAGAATATCTGCTCAAGATATTTCTTTGTTCTCCAGACAGCTAGCAACAATGATGGAATCTGGCGTACCTATGGTTCAATCTTTTGAAATAATCGAGGGCGGGCAAAAAAACCCCAACATGGCAAAGCTTGTTAGCAAGGTTAAAACAGATATTCAATCAGGTTTAAGCTTAAGTGAATCGCTTGCCAAACACCCTGTTCACTTCGATGAGTTGTACTGCAACTTGGTTGCCGCAGGTGAAAAAGCCGGTGTTTTAGATGAACTGCTTAACACCATTGCCACCTATAAGGAAAGGACCGAAGAAATCAAAGGCAAAATCAAAAAAGCCATGTATTACCCTGCAGCTGTCCTTGTGGTTGCGTTTGGTGTAAGTGCCTTGTTACTACTAAAAGTTGTTCCGCAGTTTGAAGATATGTTTAAAAGCTTTGGTGCTGACTTACCCGCGTTGACCCAAGTAGTGGTTCGTGCATCTGAAGCTCTTCAAGAGCATTTTTTCTTTTATTTATTGGTCGTTGTTGGTTTTATTGCGGGGTTTATTATGCTCAAAAAACGTTCATTAAAATTTGCTCATGCTTTAGATAGGATCTCTTTGAAGTTACCAATTGTCGGGAATATCTTAAACAATGCAGCCATTGCTAGATTTGCACGTACACTCTCCACCACATTTGCTGCGGGTGTTCCTTTGGTTGAAGGGCTTGATACTGTAGCAGGGGCTGTTGGCAACATCGTATATTCTGATGCTGTGCACAAAATAAAATCAGATGTTTCAACAGGACATCAACTGCAATTAGCCATGCAACAAGTAAATATCTTTCCACACATGGTTGTCTCAATGGCTTCCATTGGTGAAGAGTCGGGAAACCTTGACTCCATGTTAGCCAAAGTTGCTGATTATTACGAAACCGAAGTAGCCAATGATGTAGATGCAATGAGTTCCTTAATTGAGCCATTGGTTATGGTTGTTATTGGTGGACTTGTTGGTGTTATGATTGTTGCCATGTATCTACCAATATTCAAACTTGCTGCAGTTATGTAATAATGGAAATATTTGATTTATTAGAGCAATCTCAAGTACTATTAATAAGTGCCACTTTTGTTTTTTCTTTATTGGTTGGTAGTTTTCTTAATGTTGTTATTTATAGATTTCCAAAATCCATGCAATATGAATGGACTGTTGACAGTGTCGCTCATCTTAGTGATACTTTTGATGAATTAAAAGAGCCTTTAAAAAAATACAGTGAAATTAAAAAACCTGACAGTATTATTTGGGTGCGCTCACACTGCCAAAACTGTAATCACCAGATTAAAGCCTGGGAAAATATTCCTGTTCTTGGTTTTTTATTCTTAAGAGGCAAATGTTCAGGTTGCAAAACCAAAATTTCGCACCGTTATTGGATTATAGAATTACTCACTGCCATTCTAGCGACAATGGTTGTTTATCATTTTGGTTGGTCGTATCAATCACTAGCTGGCATTGTCTTAACCTATTTTCTCGTTGCTATCTCAATGATTGACTTTGATACCATGGTTATTCCAGATCAGTTTAGTTTAACCTTGATGTGGATAGGTTTATTTTTAAGCCTGTTTGGTATTTTTGTTGACACACCAAGTGCCATCAAAGGAGCGTTGTTAGGCTACCTATTGTTGTGGACGATTTTCCACCTATTCAAGTTACTCACTGGTAAAGACGGGATGGGCTATGGTGACTTTAAGCTACTTGCAGCAGCCGGTGCATGGTTTGGCATGAAAATAGTCATGGTTGTAGTGATTTTATCTGCTTCGGCTGGTGCAGTAATTGGCACCTTATATATTGTGTTAAGCAAAAACAGCAAGGACAAGCCCATACCTTTTGGTCCTTATTTAGCCCTTGGCACATGGATAGCCATGCTTTATGGCAACCAAATCATCAATTGGTATCTTAACTTTTCTGGACTCAACTCAATCTAGTGAAAACCCAACCCTGCATTGCCATTGGACTAACAGGCGGCATAGCCAGTGGCAAATCAGCTGCTAGTAATAAGTTTGCAGACATGGGAATACCTGTCATTGATGCTGACATCATTGCGCGTGAAGTAGTAGAACCTAAAAGCAAAGGTTTGCAACAACTCGTTAATGCCTTTGGGCAATCTATTCTAGATGGAGAAAAACTTGATCGTTCAAAATTACGTGCTATTGTTTTTAATGATTCAGAAAAACTCAAACAGATAAATGCCATATTGCATCCACTAATTGGTCATGAAATACGTAAACAAGTTAATGTAATCAAACAACATTATTGTATTGTTGTCATTCCACTACTGTGCGAAAGCACACGATATGATTGGCTGGATAGAGTGCTTGTTATAGATGTCAGCAAAGAAACTCAAACCAAGCGATTATTAAAACGCGATGCTATTACTATTGAACTTGCCAACAAAATGTTAGACAGCCAATGTTCACGAGAACAACGATTAGCTATTGCCGATGATGTACTCAATAATGAAAAAGACTTGAAACAACTTTACCAACATATCGAAAGATTACATCTACTATACAAATCCTTATAAAACGCAAAAAATATTATGCATTTTACAAAACAAAGCGTTATACTACGCATCCTCATTTATGTAAAGCATAAAAAAGGGCCCGTAGCTCAGTTGGTTAGAGCATCCGACTCATAATCGGCAGGTCCCCCGTTCAAGTCGGGGCGGGCCCACCATTTAACATTTTACAAAAATCATTAATTTACTAAACCCAGCTAATGACTCACCTTTTTTGTGCCATTGCAAAAGGATAGCAGTTTTCTACAGTGTGGGTTTCTAAACCTAGTAATTTAATTTCTTCAGCCAGTTGTTGATAGGCTGAATCAACATTTCCAGCTCCAAGAGCATCCAAATCCATATAACTCCAGATTAGTTTCAACACCATTTCATTAGTAAGGCTTCTTGTATCATAGTAGATTTTCTTGTAACTATCTTTAACCCAATCTTGGCTTATCAAAGCATTATAGCCCTTCATCAAAATATTCAATTTGCTCTTTAGTGCCTCTAGGGATTTCAAAATCAGGGTATAAAGGCAAGACGACTGTTTCGATAATATTATAAATTGGTGTCTCAAACCTTGGCATATTCCGCACACCAGCTAACCACCCACCGCTTTTAAGCAAATCATCTGATTTTGTAAACACTATTGCTTTGGGGATCCAATGCAAGGCACAGCCTGAAAACATTAAGTCAAATTTCTTATCGGATTTAAACTCTTCAAATGTGCAGAGATGCATTTTAATCGCATCATTGTCTTTGAATAGTGTATTGAGTATTTTGACAAAGTTTATTCCTGACTCAATACAATCCAGCGATTGTGCTAATGTACTTAGTTTGTGAGTTGCCTGACCAGAACCACTACCAACCTCTAATATATTTTCAAGTCGGCCGAGTGAGTCGTCAGAAAATAATTTTTTTGGCTATTTCGGTGGGCAAGCCCACCTTGCTTGATTGTATTTAAGAAATTAGACTAAAATCTCATAAACAGCCCATGGTTGCCAAAGAGCTGGTTCGACGTGATTTTCAGGATTATTAGCATAATCTGATGCCTTTTCTGCTAGTGCCAGCTCATCAATTAATCCAACTGGATTAAACTTAATATCCAGTTTTTCAGAAAAGTCATTTTCTAAGGAACTGCACAAATATGAATGAAAACTACCATATTCAAAACCAAGAATATCATGACCAAGGAATTTCATAGTTGGATCAATTATGTTCTTATTCTTATTCTTAAAAGTCTTATAGATGCCATGAAAATCATCAGCAATATTCATGGATTCAGATGATTCTATAAAAAGGTTTCTGTGTTTTTCTGTAGTAGCAATTGCAACAAGTTTTAAATTTGGGATATTATTAAAATATTGATTATAGTATTCTTTAGCACACTCCAAGTCAGAAAAAACTTCAGAAAAACCATACTTATTGGCATTAAAATCATTATCAGTTTTAACTTGTAATTCATGAAACTTTTCTAAATTAATTCCAAGTTTCTTTGCATATTTTTCCTTGTCATTTTTAGAACTAGAAATCCACGACAAACAAAACTCTAAGGGATGCAAATTGCAAATACAATCTGATAAGCTTAAAATATTTTTTGGTAATATATCATGATTCATCCCTCCTCGAATAGGAGTCATTTCTACCAAATAATAACCACCTACAAATAATTTCATAATTTAGTGAGCAATCATTTGCAACAAAACTCCCGTAAACCACGCACCGTAAGTTCCGATGGCATAACCAAACACGGCTAAAAGTACACCAACAGGTGCGAGTGATGGGTGAAAAGCACTGGCGACAACGGGTGCCGATGCGGCTCCGCCGACATTGGCTTGGGATCCTACGGCAAGGAAAAATAATGGTGCTTTGATAAGTTTGCCGACAACTAACAACAATATGGCATGGATGGAGATCCAAATACCACCAATTAGGAAAACCACTGGGTCATCAAATATTTTCATGACGTCCATTTTTAAGCCTATTGTTGCAACTAAAATATAGATAAAAACAGAGCCAACGGCTGATGCGCCACCGCCTTCTAGGTTTCGTGCTTTTGTGAATGACAAGAACACCCCTATCATTGTGGATACCACAATCAACCAAAAGAATGGACTGCCTAATGAATAATATTCATGTAGAATTGGGTAATTTTCTTTAATAAGTGGTGAAATCCAATTGGCAAATGCGTGTCCAACAGCTGTTGCAGAAAAAGCAACAGCAACAATTAACATTAAATCATTGAGATTAAATTTACGGGCATTTTCGGTTTGAAAAGTTTCCATTTTAAGTTTTATACGTTCGATAGCAGATACATCAGCTCCTGTCTTGGCATCGATGCTTTTTGCGCGTTTACTCATAAATAATAGCGTCCCCATCCAAATATTTGCCCAAATCACATCTACGGCTATCATTTTTGAAAAAGCCGCATCGGAGACTTGGTAAATTTCTTTCATGGCTGCTTGGTTGGCCCCACCACCAATCCACGACCCTGCTAATGTGGTCATACCTTTCCATATTTCATCTGCAGCGGTACCTGCAAAGCTTTCAGGAAATACCGCTCGTACCACCATAAAGGCAACTGGTCCGCCAATCATAATTCCCGCTGTACCTGTGAGAAACATTATTACCGCTTTTGGTCCCAGCCTAAAAATACCTTTCAAGTCAACACTAAGTGTTAGTAAGACCAGTGAGGCTGGCAGTAAATAACGTGAAGAAACATAGTACAAGCTCTTAGCATCGGCATCTTCGATTAAACCAAAGGTGTTTAACAAAGAGGGTAAAAAATAACAGAGTAATAAGGCAGGGACAACACCATAAAACTTTGTCCAAAATTTGGTTTTGAGTTGCCCTGTGTAAAAAACCAAACCTAAAATTGCGGCAAGTACGCCAAAAAGTACAGCATCGGATTGGATTAATGGTATAGTTTGTTCATGCATAATTTTATTTCCCCTATTCAAAACATTCGTAAATTTGGTTCTAAGACACCAGTAATTTATAAATCTGCTTATATCGATTCACAAGCCTGTGTTATTGGCGATGTAGAAATTGGTAAAAACTCATCAATCTGGCCAATGGCTGTTATACGTGGTGATGTTAATTTTATTAGAATTGGTCATAATACCAATATTCAAGATGGCAGTATACTACATGTCACCCATAAAGGTGAATACGGCGATGGTGCTCCTTTGATAATTGGTAATAATGTTACTGTTGGTCATGGTGCCATTTTGCACGCTTGCACTATCGGCAACAATTGCCTCATCGGCATGGGAGCGACAATAATGGATAATTGTATTATTGAAGATGATGCCATGATAGGAGCAGGTACGATGTTACCACCAAATAAGCACGTCAAGTCTAGAGAGTTATGGCTTGGAAATCCTGCTAAAAAAGTGAGAGAATTAACTGATGAACAGGTTCGACAAATAGACTATTCAGCACAACAATATATTAAATTAAAAAATAATTACAGCGAAGTTTAAGTTATTCAAAAGAATCCACATAAATATAATCCGTTGCTGCAAATAAAGTAAACTCTAACAAGGGTGAAATGGCAAAGTATTTTTTAGTCTTGTGCAATAATTTCTAAGGCTTTACTCAATGCCTTATCTGATTTAACTTTTACATGAGGGCTAATTCCAATCCTGTCAATTCTATCGCCTGAGTATGTGATGTAGTCATTAAGTGGAATTCCTAAAGAGATACCATCATCGACAGGAAAAGTATTCATAGACAGCATAGCCCCTCTAGTGTTTTCTCCTATTATAGTGGCAATTTTTTCTTGCTTTAATGCATAGATTAATGGTTCACACGTACTAGCGGTATTGCGGTTAGTCAACACATAAACCTTGCCTGTAAAATGGTTTTCTGATGGATAGATTTTCAAATAACTTCCATATTTTTCACTGGCTTTGGTTATCCACTCTTGCATTGTGCCGTCAGAAAATTCATTGAATTGTGCGTATTCTTCATGTGTGGGGGCGCGATTATGTTGTTTGTACCATTTTTGGTTTGGAAAAATACCAGCAATTAGTGGTTTACTGATTAGAAACTGCCCTAAAGGATAAGCAGATAAGAAATTTCCACCATAGTTATTTCTTAAGTCAATAATAAGGTTGCTATAGTTTTTAGTTTGAATTTGCTCCAATAAATCCTGCATTTGTTGTTTTGTACCAGTAAAACTATCAATGGCTAGTACAACGGTATTTTTGTTGATTTCTGTGAGTTTGGCAAACGTATTTTGAGTTGTTGTTTCTTTTTTATCACCTATTGGATTGAGTTGATAATGTGAAAAGGGAAATTCTCGAACAATAGCAAAAAAAGCAATTTGCATCTCAAGATCGTCTTTAATATTACGTGTTAATTTCAATATTCTCTTTTTAAATTTCATCCATTTTTTAGTCTTTAAGAAATCTTGTTTATAAAGATTGTCTTCAGTTAATTCAAAGACATGTTGATAAATACTATTATAATCGCGTTTTGCGGTGAATTTTTTCACTTTATGACCCTTTAAATCAAAGGTTTTACCATTCTTTTGTTCTACCGTTAAAATCAAGGAATCGTTCTCAATCGTTCCTTTAAAATGTCCTTTGCTGAAAAGATTTTGGATTTCACCTGTTAGGCTGTTTCCATCAACTACACCATTGAGATGAATGATTTCTGGATATTTCATTGATGAAGTCAGTTTGACAAGTGTGAACTTTGTCCATCCAACAATATTTTTTAGTGCATTTTTACGTGTATATCCTTCTATGACATTATTCTTTATCTCGGTAGTTAGATAGAAGTTAAAACCATTTGGATCAGAAACATACCATTTGTCTTTTGCAACAACTGAAGTTGAAATTACAATTAATAGAATAAACAGTTTGTTCACATTAAGGCTCCAGAAAATAAAAAAGAACTATAACATTGTGGTTGTTAGTTTTTAGTTAAAAAAACAGAGGTACAGTATAAAGCCAAAATAGTGTTGTTAATAATAAAGCAATGAAATTTTTTATAGAAAAGAATAATATTTTATAACTCCCTCGACCTTCCACGTGCATTATAACCTTATAACCCACTCTTACTTATTACCCAAATTCCGACATAGAAAACACGGTTAGAACACAAGTCCTTAGCACGCCTAGCAAATCTAAAAAATGACTAACCACCAATAAGGTGGCAACGTATTTTTTATTCGCTATACGCACCAAGTGATTGCACTCTATTTCGCGTTTCTATGTCGAGATTTGGGTATTAACATTATTCTAGAAAGAGTCAATTAACTTGATGTGATTTTAATAGTTTGTGATAAAGCATAAAGTGCATTATGGTGACTTGAGCTTTGTAAGTTATTACTCAACAAAGTGAATTGTATCAGCCATTTGTTTTTAAATATTGCTCCTTTGGTTGTATAGCGGTACTTAGGCATATATTCATTACTAGTAAACGTTGTTATTGCACCTTTTCCATTATTTACATTGAAATTTCGAATATTTACCTGTGTCTCTTTTGACTTTTTGACAAACCGACTACCTAGCAATTGAACCAAATCATCTATCTCTTTTTGGCTAAAGTTTTTATTGTCTGGAAAGACAAAATCAATCATCAAAGAAGCCTTTGAGCCTGCTTGCTGATTATTCATTTTAATGTGGTATAACTTATTACTGTAAACTTTTTTAAAATATTGCCATTGCTTAGGTAGATTAATCACCATACGATAATGACCGACAGTAGCGTGTAAAACCGCGCTATTTGTTGATTTGTATTCGGTGCTTTTAATTCTCCCTGGGCTTTTAATGACTTTTTGTTGCGTTTTCTTTGTAATTTTTTGTTTGATCACAGCTTTTTTCTTCGGCTTTACTGTGACTTGATGATTTTTTTTAAGCTTGAGATTATAAACATCAACACTGCATTTTTCCTCCTGAAATGAAACCGTACCATTTGCCAAAATACAGCGATGTATTTCGAGTTTTTTTGCATAAATCACACTTGAACAAAATAAAGTTAAAACTATTAACAACCTCATGTTAATTATTACAGTAATTATTTAAATTCAATAATAGCTCTTTTTTTCGTTCACTATTTGCAAAACTGCCATTAATGGCATTTTTAGCCATTTGGATTATGCCTGCCTTGGTTACCGCAGTGTTTTCGACAATACTAAGCATATTTTCGGTCAGATATGCATTAAAATGAGCGGGATCATCTGAGTGAATACTAACATTTAAGCCTTTATCTAGCATTATAGGCAAAGTGTGTTGCGACATATCTTTAAAGATTTTTAATGCCACATTTGATTGTGGGCAAACAGTTAATGGCAATTGTGTCTCAACCAAATACTCCACTAACCTCTCATCATCCAGACAACGTATACCATGGTCAATACGCTCAACTTTGATGTCTTTGATTGCAGACCAAATATAATCAGCAGGAGCCTCTTCACCCGCATGGGCTATCACATGAATGCCTGCATCACGAACCTTTGCAAAAGTGTCTTTAAACAGAGACGGCGGATAACCGACTTCGATAGCAGAAAGACCAATCGCTAATATTTTATCTTTAAAAGGCAACATCAGTTCTAAATCTTGTTGTGCCACATCATTGCCTAAATGACGAATAAAACAGGGCATAAAACCACCTGTTATTCCGTATAGTCTTTTAGCATCGATAAAAGCACTATGCAAAGCGTTAATAACAAACTCTGGTGGATACCCATAATCCACATAAGTACGAATATCAGAATGAATTTCTGTGTGTTGGATATTTTGTTCCACACATTTTTTAAAATACGTCATGCACACATCATATAAGTCTTGCTCCGACTTAATCACACGTGTGCCAAGCATGTACATATCAATAAATTCAGTCAAATTATTAAATTTGTACGCTGCTTTGAGTTCATCAATATTGTTGTATCCAATCTTATAATCATTATGATGTGCCAACTCCCACAAGGTTTCAGCTTCCATCGAACCCTCAACATGCATGTGAAGTTCAACTTTTGGCATTTTTTTAATAAATTTTTTCATCTTCTATTTCTTTTTGTTTAAAGGCTTTGGTTGTTTACGTGAAAACACCAGTGAATCTTCTTTTGAAACGCTTTCATCAAGCTTATAATCTGCATAATCAAAGCCTTTTAATTCTTCGACTGTTTCGATGCTATTACGGATGATGAAATCCGTCATCATGCCACGGGCTTTTTTAGCGTAGATGGCGATGATGCGGCTTTTGCCTTCTTTGTTTTCTTTAAAAGCGACATTAACAATCGTACCATTGATGGCTTTTGGTTTAATTGATTTGTAGTATTCGTTTGAGGCCAAATTAACCAGAACTTTTTGTTTTTGTTTGGCTAGTGCTTGGTTTAATAATTCGGTAATACTATCACCCCAAAATTGGTAGAGGTTATCACCTCTATTGGATGGTAACTTCGTTTTCATTTCTAAACGGTAGGGTTGCATTAAATCCAGTGGGCGCAGACAACCATAAAGACCTGATAATATCCTCACATGCTCTTGTGCATATTCAAAATCAGCCTGGTTCATGCTCGCAGTGTTAATGCCTGAATACACATCGCCTTTAAAAGCAAAGAAGGCTTGCTTAGCATTTTGTGGATTAAAAGGTGTGGTAAAATCCAGATAACGCTGATGGTTGAGTTTTGATAGATTTTCACTAATCGACATCATCTTAGCTATTTCATCTTGTGAATAGTTTCTAAGTTGAGCAATTAATTCTCCTGAATCTTTTAATTGTTGCGGAATTGTGTAAGTCTGCGTTGGTGCCGCTTGTTCGAAATCTTGTCCTTTTGAGGGTGAAAGTGTAATTATCATTAGTATGTAATTTTAGTAAATAGGGGTAATATTAACCATTAACTAGCAGAGAAACAAATATTTGCGTAGAATATCAGTTTTGATTTACAAAATTTGTCAATGAATAACGATTATCTCGAATTTGAACAACCTTTAGCCGAATTAGAAGCCAAAATTTCTGAACTACGCAATGTCAGTGATGACAATGCGATGAATATTGATGATGAAATTCATCGTTTAGAAGAAAAATTAAAAATTAAAACCAAACAGATATTTGCCAAGTTAAATGATTGGCAAATTGCCCAATTAGCAAGACACCCAAAGCGTCCATACACTCAGGACTATATTGATTTATTAACTGAGAGCTTCGATGAGTTACATGGTGATCGAGCCTTTGCTGATGATCCTGCTATTATTGGTGGGTTGGCTCAATTTAATGGCAAAGCAGTGATGATTATTGGCCATCAAAAAGGACGTTCAACTAAAGAAAAAATCAAGCGCAATTTTGGAATGCCACGACCTGAAGGCTATCGCAAAGCTTTGCGTCTAATGAAAATGGCAGAGCGTTTTAATATCCCTATTCTCACCTTTATTGACACCCCAGGTGCTCATCCAGGTATTAGTGCTGAAGAACGCGGTCAAAATGATGCTATTGCACGCAATTTAGCCACCATGTCAGACTTACGTGTTCCAATCATCTGCACTGTTATTGGCGAAGGTGGTTCCGGCGGTGCTTTGGCTATTGGTGTGGGTGATGTCACCATGATGCTCGAATATAGTACCTATTCAGTTATTTCACCAGAGGGTTGTGCTTCAATTCTTTGGCGTACGGCTGAAAAGGCTCATGTAGCTGCTGAGGCTTTATCTATTACTTCTAAAAAATTAAAAAAACTGGGCTTAATAGACCGAATCATTGAAGAACCACTGGGTTCTGCCCATAAAAATATCGAGAAAGTAGCAGGTTCACTTGCTGTTGCCATTGCTCAAGAACTGGACAAGCTTGAACAAATGAACACTGATGAAATGGTTAAAAGGCGTTACCAACGTCTCATGAGTTATGGCGTATATCAAGAAGCTCAAGCTTAAGACTCTAATTGCAGACCTTCCTGACTGCGAAGGCTATTTGATTGCTTATAGCGGCGGTGCTGATTCCACTGCCCTTTTGCACCTCTTTTCACAATTGAAAAATGTTCGAGCTATTCACATCAATCATGGTTTACAAGATGAGGCTGATAATTGGCAAAGTCACTGCCAAACAACGTGTGAGAAACTCGGTATTGAATTAATTGTGGAACAAGCCAACCTAGCTGATGCCAGTGAAAACAGTTGCCGCAAAGCACGTTATGAGTTTTTCAAAAAGCACCTTAAAGCCAACGAGACTCTACTCACGGCTCATCACACACAAGACCAAGCGGAAACAGTTTTACTGAAATTACTACGTGGCACAGGCATAGGTGGTTTAACAGGCATGGATAAACTGCGAAAGTTTTTCAATGGTTTTATAGCTCGCCCCTTGCTTGCCTATTGCCCACAGCAACTCAAAGATTACCTAAAAACAAACAATATTTCTTGGATTGAAGATACCTCAAACAAAGAGAATTCGTACAGAAGGAATTACATCCGTAATGAAATCCTTTCAGCCTTGCAATCACACTTCCCAAATGCCATTAACAACATTGCGCGAAGTGCTAACAATGCCTCTCAATCATTGGCATTACTCAATTACTTGTGTGACTTTCAAACAAAAGAATTACCGCTTATAAGACTTCATGAGCTTCCAATTGATTTACAACCAAGTTTATTCTACCAATGGTTAAATCAAAAGGGCATGCCACTACCTGACACAAAAACTCTCAAGCAAATCACTTATGATTTCATCCATGCTGCACAGGATAAAAACCCCCATTACAAGAATGAGTTTTACCAATTATTTCGTTCACAAGCTGCGGTATATTGTATTGACAACTTTGATATTATAGACTCAGGAACAACTTTTATTTGGGACACTGACATTCCATTTACCTTTCCAAATGGATGCGGTGTGTTAACTTACTCTGGTTCAGAAAAGCTGTGTTTAGAAATTAAATTTAACCAAAAAGGGCAGAAACTCAAACTGCATAATCGCCACACTAAATCAGTCAAAAAGCTATTTCAAGAAAATAGAACTCACCAATGGGATAAATTAAATACTCCTTTCATCTATCACAATAATGAATTAACTTCTTTAGGGTATGATTGGTCACATATTCATGGTACAGAGAAAAAAATAAAAATGAGTTTAAAAAACTTAAGCCATTAAAGCTCTTGATTTAACTTATTAATAATATTTTCCAAAGTTTTATCACCATAACCCACTCCGTGGTAGGCAATTGTTCCATCTTTTGCAATCATAAACATATTGGGAATAGTTTTTACTCCAAACTTTCTTCCCAACGACCCCATTGGATCACTTAACATGGTAAGACTGATATCTTTGAGCTTATGCCTAATTTGTCGATACAGTTTTCTGTCTTGTTTGTAATTAACGGCTATAATCTGTATTTTATTACCAAGTTTCTTTTGAATACCATCTAAAACAGGCAACTCTCGAAGACAAGGCTTGCACCATGATGCCCAAAAGAAAACTATAACCACCTTCCCTTTCAAATCGTTTAAATCAATTTTTTCTCTGCCACTAGTTTTACCTAAATAATGTGGAGGTGTATCACCAACCATCAACTCTATTACTTTTTTCTTTGCTTCAACTCCAAAAGAGAATGTAATTAACAAGAACAAAGACATTACTAGATTCAATATATTAGTATTCATTTCGACTTCCTCTTCTTTAAGTATTCAATAACAACATTCTTCTTTTCATAGCTATCCAACCACACTTTGAATGCACTTATCTTACTAAATTCGTCCCCAAAGAGATTTTTAACTCTTTTTTCTATTTTCTCATCAATAATATTAACCACTAGATTATTTTGCCAGCGGTCAGAAAATATATCATCCAATTGTTGCTGTAAATCCAATTGACGCAATAATTGCCATTCTCCAGAGTCAATCCATACCTCATAACATCTGTAGCATAAGTCCAGACGATTGTGCGTATGGTTTGAGATTCTGTATTTTGTCATAAAGCCAGAACATTTTGGACAGTACAATAACTGACTAGTCTCATCAATCTCACAAATGGCATTAACGATATTATCAGAGATTTTCTGGGTTGCTCGCCATTGAATGAATTGAACAATTGACAGCAAGGTTCCGCGGCAATTGTCACAACTCAATGCCATCAATCCATTGTCTAGTTTTTGGGGCTTTAAATAATAACCTTCACATTTAGGGCAATTCATAATTCCTCTTAAATTTACAATTAGTTAATCGTTTAATATAGTTCTTGAATAAAGACATCTAATGTATCACATGCTGCTTGCGGATCAGGATACCCATTTTTCTTCATATTATCGAGCTCCTGCATTACAGTAATTAGTTTATATTTATTACTATTTTTGTTTATAGCTCCTGCTTTTATAATATAATTCTCAATTTCTTTCTCTTTCAATTTAATATCTCTTATATTTGTACAAATTGATGAAGAAGAGGAGATAGATTATATTCAAAATAGTAATAACCCGCTGCACCAAGTATTCCTATGATAATTAGATTTTTCATAGTTTTTTACTCTTCGTTGTTTTTTTAATAATAGTTTGAACAGATTTTGTAGAGCTCAAATCATTGAGCTGTTTACTCAGTTTAGTGACTTCTTCTAAGACTTCCATGTTGATTTCCAATTTTTTATTCATGGCTACAACAATGGGGACAAAAGAGTTTGTCATGGTTTCTGAAAGTGATGTGAGAGCATCACCTAGTGCTGGTAGTGGGTTGTTGATTACTTCAACATCAAGATTAAGTTTGCCAATGGCAGAGGTGATCGCTTTGACTTGTGAGCTTGTCGCTGTTTTCGACTGAGCTTTGTCCTCTCGAATAGATGACGATAAATTATCTAGGTTTTCTTTCAAGCCTGAGATTTGTGAGGCAATTTTAGTCGCCCCATCTTCATCACCAGCTACAGAATTACGAATTTTGAATTCTGTTTTTATCTGAGACCATCGCTTGGCTTCACTTTCGGTTAACACTCCACGAAGTTCTTTTAGTTTGAGTAAGTTTTCCTCTGCTCCTGTGGTTAACAATTGGGCTTCACCGACATAATGATCATCAATCAATAGCTGTAGTTCTTTTTCATCCATAATGGCAACAATTTTTTCTGCCAACTTATTCATATTTCGGTAGGAACCTTGTAATTTAAACGAGGGTTCTTCACGGTATTTATCATCCATGGCAGCAGAGCGAATATACTCTTGATTGACCGACAGTATCACTTTTTGCACTTTGAATAAGGCTTTTAGCACGGTGGTTATTTCATTGATTTCACTGCCAGAATAACTGTAAGATAAATCCGAAGTAGCAACTTCTTTGCCTTGGGCTTTATCCATCAGCAAATACAAGTCATTCATGTCACGCAATGCCAAAGGTGCGAGGACTTTGTTTGAAGTCAATGAGTTCTCGATATAACTCATGGAGAATATCTCTTGTTGGCCACTTAACACATCACCCAAATTATAGACATCGGCACGATTGGCTAACATGTCAGGAATTTTGAACACTTCTCCTGATTCGGTGTAAGGGTTTCCTGCCATAATGACACAGAATTTCTTGCCACGAAGGTCATAAGTCTTAGGCTCATTTCGCCAAACACCTTCAATCCTGCGTGTACCATCACATAATGAGATGAATTTCTGTAAAAATTCAGGGTGAGTGTGTTGAATATCATCCAAATACAACATGGCGTTGTTGCCCATTTCTAAAGCGAGATTAAGTTTTTCAAGCTCTTGTTTTGCCGTAGCATTGGGTGCACCAGCTGGATCCAGTGATTTAACATCGTGTCCAAGTGACGGGCAGTTAATCTTCATAAAGTTCAAGCCCAAACGATTAGAAACGTATTCCATCAAGGTGGTTTTACCGTAACCTGGAGGTGAAATTAACATTAATAACCCCATTAAATCAGTGCGTTTTTCTGCACCTAACGCACCCATTTGTTTGGCTAAATTGTCACCAATAATAGGTAAGTAAGATTCGTTAATCAGTTTATTTCGCACAAAGGATGACAAAGGTCGTGCTTTGAATGATTGTAAATTCATCGTAGCTTTTTGTGATTCCATAATTGAGGTTTTCACTTTTTTGAATTCATTATAAGCTGGCACAGTATCCTTGCTGTAATGGCTTAATCTTTCTATAAATTCATCCACTTCAAAAGCAATGATTCTATCATTAATATTATTGTGATCACCTAATAAATTGTTGGCTTCACAGTGCATGTCCTTGGGGTTTTTACTAAAAGAATCGCTTGATTGCATCACTATATTGACGATAGCTTCATTCAAATAGCGTTTGTTTTGTGGTTGTTGAGATTGTTCAATCAAACCTGATAACCAATAGCCAATATACTGCCACTGGCCTTTGGGTGAATCCTTAAGTTCTACTAATGTCGCGTTAAAATCATTGCTTTCAGTGCTGGTTTTGAAAAAGGTATGCAGTTGTTCTACTAAATCTGCCGCTTTGTGCGACACATCGAATTGCTTCTTATCAACGCTTAAGAAATTAATTAAATAATCTGCTGAGTTAAACAATAAACCTTCATCAAATTCCATTTCAAATTGCTGATAAAATTTATGCATGTTTATTTGCAATTCTGCTTTTAAATCTTTAAGCATCTGTACGCCACCAAAAGCCTGTTGTATTTTGTTAGCAGTTTTGGCTTGTTTGCTAGTAAGTTTTTTAAATTTTTCATCTCCAACATTGAGCCAATAATAACTGGCAATACCTCGAGCTGATGGGCTAAACCGCAATAAAGGCTGGGTTTTGTATTTGTCTAAAAGACTGCTCAAAATCATTGTTGCATCGTTATCGTGCACGCCTTTTTCATAACCTTCCTGATAACGAGGTGAGGCATAGTCCTTAACGATTTTTGTAAGTGCTTTGTCGCTTTCAAATAGTTTCTCTAGACTCAAATCATTGTTATTTTCTAAGGCATCGGTAAAGATGGAATAAGCCAGATATTCAGCTCGGTAAATATCGCTATTTTCTGAAACCAAGGTTTGTTGCCAAAATTCACTCAAGTTATTTAGTAAATCATTTTCTACAGTCTCGTAATATTCCGTGCCCGATAAATGAAAGGCAAGTTTGCCATCTTTGGGCAAGATGGTTAAATCCAATGCTTGAGTATTGACACTAAATTTGTGTTTACCAAACTTAATGGCATTACCACCATCTTCAAAGATGTCTTTTTTATCACGCAGTGATCGTATTGCTTGCTCTTTTAAGGCTTTGAGTTTGGCTTCGACATCATCGGCTTTGACATTATCATTTATATCACGTAGCTTTAAAACTAAATCGCCGACTTTCATCACCGTTGGATCGGATGAAAAATAGGTGTTGAGCTCGTCATTTTCACTAAATTTTAGGCTGCGTTTTTCTATGCTCTTTAATATTCGTGTTACGGCTGTTTGCAGTGATTGGGCTTTGCGTTGCCTTTGATCTAGCAGGGTTTGCTTGCGTGCTTCAAAGGTTTCGTGAATCTCATCTCGCTTGGCATAGATTTGATCTAAAAACTCATCATTTTCACTAAAGATACTTTCCAATTCTTCCAGTTGCACTAGCAATCGCGCGAGTTGTTCGTCACAGGCATCGGGTGTGTCGGCATTGGACACTCCGTTAGAAATGCTTTGCGATAAAACCGCAAGTTGAGCACCAAACTCAGCAACTGACTCACCAGCGGACAATTCCTTGCTGGTTAATTTGGCATGGGCTTTGGTTTGGTTAATACGACTGTAAATTGTTGAAACGGATTGTAAAATTTTCGTTTTAACCGTTGTGTCATCAATTTCTAAACCATTAATCACTTCACTCAAGGCATCTAAGCCATGGCTCATTTCATCAAGTTGTTCTAAAATAGGCTTTAGGTCTTTAACAGTTTTAATTTTTTCTATACTTTCGTGAACTTCATCCACAACATTACTGTAATAGCCCATCGAATTTTCTTGCGACAAGAACTCAACAGTCCGTTTACCCAATTCATCTATTTCTTTATCCACTTTGGCTGAAATAGTATCCAACTTATCTAAATTGATATACCGGTAATCTTTGAGGGAAAGCAAATGGCCTTTCTGGCGCTTAAGTTTTAACAGTCCATCGACAAATGGAGCTGGTGTATCCCAGTTAGAAATAGCTATTTCTTTGAGTAAAACTTTGAGTTTACTTTGCGCCTCTTTTAAGGCAAGTGATGATTGTTCGCTAATGGCACGAACTTTTTCAAATTCATCCAATACCAGCTCGGATGTATTGCCAATTTCTTTTAACTGACTGGAAAACTCTCCTATATCATCGTTTTCTAACCAATAATAGCCATCGACTACACGTTGAATATTTTTGATTAAATCTTCATACACCAAGATACTGGGTTGTTGTTCGCTTATCATTTTGGTGATGGTGTAAAGCTCTGAAATTCCTTGCACCAACTCAGCATTTCCGATAGTCGCTAAAAAAGTTTTTTCACTGCTGTTGGCTATGGAATATTCTTCGCTGGTATAAGGTGTTTGCCAAATTTGCATGGGATGAATACGAGTTGGTTCATTGGATTCACTGCGAAAAATTATCATCTTGCCATCATCATATAGTGAGTAGCCATGACCAAATATTGGACTGGAGAGTTCCTTACGAATCATGTTGTAAGAAAACAGAGCAAACTTGCCTTCATTTTGCTCATAAAACACATAAAGAACATCTTCGCCGTTGGGTGAATTCCATTGGCGTTTAAATTTTAAGCCACTTATCTCTTCGTCAAATATTTTGGATTCACCACTTTGTAAATAATAACCTCCAGGGAATATAATACCGTGCTCATTGGGTAAACTGATGCAAGCATAACCAATGGCATCAATGCGTTTGACATCGTGGTTGCGGGTATTGAAGACGAAATAACGCCATATTTCTTCTTTGTATGGCAGAAACTTCAATAAGATTAAATGACCAACTCGCGCATAGAATATCTCAGCATCATCCAAGGATTGATGCGCTTCTTCTACAGACTCACTGTAGATGCCTTCACCATCCTCGGTATTATCCTCAATCTTGATAGTTAAATCACCGCCAACGGTTTCGACAAAGATTTCATCCATTATTGAAACATGCGGATACTTTCCTTCTATGAAGTTTTCACGCTTGGTAGCAATCCATTCGAAATCGTAAGCTGGCGGCAATTCCATATCTCGTTCGCCACGGTCATCAATGTACTTGATTTGACCATCTACTGATAAATCCCATCGGAAGACGCGAACATCAGAAATCCTATCGCCAATTTGAAAACCAGCGAGTAATTTTTGGTTGTTAATCCTTAATTGTACTAGGTGTGTGTTTTTGTAATAACTGTATAACTCAAAAAATTGTTTCTGGAATAAGGGATCATCCAAAAAACTGCCACTTATGCTTTCAGGCTTAACATCAAACTTTCCATCTTTTTCCTGTAATGAATATAAGGCAAAGACGTCAGATATCTTGGTTTCCTTTTTTAAACCGATAAAGACATTGTAACCAAACAGCAATTGTCCATTGATGCGTACTATATCACGAGGGGCGCAATTATTTTCGGTGCGTACACGTACACGGTCGATAACCTCAAGCACTGTTTTACCAAACTCTTCTTCGCGTTTTTGATTTAACGATTGAATGCCAGCTTCGAGCTTTTTGTTTTGTTCCTCAAGACGTTTACGTATGACTTCATATGAGCCACCTTCGGCTACTGCCTTGTTTATTGTATTATTTTTTGTATTCTCTTCTGCCACGATGATACCTTTTTAAGATTTTTGATGATGGGCGGAGCCCATCTACGTCGGATTTGGGGTGTTGAACTTAATCAACAAAGCCCCAAATTTCTGTGGACTAAAGTCCACACCCCTTGGTTTTAAGTTTCCTTATCTTCGCCTTGGCTTTCATCCTTATTCCTTGCTAAGTTCTTAATCATCTTAGTGACACTTGCCACATCAAAGCTTTGTCCTGTGCCAAGTTTCATCACTTTTGAAACAGCGGCTTGTAGGACATCTGATTTACCAATGGCTCCATCAACAGCCTTACCAACAGCAAGAGAACTCATGAATTTTTCTAAGAAATCACCATTACCACCGACAATATCGATGTTCGCTTCTTTGAGCGCTTGTGCCAAAATATGCGCTTGTTTATCAGCAATTTCAGTATTGGCTTCTATCGCGGTCATGTTTTCTTTATGTGCTAAATCTAATGCCATACGGAACTCTTCATGTCCTCGAACATCTTGATTCATGGTTCCTAAAGCTTCAAACTTCTCCTCTAAACCTTTGGCTTCTGCTGCGTAACGGAGTTGAATCACCTCGGCTTCAGCTTCACCACGTTTCTTAATGGCTTCGGCTTCGGCTACCTTGATTTTAACATCAACCATGGCTTGTTGTTCTTCACCTTTAGCATCCGCTTCTTTGACTCTTACATGCGCCATACCCACTTCTTCGGCTCCCATAGCTTCTGCCTTGAACTTACGTTCTTGTACAATAGCTGCGGCAATTCCAGGGGCTGCTACTTTTTCTTTAATACCTTCAGCTAAGCGAATCATCGCATCGGCTTCTTTGCTTGCAGCTTCGCGTTCGGCTTCGGCTAAGATTATACGTTCAGAAGCCTTATGTTTAGCACGCGTTTCATCGGCTTGTGCGGCTTTGATTTCTTTTATTAACTCTTGTTCAGCGATGGCTTCAGCATTAATCACATCAGATTTTTTGTTACGTAGTGCCTCTTCAACTAGGCGTAATTCTTTGATCTTTTCTTCCTGCTCGGCTACGGTTCGCTCTACCGCTATGCGCTCACGGATAACATCGGCTATGTTTTTCTTTTCAACTTCGATGTCTTTTTCTGCATTAATTTCTTGTAAGGCTACTTCACGTTCGCGGCTAACAATTTCAACTTCTCTGGTACGAATGACTTTTTCTTCTTCAATTGCAACAGCGCGTTTGCGGTTGTTTTCTGCCACTTCGACTTCGCGTTGTTTGTTTTCTTCTAGCACCTGAACTTCTTGCTCCATGGCAATACGAGCTTGCTCTGATTTAAGTTTTTCTTCAGATTCAATTTTTTCTTGTTCTGCAGTTTCACGTGCCTGAACTGACGCAACTTCACGACCTTGTTTTGCAACAGCATCCGCTTCTATCCGTTCAAGTTCTAAAATACGTTCACGGGCTTCAACATCTCGTTTTTTAATACGCGTTTCTTCATCACGTTCAAATTCATTGGTAAGAATATGTTGTTTCGCAGTCAATTCGGTAATTTTACGAATACCTTGCGCATCCAAAATATTGTTTTCATCCAATGCACCAATAGGTGTTTGTTCCAAATAATCAATAGCGGCATCTTCTAACACATAACCATTTAAATCCTTGCCGATGACCATGATAATTTCATCACGAAATCTATCTCGCTCTTCATATAATTCCTCGAAATCTAACTTCTTACCCACAGTTTTTAAGGCTTCTGAAAATTTTGCACTGAATAATTCATCAACCGTGGCTTGTTTGGATGCCCGTTCACAACCTATGGCTTGCGCCACCTTGAGTACATCTTCTTTGGTCTTGTTGACTCGTACAAAGAAAGTCACTTTAATATCAGCACGAATATTGTCCTTACAAATCAAACCATCTTGTGCTCGTCTATCTATTTCGATAGTTTTTAGAGAGATATTCATAATTTCTTTTTTATGAATGATTGGAATGACTAATCGGCCTGTAAAAGTCACATCTGGTACAGCACGTAATGTGTTAACAATCATGGCTTGGCCTTGATCGACCTTCTTGTAGAATTTCATTAAAATAAGTGCTAACCCCATAATAACGAGGAAAATAATTCCCGCATAGGTTGCAATGGCTATTAATAAATCACTGTTCATATTTTTGCTCCGTTTGTATTTGAGAAATTCTAACTTTTGTTAGAATGACGGTCTTTTATAGTTTTGCTACGTTATAGCAATCATCTTTTTCAATGTATTCGATAAGGATTACCTTATCCCCTTTTTTAATTTTTTTATCTACTGGCGCTCTTATTGATAAAATCATTCCAGCTTCACCATCTTCCAATGTTGCTTGTCCAAACTCTTCATTAACTTTACCTGTTGTTACTTCACACTCTTGCCCAATAAGTGTACTTTTCTTTACTGCTGTATGAGCGATAAAGAAGCCTTTAAATGGCCTTATTGTTAAGGCTGTAATTGGAATAGATATGGCAAAACAAACTAAAATTAAAGCTACTCCTATTGCATAACGTACTATATCTATTGGTATATGGACTAAAATAAGCGATGTAGCCAGATAACATATTAGCCATGAGGTAACGATTAATAATGACAGAACAACTGTGATTGGTACTCCTGTTAAACCCCAGTTGAGCATAAATCCGGCTAAACCACTTAAACCTTCGGCATCTGGATTGATACTGACTTCAGTCTCAAAATCCGTTTCAATCTCAATATCAGCATCAAACATCTCAATGTCAACGACACCTATAAATGCCATCATCCAGTACAAAAGCACGATAATTAACAGAAATGTGTAAACTACCACAGGAAATGTTGTTAAGTTTGCTAAAAATGTATCCATTATTTTTTCACCTCATCACTTTTACTTGCGTGTTTAATTAGTATTTCTGCTGCACGTTTTTTTATCTCTAATTTATTGTCTTCTTCTACACCAAATTTTTGAGCTAAAAACTTCATGTCTGCACCATTTAATGAAATGGACAACCGCAGTCGTTTCGGTTTTCGTGATATTTTCAACCCTAACAATTCACGAATTCGATCCGAGGGATTGAGATCCCTGTCAAGCGCTTCCTTGCGAATGACGTATTGAATCTTTTCACCCACATCAAAGGCAACTTGTGTGGCTTTAATGGCTTTTTCTTCTTTTTCCCACTTTTGTAGGATTTTTTTCTTTTTCATAGGCTGGCTGTTTTATTTAAATTTATGTCGTCACATAAACCTTATCTTATTTATCAAGGCGCCCAAAAGGGACGCCACTACCTTTTAATTACGCTTTCTTCTTGGAGCTTTTTGCTTTTAAACGTGCCAACACCGCTTCTGCAGCACTTTGCGTATCACCAATACCAGCCTCTTTCATCTTGTCTGATAAGTTTTTACCACTATTTTCAGCATCTAACTGATCGGCGGCTAAGTTTCTATCATCAAAGTCTTCTTGTTTTTTACGGATTCTGTCCAATGATTCTTTTGCAGACATCAAGGTCGAATCAGTTGTGCCAAAGTTGTCGGTAATGGCAGCAGTGGCTTTTTGTACATTTTCAGTAGTTTTCACCATCGTTAATTGACGTTCATAATCCTTGAGCTGTCTTTCGGCTTTTTCCATCATGCTTTTGAGTTTTCCAATGTGCTTTTCATACGATTGTTGTGCATCAACTTGCTGTGCCTTATCTTGTTCAAGCTCTGCCACTTTAGTGGCAATTTCCAAAGCTAAGGTTTCTTCTTTTTTGGCTAAAGCATCAGCAACATAGCCTTCATTTTTGTCAATTTCTGCCGTTATGGATTCAACCTTTCGTGATGCCTGCATTTCTTTTGCCATCACTTGGGTTAAATCATGTTTAGCTTTTTTCAAGCTTTCTTGAGCATCTTCAATTTCTTGTTCAAAGATACGCGTGCCTTGAGAATCGACTATCGACTCGCCTAACTCACGCGTTCCACCTCGAATTGCTGTCATTATTTTCTTTAATATGTTCATGTTATTCACCTTATAAATGTTACGTTATTTTAAAAAGTCTTCCATAGCGGTAACAACATCTATGGCATTTTCATTAAGTGTCACCACTTCTTCTACAACTTTATCTAAATTTGAATTAACCGACAATGCTCCATAAAGAACAAATCGATTACCCACTCGCGCATAAGCAGACAGTGGTATGGAAATACTGGTATCGAGCATCATTTCTAACATTTCGACGCGCTTTTCTGGCTTAACTTCATCTTCTGACCATAAATAGACAATACACAATATTTGGCTTTGGGTTTTGGTCATAAATATAGGGAAACCATTCATTCCATTAACTTCAACCTGCAAAACTTCCACTTCTCCATTAATAGTTTGGCAATCAAAAGTAAATCCCTCTTTCGTTCTATTCTGCGATATTCGTATAGCGTAATCCTGTATATTCATTCTTGTTTTTCTCCTAACAGTTTGTTTGCTTAATGACATAATATGGCAAATGCCATAATATGTCAAGGTATTTTTGACATATTATGGCGTAAATAATGTAAATCCTGTTGAAATCAACTATAAGGAGAATGGTTGTATAACATGGAATTGGACGATGATAGACCACATTAATGGCTCTATCTGAAATACAGTGGGTAATCTAGTCTAAATTATTTCACATAAGAAGAAATTTACTGTCTTATGGATTGATTGAAATTTCCTCCATTGTGTAATTTTTACTTATACAAGTAAACTCTCAACACAGGGGGCTGGACTTTACTGCAATTTGTTTTATACATTGATACCAGCATTAGACTTAAATTTTAATACTCTAGTCAAAGCAGGGTTCACCAACCAATGACAATAAATAAAAGCACAAAACTTTCAGTTAATATCCATTGCTAGAAACTCTACTTTTTTAAGAAACTTGCAAAGAGCAGTGTACTGGAAGACTGTTTTGATGAAGTATTGATGATTTAAATTGATTACTTTTATGAAAAGGTAGTATTAAAAATACGCGACTAAAGTCACGTCCCCAGTTTTGATTGTGGGTTTGTTTTAGGCAGCCAGTATAATCATCTACCCACTTAATTTCATATAGAGCCACATTAATTTACCGCCGCGATAAGGAGTTATTATCTTACAGGCTTCTACTTTTATTTTTTCTGATGCAGAGAAAAGGAATTTATAAAGTTATGTTGTATTTTTTCTGATTAGATTGCTTTAGAAATTTTCTTCATCAAAGAAGAAAAATTGAGCTTACGAGTAGTAAGTGAAATTTTTCTGATGCAGAGGAAGGAGGTTTATGAAGTAATATCATCAGAAAAAAAGGTGACTTCCGTTAGCCGCTCTTACCACACAGCGTTACGACTGTGGCTGCTCCCTTCCGGGCCTGACCAAGTCCACCGCTAGCCGTTGATAAGTGACCAACGAAAGTCGATGTGCATTATCTATTATGTTTTGTTATTTCTCAAGCACTATTTTCTTTAATAGCGGAATTGTTACCTGCTTTTTTTCAACTAAGGTTGCTTGGTCAAGTTTTATCAATAATGAACTTAAGTACGACATATTCATGGCACAGTTATTTTTGAGGTAATTTTCTATCTTGTCGTCGATTTTGATGCCATTATTGGCTGCTTGATTTTTAAACACGTGAAGAGCATCCTCACGATTGAGGGTCTTTAACTCGTATGTTCTTCCTGCTTGAAGACGTGAACGCAAATCAGGTAGTTGCCACTGCGTGCTATTATTGGAGAGTTGTCCTGCAAGGATTATTTTTTTGCCTGCTTGTTTTATTTCGTTTATCCAAATAAATAAAGCTTCTTCACGTGTTTTGTTTTGCGCAATATTTTCGACATTATCAAGACAAATGATGTCAAACATGTCGATGAGTTGCACATTTTGTCTTTTATCTAACTCTAATGGTTTGACCACTACTGCTAATTTACTTTGCGATAATAATTGGGTAACATAGGCTTGTAATAGGTGCGTTTTACCAGAGCCTGTTTCTCCCCACATATAAAAAATCACTTCACTTGATTGAATGAAGCTTTTTAAACTTTCTATCAATACATGGTTTTTTCCTTCTAGAAAATCAACAAATGTTTTGGTTTGGGTGTTTTTAAAATCCAGTGGCAGCTGTTGTTCAGTCACTTTTGGGCTCTTTTTTTGATTTTGTTTTCTTTTTGGGAGTTGTGTTGCTTAAACTAAAGTCATCACCATCACCGTACATTTTACTTTGTATATAGTTTTGGTGAGCAAATCGCAATAATACCATAACCACTGCAGCTATTGGCAAACCGAGCAAAATTCCGACAAAACCAAAGAGCTGCCCACCTGCTAATACTGCAAATATAACGGCAACTGGGTGCAATCCTATTTTATCGCCAACTAACCATGGAGTTAATACAAAGCCTTCTAATAATTGCCCTACACCAAATACAATCAAAACATAAACTACAAATGTTGGATCGCCAAATTGCACAAAAGCAGTAATGACACCAACAACCATACCTGTTATGGCTCCAAGATATGGAATGAAAGAGACAATGCCTGCACCCATTCCAATTAGCAGTGATAAATCTAATCCTATAATCATTAAACCAATGGAATAAATAACACCCAGTGCTAACATAACCGAAAACTGACCACGAAGAAATGCACTTAAGACACTGTTTGATTCTGTCACCAGTTTGTTGATTGTTGGGTAAACAGGACGTGGAATAAGCTCTCCTACTCGCGCTGTTAATATATCCCAATCACGAAGCAAGTAAAACGTAACAACTGGAATAAGGACAATATTCATCATCCAGTTGACCACCACCATACTGCTTTTTGACAGTGAAGAAACGATTGTTTTGGCAATACCTCCCGCTTCATTCCAATGAGCTTTGAGTAAATCTGTTAATTCTGAAAAGTTAAACAAGTCGGTTTGCAAACCAAATTTTTCACGTAACCATGGCGTAACATTATCACTAAGGTATTGAAAATATCTAGGCAAATTAGTGATTAAATTTGATGTTTGACGTTCTAAAGTTGGTATTAATACCAACAATATAAGGAAGACAATAATAATCATAACAATAAAAACAATAACCACTGAGAGTGTTCGTGAGAGCTTCCAACTTTCTAATTTATCGGCAAATGGATCAAATAGGTAGGCTATGAGCGCACTTATAGCAAAGGGAGTTAAAATAGGTGCAAGTAAGTAAATAAGCATTCCTAATAGTAGAAATACGGCTAAAAAATACCAACGATTTGAATCGACTAACATTTACTCTGACTCCGTGTTTTGTTTTTGTAAAAAGGACTTTCTATGGGTGAAGAACAAATATACATAATGTAAACCACTAATAACAGTGAAGAAAGTCACTAAATAGATTAATCCTTGAAGAATACTCTCATTAAATTGATAAATAGAATAGTGAGCAAGCACAACGACAATTAATAAAATTTGCAGTGCTGTGTTTGTCTTACTTAATAGGCTCGGTTGTGTCTTTTGCATTTTATCAACGGTAAAATGGTATAGCGTTGTACCCGTAACAATCACCACGTCACGAGCCAAAACAACTATTAACAACCAATTTGGGATAATATTTTGTACCGCGAACACCAAAAAACAGCATAACATCATAAACTTATCAGCCAGAGGGTCTAAAATACCACCAAGCCAACCTTCCCAACCAAAACGTTTAGCCAAAAAACCATCCAGCAAATCTGAAAAACCTGCGACCATCGCAATATAAAAAGACACCTCATAATTTTTTTCAAGCATAAACCAAACCAATGGAATCATCGCAAAGATTCGTGCAAATGTTATGGCATTAGGAATGTGTCGCAACCAGGTCATAAGTTGTTGTATGAAAAAACGAGTTGATTAATAGAACCTTGTTCGATTGGCAACAATATGTTATCACGACTTATCATCAAAAGAAATGAATCTGTTGTTACTGTTAGTTCACTGGTCAGAACCAATTGGTTTTGTGTCGCAGAGACAATCATCGAATCATCAATAACAGACAGTCGCTTTAAATATTCTTGCACATACATAACATTATCATAACTGAACAAATTATTTATCACTATTTGGACAGTGTGTCTTTGTATGTTGGTACTATCAATTTTATATTGCGATGCAAACCTTTTACTTAAATCTTCAAAAACCGAATACATTAGCGAACCCATATCGCCTGTTTCGTCTTGAAAGTGGCTCATTGCCATTTCTTGTCCAGTGTGAAAATAACCAGATCGTGCTTTAACCTTGTCGGTTTTATTGTCAATTGATAGCAACAAATTATGGTCTACATAATAGCGGCCCTGCGCTTGTTTTTGTGCTTCAAAAGACAAAGACTTAATAGATTGTGGAGAAACATTGATAAGATCAATTTCATCCATCTTTGGTAGAACTAGATTAATGCCCATCACTTGAGCCCAGTGGTTCAGCCAATACATAATGTTTTCGTCATCAAAAGCATATATTAATTCAGGCTGATTTGATTCATTATTTTCAACTACCCATGCCATGACTTTTTCACGGCTACGAGGCAATACAGAAAAATGAGCATCTGCAATAATTTTATCAATGAACTTCTCTTGCATGACTGCATAAAACCAATATTTGTATGGGCTGTTTTCAGATAGAAAGTTGTTATCAATTTGTTCAACGTATGAACGTTTCAAACCCGATTTAATATTGGCTTCAATAAAAACAGGGTTGTTTAGCACATCAGAAATTGATTCGCCTGTATTATTGACGATAATTTGAGCAAAGACTTGTTTAAGTTTCAACTCATCATTAAGATTTGTATCCTCAACCAATATTGCACTTTTGCTTTGATCAAAAGCCGCAGCATTAGCGCAAAAAATGGCAACCAATACTATCCAAATCACTGTATTTTTAGAAAACAAAATATTCCTCATGTTTAAAACTTATTTAACGGCTATTATCCCTAATTGTACCTCATAAATAAAGGTCTAAGATAAAACACTCGATATTTAGTAAATTGTTTAGACTAGTGTGCACTGTTGAGTTAAAATGCCCATCCAGCCGATAATCACTCATACGACATAAAATTATGCACAGATCCTCTTTAGATTCTGTTCTTTTTGCTGGACAAAATAAAGCAATACTCGCTCTTGAAGATGGCACCATCTTTTCAGGAATTTCCATTGGTTTTAACGACAACAGTGTTGGTGAAATCGTTTTCAATACTGCCATGTCGGGTTATCAAGAGATATTAACCGACCCTTCCTATGCAGAACAAATTGTCACATTGACCTATGTGCATATTGGCAACACAGGTTGCAATACAGCCGATGTTGAGTCTGAAAAACTGCATGTTCGTGGCTTAGTTATTCGAGACTTGCCCAAACTAGCAAGTTCGTGGCGCAATCAAATCAGTTTGGACAAGTACCTTGAGAATAACAAAATTGTTGGGATTGCCAATCTTGACACGCGCGAACTCACACGAATCTTGCGTGAAAAAGGCGCGATGAAAGCCTGTATCATGACTAAAGACATTGATGAGCAAAAAGCTGTTGAACTAGCTCAAGGCTTTGCTGGCTTGGAAAACAAGGATTTAGCCATCGAAGTGACCTGCAAAGAATCTTATCAATGGAATCAAGGTGGTGAGTTTGATTTATTGACCAATGATTTCAATGAACACCGTAACAATAAACATAAAGTGATTTGTTATGATTATGGCGTTAAACACAATATCTTACGCATATTAGTCGATCTTGGTTGTGATATTACTGTTGTTCCAGCTAATACATCAGCAGATGAAGTATTAGCCATGAAACCAGATGGCATCTTTTTATCCAATGGGCCCGGCGATCCTGCGGCTTGTGATTATGCGATTGAATCAACTAAACAGATACTAAAATCGGGCACCCCTTTATTCGGAATCTGCTTAGGCCACCAAATACTCGCTTTAGCAAGTGGGGCACAAACTAAAAAAATGAAATTTGGACACCATGGAGCCAACCATCCTGTGCAAGATTTAGAAACAACCGAAGTGATGATTACTTCGCAAAATCATGGGTTTGCCGTTGATGAAAGCGTTATTCCAGAGAATCTACAAGTGACACACAAATCTTTATTTGATGATTCAGTACAGGGTATAAAGCGCACTGATTGTTTCGCTTATAGTTTCCAAGGTCATCCTGAGGCAAGTCCTGGCCCACATGATGCCAAAAAGTTATTTGAACCATTTATTACTGCCATGCAGGAGAAGTCACATGCCTAAACGTAATGATATAAAAAGCATTTTAGTATTAGGTGCAGGACCTATTGTTATTGGACAAGCCTGTGAATTTGATTACTCAGGTACTCAAGCGTGTAAAGCTTTAATGGATGAAGGTTATAAAGTGATATTGGTGAACTCCAATCCTGCAACCATTATGACTGACCCTGAAACAGCTGACAAAATATTTATTGAACCAATTAACTGGCAAACCGTTGCCAAAATTATTGAACAAGAACGTCCTGATGCGTTATTACCAACAATGGGCGGACAAACGGCTCTCAATTGTTCATTAGATTTAGTTGCTCGTGGAGTTTTAGAGAAATTCGGTGTCGAAATGATTGGCGCAACCCGCGAAGCCATTGATATGGCTGAAGACCGTGAGTTGTTTAAAAAAGCCATGACCGAAATTGGTTTAGGTACTCCTACATCCTACCTAGTGCATGATATTGAAGAAGCACGTGTAGCACAGAAACAAATCGGCTACCCTGTTATTATTCGCCCATCTTTCACCATGGGCGGTTCTGGCGGTGGTATTGCTTACAATTTAGAAGAATTTGAAACCATTACAGCCAATGGTTTGAAACTCTCACCAACCTCAGAGGTTTTACTTGAAGAATCCTTGCTAGGTTGGAAAGAATTTGAAATGGAAGTGGTGCGAGACAAAAAAGACAATTGCATTATTATTTGCTCAATTGAAAACCTTGACCCAATGGGCGTACATACGGGTGACTCAATTACTGTCGCACCAGCACAAACCTTAACCGATAAAGAATACCAAATTCTGCGAGATGCTTCTTTGGCTGTTTTGCGTAAAATTGGTGTAGATACTGGTGGTTCAAACGTACAGTTCTCAATCAATCCAGAAAATGGTCGTGTTATTGTCATTGAAATGAATCCACGGGTATCTCGTTCATCGGCTCTAGCCTCCAAAGCCACAGGGTTTCCAATTGCCAAAGTGGCTGCCAAATTGGCTGTTGGCTACACATTGGATGAATTGCAAAACGAAATAACAGGTGGAGCAACGCCTGCATCCTTTGAACCAAGTATTGATTACGTGGTCACCAAAATACCACGCTTTGCTTTTGAAAAATTTGCCAAAGCAGACAATCATCTGACAACACAAATGAAGTCAGTTGGCGAAGTCATGGCAATTGGTCGAACCTTTGCTGAATCCTTACAAAAAGCCCTACGCGGTTTGGAAACAGGGTTAAACGGACTGAATCCACTCATTACACAAGAAGATATTGATAAAGGTTTTGACCTTAACACCGAGTTACGCGAACCAACACAAGATAGGTTGCTTTATGTCGCTGATGCATTTCGTTTGGGCTATGATGTCGATAAATTATTCACTATTTCTAAAATAGATCCATGGTTTTTAGCAGAAATTGAACACATTATTCATGTCGAAGAAGCGATTGAAAAAAGTGAGGGTATTAATGCCAAACAATTTCTTGCCATCAAACAACTTGGCTTCTCTGATAGTCGAATTGCAGAATTAATGGGCAAAGCCGAAAGTGAAGTCACCCAACTTCGCCATGACATGAATGTTCGTCCTGTTTACAAGCGTGTCGATTCGTGTGCAGCAGAGTTTGATGCTACCACCGATTATTTTTACTCCACCTACGAAGCTCACTGCGAAGCACGACCAACCAACAATAAAAAAATCATGATTCTTGGCGGCGGCCCCAATCGCATTGGGCAAGGCATTGAATTTGACTATTGCTGTGTGCATGCGGCATTAGCACTTAAAGAAGACGGCTTTGAAACCATCATGGTCAACTGTAACCCAGAAACCGTTTCCACCGATTATGACACAGCCAATCGCTTATACTTTGAACCCTTAACTCACGAAGATGTGTTAGAAATCGTCAACATAGAAAAACCACACGGCGTTATCGTGCAATACGGTGGGCAAACACCTCTAAATTTAGCCAATGGCTTAAAAGCGGCAGGTGTTCCGATTATTGGTTCACAACCCGAATGCATTGACATGGCAGAGGACCGTGAGTTATTCAAAGCCATGTTAGATAAGCTAAAACTTAAACAACCGCCTAATCGTATTGCCAAAAGCGTCGAAGAAGCAGTCGATTTAGCCAACCAAGTGGGTTATCCATTAGTTGTCCGCCCTTCATTTGTATTAGGCGGGCGGGCGATGGAAATCGTTCATAATGATAACGAACTCAACCGCTATATGAAAGAGGCAGTCAAAATATCCAATGACTCCCCTATTCTACTTGATCGATTTTTAGATCACGCTATTGAGGTTGATGTGGATATTATTTATGATGGCAAAGATGTTTTTATTGGTGGTATTATGGAACATATCGAACAAGCTGGAGTGCATTCAGGTGATTCATCTTGTTGTATTCCTCCTTTTTCACTCTCTGATGAAGTGCAAAAAGAATTAGGCAGACAATCAGGCTTAATGGCAAAAGAACTAGGCGTAGTTGGTTTAATGAATACGCAATTCGCCATTCAAGGTGAGGATATTTATATTTTGGAAGTGAATCCAAGAGCCTCGCGAACCGTGCCTTTTGTCTCAAAAGCCAGCGGAGTACCCTTGGCTAAAATTGCGGCTCGTTGTATGGCTGGTATCAGCCTAAAACAGCAAAATGTTAAAGAACGTCTAAAACTGAATCATTTTTCCATCAAAGAACCGGTATTCCCATTTTTAAAATTTCCAGGTGTTGATCCAATTTTAGGACCGGAAATGCGATCAACCGGTGAAGTCATGGGCATAGGTAAAACCTTTGGTGCCGCTGTTGCTCGCGCAAAGCAAGCAAGTGACACATCTATGCCATTGCAAGGAACCGCATTTATTTCTGTGCGTGAAGCCGATAAACAGCAAGTTATTCCCCTAGCTAAAACATTACAAGACATGGGTTTTGACTTAGTAGCAACCAGTGGAACTTGTCAATTATTGCGAGATAATGGCTTGTATTGCGAAAGAGTGAATAAAGTTTTGGAAGGCAGACCACATATAGTTGACAAAATTAAGTCAAAAGAAATAGAATTCATCATTAACACAACCGAAGGCTCTGGAGCCATATCGGATTCATATTCTATACGTCGCGAAGCTCTGCAACAAAATATAAATTATTCCACCACTATCTATGGTGCTGCAGCAACATTGGAAGCGTATAAGTATTTAAATAAACAAGAAATATATTCACTTGATGAATTACATGATTTAAGTGAGTAAACTACAAGATAAGAGGATAGAAAATGGCATTAGCTCCATTAACTGCAACTGGTGCAGAACGATTAAAAAAAGAACTTAAAAGACTGAAAACAGAAGAAAGGCCGCGTATTATTGAAGCCGTTGCAGAAGCACGTGCTCATGGTGATTTAAAAGAAAACGCAGAATACCATGCAGCACGTGAAGAACATGGCATGAACGAAGCGCGTATCAAATATTTAGAAGGCACCATTTCAAATGCTCAAATTATTGACATCCATAGCTTGAATGTTGGTGACAAAGTGGTATTTGGTGCAACAGTTACACTAGAAGATGATGATGAAAATGAAGTGACTTATCAGATTGTTGGCGATGTTGAGGCGGAAATTGAAAAAGGTCAAATCTCCATTTCTTCACCTATTGCACGGGCTTTAATTGGTAAAGAGTTAGATGATGAAGTCGAAGTACAAACACCAGGTGGCAATAAAACTTATTACATCATTAAAGTTAAGTACATATAAATTTTATTTGAATTTATTACAAAAAAACCCACTTGGCAAAAGTGGGTTTTTCATTTGCAGGGTGCTACTTAGTGCCCCACCAAAATCAAGCATTAATTCTTTGATTTTATTTTCTGACTTTTCAGCTCTCATTGCATACCAGCTGATGATTTCACTATCACTCATTGAGTCAAGGGATGTCGCTATCGCGCGGTAGGTATTAACCCGGAACCCGGTAATCAATGGGGTCAAAGCATTTGATTTACCTTCCTTTTTTATGAATTCAACGCTTCTTTTGAGCCTTGCCTTTAAAGGAGCTATAGAGGTCAACACCCTTAAATGCCAAGTCATTGTTTTAATTAAATATTTGACAACAAATTGACAACATCTATAAAAGCTTTCTTGATTAATAAAAAAACCACCGCTAGGGTTGTGTTTGATATAAGTTTGAAGACGTGACATTTCTGCTCTAATTGCATGGTGTGAGAGGTCTTCGAACTTGAGTTTAACAAAAATGATTAATGTTATCCAATTGTATTTAATCAATTGGTGGAATAAAGTTTTCACTTTCTAATTGCTGAATCAACCCTCTCATAAGATAGTTGTTTTGAAATGATACATAATATTCTCGACCTTTTTCCTTGGTTGGCGATATTAATTTGCTAGATTTCAGCTTAGCTATTAATAAAGTTATTTGCCTTGTTGATAAGTTGAGTTTTAATTTGCTTATATCAAGTGATTTGAATGTTTGTTTTACAACTCCCATTTTCAATACCTTTGCTTCTGTAGCAGTAATTAACTCGCGTTCACGCCCTTTACTAATAGCTGGTTTAAGAATGTTTGCGACCAAGTAATCATGGTCAAGTAACTTATTGATTTTTGAAATTTCAGCACTGACACCTGTTAGCACATACTCGCACCATTGAAGCATCGAATCTTCAGTTCCTCTATCTGCAATTGATAGCATTTTATAATACATATCTCTATCGTTACAAAAAACAGCGGTAGGATTGAGTAATTGTCCATCTTGCACCCTAAATCCATATTTAATCAATAAAGCGTAAGTCAATAGCCTAACCACACGACCATTGCCATTACCAAATGGATGAATCCAAACGAACCTATGGTGGGCAATAGCCACTTTTATTAAATCAAATTTTTCTTTATTATCATCATTGATAAAGTCAACCAACTCGTCCATGTAAGGTTGAACCATATGTGGTTCAGGTGGCGTATGTTTTGATTGTGAAATATCAACTTGCCATGACCGGTAAGCACCTGGGGTTTTATCGCCTTCATTTTTTAAATTTGTAACAGTAAGTTGATGCAATTCTCGAATGAAGTGATTAGTGATAGGAGTTCCAGTTTCAATGCTTTGTTCGATATATTCCATTGCACGTTCTACATTGGCAATTTCCTTAAATGTATCAGTAGAATTTTCCTTTTGTTCAATCTTAGTTTCAATGTATTCAGATATGGTTGTTCTATTGCCTTCAATACGTGCAGAACCCACACTTTCCAGTAAATGAAATATCTTTTTTAACTGAAAAAATAGATAAGGTGATGTTGTGCCCCGTAATTGTGAACGTCTAAGATAATTCAACTCCATAATTGCATCTAGCAACTTAGAATCAAATGCTGGGCTGACTAATTTTAGTTCGTTTTTTGTATTGTTTGTAGTCATAATATTTGCAATTATTTACTTAGATAATTAACATTATTTACCATATGTTTAAATTTTATATACATATATAGTAGATACTATATTGATATCATTGATTATTTTACCATAAGGACAATGAATTTATTTACGTTATATCGTAACATTAAGTACATTAACGGTATACTTTATTTACAATTTATACAGTTATTTGTATTTGACAATACATGACTAAGTGTATCTTATAAGTTACAATACCCAAATGATTGAAATTATCAAATATGCAGCAGAACATGACTGGTGTCCTTTTGATATTTGGTTAGATGGTTTAAAAGATCTAAGAGCAAAGGCTCAAATACTGGTAAGGTTAAATAGGCTAGAACTAGGTAATGAAGGTCATTGGCGGTCAGTTGGTAAGGGCGTTAGAGAATTAAAAATATCAGTCGGCAAAGGCCTGTACAGAGTGTAAAAGTATTCTGATGACGAGTATAAATGGCATAAAATACGCTACTATTACTGCGTATCGTCCTTGATACTTGCCTACATCCATGTAGGTTTACATGAAAATCCTTTCCATAAGGATTTTTCGTTGAAAAACTTGGAATTAGCCAGCTAGTCACAGCGCTTTCCACCTCTATTAGCGAACTTTCTACTCATTTTTCTTTCGCCCCATAATACTTTCACATTCTGTATTGGGTTTATTATGGTTGGACTGGTAAAGAAATCGTTTTATTATTATGTGGTGGTGATAAATCCACGCAAGACAAAGACATTAAAAAAGCCAAACAATATTGGAGTGATTACAATGAGCAAAGCTAAAGCATTTAAAACAAGTGATTATTTAAAATCAAATGAAGACAGAGCCGAATATTTAAAAGCCATCATGGCACAAAATAATGAAGGCTTGCTAATGCTTGCCATTCGTGAAATCATTGATTCTATGGGTGGTATTGGCAAACTAGCTAAGGAAACTGGTTTAGCAAGGGAAAGTCTATACCGTACATTTAGCAAAAAAGGAAACCCAACTTATAATACTTTATTCAAAGTATTGGATAATATCGGTTTACAATTGAGTGTATCAGTTAAATAGTTTTCTTACACTATTAATAGCATTAATTAAGGTTTGCAAATGGTGAAAATTAAAAATAATTGTTGGTATATTTGTTGGTATAAAATTATATTAGCACTGAATTTATGTTGAAAAACAAGGACTTGTGACAAAAAATGGTGCCCGGTCTCGGAATCGAACCAAGGACACGAGGATTTTCAATCACAAAATGCCAATAATTCATAACAAACAACAACTAATAAAAACATATAATACAATAGGTTACAATAATTTAATTGTTATATTTTATTATCTTTTATTACCACAATTTATACTTAATTGTGGCACGAGTGTGGCATTCTCTTAGCTTGTTATTTAATAAATATTTTTTATGTATGTTAATTACTTATTTACTTATTGCTTTTACTATTCTATCTGGGTTAATCAATACATCACGCAGTAATAATTTATACGGAAACTGTTTATGTTTGTTAGATTTCTTAAAACTCTCAAATATTTTAATTAGTGATGATGCAGTCATTAGTGATAAATCTAAGTCGCTATCAAGTTCACAGTCCTCTATAAAATCATCACTGAAATCTGGTGCAATTAATAACATTTTTCTTACTTCAAAATTATGTTTCTTAGCTAATTCATAATAAGCTTTTAGTTGTCTAGAGACTGATGAAAATTTATTATATCCACTCTCCTTAATGGTTTTACATTCTATAATGATGTAGTCATTGTTTTCTAAATTAATAAGAATATCCATTTTATCTTTTTTAGTATTTATTTTCTTTCTTAGTGATTCATCAACATTAAAACCTAATTTCTCAAAAATATCTTTTGTAAGCTCTTCAAATTTTATTCCAAGTTCGCTTTCCTTAATTTTAATGCCATTTTCCTTTAAAGCATTTAAATTTCTAAAACCAATATTTTCAAAGTTTTCAAAATATAAATTCTCAGTATCTCTATAATTATCTAGTATATTTAAAACCTCATCCCCTCTTTTCTTAATATCATTTTTCTCACAAAAATCTAACAACTCCTTATGCTTTGTCAGATAAAGAATATCTCTAGGTTTAATATTGTAATCAAGTAATAATGTACTTTTTAAAACAAACTCCTCTTGTAACTCGAATGCTTCTTTAATTTGCTTATTCAGTTTAGGCAAAGTTCTATTTAAATCCTGTAATAGTTTCTCATAACCATCTATTGAAATTCCAACTTTCTCATCTTTTTCTTTGCTTTCAAAATAATTAATTAAGTTGATAATTTTATCATCCAATGTAATACCTTTGAGTACGGTTTTTGAATTTGAAATTTTACTCCAAATATTATTAACATATTTCTTTTTGGTAGTTAAATTTGTTCCTTCCTTATGGACTGAACTTGTTAATATAGTTGTAAGATTAACACCTTCTTTTATAACTTCTTCAATTTTATCTTCTGCACTTAATAGTTTATTAATATTATGTTTTTTGGCAATTATATTAATTTCAGGAATTCTAAAGTTTTTCAAAACTCTTCTTAAATATTTATCAGCAACATCTTTTCCTCTGATTTTTCTTAGAATTTTAACCATTTCATCAGCAACATAAATTGTATTCAATTTCTTAGAAAAGAATATCACACCAATATTTTTAAGGTTATTAATTATCTGAATGATATCCATTTTAATAATTGGAATAACCCTATAGTTAAGTAACTTTATTTCTTCTTGTGATAGTTCAAGCTTTTTTGATAGTGTGATTAGAATGGATAATTCATCATCTGTAATTTTTGAATCTCTATTATTTAACAAATCATTTTTATATGCAGTAGTTACACATGAGTGGTAAATACTATAATCTCTTTTTCTTTCATATGTTAATTCTGATTTTTCATCCTTAATTGATACCTGAATATCTTTAACTTTTTTCTTTAGGTTCTTTAATTCTTTGTCATACAATCTTGAAAACCAATCCAGTTTCATAATATTGTTGCCATCTTTAGCAATGATATCTATTAGAATGTCTAGTTGTGATGATGTATCAATAAATTCATCTTTGATAGATTTTGCGAATTCATTTGCAATTAATTGGAATATTTTAGAAATATTTAAGCTATCAAATGACTTTAATCCTTTGTCTGAAGAGCTAATGATTTTATTTATTTCTTTGAAGTTTTTCGGCTTCTCTTTTTCACTAGATATAATATTGTCAATTATTTTTATGAATGCATTTTTTTCTAGAGAACCTAAGTTATCCAATATTTTTTCAAGTTTCATTTTACTATCCCTTTTTATAATATGACCTCTAAAACAATAAATTTCACAAATATAGAACAATAAATTTTTGATTTAGTGGATGTTCATTCCAAGTATATCATATAGAAATTAAATTATTAATAATATTGAAGATGTCATTTTCCGTTTGTAAGTGCAGAAAGAGACTTTTCTATCATCTTTTGGCTCTCAGCTCCCATTTCTTGCCATTGTTCAATGCTTAATGGCTCTGTGGTGACTATGTAGCCTGTTTCCCTTACATTTGTTGTAATATTTGAATCAATAGCTTTACGGCTTGCCCATTGCTCGGGTTGACGGTTATTAAGCCAATATATGCACGCTACTACATCAGGCGGATAGTGTTTAATGAATGGTGTCTTGGTTATTTTACCTTGATAGTTGCTTATATGGGTTTCTTCATGGCTGTATCCAATGGCACGTTCTGCCAGTGCCCTTTCAACTTTCCTATCAAAATCTTGTTTACTTCTTTTTAAGGACTTGCAAAACTCTGGATATTTTATTTTCCATCGGTTTATTGTTGACTCATTCACATTGAAAAATTCACCAATTTGGTAATCAGTAAAACCATGTAAGCATAGATTGCTTGCTTGCTCTATGTATTCTGTTTTAAATTTTGTTGGTCTTGTCATATTCATTTTTATTGTTCATTAAATTATAGTTGTTTTTTTGGAAGCAAGGGCTGTTAAACCCTTGCCATAGGTTTTTATGTGGTTAGTGGCTTTTCTATTTAATCCAATGCCAATTTTTTAATAATCCTTTCACATTGCTTTAGGATGCAAGCCTTTTTAATTAAAGGCTTTGCTAGTGATTTATACTAGCGTGACTTTAACTGTGGCTTAGCTAATACAAAAACTAAAACAATATTAAGGGATTATTTTTTATAAAATATTTACCTCCCTTACTAAACTGTATTTCATTTGCTCAGGATATAACTGTTGCTTATAGTCTTTTAATACGAAACCAACTGTAATTTCAATCGGTTGTTGTTGTAGCTTAGTTATAGGTATTTGGTCAAACCTGACTTTGGGATGTAATGGTAAAAGCTTATAGAAATCTTTGAGGAAATCACCTCTCGGCTTTACTATAAATTTACCTTTATTACGTGCTTTACCTTTTAGCTTTTTGACGTTGTAATATTTGGCTATATCAATACCAAAATATTCACCCTCGGTAATTGTATAAATCAAAACAACTTTAGGTTGTTTAAATAATGTACCAGTAAACCACGTTTTCATAACGGCTTCATATTTGCCTTTTGGGATTAATGGAAGGTCTCCATTTTGTATATTATTGGTATCGTATGTGGTACAATCCAAATCAGAATGCAGTGGTATAACATTTGAAGTCTTTTTCATGATTGCTCTCCATTCGATATGAAAGTATCATCATTGGCAGCTTTCTCGTAAAAAGCTGCTAATGAATTTCTTGCTATTTTATGCATGTGTACAGGTAAGATATACCGTCCTGGTCTTGTTTTAATTGAATCCCTGTCAAGCATCGTGAATCGTATAGTTTCAATTTCCCATCCTTTTAGGATTAATTGTCTTTTAACTTCAGCTACATTCTGAGAGCCTACTTTTGGCTTCAGGTCTTTAAGTGTTTCTGTTTTCGCTAATATGAAACTAATTAATCTTGCTTCTCTTTGCGTGTGTATAGGAAGTGTTATATTCTCGTACATTACGCGGCACTCCTATTGTTGTTAATAGAATCAAGCCATGTAAAAAACAGATTTTCATCTATTAAAATTTTCCGACCTATGCGCACGATTACACCATGTTTATTTAAGCCGTTTGTTTCAGCGTTAAAGATTAAAGCTCTAATGCCACCATTTGTAAATGCTGTATTGTCATCAAGGAATTGATTGACAGATTTTAAATTTGTACTCATTTGTTCACCTATATAGTAAATTATTAATAATGTAGAAAACTATTCGTTTCTACTGTAATTCACAGCTGTTTAGCAGTTGTGAGTCTATCATCATAATGAACTATGTTACCATTTCAAATGGTATTGAAAGTATCGAAATGTATCGATGGTATTGTCAGGTATTTGACATGGTATTAAGGGAAAGTATATGTTTCATTTTGCAAAAGAACATAGTTTTGCATCTCTAAAAAATGCATTAATAGTATTAGTTTTACGTGAGTCAAATAACTTTCCACTGAAACAATCAGGATATTCGTTATCTAAAAAATAATCCTCTAGTTCTTCCCATATTATATTTTTAGTTTTTCCTTGTAGTATAGTTTCTGTAATTCTTGAACATATTTCTATGTTTTTAGATGCCAAATAATCTTTAAAAACACTCTCTCTTTGAATTTGTTCTTTTGATTTCTTTTTTTCCTGTTTAATTTTTTGAATGGGGTAATTTTTATCTAGCCACTTATTGAATTTAATTGTATCAATTAGAATGTCTGAAATAAAATTATCTATCACTATTGATTTGCTGTGGTTTACCATAAAATCTATTTTTGTATATCTCTCTATCGCGGTTAGTGTATTTGATGTAATCGAACGTATTAGAAAATTTATTAACTTAACCTTTGTAATCATGTTTTCGTTAAACGTATATTTGTTGCTATTTGAAATTCTTTTAAAAATCATTTCAATTGCATATGGCACGGTTATGTAATTTTTTATTTCTTCAGTATTTTGTTTTTCTATTCCCTTGATGAATAAATTGTTAATTCTGTCAACTAGCTCGAGGTGTTCTTCATCTATTTCATCAAAAATTATAAATGCTTTTTTTAATACACCTGCCAATTTCGCATAAGAAAATATATCTTCATAATAGTAAAATTTTCGAATCTCTGGGAAATCTTTATAACCGATATTAAATGTTCTATTTTTAATACTTTCACAATATTTTTCTTCTAATATCTTGTCTTCAATTTCTTCATAGGTATATATGTCCGAGCCATATAAAATTTTATTTAAGTTTCTATAACTGACCATTAATTTTTTATGTGTCGATTTCTCCCCATCAATTCTTGTATTCAAAATATCGAATATTACATATATATTTTTATCATTAAAACTGTGGTCATCAAGCTTAATACTTGTAGTTTCTGGCAGGGATGTAAAAGTTTTATCTTTTACCTCAATTATACAAATCGGCTTGTAGTAACCTTTTAGAATAAAGAAATATTCTTTGTCTCTAAAGTTTTTAGCCACTACTGAATTATCCCCAGTGTAAAAAGCACCCAGTACTTCACCACTAATATGAAAATATGTATTTTTATCAATTGCTTTTTGGAAAGTTGGTATATTATTAAATTCAAAAATTACTTGTAATTGATTGGTTTCAATAAACTTGTTTTTTGGTGCTTCCTTAGGTATTTCCATATTTCTATCCAAATATCTTTTCATTCATAGAAGCCACCACAGTGCTTGTGTGGCTATCTGATAGGTGTGCGTAACGCTTAACCATTTGTAAGGTCTTATGCCCTAGTATCTCGGCTATCTCAGCTAGGCTTGCGCCATCCATGGCAAGGTATGAAGCGGCTGAATGTCTAAGGTCGTGAAATTTAAAATCTTCGATTTCTGCCTGTGCCATTAAGTCAGTCCAAATATTACGGATAAAATAGGGTGAAGTGGGTTTGTTACCATAGAAAACAAAATTGGTATCAATTCGCCTTATTGAATTATGCTTTTTTAATACTTCAAAGGCATGTCCTGAAATTGGTATCCTGCGTCTTTCGTCGTTCTTTGATTCGTGAATGATTAAATAACCCTCTCTTAAGTTTAGGTCATTCCATTTAAGATTGAGAATTTCGCCTTGACGCATTCCTGTGGATAAAGCCAGTACAATAATGGCATAAATATGTGGGTTTTTATATTGGCTTGCAGAATTTAAAAGTCGTTGCCTTTCATCATCAGATAGAAACCGTACACGTCCACGCGGTTCTTTGGGTCTTTTAACCTTTCTCATGGGATTGTCATCTATCCATTCCCATTCATTAACTGCGGTGGTAAATACATGCGATAAAGCAGCCATATAGCGTACAACGGTTGACGGTGAGCGTTTTTTGCCGTTGGGTACTTTTTCAGTTAATAGTTTTTCTTTAATCTCAACAATGCGACTTGCATTGATTTCTGATAGTAGATAAACACCCAATTCTTTTTTCCATCTTAATAATTGGGGGGTACGTTGTTTTATGCTTTTGGGTGTTTCAGGAAGTTTAACCTCTAGGTATCTATCAATCATTTCACCAAAGGTATGCTTTTTGGACTCAATGGTTTTGAAGTGCCTACCATGTCGAATATCGGATTCGGTATCAGATGCCCACTTTTTTGCATCGGTCAATCTGTGAAAGGTAGCTGTTTGCTGTGGATAGCCTTTTAATCTGATTTGTACTTGATAGGTGGTTTGACCTTTAGTGGTTCGCTTTTTGATAGATGCCATTTGTATAATCCTTATTAACTAAGGACATTGTATAGTAAGTGACAATTAAACACAACATCGGATTAATAATCCTAGTGTATAAAATGCACCATCCTTGCTATATAAGGCTTTTATCCTTGTTTGTGCAACGTTTTAGGTAATTTGCCACACTTGCAACACACTCACAACGAAAAACAAGCCACCACAGGTAAAATTTTTACCCTTTAAGTATTGAATTTTCAAGTACTGCACAGGCAATGGATTTAATTAAAAGTTGATTATGGTTTGATGTGAATTGTTACTAAATAACGTGATTTCTTATTTTCAAGTGTGTTGAAAGTGTGGCATTTATAAAAAACAATAAGTTTTCATATTGTTTTTTATTGGTGTAAGTGATTGATTTGTAACGTTTAAAAAATGGTGCCCGGTCTCGGAATCGAACCAAGGACACGAGGATTTTCAATCCTCTGCTCTACCGACTGAGCTAACCGGGCATCTTTTTTCGTTTCATTTGCAAAGAAGAAATCTTCACAACCTGAATTGAACGCGCATTATATTTAGCAAAATACATACTGTCAAACTTTATTTTTGAAATTGTGCTAATAATGGAAGCATGAATGCTTAGTTGCGTTATTGTAAAATCTATATAAGGAGATACAGTATTTTAAAATCTATTAATCCTCTGGCGTATATCCTTCTACTGGTTCTACACCTCCATCAAAAAAGAATTTTTGCATGGCGCCTTCTATGCGCTTTCTGTCTTTTGGTTTGATTGGTGATAATCTATTTTCATTAATGAACATCACTTGGTAGCTTAACCATTCTTGCCAAAATTTTTGTGAGACTTCGCTATGAATTCGTTGACCGAGTTCTCCTGGGTAAGGAACATAGTCCATGGCTTGTTGGTTTTCACCGTATTTGATGCAGTTAATAGTGCGCATAGTTTGCTTTGATGAGTAATTGGCTTAATTTTATGGTGTATTGCCTGTAAATAAAAGATAATACGCGTCAATTTTAACGATATGTATTAAATGCTCAATACTGTAAAAGCTCAATTACTCGAAGCAGGTGGTTTGGATGAGTCCAAACTTGAAACTGCTCTTTCCCATTGTTTATCCAAAGGCGGCGATTTTGCCGACCTTTATTTTCAATCATCCCGAACTGAATCATGGATGTTAGAAGACACTAAAGTCAAAAACGGAAGCCACAGCATTGATGCTGGGGTTGGGGTTCGGGTTAACAAAGGTGAAAAAACGGGCTTTGCTTATTCTGATGCCATGACTAATGAAGGCATGATGAGCGCCGTCAAAACTGCAAGTTCCATTGCTAAAGCCAATAAAGAAGTTGCTCCTGTTAAGGTTTTAGCTGTTGAAACACCACAAATTTACACAGGTCAAGATGTACTTACAGGCGTGACCAATAATGAAATCATCGCCTTGCTCAATCAAATGGATGCCACTGCACGCAAAGCTGATCCTCGTATTTCAAAAGTAATATGTTCGGTATCAACTTCGCAAGAGTACATTTTAGTCGCTGCCAGTGATGGCACTTTAGCTGCCGATATTCGCCCTTTGTGCAAGTTAAGCATTCAAGTCATTGCTAATGACGGCAAAGGTCGTATGGAAATTGGCTTTTCTGGTGGCGGCGGTCGCATGACTTTGGATGAATTATTCAAACAAGGTGTGGATGAAACTTTTATCAATCAAGCAGTCAAGTCTGCATTAATCAATTTAGAAGCTGTTGCCGCACCTGCTGGTGATATGCCAGTGGTCTTGGGCGCAGGGTGGCCTGGGGTTTTATTGCATGAAGCCATCGGTCACGGACTTGAGGGCGACTTTAATCGCAAAGGTACATCGGCATTTTCTGGCAAAGTCGGGCAACGTGTTGCCAGTGATGTTTGTACGATTATTGATTCGGGCATTTTACCTAATCGACGTGGCTCATTGACTATTGACGATGAAGGCACACCAGCTCAAGAGAATGTCTTAATCGAAAACGGCATCTTAAAAGGTTATATGCAAGATAAGCTTAATGCCCGATTAATGGGTGTCAAACCCACAGGTAATGGCAGACGTGAAACCTTCGGACATTTACCGATTCCTCGCATGACCAATACTTATATGCTACCTGGTAAATATGAACACGAAGAAATCATCGCCTCGGTCAAAAAAGGCATTTATGCCGAAAATTTCCGTGGCGGACAAGTGGATATCACTAATGGCAAATTCGTCTTTTCTGCTAGCGATGCCTTTATGATAGAAAATGGAAAAATCACCAAACCCGTCAAAGGTGTGACCCTAATCGGTGATGGCCCAACCGTATTGACCAAAGTTTCTATGGTGGGTAATAATTTAGAATTTGACCAAGGCATGGGTGTTTGTGGCAAAGACGGACAATCCTTACCCGTAGGCATCGGACAACCCACTTTAAAAGTAGATTCATTGACAGTTGGTGGGACGGAGTTTTAAAGGAAAGACATTAGTAATATACAAAATTATGTAGGATATTAAACAAATGAATAATGAAATATGGAAAAGTTGGATTAATAGAATTAATTGGATTCTTCAAATTGCCAAAAAAAGAAACTGGGATTATTCAGAACTAGTTATAAAAAAGCCTGTATCAGAAAAAGATATTACAATTCTTGAAAGAGAATTAAATATTGAATACCCAGTTGATTTTAAAAGCATCCTTACAAATTATTCATCTGGATTATTAATGCATTGGCAAATTGAAGGCAAAGAAACTGAAGATGATTTTAGAGAAATATTTTGTGGTGGTGGTCGTGGGTATTTATGGGATTTTAGTTCTTTAAGAGGAGACTTTCACAGTATTCAAAGTTGGATAAAAGAATGTTTTCCTAATTCAGACAATGAATATGATAAAATCTGGCATAACAAGATACCATTTTTAGATGTTCCAAATGGAGATATTATTGCTTTTGGTAAAAAAACAGAGTATGGAAACCAAGTTGTATATTTGAGTCATGATGGTGATGATTTTCATGGTCAAGTTTTAGGTGATAATTTTATTGATTTTATAAATAGGTGGACTCAATTAGGATGTATTGGTAGTGAAGGTTGGCAGTTTGAACCATTTTATAGCTATGAAAAAAGACAGTTGCTATACGATACTTCCATACTAGAAAAGTGGAAAGCTTGGTTAGAAAAATAACTTTGCACTCAATATTAAGCTAATATAATACAGGGAATGCTAGAGAATCACTCTTGAATTGTTTGACGAATTTATTTTAATTGTATATACTTGTAATATATACATCATTATGGATATCAAAAATGTCATCAGGTTCAGTCTTTCTCAATAATAAAACCCAAGCGGTGCGTCTCCCTAAAGATTCTAAATTTCCTGATGGTATTAAAAAAGTCAATGTGCGTAAGTTAGGGGTTGATCGCATACTTTCTCCGATTGATAAGATTTGGGATAGTTTCTTTTTGTCGGATGATAACGTTAGTGATGATTTCATGTCTGAACGTGAAAAATCTCAATCTGATAAACAAGAGCACGAAGAAAGAGAGTCTTTTTGATGTTAAAATACATGCTTGATACCAACATTGTTATTTATATTATTAAACGAAAGCCCATCGAAGTCCTAGAAAAATTTAATCAAAATGCTTTGAGAATTTGTGTAAGTTCAATCACTTATGCAGAACTTATTTATGGGGTTGAAAAAAGTGCGAAAGCAGCCCATAACCTCCGCCATGTTGAAGATTTTATTTCACGTCTTGAAGTGCTAGATTATGGGATGAAAGCAGCTAATCATTATGGTGAAATTCGAAGTAATTTAGAAAAGGTAGGTCAACCCATTGGTCCAAATGATTTACATATCGCTGCCCATGCACGAAGTGAAGGTTTAGTTTTGGTGTCAAATAACCTTAAAGAATTTAATAGAGTGAATGGTTTACGTTTGGAGAATTGGCTTTAAAATGATTAGAAACTACCACCCAAAAGACTTACAAAGCATTGTTGATATATTAAATTATTACGTCAAAAATGATGTCTGTATCTTTCAGGTAGAGCCTTACAGCTTTGAAGAGATTGAAAGTAAGTTTAAAAGTATTCTTCCAGCTTATCCATTTTTTGTACAAGAATACAATGATAAAGTGGTTGCTTTTGCCTACGGAGCGCAGTGGCGAGATAAACCAGCTTACGCCCAATCAGTTGAAACCACTATTTATGTGCATCCCGATTATAAACACTCTGGTATTGGTGAGCCTCTCTATCAAAAACTCATCGACAAGTTAACTGAAATGGAGTTTCATCTACTGGTTGCTGGCATGACTATGCCAAATCCAGGTAGTCAACGATTGCATGAAAAGCTGGGTTTTGAGAAGGTCGGCGAGTTTAAAGATGCTGGTATGAAGTTTAGACAATGGCACAATGTTGGGTTTTGGCAGATGGTTTTGGAATGAAATCTGTTGAGCTTTGTTCTTAAGTTGTAGAACCCCCCCCTCAATCCCCCTTTGCAAAGGGGGAGGAATGAGTTATTATTTAGAACCCGTTATAGCTCCCTCCTTTGCAAAGGAGGCCTGGGGAGGATTTCCTACATGACAACGCATGATTTAAAAGAACACTATGCTCAAATATAACAAAAACAATAAACAGAATGCTCGCAGTTTACGCAAAAACATGACAGATGCAGAGCGAGTTGTTTGGTCTCGAATTAGGAGAAAGCAATTATTGGGCGTTCAATTTTATCGGCAAAAGTCAATTGCTGATTTTATTGTGGATTTTTATGCGCCTTCAATCAAGTTGGTAATAGAAATTGATGGTTCTCAGCATTATGAACAAGAACATCTATTGCGAGATAAACAACGCGATAGTGCTTTAACCAAATTAGGTTTACGTGTTTTTCGTTATGATAATCGGCAAGTTTTGACACAGACAGATGATGTTATTGAATCAATTTTTCAGGTGGTTTCGAGTAATTTTGAAAATACAGAGTAATACCATGACAAATGTGGAATGTTTAAAACAGCAAGAATTAGATAGTAATATGCTGAGAGAAAATCCCCCTCAATCCCCCTTTGCAAAGGGGGAGGAATGAGTTATATTTTAGAACTCGATTTTGTTATCTGAATGAAATTAGTTATATTTGAAACTGGATTCAACTCCCTCCTTTGCAAAGGAGGGCTGGGGAGGATTTTCTACAATTTAATGCAAAACTATCAAAGAATAAAATAATTAAACATTCGGCAATGGTTCATTATTATCCATCATTCTTAGGTATTCAAATACTTTGCGACGGTTTCTTTTGGTATTGGCATTTTCTTTACTGGCTGCGCGGACTAATTGGCGTAGCGTTTGGATATCGCCGTGGTCGTGGGTTTCATACAAACTAGCAATAAGGTCGTTATCTTCTAAGACTTTTTCTTGCCACATTTGTAGGAAAGGTTGTCGGATCAGACCTGCTTCATGGTTTTTTTCTTGTAATTCTAGTGCTTCAATTACCGCTGGATGATCAGTTTTTAGCAGTAATTTACCGATAAACTGAAAGTGGCGCTTACGGGCAATATTACTTTTTATTTTCTTTGATGCAACAATCGCATCGATGATGGATTCTGTGATTGGTAGTTCAATCATTATAGAATGCTTCATTTCTGCTAATTTATGTGCCAAATCAACCATAGAATGTGCATAATGTTTTTTTTGTGTGCGCGAATCGAACTCGATTTCGTTGTCGCTTGAACTGTTTGTTAAACCTTTTACCATGAAACTATATGAATACCATTAAAAATACCGAAGCGATTGTTGCAGAAATTTTAGAGACAGTAAAGAAAAAAGGCGCAAGTGATGCCGAAGTTGTTTATTCCAAAGGCGCCGGGCTCTCAATTAGTGTTCGAAATGGTGATGTTGACACGGTAGAAAACTCCAATGATTCATCACTTATATTGACTGTTTATAATGGTAAAGCTAAAGGGTCAGCATCTACGGCAATCTTAGATAAGGACAGCATTGATTTAACCATAGAAAAAGCTTTAGAAATTGCCAAACTGACACAAGAAGATGAATTTGCTGGTATTGCTGACAAAGAGTTATTGGCTAATTCTGCAGATTTTAAAGATTTATCCACTTACCATCCGCGTGACATCTCTCCTGAAACCATGATTGAAATGGCGAAACAAGCCGAAAGCGCAACTTTAGAAACCAAAGGCGTAGTTGTTGACGAAGCAGGTGTTTCTATGGGTGAAGGCTTTTCTGTTTACGCTAATTCCAATGGTTTTATGGGCACAAAACAAGACACCAATTCTTCCATGAGTGTCGTAGCAATTGCTGAAAAAAATGGTCAAATGGAACGTGATTATTGGTGGGATGCAGTTCGTGATTTTAACAATCTAATGTCAGCAGATGAATTAGGGAGAAAAGCTGCACAGCGTACCATTTCACGCATTGGTGCCACTAAAGTGAAATCGTGTAAAGTGCCCGTGCTTTTTGATGCCACAATTGCTCAAGGTTTGGTTGGTCATATTTTATCGGCTATTTCGGGTAGTAGTTTATACCAAGAGACGAGTTTTCTTAAGGATGATTTAGGCAATCAAATATTCCCTGAGTGGTTTGAAATCAACGAAGACCCTTTTGTCAAAGGTGGATTTGCCTCTAATAATTACGATAGCAATGGCGTGGCAACTAAACAGCGCAATATCATTGAACAAGGCGTTCTCAAAGGCTTTTTGTTATCGGTTTATTCTGCTAAGCGTTTGGGTTTAGAAACCACTGGTAATGCTGGAGGTTCGCATAACTTATTTGTCCAATCAAGCAGCAAATCATTTGATGAAGCGTTAAAAGAACTCGGTACAGGTTTGTATGTAACCAGTGTCATGGGACAAGGCGTTAATACAGTTAATGGTGATTATTCTCGCGGAGCATCTGGCTTTTGGGTGGAAAATGGTGAACTTCAGTTCCCCGTTAGCGAACTAACCATCGCCAGCAACCTCAAAGACATGTATAAAAATTTGGTATTGGTTGCAGGTGACATTGATAAACGCTCTAAAATTCAAACTGGCTCATGGTTAATTGAAGAAATGACTATTGCTGGAGATTGATTTTATGCACTGGTTTTTCTTTGTTAATCACTAAGATACCATCAAACATTTTACTCCAGTCGGCTTTTTTAGGATTTTCGTAATCTAATACTATAGAACTAATCGCCGATAATGACTGCAATTTATTTGGATTAAGATAAAAACAATCATCCGAACTTTGTATTTGTGCCTCTAAGCTTTGGAGATCTTGATTAGTAATTTCTGCATTTCCAGCTTTGAAACGGTTATAGTATTGTCCAGATTGAGCACTTATTCCTAGAGCAAAAGATTGATCTTTAAAACTTGTAGCAATATATACTCCCATCGGTTTTATTTTTGTTGATATTTGATCTACACTTTTTAGAGCATGAATGTTTGCCGTCCAAATTATTATTTTTTCATGCTTGCTTTGTTGTTTATTTAGCCAAAGTACATTATCAAACATTTGCTTGTCTCTAATGTTAAAATTATTTCCATCAAGCATGGCAAGGTATTGAATAAAATTAGCTGTTAGTTGTTTTAATTCTTCTATCTTTTTTGATTGGTTTTGTTTTTCTAAACTGCTGCTTATTTGAATGGCACACTTATTAAGTTGTACTTTTTCTGCACCATTGAAAGGTTTTTTATCCGTGTATTGCCAATTAATATGTTGTGATATTTTCTTTTCACACAAAACCTTATCCTTTTTCAAAAAGGAAGTCATATCTTTTGGTAGTTGCTTTTGGGCATATGTATTGGTGATACCAAACTGCAAATCCAGACCCGCTAGTTTCACCTTTCTTGATTGCGCTTTTTTAAACAGATATTTAATTAACCCATCCATTTCTTGAGTAAATGACCAGATGCCACCAATACTATTTGCTAATTGATTTCTTGTAGCAACTTTATTGTCAATTGAATGATTGAAATCTATAAAGTCATAAAAACCACTTTCAAAGTAGATACTGGTGAAATGACACTCTTGGATTAATTTTTCAATAATTTGCGTTTTCAGTAAGATTGCCTGACCGCCACCATGATTGCCCTCCTCTCCTAGTATGACAATATTTTTATTACAGGCATCTTTGATTAGTAGATTTAAGTGAGCATCATTTTTAGCTAAGCTTAATTGACTAAAAAGTAAAACTAAGGAGATAAAATATTTCATATTACACTTTGACAAAATTAAAAAACCTAAGTTCCATGAAAAAGAATTTGGGAGATTATGCCATCTTTTTTACTACTGTTTTTGTGCGGCATAAAGTGTTAAGCCCAATTGATTTGTAATGAGCTTTGCTGAAGTAAAACCACTTTTTAGTAATGTATCTTTTTGTTCTGCTTCGGTCATGTACATACCTGTGTCTTTCATCCCTGGATTGCCAATGACAAAATCACAAACCAAGAAGTAGCCATTGAGTTTTATCACATTAATAATGTTTTTGTAAATTTCTACAGCTAATGTTTTGTCCCTGACTTCGTGTATTGATTGCATACAAACAACAACATCATATTGTCCTAAGCCCTCAAAACAGTGTTTTTCCAAAAAACTGCCAACTTTATATTCTGTTATCGACTGGTATTTATTTAATCGTTTTGATGCAATCTGGTGCATAGATTTTGAGAGATCAAATAGGGTATATTTCTTGATTTTATTGGTTTGTATCAGTCGTTCGGCTAAGTGTCCAGGTCCCGATCCAATTTCAAGAACAGTTATTGGAGTATCAAATAGTTTGTTAATTTGGTCAGCAAAAGCTTTAAAGAAGTGTTCGCGATAATGCCCCTTCTCTATCATTCTCTTTTCCCACTTTTGGGCTTTTTTGAGGTTTTTGGAGCTTCCTTTTTGTGATAAGTCTTGTTTTGTGATTTTCATAATGGCTTATTGTTGGCTGCTTAATTACTTATTCAAATAAATAATTTGAATTATTTTATAATCCTTGATAGCTGTCAAGTGACATAATTATTAAAATCATTTAATATATAAACAAATTTTATATCAAAGAGTTTTGAGGAAATCATGAAAAAAAGAAACAAATTATTATTAAAGGCTTTAACTGCTGTACTTATGGGTGCAACAATTACATCTGCCTCTGCACAACAAATTATTGTAAATGAATTTTTACGTGCAGGAAACTTATCAACTACTAATGAGTATATAGAATTAGTATTAATGCAAGATTTGACAGCGGCTCAATTAGATACTTTTTTTGTAGGCGATTCAACTGGTTCAACTGCGGCAAAATTTTCAGGCTATCAATTTACTAGTATGGCAACTATTGCACCAACATTTTGTGCAGGTAGCATTATCACCGTGGGTGGCGATACAGGCCCTGTAGTAGATACAGTATATGATCCAACAAATGGAGACTGGGCAATAACCATACACACTAATGATGTAAATATTACAGGAAATGGTTCTGGAGGTAATTTAGCTGGAACAGATGTGGCTTATGTTGATACAGATGGCACCAATGGAAATACGACATTGTCAGCTAACGGCTTTGCTGTAAATTGGGACAGCACACCAGGTACATTCGGAGCTAATGCCAGTTTTACACTGACAAACTCACCTGCTAACAATTCCGGTGCATATTTAAATGATGTGTTAGCAAATGCCGCTCTTGATGCCTCATGGGCTTCAGATGCAACAGCTACATTAACTCCTGGAGCAGTTAATGGCGGTGGAAACACCACGAGTATTCAAGCACTTCAAGCAACAGCATTAGGAACTGTAACAATCTCAGGTACTCCTGCAGCAATTGAAGGCAATGCAGGTAACACTATTTTCACCTTTACAGCAACAAGAACGGCAAGTTGTGTCGCTGCCAGTGTTGATTTTACTGTTACCGGAACAGGTGCAAATCCAGCTGATGCTGCTGATTTTGGTGGAGCATTACCATCTGGTACGGCAAATTTTGCTGCAGGTGCGACTACTGCCACAATCACTATAAATGTTAGTGGTGACACAGATATTGAGCCAGATGAAACATTTTTAGTAACCCTATCAAATCCAACAGGTATTTCTTTAGGAGCAACTACTACCGATACAGGCACTATTACAAATGATGATGTCGTAGCGGCTAATATTTCAATTAATGATGTCAATATCGCTGAAGGTGATGCTGGTACCACAACGCTTGATTTTACTGTATCTATTGATGTGACTGCTGATGCGACTGTTCAAGTTGACACCTCTGATGCGACAGCGACAACTGCTGATAGTGATTATGTTGCTATTGCTGCTCAAACGGTGACATTTACTAATGGTGGCGCTTTAACCCAAATCGTTTCTGTTACCATCAATGGTGATACAACGATTGAAACAGATGAAACATTCAATGTTGATTTAACCAATGCAGTTGGTGCGACAATTACTGATGCACTTGGTGTTGGCACAATTACCAATGATGATTCTGCAAGTTTCTCAATTGATGACGTTGCCATTGTTGAAGGCCTTGGTGGAACAACATCAACTTTAGATTTTACAGTTACAATAGACGTTGCTGCTAATGCATCTGTTGATGTTGCCACTTCAGATGGTACGGCTACAACGGCAGATAATGACTATGATGCTATTCCTGTAACCACGTTAAACTTTACTGTTGGTGGCGCTTTAACCCAAATAGTTTCTGTTACCATCAATGGTGATACAACAATCGAAACAGATGAAACATTCAATGTAGATTTAAGTAATGCAGTAGGTGCAACTATTACGGATGCACTAGGCGTTGGAACAATTACTAATGATGACACTATTCAAGCTACAATAGTTGCTGAAAAATCTGTATCAGGAGATTTAGCACCTGGTGGGTTAATAACTTATACGATAGCATTAACGAATTTGGGTCCAAATATGCAAAATGACAACCCGGGTGATGAAATGACAGATACACTTCCATCATCATTAACATTTATAAGTGCTACCGCTTCATCTGGTACAGTGACTAATGTTGGCAATGTTGTCTCATGGAATGGCTCAATCCCATTTAATATTTCTTCAGAAATAATTACTATTATTGCCCAGGTTAATCCTAATGCTGCAGGCACAATTGAAAATACAGCTATTGTATTTTATGACAACGATGGAGACAATATTAATGAGTCAACTGCCAATAGCAACCCTCCTGGTGTTATAAATGGACCGACGGTTTTCTTCATTCCGTTTATGGTTCCTAGTTTAGGTCAGTTTGCTTTATTGCTGTTAATGCTATCTTTGGTATCTGTTGTTTACTTTAAGACTAGAAAGAACGGCTAATAAAGTCCTTGGATTAAAATAAAAAAGCCATGATGGTTATTCATCATGGCTTTTTTTATGTGCTATACTTCATTTGGATTAATTTCAGGAACAAGAGATGAACAAAGAAAATCAAAAAATGACTGGCATGACCATTTTCCTTCATTGGTTAATCGGTTTATCAATCATCACACTTATTGCTGTCGGGCTTTATATGTCCGAAAATGAAGTATGGGATTTGTATCCTATTCATAAATCAATTGGAATTATACTTTTTGTATTTATCCTATACCGTGTGATTAGACGCTTGATTCGAGGTTGGCCGGAGCCTGTAAGTCAATACGCCAAACATGAAATTGTTTTATCAAAGATTATTCATTGGGTGTTATTGATTGGCACATTAATGTTTCCAATCTCTGGCATGATGATGAGTGGTGCGGGTGGGCATGGCATTGCGGTATTTGGTTTTGAGTTATTGGCATCAAATTATAATGCTGCGGGTGAAGCTATTGCATTAAATCCTACCCTAGCAGAGGTAGGCCATGAAACCCATGAAATTTTAGGCACTGTAATGATGATTGCTATAGCTTTGCATATTATTGGTGCATGGAAACATCATTTGGTAGACAAGGATAATACACTGAAAAGAATGTTAGGGAAATAGTATTCAGGTGACAGACATTAGGTGTCAGGTGTCAGAAAAAAATCTGATACCTGACACCTAAAACCTAAAACCTGAAATTCAAATATACTCAAATACTTTTACTACACGCTTTACACCACGTAAGTTGCGGATTTTTTCTACCACATCATCTGCTTCTTGTTTAGATACTTTCCCCATAAGATAAACAACACCTCTTGTTGTCATTATTCTCACGCGTGTTGGATTAAAACCATCAAGTTTAACGGCTAACAGTGCTGATTTTGCTTTTGAGGTAATATATGAGTCTTTGGTTCTGCGTTTGATATTCGTTGGTATTGACTCTTTTAACTCATTTATAACACGAATAACTCCACTTCTTTGAGCTGCCGCATCCTCTGCATTAATTTTATCATTATGATTTTCAGCCTCTCCTGCCAGTAACACAACTCCATTGTAAGTCATAACTTTTATATGCTCATCATTACTAATGACTTTGTGAATTTCTTTTCTTACTTGTGTGGAGATTATTTTATCATCAATTACTTGACCTGCTGAACGTCTATCATTGGCAACTGTTATTCCAGAAACAACAGCCCCTCCTACCATAACTGGTGCGCAAGCACTCAATAATGTGATACTTGCAATACTAAGGCTTAATACTATTTTTTTCATATTATTCACTTCAATTATTTATAATTTAATAAAAAGCACCTTCAATCCAATTGATATCGGGATGCTGTTTACTTCCTTGAATAGACACAACATCAAAGCGGCAGTTCCATTGTTGGAATTTTTTATTTTTCAATAAAAATAATTGCGCTGCTTTAATAATTCTTTTTTGTTTGGTTCGAGTTACTGCTTGTGCAGCAGAAACCCAATCATCATTTTTACGGTATTTTACTTCAACAAAGATTAAAAAATCGTTATCTGTCATGATTAAATCAATTTCTCCTGCTTTACAGTTGAAATTGCGCTGTATTTTCTTTAGTTTATGCTTCTTCAAATAATCTAATGCAACACCTTCCCAATAGTCACCCAAGATTCGCATTGTTTATTATTCCGCCTCTTGTGCCTGGCTTTCAACTTTAACAAGGTCAGGCAGTAAGACAGGAACACCTCTTTTATATTCCGACCATGCTAACTCACGATGAACCTTCCCTTCCCCATCCACTGTCAAAAACCCACTTAAACCTTCTACTTTCTGTGATTGCATAATTTGCATCCACTCTAATCTTGGAATTAATGACACGGCATCATAACCAAAGGCAAAATACTTTTTATTACTTTTGACTTTATTGGGTGTAAAATTTAAAACGTCTTGCACTTTTTCTGGAGCAACAACAAAACGTGACTGGCAAAACCGAATACCATTCAAATCTTTGTCTAATTCAGGGTTATTTTTGCTGGATTGAACTTGTGAAGTCGCATAAACAGGGACATCTTTTGCTTGAAAGAACTTCAGTTGTGGTTTCATCAATCGGGCATTTTTAGCTTTTGCCATAACAAAAATAGCATCCATATCAGGTCTAATTTGAGGCTTATTTTTAAAGGACTCACCTATAATTGTTTTCAGTGTTCTAGCACGTACAATTGAATCATTAAGTCCTATTGCCTGTTTGATTTCTCGGGTGTAATCATGAGTTGATTCAGGATAAAAAGCATAGCTAACAACTTGCCCACCCAAATAGGCAAATTCTTTTTCAAAGAATATTGCAAGCTTTCTGCCTTGTTCTGACTCCGGCGCTAACAACATTACCCTTTTTTTGTTTTCTGCTGATAAACGTTTTGCAACATTGGCGACCTCGTCTTCTTTTGATAAAGCAAATTGGTAATAACCTAAATTCTGTGACTCTTGGTTGAGTTGATTAAGTGCCAAAACAGGAATACTGCTTGAATTTATTTGTGTCATTTGTTGAATTGAGTTTTTATCTAATGGACCAATAATAAAATCTGCACCTGACTCTATCGCACCATACCAAGCATAAGAAAAAGTTTCTCCACTCGAACCCGTATCAAAAAAGTTTAGTCTTTGATCAGAATTGTTGTTTTGTAAGGCTGCGACCATGCCTTGTTGAATGCTTCTGGCTATATTTTTGTATTTACCACTTAAGGGTAGAAGCACTGCAACATTGTTGTATTGATTGTTTTGGTTAAATAAAGCAATAGCTGGATGTTCTTGCCACCTTGATTTCCACTCATTAATTGATTCTTGAAATTGAGACTGTGCTGCAATGGCTGCCTGAATCCAGCCTTGTTGTTGCACACTTAAATCTAGATTAAATAAAGCAGTAGACAACTCTTGGCTTGGAGCTAGCATGATAGTGCTGATGATTTCGTTGCTATAATCAAGAGAACTATCTAACTCTGACAATTCGATATAAGACAAGGATGCCGACAAATAATCTTGACTGGCTTTTTCATTTTTTGCCTTAATCATTAAATAACGTTCTCGATACTCTCCATTGATTTCATTGAAATGAAAATCATAACTGCCGTTTACAAAGTTGAGTTCTGCTTGAATAATTTGTTTTAATGGATGATTTTTTGACCTAACTTGTGACAGATATTCTTGCGCTTGTTGGTATTGCTGTTGCTGTAAAAAACTATCGGCTGCCAACAAGGCAAAGCGATCTTCCCTATACTCATTAAACAAACCGACATAAGATGACGCTGCATTAACAAAATCACCACTGCGGTAATAACTTTGTGCTTGTTGTAAACCGATATAATCTTGTCTATCTGGGCGAATTGTTTGGTTGCCGCAGGCAGAAATGAGTAAAATAAAACAAATTAAATAGACAGTTCTCATGATCACTATGAATGATTCCATTAAAAAGACAGGTACATTATATATCGTTGCCACACCAATTGGCAATTTAGATGACATTAGTGAACGCGCATTAAAGACATTAGCACTTGTTGACATCATCGCTTGTGAGGATACACGCCATTCTGGTCGCATGCTTGCTAGTTATAGCATCAAAAACAAACTGATGAGTTTTCATGCACATAATGAGAACCAAAGTGCACATAAATTTATTGAATTACTTAATCAAGGCAATGACATTGCTTTAGTCTCTGATGCTGGCACGCCATTAATTAGTGACCCAGGTTACCCATTAGTCAGACAAGCCCATGAAGAAAACATCACTGTTGTACCCATTGTGGGTGCCAGTGCTATTATTGCTTTATTAAGCTGTTGTGGTCTGCCGACCAATGAATTTCATTTCATTGGTTTTTTAGCTGCCAAAAGTACACATCGGAAACAACAACTTGCCACAATAAATACCTATTCAGGCACAACCGTAGTCTACGAATCCACTCACCGCATTCTCAAAAGTTTAGCAGATATGCAAGAAGTGCTTGGAGATGACCGTCTAATTGCCATCGGCAGGGAGCTAACCAAGACATTTGAAACGGTAAAACTTGGTACAATTAGTGAGATTAGATCTTTTGTTGAAAGTGACAGCAACCAACAAAAAGGTGAGTTTGTAATCGCCATATCAGCAAAAGAAATTGTTGTCGTTGATACAGTAACCACACAACAAAAAGAACTGGTGCAATTGTTGAGTAATGAATTACCTCCCAAAAAGGCAGCTAAAATAACCGCTCAATACCTCAATGGCAAAAGCAAAGACATCTACAATTATTTACTTAAACACTAACTATTGATTCACATGCCTTGTGCTATAATCAAGCTTAATTAATCATTAGTTCAGGTGCAATTCGTGAATAAACTTTTAATAGCATTTCTTTTTTTCAGCCTTGTTTCATGCAATCAATCCGATATTGACACCACTGATTCTCATAGCATTACGGGACAATGGCGAGGCGTTTTACAATCTCCAGGTGGTGAACTACCCTTTGGGATTGAAATAACCAAAAAAAATGGCATCTATTCGACTAAGATACTTAATGGCCCAGAGCGCGTCGATACATCAAGTACAACATTTGAAAACAATCATTTGCAGATAAGCATGTCGTGGTTTGATGCTATTATCGAAGCAAGAATGATAGATGGAGGCAGGAAATTATCAGGGACATGGACAAAAACCACTTCAGGAAAGAATAAATCATCCAGCCTTCCCTTTACTGCATCGCGTAATTATGAATACCGTTTCCAGCAAGAGCTCAAACAACCCAAAGACACGCCAGTAACAGGTTCATGGAAAGTTGTTTTTTCAGATGAAAATAGCGACAGTAAAGCCGTTGCCGAATTCTCTCAACAAGGACAAATTGTTAATGGCACGTTTTTAACGGCAACTGGTGACTACCGTTATTTAGCAGGTGTTGCCAACGATGGCAAGCTACACTTATCAGCTTTTGATGGGGCACATGCCTTTTTATTCAAAGCTGATATTGATGGTGATAAAATCAGTAATGGCCACTTTTGGTCACGAGACTCTTACCATGCTACTTGGACGGCACTTAAATCCGATGATACCAGTGGTTATTTACAAAATAGCTGGGAAATGAATAAAGCCACTGGCAAGGTGAAATTTACTTTTGAAGACATTGATGGAAAACTTGTCTCATTAACAGATGAACGATTTAAAAACAAACCCGTTTTAATTAATCTATTTGGAACATGGTGTCCAAACTGTAACGATGAGGCTCCTGTTTTAGCCAAATTATACGACCAATACCATCAACAAGATTTAGAGATTATTGGACTTGCCTTTGAATTCACCCAAGATATACAACGTGACAAAAAACAATTGGCTATTTTCAAAAAACGCCACGGTATTAATTATCCACTTTTATTAGCTGGTGGTAACGACAAAAGCAGTGCCACCAAAGTATTGGGATTTCTTGATAAAGTCAAGTCATATCCCACCACTTTATTTTTGGATAGAAACCACGATGTAGTCAAAATCAACACTGGTTTTTCAGGACCTGGAACTGGCGAATATTACACCCAACTTGTTAATGAACTTGAAGAGGAAATCAAAAAGTTACTAAATTAGAGATTAAAGCAAATAAAGAAACAAAACTGGCAACAACTAAAATTAAACCAATTAACTGAGCCATAAAACTAACAGCATACTTATAATCAATGTCATAATTTTGCCTTACATAGCTGATAACTGAAACGGTTGCAGCACTAGCAATAATAATCGACAACGTCACAGGAGCAATAAAAACCATACTGATTATTAATGCAAAAACGACTAAACTGATGGTAATTTTATTCTTTGTAATGAACATTTGATGCCTCTTTATTGTTGGAATAACTGCAGTTTAGAAGCCATGATTCTCAAAACATGAGAATGATTTAAAATAATTGTAAAACTTGGCATTTAAATCACATATTGCCAGTTAACTTCTATACAATTAACCTTTTAAGAACATATCACGCATTAACTCTATGAAAAGACTGTTTAAAATCTTGTGGTTTTTTACAAAACTGGGCTTGTTTTTTGCTATTTTAGGCATTGCAACTCTGTATATAACCTACAAAATAATGGAAAAGGACTTGCCATCAGTTGAGTCTATTCGCGAATATAAATTACAAGTACCACTAAGGGTTTATTCCAAAGACGGCAAATTAATCCGTGTTTTTGGTTCAAAACGACGTTCTCCTGCAGCCATAGAAGATGTACCACAACATTTGATTAATGCTTATATTGCTGGCGAAGATGCCAACTTTTACAACCATTATGGTGTTGATCCAAAAGGGTTGTTTCGAGCCGTATGGGAACTTATAACCACAGGACATAAAAAAACAGGTGGTTCAACCATCACCATGCAGTTAACAAGAAATGTCTTTTTAACCTTAAAACAAACCTATACACGTAAGCTCAAAGAAATATTTCTTGCAATTAAACTAGAGCAAACCATCACTAAAGATGAAATATTAGAGCTGTACTTAAATAAAAATTTCTTGGGTCATCGTTCATATGGCATTGTTGCGGCGGCTGACATGTATTATGGCAAAAAGCTCAATGAGTTAACTCTAGCAGAGTGTGCCATGTTGGCAGCACCTCCAAAAGCACCATCAACTATCAATCCTATTACCAACCCTGAACGAGCACTTAAACGCCGCAATTACATCTTGCGTCGCATGTTGGAATTGGATTATATTAGCCAAGAACAACACGACCAAGCGGTGGCAGAAGAAGACACTGCACAAAAACATGAGCCAGCTATCGAACTCAATGCCCCTTGGATAGCAGAAATGGTTCGTGCTGAAATGTTAGAAAAATATGGTGATGGCATTTATACCGACGGTTATGTCATTACTACCACCATAGATTCAAAGTTACAACAAGCAGCAGAAGTCGCCGTTCAAAAAGGCTTACAAGTATACGATAAACGTCATGGTTACCGAGGTGCGATTAAGCATTTTGAGATAGACACAAATAGTGAAACAAGTACTGAAGAATCAATTAACACAGCATTAGAATCAATCAAAAGCTTGCCTACAACAGCTGGCTTACAAGCAGCATTAGTGACATTTATTGAAAAAGAATCCATGATAGTTCGACTTCTAGATGGACAAGATGCAGTTATTCAATTTGAGGCCTCCAAATGGGCTGCACCCTATATTAGTAATAAAAAAGTAGGTGACAAACCAAAGAGTATGAATGACATAAGCCAGTTAGGTGATGTTGTAATGGTGAAACGAGACGAGTCTGGTGATTTTGTTTTAGCTCAAATACCTCGAGTACAAGGGGCGCTAATATCTTTAAACCCCAATAATGGAGGCATTAATGCTCTGATTGGCGGATTTGCCTTTAACTTAAGTAAATTTAATCGTGTAACGCAAGCCAAAAGACAACCAGGTTCTGGCTTCAAACCATTATTGTATTCAGCTGCTATTGACGCTGGCTTAACCGCTTCGACCTTAATCAATGATGCTCCCATTGTATTTGATGATAAGTTGCTCGAAGATACTTGGCGACCACAAAATGCCAACATGAAATTTCTAGGGCCAATACCATTACGCGAAGGCATTGTTCATTCTAAAAACCTTGTTTCAATTCGTGTACTCGAACGCATTGGCATCGACAAGGGCCGAAACCACATGCTGAAATTTGGATTCAACCCTGAGGACATTCCTCGCAATCTATCTATTTCATTAGGTACACCAAATATTACACCACTAGAAATGTCTCGTGCATTTTCTGTTTTTGCAAATGGTGGCTACCTCATCAAGCCTTACTTAATAGAAACAATCACCAATCAAAATGGAGAACTTCTTTTTCAACAACCCAAAGTTATCTTATGTGATGACTGCCAAGAACAGTTAGCGGAAGAAACAAAAGAACAAATCACAATTGAAAGAAATGAAGAAAATAACAATAAAGAAAATGTACCCAATTCTTCTGTTTTAAAGGATGAACCTGAGATTATTTACCCTCCACGTATCATTAGTGCTGCCAATCAATTCATCATAGAGTCATTTATGAAAGATGTGGTTAAACGAGGAACGGGTTACAAAGCCATGGCACTCAAAAGACATGACCTAGCGGGAAAAACAGGCACAACAAACGATCAACGCGATGCATGGTTCAACGGCTTTCAACGCAATATTGTCACCCATGCTTGGGTTGGCTTTGATACACCAGAGGAAATGGGCCGTGGTGAATATGGTGGGAAAGTTGCCTTACCTATTTGGATTGACTTTATGCGGGTTGCACTTGATGGCGTACCAGAGTATCAACGCCCCATCCCTCCAGGAATTATTGCAGCAAAAATCAACCCAAGCACAGGGAAACTAGCCGCACCAGGCAAAAGCAACACCAAAATGGAATATTTTCTTGTAGGTCATTTACCAGAAGAAGAAAGTACCGAAACTCAAGCAATTGAATTAGATACAGAAACAGAGGATGATTTATTTTAGAAGGTTTTTGTTACATTGCATCATTAACCGTGATTTTTGTGACACACATCACAGTTTTGTGAAGATTGAATTCTATAATATAGTGAGTTGTAATAACTTTGAATGGAACCCCATTCCCTATTAGTTTCATTTGAAATATGACTGCATTAAAAGGCTACTTCCACACACGGTAGCCTTTTTTCTTGCCTAAAATTAGCTTAAATCATCCAATGACACAAGTTATTCTCAACCAATGTGATAAAATCGGCAAATTATTATTTTCACACCATTCAAATGCAAAAACAATCCAAAAATAAACTCACCCTTATCGCCCTAGCTTTTCTCTTTATCACGCCAGTTATTGTTGCAATAATAATGAATTCCAAACTTATCAACTACTCACCAGAATCATTTAAAAACTACGGTAATTTCATCAAGCCTCCTGTAAAAATAACTGGCAAAAAAAGTCTAAAACCTTTTGAAGAATTCTGGACGGTTATTTATGCGCACACGGGAAGCTGCGATGATGCTTGCATGCAAATGCTAAACACATTGTATAGAATTCGCTTAACCAAAGGGCACAAAATGAAACAAGTCAAGCTGCTTGTTCTACACCCTGAAGCCGATACATTATCAATTCCTGAACAGTACACTTCAATTGAACAGCAATCTTATGCAGCCACTGATGAATTAAACTCTGTTTTATCTAAACTTTCACCACAATCATTAGGTGAGGGTAACGGCTTGTATCTACTAGCTCCCGAAGGGTTTCTTATGATGTCTTATCCAAAAGATTTTGAACCCCGAGATGTGATTAAAGACTTAGGTTTGTTATTACGTGCACGAAAAAATAACGGTTAAAAGAAAACTAAAAAACCATTCTCAATCTGAGCTTCCTTAAACTCCAACTGAGGTAATAATTTTACCTGCTTTAAACACAAGTGATTGACCCGTTGTTAATGGCTTCCAATTTTCATCATTGAGTGGAACACTTGAAATTAACACAACGTTTTTTGATTGTTCATGCTTCAAACTTAAGCCTTGAATTGTTGCATTGTGTGATTTTCTTTGGCAACTGCGTTGTAATACATGTAAACCTGGAAGCGTGATAGTTTTATTTTTATCTTTTTTATCCTTAACCTCTCGTTTATCACTAAATACAAACACATATTCACTATCGGAATAAATAAAATTGGACAAGCCTAATGATTGCATTTCGAGTGCAAAATAATTAAAAACCTGAAGCCGCTGTTGTAGGCTCGGTACTTCTGGAGCATCCCAGATAGCAGACATCTGTGTCATCAAATAACAAAAAGCCGCTTCAGAATCTGTTTCTCCCACTGGCTGAAACCGACGAGAGAGGTATTTGGGGTTAGCGACAATACACTTTAAATCACCATTGTGTATAAAAACATGCTCACGGCCACCCAGTTCTCGTGTAAAAGGTTGAGTATTTCTGTAACTTATTTCTCCCTGAGTTGCGTAACGAATATGTGACATTATAATTTGGCTTTTCATCTTGTAATCTTTAATGAAATCCAAACACAAACTATCACTGGCCTGATGGGCTTCTTTTATAATTTTTACCGCATTTTCCTGGTAGTAAGCAATACCCCAACCATGTTTATGATGATCAGTTAAACCACCATGCTTAGAGAATTCATCTAAAGAAAATGAAATTTCGGTTGGGGTTGAACTTGATATAGCAAACAATTCGCACATAATACGACCTAATTTTTGTAGAGTTAAAGAAAAAACAGTAGCGATGAAGTAAAATCTATCACCTTAGTACTATTATACATTAATTTATATCACATGAAAAATTATTCAAAACTGGCATGGTTTGGCGTTTTATTTACCTTATGCGTTATTGTTCTTGGTGCCTATGTGCGCTTAAGTGATGCAGGTCTTGGCTGCCCGGATTGGCCTGGTTGCTATGGGCAAATTGCTGTTCCAACTCATGTTGATGATGTGGCACAGGCAAACCAAGCCTTTCCAGAACGTGCAGTAGAAGCCCATAAAGCATGGAAAGAAATGGTTCACCGTTACTTTGCCGGAACCTTGGGTTTAATTGTTTTGGCATTATTTATTTGGGCATTTAAAAAAAGGGATGAAATGTCTTTGACCATGCCCTTTATACTGAGTATTACTATTCTATTTCAAGCCGCTCTTGGTATGTGGACAGTTACTCTTCAACTTAAGCCCATCATAGTAATGGGGCATTTAATGGGTGGAATGTTGACATTATCCTTGTTGGCTTGGTTGGCTTTATCTGCATCTAAAAACATTCACCCCTACCGTTATGGTGGGCATGTTAAACAATCCATGGTTGTCATCGGTCTTATATTGCTCGTATTACAAATCATGCTCGGTGGTTGGACAAGCTCTAACTATGCAGCCCTTTCTTGTGTCGGTTTTCCTTTATGTAACGGCCTGTTGATTCCTCCAACTGATTTTTCTGAAGCATTTATATTATGGCGCGGTCTTGGAATTAATTACGAATACGGCGTATTGGATGCACCTGCTCGCATAGCGATACAAATGACGCACCGCATTGGTTTTGTTATCGTATCACTCTACCTTATTTGGCTTTCTTTACGCTTAATGAAAAATCGCGAACTCATGCCATTGGGCATTACTGTTTTATCCCTACTTGGTATTCAAGTTGCCTTAGGTATTTCAAATGTCACTTTAGGTTTACCATTGCCCGTAGCAGTTGCACACAATGGAGTGGCTGCCTTGTTGTTATTGTCAATGGTGGCATTACTGTACAAAACCCGTAAATCCACATGAGTCATAACACTTCCAAATTCAGTCAATACCTTGAGTTAACCAAACCTAAAGTGGTATTGCTTATAGTTTTTACCGCATTAGTCGGCATGCTATTATCTGTTGATAATGGTTTACCGCCTTTTGATAAAATGTTTTTTGGTCTTATTGGCATCGGCTTTGCCGCATCATCTGCCGCTGCTATTAACCACTGGGCAGATCAAAAAATTGATGCCATCATGTTACGTACCCAACACAGGCCATTGCCACAGGGCGATTTATCTGACACCAATGTAATTATTTTTGCTTTTATCTTGTGTGCTATTGCGATGGCAGTTTTAGTTATAAAGATAAATATGCTCACCGCAGTGTTGACCTTCTTATCCTTAATTGGTTATGCCTTTATTTACACCTTTTTTCTCAAGCGTATTACTCCACAAAATATCGTTATTGGAGGTGCTGCAGGTGCTGCTCCTCCAGTATTAGGTTGGACAGCAATTACAGGTAACTTAACAGGTGACGCTCTGTTGTTATTTGGCATCATCTATCTATGGACACCTCCACATTTTTGGGCATTGGCAATCCATCGCGTAGAAGATTATGCCAAAGCTAAAATTCCCATGTTGCCAGTTACTCACGGAATACAACATACTTGGTTGCACATGGTTTTTTATACAATTTTGTTATTTTTACTCAGTGTTTTTCCTTACTTAGTCGGCATGAGTGGTTGGGTTTATTTGATTGGAGCTATTATTCTGGGCGCACGTTTTTTACAACTAGTCTGGCAAATGCGTACATCAACTGACCCAATGCTTCCTTGGAAAGTATTTAAATTTTCAATCTGGTATTTAATGATTTTATTTGCCTTATTAATTATTGATCATTATCTACCCGTACATGAATTCAATCAAAAGGTCTTTCATTCGCCATTGTTATGACAAAACCAACGTGTATAATAATTGCAGGACCAAATGGAGCAGGAAAAACAACCTTTGCTTTAGATTATCTGCCACAAGTAGCGGGGTTTGATAACTTTATCAATGCAGATTTAATTGCATCGGGTTTATCGCCTTTATCACCAGAAAAACATTTATTAACGGCAAGTAAACTGTTCTTAAAAGAGGTGTACAAGGTTATTGAAGCCAGAGAAGATGTTTCTTTTGAAACAACCTTATCAGGAAAGTCATACCTGAAACTTATACGTAAATTAAAAAACAATGGTTGGGAAGTAGAACTAATTTATTTGTATTTACCATCAGTTCAGTTATCCATCAATAGAGTGGCAGAACGCGTTAAACATGGTGGTCATGACATCCCAAAAGAAACAATTATTCGCCGTTATCCACGGAGCCTGGACAATTTAGTAAATCATTATGCTAAACTATGCGATACAACCATTTGTTTAGACAACTCAAATCAACAGCAAAACATTATATTTTCGCAGAACTTTGAACTTAGGCAAATACAAAATGACAAACTCTATCAACAACTATTAAATAATATAGACAATGAATAAATCAGAAGAACTTCAAAAAAAGTCTGAAATCGTTTTAGAGTCACTTAAAAAGAGTGTTGCAAAAGCTTTGGAAAGAAAAAGGCTATTGGGTCAGTATGCCGTCATTTCGCAAAATGGCAAAATCATTAAGCTTTTCAACGAAAAAGAAAAACAGCAATGTGATTGATGCACATATTCACCTCGATGATGAACGATTTGATGACAATCGAGGTGAGTTAATTGCACAAGCACGAGCCGCAGGAATAACACAATTTATTGTTCCTGCTGTCACTTTTTCAGGATTTGAAAAACTCAAAGACCTTTCTAAGCAATACGATTGCATCAAACCAAGTTATGGGCTGCATCCCTATTTCATCACACAACATACACAACAAGATATTGATTTGCTCGATAATTGGTTAGCACAAAACACCTCCTGTGCTGTGGGCGAATGTGGTTTAGATTTTTTCTTGAAAGATTTAAACAAGGACACACAACACTATTATTTTGAAGCACAAATCGCACTGGCAAAAAAACATGATTTACCATTAATCTTACATGCACGCGGTGCAGTTGATGCCGTTTTCACTGCATTAAAGCAAGCCAATTATTTCAACGCCATGATTCACAGTTATAACGGCAGCATCCAACAAACCAAAGTATTACTCGATAAAGGCATCAAGTTCAGCTTTGGTGGTACTATTTACCATCCAAAAGCTCACAAATTGCACAAGCTTGTTCAATACATACCGCTTGATGCCATAATGTTTGAAACCGATGCGCCCGATCAAAACCTTTATCCCAATTTTAAAGAAATAAATACCCCTCTTAATCTGATTAAAATTATTGAACACTACTCTCAGTTAAAACAGACAGATTTTGATGATTCTAGTAACAACGCTTTACAAGTTACACGGAAGTTCTTTAAAATCCCCGTCCATGACAGTTAGTACAAAACAACGCTTTGGTGGCGTCACTCGATTACATGGAGTAACTGCCTTCGAAAAACTCACAAAGGCACACGTATGCGTGATTGGTGTGGGCGGTGTTGGTTCGTGGGCGGCCGAAGTTTTGGCAAGAAATGGTGTTGGAGAAATCACTTTAGTTGATGCCGATGATATTTGTGTGACAAATATTAATCGCCAAATTCATGCCCTAAGTTCCACTATTGGGCAAGAAAAAGTCTCTGCTATGAGTGATAGAATCAAAAGCATCAACCCTGATTGTATCGTCCATAAAAAAACTACTTTCTTTTTACAATCAACAGCTGAAGAATTACTTAAACCAAACTATGATTTTGTCATTGATGCCATTGACAGTATTAAACACAAAAGTTTGCTCATCTCTTTATGTAAAGAAAAAGACATTCCGATGATTACCATCGGTGGTGCTGGTGGCAAAGTCAATATTGCCGATATTCAAGTCTGCGACTTGGGGCGCAGTTATGATGATCGGTTATTATGTAAACTTCGCAAAGAACTACGTAACAAATACGGTTTTCCCAGATTTAAAAAGAAAAAATTTCACGTACAATGCGTTTTCTCTCCCGAAATGCCCAAATTGCCATGGTGCGAAACTGACAATAAAGAAAATCAAACCAGCTTAAAACTTGATTGCAATAACGGCTTTGGAACCGACATTGCTGTGGTTAGTGTGTTTGGTATTACTGCGGCGCATTATGTTGTCTCTCAAATTGTTAACAAATAAATAACACCTAATTTTCTTCTCTTTATAAATGTGGATTGCATCACATATTAATTAATGCGCTAAGAATAAACTTGATCGACAAATTTATTTTAAGAGAGAAAATATGTTTAGCTTCAGAGAAAAACCAAAATCTAAACCTTATCGTTTTACACTTGTTGTCATTATACTTTTATTCCAAAACAGTGTTGCACATGCAAATCATGATTCTCTTTTAAGTGCAAGCTTGATAACAACCCTCAAAACTTTACTTAATTAAAAATACTCCATGAAAAAATCACACTTAAATAAAAATTTAGTTCTACTCAGTTTTATCTTATTTATCAGTACAAGTTCTGCCAGCCTTATTTTTTCAGATGGATTTGAAACAACTTCTCCGCTGGTAGTTGATGCTGGTATTGATCGAGTCACGCAAGTTAATCATACAATTACCTTGGTTGGTAGTGGTGTTGATACTACTGGTGGTGTTATTTTTTATGAGTGGCAAGATGATGGAGTTGTTATCTCTACAAGTTCTTCTTTTCTTTACACACCAACAACTGTGGGACAACACCAGTTAACTCTAACCATATCTGATACCAGTGGTGGCTCGGCAAACGACGTCGCTTTAGTTGATGTCACTACATCATCCAGTGCAGAAAACCAAGCCCCTAAGGCTGATGCTGGTTTGGTCAAATACACGCCATATAACCAGGCAATAACAATTACGGGCACAGGATTTGATAGCGATGGCACTATTGCTTCTTATCAGTGGACTCAAGGTGCTGTAGTTTTATCAAGTAATGCCACTTTTGATTTTACTGTAACTGCTTTAGGAGAACATATCTTAACGTTAACCGTAACCGACAATAATGGTGCAACAGCCAGTGATGATTTGGTGGTCTTTACTATCGGAGGAAACGCCAGTGCAATAACGGTTAGTGTCACCACAGTTGGTGGCGGTGGCAATTACGAATGTGATGGAGTTGATGATGATGTACAAATCAATCAAGCTTTATTGGATGTCGCTAATGCTGGAGGAGGAACAGTTCATATAGGTGCGGGTATTTTTACCATTGGCAATCCGATAGAATTTCAAGGCGACCATAGCACCTTAGAAGGTGAAGGCATGGCAAATACCACCATCAAGCTCAAAGACGAAGCCAATTGGGGCGAAATTGTCGGTACTGGTGCTACGGCAAAATACTTATTGGCTGATCCAATTATTCGCAATAATGGCGCTTTACATAATATTTCCCTACGCAACTTAAAAGTGGATGGCAATAAGTACAACCAACATTACACTCACCCTATTGATGGACTTGTATTGGTCTCTGATGGTGTAGGAAACTACGATGGTGTGAGAATAGCGACAGATCAACCTAGTGTACGAGTAAGTAATATTTTGGTTTCTGCTGTTCACATGTATGAAAACAACAGCGATGCCTTTATTGTTTTTAATGGCAGCCACATCATTGTTGAACACAGTAAAACCGAGCGTATTGGACACTCCGCCACCTACTTTTTAGACCCATTGGTCTCCTTGTCAGAACACAATGATATTACCATTGCGGCAAATTCTGGTATTCGTTGGTATGACGGCAACCACATTATTGTGCGTAACAATTTTATTCAAGGCAACCCAAACAAAGATGGCAATTCAAACTTTGCCGTAGAAGTCACCAGTGGACAAAACGCTCGTGTACTAGATGACTTAATCATTGAAAACAATGAATTTCGATTTACCGCAGGAGCAGCTATTGCCTTAGATGCAAAAGACCCTGCACAGGCAAAAAATGCCATTATTCGCAACAACTTAATTTACCAATGTGGCAACATAGGCACCTTTGTCAATCAACGCGAAACAGGTGCCATAAACCTAAAAAACTTCACCAACACCTTAATCGAAAACAACACGCTAGTTAACAATATTGGTAGTGCAATCAGGTTAGGAGGAAATGTTGGATTTAATGATGCATGGGATGAAGTTCCTGGACTAACAGCGATTATTAGAAACAACATCATTAGCAATAGCACCGATGATGATTCGGTTATTGAAGTTATTGATGTCTACGGCATTGATATTGCCAACGGCCACAGTGCCGTTTGTACCTACAACAACCTGTGGAATAACCACACAGCTAACTACCATAATTGCGAAGCAGGTATTGGCAGCATCTCTGTTGATCCGCGCTTGCAAGCCATCACTTTAGGTACTAACTTCAACAATACAAACGACATCAACGCGGATTTACACCTGCAAAGTGAATTAGGCCGTTGGGATATCGCTACATCTAGTTGGGTGAATGATGCCCAATCCAGTACATCAATAAATGCAGGCAACCCAATAAGCAATTACATTAATGAAAACCCTTCAAACGGCAATCGCATAAACCTTGGAGCCTACGGCAATACCCAATACGCTTCAAAAGGAACAAAGTCACCTCCAATTGCACAAGCTGGAACAGACCAAAACTTAAGAACAGATTCAAAAGGTTACGTCCGAGTGACACTTGATGGCAGTCAATCCACTGATGACGGCACAATCGTTAGTTATTTATGGGAAACAAGTGGTATCTTTTTAGGCAACAGCGCCATATTAACCAACCAAGTGATGGGTGTTGGTATCCACACTATCACTTTAACCGTAACAGACAATGATGGCATCTCAACATCTGACAAGCTTATTGTTCGTATTAATCCAAATCTAGCCAACCAAAACCCAATAGCGATTGCAGGCAATGACCAAGTCGTTACCGATAGCGATAACAGTGGCAGCAACTTAGTGTTGTTACGGGCGAATGACTCTAGTGATGTCGATGGAATCATTGTTTCTTACCAATGGTTGGATGAGAATGGTGTGCAAATTGCCGACTCTGCAACAACAAGCCAAGATTTAGCCGTTGGCACACACCCTATCACCTTAAATATTATGGACAACGAAGGAGGCACGGATACGGATACTATTGAAGTCATTGTTAAACCAGAAAACGATTATGCATTAAACTTTGGAGGAGGTGAATTTGTCGTTATCGAAAATGCCAACATGCCGACTGTTGATTTAACCATAGAAATGTGGATAAAACAAAACAGCAGCACAGGTGACACCGATGGCATCCTCAACCTTGGTGCCAATGATGGCAAACGCTTGGTCTTAAAAACTGGTGGGTTGCCTTCTTGGGGATTGGATAATTATGCCGATACAGGCATAGTTATAGGCCAATGGCAACACCTCGCCTTTGTGGTAGAAAATTCACTCCTAACCAATATTTACATAAATGGTGTAGCGCAGAATCTAATCGGTGATGGCGTTATCGTTATGCCAGATGCTTACATGTCAATAGGCTCACTTTACCAAGGAGTCACATCTGCCTTTGACTTTGATGGCACAATTGACGAACTGCGCGTCTGGGATAGCGCTCGCACCAGTGCCGAAATCAACGCCAGCAAAGACACCGAACTAGGCGGCAACGAAGCCAACTTAGTCGGCTATTGGAACTTCAACGACGGCAGTGGCACAAAACTCACCGACAAAGCCGGAACCCGTGATGGCAACCTAATCAACATGGAACAAACCGACTGGGTCTTGGGCGTGATAAATCCGCATTAAAGCAATTATTTTTGAACGAAAAATCTAAGCATGGTGTCTATTTTATTACTCAATAAAATAGACACCATATTCTTATCAATCTTACATTTGATGGTCGTGTTATAATTGTGGTTTTTGAAAAACAGCAAAATGATAAAAAGAATATCATCCAACAATCTTAATAGGAAAGACAATACTATCCTAAAAAACGTTAAAAATTTTGATAAAACAAAACTTCAAAATTTACGATCAGCTTTAATAGAAGGTGAAGAAAGTGGTGACATTGAAAATTTTTGTATGAATAAGATCAAAACAAGTAATTTTAGTTACAAGGGTAATACTAACAAATGAACAAGTGGATTGAAGTTGAACTTAAAGCTGGCAGTATTCAACATAATTTAAAACAAATAGAAGATGAATTTGAGTATCATTATTACCATACTAAATCTACGTATGTGATCTATAAAAATTTTGATAAATGGCTGAAGGTATTGCTAGAATTGGCTAAAGATGCAAATATTTCAATAGCTTTTATTCCATGTTTTTACGAAAGGTATGACACAGAAGTTAGCTATTATGAATCCTATGAAAGTTTTGATTATATAACCTATGTAAATCTTAATAAACTAATTTACAAACAGTCTGAAGTCGTAATATCACCCGATGAATCTGCAACCCAATTATGGAAAACCCCTTTTACCTATCCCTATAATGAATTGGTAGATAAAATCAAAACACACATAGTTTTAGCTAAGCCAAAGTGTAAATATAAAAACTTAATAAAGTTAGAAAGATGGGAATATAACAATCCATTTACATTTAATCCTTGGGATAGTCACGCTCAAGACAGGTTAGAAGTTCATGTCGACATAGATAAATATTTATGTCAACTAAATACAAAGCACCCTGATTATAAAAAGGCGCAAGCCATTATTGCAGAACTTGAGTTAAAAGAGTTTGAATATGAATTTTCTTTTAAAACATTTAAAAAATTTGACACTAAATCATCTCAAGATAATCGAATTCTTTGTTTTATGGTTGATATATTAGACTCTAAAATTACGAATGCTTCTAATTTCATTGAGAATGATGCAAGAATCAATCTCAGAAAAGCCCTAAAAATTATTAAAAAAATAGATGGAAATAGCCACCCAAGTGAAGTGATTAACTTGGCAGCTATAATGAGGGATATTTTACAGCAACCTGATTATGAAAAAATGCTCGATGGCTTAGAAAACATGTTTTCAAATGATGAATCCATTCAAAATAAAGCTCTTTTAAAGCTTGGAAAAATTTATTCAGGGACTTATGAAAGAGAACAAATAAAATCTGATGTTTTTAAAACTTACAATAACTTTTACCAAAAAATCACTTTATATTTAAAGCAAATTGGGTTAATACAATATGAGTAGAAACCAAGTTGCACTTACACACTTTTCTATTTTTCAAAACAAGATTACTAAAGTCCTTTCCAAAATAAATGTTTTTTTAATCAAAATACTAAACCAATAAAGTTAGTCCCAACGCCAATCAAAAACCATCAAATAAGACTTATCCTCAATATCTAATCGAATACCAATAGAATCCAGATCGTTTATTGCGATAGCTCTGTGCTCATAGTCATCAAGTGTATATTTTTCATGAAAGACAATACATTCATCAATATTTAATTCATTGAAAATTAGCTGGGTGATTTTTTTAGAGTAATTCTTATTAGCATAATTATCAGATATTGTGAGCATGCGTTTTTCAACAGAGTTATAACCACCATTTCTAATTCCTCCAAAAAAGAATAAATCAAGAACCTCTTCAAACTGTTCTTTATTGTATTTTCTAGTCATTAAATTTGGAGTAATTTCTTCATTATCAAAATATTCTTGCTCAAATTCGTTAAACATTTCTTGATTGCTTATACTCTGCTCAAATTTATTTTTATAAAGCCAGCTTTGATTCTCTATTGGCAGTGAATAATAAGTAGCTAGATATAAGTTGAAAATTTTCTCAATTTCTTTTAGTAATTTCATAGGTGTTTTATTTCCAAAACTGATACCATTTCTTAGGTGAAAATTTCTCTAAGTCTTCGTAACTTATTCTTCTTATTTTAAATAAACTAAGCTTATATTTTTTGAGATTTTGTTTTAAGTTACAAAGGATATAGTCAGTTTCTTTCAGATATTTCAAAGCAATTTTTTTGTAGTATTTTAATAGTTTCTTATTCTCTATATCATACAAAGCCTGAATAGTTGTATGTACAACTTGATTAGAGTTATCCTGTAGTCCTATTATAAAAACATCTATAAACCTCTCTGGATTGTTCTGCTCTCCTAAATGGTAAAAAGCTGTATTTCGTATATCCTTATCTGCATGTTTAGTAAATGGAATAATAAAACCACTAGAATCAACCTTAGCATTTTCCATAATATAATTACAAAAGCAGAATGTATTATCATTACAGATTGGAGTTACTTGAGCCTCAATGAAATTGACCCAATCCTTTGATTTGTCTTTATGATACCAATGGACAGCTTGCAAAACGGTAAGCAGGTCTTTATTTGCATACGCAAATAAATAAGGCTTTGCTTTATTGTAATCAAACTTTGCCAAAATATGTAAAAATAAAAATTTAAGATCATCATCACATTTATGATATTCTTGCTCAACAAATTTGTAAGTTGACTGACTTAGAACCCTCTTTTTGAGCAGTCCTATTAAACACCGAGATTTATTTTCTATATCAGCATTCTTATATTCCTCAATTAACGAGTCCTCTGTTCCTCCTTTATCATACCCAAAAGAAGCAGCATTTTTAGTAGTTAAATCACCCGATATTATTTCATCCAACCAACGCTCATACCAATCTAAAAAATTATCTTCAAAACAAAAATGAGGTTTTTGAATTGATAAATCCAAATTAACAACTTTGCCCTTGTACTTACCATTTAGAACTAAACCATGAAGATACGTACATCCCTGTGAACCAATAGGTAAAATTCCTGCAAATAAATTACCCAACCATTCATCATAATTTTCTTCAGAAATCTCTTCATCGTCCTCCTGACTTATTTCATCCCATTGTTTATCCGTCATTAAGGGGCTCAAACAACACTCTTTTTGTAAATAGGGTTTAGGATTTTCTATAAGCTCATCAATATTACTTGCAAAAGGGTAAATTCCATAAAATGGTCCAACTGCTGAATTTCTATGTCCTTTGATACTGTTACCATTACCCACTAGAGTTAAAAACGCTTTGTAACAACTAGGCAAATCCAAGTTGTATTCTTGCTCAAAGTTTTCAATAGTTTTAATGTCTAGAGTCCTACCAATTCCGTACTTATGACTATCAGCACCAAAGACTTTAAAGGTTGGGTCTTTTTGACGAACGATATCAAGCTTTTCAATTATTCGTTGCGTTTGTTGTTTATAATTTTCCATATTGCCATGATTTTATAATAGCTTTAATTATATGTCATACATAAATCAGTATAACACTCTTTAGATTATTTGTAATACACCGTTATTTAGTTTAAAATAATTACTTTAATTAAATTAATCAATATCATGCAAATTGTTACTGCAAGCAATGCAAAAAGAGAGTTTGGTGAAATATTACTCAATGTTCAAAAATCACCTATAAGCGTTACCAGAAACGGCAAACCAATTGCTGTTGTTCTTTCAGATTCAGAATATAAAGAATTGAAGCTTCAAGCCTTGCGTTGTGCACTAATCGAAGGTGAAGAGAGTGGTGATATTGAAAACTTTTCTATGGACAGAATTATAGATGAGTTAGATGGCACTATTTAAAGTTTCAAAAAAAGCGGGTTTTGATTTAGTTGAAATAGGCCACTATACAGAAAACAAGTTTGGTATAAATCAAAGAAATAAGTATCTTCATTTAATCAATTCTAAATTTACACAACTTAGCCATGAACCTAGCATTGGTTTCTCTTGCAATGAAATTCGCAAAGGATATTTCCGACTAACTATCGAGAAACACATTATATTTTATAGAAAACACAGCTATGGCATTAGAATTATTCGTGTACTCCATCATAAAATGGATTGGTCTAAGCATTTATAGTTTCTTCTTCAAAGTCGCCAAATAAACGCCTGCCAGAACCATTGCCAGTCCAATTACATCTAACAGACCTGTTGGGCGATTAAAGAATAATACATCCCAAAGCATGGATAGTCCAGGTTGCAGCAACAATAAAACACCGACGATTGATGCGGGTAGATTAGGCATGGCATTAGTGATAAGTAACCAGCCGATGACTTGGCAGATGATGCCTAAAATCAATAGTGAAATAAGTGACTGAGTCGATGGAATATCAATGGTGTGCCCATCTGTTTTTAATTGAATAAATAAAATAACAGAACACAGCAATGACATGATGCCAAGATTGGCAACTGCCGATAAAGTGTTTTTACTGGCTTGCACATGGCGCAGGGATAGCATAAAGCCAGTGTAAGCAATAGCCGTTAACAAACCAAACACCACACCGATTTTGTATTGTTCGCTTAAGTCTGACCAGTTGATTCCGACTAATAAAAACAAACCAAGGATGGTCACCGACAAGCCAAAGATAAACTTCCAACCAATCACTTCTTTAAAAAACAGATAGCCAGCAAGCGCCATCATAAAGACTTGAAAATTGCCTAATAAAGTCGCAAGACCAGGACCGACATAAAAAATACTGCGGTGCCAAAAGTACAAATCAATAGCAAAAAAGGCAGCAGACAAAAACAACCAGCCAAAATACTGCCATGAACGCCACAAATCAAAACGTTTAAATCCACAATAAGCTAACAATACACTGCCGCCAATAAACATGCGATAAAAGCCAGAAACAGATGGATCAACTTGTGAAGTTTTCACCCACACCGATGAGGTGCTGATAATAACCGCCGCAATCAGCATCTTAATGACAAATTTGGAATAGTTGGTCATGGCTTATGTAGAATTTTCCTTTGCTATGCGCACTGGTCTTTTTTCAAAATTACCACCGCAATTTGGGCATATTTTATTCAATTCTGTTTCCACACAGTGTTGACAAAATGTACACTCATAACTACAGATATAAGCATCCGTTGCATGAGAAGGTAAATCTTTATCGCATTTTTCGCAATTTGCTCGCATTTCTAGCATATAATTCGCCCATGAAAATTATTAAAGCCAAAGATTTTACCGCAGCCAAAGCATGGGGAGCAATAGATATTGCCAACATGGGAGGAATTACCACGCGTTTACATTGGACAAACAAACCTTATAAATGGCACATCAATGATGGCGAAGAAGTTTTTGTTGTACTCGATGGGCAAGTTGAAATGCAGTATAAACAAAGTGATGAAGTTAAATCAGAATTATTGAATGCTGGGGATATATTTTATGCCAGTATCGGCACAGAACATATTGCTTCGCCTGTTGGTGAAGCACGGATTTTGGTCGTTGAAAAAGAAGACAGTGTTTGATTAAACTCACTGTGAACTGTTTCACACATTTAGAGTCAAATAACTTCCACCCTATATTTTTTACATCATATAATTTATATTTATAGGTAATCATTAACTTATAGAAGAATCATTGTACTTTCTAAAAATACTAATTATTTTGTTGGCTTCAAGCAATATTGCTTTTGCAGGTTCCTTCTGTGACAGAGATTATGCAACCGGAGATTACAAAAAAGCCTTAGTGAGTTGTGAACAAAAACTAACAAAACTGTCTACTGATGATAAAGGGGGATTATTCTTAAAACTAATTGATATAGCAAATGAATTAGGAGAAAGAAAAAAGCAAAAACTCTACCTCAATGCATTAAAAAAGATTCCATCTTTTAGTTCTACTCCTTTATACCAGTTTAAATGGAATAGCTGGAATGGCATATTAAATTATTACAATGACAACATAGAGCTAGCGGAAAAATATTTTCATGAGGAACTTTCAATTGCATTGTTAAATAAAAATAAAAAATGGCAAGCCAAAAGCTACAATGACTTAGGAGTTATTGTAGAGGAGAAGGGAGACTATAAATTAGCTTTAGAAAATTATGTGCAAAGCATTAAACTCTATAAAGAAATAGGAAACAACTATAAAATTGGTATTGGTTACCATAATATAGGGCTAATTTATTCTTCTCTAGAAGAATATAAAAAAGCAAAGGAGTATTTTAATTTTTCTTTAGAATATTACAAAAAATACCAACAAACCACTATCCAAAGAACAAAAGCCTCTAAACAAATAAAACACGCATATGAGTCGTTGTTACAAATTAGCCTGAAAACAAATGATCTTGCATCTACAAATAAATACAGCTCTTTGATAATTACACCCGAAAGCCCCAATACAGAAAACCTTGACCACTCTATCTTTGACTTTGTAAGACTTTACATTGCTCAAGAAAAATATGACTTGGCAGCCTATTTTTTATCAAAAGCTGATGATGTTTTAAAAAATAATGACAATAAATTCAATACTGATTTTTTCTACTTAAAGGCTCGACTTCATCAAAAACGTAAGCAAGTTGGGCTGGCAATTGACGAATTAAAGACAGGTTTAAAGCATATAAAAGAAGGTAATTTTATAGCATTATCTAAATATTATTTGCTACTCTCTGAATTATATGAAAAAAGTGATAAAGAAAAATCTCTTAACTTTTTAAAAAAACACCATAAACAACGTGAACACCTATTAGAAAAAAAATACAACTCCAGTATTAAGACGATTCAATTCAAAACAGAAAAAAACAAAATTGAAAATGATTTAAACAAAGAAAAATTGAAACGGGTTACAGCAGTTTTAAAAATAAAAACACTCAATAATAAATTCCTTATTTCCAGTATAATTGTATTCATCTTATTTAGTATACTGCTAAATCTTTATTTCGCTAAAAGAAGAGAGCAACGTCAGTTAAAAAACAAAATTAAACAGCATAAAGAACAACTGTTGTTTTTAACCGAAAAATCTGATGAAAGAGACTATAAGAAAAATACATCTATTTGTAAAGAAGACTTTAATAGATATTTAGTGAAGACCATGAATAATGCATTAATGATTTGGGAAAAACATACGAGGACAAACCGAATTGAGTTGGCTGATCAAAGTAAAATATGGACAATCTCAATAGATGATGGCACTCTTCGAACACGTTCATTAGATAAGTACTTATCTATTGACAAAATCCCAAAAAACCCACGATGGCGAAATGTTGTCAGAACCTGTCACTTTGTTTTATCTGATTCAACCCTAGATAAATCTAGCAGAAAAAAGCTAGAGAAAAATCTCTCTAGCTTAATTTCTTTATTTCAAAAAGTTTAATCATCTGACGGATCATCCATTACTAGTCTTACTCTTGGTATAGCGCACCAAAAAGTCACATTCGTACCAATAACATAATCAGGATTTTCATGATCAAATTCTAATTTTGGGGCAAAAAATGGCATTTTATCTATGTCTTTAAATAGAATAAAATCATTTTCAGCTTTGAAATAAGGAACGACATCGTCACCTTCTAATGCCAAAAAATTATATTCTAAACAAGTATTAGTCGCTGCAATGATTGCTTTAGTAATTGACACACTGGTATAAATATAAGTACCTCCAAACCCATAGATAATTTTATGGCACACATCATTTTCTTCCTCAGGATTTTGACCTGAAAAAGTATGCATTGAATGTATATCACATTCTGTGGCGAGTTGATTAATGTAATTAAGTTCAATGACATCAGTATTTGTGATTACAACTTGCTTAAATTCATCAGGAGTAATCATAAACTCCTTACGATTAAATGATTCCTCTACAAAAGTAAATCCATTAAAACCTGTAGATTCAATATATACATCTGTTATTAGTTCATCACTATGTGAAACTCTTACTACCATAAGCATTAATAAAGTTAATAATATTTTTTTCATGTTGTTTTCCTGAATGTAAAATACAAATATTAAATTAATGTGACAAATAAGCAAACAATCCAAGTCATTAACTATGGTAAAAACTGGTAAAAATAATAATATTTTTATAATTATCAATAAGTTGGACATTGTTCAATAAAACATGAAATCTAAATCTTGACCAATTTGTACCTGACTATTTTCTCACAAATCTTTTTATTTATCATAATATGAGATGGCATTTTGCAACAGTCATTAGTTTTTAAAAATATAAAATGACTTAATTCTAATTAAAGAGAAAAAATTATGAATATTAAAAAAATATTATTAATACTTATAACCATCAGTATTGGAAACCTAGCCCAAGCTGTAATATATGGAGGGGGAGGATTTGGTGGAGCGGGTTATTATTATACTGTTATTGACGGAGGTGATCATGGTACAAAACGCCCTGTTGGTCCTTTTGAATCAATGGAATCTTGTCTTATATCAAGAGAATCAGAACAAGGGGATGGTGATATTACTGTTCCATGGGCTGGTGCACCAGGGTGTTTTGAGGTGTTTGAGAGTGATTTAGAAGTATGGAATGAAATTTACTCATTAGCTAAACCAAACTTCCCATTGGATACAATAAGATTGCATATTTCAAAGATCATTACACTATTAAACAATATAGAGGATTTAGATGAAGCATACAACATAAACCAATACAAACAAGAACGTGAACAACTAATCCAAGATGCACTAAGATCTAGAAACCAATAGGAGAACGAATTATGAAATACAAAACACATAAAATTTTAAGCTTTTTATTAATTAGCCTTTTTGTAACAAATAACGCTTATTCTGATACCGATGCCAATTGGTGCGAAGATGGTACCAAAGTACTTTTATCGGACAACAATTGGGATGAAAATATCATCCTTGCCAACTTTCCAGGGGATATAGATTATTTACCTGATTGGTACACTGATAGCATAGTAACATCAGACTCAGTGGAAAACTATGCTAATTCATTTGTTGGCGGTGGTGGAGAAATACTTGGATACGCTGTTACCAACTCAGGTGAAGTACACTATAATATTTACTCCCCTTCGTTATATCCAGATGATGCATATAACACTAATATGGGGATTCAATTTAGGTTAGTAAAGTGTTATACCATAGCACCAATGACAAAGACAAAATCACAGCTTGCTCAATCTCCAGGGAGCCCAGGAAGTACTGGTGGATATGATGACACTGGTATGGTTATAAATGTCACTCCCTTGGATGAGCTTGATTCACTCTGTCATTATTGGGATATTGTTGACCCAGATGATGAAGATGAAGATGAAGAAGATGATGATGATGAAATGGGACAGGGTGGCTATAACAACCAAGTTGCCAACCCTCCTGTTACGATTATTATGCCATCTGCACGATGTCAATAAAAGTAAACTAGCTAGAGGTTAAGGAAATAAATAACTCGTTAATGGCACAGGGATTGTGCCACTATCACATAAACTTATGTCCTTAAATATATAAATCAACGCGTCCCAAAAATCTTATCCCCAGCATCACCAAGCCCCGGCAAGATATAGCCATTTTCATTCAAGCGACTATCAACTGCTGCCACGTAAATTTCAACATCAGGATGCTTTTCAAATACAGCTTTTAATCCTTCGGGGGCAGCAACAAGAAATAAGCCGATGATATTTTTGCACCCTTTAGCCACTAAGGCATCCAATGTAGCAATGAATGTTCCACCTGTGGCAAGCATGGGATCAACAACAAGTACTTGTCTCTTGGTAATCTCTGGAACAAGTTTTTCATAGTAGGCTCGCGCTTCAAGCGTTTGTTCATCCCTTTCATAACCCACAACCGAAACTCTGGCATTAGGTACAACCTGCAAAACACCATCTAACATACCAAGTCCTGCACGTAATATGGGAACAATAGTCAGTTTTTTACCTGCGATTTGCTGCACTTGAGTTTTTCCTGCCCACGTATCTATGGTGGTGGTTTCTAAAGGTAAATTTTTAGTCGCCTCGTAAGTCAACAAAGTACTAATTTCGCCAGTGATTTCACGAAAAGATTTGATGCTAATATTTTTTTCACGCAACAAACCAATTTTGTGTTGCACTAAAGGGTGATTAATTTCATGTATTGCCATTGCTTAGGTTTTTTATTTAAGTAGTCTTACATTATAATACATCCATGAAAATTAGTACCTACCAAATCAGCGAAGCTGTTGAATTTAATGATTACAAACGCGGCAAAAACTATTTTTTGCAGAGTAAAGTCCTTTCTTATGAAATTACAGAGAATACAGGCTATTCCTTAATGCTGCACTCAAAAGTCAAAGGCAGTTATAAAAACAACTACACTCAAGATATTGTCATCAATCAAAGTTTATTGGGCGATGATATTGAAATTGACGGCGATTGTAGCTGTCCTGTTGGTTACAACTGTAAACATGTTGTTGCTACTTGTTTTCAATACCAATACGATTCTTCAACTCAAATGGTTAATAAACAAAGCAATACAACTAGCCTTGTTGATAAGTGGCTAAAAGATATGCTTTCTAAACAAAAAAGCAACACCGCTCCCGTAACAACACTAAACAGTGAGGATTTTATTCTTTATCGCTTATTCGAAAATAAAAATAGTGATGATTTAAAAATATACCGCTCGCGTATTTTAAAAAATGGTAAAGTTGGTAGAGGTAGTGTTATCAATTTCAGCTCATTTAATTATGCTCATAATGAAATTTTGGATGCTCACGATGCACGTGTACAAGAAATTATTAATGCTACAGACAATTCTTATTATTACTACACAATAGCTGGTACAGTTGGCAATCTATTAGTTAAATCCTTGATTAAAACGGGTCGTTGTTTTTTTCAAAAATCTAATCAAGCCCTTAAATTTAATACAAAAATAATCACACCAAATATCTATTGGGAAAAAAGCGATCACAAGCACAAACGACTGCAAATTGATTTCGGTTTAGGTAAAAGCACAATGATTGCAACAGAACCCGTGATGGTTATTGATAAAGAAAACCATCAAATATATGAACTAAATGCCAATGTAAATTTTGAAACATTAAATGCTTTTTTTCAATCTCCTGATATTCCTAACAACGAAGTGGGTACAGTTTATAAAAATTTAGCTATTGGATTAAAAAATGTCCAAGTTGAGACTCCAAAAGAATATAAAGTTAACACTTTGGATACCAAGCCAGTACCTGTCATTACTATTAGTCAGGAAGATCATAATAACAGCGTTAGTTTTGCCGTTGCATTGAATTTTCTGTACGACAACATTATTTGTGAATACCAACCGCGAGAAGAAAAAACACACGCCTTTGGTGATAATGCAGAAACTTTAATCACAAGACACTTAGATGAAGAATTTAAAGCATTAGAACAATTACAAAGCCTTGGGTTGACACAAGTTGATGAAGAGCTAACCCGTTTAAGTTTTTCATTTGAAAAATCTGTACAACACGGTTTAGAACAATGGAATCACTTCCTGAGTCAAGAGATACCAAAGCTCGAAAAACAAGGCTGGAAGGTCAATATAGATGACTCTTTTAAACTTACCTTCAACACAGAGGCAGAAATTGTAGTCGAGAGTGAAGAAGACAGTAATGATTGGTTTTCATTATCCTTCGATATAAATGTCGATGGCAAAAACTATCCGCTTGCTCCCTTAGTAGAATCGGTCATCAATGACTTTGAAAATTTTGATGACCTCCCCGAAAAGCTATTGATTAGTATTGGCAATTTAAACTACATCGAATTACCAACACAACCACTCAAACCCGTCTTGAAAACCTTGTTTGAACTTTTTGACCGCCAAGATGAAAATAAAAATTTAAAAATTGGTGCCTTTGATGCTCACATGCTCGAAGACATGGAAGAGTCAGTTACATGGAAAGGCAGTAAAGAAATTCTCAAACTTGCAAAAAAACTCAAAAACTATGAAGGCATTGAAAACATAAAACCACCCTCTTGTTTAAAGCTTGAATTACGTGATTACCAACAACAAGGACTTAATTGGCTGAACTTTTTATACGAATTTCGTTTCAGTGGAATCTTAGCCGATGATATGGGACTTGGTAAAACCGTACAAACCTTAGCACATCTTTCGCGCCTAAAAGAAGACAAAAAACTCAATAAACCAGCACTCATCATCGTTCCAACCTCTTTAATTGCCAACTGGAAAAATGAAGTGGCAAAATTCACACCCAATCTAAACATCCTCACACTTTATGGATTTGAACGCAAAGAATTGTTTAAAGACATGGCAAATGCCGATTTAATCTTAACCACCTATACCTTGGTAAGTAATGATTTAGAACACCACGAATCACGAAAATACAGTTACATCATTTTAGATGAAGCCCAAAAAATCAAAAATCCACGCACCAAAATGGCACGCACCATCTGTGGCTTAAAAAGTGAAAATCGCTTGGCATTAACAGGCACCCCCATAGAAAACCATTTAGGTGAACTGTGGTCAATTTTCAACTTCCTGATGCCTGGTTTTTTACACAATCAAAAATTATTCAATGACTATTACCGCAAACCTATTGAAAATAACTTTGATACACAAATGCAAGAGCAACTCAATAAACGCATCAAACCATTCATCATGCGTCGCACCAAAGGCGATGTCTTAACTGAATTACCACCCAAGACCGAAATCATCAAACTCACCCAATTTGATGACAAACAATCCAAACTATACGAAACCATCCGCATCGCCATGAATAAAAAGGTTCAAGATGCGGTAGCAGAAAAAGGCTTAAATAAATCGCATATTCACATACTTGATGCACTACTCAAACTTCGTCAAGTGTGTTGCGACCCATCAATTCTCAAGTTGAAACAAGCCAAAAAAGTCAAAGAATCCGCAAAGCTGACTCTATTTCTCGAACTTATTGATGAATTAATGGCAGAAGGTCGTAAAGTCTTGGTATTTTCACAATTCACTACAATGTTATCCATTCTTGAGCGTGAAATTAAAAAGAAAAAAATCAGCTACGTCAAACTCACAGGCTCATCCACTAAACGTGACAAGATTATTGATAAATTCACCAATGGCGAAGCCGACATATTTCTCATCAGTCTTAAAGCCGGCGGAGTTGGCTTAAATCTAGTGGAAGCTGATACCGTTATTCACTACGACCCCTGGTGGAATCCCGCAGTCGAAAACCAAGCAACAGACAGAGCACACCGAATCGGGCAAAACAAAAAGGTTTTTGTCTACAAACTCATCGTCGAAAACACCATCGAAGAAAAAATCATCGAACTGCAAAAGAAAAAGAAAGCCCTGCAAGATGGCATCTATGATAAAGGCGGAAAACTAGAAGACAAAAAATTCAATGGCAATGAATTAATGGACTTACTGAAAGGTTAAGGACACTTTGAAAAATAGAATTTCTCAGAGTTTCCTTAATATCACAGCAATATAAATTGCATAATAAAATCAAATTGTCTATATTAATTATCCACACACAGATCAATGCAAAAATATGTTTGAACAAACTTTTCGCAATATCGATGACATCCTCTACAAAGACTCAGGCGCAGATAGTGAGCTGGATTATATCGGTCAAACCTCATGGGTGATGTTTTTGCGTTATTTGGACGAACTGGAACAAGAAAAAGCCAACAAAGCCCTACTCACAGGCAAAGACTATCAACATATTCTTGAAGAAAAATACCGCTGGTCAAACTGGGCGATGCCCTTGGGTGAAGATGGACAACTAGACCACCATGTTGCTATGACAGGTGTTGATTTGGTGCAATTTGTCGATGGTGAACTGTTTCCTTATTTGGCAAAATTTAAACACGAAACTGACGACTCACAAACCATCGAATACAAAATTGGTGAGATATTTTCCGAGTTAAAAAACAAAATCCAAAGCGGCTACAACCTGCGCGAAATTTTAGAATACGCCGATGAATTACCGTTTCGCTCCAGCAAAGACAAACACGAACTCAGTCACCTGTATGAAAGTAAAATCAAAAACATGGGCAATGCAGGTCGCAACGGCGGTCAATACTACACCCCAAGACCCTTGATTCGTGCCATGATTGAAGTCATCAAACCAGAAATTGGTGAAAAGATTTATGACGGAGCCGCTGGCTCATGCGGATTTTTATGTGAAAGTTACGACTATTTGTACCAGCGTATGCATTCCGAGGGCAAGGCAACGACCAGCAACCTCAAAACCTTACAAGAAAAGACCCTCTACGGTAAAGAAAAGAAATCCCTTGCCTATGTCATCGGCATCATGAACATGATATTGCACGGCATCGAAGCGCCCAATATCATCCATACCAATACCTTGGGCGAAAACATCCGCGATATAGTCGAAAAAAACCGTTACAAAATCATCCTAGCCAATCCGCCCTTTGGTGGCAAAGAACGCAAAGAAGTGCAACAAAACTTCGACATCAAAACCGGTGAAACCGCCTTTTTATTCCTGCAACATTTTATCAAATCCTTAAAAACAGGTGGACGTGCAGCCATCGTTATCAAAAACACTTTTTTGAGCAACACCGATAACGCTGCCATCAGCTTACGCAAACATTTGCTCAACAGTTGTAATTTACACACCGTATTGGACATGCCAGCCGGAACATTTTTAGGCGCGGGTGTCAAAACTGTGGTACTGTTTTTTGAAAAAGGCGAAGCCACCAAAAACACCTGGTTTTACCAACTCAATCCTGGTCGCAATATGGGCAAAACCAACCCATTAAACGACAAAGACATGGCAGAGTTTGTCAATACGCAAATTAAAAAGCCAGAAACCGAACAATCTTGGAACCTAAAAATAGCCAACATCAACCAAGAAACCTTAGATTTAAGCGTCAAAAACCCCAACACCCCAAAAGAAGCACCGCTAAGAGCCCCTGAAGAAATTTTAAAAGAAATGAAACAATTGGATAAGGAAACTCAAGGGTTATTGGTCAGTATTGAGGAATTGTTGTGAGGGAAGGTTGGATTTCAGACAATTTGAGCAACTGTGTTAAATTGAAAAGCGGTGATGGATTAACTGCTAAAAAAATGATACCAGGGGTTTTTCCTGTTTATGGTGGAAATGGTATTGCTGGCTACCATAACGAATATAACTTGAAAGGTAAAAATATAATAATTGGACGTGTCGGAGCTTTATGTGGCAATGCGAGATTTGTAGATGATAAATTATGGGTAACTGATAACGCCTTTAAAATATCAGAGTTCAAATATGAATTTGAACTTAAATTTTTAAAATATTTATTAAATCATCTGAATTTAAGAAGTTATGCAAGACAATCAGCTCAACCTGTAATATCTAATTCATCTTTGAAAGATGTTATTTTAACTTTTCCAAAATCATTGTCAGAACAAAAACAAATCGTAGCCATTTTAGATAAAGCCTTTGCCGCCATCGACCAAGCCATCGCCAATACCGAAAAAAACACCCAAAATGCCAAAGACCTATTCCAATCCAAACTCAATGCCATTTTTTCTCAAACGGGTGAGGGTTGGGAGGAGAAGAGGCTTAGTGACATCGGAATCGTCCAAACAGGAACAACCCCACCGACTAAAGATAAAACTAATTATGGTGATTACATGCCATTTGTAAAGCCTCCACATTTTAAGAGTGACGGTTCAATAGATAGTAAAAAATCAATGTTAAGTAAAAAGGGGTTAGTAAAAGGTAGATTGATAGATAAAAATTCAATTTTAATGGTTTGCATTGGAGCAACAATTGGAAAAACTGGTTTTACGACTATACCAGTAAGTGCAAATCAACAAATTAATGCTTTAACACCTTCTGATAACTATATTCCTAAACTGTTATATTTTTGCCTCATTTCCCCATATGCTCAAAACCAAGTATTGCTTTCAGGAAGTAGTGCACAAGCCACTTTACCAATAATGAATAAATCAAAATGGTTGAAATTGAAAGTAAATCTCCCATCCGAGAATACCGAACAATCTAGAATAGTAAGACTACTAAATAATTTAAATTTAGAATGTAATAATGCTGAGTTAAAGTACGAAAGAAAAATAACAAACTTAGTAGAACTAAAAAAATCAATCCTACAAAAAGCATTTACAGGAGAATTGACCCGTAAGGTGGGCTTGCCCACCAACAGTGTTTAAGCGACCTTGATATTCAATCTTAAAGAGATTCCTGCCTTCGCAGGAATGACGGCTTTTTCGGGATGATGTTACTCTTGATTAGATACACATATGTAAGATGGGCCCCGCCCATCAGCAGTGTTTAAGCAACCTCGATATTCAACCAGTTGTATAATGGTGGGCAAGCCCACCTTACAGCTTTAAACTAATTTTGTTATAATACTTTTCTTTATCCTGTATTTTATGTCTTCAAGAGTCAAAGAGTTGCATTGCATTATGCCGATTGAAAATATGGCTTCGGTGATGAGTCATGGGATTTTGTCGCATAATAAGTGTGAAAAGTTGGCTCATTGTGATATTTCTGATTCTCAGGTACAAGACCGAAGAAAGGACAAAGAAGTGCCCAAGGGTTTGAAGTTGCATGATTATGCCAATTTGTATTTTTGTGCCAGAAACCCAATGATGTATAAGCGCCAAGCAAATGCCGATAATTTATGCGTTTTACGAATTTCTTTAAAGGTCACTAAACAAGCAGGTGTTGTATTTACCGATAAAAATGCTGCCAGCGATTATGCGCGGTTTTTGTCTGTAAGTGAGGTAAAATCAAAAATTGATTTTGATTTGGTCTTTGCAGACTATTGGACAGATGATGATCCGATTGAACAAATGAAGAAAAAAACCGCTAAATGTGCTGAGGTTTTAGTACCTCATGCCATCCCTGCTGAATATATTATTGGGGCTTATGTTGTTGATGAAAATTCTGTGCAAAAACTACAAAATCAAGGATTTAATTTACCAATTAGTGTAAACTCAGATATGTTCTTTCGTTAAGGGGTTAATGATGATTAAAGTTTTGATAGGTGATATTTTTGAAAGCAAGGTCAAAACCATTGTTAATACCATTAATTGTGTGGGTGTTATGGGCAAGGGCATTGCCTTAGAGTTTAAAAAACGCTTTCCTGATATGATGAAAGATTACAAAGCCAAATGTGATCAAAAACAGGTTAAGCCAGGGCAACCCTATTTTTATCAAAATCTTTTTGATCAATCCATCGTTAATTTCCCCACCAAAAACCATTGGCGTGCTGTGTCTCGCTTAGAAGATGTCATCAATGGCTTGGATTTTTTTGTGGATAACTATAAATCATGGGGAATTGAATCGATTGCTTTTCCGCCTTTGGGTTGTGGTAATGGTGGCTTGGATTGGAAAATTGTTGGGCGCGTAATGTATCAAAAATTAGCCGATTTAGATATTGATGTGGAAATGTACGCTCCTTACGGCACAAAGAAAACACAACTAAGTCATGAATATTTATCCAAGGATATTGCTATTGACCTGCATACTAAAGGACACAAAAACAGCAAGCTCAAAAAAGAATGGGTGGCTTTACTTGAGGTTATCCACCGCATTGCAAATGAAGCACATGCAGCTCCAATTGGTCGGGTTATTTTTCAAAAAATTTGTTATGTGATGACTGAGCAAAATATTGCTACTGGATTTAAGTTTAAACAAGGCAGTTACGGGCCTTTTTCAGAGGATGTTAAAAATGTCATCTCTCTTTTTGCTAATGCTAATTTAGCATCAGAGGCACAGTTGGGACAAATGACACAATTGAAAATTGGCTCACACTACGACAAAATCAAGCCAAAATATCAAGCTTATTTATCCAGTATTGAAAACAAAATATCTAAAACCGTTGATTTATTTAGTCGCATCAAAAACACCAAACAAGCAAAAGAAGTGGTTACTGTTTTTTATGCCATTAGACAACTCAAAGGAAAACACCAAAGTGTATCAGAAGAAGATGTACTAAGTTACGTTATCAACTGGAAAAAATCATGGGATACACCTGAGAAAAAAACAGCCATTGCTTCTGCCATTCGGCACTTACTGATGTTGCGTTGGATTGATGTTGAATTCAGCGAATCTTTGATTGCTGATGAGTTATTGATTTAAATAAAACCCAGTCTTTGCACATAGACTTGTATCACTAAATTTTGCTATAATGTCTTTTTCCACACCACTAAACACATGCCCAATCAGGACTATAACAACCAAATCACCGATGAAAACCTCTCTATTTACTTGTTTTTTGCTAAAAACAACAAAATAAATGCCATTAAACCTAGAAAAATACGCATAAGTAACCATAATGGTTATATGGAGAATGTATGCCGCATTATGATTTAGATATAGTTAGGGAATTAGCTAAACGCAAGGCTATTGAATATCGAGGACCGAAGGTACGATTGAATATTGCTGTTTTGGGCTATGATTTAAATGATGTCGCTGATTGCATTACACAGTTAACTTGCCGTGATTTTCATAAATCAACAAAATATAAAAGTGGCGAGGTTGATGATGTATATAAATGCATTTACACAAAAATAAATAAAGAAGAAACAGTTAAAGATGAACTCTTCATTAAGTTGAGTTTATACAAAGATTGCCTCACTATTGATTTGGGGTCATTTCACCTATAAGGGTAAAAAAGGGTGAAAAAAGAGGATAAAATTATGAATACTTGTAAAAAATGTCAATCAAAAGACGTTAAAACTTTGACAACAAATGAAATGGTTAAATACAAAGGTCATGACATCCCTTTTTTAATTGAGTATTCTATTTGCAATAATTGCCAGCGTGAGTTTGTCTCTAAACAGCAGATTCAAAGAGGCGATTGCCATCTTAGAGATGCCAAAAAGGTCATTGATGGTTTACTTACATCTGAGCAAATAAAACAAGCCAGAAAGCTGTTGGGTTTGACCCAAGAGCAAGCTGCTTTGGTTTTTGGCGGTGGCAAAAGAGCTTTTTCAAAATACGAAAGAGCTGAAGTTTCTCAAAGTGTTGCAATGGATACACTTATTCGCGTGTATTTGGATAACCCTAAAATATTTAAAAGACGTTTAGCTGAGGTTGGTTTAATTAATTCATTTACTCAAGTTGCTAAACAAAAGATTGCTTATCCAAAACAACACAAGCCAGTGAAGCTTCGATTAATCAAAAGCCTCCCATCAATGCAAGAGTTAAAATATGGATAAATTATTAATTAGTGAAGCTGTTGAAAACCTAAAGTTGCTGGATATTTTTCTGTATTCGTCTGCGGTTAATAGGTTTGAAGAAATTTACAAATCAGATTATCCCGATGACATGTCACAACAGTCTCAAGTTTCTGTTAAAGTCGATGTTCTTGAAGCAGATAATGATGAAGCAGATGAGAAGAAAAAATTTGTTCATGCTAAGGTTAATATTAGTGTTCGTTTTGTACAAGACAACAAAGATAAGGAAAAACCACTTTGTGAAATTGAAGCCTGTTTTGTGGCTAAATACCTACTGAGTAAAGAAATCTCAGAAGATGCCATTTCTGAATTTTCCCAGTATAATGTCATTCACAATATTTGGCCCTTTTGGCGTGAACATGCTTTTCGCATGTCACGAGAAGCTGAACTCCCCTTACCTATGATTTCTCTTTATAGCAACCATACTACTGAAGAAATGCAAGAGGAAGAAGAATAAAGCTAAGCAAATATGAACGAATCCCAAACCAAACATGACCTGATTGATCCTGCTTTACGCAAGGCTGGTTGGGGTGTGGTTGCTGGTTCACGGATTCGTTTGGAGTTTCCTATTACCCAAGGGCGTTTGATTGGTCAGGGCAGACGCGCTCAACCGCTTAAAGCCGATTATGTTTTAGAATATAAAAACCGACGTATTGCGGTGATTGAGGCCAAAGCACGGGATAAATATTATACCGATGGAGTTGCTCAAGCCAAAGATTATGCCGAGCGTTTAACCATTCGATTTACTTATTCCACCAATGGTGTACAAATCTATCAAATAGATATGGATGAGGGCACTGAAAGTGATGTTGTTCAATTTCCTACACCCGATGAGTTGTGGCAAATGACTTATCCTGCCGTCATTGATCCTGAACTTGAAGCAATGGAGTCTTGGAAAAAGAGATTTGATGCTGTTCCTTTTGAAAACCGTGGCGGTACTTGGAAACCGCGTTATTATCAAGACAATGCAATTTCGCGCGTATTGGATGCGATTGCCAATAAAGAAGACCGTATTTTACTCACTTTGGCCACAGGCACGGGCAAAACAGCGATTGCTTTTCAGATTGCTTGGAAACTGTTCCATACCAAGTGGAATTTACGTCGTGATGGCACGCGATCTCCACGTATTTTGTTTTTGGCCGATAGAAATATTTTGGCAGACCAAGCCTTCAATTCTTTTAATGCCTTTGAAGAAGATGCTTTGGTGCGGATTTATCCTGGTGAGTTACCCAGCCAAAAAGAATTGGAACAATTAAAAAAGGGCACTATTCACAGCATCGCAAAAAAAGGCAAGGTGCCGAAAAATGGCAATTTATTCTTCACCATTTTTCAAACCTTTATGAGTGGTACAGAAGATAAGGCTTATTTTGACGAGTATCCAAATGACTTTTTTGATTTAATTATCATTGATGAGTGTCATCGCGGTGGTGCGCGTGATGAAAGTTCGTGGCGTGATATTATGAAACACTTTTCACCTGCGGTGCAGCTAGGCTTAACCGCCACTCCTAAACGTGACATCAATGCCGATACTTATGATTATTTTAACGATCCTGTTTATATTTATTCTTTAAAAGAAGGGATTAATGATGGTTATTTGACACCTTTTAAGTTTACTGAAATTGCCACCACAGGCGATAAATATATATTCACCTCTGAGGATGAGGTAATAGAGGGCGAGATTGATGAAACGCGTGAATACAGCAAAGAAGAACAGAACCGTATCATTGAGATCATGGATATTGAACGCTATCGAATTAAAATTTTGTTGAATCAAATCAATCAACGACAGAAAACCTTAGTCTTTTGCGCAACACAAATTCATGCTGCTGCCATTCGTGATTTAATCAATCAATGTTGTGATAGCAAAAACCCAAACTACTGCCACCGTGTCACAGCTGATGATGGCAAGATGGGCGAGCAACATTTACGGGATTTTCAAGACAATGAAAAGAGTATCCCTACTGTTTTAACAACTTCTCAAAAACTAAGCACTGGTGTTGATGCACCAGAAATCCGCAATATAGTTTTGATGCGAAACGTTAAATCTATGGTTGAGTTTAAGCAAATTGTTGGGCGTGGTACACGTTTGTACGATGGTAAAGATTATTTTACCGTGTATGATTTTTTTGATGCTAATACTAAGTTTTTAGACCCGGAATGGGATGGTGAACCTGAAATCCCAGAATCACCCGTAGACTATCCTGATGATACTGTGATAGACAACGGCAGTATTAAAGAACCGCAACCTTGTTTAGTCTGTAACAATGACCCCTGTGTTTGTGAAAGATCACCAAGACAAATGATAAAGATTAAATTGTCAGCCAATAATGCCCGTCAATTGGATTCCATGATAAACCTCCTTTTGGAGCCCTTCAGGTAAACCTATTTCATCTGCAGAATTTGTACAGCAATTATTTGGAGACATTCCGCGATTATTCAAAAGTGAAAATGAATTACGTCAAATTTGGAGCTTGCCAAGCACCCGAGAACAACTGCTTGATTCACTGAGTGAAATGGGATATTCCTATTCACAATTAGAAGAGTTAACAAAGGTGGTGCATGGCGACGACAGTGACTTATATGATGTCTTGAACTATGTTGCTTATAACAAGGAGCTACTTCCTCGGTTAACCAGAGCTGAGAATGTTAGAAATCACTTGTCTGATTACACCACAAAGCAACAAGATTTTTTAGAGTTTGTGCTTAAACAATATGTTGAACAAGGTGTCTATGAGTTAGCCGATGACAAACTGCCCAAGTTGTTAGAATTAAAATACCATGCTATTGCCGATGCACAAAAACAATTGGGTGATTTAACAACAGTTCGTGAAACTTTTATTGGGTTTCAACAGTATCTTTATAATAGTAATCTTGATGGTTCACAACCTTTTGCATAAAAAGAGCAGTCCATAAGACTGCTCTTGTTGGTTGTTTTTGTCAATCTACTCTTTGTGCCTGATAAGTATCTCTATCGTAATAATCAAGTGGGTCTTGTTCCCAGTCGGTAAAGAACAACACGCGTTTGCCATCAGGGCTGGCGTTTACAAAGGAGTTCGTGGTGTTTAAGGTGTGAGTTTGGGCAAATCGATTGACTACGTGTTTACTTTGGTCTGCAAAGTTTATACGTAAGGCAAAGACTTCGCGATAACCCTCTTCGTTTGTACTCAAATAACACCAACCTGGGCGTTGATAGTTTCGACAAGAAACATGCCCGCCGTTGTATTTTGAAGGCAATAATTGGTGATGATAGACACTCACGGGTTCGCCATCGGCAAATTTTTGCAGTCTTTCAGCATAAACGCCTTGAGTGCCACTAAATTGGAAATTTACAAAAATTTCTTCACCATTTTGGGCAATGCCAAGGTCTCCGTGAGTCGCTTCATTCGATAATTGACCCAAATGGTTTAAGTTCATATCATAAAGTTCGAGGTTTCCACCTGTACTCATAATAATAAAATTACCCAGTGGTGATACGGATACCCAATCAAATTCTTGCGGTACTGGATTTTCTGTCCAATTGACTAAAGCATTGCCATTGGTGCCATCAAAATCTTTTTCAACAACGGTGTCATTGATGATATCATAAATCATCACAGTAATGAATGTACCGCCAAACTTGCGGCCTACTAGTGCAACATATTGATCGTTAAAGTCAATATTACCTTCAAATTTGCCTAAGCTGAATTTCTCAAAAGTATTGGCTACACCAAAGCTATGAACTAAATCATAACTAATTGTTTGTGCGACTCTATCAATCGTACCTTTCTTAAACTGACCTTTTTTATCCCAAGTGAGATTTACCCCAAAGAACACATTTGGGTCTTGTGTTGACCATTTTTTTTCATTCAATGCACCATTAATATAATACAAATCACCTGTATCCCATGTCTGCGTTGTTAATGGCAATGCTGGGTTTGCAGTTGGCTCTGTTAATGCTATTTCTTGCAAACTATCCGCATCATAAATACGGTAGTTCATGCGTATCATAGTCATATCGGCATTCCATGCTCCGGTTTTTGAATAAGGGTGATGATTACCTCTTGTGCCGCCATTCCATGCTCCATTGTAACTATCTAATTGGTCTACTCGTTTAGTTAATCGTGTAATCGTTGTACCATATTCCAAATCCGTTGATGAACCAAGTAAAGGCGGTTGGATAGTTGCATTATTAGTCGGATTAGCCGTGAATTGACTGGTATATGGATAACCTTTGATATCACAAAAATCAATATCATAATCCGTAAAATTAACACCATTACATGGGTAGCCGACTGGATCATTAATCTGAGGATCATTGCGTGGAAATACCACTTGAATACCGTTGCCATTGGCATAAGGATCATCGTTGCCTTGTTCAAGTGCTGCATCATGTGCAACCATATCATTGGAGTCAACAAAGGTGTATTTCATCAACGCATCAAGAGGAGCAAGTATCACTTGTTTTGTTGTATAGTCAACAACAACTGGTTGTCCAAGAACAACAGTGTCATATGGATAATAATGATTAAGGCTTGCATCACTATAGACTTGATAATCCTTTTTGTCATCTGCAATGGATTCCAATAAATAATATTCCGTTAACGGTATTCTTGTATCGGTGGCATTGACGGAATTAAACCCATTAATACCGTATTGTTGTATGACCACATTCGTATTTGTAGGAAGAGTTAACATATCGGCTTGTTTCATATCAAAAGCAAACCAGGGTTCAATGGCAAAAATAAAACGACCATCCACACCATAGTTATAAGGGGCTGCACTGAGTAAATCTAAAATACCAAAGGTATGACCACCACCTAATGAATGACCTATCACACCAATTCGAGTGGTATCCAATAAAGGGTTGATACTGGCATCATTAATCATGGCGATGTAATCAGCAACTTGATCTGAAGGGTGCCAATGGGTTTTGTCTTGAGCATAAATCACTGCATAACCATGACTGGCAATAAAGTTCATAATCGATTTATATTTATCTGGGTTTGAATTATTCCAACCTGGAGATAAAAACACCACGGGGACTTTATTGATCGCACTGGCATATGTTGGGTAATAGATAGTTGCTTGATTAACTGGCTCTAAATATGGGGTAGCAACGGTATAAGTTCCTGCCTGTCCAAAAACAATTTGAGCCTCTCCATCTTCAAAGCCACTACCAAAAATGAGTGCCGCATTTAAAGTAAATGGCAAGAAAACAAAACTTAATATTAAAGTAAAACTGTATTGTTTCCAAAAATTAAAACTATTGAACATACCTGTGACCTTTTAAAATAATGCTCAAAATATAACAAACATAAGCAGACATTACAAACAAACAAGGTAAACATTTGTCACCAATATTGGAAACTATGACAGCCGTCACATAAAAATCGAACAATCGCTCTATTTTTGAATCGGCAGATGCACAAGCGTACGTAAATTTTCTGGTTTAGTTCTTCGCGGATCTTTGTTTAGGTATAAATCAAAACAAGGAACTAAACGTAATTGATAGCCACTATCTGGTAACCATTTATTAAAAGCATAGTTGTAGGTATTGCCTAGCTCACCGTAGCTGCCCTTATGCAGAAACTGAGCGTATTTACCTCCTGCAATGGTCATTTTTTTCAGCCCTTCTTGTCCTAAAATATCCACGTCCAAATCCAAACAGGCATCGTATCGAATCTTATCTAAATCTGTTACATTTGGGTCATCATGAGTTATGCCAAAACGACGCACCTCACCTTTCATATGATCATTCCCATAGGCAAATTTCATAATACGTCCCCATGCATCGGCTGCCACTTCATCAAAAAGCCCTACTCCACGTGCAGCAATCACCCTTGTTTCTACTAAATCAACTATTTCAACATTCATTTCTAAGCCCTCATCCAATTGTGGAAAATTGTATTTTTCAAATTTAATTTTATTTTGCCGAACTTCGGTTGGTGAATGCTTAAAAAGTTTTTTAAATGCCTTATTGAAAGACGAATGGTTGTCATAACCACTGTCAAACGCAATTTCTGTCACTGATTTATCGGTGTATTGCAGAAATTTTACCGCCCGTTCGAGCAACAATCGCTTACGATAAGCATAAACACTTTCGCCTACATACGAACTAAAAATACGGTGAAAATGAAACTCCGAATAAAAAGCCATCTTCGCCAAAGATGAAACACTGACCTCCAAGTCCAAAGTCTCATCAATAAATTGAATTACTTTATTCATGCGTTGTGTGTGTAAGTTCATGGTGTTATTTTACTGATTTGAGGTGATTGAGCTTTTCCATTTGTGCTTTTCTATAATAGTCTAATATTCAGCAAATAATTAAACTTGTTTAACTATTTTTCATTAACGCTTCAATGGATCGATTCCAAAAAAAGTATTGGGTGATGACTCTTAAGGTCATGCACACTAAAACAAATGCAATGATGTATTGTGATGCAAATACAATCGAACTATTTAATGCTATCCATTTAACGCTTTTAAAGATAATAAATGCATACGAAAACATTATTACAATTAATGTAAATGAAATATTTACCCAATTTAAACAAATCAATAGTGGATACAATGACATGGAAAAAAAGTAAATAAACACTAACGAGGTAAGCAATACTTTGGCAAACACAGCAATTGAGAATATTTTGATAATTGCAAATAAACCCACACACAAAACCAACACATTAACTGTTAAATTCTTATCAAGTGCAGTTAATATTTTATTTTTTAATTGCCTATGATTGACTCCCTTATATACGTGTGAAAACATTTTTGTTTGTTTAATTAAATGCCTAGACTCAATGATTATGCCAATCATCACCATAGGCAAAAAAGTTAAAGAAATAACCTGTGTGAATGGTTGTAATTTTTCTCCTGAAATGAGCATAAGTGCGAAGATACTGATTAAGTAAAATAGTGATATGAAAGATAATCTTGTATGTGGCATTAGTATTGCCCAGTCGATTCTTTTTTCTGAAACCAGAATCCATCTTGCAACAACATCGCCAACCTTTGCATTAATGGCATTAAGTTGTGTCGAATTTAAACCTGTTGTCATAAAGGCAACAGTATTAGCAGAACTTTTGTTCTCAACACCTTGATTAACACCATAACTATAGAAAAGATTTTTATACATGCTAAAGATTAATACAACCGCACTAGCAAGAATCAACAAGAAACTAGCATTTATGTCTAAGCCGTAATCACGTAACCAAATAAACATAACGGGAATGGCAGGTATTATTATTTTATACAGTATATTTTTACCTATAACCATTTGTGAGGCAAAAACAGATACACAAAATGGCATAAACAGGATTAACTTATTTAGTTTTAATTCTGGAGAGATAAGTAAGCCTAATAATGCATTAACAAACAAAATAATAAGAAAGAAAGCATTTAAATTTGAGTTTTTATACTTTGTATTGTTTTTCCACAAATAACTCTTTTTTAAACTAGTTAATCCTCCACCTAGGTAAACACCTAAGAAAATAGAGGCCTGAAAAACCAGTACCAATGCGTTAATTTCTGACATCTCCTTAAAAAACAAAAGCATTACGGTAAATATTATGTAAACAACAATAGCTGCCAAAAACACTTTTGAATGCAGAAGCATTAGTTTTATTGATTGACTAATAGGATTCATTACTTACCTCCAAATACCAATCCTCTAATGATAAAGGAGAAATTTCAATTTGATGTTCAGCATGCTGAATAAACTCATCAATAGATTGCTGTAAAGGTCTTAACAATTTTGCTGTTGCACCCCTTTCAAAAGCGTGCCAACTACTTAATTCACTATAATATTCACTTTGTTGCAAGGGTTTATCAGCCTTAATCTTCATGTGTACAATATTTGATTTCAATTGATCAATTTCATAATTTTGTGATATTTTTCCTTTATTTAGTATCACAACTTTGTTTGCCACTCGCTCTAAATCTGAAATGATATGGCTAGAAAAAATTATGGTTGTACTATTTTCACAGGACAAATCCACTAGTTCTGAAATAAACTGTCTTCGCATAGCAGGATCTAGGTGAGCAACGGGTTCATCCAGTATCAGTAATTCTGGCTTTATTGAAATAGCCTGAATCACATGTAATATTTGAGATTGACCGCCTGATAATTCACCTACTTTTTGGTTTTCGTCAATATTCCAGCGACTGCGTAGTTCTTCACAATATTGTTTGTCCCAACTCGGAAAAAAACTACCCAAATAACTTAAAAACTGTTTAACCTTCATCCATTCAAATCCAACTGTATCTTGTGGAACAAAGCCGATTTTTGCTCTTTTTGTTTCAGATAAATCTTGCCATTTGTCACCCCAAATAGTGAGTTCACCTGACTGAAAATCCCGCAGATTCATTATAGATTCGAGCAAAGTACTCTTACCTGCTCCATTTCTCCCAAGCAAAGCAACAATGTCGCCTTTGTTAATATCCCAGTTTAAATCATCGATAACTTTTTTATCTTTGTAGGACTTGCTCATATTTTTTATTGAAATTATTGGATTAGTCATTTCTTATTCTCCTTTGTTTTTTTGCCTTTTAGCGATAAATGTTGTTGCACGAGTGTTGAGATTTCATCATCGGATAAATTATCATTTTGGGCGTCTTGTATAAATTGCGTTAAAGCTTCTTCTGTTTTTTGTGATAGTGCTGTGTCTTGTTTGGCTTGTGCGACCAACATGCCCACACCACGTTTTCTAACAAGCACTCCTTCAACCTCCAATTGAGCAAAAGCTTTTGAAATGGTCATAGGATTTATTTGCAAAGCTTTGGCAAGCCCTCGCACAGAGGGTAATTGTTCATGAGTGCTTAACAATCCCATACGAACGGCTTGTTTGATTTGATCAATCAGTTGCCGATAAATCGGAATTCCTGATGAAACATTCAAAGAAAATAAGTTAATTGTTGATGATATAGTCACAAACCAGCATGATTAATATTAGTGTATCAATATAGTAATACACCTTTGTTAATCATGTCAATTAAATTTATTGATTTTTAAAAAGAATTACTTATTCGACCCAGAGCCGCAGCATTGAGTCGAATAAGATTTAAAGAAAGATTGGAATAAACTTTGTCACCCAATAAAAACAGATACCAACTTGTATACTTAGGAAGGTAAAACGCACTGTCACCGCAGGGTTACTGGTTGAGATGAGGTGAATGGTTGACTGTAAAACGCGAGCCAATAATAAGGGTAATGCTAGTTGATCGGTTATTTGGGTATTGTTGGTCGCCAATGCTAACAATAGTAACCCACCAACATACGGCATGGCCTCTAGTGTATTGGCATGAGCGCGATGTAATCGTAGCTTAAAGTCTGAGACGTCATTGCCTTCTGGACTAAAACTGTTGGCTTGTCTTTTGCCCGAGAGTGTTAATACGGTGTGTATCATTACGATACTACTAAGCAAAATGAGAAACCAAGCGATAAACCCTGTTAATGCTAATGCGGTTAAGTTCATGATATTACCTGAGACTAAATCAGATGATTATAGCAGAAACTTTAGGGTTTAGATTTTATCAATATACGCTTGGCATTCAATACCACAAACAAGGAACTCAGAGACATTCCTATAGCTGCCATCCACGGTGTTAAATAACCCATCATTGCCAATGGTGTCACACTTAAATTATAGACCAGTGCCCAGATGATATTTTGTTTGATTATTCTATTGGTTTTATGACTAACTATTAATAAGTCTTCGATGCTACTCAGTGAGTTACCCATTAAAATAAAGTCCGATGCTGAACGGGCGAGTTGCGTGCCTTGATTAAAACTAATCGATACATCCGATTGCGCCAAGACAGGAGCATCATTAACGCCATCACCCAACATAACGGTTTTAAACCCCTGATCTTGGTGGTCTTTGATGATGTTTATTTTTTGTTCTGGTGATTTTTCTCCTAGATACTGACCAATGCGCAACACCCGTGCCACTATGGTTACCGCAGCTTCTTTATCACCACTAATAATTGCAACATAGTTATCATTCTCTTTTAAGTGACTTATTAATTCTATACTGCCTTTTCTTATTTTATTTTCCAACTCAAAAGCTGCTACAATTTTATTGTTTCTACTTAAGTAAGTAATTACTTTTTTACTTGCAATAACTTTATCAGACTCTTGTCTACTCCATTTTAAAGAACCGATTTTCCAATTATCTCCATTAACTAAAGCCTTTAAGCCCGAGCTTGATTTTTCAACAAATTGCGATATTTCAATATTTTCATCATAATAATCATTAAATGCACTAGCAATGGGATGAGAACTATTGTGTTCAAGACTTGCAGCAATTTTCAATAAAACTGTTTTGGGAATATCTGAAAGTTGATGTACTTTTGCAATTGACATAGAAGACTCTGTTAATGTCCCTGTTTTATCAAAAAACCAATGTTTAACTTTAGCAATACCACTGATGGCATCTAAATTATTTATTAATATACCACTTTTCATCAAACGCACACTGGCTGCTGTTAATGCCGCAGGTGTTGCCAATGATAATGCACAAGGGCAAGTTGCGACCAAGACAGCAAGTACAGTAACTAGAGTTTTGTCGGGATTATAAATAGCATAATAGATTGCAGTAGCAGCAGCCAGTATCAAGACTATTGCCACAAACCATGAAGCTATTTTGTCTACAAGCAGTAATGTTTTGGGCTTTTGTAATTGGGCATTTTCGAGTAGATTACTTAGGTTAGCTAAAATGGTATCATTACCAATTGCTGTTGACTTTATACGGATAGTACCCGTTTGAATTTGGCTACCAGCCATGACGTGATCACCTATGGTGCGATTGATAGCTATAGACTCTCCCGTAATCATAGATTCATCAACTTTTGCATTACCGTCTATAATCACTCCATCCAATGCAATTGTCTGACTTTCTTCCACACGGATAACATCACCTTTAACGACATTATCAAGAGGAATATTTTGAAATTTTTCTCCACGTAAGACTGCGATACTTGTCGGTATCATACTACCTAATGCATCCGTGCTACCCATACCTTGGTGACGAACTGACATTTCTACAAAGCGTCCAGCTAATAAGAAGAATACAAACATAACCATTGAGTCGAAGTAAATCGTATGACCACTATGGGTAAAAACATTCCACACACTTACTCCATATGCCAAGGAGATTGATAGTGCTACAGGAACATCCATGCCAAGGTGTTTATTTCGAAGGTCTCTTATAGCATTTTGAATAAAAGCATTGCCCGCATAAAAAAACACAATTGTAGCGGCAAGTAAGCTGACCAATTCAAAAAATCGTCGAATTTGTGGGTCAATGCCATTGTATTCACCACTGTAAAGTGGAACAGATAAAGTCATGATAAACATCATGCCTAGACCAGAAACAATGAGTCTTTTTAAGGCGTTTTTTCGCTCTTGACTGACGATTTCTTGTGAATCTTGCTCATGACTCACAATCGGTTTATAACCTAAGAAATTAAGTGCTGTGAGAATTTGTGAAAGCTTAATTTTTTTTAAATCAAACTCAACACGCACAATTTTTGTTATGCTATTGAGTTTAACCTCATTTATTCCTTCAAGTTGTCGCAAATGTTTATCAATCAACCAACCACAAGCACTGCAGTACATCCCTTCTAATCGAATAGAGACTTGATAGGTAGAATCCTTGAGGTGCTTACTAAAGGTTTTGAATGAAACAGCTTCATCGTATTGCAACCATTTCTTTTGAGCTATTTCTGCTTTGTTTGCTGGTTTTGAATCACCACGGTAATCATAAAAATCACAATAACCTTCATCACTAATAAACTCAGCCACTGCCTTACAACCATGGCAACACATTTTTTGTTGTTTACCATTGATGTCCGCATGAATATTGATTCCTGTCGGAATCAATTCATTGCAATGAAAACAAGAAGAGCTTACTTTATTGTCCATAGGAAAATTACGATTCAAGAAATGTAGGGTAACACATCTTCACTGATTGTATTTATTTTTTATCGTCGTCTTTTTGATATGAGATATTGTGTTCTAAGACTTGTGGTGCATGCTTAGCAGCAATCACCAAAGTTGTAATTGAAGCAACAACTGCAATAGTTGGTAAGGCAATTACAAACCAAACAATGGGGTATTTATACCATGGCTTCTTATCAATTTTATTTTTTTGGTCCAAAATATTTAGTCTCCTCAGTTATAGTTGTTCCACCTTCACCAACTACAGTAATTATTATTTCAATGTTTTGAATACGTCTTTTAACATCAGTTTTCAATGCTCTTACTTTTACTGGTAAGTTTAAAACATCACCAGAGGGTAATGCACGTTTTTTAAACTTATCATCAACTATAACAGTTAAATCCTTCCCAAAACCTTTAGCAGTGATGTTATATTGTTGAACAGACTTTCCTTTATTCATTATTTTGAGTTTATAAACGTTTTCAATTGTTTTAGCATCCACTTGACGATAAAAACTGTTTCTATCACGTAAGATATCCACAGCCATATCCTTACGATTAATTAAGGTATAAGAAAACAAACCAAGAAAAACACATAAAGCAAATGCATAAAGAATAATTCTTGGGCGAAGTATATGTGTTTTCTTGCCTTCCAACTGATTCTCAGTTGTGTATTTAATCAAGCCTGGCTCTTTACCAATTTTAATCATAACTTCATCACATGCATCTATACAAGCTGCGCAAGCAATACATTCGTATTGTAGACCATCACGAATATCAATACCTGTTGGACAAACTTGTACACAAGCTTGGCACTCAATACAATCTCCAGGATTATCAGCCTCTGCACGTTTCTTTTTACCACCAACGCGAGGTTCTCCCCGAGCAACATCATAAGAAATAATTAAGGTATCACGATCAAACATCGCACTTTGAAAACGCGCATATGGACACATATGCATACACACTTGTTCACGTAAAAACCCAGCATTTCCGTAAGTAGCTAAGGCATAAAAGAATATCCAGAATGTTTCCCATGGTCCAAGTGCCCATGATTGCACATGGAAAAATAGTTCACGAATTGGTGAGAAAAAACCGACAAAAGTAAAACCTGTCCATAATGCCAATAACAACCAAAGTAATAACTTTAAACCACGTGTTTTAGCTTTGGCTAAATTCCAAGGCGCTTTATCAAGTTTTATGCGTTTATTTCTATCGCCTTCTATCCAGAACTCAATCCGAACAAACAACTCTGTCCATACGGTTTGTGGACAAGCAAATCCACACCAAACTCTTCCGGCTAAAGCGGTAACAAAAAAGAGTGTGAATGCTGCAATTATTAAAGCCCAAGATAAAAATATAAAATCTTGAGGCCAAAATGTTATAAAGAATATATGAAATTTGCGTGCTGGCAAATCAAACAACACGGCTTGGTGACCGTCAAAGCTCAACCATGGTAACAAATAAAATATACCCAACAACATATAAAGAGATATTTTCCTGAGTCTTTGAAAAAAACCCTTAACATTGCGTGGATGAATTTTCTTTCTTTTTTCGTATAACTGAATTTCTAACGGTTGTTTATTATCGCTCATTTGATTGCCCTCACGTGAGACATTTTACTTAGTCTTGATTAGAACGCATTCCTTTTGCCAGTTTAGTCCGTGGTAATACCATAACTAAACCAACCATTACTGCCGTAACTAGATTAAATAGCCAAAAGAAAATAAAGCCAAATGTATAGCCTTCAATTGCAGTTATATCAACACTAAATGTAGCTAATTGCCCCATTAATTCAGGTTCAAATGCTGCAAAAAACGCCATTGTTTGTATTGCAGCCACAATAAAAGAAACCCAAATTACGACAGCCAAGCGTCTATAAAATATACGCTTGATCTGTCTTTTGTTAAAATCTATATCTTGCAAGTTACTGCAATCATTCATGGCTTAACGAATACACATATGCTGCCAAGACTTTGATACTGCCTTCATCCAATATATTCCCGTGTGCCGGCATTTTACCTGATATACCTTCCAATAAGATAGACTCAACACGTCCAGAATCAAATGAATGCAACCATGTTGCGTCAGTAAGATTTGGTGCACCCATTAAGTGATTACCTTTAGCATCCGCACCATGACAGGCTGCACAGAACATAGCAAACTTGCCTTTACCTTTTGCAACCAAGTCCTCGTCCTGACCTTCTTCGCTGAAGTGACGGACATAAGCAGCCACCTGTTTAACACCATCATCACCCAAAGCTGATCCCCAAGCTGGCATCACGCCCACTCGTCCATTGGTAATTGTTTGCACCAAAGTATCAGGTTCTCCACCATAAAGCCAATCATTATCGGTTAGGTTTGGAAAACCTACTGCACCTTGTGCGTCAGAGCCATGACAGGTGCTGCAATGATTTGCAAACAAACGTTCACCAATTGCCATCGCTTTTTCATCTTGAATCATAGCTGGAATTGGCTTATCAATAAATGTACTAAATAGTTCAGCACGCTTGGCAAGAACCTGTTCATTCTCTTTTGCCCAAGCATTTTCTTCAGTCCAACCTAAAGTTCCTTTATAGTTTCCCATCCCTGGATAAAGAATCAGATAACCAATTGCAAAAATAATGGTAAAAATAAACATGAATAACCACCACCTTGGTAAGGGATTGTTGTATTCTTCAATTCCATCCCATTCATGCCCTGTGGTTTCACCTTCTTTGTGTCCATCAGACTTCATTTTTGAAGTTGACCATAAAAGATAAGAATAACCTATAATATGTGCAACAACAATTACAATAATAAATAAACTCCAGCCACTAGTCATTTCCATTTTCATCACCTCCAGTTTTTTCTGTATCAAAACCATCATCTAATGGCAAGTTAGACATGTAATCAAATTGTGATTTTTGTTTATCACTATATGCCCAAAAAATGATGCCAAAAAAAGCAATCATCATAACAATTATAAAGATTCCACTTATCATTTGTAACTCCTTGGGATAGCAGTACCCAGTACTTGTAAATAGGCAATAACAGCCTCTAATTGAGTCTTTCCATCAACATCAGCTTGCGCACTATCTAATTGTTCTTGGGTGTATGGGACACCAAACCATTTAGCATGAACTTTCATACCAGCAGCAGTCTGTTCAGCATCAACTAATTTTTCAGCAAACCATGGATACCCTGGCATATTGGATTCTGGTACGACAGAGCGAGGATCCATTAAATGATACTCATGCCATTCATTTGTATATTTTCCTCCCACACGATGCAAGTCAGGCCCCGTTCTTTTTGAGCCCCATTGAAAGGGGTGATCATAAACAAATTCATTCGCTTGAGAATAATGACCATACCGTAAAGTTTCATCAACAAAGGGTCTTATTTGTTGCGAATGACAATTATAACAGCCTTCAGCAATATAAATGTCTCGACCAGCAAATTCTAAAGCGGTATATGGCTTGAGATTTGGGTGAGCCTCAATAACACTGGTTTGAAACATTAATGGAACAATTTCAACCAAACCACCCATACTCACAACCAGAGCAATCAAAACCCCCATTAAACCTATGTTTTTTTCTATTTTAGCGTGTTTACTCATGCCACTACTCCTGAAATATCTTTCGCATCACCTTTAGATTTAACCGTCATCATGAAGTTGTATAACATTATGCACATACCTGTTAAAAACAAGGTTCCACCAATGAAACGTGCAATATAGTATGGGTATGTTGCTTTGACTGTTTCAGCAAATGAATAAACAACAGTTCCATCTGCATTAATATCACGCCACATCAAACCTTGCATAACTCCCGCAATCCACATAGACGCGATATACAAAACGATACCTAAAGTTGCAATCCAAAAATGTGTATTGATTAATTTAGTTGAGTACATTGCTTCTTTCCTCCAAAGCTTTGGAATCAAGACATACAAAGAACCAATAGTAATTAATGCAACCCAACCAAGAGCGCCTGAATGCACATGACCAATTGTCCAGTCAGTATAATGTGACAAGGCATTTACTGTTTTAATTGCCATCATTGGGCCTTCGAAAGTCGACATACCATAGAATGATAGTGAAACAATTAAGAATTTAATAATAGGATCGTCACGCAATTTATGCCAAGCACCTGATAATGTCATAATACCATTAATCATACCACCCCAAGATGGAGCCAATAAGATTAATGAAAACACCATACCTAATGACTGTGTCCAATCTGGTAAAGAAGTGTAATGTAAGTGATGAGGACCTGCCCACATATAAGAGGATATCAAAGCCCAAAAATGCACAATTGATAATCTATAAGAATAAACTGGACGGCCTGCTTGCATTGGAATAAAGTAATACATCATTCCTAAGAAACCAGCAGTTAAAAAGAATCCCACGGCATTATGTCCATACCACCACTGAACAATAGCATCAACAGCCCCTGGGTAAATTGAGTAAGACAAATGCCAATTAACGGGGATTTGTAGATTATTTACAATATGCAGTAAAGCAATCGTAATAATAAATGCAGCATAGAACCAGTTAGCAACAAAAATATGCTTTTCTTTTCTTTTGGTAATTGTTCCAAAGAAAACTACTGCATAAGAGACCCATACAACTGTTAAAAAGATATCAATTGGCCAAATAAGCTCTGCATATTCTCTGCTTTGAGTGTAACCAAATGGCAAGGTAAAAACTGCACCAACAATAACTAACTGATAACCCCAAAAGACAAATGATGCCAGCTTTGGCATGAACAAATCGGCTTTGCAAGTTCGGTAGACTACATATAAAGAGGTGCCAATTAATGCATTACCACCAAATGCAAAAATAACTGCATTTGTATGTAATGGTCTTAGACGGCTAAATGTCAACCATGGAATGTCAGCATTAAGTAATGGCCATGCCATTTCAGCCGCAATAAAAACGCCAACAAGCATGCCTACTATCCCCCACAAAATTGTAGCAGTCGCAAACTTTTTGACTAATTCATCATTAAAGTTAGTTTTCATTAAATACCCTCAAAATATAATAATTCGGGATATTATAAGCAAATGCTAATATAAGGATATTGATATTAATCAATTTTATTGAATTTTTGATATTATTGTTACATCTGAAGCAATACTTTGGCATAATCTATCCAACCTCATAATAATACTTTTCAATTGTCCACTTTATTTCAATCAAACTTAATCGTAAAAGATTTTAAAACAAAGATTCCTGAATCAAGGTGTCAATTATGTGCCGTCAATTCCATTTGCCTGCCTTCTGGATTGTCAAAAACAGAGCTTTGTGAACTTGAAAGCATTATGACCACATCAAAAGTTGTTGAAAAAAATGTTCAACTTTTTAATGATGGGGAGCAATTTCATTCTCTCTACATTGTTCACTCTGGCATGTTTAAAAATAGCTCCCTAGATGAAAATGGCAAAGAACGTATTCTTCGCTTTTCTCTTCCTGGTGAAATAATGGGACTAGATGGCATTCATGCTGAAAGCTATCAATCTACCGCTATTGCACTAACAACCAGTTCCTATTGTAAGATTCCATTTAACCAACTATTGGATGTCTCTGAAGAATTTCCCATTATTCAGAGGAATTTATTGAAAATTATGAGTAAAGAGATTTACTCAAACAAAAAAACCTATATTGATTTGGGCAGTACCGCAAAACTGGCTTTATTTATTTACAATATTTCTCAACGATTTAAAAACAGAGGCTACTCAGAAAAAGAGTTCTACCTGCCAATTTCACAACGAGATATAGCCAACTATTTAGGAATGGCAGAAGAAACATTGAGTCGTATTTTTAAGAAATTACAAAAACTTGGAGCTGTTAATTATAAAAAACATATTCTCACCATACTCAACAAACAACAACTTAAAGAAATAGCACAACTAATCAGTGCAAGTGAGTAATAATTTCTTTTTAATTTACAAGCAAAACAAAAACAACGCCTGTCATTGTTATACCTATTCCTATTAATTTTTTTCTATCAATTTTTTCCCCTAACATCAACCAGGACAATAATAGAATAAATATTGATGCAGTTTCATTTAGTATAGATGCAATAGATGCACTGGTATATTTATAGCCTGCAACCCACACCATCATTGATAAATATTGTCCAATAAATGCTCCAGCAACCAACCAAGAGCCGCCTGTTTGTTTAAAAACATGAAACAGTGCCAACGACTTTCTTAGCACTAAGCCATAAGCCAACATCGCAACCATTCCGCCTAAAGACCGAACCAATATTATCCAGAAGAATGGCAAATCATTGCTTAGCGGCTTTATCATTACAATACCTAATGCAGTAAAAAAAACAGCTAGAGACGCATAAATAAAGCCCTTGATTGGTGGGTTATTAACTGTTAAAGATTTTTTTCTGTAGCCCACTAAAATAACACCTGCTAAGACAAGTATCATTCCAAAGTATTGCCAAGTATTTAATAACTCACCAAGAAATAAAAGAGACAACCCTACGACAAACGGACTATATAGGCTTGCTGTTATGCCAGTTAAACCTGCACCGATTAATTGCAACGCTCGCAAATAAAACATATCAGCAAGCATAATTCCGACTATACCACTAATGAAAATAATAAATAGCTGAGAATAGCCAAACTTTGGAAGCAAAAAACCATAGAATTCAATAACACTGTAGCTTTGCATTGTAGAAAAAAACAAATCTGACACTAAAACCGTTGGAATCATCAAAACAACTACGAAAACAGACTTGAATAAATTCATTTCATAAGCATCAAAATGATCGCCTGCTTTTTTATAATATATGACTGCAATTGCCCATAAAAAGGCACAAAACAGCGATAAAGCCTCGCCTATACCCATTAACAAATATTGTTTTTTATAAATTGCCCTAACAACTTAAATTCTTTTGCTCGCGAACTACCCTTTCTCCAAACAAGTCCTATATCCCTATAAGCATTATCAACTGGCTGAGTAATTAAATTTGTATTCTTTAACATGAATGATTTAAGGGACATTTCTGGTAAGTAGGTGACTCCTACATCAATCTTAACCATCTCAATCAATGTTAATATACTGCTCGCGGTGTAATGACTTATAGTATTTTGATTTTTGACTTTACAAGCACTTAAAGTGTGGTCTCGCATACAGTGACCATCTTCCAATAAAAGTATACTGTCATCTGTTACTTTTGTACTTTTTCCTTTTTTATCAATCCATTTACTGGATTCACTATAAGTTAAATAAAACTTATCTCTAAATAAACTATAGGTCTCAACATTCTTCAAAGCATAAGGCAGAGCAATAAGCAATACATCTAAGTCACCTCTGATTAATTTATTATACAAATTTTGTGTGATGTCTTCATTTAAAAATAGTTCTAAATTTTTATAACTATCTTGCAACTTAAAAATAAATTTTGAAAGTAAAAAAGGAGCAATAGTCGGTATAATTCCCAGTGACAATTTGCTAGACAGCGGCTCTTTGTTTCCCTGAGAAATATTAACCAACTCTGAGAGTTCTGTGATTACAATCTTAGCTTGCGAATAGACTTCCCTACCCAAAGTTGTTACTGTTACAGATTTATTTGTTCTATCAACTAATTGACCGTTTAAAGTTATTTCCAACTCTTTAATTGCCACCGAAAATGCTGATTGGGAAACAAAACAGCTCGCTGCAGCTTGTCCAAAATGATTCTTTTCAACTAAAGCAATAAAATACCTAAGCTGCTTTATTGTTGGGTAATTCATAATACTAACTTATTTAAAAAAATCACCATAACATGGTTAATGTATTTTTAACAGGCAAAAAAAATGCAAACTCGAAAGTTTGCATTTTTTTATTTTCAAAATTCACCTATATACAGGTTACCGTTACATTAGAAACATTTGTATTGCCAACTGTTCCAGAAGCATTGGCCACAGTACACGTTTGACCCGGAGGTTGCGTTAGTACTGAAACATTGTAAGCTGTTCCTGTATCTTGTATTGGGAAATTAAATGTTGTATTACCAGTTACATTAACGGTATCAGTACCATTGTTTTGTAAAACCAATGGTCCTGCCGTTGTCATGCCACTAACCGATCCTCCAACACTGTATTGTGGTATATTGTTACACCCTGGAGGTAGCGGACTTGGTGGACTCAGACAAATATCATTGCCACTAAAGCTTACTGTAACAGATGGACTCCCTGTTGATGTTGCAAAAGTACAAGAGCCACTTAGCGATGTGTTAATTCCATCAAGAGCTGCAAGAACTACAACCTCTGACAGTCCATCAACATCTGTTATAGTCGGTCCAGTTAACACCCCTAGAGACCCTCCTGAAATTGGATCACACTCTGCTGATATAGCGGCTCCTTCCACTACATTTCCAGAACCGTCATATAAAGTTAAGATGATTTTTTTCTGTCCTGATGTTGCAAAAGCCGAAGGACTTGCATTCAACACTCCACCAGCAGCAGCAGAAACTCGTAAACAAATACCTATATTTTCTCCATCATTATCTTTACACGTCAAATCTCCCGATGTAAAAATAAATCCTGAGTCTGAACTGTCAACTAAACCAGTAGTCCTTGCCGTGGTGGTAATACAACCATTTGCATCTGTTGCATTTAATATTGTACCTGAACTTGTTTGCCCATCTATTATTCCAGAACCAGTACCTGTATAAGAAAAAGAAACAAACCTTCCAGCCATTGGATTTCGTGCAGAATCAACGATACAAACGGTAAAAGCAGACGATACATTGGCAGGAATAACATTAGGAGAAACTATCAAATTTGAAAAATTCCCTCGAAAGCCCTCAACTCCAGGAAAGGCTGTTAACTCAACATCAGTTACAGTTTTAACCAATCCATTAGTTACAGTTCCCTGAGCTTTTACGTAAATAGCCGCTAATCGTCCCAGCTGTGAAACAGGGTAGTTTAACCTAGTTGTTGCAAGACCGTTTTCATTTAATACAGCTGTTGCTTCAATATTGCCATCAACTGCTCGACCTACGGCATATGGCAATATGCCAAAGTCATTATTAATTGATCCGCTTTCATCATTACGATTAAAACGTTCCATAATTGTAATGCTTGTTTGTGAATTTATATTTGATACTGTAACAGCAGATTCTAAGTCTTCATTACCTAGTGACTCTTCACCTAATACTATCAATGTATCATTTGGCTGCACTCCACCTGCTGCAGTTATAAATGAACCACTAGCGGAGCTAAACCCAGAGCCTCCTTCTTGCGGATCTCCATCGTTTGACGAATGTACAAATTCCCCTGCCCCATTTAAAGGGTAACCTGAAAGCGGAGAATTTATCATTCCAAATTGAACCGTTTGCGGTAAGGCTGGATTTCCACCCTTATCTGTTCCAATCGCACTTACAATCAAACTATAAGTACCATCTTGGTATTCTAAAGCAGGGAATCCATCAACTACTATTGGGTTACCATCTTCATCAAATGTTTGTGGCCCATTAACAGTCAAAGCATCAAGAGCTGGTGTTGTCAACTCTAAAGCCCATAACCTGCCGTCACTAACAACATATTGTGAAACAACCGTTAGAGCATCTTGAATGCCATTATCTACATTATTATCTGCTTTATCAGTTGTCGCAGTTACAATTATTGTGTTTTGAGTTGTACCTGACTGTACTGATGCGGTGGCAATTCCATTGGCAGTTGCAATGTTTATTAAATTACCTTGAACAGTCGCTCCAAATACATTAACACCTGTTAGCCTTTCCCCTGAGTTCGGACTATCTGTAACAATTAACAATCTGACATTGTTGACCTGAGGGTCATTTACAGGTAAATTTCCTCCTTTTACTAAAACACTTAAATTTTGTGCAGTACTTCCCCCTGAGCCATTAACATACAATGCCTTGTTTGAATCTAAAATAGAAATGCTTGAAGGCAATGTTGGATCACTACCACCATCCACAACATTCATAACAAAAGATGTAGACAGCTCAAATCCAGAGCCTGCCTCAAGTGCCGATATGCTAACGGTAACATCAGCAGCTACATCCTTAGACCACAAAAACAAATTCCCGTGACCGTTGACAATTTCTACAACTCCTTGTGTCTGCTGCGGTGTAAGAAACTCATTAACTGCTGTTGTAGGGTCATCATTAACCGTAAAGTACATTGAACTTGCAGGGCTTATAGACACAGTTGCTGCAGGAAATCCAACAGATGCATTTATTGCAGGATTTGTTAAATTACCAAAGACATCACGGATTTGTATATCGACTTCAGTCATAAATGGTGTTCCATTGTAAAAATCGACATTATTAGCATTTACAGGTAAAGAGTCTCGTGCTGCAACTCCTTGAATCTGTCTCACAGTTGGGTCAGGCCCTTCTGTTATTGTAAAGTTTAATGTGCCAAAATAGGTTCGACCTTCTGATGAGGCAGAAGCAGTATAAGTTACAACCCCAGGCGTTGCATTTGAATGCAAAAAGAAATTAGCAATGCCACCTACAGTTTCATTGTTTTGAGTAATCCAAGCCGATGCAAACTCATTCACATCTTCTGTTTCTGGGTCATCAGGAACTGATAGAAAACCTACTTCAATATTACTCGTTGTTAAGTTAACAACTGTTCCATCTGGTGCTACACTACCATTTGGAAAAGTCACTCTAACATTCATTGGAGTGAAAAATGGAGAGCTAGAAAATATGGGATAACCCAAGGTGTTGGCAGGCAAACTAGAGGCAATAGGTGTTAGAGTTAAAACCAAACCATTAGGTTGAGGGGCACCACCGGTAGCTCCATCACCACCGCCTCCACAAGAGGACAGCATAAATACAATGAGGAGAACTGATACGGTTGTTATTTGTCTTTTCATAGCTTTAAGAATATTTAATTTATTAGTGATCACTTTATAAACTCTCTTTAATTATTGTTGGTGTTACAAATATGAGTAACTCTGCTTTATCGTTTTGAACGGCCTTATTTCTAAACAAAGCCCCTAATCCAGGAATATCACCTAATACAGGCACTTTTGACCTATCGGTTCTCTTAACTTGCTCATAAATCCCTCCTAGAACAATTGTTTGACCATTATCAACCAATACTCTAGTTTCAATTTGTCTTGTATCAATTGTCGGTATAGAACCACCAAGTGAAGTTGGTACATTCTCACCAATGGTATCATTATTTATTTTTAACGTTAAATCAACACGATCATCGGGCGTAATTAAAGGAGTCACTTCTAATGAAAGAACCGCTTCTCTAAACACTATTGCAGTAGCACCACTTGATGTGGCTTGCTCATATGGAATCTGCACACCCTGCTTGATTTTTGCTTCTTTTTGGTTGGTTGTAACCACTCTTGGTGTAGAAATAACTTCTCCTCTTCCTTCAGATTTCAGAGCAGACAACTCTAAATCCAATAAGTAATCAGCTGCCAAGATACTAAATGCCCACTTTGATGCTGTACTAGTCGCTGTTGGAAGATTTACATTCAATCTTTCCCCCAAGGAAGGCCCTACAATAGGAGTTCCTAGCGCACCCGGAGTAAAGTTTGGAAGACCTGATCCACTTGGACTATTAATTTTATTTTCAATGGAACGAGAGTTGAGTTGATCTAGTGCAAGTAGCGACCCACCTGTACTAATAATATTGCCATATTTATCTTCTTTGGAACCATTTATTCCAAAACGCACACCTAACTCATTACCAAAATCATCGGTTGCAACGACAATTCGTGCCTCAATTTGAACTTGTTTTACAGCCACATCTAAATTCCTGACTAATTCTTCAACCACCAACAATCGATCGGGAATATCTGAAATTAACAAGGTGTTCGTGCGCTCATCAAATGTCACTGTCCCTCGAGGTGATAACATTCCACCACCTTCCTCATTTCCATCAAGCAAAGTAGCAAGCTCTTCAGCTTTTGCATAATTAACTTGGATATAGATAGTTTTAAGTGGTTCAAATTCTTCTTTTTCTTTTAATGACAGTAAAACTTGTTGCTCTCTATCTGCAATTTCTTGTGCTGGAGCAATCCAAATCACATTATCTTTCTGTCTTTTGTCTAACTGCTTACTATTTAGAACATTGTCTAAAGCTTGATCCCATGGAACATTATTCAAACGCATAGTCACATTACCTTGAACTGTATCAGCAACGATTATATTTAATTGAGAAGCATCGGCAATCAAGCTCAATACTGCTCGAACATCAATATCTTGGAAGTTAAAGGACACTCTTTCGCCTACATACTCAATTTCTTTATTCAAAGCCTGAGCACTGTTATCTAAATTATCTTGTTTTTCAGAAACCTCGACAACATATTCTGTGCCTGTTTGGTAAGATAAATATTCATAGTTACCTGTTGCTTGGATATCAACAACCACATTACCATTTCTAGAGCGAACATCAATAAAAGAAACTGGAGTAGCAAAATCAATTACATCTAATTTATTATCATATTCTTCAGGTAGGCTAGTAGACTGAGCTTCCAATTTAATCTTATCGGCAGTCTCTCTTAAATTAACAATGACACCTGGCTTATTGAAAGAAATAATAATTTTCCCTTGTCCATTTTCACCTCGTCTAAAATCAACGCCTTGAATACTAAATACCTTATTTGCTGATGAATTGTTATTGGATTTTTTATTTCCGTAAACGGTAATTTTCATACGATTTCCATCAACACTGATGCCATGACGCGATGCTTTAAATAAATCAATAACCGCTCTTGTCTTTACATTATTAGATACAATCCTCATGCTCTTTGTGTTGCCTTGTGACACTGGCAAAAGTTTTACTTTTGAAGTATTCAAAACACCTCTTAAATCAAAAGCTAATCGCGGAGGTTTAGAAGTAATAAAAGCTTCTGGCTTTTCAACAGTACCATCGAAAGTTAAATTGAATTCAACACTCCCATCCAAATTAGAAGTGTAATCAACAGTTTCTAAATTTATTTGTGCCATTATCGATGATGATACCAACAAAAGTAATAGTGAAAAATAACTAACCCTTATTTTAGATTTTTTTGCAGTTGTTTTATTCATGTTTTTACCAAGCCTATTTTGAATAGTTTTCGATTTAATATTTAATATTTTCATTATTCTTCTCTTAAAGCAATACTTGCTTCTCTTTTTGTCCATCCACCCAAACCATCTGACAACCATTCTGACACTGTTATCTGATCTTCTTCAATTTTTATGATTTCACCATAGTTTTGCCCGAGGTATTGCGAAACAGCTACACGCTGCACTCCTCCTTCGGGATCTTCTATCAAACCCCAAAAACTCCCTTCCTGTACATAAGTCCCAACCATATATAAACTATCTAATGGATATGCTTCTAACATTTCTTTACGTCTATTAGTATTTGGACCAACACCATCTTTTGTAATAACTGGTTGAATATTTTGTTCTTCAGATATTTGCAAATCATTGGAAAACGGATCTCTAATATCTTCCGCTTCATAGATAAAAATTTCTGGAGAATTTATTTCAGGCAAAGGTTCGATTTGTTGTGCTGGTATTTTTTTTGCATCGGCAAAATATTTATCCAAATCACTCATGTCTGACTTACAAGAGATAAGACTAAATATCGCAGAAAGTAGAATTGTTTTATTGATTGTATTCATAACCTATTTCTTACCCTTTTTAGCAGCAGCGACTTTGGCATCCATTTCTTCTTGTTCACTTTCATCCAAATAACGGTATGTTTTAGCTGTCCCTTCAAGTAAAAGCACACCACTGAGATCTTTACCAAGTGGTTTTAATGAAATATCATGCATTGTTAATATGACAACTCTTGGCAATGAAGCAACCCCACTGACAAATTCTCCAAAATTGTGGTACTTCCCGACCATTCTTAATGAAATAGGCTTCTCTGCATAAAACTCTTTCAAAACCTCTGTACCTGGTTCAAACAGTTCATTAGAAATGCCGCTTGCTAGAGCCGTTTGTGATACATCTACAATGATATCAGACATTTGATTTTTGCTTGGTAGTTGTCTCAACATAGAATTTAAAATTATTTTCATCTCTTCTAGTTGCGCTTTATAAGCTGGTAGTTGTAAAGCTTTTTTCTGTTTAACTCTGTATTGTGTTTTTTTAGTTAATTCAGTCGCTTCATAAGTATCAAGGTCAACAATTTGGTCTTTGATTTTAAACATATAACCAGCTATGCCAATCACAACCATTAACAATATTACACTACCCAGCTTAATCCATGAAGGCCAACCTCCTGGATTGGATGTGTCTAAACTTTGTAGTTCGTCAATTACACTCATTCGCCCTCTCCCTCTTCATCTTTATGTTTATTCAAAGGATTTACCAAATGAGCCAACAACTTAAATTTTTGTTCATGGGTGTCATATGTTTCATCCGCTCTAATATATTCAACACTAACTGGTGATTTAAACCATTCTGACTTTGCCAGCTCTCGCATATAAGCCGAAACCCTTGAATGAGACTGAGCATAACCTTCTAAAGTGACTGTACTTCCATTTTGTTTTATATTTTCTAAGAACACGCCATTAGGTATAGTCTTAACTAACTCATCAAACAAATGTACCATCTGAGTTCTATTTGCTTGCAACTCTTCAATCACCTGCTTCCTGGCTAGCAAGTCATCACGTTCTTTCTCATAATTCTCAATTTCTTTTATCTCTTCATCAAGCGTAGAAATTTCTTTACTAATTCTCGCATTACGTGATTTTTGAAAATCTATATTGTGAGAATATACGTAAAATACAGAAGCAACTATTACTGCAGCTATAATTCCACCCGCTCCCAAAAGAATAAAAAACTCTTTTGTCAGTTGTTGGCGTTTTTCTTCACGCCAAGGAAGTAAATTAATCTTAACCATGATCAAAAGTCCTCATTGCTAACCCTATCACAGTCATTAATGCTGGAGAGTCTTCACTTATTGCTATTTCATCAATTCTTGATGCTAAATTGAACCCCATTAATGGATTAGCTATTTGTACGGGAACACCAATTTGTTGCTCCGTCAATTCATCTAGACCTGCAATTGAGGAGGTTCCTCCAGCTAAAATAATTTTATCCACATTATTAAACTCAGTAGCAGAAAAGAAAAACTGCAACGCCCTACTGATTTGTTGGATTAATGAATTATTAAAACTTTGTAAAACTTCTGCCTCATAACTCTCTGGCAAACCGCCTTGTCTCTTGGCCAATCCAGCCTCTTCAACTGACAAACCATATCGTTGCATAATCTCATCAGTCAACTGCTTACCACCAAAAGTCTGATCTCTAGTATAAATGCCGCGACCTTGATACATTATATGCAAAGTTGTAGTTGTCGCACCTATATCAAATAATGCCACTATTTCATCATCTGATATTTTCATTTGCTTTTTCATTTCATCATAGGATGCTTCAATTGCAAAAGATTCAACATCGACTATCGTTGCAGTCAATCCTGCACCTTCAATCGCCTCTACACATACATCAACATTCTCTGAACGAGAACAAGCAATAAGAACATGTGACATTTCAGGTGTGTTTTCCATTGGTCCTAATACGTTAAAGTCTAAACTGACCTCTTCAATAGGATATGGGATATATTGATTAGCATCCAAAGACAATTGCTCTTCCATTTCATCTTCAGATAAATCCGAAGGCATATTAATAGTCTTGGTAATTACTGCTGAGCCTGAAACTGCAATAGCTGCATTTTTTCTTTTTATTCCTGCTCGCTTAACTGCATTACTGATTGAAGCTGAAACGCGATCCACTTCTGTTATGTTTTTTTCCACAACAGCATTAGCAGGTAATGCATCCACTCCATAATATTCAACTTTATATTTTTTTCCCGACTGACTTAGTTGCATCACCTTAACAGCGGATGAACTGACATCAACTCCAAATAGTTGTACTTTGTTATTTGTAAACAACCCCACTATATTCTCTCTTTAATTATTTGATTAAATTGGTTTAAATCTATTTTTTAAAATCCGACTGCTATGAGAACAAAATTACCAACTTTTTTTTGCGCATCACTTCACAGTTTTATAAATTACAGCAACTCTTTTAAGAATTAATCGTAAGAATAACTCTTAACGCATTGAAAAAGCAAGAATAAATTTAAAAATAAATCGGTTTTTTTGTTTCCTAGCTAATAGTAATATACTAAGAATCATCAAAAAAAAGGTCAATCATCACAACAATAATTTCACAATTTCATCGCTAACCAAGAAACCCTTAGGCGTAATTTCAAGTGTATCTTGTTGATATATAACCCATTTCATATTAATAGCATAGTCTAGTTTGTTAATTAATTTTGTGAAGCAAATGCCAGTAGTCATTGAAAAATCAGGCAATTTTATAGTTTTCTTCAACCTAACAGCATTCAACATATACTCAAAAATTAAATCCTCCTCAAGCAAAATCTTTTTTTCTTGAATATAAGGTGATTTGCTTTGATAATCTTTCGGTGATTTATATTTCAAATAACGAACAACCTCATTACTTGCACCAAATGATATTTTGCTATGCGCCCCAGCTCCAATCCCCAAATAATCACCAAACTGCCAATAATTAACATTGTGCTGGCACCTCTGAGCATTTTTAGAGTAAGCCGAAACTTCATATTGTTGATAGCCACTTTCTTCAAGACAAACATTTCCTTGCAAATACATAGCTTCTAAACTTTCATCATTTGGTAAAAAACTTGGTGTTTTAACGGCAAACAAAGTATTTGGCTCAATTGTTAACTGATAATAGGAAATATGTTCAGGACCTAATGCAATCAATTTACTTAAATCTTTTTGTGCTGCTTTCAGTGTTTGTTTTGGCAAAGCAAACATCATATCCATGTTAATATTATCAAAACCAGCCTCGCGTGCCTTATAATAAGTTTCAATTGCTTGTTTTGAAGTATGAATACGCCCTAAAGCCATAAGATTTTCATCATTCAAACTCTGTATGCCAAATGACAAACGATTAACCCCTGCTTTTTTATAACCAACAAAACTATCGTACTCACCCGTACCAGGATTCACTTCCATCGTAACTTCCATATCAGGCTTACACTGTAATAACATCCTTACAGCATTGAGTAACCGCTCTATACTATTAGCCGAAAACAAACTCGGCGTACCACCCCCCATAAAAATTGAATTGACTGTGCGACCCCAAACCAATGGAACATCCTGTTCTAAATCTTTAATGAGATGATCAATATAAATTTCTTCATTGAAATTTTTTTTCAAAGTATGGGAATTAAAATCACAGTAAGGACACTTCTTTACACACCACGGAAAATGAATGTAAAGACTTAATGAAGGGGGAATAAGGTGAGACATAAGCAAAATAAAGTAAAGTGCTCTGCATTTTAACTTAATATACTTTGAATATGTTGATTTAGCGTGTAGAACAGTATGGAATCCCTTTAATAAAGAGATTCCACATTTCCATTTTAAGAATTAATTTTCAAAGCCTGATTTAAATACATTATCTATAAAATTTATAAAATCAATATTTAACACATCCTGACCTTGAGACACAACAACTGCAGGACCATTTAATATATTACAACCGGAGCCACAATATTCTCCACCATATAAGTAGTCTCCCAATCCATCAGAACGTCTAATTATACCGTAATAACTCCCTGCAGGAAGAGCCGGAACTAGATAGAATCCATCAAACCCGACTAACGCAGTTCCTGATAAAAAACCAGCTGCATTAAAAAACTCTATTTCTGAGCCAACCAATAAAGATCCATTTACATCAAATGCAATCCCTGACATACTACCACCACTTTCCAAGGTAACCAAAACTTGCTTGTCAGGGTCATTTGCATTAATCCCAAATCCCGATATAGAAAGTACGATGATAGCACAAGTCCTTGATGCACCTAGAAAACCCAGAAAAAGCTTCATCACCTAAGCGGTGAAGAGCCTTATTAAGTTGTTAGAAACCTTATAATACAACAAGTTAAGTTTGAACTCGCATCCTTTTTTTACTCACCTAAGCGGTGAAGAGCCTGTACGCACATCTATACGTGTATAGACCAAGTAACCACCTGGAGGCAAACTTGAGTTTGACAAATAATCTCCTAAGGCATCACTGGAGCCACTGGCTACTATCTCACCGTTCATATCTTTTATTATGACAGAAGCCCCTTCAACAGAATTTGGATTGACATTATTTTCATTAACATTTCCACCAATTTTAACACAATATTTAAATTCTTCACGGCGGTTGCACTCTTTCTTAATGCCAATGAAATGGATTTGCCCCTACGCGAGATGGGTGTTAATTTATTCGTTTAACTCTTCATTCACTTTATTAAGCAATTGTTTGATTTCACCTTGTCTGCCTTCGTCAGCCACAGGGCGTGTTGGGCGTGGGGCTGCTTTTTGGGCTTTGAGTAAATATTCTTTGGCTTGTTTGTAGTCGCCATCTTCTACAAGGTAATCGGCATAAAAATAATTGGAGTCAATGCCATTAGGGTTGATTTTGAGTCCTTTTTTGAGGTTTTTAACGGCTTTTTTATCGCTGCCAAAGCTTAATGGCCAACCCGGTACTTTGAAGTATAAAACGCCAAGAGATGTATAGGCTGAACCGTTGAGTAGGTTACCATCTGTTTTTATGGCTTTTTCAAAGGATTTTTTGGCATGCTTGGCAAGTTTTCCAGCACTAAAAGTGCCTGCTACGCCAGCATAAGTGGAATAGATAATGCCTTCCCATACCAAGGCATGAACATTTTTTGGGTTATTAGCTACGTATTGTGTGGCTGTTTTTGCCAACTTTTCAAAAGCCTCTTCTTTGTCATCTTCGGCGCTTTGGTAGTTTATCTGCGCCCACTGGCTTTGAATGGATTTAATTTCATCTGTCATTTGTGCTTGTGTTAAAAAGCTTAAAAATAGCAAGGCTAGGAGTAAAGTTTTCATGTTGTCACCTATTTTGATAGTATTTGTTTAATGGTTTCGTGTTCTTTATTGATGGCATTGCTGACCACACTTGGAAATAAAGCATTGATTTTGGCAAAGAGCTTTTCTGGAAAACCAAAGAACTTTTCACTCTTGTTTTTTTCAATAGCCGCAATAATTTGTGGCACGATATGTTCGGGTTTATCTACTGAATTTTTGAGTTTGCGATTGAGTTCATTAACCTTGTCTGAGTTTATGCTTGTTGCTATTGCACGAGGTGCTAGGTATTGCACCGAAACAGAAGTATCAGCAAGCTCTCGATTTAAGGCTTGGGAAAATCCACGCAAACCAAATTTACTGGCGCTGTATAAACTAAAGCCCGGGTAACCAATTGCACCAAAAGTAGAACCAACATTAATAATCTTTCCACTTTGGGCTGCTTTTAACCACGGCATTAAGAACTTAGAGAGCATAATCGGAGCTAATAAATTTATATCCAATTGGGCTTTGATATCATCACGTGATTGCTCGGACAAAAAAGCAGCCGAACTGACTCCTGCATTATTGATAAGAATATGGCCTTTGGATTTTTTATTTATTGTAAGAGCCAATAATTCAGTGATAAATTCTTGTGAATTAACATCACCTACCACAATGGTGCTATTGGTGAGATTTTGCTTTAACTGCTGTAATTTGTCACCATCTCTACCGGTGATAATGAGGTTTGCACCAAGTTTATTTAGAGAATAACACAGCTCCTTACCTAAACCTCCATAAGCACCTGTGACAATAATAGTTTGTTGTTTCCAGTCTAAACTCATGCGGCAATGCCTCTAAATATATTGCCATAAAGTTGGTAAAAACGTTTGCATGATTTAATGACGATTGCCATTTGTTCATCATCAAGGCGATTGACCAAGTCTTCAAAAAACTTTTGATGATCCACATCCAAATCACCATGTGAGATGAGGTAACTAAAGGCTTTTTGTGGTAAGTTCAAGGACTCTTTAATTTTATTGGCGGCATTGGTTGCCAATTGTACACTGGTGCCTTCAAGCACATGTACCATACCAAAAAAACATAAGGGGTCGATGCGGCTAATCGAATCGTAAGCATAAGAAACCATTAATTCGGTAGCAAAAGAAGGCTCAGAATTAGCAGCAGCTTGTTTGTCACCACCACAGGCTGCTATATCATTGAGTATCCATTGTTCGTGACCGATTTCTTCTTCGATATACTCGACCATCAATACCCGCAACCATTCTTCTGGTTGTTTTATTCGACTTCCGGTTAACATCATTAGTGGTACGGTGTGCTTTACGTGGTGGTAGGCTTGGGTTAAAAATTCAATATAATTCTCTAGTGAAATTTTTCCTTTTAATGCCTGCTGTATAATTGGAATTGAAACCAAATCCAACTGCTCTGCTTGAGTTGCGTGGCACAGTTGTTCAAATTGTGTTGGTTGTTTACTTGTCTTCATAGATATTCTCTAATTGTTCTTTATAATGTTCAAAAATGGTTGGGGATTTTGTTTTCCCTGATGCTGTAAGCATGTGGTTTTCACTTGTGAAAACTTCTGCACTAATAATCTCTTTTACTTGTGCATAATCAGGCAATGTTTTGTTGACTTCTTCAATAGCCGTTAAAATAATCTTTTTATCACATGGACTCACGCAAATAGCTGTTAGAAACGGTCGTGCTTCACCATAAATGACAACTTGCCTGATTTCATCTAAGGCTAATAATTCGGCTTCTATCCACTCAGGTGAGATATTGCGACCAAAAGAATTGATAATAACATTCTTTTTGCGACCAACAATATGAAGGTTATTGTCCTCGTCAAAGCGTCCAATATCACCTGTTTTAAATGTTTTTTCATTGTTAGGTTCTTGCCCTAAATACCCTAAAAACAATTCTCCTTCGCAGAGTATTTCACCATCTTTTGCCAAAGACAGCTGTTGATGAGGAAGAACATGCCCAACACTGCCATCACTTTTTTCTGAAGCATTTAGGCTTATGACAGACCCACATTCACTGATGCCATAGCCTTCATAAACTGGCAAATTTAATTGCCTTGCCTTGGAGAGCAAGCCTTTGGAACACACAGCGCCACCAACAGCAATAAATTTTAAAAAAGGCAGTTTGATGCCATGGTTTTCACAGACAAAAACCAGTGCTTTGAGCATTTGTGGCATAAGGATTATACTGTCAGGTTGGTGTTTTTGTATGGTTTTGACCATTTTCATCACATCCAATGAACTCGATCCTACTAAACCAATTTCAGCAAGTGAAGGGGTGATGACTTCAATATCAGTGTTATTTGCCGCATAGACTGCAGCCATATTCTCAAGCAATACACTTAAAGGTAAGAGGCACAGGTGTTTTTTGACAGCAAATTGTTGTGTCACTTCAGCTAAGGACTTACCGACTCTATTGAGGTGTTTTAAACTCAAGCACACACCTTTTGGTTCACTGGTAGTGCCTGATGTAAATGTAATCTTATGAGTACTTGTTGGTATGATGGGATATTTAGGAATTCTTTTTTCAAGGATTACTATTTCATTATTAATCAAAGTACTAAAGCTAAACCCCTGCTCTTGCCAAAACTCTTGGACATTACTGTGACATATCACAGTATCTACACCCAGGGCATTGACCATGTAAACAATTTGTTGCCTACTAAAAAAGTGAGGTATTGGCGCAATGATTGCATTGTTGTTTGTTAGTATCTTATCGAGCTTTAGCCACAAAGGGCTATTATCTAATTGTATAGCGACACGTGAGCGTGGTTTGAATAAATTTTGCTTAGTCATTAGTTTAAATTAGCATTAACACTTGAGTAATATACAGCTGGTTTAAAATTGTAATAACGACCCCAATCTTCGGCAGCACCATTGATCTTCGAAATATCTGCATCAACTATGTGATTGAGCTCTATTCCTAATTTATGAAAGTATGCTTTGATAGGGCGTGTTAATGTGTAAATAACCCAATCGACATTCAAGGTTTTAATAAACTGACCTAAAACTGGGATTACCTGCTTAATATCACTGCGATTTTTAACGACAAAATTACCTAGCTCTGCAATTTTTCCGCGACTAGTTAATGTTGACTCTAGTTTAACTATGGTTTGTTCGATAGACTCATCTAAATAACATTCTGAAAACAAATGTTCTTTTTTTGCACAACGAATACCGACGGCGGCAATTAGGCCATTATTTTTGATTCTTCTAATAGTAAGTATCAATGGAAAAAAGTTGTTAAGTTTAGCATTAAAATGATTCTGAAATGAGTCAGCTATAAAGTTTTCCACTTCCTGTCTATTTGGACTGCTTTGGGCGACAATCTCAATTTTCAATTCATTTGATGGTATTATATCAATGGCTAGCTTATTATAGAGTTCATGTATTTTCATAGTTTTCATTTCTTACCTCTTCACATTTTTCTTACTTTCTATGAGTACTATGAGTATTCTATAAAAACAAATCAATCGAAATTAATTAAAACCCAAATTCCGACATAGAAAACACGGTTAGAATACAAGCCCTTAGCACGCCTAGCAAATCCAAAAAATAACTAACCGCCAATATCTATAGTTTGGTTTTTAGAGGAAAAAATAGCCAATGTGGGCTACATTCCCACCGTTTTTAGTTATGCATATACCTCTTATGAGTTTTCTTTGTTTTTTTTAGATTGATTTTTGTGATACAGTTCTCTAAGTGGGAAACAATTGAATTAAACTCTTTTATGATAAAAACCAAAGCCAATAAAGATTTAGAATTAGCCAAAGCCATTATTGATGGCAATGAGGTGATTTTCAATCAATTCTTTACAGATTATTACCCTCGGTTATTTCGCTTTATTATGAATCGGATTAGTGGAGATAGAGATTTATCGGATGATTTTGCACAACAAACCATGTGTAAAGCCATTGATAATATGTCCAGTTTTAGAGGGGAAGCCGCTTTATTTACATGGATGTGTCAGATTAGTCGTTCCCTTATACATGCACATTTTGTAAAAGAAAATCGCCGGGGAAAAGTAGTTGTGCCAATGGCTGATACGCAAGAGGTTAGAAATGTTTTGGATACGGTTGCTGTGAGTGAAAACCAGCAACCAGAAAACATCAATGAATCTCAAAACTTAGGTCACCTTATTACAGAAGTGATGGATAATTTACCTAATAATTATGGCAATTTACTCGAAATGAAATACGTTGAACATTTATCAGTGGCTCAGATTGCGGAAAAAACCAATACCAGCATGATTTCCGTTCAATCGTCTTTAGCACGAGCACGAAAAGCTTTTAAAGCGGTTATGGACTCCATTGAAAGAAACCAAAAAATTCAAACCACCCAATCAGGAACGTGGAAGATATAATTATGAATACTAAACTAGATAACCAAAACATAGATGAGTTAATTAGCACATTTGGTAAACGTGTGATGCCTGATGAACAGGTGATGGAAAAGGCACGCTTGAATGTAAAAACACACTGGCAAGCATCTGCAAAAAAGCAAAAGAGGCAACGCACACGTCTAACACTGATGCGAATGGCAGCCAGTTTTGTAGCATTGGCAGCAGTTTTGTTTTTCATTAAAGGCAATGTTTTCAACATCCAACCCGTTAATATGGGGAAAGTTTTATTTGCTCAAGGCAGCGTTCAAATTTCTGATGATAAGTTAAACTGGCACTCTTTAGAGCTAAGTGAGTCAATTCAAACAGATTCATGGATTAAAACTCAAGAAGATAGTTTTATTAATTTTGCCCTAAGTGATCAGAGTCAGATTCGTTTAAATGCTAATACGACTTTACATTTGGACTCACTGATGCAGATCAATTTACTTAAAGGTGAAATTTATCACGATGCTGATACACAAAATGCTTTGCAACTGGTCATTAAAACACCTTTTGGTAAGGTTGAACATATTGGTACACGGTATGCTGTTACGGTTAATGATTCTGCATTAATAGTTAAAGTTCGCAATGGCTTGGTTAAGCTTGCGTCAGATGCCATCACCACAACTCTAGAAAAAGGTGAATTGTTGGAATTAAATCATCAAGGTCAATTTGTTGAAAAATCCATCACAGCTTACGATGATAATTGGTCGTGGACTAAGCAAGCCATGAGTTTAGCTAAAATCAATCATCAGTCTTTAGCTCAGTTTGTTTCTTGGTATGCGCACGAGAATGGTTTAGAGGTGCAATGGAACAATTTACAAAACAAGGCAAAACACATTGAATTAACAGGTGATTTTGCTCAGCTTAGTGATGAACAATTGCTAAAAACAGTCTTTTTGTCAACAAAATTTGATTTTGAAATTAATCAAGGTATATTAGCTCTTAACCCATGATCGATTAATAATAGAATTTATGAAATTAAAGCTTTGGCTTTTATGCGCCTTGTTACCAACGAGCTTTTCCTTGTTTGCAAAAACATCAACCCTATTAAAGTGGGTTGATAGTTTTAGAGATAGCGGTGTCAATATCTTTTATAGCAGCGACTATATTTCTCAGGATACACTTAAAACGAATTTAGATTTAGTTAATCAAGATATTTCATCGCTTAGTACCGCTCTTAATGACTTAGGATTAAACTTACAGAAGGTCGATGATTTTATCTATGTCATTAAGCCACTGGAAAAAGAAATAAAACCCACAACAGGTCTCATTGTGCAAGTTAGGGATGCTAGTAAGCAAAATAAGCTAAACGAAATAAAGGCTCAAGTTCCTGGCATGGAAGTACAAAAATTCAGTGATGGCTATATTACCTTTTACGATATAGATGCGCAAACACGTTCGATAGTAATTTCATCTGTAGGTTACTTTCCCAAAAAGGTTAATTTACAATTACAACAAGGTGACTATCAATCAATTACTGTTGATTTAAGTAAGAGACCTGTAAGGTTGGATAAAATAGTTGTCACCGCTAGTCGTTATAACTTGGCTAACCCAAACGCAAGTCAAACCAGTATATTACGTGAAGATATTGAGCACTCCGTATCATTAAATAATGATCCGCTACGTTCTGTTGCTGATTTGGCTGGCAATTCAAGTACCGGCTTAAGTGGTCGATACCGTACCCGTGGAGGAAGTGAAAATGAATCGCTTATTTTGTTTGATGACTATATATTAAGAAACCCCTATCATTTCAATCATTTTTTCTCTCTTTATTCAACAATCAACCAAAGTGTTGTTGATGGTCTTGATTTCTATAGTGGCATTTTTCCTGTTCAGTATGGTGGAAGATTAAGTTCCGTTTTATCAGCTCAAAGTGGTGACAATGTATCTAAGCCAACCCATGAGGTTGGTGCGGATTTTGTCAGTGCTTATTACACTTACCGGCAGCATAACAAGGATTATTCTCGTCAGAGTTTAGTCTCATTACGAACAAGTTTAAACTTGATAGAAGAGAAAATTGTTGAAGAGGGTTATATAGATCCTCACGTTCGTGACCTATACATTAAGCTTTCTCAAGATTTAAACAGTAATTGGCAATCCTCTCAGCACCTATTGCTTGCGAATGATGATATTACGTTTGACGTCCGTGATGAAGCTCGTCCTGATGATATTGAACAGGCCGATTCCAAACACCGAGATTTAAATATGTGGGCACAATGGAATTATCAAAGTGATAAAGTAAACCGTAACATTCAACTCTATTATAATAGTTCATCAAAAACACGTTTTGGTCTTTTGCGAAATATTCACTCTGATGCTAACCTTTATGAAACGACAAAGGGCTCGTTTTATGGAGTTAAATTTAATCAAACTTCAAATATTGGGGATAGCTTAAGTTTGCGCTATGGTTTTGATGCTTTTTCTGAACAAACACAAATTAGTTCAGCCCGAAACATTAGTCACTTTGGACCATTAGTTGAGCAATTAGGGCTTGAAAAAGACATTGCTAGAAACTTTGACTTAGATAATAGGGGCTCTGCAATTAATACGTTTTTCAATGTACGATATAAATTTTTAGAGAAGTTCATTGTCGATATAGGTTATCATTTTGAACGCAAGGCCTGGATTGAACATGATGTAAAAAGTCCTCGATTAAATGCCAGTTATTTTTATGATGAAAGCACTGTTTTTAGGCTCGGCATCGGTAGACACCAACAATCTCAGTATATTGATGAAATTTATTTGGAAGATGAAGAGCCTGAGTACAATGATTTAACCTCGGCAGATATGGCAGTATTCGAATTTAACAAAACCTTTGATAACGACTTAAATTTACGTATTGAGATATACAAGAAAGAATATTCTCAAACTCAACCATATTTTGAAAATATATTTAATGAATTACAAATCGTTCCTGATTTGTATTTTGATCGTGTCGAAATACAACCCGATGATAGTTATGCAACAGGTGCAGAATTTACTCTCAAGGGGCATTATGGAGATATTAAATGGTTAGCTAATTATACTTTTTCAGATATTGAGGATGAATTTGACGACGTGTATCATTCACGCAGTTGGGATCAGCGCCATGCATTGAAATTCAGTGTCCACATGCCACTCAAAACATGGTATTTGAATGTTTCTACAAACTATCACTCTGCATGGCCACGAACTGACATCTTATTAACAGACTCAGGCTATGAACTAGGCTCTCGTAATGAAGAAAGCTATAAACCTCATTTTGATTTAGATGTTAAAGTTTCTAAGGACTTCAAAATTTATAGTGGCTTGGCACGATTGAGTCTTCAGATCAATAATTTGACCAATAACTTTAATACGTGTTGCATTAATTATTCATTGGGAAATGGTGAACTAAAACAAGACAGACATCAATGGTTGCCACTGACACCAAATGCGAGTTTTATTTACCAGTGGGATTAACTCATATTTGGCATTGCATTTTGCAAACTGCTTGATTAAAATCTTAATAAAATATTTTTTCGATTGATTTTCATTTCTAGGCTTTCTAATTTATTAGAATACACCAAGAGTTTTGTTATGAAAAAAATAGTTTTAACCCTTTGTTTTTTAATCGCAAGTATTATCCCTGCCCTAAGCTTTGCACAAACAAACAATGTACCTATTCAAGATGCACACAGTGCTTTATGGTATAACACCAACCAAAGTGGTCACGGCATTAATGTCTATATCTTAGAAAACAACCGCATTCTTGTTATTTGGTATATTTATGACGATGCAGGCAATCCTTTGTGGCTGCTAGGCTTAGGAACACATGATGGAACAATAGCCACACTTGATGTCACTCAACACCAAGGCTCTGCCTTCCCACCTAATTTTAATTCTGCTGATGTAGTTTCAACCAACTGGGGGGCATTTGAACTCAGTTTTGCAAGTTGCAATACAGGTCTCTTTAAATGGTTTCCTGTTGCGAATAATGGTTTCTCAGCAGGCGAAGTGGCTATTGATCGATTAACAAACACACTGGGGTTGAGTTGTAATAGCACTCCAGTAAAGACCAGCAAAGCGGCATCCTCTACGCTCAACTCAGGTTATTCTGCTTTATGGTACAACCCAAATGAAAGTGGTCATGGCATCAATGTTTATATGTTGGATAATGACAGAGTCATTGTTATTTGGTATGTTTATGATAATGAGGGTAACCCTGTTTGGTTGTTAGGATTAGGTACTCATGATGGCATCAAAGCGCATTTAGATGTTCAAATTGGTAGTGGCACTCGATTTCCTCCTAACTTTGATACTAATGATGTAGTTCTAGACAACTGGGGTACTTTTGATTTGGAATTCTCCGATTGTAGTGCTGGTACTTTCTCATGGAATCCTGTAGCAGGAAATGGCTACACAGCAGGTCAAACACCGGTTGTACGATTAACCAATACAAAAGGATTAAGTTGCAGTAATTACTCACCAGTAACCAATGCAGTTGTCCAACAACCCTTTGATGGTAATAATAGCTATAAAATATTGGCTGCCAATGATTTAGGTATGCACTGTGCTGACATAGATGATCAAATATTCAGTATATTACCTCCTTTTAATGTTGTTCATGCCCAAGTGATAAAAATGGGAGATGCACCAACTTTAATGACTCCTGCTCATGATTCATCTATTTCAGTGGTTTATTCGGCGACAGCAAATACCAACGACCCTATTCTGGATGATAACAACCCAACCATGCCAGCCTACTTGAATCCTCCTGTTGGGGCGTTGGCAAATACAGATCGTTCCGCACTATCAATTAACTCTACTTCGCAAAATGATTTAAACATTGGCTTACTCAAAAGTAATTTTTGGAGCAATAACCCCAGCACCAATAATCCGATGGGATTTGATAGTTACGATAATATCTTCTTTGGCTTACTTGATCCCAATAGCATTGTATTTGATATTGGATTGCCTGTGCCTGAATCAATGGAGTTGCCAAATTGTTTAAGTAATCCATCAACTTGTAATTTTGCTCAACAATCTATGCCAGGTATTTCAAATAAATTTATCAACAATAGACCCAAACTTTTTAAGCGATTTGATAATGATGTCAACTTTTTTAGCAGTGTATTAAACTCTCCACTTGGTAGTATTGTACAACAAGCAAATTGGTGGTCCGCTGATGGTATCCCCATATTGCCTGTTGATGATGCTGGTCGCAGTAACCCGTATCCATTGATGCGCATCCAAGCTAAGAAAAATGGCAGTATTTTAGCCAGCACAGATATAGTTTTACCTGTTGCATCAGAAGCTGATTGCCAAAATTGCCACGCACAGATGATAGATTGTGCAGACATGAGTTTATCGGCATTGATTCAATCTGATGCCTGTAATGAGGCAGCTATATCACCGACATTAAAGACTCAAACAGTCTTTGAAGTGGCTGCACTTGAGGATGCGCCGGGACTTAACCCTGACCAGCAATTATTAAATGCTTCCAAAATAAATATCCTGCGCTTGCATGATGTTAAGCATGGAAACAACTACCCATCAGGATGGGGCAGCTGTGATGCGGACAATAACGCCACGGATTCTAGTCAGTGGAATAACAATTGCTTGACCAAAAGAACGCCAATTCAATGTTCTCAGTGTCACTATTCTCCTGCTTTAGATTTAGCCCAACTAGGACCAACTGACAGTGTTGAAAGTCAGGTCTTTCAAGTATCTGTTGGTTTAAGCATGTCATCCGTTATGCATAAATTCCATGGACAATACCTTGATTTATTCCCAGATATGCCTGCCCCTAATGATCCTTTAAGAAAGCGCAGTGCGACATCAAACGGTTTTCCCAATGCACAAACAGGGCAATCAGTAGAACAATATGTATTACAGGAGACTTGTTATCAGTGCCACCCAGGTAAACGTGCACAATGCCTACGTGGAGCAATGGCTAGTGGTGGCGTAGTATGCCAAGATTGTCATGGAGAAATGTCAGATGTTGGGCATGATTTTACATCGGGTGGATCACGCGTACCATGGGCAAGTGAGCCTAAATGCCAATCTTGTCACACCGGTGATGCAACCAATAAAAACCACCCAGCAGGAGCCATTGTTGCAGCTGACGGCATTAGACTGATGCAAGCCTATACAAATGATGCCAATGCACCCATCCAATCACCGGGTTCCCGTTTTGCAGAAAATGAAAGTTTGTATCGTTTGAGTGGTAATAAAAACAACCAATCATCTAAACAGGGACATGGTGGCATTATGTGTGAAGGTTGTCATGGTAGTACTCACGCCATATGGCCAAATGAGAATGTCAATGCTAATGATAATGTGGCAGCTATTCAACTGCAAGGACACACAGGCACAATTACAGAATGTCGAACCTGTCATACTGAGTCCTTACGTTTAAGCCAAAATGGACCACATGGGATGCATGATGTCTCACCTATCAGTAATAATAATGGACAAATAGATCCTGATCTACGCCGAACCTATTGGAACCGTGAGCACGAAGATGTGAGTCGCTCAACCTGTAAAAGCTGTCATGGAGCCGATGGTTTAGGTACAGCTCTTTCCAAAACAGCCGCAGACAGAACCTTGGCTTGTGATAAAACAGGTCTAAATGGTTGCACACGCGTGACAACCAGTTCAGGTAGAAGTCGTAAAATGATGTTTGTCCCCAAAGGCACAGAAATTAGATGTAATATGTGCCACAATAATAAGATATAAAATTTTGTTAAGGAGTTATTTTGAAAATAACTCCTTAACAATCCAAGCAGGGCCAATCAGTAAAAACTGTAAATCTTTGAAAAATGAGGGCTTTTTTCCCTCAATTTTATGTCCGATAAACTGAAAAACCCAAGCAATGATAAATAAGACAAGGGCAATAGTTAATAAAGGCAGCCCTTGTTTTTCTAAAAAACCATCAAGTAATAAACACAAAATACTAATAACAACCATCTGAATGGCAACTTTTAAATCCTTAGCTAAATAATAAAAACTCACCAGAACCGTCATTACAACCGCCAAGTTTTCAACATAAGGTATTTTCACCACCCATAACATAGCCGTAATTGCCCAAAAAATAATCGGCACAGCAATATAATGAATTTTCTTATTGGTTTTATTTTGATGACTGCTTGCGTATTCATCTAATAATTGATTCATTGATTGGCTCATAATAACACTCTCTTATTGTAAACTGATACCATAGCCTTTTAGAGATTAGTTGGCAAGCACAATGATTTATTCTCATCTCCATGTTCATTGAGCTTGTGAAGAAACGCGATCATGTAGAGTGCGGACCTATGTGTCCGTCCGTTTATCAACTTGGTTGTAAATTTAATGAAAATAATTTTACTAATCAACCTCTTTTGCCCTAACAAAAGGAGCACACACAGGTGCTCCACTACATTGCAAAAGTGTTATTTTCATTCTCAAAGTGCAGATGGTGAAATTTTCTATTAATTAAAAAATGACTGTGATAGGATTAAAACCATGAAAAACAACAAATATTTAAACAAATTATCAATGATATCTGGCACTAATGCACATATAATAAGTTGTTATGTGTCCGATAAAATATGACTAACTACCAGTCAATAATTACACAAGAAGCAGAGGTAATGTCTCAGCTCCACAAGCGAATTCATGAAACTTTCAAAAATAGAGGTAAAGATTTAAAAACCTGGGAAAAAGCATGCGAAGAGTTTCATCAATATGTATCAAAAATTGATCCTTTTCTAGATAGAGTATATGAAGAACAGGTCTACATAGATAAAGAGTTGCAAGAATTTATAATTTCATTTTTAGAGATAAATCCAATGTTCTTTCGATCAGGATATATAAAAGAAGAAATATTAAGAAAAATTGGTAAATCACCTATATCGCTCAAGCATAAAGAGCGTTTAAGACAAGTTCTAATAGATGCTGTTGAAAATAGAGGAACAAGAGAGTTCAAACGGTATTGTAGGTTAGCCATTTATATCGCAAATCCAGAATTTTGTTCATATTTAATTAATACCTCAGCATATGGCAAAGGGGCACGTAAAAGCAGAGCAAAGTTAATGTTAAATTATGTACATAAATTTAAAAACACATAACCAATCGCTCAAAGCTATCAATATTAGCGGTAAATTTGCTTTATCCGAAATATTCTACTAAGCTTGTTATAATCAGCAATACTAATATAAATATCATTATAATAATTCAAATGACCTCCGACCTAAAAAAGCGGTACAGTAAATTTCTTCGTAGCGAGTTCATCGTACCGCTTTTTAAGCGGGTTATTTGGGCATTCTCCAAATTAATTCACAACATGGTTAAACAAACTCTTCTCCCGTAATCAACTCAAAAGCCTCATGATACTTTTGTGCGGTGGCTTCAATAATATCTTTGGGCACTTTAGGACCTGGGGCAGTTTTATCCCAATCTAGGGTTTCGAGGTAATCGCGTACGAATTGTTTATCGTAACTTTCTGGGCTTGTGCCGATTTGGTACTTTTCTTTGTTCCAGAATCGTGAAGAATCTGGGGTTAAGATTTCATCCATTAAGACTAAGTTATTATTCTCATCCAAGCCAAATTCAAATTTTGTATCTG